>OGEE01000001.1_pt1 | contig 500084 bp, 356 predicted proteins | sample 1570571 | NCBI WGS metagenome assembly OGEE01 (sample SAMEA2582169, study PRJEB24529) | metagenome | biome: Human gut stool | place: China | collected 2011
GCCTGTAGCTAGCGTTCATCCTGAGCCAGGATCAAACTCTTCATTGTAAAAGTATCTTGACTGCGCATATTAAAAATTAAAGTGCGACAGCTTAATTATCTGTTCAGGACGCTCGAATTCAAAAAGTTTATCTTTACCTATTTATATAAAACAGATATTGACGGTTCTTTTGTTTTACCCAGGTACGACGCGCCTTAATCATTAGTTTCCAATTATTAATTTGCGAAGCACCTGCTCTTGTACTACTTGTATTGTTTATGTAAATCTGTTCAAAGATCGCTCGTTTCACGATTGCTGTTCTTTTCAGAAAGCGGATGCAAAGGTAAGAACTTTAAAGCATATCTTCCAAATATTTTCGGAAGTTTTTTTTTATTTTTCTCTTTTCTCTTTCCTCGTCGTCTCTCTTGTCGAAAGGGAGGCAAAAAGAAAAAGGAAGAAAAACCCCGGTCACCGTTTCTTGAAAGAAGAATGTCAACTCGCGCTGCTTTCGTTTTCAAAAGCGGGTGCAAAGGTAAGAACTTTAAAGCATAACTTCCAAATGTTTCGGAAGTTTTTTTCACTTTTCTTTTCCAAGGCCGAAGTTCCGAAAGAAACCTATGGCAAAGAAGAGAAAAATGGAAGCTTACCGCTCCGTTTTACTGTCAGAATGTCAAAACATCGCCGCCTTCGTTCCCGAAAGCGGATGCAAAAGTAGGCCTTTTATGGACATCTGCAAAATTTATACACGGTTTTTTTGAGAGATTCCATGAACTTTTTCATAACTCACTGATTGATAGATATGTTTTAAAGCATGTTTTTTAAAGGAAACTGGGATAAGGAAAGGAAGGGACACATTATATATATACGCGCGCGCAATACAAGCTCCAATTCATACCTTGACATAGACCACAGAACGGCCGGCACCGCGCTTGCGGAACACAAAGAGAACTGACAATAAACCTACGAAAGGCTACATCCGGAAAGCACGGAAACTATATAAACCGCAAAACGTTCTGTGATGCTTTCTCAAATCACTTTGTGAGGTTTTTTAAAGTTATTAACACAAAACGAAATGTGATTTTTCATTTGTTTTCTGGCACTCTTTAAACACCTATCAAAAGGCCTTTAAAAGTTCCTCAAATCATCCGGAATACTTATCTTTGTGTGAATTTAGGAGGAATGTGTACTTAAAAAGAACAAGGAATAGACAGCGGAGAGAAAGTTCCTCCCACCGTTTTTATTAACTTTCCACTATCTCACTCATTGGCCGGATGTACGCAGCCCACTTTCTCCATCCGTTTGATGTCTTGTAGGCGTTGACAGCATTGTCGGGCACATAGATGTCAGGTATCCGGGGAGCGTTAAGCAGTGTCCAGTAATCGGTCGACGGAGGTGTTTCGGTCCGTATTATCAGGGTCTTCAACAGAGGAGAATTCCCCATACCGGTCACCGACACGGCATTTTCCCCGATTTCCACACGGGTCAGTCGTGGCATATCCCCCAATCCGCTAATTGCTGTGACATGGGGCGGATATACGAATTCCGAAATTCCGGTGCCGCCGAAAGCGCCAGACTCAATAGTTGTCACTGTGTCAGGAATGGAAATTTCTTTCAACGCCCCACAATTGTAGAAAGCCTGCTTTGAAATAGTGTCGCACCCATTGCCTATTATGCATCTTTCCAGAGAGACGCATCCGTAAAAGTATTGGTATCTGATATTCCTGTTTTCCGGCAATTCGATACTTTGCAAAGACGTACATCCGGTAAACAGATTATTGGACGAGGTGGTGAAATTTAGCCACTTGAACTCATTGAACGAGACAATCCGCGTATTGTTTGCAAATGTGCCGGCATTGATTACCTGTTGAACGGCCGCTTCCTCTTCCGTTATATAGCCGTCCTTGTCGGCATCCCATATGCCAAGGCAGATGCGCCGGGCTTCCGCGTCCTTGAAATGAATGGCCGCTTCACCGACAAGTACCAGATTCAGTCTGTTGAATACACTTCTCAGTGCATCCACCGTGTCCTGGTAGTACTTGGAATGCACAGTAATGGTGCCTTCCAGTACCGGTATCGGGTCTTCGCCGGACAGTCCCTCGGCTGACAAGCCGGAGTAGCTGCCGTCGGAGAGGCGGGCGAGCATGTCGAGTGCGTCGGCCGTGTAATACTCCTCATTGAAACCTATTGCGCGGATATGTTTCAGCGCGTGGGCATCACCCTGCGGTTGCTGTGCCTCGATGACGTCAGACAGCAGTTTCATGGGCTGCAGCAAAGGACAGTTCTCCACCCAGAAGTCTGTCACATTCGGGGCGCACTGGCCGATGCGCAATCCGCCGGTGGACAGCAGGGGGAAGTTCCTGAAGCCGATGTACTTGTTGTTTGCCGGATACTCGATGACTTCGAGACTGCCGCCTTCCGGAACCTTAATCTGGCTGAGATTGGTTCCGTCCGCATATATCTCACGGATATTCTGGCAGGCGCTCAGGTCAAGAGTACCCTGCAAGGTGGCAATGTTTGACAACAGGACTTTCTGTAGGCTGCCGCAGTCGGCAAGGGTAAGCCCGGTGATGGTGATGATGACGTTTTCGGTCTTGCTGCCCAGGATGAGCTCCGTCAGGCGCCGGCCACGGACCACCATGGTGCCGCTGACGTTCTTCCGGTGCCAGTCGCCGATGGAGAGCAGCCAGCTCGCCGCCTGGATGGCGTTCTGCTGGTCGGCAGAGCCGCCGAGGTCGATGGTCATCCGGCACACTTCACCGGCCTTGGTCCTTGCGCCCTGCACGATGCTGGTACCGTTTGCAATGGCCGGGTACATGTCGAATGCCGGGGTTATCTCGTAATCTATCAGGTCGCCTGCTGCACGCACGATGATGGTGTCCGTTCCGCTGTTTGAAAACAGACCGTAGCTGTATTTCGACATGATGTACATGATGCGCTTCTTCACCCAGGCGGTTTCGGCAGAGCAGAAGTCGCCATGCGATTGGGTGATAGGGTCGGTGTCGTTGGTATAAGAGCCGCTGTTGTAGGCTATCTTGGCTATCTCGTAGCGTTTGGCATCGGCGTTGACCAGCGTGGCCGGGAAATAGTTCTTGATGCCGAGATAATACTTCTTGTAGAAGGCATATACCTTGTCATAGGGAGTGCCCGAGGATTGTCCGCACAGGCTTTCCATGGCACTGAGCATCTTCCGCATGCCTGCCGCAATCTCGGCGCTGAATGCCAGTTCGAGCATGTTCCAGAATACGGATGTCTCGCCGTTCCAGATGGGCTGGCCGTTACTGTAAACATCGTGCATCTCGCAGTGGTAGGGCTTGCGGTCCTGACCCTGGTTGTCTATCGGGAAGATGGTGTCGGCATCGTCCAGGCGCCACCGCCACTTGCTGCCGGTAGTGCAGAAGTTATACGGATAGGTGTTCTTCGCCCGCTGGTCGGTTCCGGCCGTAAACTCCACGAAATTATGATGGAATACGGCGTCGCTGATGTCGAAGCAGTCGGGGATGGTAGCCCGGAAAAGCTGCTTCCTCGCATTGACGAACAGTTCATTCAGCTGGTCGGCCGTGAAGGCTGATAAATCACTGCTTAAATACTCTTTGAGCTGTGTCTTAAGGTTAATCTGCCCGGCCCCGATGTCCGAAGGGATGAATTTCCCTTCCGCCGCCTCATAGTAGTACAGATTGTAGAGGTCGGTATCGCCGGTCTTGGCAATCCAGTACTCATACCCCGTGCTCCGATATTCCGCAACAGAAGCATTCAGCTCCGCCAGCGTGCCGCCAAACGGACGGATGCGGTTGTTGCAGACATATACGGCGTTATAGGAATCTATCCACCTCTGCGCAGAGAGCGGTTCGGTCCCGTCGGCATTCAGCTCTCCGGCGTCGAAGTCCCAGCAATTGGTATCATTATATTGGAAGGCTTCCTCATCGGCATTGTACGCCCAGTATGACTTGCCGCGGTTCCAGGGCACACGGAACAGTGCCCCCAGCGGTGCGTTGTCCGAGCCCTCTACAGAGAGAAGTTCCGGGAAAGCCTCCGTATCATAACCGAAACAAAGGTCATCTCCCTTGTCCGGGCCGAACGTAAATTCTCCCATGCAAGTATATACATCCTGCCCTTCCTCGTTCACGGACTTCGAGAAGCCGATGAACGGCTCCTGATAGACGGCCACACGTATCTTCGGGTCGGCAACCATCGCCTCGTTCTTCATGCCTGTCTCCTTGAAGAGGGCATCGTAGGCATCCACGCTGCCTGCCTTGTGGTCCTGCATGGAGCTCGCCCAGTTCTTCTTGGCGGTCAGGCGCCCGGACTTCGGAACGTTGTCGTACATCAGCACACAGTTCTTGTCCGTGGTACCGTCGGCATAGGTCGCGATGGAGGCTATCTTGTTTCCATCAGCGTCCTTCAGCCCTTTCATCTTAAATCTAATATTCCACTCCAGGTATTTTTTGGAAGATGTACCCTGGCCTTCCACCAGCAGATTGGTAAGCGTGAAGTTCCTCTCCGGCTTGTCCTTGAAGAAGACTTCCAGATTACCCGCCACGCCCGAAGGGTTCATCAGGTTCGGGAAAGGCTTGTCTACCACAAACACGTTGTACAGCAGCTTCGTGGCATTGAAGTCGATATTCACACCCTCACCGTCCAGCACGAGGTTGACGTTTTTCTCCGCAAGCTTCTCGTCGGTGGTCACCAGCTGGTTGATATAGTTCTTCTGTACGGCTTCCGAAGGCAACGCACTGTCGTAGACACGCAGCCCGTACAGGTAGAGGTTGGCATAATCGCTACCCAGCACAATCTTGCCGTCATTGCGGAAGTAGTCGTTGTTCTCGTAGGCATACTGCCGGTTCTTCTTGCCGTTGATGTAGATGGCCACAATGTTGAACCCTGCATTCCCGTAGGCATCGGGCATCACGACTACTGTCAGGCGGATACGCACACCGTTGTCTATAGGTACGTCCTGCGTCGAGCTCTCCTGCATGGACTGGGAGAAGAAGGATACGTTCTCGCCCGACACGCGCAGGCCTACGTTGTTCTCCGCAATGGTGATGATGTCCTTGCTGGCATCCGAGGGATTCTCCACCTTGAAGTCGATTTCGATGGTCTTGCCCCGGCGGGCGGCTTCCGTGGCGAAGGGGCGGTAGTCTATCACGGCCCTGCTGCGGGCGAATATCTTCAGTGCCTTCACTCCGTCGGCGTCAGCCGCCCATCCGTCGTTGCTCCAGTTCAGGTTGCTCCACTCTACCGGTACGGCCGTCTTGTCCGCCTCGTTGATGACGCTCCTGTAATTCGTCTGCGAGTTGGCACGGGTCCGAGGATTGATATAGAGTGCGGCGCCTGCCGTAGCCGAATAGCCCAGCGAGTTGTTCACCGGCAGGGCAATGGGTTCCGTCAGGGCATCCGCACCGTCCGTCACGCCGACTGTGACGCCGAAGTCGGCATCGTCATCCGTCTCCACCTCCATCGGGTAGGTGAAGGTGTTCCTTGCGTTCGCCACGATGGCGTCATTCTCGGAACTGTACACCTCCATGCCGCCTCTGGTGATGGAGAACCTTGCCTCGGTCAGTGCGGACGGACCGTCGTAGATGGCGTAGTCGAACACCGTGTTGTCCTGCCAGTTGGTGAGCTGTTCCGCCACGTTGTTCACGCACATAAGCTTCACGGCTTCGCTGGCCGTACGGATGCACATGATGTTGACCGATACGGATTTTGTCTGGATGGTATTGTCGGAGTTGGAAAGATAGAAACTCACGTTGTATACGCCCGTCGCTCCCGGATGCTCCAGCAAGTAGATATACGGAGTATCCAGATACACGGCTGTGCCTATCGTCTTGTCGTAGCTCTGGCTGTAGCCGTCGCCGGTGACGGTCAAGTGCAGTGTCTTGTTGATGTTACCGTTGATTATCATCGGGATGTTGATGTTCCCGGAGAAGGCGGTCCACCAGGCGAAGTTCGGGGTGCTGATGCCCAATGACGTGAGTTGCACGTTGTAAGTTACCGGTGCGGTGGTCTTGTCGGTATTCTCCCCCTTGATGGAAATCTTCACGCTGTTGCTGCCTGATGACAGCCATTCGGCTATGTCCTGCCTGATGGATACGCCCGAAGAGACTTCCATCTGCTTCACCACGGTGAAGTCGGCATACTTGGCGTTCTTCATCATGATGGTGCACAGGCCGAGTTCTCCGGTAGACTTGTAGGGTTCGTCCAGGCTGTCGCGATACTGCGAGATGAAGGAGAAGTCAAGCACGCACTCCTCGCCGTACTGGGTGGCGAAGCCGAGCGAGGCCATGTTGTTCCGGACATATACGCTGTACATGGTTCCGGCGCCTCCGGCCAGTTCGCGCACAATCTGTTCAAGCGTCGCACCGGAAGCGCCGTCGAAGGCTGTGCCTGGGTCGGTACCGATGACAAGCTGCGCATTCCTCACTTCCTGCAGGGCGTTTTTCAAGTTCTGCATCGCCGCCTTGTTCGTCTCGAGGCTGTTGTCATTAACGCACTTGGCGAACTCGTTGATCTTTCCGACAAGCTCGTTCAGTTCCTCGGCCTTGAGGATGTTGCCACGAACGAAGTTTCTGTTTAATTTATCCATAACCTATCCTAATATATCGTTGTCATCAAGCCTGCTTGAGTCCAGTATGAAGTCTACAATCTCAATAACCTTGCCGCCACGCGCGGCAAGGGCGTGCATTATCAGGTTCGTCTCGAGCATGCCCGTGTCGGCCATGTCACTCTCGATACGGCTGATGACCGCATTCGTGGCACCTCCATCGTCACCGGTCACGCGCTTGCTCAAAACGAACCTGATGTAGCCCATGTCACTTGACGTTCAGTTGGTTGATAATTTCACGCTTCACTGCGGCTATGAGCCGGGAGTTCTTGACTACAAGCTCAAGGGCCTTGCTGTATCGTTCAGGAATCTCCACTGCATCCTTTGAATAGTAGATGCTTTTAGCTAAGTCCTCAAAGCCTATGTCCAGCAGGATACTGCCGTTGTACATCATTTCATTGCCGACGGTCTCGGCTGCGTCGAAGGTCTGTCTGCCGCCCTCGAATGAGGTCTGTGCCTCGATTTTTCTAAAGTTGATTTTCATGATACGTATACTATTAATTTATAATATCCTTTTAATTATCTGGCTGGATAAGATTTCTTGAGTATGCCATTTTTAAAAAACCTCAATCCATACATAGTGTCAAGCCAAACCTCGTCACTTTCGCCATCACCAGTTGAATTCATCATACTAATTATGTTTGTAGAAATACTAAGAATGCTTAGAGTACTTCCATGACCACTAGTTATCGAAATATATGGGCTATTCTCATTACCATCCTTAAAACCGATATCAATAACTTTATCATTATTATTGTCATACACTCTTATGCTGCCATATGTTCCGTCAGTACCATATTCATTTTCCTCCTTTATAGTTACGCGGCTTCCTCCAGACATAGATGTACTAAATTCGCCTTTAAATACTCCGCTATTGGCTGTAACATTATTCAAGGTAATGTTATTCAAAGTCGCATCATTCCCGTTGATGTCACCCGATAATGTAAGGTTATTGGCGGTAATGTCATTCAGCGTCAAGTTCCCGTCCTTGTCCACCACGAACGTGTCGTTCGCCACGATATGCCCGTTGAACCGGATGAGGTCGGCGCTCACCAGCGCATTGCTCTGGAACCTCCCGTCGGGCAGCTCGGTAACGAAAGCGGCTATATACGATTTCTTTACATAACCATCCGAAGCGGTTTTCTCTGCAAACATCTGCACAAGGTTTGATTCGGTGATGAGCCCCGACTTGTCGATGTTCGTGATATGCCCCGCCGCATCAAAACTCACCTTCTTAGACAGCAGCGAGTTGAAATCAGCCGTCGTCACCAGCCCGGAAGTGTTGATGTTCGTGATGTTTCCCGAGCTGTCGAAGTGGATGCATTCCACCAGCGAGGCGATGGAGTCCTTTGTCACCTGGATGGCCGCCGTGTTCTCATCAGCCGTATCCTGCGCCCCCCGGGCAAGATAATAAGCGTCCCGGGCATCGCTGATACCCTGGTTGGCAAGCCTCGTAGCCTCGGCAATGCCATTTTCCGAATCCGTCACCGCAACCGTGATGCGGTCCCCCAGGTTCTCGAAATAGGCAGTAGTTGCCGTGGAAGAAGGTTTCCAATGGCTGATGCTGAATGCTGCTCCTGCCACCTTCGCAGTCTTGCATACGAGAGCATCATTCTTGTAAATAGTGGTGCCGTCATTGTACGTCGCGTTCACCCACATGTCTCCCACGTCGTAGGCATCTGCCACAGTGGGCTGCGACACGAATACACGCCGCTTGCCGTCGGCCGTATCCTGCGCTTTTTTAGCATCTTCCAGCGCCTTCAGCGTCAGGTGGTCGGTGATTTCTTCCCAGGCACCCGACTCGAACCGGTAGCCCTGCCCGGTAGCGGTGTTGTAGAACAGGTCCTGGTCGTGCATGGCCTTCAGCTCCGCAGTCGTCCATTCCGAAGCGGGAATGTTACTCAATGTAGGCTCATAGTCATAGAACCACATCGTGTACTCCTTGTCCGTCTGCTGCTTGATAATGTCGAGATTTACCTGCATGTCGTCAAGGGTCTTGTCCATGTCCTTACCCGTGGCCTGGTTGATAAACCTGGCGGTAATCTCGCTGAGCACCGTATTGAAGTCAATCAACGGTTCGGGCATCGTGTACGAGTTTATCCCATTGTATATGCGCACATAAGGCCCTCCGGCGGTAACGCTGTCCCATACAATGGCACCCTGTCGGCCCGTGTCCGTCCGGTTGCCGAGCTGCACGATGCTGTCTCCGGCAAGCGGGATGTCGCTGCCCGATGCACAGTCGTCCTTGGAGAGGTCTATGTAGTCGTCTCCCGTACCCGTCACGAGCCGCCAGTAGTAGTGGTTGCCCGATTTCAGGTTGAACGTCTCGCAGATGGCCTGGTCATCCTCCTGGAAGGTGTTGTACACGGTACGCCCCTCCGAATCAGTGGTTTTGAAATAGCAGCGCCAGTATGTGCCCTTGTCCTCCACGCGGTTGCAGATGATGCCGCCGCCGGTATTGTACTGCCTGCCCCCGACATAGGTGGACTGCTGCACCTGGATGTCCTCCACGCTCAGCTTCTTCCGGATGTCCACAAAGTCGATGTCGAGATGGTAGTTGCCGTCCGCGTCCCGGTAGATGCCGAAACCTGAGCCTCCGGCTGAGAAGTTCTCCGACACGAGGTCTTTCAGCAGCATGATTTCGTTCAGCGTTGCCGTGCCCTTCACGTTGATGCCCTCGATGAAGGTCATCAGTTTCTCGATGGTCTCGGCGATGTCCTTGCGCACGTAGCGGTCGTCGTTGTCGTTCTTGCTGCCTATAGGGTCAAGCTTGAAGTGCCTCTTCCCGTCGGTCTCCGGTATGCTGTCGTCCTTCGACAGCTTGTAGACGGCACCCCCGTTCTCAAGGGTCGACACGAGCTGTCCCGCATAGGGGAAATAGGCTTCGGCGTCGGTGTTCCTCGCGTATACGCGTGCGTCCTCTATGGTATCGAATACAGACGAGCTGTCGATAGGCCGGTACGTTGTCCTCTTGTATTGCAGCGCGAAGCTGCTTCCGTTTATCTTTACCATGTCAACTCGTTTTGAATGTGAATGTATCGGCATCGTTCGTGCCGTCGGTCCGTATCACCCACATGCGGTAATCCGTTGCCTGGCTTCCGTTAGCGCCTTCCACAGGGATGGAAGTGGGGCCGCTGCACACTCCGGTGTCTTCGATAAAATTACCGGGATATGCGGTCAGGGTGAGCTCGCTCACGGTTCCCTCAGGTATGCAGATTACGATTGTCTTCCACCGGCCGGCACTGAACTTGTAGCTGCCGGCCCCGGTGTACATCCCGCTGCTGCCGAGTGACCGTACCTGGGCCGATGTGGCAGGCACAGAGTCCACAACCCCGGCAAACCACTTGCGGCGCACGTTTACGCTGATGGTGTCGTTCAATGTCTTTTCCGGCAGCTGCCCGTCGGCCGATGCGGCATAAGTGACGGCGGCCTTGTAGGTCTCCCTCTCGATATAGGTGCCGGACAGCCGTCTGACAGCAGTCTGTACACCGGAATTCTCTTCCGAAAAATGCAGTATATTATCCTTCTTGTCATCATAGTAGGCTTCCTTCATGGCACCCTGTCCGTTGCGTGTGGCCGTGTAGGTGATATATCCTTTCGGAGTGCCATATTCCACATCATTTGATGTCGATATGCTGCTCCGGAGTTCCGCTCCTACCGGTCTGTAAAGCATATTGCGAAAAATCTTTTCCCATGTCTCTCCGGAAGCAACCACATCTCCCTTCTTTATATATCCTACATCGCTGGAATTGACAAGGATATCCTTCTTCAGTTTGTCAGACACCTCTGTGATGGAAGAAGAGCCACTGCCTCCGGAAGAGGAACTCCCCCCCATTGACACCACATACTGCAACTGCGAGAGGCTTGCTTCCACTGTCCTCTTCCATCCCTTGCCGACCTTGTTGGTGCACTCAATATTGGCGATTCCCAGGTTGTCCAGCTTCCGCACCACCTTCGTCATCCGGGTATCGAAATATCCGGAAGAGAAATACTTGTCACTGAGCAACCGCACACGTTGACCGAGCTGTAATGGTATGTTTTGCTTGTCTACCCATATATAGTCTGTGTCGCCACCATAGATGGATATGTCATCGCTGTATTTCTCCAAGAAACTGTCCACGGCAGCCTTGTAGTCCTGCTCAGCCTGAGCTTCGTATGATTCTGGCATGCGAATATTCCAGGGAATATACGTGTCTCCCGGCTGGGGTACAAGGTTTCCGCCCGGTATCTGAATGTCATCGGAAGGATAGGTGTTGATGATTTCCCATTCCAGCGTATCCGAATTATAGTTGGCCTCGAACCAGTAATTGTTGCTTTCGGAATTTCCCTGCCCGGCAAGGTCACCGGTCTGAAAGGATATACGTTTCACAAGCCCGGCAATCTCGTTCTTGTTCGGGTCAAATAGCATTCCTTCGTCATTAAAATAGTAGACCGTAAACTTCTTGCCGTCCTCATCCGTCTTTTCTTCACTTCGCACAGAGGTGACCGTTCCGGTGTATTTCGGAAAGATTTCCGAAAATGCGGATTCCTCCACATGCTCGAACAGTCCGTAATGCGTGTTCCGGTCCACATATTTCGCTTTGTCCGGCAACTGGAGACGGCTGTAGCCATAGCGGCTGCGGTCTATGTTCTTAGTGCTGCCAAGAGGAATTAAACGTGTAAAGAACTTCACATCATCACTGTTTTCCGACTGTACCAACGAGGTGAGGCCCTGCAAATAGCCCAGTTCTACGAGCTCACCACGTTCACAACGGGTCAGATTGATTTTGAAATCATCCACCCACCATTCGGACTCAAAAGCGTCGGACATCAGCGACAAGGCATCCCAACAAGTGGCATTGTTGTATTCCACTGTCTTGTTCGCGGATTCCAAAACTTCACCAATGCTCCATACCGGTATAGATGACAATCGGTTCATGTTATCCACCCATTTCTGCAGATGTACCTTCGGACTGTCATTCAGAGAGAACTGCGGTTCATACGCACCGTCCGTCAGGTGCAGGTACATCACCTGCTCAGCGTCGTGGATGGGGGCGTAGAACTTCACCGAGTAGTTGTACGTCTGCCTGTTCTTCTGCTTCGGCTTGTACTCCTTCTTTATACTGAACTTCACTCCCTCCAGCAGCACATAGTCCTCCACGTCCAGCATCACGTAGGACGGGTGGGTAAAGGAGACCGACACAGAGCATTCCTTCATCAGTTCCTGGTTCCAGGTGGAGGAGGAGGATGTGGAAACCGTCAGTTTCAACTCTCCGGACCGGTTATAGATTTTGAGTTCCATTCAAACAGCTTTTAATCGTTATTTAAAGAGCTCCGGGTTTCGGTTCCCGAAACTTCATTTTCCATCTCTCTACGACCGTTCCGCCGGCTACATCCGTCACGGTATCGAAGTCGGAAGAAGACTTGTAGTAGAACTTATAGGCGGATGTCTTCCCCTTTACCTGCAGGTTCACCCATCCGGAATACATGACCTTCATCAATGCCGCACGGCGGGTCTCGCATTTCTCCGGAGAAGAGGCGTATACGGCGAAGTACAACGTCACGTCACGGGCCTTGTAGCAGGATGACGGCAATGCCTCCGGCAGTTCCTCGCCGTTGCGTTCCCGGAAATCCACGGCAGTATACTCCTTCATCTCAAGCGGTTTCAGCAACTCGCTGAGATTAAAGTTATCCTCCTCTCTGTCCTCACAGAGGAAAGCGGAGTATTCCGTCCAGGCATCCTTGCCGTTTATCGTCATATATCCTGTCAAATCTTTCATAAGCTTGCTATATCGTTTTCCATCCGTCCCGGTCCTTGCTTGCCAGAAGGTCGAATATGTCTTCCAGTATCTTGCAGTAAGCGGTGTTCTCAGCTATCTGCAGGAATATATCATGGTCGGCGGAACGTCCCTTCGTCAGTTCCTCCAGCAGACGGTGCATGCCACTGGCATGGTCCTGCAGGGAGGTGAACAATCCCTCCAGCTTCGTACCCTGTTCCTGGCTCATGGCGGTAAAGACACCGCCGCGTCCTGATTGGCTGCCTCCATCTTCGCCCGATGGTTTCCAGTTGAAATCTTCCATCAGCTGCTCACGCTCTTTCAGCATCTCATCGATTATCTTCCGGTAATCCCCGCGCAGCTTCTCCGCCTCCGTGGAAGAAAGTCCGTCCTTGTCGGCCATGTCCGCCCATGAGTCATACAGTTTCTGTATCCGGTCCTTGTATCGCGTGGCTACCAGTGCGGAGAAAATGGCATTCTGCAGGTACTTCTCAAAACTGTCCGCAAAATCCTCCGAAGTGGCATCCATATCGGACAGCATGGAGACGAAGCTGTTATAGAAGCTGTCAAAGTCCGTCTTCGTCAGTGCCTCCTTGCGGGCTTCCTGCACCTCCTGCCAGGCTTCCTCGCTTTCGATAATCTGGTTCAGGTAGTCCTGTGTGTCCTCGTGCAGTTCGCTCCAGAACCCGCTTGCTTCATCACGAAGTCTCACCAACTGCTCATACGAGAGGTCGAAGAGTCCCGTCATGCGACCGTCCCCTATGCCGTATTTATCGAAGTCGCTACCCAACACCTTCCTGGCTTGCTCCCAGGCGGACCGGGAGATGTCCTTGCGCTGGTCGGTACCGTGCGAGGCGCTTGACCCCACGCCCAGAAACCCCTTGCTTGCACCTGCATTCAGATAGGCCTTACCCATCTCCCGGGCATAGTCCTGCTGTTTTTTCAGCAACTCACGGGCACGCTCATAAGAGTTGTCGGCATTGGCGAAGTCGTCCGCCTCCATGGAAGCAACGAGCTCCTTCTGTTTGGAAATGACCCTGTCGAGTACTTCCATGTAACTCTCGTATTTCTCTTTGGCCTGCCGGTAACGTCTTTCCGATCGTTCGCCTCCCCAGTCGGCACCGAACAGGCTGCCCACGCTCTTGATGGCACCGCCCACGGTGTTCACCACACCGCTTATCATGCCGCCGATATCCATGCTGAGCAGTGATTGGGCAAACTGGCTGATGCCTTCGCTCATGGTGTTGAATCCTTCCACCACACCTTTCACATTCTCGTCAACAGTGACGCCAAAGCCTTCCAGTGTGGAGATGATGGTACCGGCAGCTTGACCGTAGGATGACATCCTGCCCGCCACACCCTGCAGCGATTGCGCCAATGCCGCCTGCTTTTTCAGACGGTTGTTCTGGGCGGCTGCAAGGTTCCTTTCAGCCTGCTCCTGGGTCAACAGTCCAGCTACAAGTCTGCCGGTCTCGTCCCTATACATACCCGTAACCACTTCACCTCCTGCCATTACGGTGTTCAGGTCTTCCTGGGCGCTCTCCACTGCCGCCTGGGATTCGCCGTACTCTGCCAGCGAGCGTTTCAATTCCCGGAAAGGCTTGCGGTCGGCAATCTTCAGGTCTATATCCGTAAGGGCATCCTGCAATTCCTTTAAATCGGACGGGCGCAGTTCTTTGGCAGCGCCATTGATATATTCTTTCAGCTTGTCACGAAGCGCGGAAAGCGCTTCCGTACTCTGTCCATCCAGATTGCCGAATACGTCAGCCAGGTTGACGGTCTTCTTGAATTCCCCGAAGTCCAGTTCCTTCAAGTCGTTGTCCCGTTTCTTTTTCAGTGATTCCTTCTCGCCTTCGGTTTCGGCACGGGCTATCTTCAGTGCATAGTCCTGCACGATGGCAAGGCGCTTGTTCTGGTAGGTGCCGTATTCCTTGTTGTAGTCAATCCAGGCCTGGCGGTTCTTCTCGCGCCATTCCTTTTCTATATTGTAGGTGCCCTGCAGGTATTGTACCCGGGCAAGGGCGCGTTGTGCAGTCGCGCCGTCCTTCACCTGCCTCTCCTCTTCGGGAGTCACCTTCCTGCCCGCCTTCCTTGATTTTTCCAGTTTGGCAAGGGTATCGCGTTCTTCCTTGTCGATGGCGGCAAGAGTGTCATTATACTCCTTTTCAGCAAGTGCCTTGCGTTTTTCCCGTCCCTCCACCATCACGGCGATGCGGGCGGCCTCCACTTTCTGCTGGGCACGGATACGGGCGTCGACAAGTTCGTTCTGATAGTCGGTAACTGTTTTACCTCCTTTTACCGGTGTCTTTACTTTTATTTTGTCCTTTATATTTGCTGCCTTCAATTCCTTCCGGGCCTCATTTTCCGCTTCAATGCCGAGTCGGAAGAATGCATCGGCAGTCTCGTCGATGGCTTTCTTCTGTTTCTCCAGATGTTCCACTCCGTACCGTTTGAGGTCTTCACCGGTTTCATTTACCAGCCCTCTTGACTGGACGGTATTCAAAGTGCCGGCTGTCCTTTCAAGCGTGCTGACCGGACGTTTCTTCTCTTTTTCTATCTCCAGCTGTAGCCTAAGGGACTCTTCGTATTTCTCGGCAGCCATCTTCTGGGCTGCCGCACCTTTGGCGCGGAGCTGCATGGATTTGATGAAAGCTTCCGTATTGTCGACCAGCAGATTCTCCGCGTCTGCGACGTTGGCAACAGCCACATTCAGTCTGTCGAATTCCTCCTTGTTCTCAGTTATGAATTTCTTTTTTGCGGAAAGGTCATTTCCCAGGGAGGCCCACTTCTCCTGCAAGGTTTTGAGCGATACGAGATTCTTTCCGATACCCGTATCGGATTCCTGCATCGCCTTGTTCAACTCTTCCTGTGCCTCTGCCAGACCAATAACTGACTTTTTCCCGGAAAAGAGTGTAGAGAAGAAATTCCCAATTTCCTTGCCGAATACCACAGTCAGCGTTATTGCCGTTGCCATAGCCGTCTGCCACGAGAACAGGGACTTCAACACCTGCTTCCATACCGGCATCGCCTTCTGGCCCGCCGCCGTCAGCCTCTCGTACTCCTTTCTGGCATTACCCACCGCATCCGTAAACATCGGTATGTTGTTGGATATCGCCAGGAAGAACATCTGCGGTCCCATAGCCAGTGCCGGAAGCTCGCGGGCTATCTGCGCCATGCTCATCCTCACGCTGTTCAGTTTCGGTGCGGGGTCATTACCCATGATGGGCGTCTCGTTCGCCCGTTTTTTTGCCGCCTCGTATTCTTTCAACTGCTCTTTCAATCCGCCGATGGCACCCTTCAGTGCCTGGATATCCGCCAGTTCCCTGTCACCGGCAAGCCCTTGTTTTTGGAGATTCTTATACTCCTTCTCCAAATCCTTCAGCTCCAGTTTCAGATGCCCGATCATCCGCTTGGTGAAAGCCTCCATGTTGGCCACATTGCCCTCCACCGACCGCATGCCCGCCAGCGTCTTGTCATCCAGGAATATTTCAAGTTTAATGGGATTCATCAGCGTTCTCCTCTTCGTCAAGCAATTGTTGTAAATAATCCGCCGGAGATATATTCGGCTGCCCGTTGCGGCTTCTCTTTTCGGCAACCATCTCCTGCGTGGTTTTCCTCCTTCCCGGCACGTGGCGGGGGAAGTCCTGCCACATCAGCATCAGCATCGGGTAGTTCACCCCGCGCATGATATAGTCCACACTCCAACCCGTGTCACGGGCTATCTGTCCCACGAGACCGAACGGGCTATGGGCGGGTTCCATGTACCCCTTTAACTCCCGTTCTATTTTCTTCGGCTCAGATTGGGTGCCGTCAGGCTCATCACCTCGGCCAATCTGATAGTATTCCCGAAAGGGACCGTGCTCATCGTGCTAAGGGCAATCATCCATGCCTCTTCCAGGGCTGCCGGATGCATGCAGCTGCGCAGCATCCATGCCACCGGGCGGTTCAGTAGCCAACCCAACACCCAACCGCGGACAATGGCGTATGCCACCATGCGGCTCACCGTTCCGGTATGCTTCACCATGAACTCCTGCTTCTGCTCGAAAGTATAAGCCTTCAGTTCCTCGTGTGTCGCCCCCATCTTCAGGTACATCCGCTGTATGCGGCAGCGGCTTTCCAGGTTCGGCACCCGCATCACCCAGCGGATGTATTTCCCTCCGGGAAGCCGCAGCGGAAGGGAGATGCCGGCATCCGACATGATCCTCTCCGCAAGAGCCTCGATTTCCAGGTTCGGTTTCATAGTCCGTACCTTTTACCCTCCAACAGCCTCGGCGCCCGTATCCGGGTCGACACCCTTGGCGAAGAGCTTCATGCGCTTGCCGTCGGCATCCTTCAGCAGCTCGATGTTCAGGGAAAGTCCCAATACGTTTGATGAGTTGATGCCGTTGGCAAAGTCACTGCCGGTCACCTTCGCGTTGTAGAAGCGCAGGGTCTCGCCACTGTCAGCCACTACATCCATCACGCCCGTAGCTTCCCATTTCTCGGGAGGCTCCCAGTTGTTATTGGCGTCCTTGGTGCCGCCGATAGTGTTCACCAGACTGTCGGCATTCAGCTCTATCAGGGTGCAGGAAAATGCCTTCTTGCCGGGATTGGTGGTAAGTGTCATTACCGGACCATCCTTCACCTGTGCGGCGAAGATGTCCGTGGTACTCGGAGCGCTTCCGGCAGGTTGCAGGCCTTCCTCACTGATAAGGCCTATTTCCTTCTCCTTGAATTTGAGGTGCGCCAGTCCGTAGATTAATCCGTCCATAAATTCTTTTATTTTTTAAGTTCTATTCAATCGCCGTTTAATCAGTATCAGAAGAAGGACGGCAACGGCCAGCCGACCTGTCCATATCTGAAACCACTGCCAGCCGGTGGGTTCCTTTATCACCTCCGGAGGCAGCAGCTCCGCTTCTTCCGAAGTCTCGCTCCTGATCCGGGTCAGTTCTTCCGTCAGCATCATCACCTGCCGCGCCAGGCTGTCGCAGGTGGCGGTCACCTCCAGGCTGTCCTCCGATATGCGGGTGACGTTCACCGTGGCCTGTCCGCTGCGCTTACTGAATCCCGTCCCCACAGGTATCGAATTCAGCAGATTCGTCGGAAACTGCGTCTTCGCCAGGCTGGGCGGAACGGGCTGCTGAAGGAGAGCGAACACGCTTCTGCCTTGCAGGCTGTCGGTAACGAGGCTGTTCCGTGTCAATCGTCCCGGACTTCTGCAGCTCGTGACGGATAGGGCAATCGCCATAATGCTTGCAAGTAGAAGCCTTCTGGATAGTGCGGTTGAGCTCCCGCACCGCCTTGTAAAGTTTGATGTTCTCATTCTGTAAGTCTATTAATGTTCCCGACAGGTTGTCGTACATTTCCTTATAGGCATCGTTCCGCTCCTTGGCAGCGAGCACTTTGTTGTTCTCCCGGCGTCTCAGCCATGCCCAGAGGGAACCGGCAATGCCACTCGGCACAAGCCATTGGAGAATCTGTAGAATCAAGTCTGAATTCATGGCTGAAAATCGTTACGGGTTATCAATCATTAAAGCAGTTCCCAGCCGGCTTCCACGTTCATCATCACTGCCGGTACACCGTTTTCCACTTGTGAGATCGCGGCGGCAAAAGCGCACATCGTTGCCCGGTCGTTTATATCAGGCACGAACGATGTCGGTACCTGCATCTCCCTGCATACCCGGCTGATATAACCCGAAGTGTTGTTCTCCACCGGAGGCGCCCAACGGTTGATGAAGTCCGCTACCGTGCGGCAACCGTTATTACGACGGTAGTTCTGAAGCAACTTGATGAGGGCACGATATCCGTAAGCCATTGTCTTGAACTGGCAGAAAGCCTTGTCCCGGGAGGGCCGGACCTCCCCCTGCCACAACGTACGTGACAGGCGGATGTTCCCGGGGTTGTTGTTACGTAGTCCTCTGCTCATCACTATTCCTCCAATTCACTGTTGGCATCGTCTGCTTTCGGGCTTTCCCCGCCGGCAGCAGCTTGTTCGGCAGCCTCAATCGCTTCGCGTCTGACCTGCGCCCAACGTTTTTCTGCCGGAGCAGTCGCATCCGAAGTCTGGGCAGTGGAGCCGTCCCAGCTGTAGATGGCACCGATGGCTTCCATCTTCTTGGGCATGGTGATTTCGTAGTGGCGGAAGTTTACCAGACTCTCCTGCGTCTGCGGGCTGGTGCGTGCCTCGCTGTAATACATTTTGGTGGTACCTTGCGCACGGAACATACGGTTGACGTAGAACGCCACGGATGCCTGCATGTCGGTATCTGCCGGTTTGGTAGTGTAAGGCACTTTCACGCCTTCTTTGGTGAAGAACGGGCAGTTCACGAACTCGTAGATTTCAAAACCATACATGTTCATCACCTTACCGGTGGTGTAATTGTAGTACTGGTCGCGGAACTTCTGGTCGTCTTCCAGCAAGTCGTTCACGTGGTCGTTGCAGAGCACCAGGCGACGTCCGTCTGTAGGAACCTGCGCCTTGTCGAATTTTGCTTTCAGGGCAATGATATCCTTGCGGGTAATCTTCTTGCGACCGTTTGCGTCAGCCTCTCCCGATGTCTTGACGACGGGAGTCTTGGCCGTGTTGCTGTAAGGAGCCAGCGCATGGATGGCTTTCTTGTACTTCACGGTGGAGATGGCGTTGCCATGACGTTCCACATCCGCGCTGAACTTGTTGAATGAGATGGCATACAGCTGATCATCCGTCACACGGGTGGCTTTCGTCTGGAACTTGTCAAGCCCGATGGGAATATCGCTTTCGCTCAAGTCCTGGATAGGGATGGGATACGTTGTGTTGTTTATCAGCACGTCCGGGTCGCCGCCTACATCTACCAGGTGAATGATTTCATTGTCCACCTTGGCCGAATAATCGGGAATGCCGTTCAGGAAACTCGCCACCAGCCCCGCATTGAGCTGCTTCACCAGCTCGCCTGTCCACACTTCGGTGTATACACCTTCAAAGAGTGCCCCTACGGGCATGAATTTTCCAAGCACCATCGGTACTGCCGCCGTAGCCGCTCCATAAGCAGGGTCAATCCCCACAACCGACGCCAATACTACGCCCATCAGGACGTTGAACAGCGTTCCCACTAAAAATTTCATCATAACACTTTCTGTTTTACAATTGATACTATATTTCTAAAATTTCGGGCAGTCAATGCCGTATTCCGCCTTGTACAGCGCACGGTATTTGTCCGGATCGTTCTCGCGCATCAGCTTCAGCTGCGCTTCCGGTACCTCGCTCAGTTTGCCCCATTGTCCGGTTGCCGCACCACTGCCTACGGTTCCGCCGCCGATGTTCAGCAGTTGCATGGGTTTCGTCACGGGTGCCATGCTCTCCAGTGTCAGTTTCAGGCTTTCACTGCCCATTGTCTTACCCAATTGGATGAAATGCTCCCGCTTGTCGGCATTGAACTTCCCTGCCCTGACGGCATCGTCCACCATTTGTGTCACGCCCGCCAGCTTGATGGTATCCAGTTGGGTGCGCAGTTCCGTGTTGGCGGTCTCGAATCCCTGCAAAATACCTATCCTGGCAAGGATGTCCGCTTCTGTAGCCGTTTCCGGCAGGCCCAGCTTCAGGGCGATAGCTTTAAAATCTACGTTCATAGTCTTTTCTGTTTTTGAATTATTGTCTTGCGGAGCATCTCCGCCGCTTGATTTCAGCAAAGGAAGCGCGGCACTGTCTTCACCTGTGGCGAGTTTCAGTTCCTTGCCCTGATACGACAGCATTACTATATTGTCATCGTTGCCGCCCATGTCAACCATGCTCACTTCCATTAACCTGCACTTCGTGACGGTAGGACGGGTTTGCCCGGGTTTCAGCAGTTCAGGGTCATCACTTGACTCTATAATTTCAAAATAGGGGCTGCACATCTTCAGGGTGCCTTTGTCCCATTGCTGCTTTGCCAACTTGCTTTCATTGCGCACCTCGTCAAAGTAAGGTTCGCCGGTAATCTCGCCACCCTCTATCTTCAGGTCTTTGATGCAGCCGATGATGATGCCCCGCCAATGCATCCACAGCATGACGGGATTCTTCCGGAACTGCTCGACGTCCACCCCGTCAGTCTTCACCCAGGTGCCGAAACAGTTCAATGTCTCGTTTGATATTCTGATTCTTTTGGCCATGATTTGCGTCTCATTTTGGTGCAAACTTACGGCTACGCCCATAACGGCACAAAAAAGTGTGTAACCGTTCCACAGTAATGTGCAGGCCTTCCGTAATTGTCTGCAACCGGTTCACCGTTTTTTCCTTGCCCCGCAGATGCTTCGCAACTTTGCACCGTAACCAACAGAAAAAGGTATGGCAAAAGACATGAGCCAGCAGAAGGCTTTGGCAAAGCATCTATACATGAGCGGCATGCTCGTCATTAAGATTGCCGACTATGTGAAGGTAACCCGGCAGACCGTGGGCAAATGGGTGGAAGAAGGCAGCTGGAAGGAAGAACGCGCCTCGCGCAGCATGGCTAAAGAAGCCATCACCACCGGTGCGCTCAACAAGGTGGGCGAAGTGCTGGAAAACACCGAGGCGAACGAAAAGAACATCGGCCGCCTGACCGACTCCATGCTGAAGGCCGCCCAAAGCATCAAGGCCATTAACAACACCACCACACTGGTGGATATGGTGAATACCCTGCTCCAGTTCGAGAACTGGCTGGTGTCTCACCGTGAAGAGTATCCGGAGATTGACGACAAGCTCATTATTCTTATCAACCAGCTCCATAGCGACTTTATGGGCATCAAATTCAAGAGGAAATGACAGCCGAAGAAAAGAAAGAAGCCCTCAAGCGGTGGGAGGAGCATTGCAACCGCCTGCTACGCATCACCTCGAAGCGCAAGCCCGAGACGGCAGAGGAACGGAAGAAGAACATCGCCCGTGCCCTGAAGGATTACGACTACTTCTGCCAGCGGTACTTGAGCCACTACTGCCAATGTCCCAACGCCAAATTCCACAACGACGCCGCCCGCTACATCGAAAAGCACCGAGAGATGCGTGCCGTCTTCAAATGGCCGCGCGGACATGCCAAGTCGGTACACCTCGATGTGGGCGTACCCCTTTGGCTGAAGTTCAAGAATGAGTTGCATGTCATGGTATTGGTAGGCAAGAGCGAAGACAATGCCGACGCCTTGCTGGGCGACCTTCAGGCGGAACTCCAATTCAACCAGTACATCATCGAGGATTTCGGCGAGCAGTACAATGCCGGATGCTGGCAGGAAGGCGAGTTCGTTACCAAAGACCAGTGTGCCTTCTTCAGCCGCGGCCGCGGGCAGTCGCCCCGTGGACTGCGGTTCCGCGACAAACGCCCGGACTACATCGTGGTGGATGACCTGGACGACGATGAGATGTGCCGCAGCGAAGCCCGTGTACGCGAAATGACCAAATGGATAAAGGAGGCGCTCTTCGGATGTTTCGGCGGCAAGGAAGGCCGCTTCATCATGGTGGGTAACCTTATCAGTAAGAACAGCGTATTGCAACGGATCATCGACAGCGACACCGTTTATACCAGCACCGTCTATGCCATCGGCAAGGACGGGAAACCGGCATGGCCCGAATGCTACACCCTCGAGATGCTGCGCAGCCGCGAACGCTTCATGGGCTACCGCAGTTTCCAGAAGGAATACATGCACAACCCCATCACCGAAGGCGCCGTCTTCCAGGAACGCTGGATACAGTGGAAGCGCATGCTCAAACCGTGCTATTATGAAAGCCTGGTACTCTACATCGACCCTTCATTCAAAGACAGCTCGAAAAACGACTACAAGGCCGCCAAGCTTTGGGGACGTCCGCGTCCCGGGCTGAAGACCGCCAAACCTTCGGAGCTGCACTGCCTCCGTGCCTTCGTGCGCCAGTGCAGCGTAGGCGAAATGGTGCGCTGGGTCTATGACCTGTGGGAGTCACTGCCCGAGGATGCCGCCGTCACCATCTACATGGAAGCCAACTTCATGCAAGATACCATTCTCGACGAGTTCGAGCGGGAAGGCAACCAACGGGGCTATCAGGTGCCCGTCACTGCCGACAAACGCAAGAAGCCCGATAAATTCGCCCGTGTGGAAGCGGTCAGCCCCTTGTGGGAACGCGGCTTTGTCTGGTACAACGAAAAGCTGAAGAATGACAATGACATGAAGACGGGCATCGAACAGACCCTCGCCTTCGAGAAAGGAAGCCGCGCCCACGATGACGGGCCCGATGCCGACGAAGGCGCCATCTACAAACTGCAGAAGCAGGTACGCGAAGAAAGTTTCATCCCGCGTATGGGAGTGCGGCAACTACCCTCCCAAGCCTGGTGAAAGTTGAAAACGGAAAACCCATTAATCGCTCATTATTAATCACTAATCATTATCCCTTATGTTCATCACCGAAGAAGATTACATACAGATAGGAGCCGATGCGCTGAAGATTATGCAGCAAAGCACTCCGGACAACCGCCTGCTGGCGGAAGAGCGTGCCATGAGCCGCATAGCGGGTGCGCTGCGCGGACGGTACGACATAGAAGCGACCTTCGCCCTTGAAGGCAGCCGACGGGATGCCGAACTGGTGGGATGTGCCACCGACATCGCACTCTACCATATATGCTGCTCCCTGCCCCAGAAGATGGGCTACGAGATACGGGAAAAACGTTATGAACAAGCCTTGAAATACCTCAAGGAAGTGCAGGCGGGAAACATTACGCCCGACATCCCCACCGTCACCGGTCCCGGCGGAGAAGAGGACTACCACAACCCCGTGCGTTACGGGTCGGCCGAAAAGAACAATTATATCTGGTAAACCATGAGCAAGAAATACAAGAAACAGAACCCCATGCGAATCGGGCAGGTAAACCTGGGAAACCCTGCGGAACTGAAACGCGTCACCAACCTGTCGGTCAACCTGCAGATGCAGACCGAGTCGCTCACCAAGAAAGACCTGCGCACCTGGCGCAACGCCTGGCAGTATGCCATCAATGTAGAGTACCCTAACCGAGGACCGCTGTACGACGTGTACGGCGATGTGGATGTGGACATGCACCTTACCGGCTGTGTGGGGCAGCGCAAGGGATATGTACTGAACAAGAGTTTCCGCATTGTGGACAAGAAGGGGGCTGAAAACCCTGATTTGACAGCGGTATTCGAATCGCCCTGGTTCAAGACTTTCATGGGCCTGGCACTCGACAGCATCTATTGGGGACACTCGCTAATCCAGTTGGGAGACATCATCACGGTGGACGATGTGCCCGCCTTCAGTGACGTGTGCCTGATACCCCGCCGCCATGTCGTGCCCGAATACGGTGCGCTTATCGTCAACCAGTCCGACACCTGGCAGAGCGGTTACGACTACCGCCACAGCGAGATGGCGGACTGGATTGTCGAAGTGGGCGGTACCCACGACTTGGGTCTGTATCTGAAATGCGCCCAGCACACCATCCCCAAGAAGAATGTGTGTTCCTTCTGGGACATGTTCTCCGAAATATTCGGCATCCCCTTCCGGGTAGGCAAGACCACCAGCCGAGATGCCAAGGAGCAAAGCCGCATCGAGAAGATGCTGGGCTCGATGGGTGCGGCAGGATGGGCGCTCTTTCCCGAAGGTACCGAGATAGAAATCAAGGAATCCACCCGCGGGGATGCCTACAATGTCTTTGACAAACGCATAGACCGCGCCAACTCCGAACTGTCAAAGGGCGTGCTCACCGAAACCATGACTACGGAGAACGGTAGCAGCCTTTCTCAGAGTGAGGTGCACCTGGAGGTGCTGAAGAACCTTGTCAGCAAGGATGCCGACAACCTGCGGGACACCATCAACTTCCAGCTCATCCCCAAAATGATAAAGCACGGTTTTCCCTTGCAGGGATACCGTTTCGACTGGTACGAGGGCATAGACTTCACGCCGGAGCAGCAGGTTGACTACGAACGCCTGCTGCTGGAGAACTACGAGATAGACCCTAAATATTTCATCGACAAGTACAACGTTCCCATCATCGGGAAAAGGGAAACCGCACCGGTCGTCGTGCCGGCAGGCAAGACAAACGGAAAGGATGCCGAAAAACAGAAGCTCTGTTTTTTCGACTGAGCCCTTCTGACTACGAAGGGCTGCACAGACGCGCCTTGCTGACATATTACGGAAATACGCTGCCGTTGGCAGACAGCAGGGAAGATGAGGAAGAGGAAATCGACACCGCTGCCGTGGAAGCCTCCTTTGTCCTGCTGATGCGCTGGCTCCACCGGCAACCGGAATTCACACCGGAGATGTTGGCAGACAAAGATGTGCAAAAGTTCATACGTAGCCATGCCGGTGTATTGGACCGTGCCGTGGACTTTTCGATTCATCAACGTCCCATAGACGATATCAGCGTGCGGCGGCTGAAGGAAAGCAACTACGTATTCTCCGGCTTCAAGACCTTCCACGAACTGAACGAGGCGTTCCCCTCGCTGATCGATGCGGACGGGAACCGCAAACCCTTTGAACGCTTTTTAAACGACGTTCAAAAGGTGAACGAGACCTACAACCGCTGGTACTTGAAGACTGAATATAATTTCGCCCTGTCGTCGGCTGCCATGGCAGCCCGGTGGAAGCAATGGTGGGACGATGAGGACCGGGACCGCTACCTGCTGCAATACCGCACCGTAGGCGACAAACGGGTACGCGAGGCGCATCGGGCACTGCATAATGTCACGTTGCCCATTACTTCCAATTTTTGGGATGAATATTTTCCTCCCAACGGATGGAACTGCCGCTGCACCGTGATGCGTGTGCGCCGAGGCAAATATCTGGAAAGTGACGAGCATCAAGCCATGCTGGCAGGCAGCCAGGCAACGGCGGGAAAACACCAGGAGATGATGCGATTCAATCCGGGCAAGCAGATGGCATGCTTCCCGTTCTATAATCCCTATACCATCAGCAGGTGCAAGGACTGCCCCGACAGACCGGGCACGCTCAAACTGGCCAAAATGCCCGATAATGAATTGTGCGCAGCCTGCAAGGTGATACGGGAAATGACCAGGCGAAAAGATGAACTAAAGAAACTTCGGACTGAGATAAGGGAAAAAGCACAGTTCCTGAAAGACAAAGTTTTGAAGAACGAGCAGTTCGGAAAGGACATCCGTGTCAGTGGTACCAATATAAAAGAATGGCTCAACCAGCCTCACAAATGGATTGTGGAGAAAAACAGGATGCTGCTGGACATAGAAAATGTCATCGCCGAAGCTCCTTATTTGGGCAATGGACCAGACAAACACGACCCGGACATCACGATGCATCTGTTTGAAACAACTTTGCATAATGAAAAAAGCTGGATTATCGTGAGGGAATTGATAGACGGTTCGGTAAAACTGCACAGCATTTCGGATAGTGAAGATATACTGCAATACATTACAAAAAGAAGAGAGTAATTTGAAAATAGCATCCTTGGAACTGCAATCCGAGGCCACATTTTTAAATTACTCCCTTCAGTGCCACAAAGATACAGTTAATTCTTTAATAAACAAACATTATGCCCCAAAATTCAGACATAACCAAGGAGCTAGAACGGAAGGTGAAGCACTTCATCAGCCTTACGCTGAAGGATATCGGAACGGAAATAGGCGAAGAGTTCGACCGCAACTTTGAGCGCGAGGCCTTCTTCAACGAGCGTTGGGCACGAAGGAAATACAATGACGACGAAAGCCGGGGATTACTGATACGCACCGGAGCTTTGCGCAGAAGTATCAAAACGGAGACTACCGCCCACAGTGTGGTATTCAGCAGCGACCTGCCGTATGCCGCCATCCACAACGAGGGCGGTGCCATTACCGTTACCAAACGGATGAAGGGGCACTTCTGGTATTTGTATAGGCAACTGACGGATAATTATCGGCGTAAACCCACGGAAGAGGCGCTTTTCTGCAAACGCATGGCATTGAAGCGGGCAGGAAGCAAGATAGTCATACCACGCCGACGGTTCATCGGCATGCATCCGGAGGTGGAGCGCATCATCCGGGAAATAGCGGAAGAAAATAGCAACAAAATATTTCAGACATGAGAAGATTCCTTTACCTCAGCCTCATAGAACGGCTGAAACGACTCACAGACCGGGACGGCCGGCCCGTCATCAGAACGTTCGACCTATGGAACGAACAGATTTCATTCCTGGAGCAGGAAGATCCTTTCGACGTCCCTGCCGTCTTCATTGAGTTCCGACCCGTAAAATGGGCGGGAGGCGGGACACAGACGGCAGACGTGACCCTACGTCTTCATATCGTCACACCCTGGAAAGGAAGCGCCCGCGAAGGTAGCGGCTTCCAACGGCAGACACTGGAACGTTTCGACCTGCTGGACCGCATGGACCGGCATCTTTTCAACCTCTCCGGAGACGACGGCAGCACGTCCTTCAGTCTGTTCCGGCGTACCGGAAGCAGTACGAACCACAACCATGAGGAACTTGTGGAGGATGTCACAGACTTTACATGCAAAGTAATGGACAGAGGATAAACGGATATTCAAAAAAGTGACAGCTGCGAACGCATCTCTTCCTGGCGGCGTATGACCTTGGGGTCGGCACTGGCGTTGATGATGTTGTAGAAGGTCTTCTCGCAGATGTGGTACTTGGGCCAGATGTAGCGGCGCAGGATCTCGCGGTTGGAAAGGCCGCTGCGGGAATGTTCATCGTAGATGCGCACAATGTCCTCCACCCTGAATGCGTAGCTGCATCCTACAATCTTTGACCGGTTTTTCTTCATATGACCCCTGAAAACTTAGAATTGATTACCCTGAACTGCCTGATTACCTGCTACAAAAATAATTATAAACGCACATTTATGCAACTAATACGCCCGGAAAGCGCATACCACAACACGGAATAGCCCGTTTCGCCCATCTTTGCCGCGTCTTTTTCGCGAACAGACGCAACAAACGGAATGAAGCCGCCTCTCCGCGCAGCTTTCATTCTTTCATTATTAATTCTTTAATTCACGAAGTATGGTAAACTATTCCCTTGCTCTGATGAGCACAAAACCGGGCGATGAAACCGCCCCCAAGAAATATTACGCCAAGGCGCAGGCCAGCGGCGAAGTGACCATGGACGAAATGGCCGAAGACATCTCCTACGCCACCTCCCTGACGGACGGTGACGTGCTGAACGCCATCCGCGCCCTCATCAAGCAGGTGAACCGGCACCTGTCGGCAGGCAAGATTGTACGCCTGGAGAACTTCGGCTCCTTCCAGCTGCAGCTGTGCAGCACCGGCGCCGAAACCGAGAAGAAGTTCACCAGCGCCAACATCACCGAAGCCACCGTCCAGTTCCGCCCCGGCAAGCCCGTGAAGGCTGCCACCCGTGCGGGCAACGGCGGGCTTACCTTCAAGCGCGTGGCCAAGAAGGGCGAAGCACCCCTGCCCGATGACGACAACACCGGAGGAGGAAACACCGGGGGAGGCAACGACGGCGACCAGGGGGAGAACCCGCTGGGCTAAGGAACCACCCCGTAGTAGTTCACAGACTACCCCGTAGTAAATGACCAACTACCCGTAAGTAGCCGACCGGTTACCTACGGGTAGTTTTTTATGCCGCCGCAGGGTGGCTTTAAATAGTAAATGGTAAATCGTTAAATCGTAAATAAAATGTTGAACGCAATCTACATGAGTGACCTGGCACAAGCCTACTTCCCCCGCTCCACTCCCCGCAGCGCATCAGCGCAACTGCACCGCTGGATAAAACTGAATCCGGAGCTGCAAACCCGGCTGGAGAAACTGCATTACCAACCCCGACAACGGGCATTGACGCCGCTGCAACATGAGGCGATAGTGGAGCTGCTGGGAGAGCCGGGAGAATGAGGCTCTTGGACAGAAGAACAAAAAGAAAGCCGCTGACGGAAGGACCGCAGCGGCTTTCTTTAAATTATCATGTCAGCATGTTTTCACCCTACCATCATATTCTATTTTCCCATCCAATACATCGTTTACAAATACCCTTATTGTATCTGCTTGTAATTCACCAGCTTCATCAATATAAACAAGTCCCAAGTTGTTCTCTTGAAACAATTGATAGAGCACATCCTTAATTTCTTTCACACTATGACCATTCTTGACTTTCTTCATATCCTCCCTAATTTTTAGTTGAACATACTTTTACTGCCACAAATATACAATTTTTATCAAGTTATTAGTCATTATATTTTTGAGTAATCATAATTTCAATCCGTCAGCGGTTGGTTCTATCACTGCGCCCGTTGAAGGATCTTTGCTTGATGGGTAAGGATTAGCAGTGCCCAAACGTTTCAAATCCATGCCGAGCCACATAACAGCTTCTTGCAGTTTCGTAATGGTAAGACTACGTTCTCTACTTACCGGAAGATTTTTTACTTCTTGAATCTTAGCATCAATTTCTTGGCGCAATCTTTTGTTTTCTACAACTTCTTGTTCAAATGTCATAATATATAATGATTTTACAAAGCCCGTCCAAGGCTTATATTCTTATTTTAAGGCATGAAAAATGTTAATAATGCACTTTTTGTGTCAGATTGGCAGTAATTTTTTTATTAGCATACTTCTTGTTTTATGCTTATAAGCAATATTGCTATAATTTAATAATTTAATATTATGTATTCTTACACAATTTCGTTTACAGCAGGAGGTAGAAGCTATTCGTTTACTACCAATATTAGTTATCCTCATAGTTTCCATGATAAAGGATTAGTTAAAACAGCCGTAATGTCAGCTATTGGATCATATAAAAGAGCAAATGGTATTGAGGCTACAACGGTAGAAAGTTCTGTAAGTTACTAACTGTAATTTATTAAGGAGCTAATATTAAATTAGCTCCTTAATATTTAGTTATACGCTATTTGTATTTTTCCCTATTAATTCGCTCTACAAATTCATCTGGTGATATTTCCTGTGCTCCAAGACTTTTCAGAAGGTTTCCACCATCTTTTTTACCTTGAAGATATACTCCATGAGAGTAGTTCTCTAAAGCTGTCATCAAAGAATCTAAATTAATAGCAATATCCTCTCTGATAATAAAAGCACCTTCCCCCCACATGGTTTCACCTTTATAAGAATAGCTATACTCACGCTGAATTCTAAAGGCGTTATTGTAATAATTACCATGACACACTTTAGGAGTTGCAGTTGACCGTTTATCAGCTTCAGGAGTGTCCAGAGAAATAAATAGTTGTTTTAATGCACCGATGAGATTATTATAGTTGTCGTCAGCAGTATATCTTATCTCGTGCGCAATAACATCAAATTCCACATAAGTATCTTTATTTCCGGCATTCCGTTCGAGAATTTTCCGATATTTGTTCAAATCATCCATGCACTGATAGCATATACTATCTTTCGTGGGTCTTCGGCTTTCCTTACCTGTCTTTCCGCAACCGGAACAGGGAATATCGCCTAAATACATTCTGCTCATATCTATTTAGTTAAGAGTTAAACAACTTATAAAAATACACCAATACCGCTATGCATATTATTGTAGCGCATACAATGCCAGTGCATTGTACGGGTGTGGATAACTGAGTAAATTGTTCTATAATATCTTGTTCCATGATATCTTTCCTTTTTAATCCACTTGATACAGCCTGCACCCCGTCTTCTCCTTTGCCCTGTACAGAAAACTTGCCGCCTCGTCGCTGTCCACCACCAGACGGATGGCGGTGAGTCCTTCCGTCTTGGGCTTCTGCAGGAGCAGGGAGCACGGCTGTTCGTAATAGTTCCAGTAGAAGATGAAATCCGCTACGCGGAAATTGTCTATCTGGACGATGTATTTCACGGGAATACACTGCATGGTCTGTATCAGAATTTAAACATTGTTTGAATTCTCTTTGAAGCAGGCCTTCACTTCCCCGTCCGGCACCCATTCCACCGTAACGATACCCTTCACCTTCCCGGTACCGCCACATTTCGGGCAAGGCATCTTCACACGTTCGTTGATGACTTCCGGATTCCAGAACCAGCCGTTGCCCTGGCAATAACCGCAAGAATAACCCGGGAACTCGCCCACGGTTTCCCGTCCCGTTCCGAAGAGGGGTGCAGTTATCAGCACCCCGTTCTGTTTCACGCTCATGCTTCCCTTTCTTTATAGGTCCAACCGTTCAGTCTGTACACCTCCCGCCGCGCCTCTTCCCTGGTCAGACATTCCCCCACCTTTGTCCCGTGTGTCGATATCTTCGGAGGGAAACTGTCACCCTGGCGGTAAGTGACATCGAGATACACCGCCCAGCATCTGCCGCACGGACGGTATCGGTACCAGCGGTGTATCTCTTTCATGTCACTGCGGAGCTGCATCGTTCTCTTTCTTGGGTTCCACATAGAACGTCTCGTCCTGCACCACCTGCACGCCTATCTTGGGGAAGTACTCCGCCACTTCGGGCAGTTCGCGGTCGGCCAGCAGCTTGTCCTTCGCCAGTTCCTCCGATGTGCGGATGTACGAGGGGAGAAGCTCCTTGCAGAGGTTGGTCACCGCCGCCCAGGTGAAGCCCTTCAGGTTCTTCAGCTTCGGTGTGCCGGTGCGGAAACCGAACACGCCGTGGGCTGATTCCACACTCTTCTTCCTGGCGAACAGTTCTTCCTTGTTCTCCACGGCATACGCCTGCATGATTTCAAAGGCTCCGTCCTTCACGTCGGAGAGTTCGGCCAGCCGTCCGGCATACTTTTCGCGGACACGGGTCATCTCGATGTCCATCTTGGAGGTCAGGTTCTGTACTTGGGCATCGGCTGCCGCAAAGTCGGCGAACGCCTGCTCGGCCTGCTCGCGGCTGACGCCGCTGACTAATGTTTTCTTGGTTCTTGCCATAATCCTTATCGTTTTATAGGGTTAATAATTTATCTTGTTCTTGTACTGCTGGTATATACGCCGCCCTTCGATGTACTCCTTGGTCTTTGTGGGCGCCTCGAGCTCCACCAGTTCCCGGTCGATGCGGTCGTAGCGGACGAGTTCGGCACGGTAGTCATCAAGCAGGCGGTCGTACTCTATCGGTTTCAGGGCGGAAGTGCCCGCCATCAAGCGGTCCTGCAGGTCGCAGATGCGGTCGGCGCTGGCCTCGAGCTGTACGGCAAGCAGGCTGTGGCGTTCCCTGCGGTCGGAGGTGTAGTTTCGGGGCATGTAGCCGGTGCTGCGGTCTTTCATACTTATTTCCTCCTATCTTTTATATTGATGAAGTTCTGCACAACGGAACTGGCCGCAAGCTCACTTTTGCTGTAATAGACCAGCCCCGCCTTGCGATAACCGGTGATAAAGCCTTTACGTTGCCAGGCATTCAGCGTTTCACGACTGCATCCCACAAGTTCCGTCGCTTCCTTCTGGCCGATGAAGTCGGCACGGTTGGTGTCCGGCAGCTTCTGATATTCGGCACGCTGACGGCGTTCTTTCAGCAAGTCCTCCACGAAGCCTTCCAGTTGCCTGACCTTGCGTTTTAGGGCCTCGAATTCCTGCACGCTGACTGTCTGTTTCTCTCTCTTCCGCTTCGGCTCATCCATCGTTCCCAGTGCTCCTGCCGCCGCGAAGTCCGCCGCCGTCATGCTCTGCACGTCCGGTATCAGCTCCTCCAGCCCGATGTGCCCGGCGGCAAACCGGGCGGCGTCGCGGGCGGCAAAGAATGCGGCTTCATCCTTGGCTCCTTCGGGAACAGAAGTCACATAAGTGGCGAATACCCACGCCTCGTTTCTGCCTTCCTCCAGCGTAGCTGCCTGAAGCATGCTGATGCGGTCGCCTTTGTGACGGAGTATCGCCACTGCCTGCCTGATTTCCTGTTTCGTTCTCATATCGCTTTTCATTCTTTAATTATTCATTCTTTAATTTGCCTTGCCATTCTCCTTCCGTGCTATCGCCTCCAGTTGCTTCTTCACCTCCCGGAGTTCTCCCACATTCATCTGCCGGATGTTCTTACGGAACCGGCTGCGGCTGCGTGCCCATACGTCTATCTTCGCCTTGTTCATCTGCCGGTCTTCCTCGGTGTCGGAGGGAAAATCCTTGTTCAGGAACGATATCTGCGAAGCCAGATAGTAGATGGAACGGCATAATGTCCGTGCCTCTGCCAGCATCATCTTGCGCACCTGCTCATCATCCTGGTTCAAGCGGGAAAGCAGCAGCCGGGCCTCGGTCATGGTGAGATACTTGCTGCTTGCCGTCCTGCCGGAAGTGAAGGAGGCGATGCACTCGTGACGCGCGTCGTCGTCCATGCCCAGCTTGTGGAAGGTGACGTGCAGGGCCTTGAGCTGCGCGGGGGTGACGGGTTTGTTGTCGGTTGTTCTCATAAATCATAAATTTGAAATTATAAATCCCTTACATCCTCTCCGTAATATGCTGCTGCCTCTTCCGGCCACACATCGAAGTGACCCACCGGACCGATAAACCGTCCTTTGCTGAAAGCCCGCTTCCCTTCCACGTATATTTTCAGCGCGGCATCAAATGCCACCTTCTTTGCGACACGTCCGTCCGGATTCGTACCGCTGGCGTGGCTGATGAAAATAATCAGCTTATTACGGTACGCCTCCTTGATCTTGATGAACTGGGCATAGGTCAGTTGGGTATATTGAAGGCTGTCTATTACCACGAAGTCGGGAGACTTCTGACGCTTCATTCTCAGGCACAACTGGTCTATCGGTTCAACATCGAGCAGCAGGAACTTTCCGTTCACCTCCTGCATGTTGAAGCGCTTCAGGGAATTCTGCATCGTGAGGCAAGCACCTTCTTCCAGACTGTCGTATGCCACGCGGCCATACTTGCACAGTTCCTTGCACAACTGCATCACGAAAGAGGTCTTTCCGCTGCCGGTATTCCCCCAGATTATCCATATCCCCCGACGTTCGGGCGTGCCAAAGGCATCGTACCATGCGCCGCTGAAAGGGAAAGTGTCGAATTTCATGCTCAACACCTCACGCACCCCTTTGGCGTTGCGGGCAAAGGTTTTGGCATCATTCACCACCTCACTCATGCCTGCCCTCCTTTCATTCGTCTGGCTTCCTGAATGCGCTTGCAGGCATGTACTACGCGGCGTACCCTACGAAGATCGTACTCACCCTGTGCCGCCTCTTTCTGCACGCATTTGATGTCTGCGGGGTTTGTCAGTCCGTTAGCCATGCAGATGGCGTACACATCCTGCTCCGTAGCTACATTGATATCGTAGAACTTGCGACCGATGCGGCTGTTGATCTCTTTGTAGCCTTTTTTATTGTAGCGCAGCCCGTTCTCTACCCGGCGCTTGATGTAGTCGGTAGAAAGGAAAATGATGCCGCTTTTGTTTTCCAGCCGGTTATAGATGGATATGAAGTAGCTGAACACACTGTCCGTCAGTTTATCGCCCTCGTCGAAGATGATAAGCGGGTTATTAAGAAAGGCAATCATGCTAATGGCATATTCCAGCATATCGCGCAAGTTGGTGCCGTCGGTAGGTGCACCCACCTGCTTGGCTATCTCGCGCACGAAGTCGCTCTTCTTCATGTCTTCACTGCAAAGGATGTAGAATACGTTCTTATGCGTGCGGCGGTACTCGATGGCGGCAGTGGTCTTTCCACAACCTGCATCGCCCACCACCCAAGTGGTGAGTTTATTGTTCTGCGCGTCGGTCATGGCAAAGGTCATGCGGCTGAAGGCTTCGCTCTCGGTCAGCGTCCAGCTCTCCATGCTATAGCCTATCTGCGAGGCGATGCGGCTGAACATGTCGTCGCTGATATTGGCGTACTTTGAGTTGCAGATTTGAGATACGGTACCGGCACTTACACCGTTCAGGCTCTCGCTGGCACGGTTCTGCGACGGGTAGTTGCCGCAATACTCTATCAGAGCGTCGCGGATGGCGTCTTTGTTTTTAACGGTTAATTCTTTCATCGTTTGAATGGTATTTTATTGATTGTTGAACACTGTTTAATTCTGATTCAGATAGCTTCCGTACAAGTCCACATCCGTAATGCCGGACACTTGCTTGGTGTATTCGCCGGGAGTGGCGATGCCCACTTCTTCGGGTTCTTCTTCCTCAAGTTGGTTGTTGGGCAAGTAATTGCCCGGTCCCATACCATCGGGATATTCTACCGGAGCAGTGAGTGTTTCTTCTTCGTATTCGTCACGGTAAGCCTCCATTTTCTTTTCGGACACACCTACAGGGCGGGGGGTGCGTAGTTTGATATAGGCTTCGCCCTGGCAGTCATCGAGCAACAGTTCTTCGCAGGCGATGTAGTGTCCTGCCAGTGCACGCTTGTTGGCATGTATCTGGGCGAAGAGTCGTTCGCTCTCTTCTTCTGTACGCTCGGCGGTGGCACGATGAATGCGTACTTTAGGCGTGGCGGTGGCGGCGTATTTCAGCCCGCCTTTGGCATCCACTTCCCACAGCTCGATGGCGTTCATATCCTGCGGGTCGTAGCGGTAGTGGAAACTGACGCCTACATGCCGCATGTGGAAGTTCATGTCCACCAGCCCGTCTTCGCCATACACCATGTAGCGGTACTCCCGTTTGTTGAGTTCGAAGATAAAACCATGTTTGTTGTACTTCACGCTGTCTTTGGAGAAGAGCTTGAAGAGTTCCTGCACCTCAGAGTCGTCCAGTGGCGCGGCATTGGGGCTGTTGAGGGTGGTGTACATCTCCATGCGGGTCATTCCGGTTTCGGAAGTGGGATGCTCCATGCGGTTCCACTCTTCGCGGCACGCCAGGTATTGCTCTTTCACTTCCTCCAGTGTGGGGAGTTGGGAGATATTCTTCATGATCAGCTCTATATTGGCGTGGCTGTTCTCCTTCTTGGCAGTGATATTCTGCCCGGTGAAGTTGTACAGTCTGTGCAATACCTGCATCTGGAAACGTCCGAAGGCACTCTCTATGCTCTTGGACTGTCCGTTGTGGGGCATCGTGGTCTTGTGCAGGTGGCAGATGGATTTGAAGAAGGCTTTAGCCTCGGGCCTCTTGTGTCCGCCCTGGTTGTCGGTCACAATCTCGTAGGGTTTCACCTTCCAGGTCTCCAAGGCCATACGGTAGGCATCGTACTGGGTGGCGAAGTTCTCGGCACCGAAGCTGTAGCCCAGGAACATTTCCGTACAGGCATCCATCACCTCGTACACGTCGATGGTGCGTGCCACCATACGCTTGTTCTTGGCATCGTATGCCTTGTAGTAGAGGTTGAGCTTCGTACCGTCACCATACCACAAGGTATTGGGCATCTTGGGCAGCTTGGTATCGAACTGTGGCATGAATTCGTTCTTGAAGGCAATCTCGCCATGAACGGCACCATACCACCACAGTTTGACGGCTGTCTTATAGAGGTAGTTGATAACGGTCTGGGGAGATTCGATGGTCTTCCAGCCTTTCTCTTCGGCTTGGCGGTTGTATTCCTTGAATATCTGCATGTCGGTATAGACGGGGAATACGCTGCGTTTCAGCTTGATGAGCAGACGACCTTCTTTAGGCCCTATCTTGCGGGCTGCCTGGTTGCCGGAATTACCGTTTACAAGCACTTGGTAGCCCTCTTCTTTATAGGCTTTGTACTTCTCCAGCAGGCGAGGTCTGCTTTGGGGTAGTGAGTGCTCATGGCATTCGCGAAGCTTCTCGCAAAGCTCTACAACCGTGTCGCGTACCCACTTTTTATGATTGAAACCATTGGCATTGTGCCGGGCTGTCATGCTCTTTTCCTGTGCTACCATGGCATTGAGCACCTTGGCGTTCAATACATATTCCACCTGCTTGTCGTAGCTGATGGCAGGGGTATAGGTGCGGAAGAATTCTACCGCTTTGCTGTCGCTTTTCAATCGTTCGTCCATCGGGGGGAGTTGTTGTTTTTTGAGTTGTTCTTTGGCATCAGGTAATTTTTCTTCTACTATAGAGCGAAGTGCATCAGACAGGCTTTCGTATGCCACGAACACCTTGCGTCCGTTACCGCCTTTCTGCAGAACCCGGAACTTGTGTTCACGGACATGCTTGTCAAAATTGGACTTGCTCATGATACCGCTTCCTACCAAATCTTCGAAGGTTACACAAAGTGTCTTTCCAAACATTTCCATAATCAGAAACTTTTCTTGTTTAACTTGCGCCAGGCTCCGGCATCGAACCGGAGCGAAAGCCGCCCCATCATATAAGGTTCTTTTCCTGCTCTTTATCCGGCGTGTACATCGAAATAGCCACGATGACTGATAATACGATGATTACAAACGCATTCCGGCTGTCCGCATCCGTTGCGTCCACATTGGTTCCAAGCCACATGCCATAGGTCATGCCCACGGCCACGGCAATCTTCTGAATCGTTCTCCAGGTTTTCATATCTTGTAAAGTTTAAAAGTTCTGTTCAATGAAATCATCCAAATCGTAAAACACGGTAATACCATCGGGTAACATGAGCGGTTCCACCGGATCATCCGCACCGGAGTATTCCACATCGAAACACACATGGTCATCCTCCGAATACAGCATGGCGCTGTGCTTCGCCATCAGTTCCCGCAAATCCTGCAGAAACGCCACTTCTTTTTCTGTCAATTTTCTATCCATATCTTTTTTTCTTTAATTTCAGTTGAAAAATCTATCCCTATTCATCCCGAACCGGAACAGTTTCGCTACATTTGTAGCATCATCTAACTAAAAGTATATTGTCATGAATAATAATGTCAAGGATGCCCTTCGTAACTACAAGAGATATAAAACCAGAGCGCATATTTTAGACGTGATAGCCATGTTCCCGGGAAAAGATCCCTATTTTTATTGGGATGTCGCAGGGCAATCTACCGACAGAACTTTGTATCGCAAGACCAATATTGTTGAGTTTAATTTAGACTTTCAATATTTGGTTACCGTTGGTTACATTCAACACGACAAGGACAACAATGTGATGTCTCTTACTGACATTGGCATACAAGCCTTACGGGATTGCACTTTGCCCAATTTAGCCTTGGCCGCATACAACAATTATTTGAACCTAAAACTTCAACGTTTGACCGTTATTATTTCAATGATATCGTTAGTGATAAGCATGATATCACTAACGATAGGATGCTTAAAGCCAAGGGAAACCAACCAGAATCGACCATGTCAAGCAGCCGAAAAACAAACATTTGTAATCGGGAAGGATACTTTCCATGTTTCGCCTTATAAAACTCCTCAAATAGAGTCCGAGTAGAGTTTCTATCCATACCATTTATAAAGTTATCGTTTCGTCTTATTTATCACTGCCTCGCTATCCACCTTTAGTGGAGTGACAATCACCGCATAAGCTACAGAATAGCCTCTCACAATATTTTTCTCTCTTTGCTCTGCAACGTATGCACTGGCGTCACGCCACGCATCTTCTTTCGTATCTCTTACGAAAATCACAGGATCTTCTTGGGTCAGTGTCAGTTTTTTCATTCTCTATATTTTAAAGGGTTATTTATCTATTACTTCCATATTCACCGGTTTCCCGTATATCTCCTTATAAGTCTGTATCACCTTGTCACTTTGTGGACCTCTCAGTCCGCGGACAATAGCGTTATACACCGTTTTCTCGCTTACTCCGGCTGCTTTTGCCACAACCTTTTTAAAACCTACCGGCGGTTTCAATGGCAATTCGTACTCTTTGATTATTACTGTCTTCATATATCATTATTTGATTTTCTTTTGTACATTTGTAGCGTTACCTCTTTTGGTAACGGCAGCAAAGTAAACCATTTTGGTTTATATATGCAAGAAAATATAAATCTTTTTGCGTTATAAATGGAAAATATAGCCTCATTGAAAGAGAAATGGTTCAAGAAAGAAGTTGAACGATTAGCTAATGAAGGGGTGTCTAAAGCTGATATAGCAAGAGCTTTAGACATTAAGCCACAGTATCTTAACTCCGTATTAAATGGAAGTAGGGGGCTTGCAGATACCTTCCTTGATAAATTTATCGAGGCATACAATATAAATCAATTTGATTTATTGCCACACGACGGAGACTCCACCATCTCTACTGTATCATTGCGTTTCATGGAGAAGCTTGATGAGAAAGATGCCAAAATCGACCACCTCCAGTCCGAACTCCGTGCGATGACCGAGGAACTCGCCACCCTCAAAGCCAAATACCCCGAATCCTCCACCTCTCATCCTGAGGGTTTAGGTCCTGCGAAGACTGCTTCTACAAAGAAACATTCTCCGCAGCCCGATGCCGACAATGCAACATCTGCCAATGCCCAATAACAGAGTATTCAAGCAGTAATTAATAACCAATTAAATTAAAATCATAGTAATAAACATACTAAATCTGTCATTTAACACGTTTACAAAAGCTCTTGAGATTAGCTATTTTGACTTTTTTGATTAACTTTGCAACATGTAAATTATACTTATTATGACACGAATACCACCGAAAAAGCTCACTCTCCGAGCATTTAAGATAGAAAACCCCAGCCTAACCGAACCTCATTCGGGCATATTGGGATTGTTGCAGCAGGTACTGACACCAGAATCGATTGTTGCTCAACGTCGTATGCCCCTTAATGCCGAAGACCCCGACAGGGATTTGTTGGCAAACTTTACATGGTCAACTAATAACTCCTATATGTTTGGTATGATGTTGCGTATTATCCCAGCTGATAATGGCGGTGTAATAAGTGAGGAGTTGTTTAATCAGCCAACAATCACAATGGCACAGGTTAATGCTGGTCATCCCGATCAAAGTCAGTACAAAGGTCATTTTTATTTTGCCCTCAATAACAATTACCTTGTGACCAGTTTGGCTGGTAATATCAATATCGATCGTTTACAAACGTATATAAATTGGCTGCTTGAAGGTGTAAGGGGAGAGAGATTGTTTCAGTTTACGGAGTTAACCAAATTGCCAGATGGTGTACAGCTTTCTCAAATTAAAGACATTCAATTTGTTGGTGGTGGAAATGTCGTATCAGCAACTCCTTCAGAAAATGAACCGACTACATTTTCTGCAAAGTTAGGTAATTTGACTGATGATTTACTGGGACAACTTATTGGCGACACTTCCAGTCTAGCAGAAATTCAGTCTAACCAGCTTATTGAAGCACGATTATTCCTTAAACTCAAAAGCAAACCGAAAGAAATGGCGCAAGAGACTTTCCAACGTGTGATGGGAGCCATTGCTACTAATATTACAAACGATAGTGGGCTAGTGATACGCACAAAAGATGGAAACAAATTTACCGGTGCAGCTGTTAAAGTTAAAAAGCCTGTTTCCGTTGAATGTGTGGAGACAAACCGCATTGTAGAAGAGCAATTAAAACAAGAAATGGAATTATTTTTGAGTGAAGTAAGAACGCAATTAAATGACTAAGTTGATACTCCGCATAATTGTTGCGGTGGCTATTGCAATAGTGCTAGCCATTGCAGATGTAAGCGGCAATGCAGTAGTACTGCAAACGCTGTTTACGGTGTTGGGTATTGTTTTTTCTATCTCAATGAGTCTATTGGTATCATTTAGTCTCTCCAAGGTACTTAATAAAAAAATGCGCACGGCTCTTCGCTCTTCTATTGCCCATGTGCGAAATATGCTACTCCTTGATTTTGGAGTGGCTACGTTTGCTTTAGTTGTGGCACTTATATGGAACGTGGAGCATTTGCGCTATATCTTTTGGGATTGGGTAGTTATTGATATAATGCTCATAGCTGTAGCATTGGTAGGCCTTTCCCTTATTTACGAGATTTATAATTTCCGTAAACTACATAAGCTTCATACCGACATAGAAGATGCGATCATTGCAGAGGAAATCAGTAAAGCTAACCGGCAATAATCTCTGGTCTTGAAGCAAAATACTTAAATAACTCCTAACATAATACTTTGTTTTTAATAAATGCTCCCGGCACCATCACCGGGAGCATCATCCATCAACAATCAATCAATTACCTTAAATCTCCGTGCGCTTTATCCCCTCAGCCGGAGTGCTGATTAGCGGGAGCGTTCGTCTAACACCTTCAAACAAATATTGGGGCAGCAACAAGACTCGAACTTGTGACAAAAGACCTGCGACACGTATCATCACGTATGCACACCTTCGCTCTACCAACTGAGCTATACTGCCAGATATTCGTACCGCACGCACGTTTATGCTGCTAAAATACCACTTATTACGCTAATATCTACTACAAATCAACCACTTATACAAATATCGTAATCGTATCAATCACCAAAAGTTCTATACTATCCCCCTATAAATATTTATTTAAACGCTAAAAAAGGTATCTTAAAAAGAAACATCATACCCAAAACACACCCAAAAACAAAGCAAAAAAGTATGCCCAACTTTTTGTAAAGTAAACAATATACACATAAAAGTATGTCCAACTCGGTATGTCCAACAGTATGCCCAGCTCATTTTTAACACTTCATCGCTAATGGCTCACCAACTTGGAAGTCTATGTATGCGGACAATAATTCCTCCATTTAATCATTTCACTAAAATGCTCTAAACAGTATATCTTATTGGTTTAAATACTTCTATATATTATTTATTTGGAATATCTTTGCAAAAGAAAATTCCAAATATTAACGATATGACCAAAGTAATTCATGTACATCTCATTTTTGAGAAGAAAGACTATTATTTCGGCAGCATCAGCGCCATCTATACTGTCCTAAACGACGCTCAAATAGGCATCAAAAAGAGCTCGTTACTTCATGCTGGTCTCACTGATGGCGACGTTAAGATAACCCATAGAGCCATTATCAAGCAGTCTCACCTCATTCGTAGCACCCAAGAGTAGTCTCACCATTACGCATAGAAAAAGGGCTGAATTGTGCCTCAAAAAGCATCAATTCAGCCCTCACACTATTTCAATGTCATTTAAACCGTTTAGAAATCACTCATTCCTCATTTAAATGCAACCCAAATGTTAGCCAATATTACATTTTGATTTATCTTCGCCCGATATAGCAAACATGCTCAACCTCCCTATTCATAAGCATTTGAGCCACATTTCACCCTCTCATAGTTTACATACAAAGTGATTTCCCCCCCCTAACTAAACGGGAACTAATGAACAACTTTTCTCACCACAGATATGTTTCTTTCTTTCCACACCCGTGTTTCTTTCTTACCACAGCTGTGGTAAGAAAGAAACACGGGTGTGGAAAGATTAGTTCTTAGGGAAAAATAAGGTGGTACATCGCAGTTTGTATCCTAATTCTTAGCTACCATCTATACGTCATACAGCGACAATCAGTAGAAGCCTTTATCAAGTCCACTTCTGTGCCCTACCCAAAGAACGCACAGCGGCAGCAAACTCTTCCCGAGGAATGATAGCCTTATTACGTGTCTTCAAACGATTATTATAAACGGTCTGAGGTGAATAATGCAAGAATTCGGCAATCTTCACACTATCAGTGATACCTAAACGCACCAAAGCATAAATGCGCAATTCCGTATTCAGCAACTCAGCATCTTTTAGCACAATCTGCTCGTCAGGATGGAGCAAGGCATTGAAGTCACTTACAAAATCCGGATAAATGTGCAAGAAGATAGCATCAAAGTTATGATAGAACTCTTTCAGCTCATTCTGTGCCATAGAATGAGTATCGGTTAATGCTTTCACATCCTCCAACTGATTTGCCTTAAGCTTACGATTGATATTTTTCCGATACTCATCCAGCTTGCTGATATAATTGGAACAAATGGAAAAAACATAACCTATGTATTCCTCCTTCACATAGTTGGATTCACGAAGCTGATTATTGGTATCTCTCAGCTGTTCATTCAAAGAAGTAAGCTGTACATTCGTTTCTGCCACTTGTCCGTGCATTTTCGAAAGTTCTTCCACATGCTTATTCAAGCGGTTGTTTGCCTCATTCAGCTGTTGGCGCGACTGCTTCAACCGCTTCATCTGCTTATATATATACAGAAAAGCAAACAAGGATATCAAGGACAAGACACTGACCAATACCAAATACATACGTAACCGCGCTTCTTGCTTCTGATTACGTTCCTGATAAATCTGATGAATGGTGTCCTGCACCGCAGAGATGCCTACTACTCTCACCCGGTTCCGATATGCCAAGGCATTCTGCAAGCAGTAACTCATGTAGACATAGGCATGGTCAATATCACCCAAACTAAAAAGCACCCCCGCCAGCTCTTCCAGCGAAGCAATATCTTTATTGGAGATACGTACATCGGCCATAGCAGAATATATCAGGTAAGTCAGATAATTTTCTTGCTCATCGGACTCGCGATAAAAGCAAGCCAGCACGTAAGCATTCATGGCATCACGCCGAGTATCGAATGCAGAATTAAAGATTCCCTTCTGCAAACGCTCCTTAAAAACATACATACTGTCCGTACCTTGCACTACCTGCCCCTTATACCACAAGAACAAGGGATGTTCAGGGGTAAGAACCATATTCAAGGAGTCTTTGTAAACACGTTCCAACTGTGCATAATGTTCATGCAAAATGGCCATTTCACTACCGGTATACTGATTGAAATGCGAATACAGATACAGCATTTGTCCATAATAGTCCACTAACAATTCTTTGGGGAGCGAACCGCCTGAAACTCCGCGCAATTCATCCTGGGCTTCTTTCAACAAACCGGTGGCAGCCAACAGAAAAGACTTTTTTATCTTCCACTCCATCTGCCGGTATTTATCATTCTGCCTATAAACTATATCCAAATTATCTACCACATAATTCATTGCAGAATCGGCATTATAGACACAATACTCATCATAAAGATTTTTATTCAGCCAATATCTCTCCTCCAAAGTACGCACATCCTTTTGAAGCTTGTGCAACTGAGCAATCTTCGCCTCTTTAAGCATAACAAACGTGTTTTTCTGCGCAATCAGAGAGTCAAGGCGTACCAGTAGTTCTTTTATCTTTTCACTGTAAGGTGCCGCATTCAGGAAAGTACACCCCACCAGCAAAAACAGCAAAGCTATGATTTTTCTTTTCATTTCTATTATTTACATAAAGCAGAGAGCACAAAGATAAATTAATCTATCTAAAGATAAGCTACTTCTACCCTAAAAAAGTACACTAAAATTAAGAGCTATTTCGATCGTTTGAAGTAATAACACAGTATGTCCAAACCTACTTCCATAGTAGCAAACCTTTACTTTACCCACTAACCACAAACATTATAATACACTGATTTTATGATATTTAAATTTTATACAGACTTACTTCCACACATTACCCACCTATCAGACAAATAGGGTTGTCCACTATCTTTGCAAACAGAAAGGAAAGTGTACTATGGAAAAACAACTAATCCCTATTAGAACATACTTTTCTAAATAAATCAAATCTTTTAATAAAAGTACTATGAGAATGATTACAAGAAATCTTCTTACGCGGAGTTACAAGCTCCTTCTGACATTACTCGTACTGCTAATGTCAACAAATGCATTTGCCCAACGATTGACAGCTACGGGTAAAGTAGTAGATACCGCAGGCCTGGAGGTCATCGGCGCATCTGTATTGGAAAAGGGAACAACAAACGGTGTTGTCACCAATCTAGACGGAGAGTTTTCCCTAAGTGTAGAACAAAATGCCACACTGGTAATATCTTTCATCGGCTATAAAACGATGGAGGTAAAAGCAACCACCAACATGAATGTCACATTGCAGGAAGACAACGAACTGCTGGACGAAGTGGTAGTCATCGGCTATGGAAGTGTAAAACGCAAAGACGTAACCACTGCCGTATCTACGGTTTCTACAAAGGATTTGGATCAGCGCCCCATTGTATCGGCCGCCCAAGCCCTACAAGGCAAAGCAGCCGGTGTGTCGGTTATGCAGCCCAGCGGCGAACCGGGCGGTGGTATGAGTATCCGTGTACGTGGTACCACCTCATTCAATGGTAGCAACGACCCGCTCTACGTAGTGGATGGTGTACCTGTAGACAATATCAACTTCTTATCACCCAATGATATCGAAAGCCTCTCTATCTTAAAGGACGCTTCATCGGCAGCCATCTATGGTTCACGTGCAGCCAACGGTGTAGTACTAATTACGACCAAAGCCGGAGCAGAAGGCAATGCCAAAGTAGCACTGAACGTACAATATGGTATGACGAAAGTGGCCAAAAGCATGGAGGCTTTGAATACAGAGCAATACCGTGAATTACAGAAAGAGATTGGCGCCGTCAATCCCGCTGACCTTGAAGGTTTAACAGACCAAACAGACTGGTTTGACGAGGTTTACAAAACCGGACAGACTCAGAACTATCAAGTGTCCGTGTCTAACGGAAACGAAAAGATGAAATACTTCCTCTCTGCCGGTTATCTGGATGAAAAAGGTATTTTGGAAGGTACGTACTTCAAACGATACAGCTTCCGTGCCAATATCGACAACCAAATACGCAGTTGGCTGAATGTAAGTGCCAATATCTCCTACTCCGATAACATCGGAAACACCGGCATCATTTCCGGAACAGGTGCCAACCGTGGAGGTGTAGTCCTTTCGGTTATCAATACACCGACCTATGCTCCTATTTGGGACCCTGAAAAGCCGAATCAATACAATAAGAACTTCTATGGGGTAAATATCATGAACCCGATGGAAAACCTAGCCCGCCAGAAAAACAACAAAAACAAGGAAAACCGCCTCATCGCATCCGGAGCCGCTACCATCAGCTTCCTGCCCAACCTGAAGTTGAAATCATCTGTAGCACTGGACCGCCGCAACGGTGTAAGCACTACATTTCTCGATCCAATATCAACTACCGACGGACGCAACAGTTTCGGAACAGCCTCTGACAACCGAAACATGAATACCGTATTGGTTTTCGATAATGTATTAACTTACAACACCAACATCAAGAAACATGGTATCGACGTCATGGCAGGTTCTTCCTACACCAAATCAGACTATACCAACAGCTATATTAATGGTTCACACTTCCGGGACGATAAAATACACACTCTGAATGCCGCCAATAAAATTTCATGGGACGGTACCGGATCAGGAGCCTCACAGTGGGCTATCTCTTCCTATTTTGCCCGTGTGTCCTACAATTATGACAGTAAGTACATGCTTACCATGAACATGCGTGCCGACGGTTCATCCAAGCTGCATCCCGACCATCGCTGGGGCATTTTCCCCTCCTTCTCGGCTGCCTGGCGTATTTCGTCAGAGAAATTCATGAAAGACATTACTTGGATTGATGACTTGAAGCTTCGCGGCGGCTGGGGACAGACCGGTAACCAAAGCGGCATAGGTGATTACTCATATCTGCAACGCTACAACATCAACCGCATACCGTGGTTTGAAGAAGGCAACGACCATGCAGTTCCCGGTATCAGCCAAGCCAACCTTAGAACAAGTGACCTGAAATGGGAAACCACCAGCCAAACCAACATCGGTCTTGACTTAACTGTGCTGAACAATAGACTGACCTTCAGCATGGATTACTATTACAAGAAGACAACAGACATGTTGATGAATGTAAGTCTGCCTGCAGGTGCAGCAGCAACTACCAGCATCACCCGTAATGAAGGCGAAATGACCAATAAAGGATTTGAATTCTCACTCAATTCTCACAACCTGACCGGCGAATTCTCTTGGGACACAGACTTCAACATATCTTTCAACAAGAACAAGCTGACTAAGCTATCATTACAAAAAGTCTATACAGCAGCAAGCAGTGCCGAGGTAGTAAAGGAAAACATCGTACGCAATGAACCGGGACGTCCTTTGGGTGGCTTCTACGGCTACATCAGTGACGGTGTAGATCCCGAAACCGGTAACTTGATTTATCGCGACCTCAACGAAGACGGCAAAATTTCCACTTCTGACCGTACCTATATCGGCGATCCGAATCCCGACTTCATCTACGGATTGACGAACACTTTTACTTGGAAAGACCTTAGTCTGAGCATCTTCATTCAGGGAAGCTACGGAAACGACATCTTCAATGTGTCCCGCATGGAAACCGAAGGTATGTATGACGGTAAAAACCAATCAACAGAAGTTTTGAAACGATGGAGGATTCCCGGACAGATTACCAGTGTTCCGAGAGCCAACTTCAACATCAAGAACTCCACTTACTTTGTAGAAGATGGCAGTTATCTGCGTGTCAAAGACATCTCACTCTCTTACAACATCCGTTGCCGCCAGTTTAAGAAATGGGGTATCAGCCGCGTACAACCCTACTTCACTGCAAGCAATTTGCTAACCTGGACCAGTTATTCCGGTATGGACCCTGAAGTAAACCAATATGGCAACAGCGGTTCCGTACAAGGTATCGACTATGGAACCTATCCACAGAGTAAAGCATTCGTTTTCGGTATCAATGTTGAATTCTAAAAAAAAGAAGAAATAACTTATGAAATCAAAGCATATATATAAAAGTATAGCTTGCGGTGTACTGTTGGCACTAACCGCAACCTCATGTGATCTGGACTATAATCCGGTAGACAGCTACTCGGATGTAACGGAAGGAGTGGACAAAACAGATGAAAAACCTATTTTCAACAGTGTGCAAGATGTGGAAACCTCAATGGTAACCCTTCATAAAAAATTCCGCGACCAGCAGGAGCACTGGTATGTCGACAAACTGCTTATCGGTGACGCCCACTCCGACAATGCATACGCCGGAACAACGGGTGCAGAAGTAGTACCTTATGAAACCAATTCCATTGAAGGATCTAATTCCGTACTAAAACGTGACTGGGACCGTTTTCTGGGTGATATTGCCGAAGCCAACCGCATCATCGTAGGCTGTGAGCAACTCAAGGCCCTCAGCGACAGTGAACGTGGCAAATATCAATCACAAGCCAAGATATTCCGTGCCATGGTAATGTTCGATATGGTACGTTTATGGGGGAATTTCCCTGTCATCACTACCGTGGGTGGTGACATCACCGAAGACAACGTAGAAGAGATGTACCCGACCTACTTTCCTCCACAGAATACAGCTGAAGAGGCTTATGCCCAAATAGAAAAAGACTTGACTGAAGCTGTGGAAAACCCCAACACACCGACAAACGATGCATCCGACAAGAGCATACTTACCAAATCGGTGGCACGTGCCATGCTTGCCAAAGTCTATGCAGAAAAGCCTCTGCGCGATTATGCAAAAGTTATCAAATATGCCGACGAATTGGCTGCCGACGGCTTCGACCTTGTAGAAGACTTCAGCGACCTTTGGGCTTATGATACAGAAAAAAAAGACTGCCGGGTACGCAATACTAAAGAAGCTATTCTCGAAGCTCATTTTCCTCCTGGTTCAGGTAACTGGTGTACGTGGATGTTTGGCCGCAACTTAAGCAACTGGGATGAAAGCTTTACCTGGGCCAAATGGATTACCCCTTCCCGCGACCTTATCCGCCTCTATGAGGAGCAAGGAGACACGAAACGCTACAATGAGTCTGTTGTATGGTACGAGTGCGGATGGAGCAACTATTATCCGGCAGACCATTATGCTTTCATGTACAAATGCCGCTCTGCTTTCAACAGTATCATTTATCTGAGATATGCCGACATCCTACTTCTTAAGGCTGAAGCCAAAATTATGGGAGAAACTCCCGACCTGAACGGTGCAGCCGACATTATTGACCGCATCCGTAACCGTGCCGGACTGGGTAAACTTCCACAAAGCACCCGTAGCAGTAAAGAAGCATTGCTCCAAGCTTATATGGACGAACGCCGTATGGAACTTGCTTTTGAGGGACAACGCTGGTACGACCTTTGCCGCCTCAATAAGGTAGAAGAAGTGATGAACGCCGTTTATGCCAAAGACAGTGGCCGCCTTGCACAAGAGAATTTGTTTAATGAAAACTCTTATCTACTCGCAATCCCTCAGGGAGCCATTGACCAGAATGAGAATTTGGTACAGAATCCAGGCTATTAACAATAAAAAGTAATATAAAAATCAATAGAATATGAATTTGAAAAATATATTCACTACCGCATTAGGCTGCTTCGCTGTATTGGCAGCCTGCGGCAATGATAATGACAGTGACGTCACTCCTACACCAGACCAACCTACAGAAGAGGCAAAAGATGTTACTATCTATGTGACGAACACCAGCCGTACTTACGACTTGAAAAAGTCTGGACTGGCCTTCGGCACCGGAAGCAACATGTCACCTTCTACCGTGACACTCGACCCCACCACCCGTTATCAGGAAATGGACGGTTTTGGCGCAGCCATTACTGGCTCTACCAGTTACAACCTGATGCAAATGACACAAGAGAACCGCACGAAGTTTCTGACTGAGACATTCTCGGATAAAGAAGGCTACGGCTTCAGCTATGTACGTATTGCCATCGGTTGTTCCGACTTCTCATTCAGTGAATTTACTTGCTGTGACGAAAAGGGACTTGAGCACTTTGCCCTTCCGATGGAAGACACCAAGTATGTAATTCCTATATTGAAGGAAATTCTAGCAATCAATCCTACTGTCAAAGTGATTGCTGCTCCATGGACATGTCCGAAGTGGATGAAAGTGAAAAGCCTGGAAGAACGTGTACCCTTTGACTCATGGACCAGCGGACACTTGAACCCCGAATATTACAGAACGTATGGCGAATATTTCGTAAAATGGATACAAGCTTTCGAAAAGGAAGGTATCAAAATCCACGCTGTGACTCCGCAGAACGAACCGCTGAACCACGGTAACTCAGCATCCTTGTTTATGGGATGGGAAGAAGCCCGTGACTTCATCAAGACCGGCCTGGGTCCCGCTTTCAAAGAAGCCGGAGTTGCCACAAAGATTTATGTTTTCGACCATAACTATAACTACGACAATCTGGCCGATCAAAAAAGTTACCCCACCAAGATTTATGATGATGCGGAAGCCTCACAGTACATTGCAGGTGCTGCCTACCACAATTATGGCGGTAACCGTTCCGAACTGCTGAACATCCATAAGCTTTACCCCAACAAGGAATTGCTTTTCACAGAAACATCCATCGGCACCTGGAACTCCGGCCGCGATTTAGAAGCACGTCTGCTTAACGATATGGAAGAAATAGCATTGGGGACAGCCAACAACTGGTGCCGCGGTGCCATTGTGTGGAACCTGATGTTAGACAGTGACCTGGGACCGGTAAGCCCTTCAGACGGTTCTTGCAAGACCTGCTACGGTGCAGTAGATATCGACAATACAAACTATTCTAAAATTGTCCGCAATTCCCATTATTACCTTATCGGCCACATGTCTTCAGTCGTGAAACCAGGTGCTGTACGTATCGGAACGACTGGTTACACTGCCAATGGGGTCACCTACTCGGCCTTTGAAAACACTGACGGCACCTATGCCTTCGTATTGGCAAACAACAATGCAGATGCCAAACGAATTACTGTAAGTGACGGCACTCACTACTTCTCCTACGAAGTACCGGCTAAAGCAGTCGTTTCTTATCGTTGGAAAAAATAAGACTAACAAATTAAACAGAAGATTATAATGAAAAACTTTAAATACTATCTGATGGCATTGGCAAGCATAGCCATGCTGAATGCCTGCAGCGATGACGATCCGGTTCCCGGCAACCCGACAATGGACTTTCAGGCAGAACCTTCTTCAGCCTTGTTCGGCGACAGTCTGCCTTTTACAATCAAAGCTTCGGACGCAGATGTACCTCTTTCTACACTGAAAGCACAGTTATACTTCAGTGACGAAATGGTTTCCGAAACTGTAATCCGTACCAAAGTTAGCGGACAAGAGTATAACGGGAAAATATATGTTCCCTATCTGGCAAACATTCCCAACGGAACAGCTACACTGAAGTTTATCCTGCAGAACATCAACTTTACGATTACAGAAAAAAGCTACGACGTGGCGCTGAGTCGTCCGGACTTCTCCTACCTGACTCTGATTTCCGGAGACCAAGAATACCGCATGGAAAAAGTCGCAGCCAATCAGTATAGTGTGACCAGTGAATTTGCACAAAAAGTGAAAGGTTACATCAAAGCTCCTAAAGTAGGCGCCAACGGCAATGAAATCAATTTCGGATGGAGTAACGGTGCCATCACACAAGGTACTTCCAGTGAGATTACTTTCTCCAGTCTGTCAGCCGGGAAGTATTCCATCTCCTTCAACACGCTGACTTATGCGGCCGCCCCTTTCGTGAAATTGTTACTGAACGGCTCTGAAATGGAAATGGTGGATGATAACCATTACAGCATCGACCTCAACCTGAAACAAGGGGACAACATCACCGCAGATATTCCCAACTTCAACCAGTACTGGATAGATCCCGACTTCTTCAAAAAGAATGAAGACGGTTCACTGAAATTTTTACCCATCGACGGAACTTACCGTATCATTGCCAATCTGGACCTAAATTATTTGGAAGTATTGAAAATGAACGGAACAAGTACCGATACACTGAACGATGACGGAACCGGTGCCCTTTGGATTATCGGTGATGGCATCGGTAAGCCCTCAGTAGCAACCAATGCCGTAGGTTGGACCACAGAGAAAGGGCTCTGCATGTCACAGATTGAAGCAAAGAAATATCAGGTGACGGTAGTAGCGGGAGAGCAAATCAAATCAGATGACATCAACTTCAAGTTCTTCCACCAGCAAGGTTGGGGAGGTGAATATAAAAACGATGCCTTGTCTACCACCAGTGACCTAGTATTTATAGGTGACGGTACCAATGGACGTGATGCCGGCAACTTGGGCCTCGTAGAAGGCAAAAGCCTGGAAAACGGTGTCGCTTACCGGTTCACAGTTGACGTAACGGCAGGTGTCTCTTCGGCAGTTCTGACAGTAGAAAAGGTAGAAAGATAGACGGATAACGCAGAAGATTAACTAAATGAGAAAGGGGCTGGCTCTATAAAAGAGTTCAGCCCCTCTTGTTTATGCAGAATATATGTTCCGGATTTAGCTTAAACCTTCTTTCGCCTCCTCTTGTGGAATACGTACCGAAGTGTAAAGCTCAAGAATGGCGGCTATCGTCAGAGACACAATCCATTCATTGCCCCTTGTAAAGAGCATGAATGCCCCCGTAAGCACCAGCAAAAGTGCACCGAATATTTGCTGCCGACGCAGGCGTTTGACGGTGGGACTTTTACACTTGGACGGAGAATTGATTTGTGCCAAAGCAACCATCGTAGCACCGACAGTATATATATAAGGTGAAAGAGGCCAGCCCGTAATATAAACGGCAGCTCCAGCCAGGAGCATCACGGCCCCTACTGCAAAAAGGGCGGGTATCAGTTGTTTCATTCTTCTATATCTTCTTCAAATACATAAATATCCTCATTGGGCTTTTTCATCAGATACTTCTCACGGGCAATCCGTTCGATGGCACCGGAGTCGACGGCAAGTTCATTGAGCCGTTCGGTATTCTCCTCGTATTCCTTGCGGTACTTTTCTATTTCATCGCGCAGACGGCTTTCTTCCCGGGCGTAACCCAAACGGCGTACAACACTGTTCTCATCCAGGAACCCGATAATTACAGCAAACAACGCAAGCGTAATCAAATATTTATGCTTGCGGACAAAAGACCAGAGAGAAGCAAGTTTATCCATCTCGTTATCTACTATTTAGCAATTTATCATTCATGATGGAACTTGCCCATCATATAACTTCACGTCACAAAGATAAGAGGAATAACCGAAAGATTTCTTTTTTTTGTGTACATTTGCACAAAAAGCAAAGAATATCCCGAATATGGAAAACTATATCGTATCTGCACGGAAATATCGTCCCTCGACCTTTGAGTCTGTGGTAGGCCAACGTGCACTGACCACTACCTTGAAGAATGCCATTGCCACCGGAAAATTGGCGCATGCCTATCTTTTTTGCGGTCCGAGAGGCGTGGGAAAAACGACCTGTGCCCGTATCTTTGCTAAAACAATCAACTGCATGAGTCCCACAGCAGACGGTGAAGCATGCAACCAGTGTGAATCCTGCACTGCCTTCAATGAGCAACGCTCCTACAATATCCATGAACTGGATGCCGCCTCAAACAACTCTGTAGATGACATCCGCCAATTGGTGGAGCAGGTACGCATACCACCTCAGATAGGTAAATACAAAGTATATATCATTGACGAGGTACATATGCTGTCCGCCTCGGCTTTCAATGCTTTCCTGAAAACACTGGAAGAGCCTCCACGCCATGCCATATTCATCCTTGCCACTACCGAGAAGCACAAGATACTGCCCACCATCCTTTCACGCTGCCAAATATATGATTTCAGCCGGATTGGTGTGGAAGATACCGTAGCACACCTCGCATATGTCGCCTCCAAAGAAGGTATCACTGCTGAACCGGAAGCGTTGAATGTCATTGCCCTCAAAGCAGACGGCGGTATGCGCGACGCACTATCCATCTTCGACCAGGTGGTAAGCTTCACCGGAGGACACATCACCTATAAGAGCGTGATTGAAAACCTCAATGTGCTGGACTATGAATACTACTTCAAACTAACCGGATTCTTTCTTGAGAACAAAATCAGTGACGCGTTGCTATTACTGAATGATGTGCTCAACAAAGGCTTCGACGGCAGCCACTTCATCACCGGACTTTCATCCCACCTGCGCGACTTGCTTGTCAGCAAAGACCCGGCGACACTGCCGTTGCTTGAAGTGGGCGCAAGCATCCGCGAACGTTACCAAGCACAAGCACAGCAATGCCCCCTCCCTTTTCTTTACCGTGCCATGAAGCTCTGCAACGATTGTGACCTGAACTACCGTGCCAGTAAAAACAAACGGCTACTGGTAGAGCTTACTCTGATACAAGTGGCACAACTGACCGCCGAGGAGGACGACGGTACCAATGGGCGCAGCCCTAAACAAGCTATAAAACCCATATTCACGCAGCCTGCCGCCGTTCAGCAGCCACAAGCCACTGCTGCCATGCCCCAACAAACTGTACAGCCGGCAGTACAACCAAACAGAACTCCTCAACCTGCTGCTACGCAGCATGGCAATACTACAACTCCACATGCTACACCTGCTGCCGTATTAATGGCGCAAGGGAGAGAAGAGAAAAAAATTCCGGTCATGAAAATGTCCGGATTAGGGGTCTCCATCAAACGCCCCCATATAGAAGAGGAACAAAGAAACCCTTCATCTAACCCTACTGCCGCCCACCAAGCAGCACAACCGGAAGAAGACTACATCTTCAATGAAAGGGATTTGAACTATTACTGGCAGGAGTATGCCGGACGTATGCCCAAGGAGCAAGTAGCCATAGCCAAGCGTATGCAGAACATGCGCATCACTTTAATAAATGACACAACTTTTGAGGCTGTGGTAGATAATGAAATCGTTGCCAAGGAATTTACCGGCATGATACCCACTCTGCAAAATTACCTACGTACCCGGCTAAAGAACCGCAAAGTCACCATGACTGTCCGGATTAGTGCTCCTACCGAAAAGGTACGTGCCTATGGACGCGTTGAAAAATTCCAGATGATGGCACAAAAGAACAGTGCACTGTTACAACTAAAAGAAGAGTTTGGTTTGGAACTGTATTAATTCCTTCCAATCGACTGCATAAAGTTGCTAACAAATTGAGTATAAAGGAGAAAAAAGCATCTATTTAATTTTTTATTTACTCATTTATATTTATTTTTGCCAATAATAAACAAAAGAGGCAAACAAACATTTGAGAACAAAAATGATTATATGGATGCTATTGGGGCAGCTATTGTATACTTCTGTCTTATCAGCACATACAATAGCCAATCAAGAAAAGCAGAGTATTCTGCAATCATTGGTCAAAAGACAAGTTCTCTATGATGACTCCATATCCATAGACAGCGTCATTACGTGGAGTGAGCAACTTCTTTCCACCCTACAATCAAATGAAGATAGAACGACGTATTTTCTATTACAACTTCAATTGGCCAATGCCTACACATTGCGCGGCGATATCAGCTTAGCAACGAACCGGGCACAACTTATGTACGAAGAAGCCAAAGCTACAGACTACCAATTTGGTATGGTAGTGGCCAACCAGGCCATTGGAGACGCCTATAATACAATAGCCAACATGGGGGATAAAGCCTTGGAATCATACCAAGATGCTTTGACTGAACTATCCAACATTTCAGGCCAGCATCCATATAGGGCACAGCTTCTTTTAAAAATGTCCAACGTTCTGCAACGGAAAGGACGTCTGGAAGAAGCGGAAAAAATCCTGGAAGAACTGGAGAAAATATTATATCAGGAGCCTGACTACCCGACAGACTTCTTTTTCTGCATCGAAAAGACGAATTTTGCCATTTCCCATGGACACCTCTCACAAGACTATCTTAATGAAGCAAACATCTGGCTCCACAAAATGGATTCCATCTACCAACTGCACCCAGAGAAGTTCTACCGGTTTCACTTGGATTACACCACTGCCGCCTACTATAGAGCCATGGGAAATTGGGACAAACAATACTGGAAACAAGCTCTGGACATCTACTCCAAATTGCAAGCAGAATACTCCGGTAATAAACGCTCCACTTATTACCGCTGGACTTCGCTGGAAAAAATCTATCTCTGCAAAATACAAGGCATGGCCATGGAAGCCTGCCGAATCTACCAGGAATTGTATCCTCCTATAGATACACTCGCTTCACAAAACTATATCCGGCAAATCAATACGATAAAGGCAAAATACCAGGTAGATAAGATAGAGACGGCCAGCAATAACGAATACAATAAAATCATAACCAGCATATTGGTAGGAACGATGGCATTAGTAACGTTATTTGTTCTACTTGCCATCCTACTCAAAAGGCAGCGGGAAAAGGTGAAGCTCTCCACCCAAAAACTGGCAACATCACGGATAAATGCCGAAAATGCCATGCGTGCAAAAAGCGTGTTCCTCTCGAACATGAGCCACGAAATCCGTACCCCGCTCAATGCATTATCGGGCTTTTCATCCCTATTGACGGAAGAGGGACTGGACGATGAGACACGCCGTCAGTGCAATGAAGTTATCCAACAGAACTCAGAACTATTGCTGAAGCTTATTAACGACGTGATAGATCTATCGAGTCTTGAATTCGGCAAACTGCAATTCTGTATTGCACAACATGATGCCGTAAGCATTTGCAAAAACGTGATAGATACCGTGAATAAAGTGAAACAGACACAAGCTGAACTTACATTCACCACCGAGCTGGAAGAAATGCCCATCGAGACTGACGACTCACGCCTACAGCAAGTCCTGATTAACCTACTGATAAATGCTACCAAATTTACCCCACAAGGCAGCATTGTCCTAAAGCTGGAAAAAGAAACGAACGACACCGTACTATTCACCGTAACAGATACCGGTTGCGGCATTCCCAAAGATAGGCAAACCAACATTTTCCAACGTTTTGAAAAGCTGAATGAAAATGTTCAAGGCAGTGGGTTGGGGCTCTCCATATGCCAACTTATCATAGAACATATCGGAGGACAAATATGGATTGATTCAGAGTATGCCGAAGGCTCACGCTTCTGTTTCACCCACCCCATAAGCCAGACAGCCAGAAAGGAGAACAGAAAATGAAACAGATATTTACATTGCTCATTGCCTTATGCTGGCTGTTGCCGTCCACACACGCAGATGTGCGACGGGCAGAAGTCAAGGATAGCCTGCTACGTATATATCTAGCCTCCCCAGCCGATACCACCAGATTGGAAACCCTATATCAGATAGCACTGCTTGACCAACTGTCACCGACATTCATCTATTACGAGAACAAATTACTGGAAGAGGCCATCGCCCAGAAAAATATACTTTACCAGAGTGCGGCCATATATGCGCACATTATTTATTACTACAACCTACTGGACCAAAAACGTGCAGAACAATGGCTGAGGAGGCTCGAACAGTTGTCTGAAGAGCACAACTACTACCGCCATTACTTCAGAGGCAAAAAGATGATGATAGAATGCTATATCATCAGCCAGAAGATTGAATTAGCCCTCAAACAAGCACAAGACATGTACGACAAAGCTCAAAGTCTCGGCAACCATGACGGTATGCGCGAAGCATGCCTATGCCTGATGACCGGATATTTCAATACCTTACGTTACAAAGAAGGAATCACCTACCTGAACAAGGCTTTTGAACTGACAAATCCGGACTCCTCCCTTGCCACTCAGATTGATTTATTGACAAAAGCGGTACTGGCTTACTCATATCTGCATGACAATGGCAACATGTTCCGGTATCTGGAGGAACTCAACAATGCCAAAAATAGATTGCAGGAAGAAGGCACCACCGTACTGACAAACGGCTATACCAATTTGTATCTGCTCATAGATTTACAATACGCCCTTTACTATACCCGCCTTCAACGGCCTGCGGAAGCATGGGAATATTTGCAGCAATCAGAACGGCATCTCAGTACATCTTCATTTCTTCCTTATCGGTTGATACGTTTGGCAGCATATGCCGAATATTACCAACTGACAAAAGAATACGACAAAGCGTTGGCTTATTTAGAAGACGCCATTGAACTTGTAACCCCTATTTCACTGGATGATGCCATGATTTATGGACTTCAGAAAGCGGATATACTAGTAAAGATGGGGTTTCCGGACGACGCACTTCCTATCTATAAACAAATAACCAAGGCAAGAGATTCGTTATATACAGTATTCTCCACCTCACAGATAGAACAGATACAAAGCCTATATAATATGGACCAACTGCTTCTCCAAAAAGAACAGCGGCAAGCCAGTTTTCACCGTATCTGTCTGGTCACCTCCATTATCATCATTATAGCCTTGTTACTTTTCAACCTACATATGTATAGAAGCAGGAAGCGGCTGCAACAAGATGAGAAGGAAATGCGTAAATTGGCAATTATTGCCGAAGAAGCCAACGAAGTAAAAAGCCGTTTCCTTGCCAATATGAGTTATAATATCCGTATTCCACTGAACAATGTAGTCGGTTTCTCCCAACTGCTTTCCACCGACAACGAGCTGGATGAAGAAGAGCGAAAAGAGTATTCCGGTATTATCCAGGCCAATTCGGGTGAGCTTATCCAACTGGTAAACGACGTATTGGACCTCTCACGCCTGGAAGCGAATATGATGAAATTTCAATTGCAGGATTGTTATGTAAAAGAATGGTGCAACGAACTAGGTTTTCTAATACAAATGCGCAGTGAAGGCCATATCCTCCTGAAACTACAAGTGGAGGTAGGAGATGCGCGTATCCATACCGACGTCAACCGCCTTACACAAATAGTGACAAGTATGCTGCTTTATCCGAACGACTGTAAAGAAACGCGCAAAGTCAGCATGTTCTTGGTCAACCATCCGGACAAACACATCATAGCATGCCGGATAGAGAACAGCCCGATAGCCGATCCCAGGTTTGCCTCTCAAAAAGTATCAGTGCAACAGAAAATCAACCAGTTGTTCTTTGAACATTTCAAAGGTACCTATCAAACCGAGAATGTCGAAGAAGGAGAAATCGCAGTGATTACTTTTACCTATCCGACTCTTTCTTAAAAGCTGAAAACCTGCTTAAGTTCCAGCTAAAGCCAATAGTATTAGAGCAATTCGTTTACGAAGTTCAAAAATGAACATTTTTCAGTCTCTGCGGTATGCTATGCCGCTTTCTCGACTCCTTATTTAGACGACATACAAATTATACGTTTTTAATCAAGATTGATAGCAAGTAATAAAGAAAACCACTATTTTTGCCGAACGAATTAGTACTAATAATAATTTAAATCTAAAAGAAAATGGCTTACGTAATTAGTGACGATTGTATTGCTTGCGGAACTTGTATCGACGAGTGTCCGGTTGGCGCTATCTCTGAAGGTGATATCTATCATATCGACCCTGAGACTTGCACAGAGTGTGGTACTTGTGCAGATGTTTGTCCTTCTGAAGCAATTCATCCGGGAGAATAATACAATCCCAGTATCAAAAACAAAAGCGTGGGCAGATAAACTGCCTGCGCTTTTTTATATCCCCCACGTAAGATTCAGTACCTTCAAACCCTTCATTGTTATTTTCTATATACGGATAACACATTAGTTCACAGACATGAACACTTTGTTCCATAAGTAGAAAACAAAGTGTTCATACTGTAGAAAACAAAATGTTCGTACAGTATAAAACAAAGTGTTTATACTGTATGGAACAGAGTGTTCGCTATAATGAAACAAAGTATTTGCCATAATGAAGCAGAGTGTTTGCCATAACAAAACGAGCAGTCCGCTTTGATGAAACGAACTGCTCGTGACAGCATGACAGATGTCTTGCTAAAATAAGTTTGTAGAAGAAGTTAGAATCACTTCAGATTAGCCAGTGCTTCTTTTATACGACGGATAGCTTCAACTATATTTTCATCGCTGGTTGCATAACTCATACGAATGCATTCAGGAGCTCCGAAAGAAGCACCGCCTACGCAAGCCACATGAGCCACTTCCAACAGATACATGGCCAAATCATCTGAATCATTGATTTTACGTTCGCCGGCAGATTTACCGAAGAATGAATCGCATTTAGGGAACAGATAGAAAGCACCTTCCGGTACATTCACCTCGAAACCCGGAACTTCCTTGGCCAACTTTACAATCAAATCACGACGACGCTCGAAAGCCTTGCGCATTTCCTCCACCGGAGCTTGTGTACCCGTATAAGCAGCCTCAGCAGCCTTCTGAGATACAGAACAAGGACCGGAAGTATACTGTCCCTGCAATTTATTGCAAGCCTTCACAAGCCATTCCGGACCTGCAATGAAACCGATACGCCAACCAGTCATTGCATATGCTTTGGAAACACCATTCACAATGACCGTACGCTCTTTCATTTCGGGAAATTGCGCTATGCTCTGATGCTTGCCGATATAGTTGATATGTTCGTAAATCTCATCGGCAATCACAACAACCTGCGGATGCTTTGCCAATACTGCGGCCAGGCCTGCCAACTCCTCCTTGCTGTACACCGAACCCGTAGGGTTAGAGGGAGAGCAAAGAATCAGCGCCTTTGTCTTCGGGGTGATGACAGCCTCCAGCTGTGCAGGTGTTATCTTAAAGTCCTGGTCGATACCGGCAGGTACGATAACCGGCGTACCCTCAGCCAACTTTACCATTTCCGGATAACTGACCCAATAGGGAGCAGGCACAATTACTTCGTCACCCGGATTTACCAATACCAGGATTGCATTGCAAACCGACTGCTTGGCACCATTGGCGCAAGAAATTTGTGCGGCGGTATATTCCAGACCGTTTTCCTTCTTCAACTTCTCTACAATTGCATTACGCAAGGCAGGATAACCCGGCACTGGAGAATAGCGAGAAAAGTTATCGTCTATCGCCTTTTTCGCAGCCTCTTTAATGTGGTCGGGAGTATTGAAGTCCGGTTCTCCCACACTCAGGTTAATTACGTCTACGCCTTGAGCCTTCAGCTCTGCGCTCTTTTGAGACATAGCCAGTGTCGCAGAAGGCGACAAACTGTTTAAACGATCTGATAATTGGTTCATTTTGTTACTATTTAATGATTGTTACGCAAATCCGGTTGCAAAATAAGCGATTTTCTTTGATATAAGAAAACAAAAAGACAGTTACTTATTGAAATGAAGTGTATGTCCCATACGTTCTTTCTTGGTACGGAGATAACGCTCGTTGTATGGATTCGGAGTAGTCTCAATAGCTACGTTCTCCGTTATTTCCAAACCGTAAGCCTCCAAGCCTACACGCTTCACGGGATTATTGGTCATCAGCCGCATTTTGTGCACTCCTATCTCACGAAGAATCTGGGCACCTACACCATAATCACGCTCGTCTGCCAGATGTCCCAGGCAAATATTAGCTTCTACAGTATCCATGCCTTCTTCCTGCAATTTATATGCTTTCATTTTTTCCATCAGACCAATGCCGCGACCTTCCTGATTCAGATATACAACTACCCCCTTACCGGCTTTCTCTATCATCTCCATTGCCTTATGCAGCTGCTCGCCACAATCACAGCGTTTGGAATTGAATATATCACCAGTGGCACAAGAAGAATGTACACGCACCAGAATCGGTTCATCCAATTCCCAAGTACCCTTGAACAAAGCTACATGCTCCAAACCGTTCGACTTCTGGCGGAAAGGAATCAAACGGAAATGACCGTGGTCTGTAGGCATATCCACTTCCACTCCTTTTTCTACAATAGACTCCTGCTTCAAACGGTAGGCAATCAAGTCACGGATGGAAATCAATTTCAAGCCAAATTCATCTGCCATTCTACGCAATTCGGGCAAACGAGCCATTGTACCATCCTCATTCATTATTTCCATAAGGGCTCCCGCCGGATAAAGTCCAGCTAAACGTGCCATATCAATAGCCGCCTCCGTATGTCCAGCACGGCGCAACACACCTTTCTCCTGGGCATACAACGGATTAATGTGGCCAGGACGCCCGAAAGTGGCCGGAGTAGAAGCCGGATCGGCCAACGCCTGGATAGTAGCAGCGCGGTCTGCCGCAGAAACGCCAGTACTACAGCCTTCCAATTTATCAACAGTAACTGTGAAGGGAGTACCCAATACAGAAGTATTATCCGATACCTGATGCGGCAAATCCAGTTCCTTGCAACGCGAAACTGTAATTGGAGCACAAAGCACACCGCGGGCATGCTTCAACATAAAGTTTACTTTCTCCGGTGTAATCTTTTCAGCTGCAATTATCAAATCACCCTCATTCTCACGGTCCTCATCATCCACAACAATCACAAAGTTACCGGCTTTGAAGTCTTCAATGGCCTCTTCTATCGTATTCAACTTTACATTTTCCATAATCTATTTTGTTTTTATTTATTCTGATCTCTTTCTATAATTCCAATCACATCTTCATTTGTCTTGATAATCCGCTCCATATCCTTATTCAGACGGATACGGAATGCCCAGATACGGAAATAAAAGAACAAGCCTATCGGGAAAACAATACCGCAGAGCAAGTTTAACCAATAATTGCGGAACGGACGGACATGCGCATGGACGGGGATGACCGGATAGGTGTTCAGCGCTGTCAACAAAGTAACGGATCTTGTATTCGACATCTCATCTATCAGACTCTCCAAACGTTCGTTAATATCTTCCACTGCCTCATCCTGGCTATCAGTCATCCACAATTTAAAGTAATTGGGAGCACGTTTCAACCCCTTTCTATCAGCATATTCACGACAGTCTACGGACAAAGCCTTCAGCTCTTCCGGAATACGTGTATAATCAGGATCATGGATGATTACTTCCTTACGGAACAGATGGCGTACACTGCGAATGCCCACAACCTTCTTGAACCAATTTATATAGGCATCAGCATTCAATACCACTGAATCATTGTTGGATTTATATGTCAAGAACGCACCCAATGGGGCCAAGACAGCGGTACTGGTCCACATACCCATCCAGACAACCCACTGCCCGTCACGGGCCATCTTATACCCTGTATTGTTGATGATGTAATAGATAATAAAAATCAATACAGAAACCACCACCGGCATTCCCAAGCCTCCTTTACGGATAATTCCTCCGAGTGGCGCGCCAATAAAGAAGAAGATGAGACATGCCAGAGAAAGAGTCAGTTTCTCATGCCAGGAAGTCATGTGCCGTCGAAGGCTGCTTTCAGTCTGCGATATATTAAAGCTCTTAAAACTCCAGTCACTCCCCGCACTCTCTGCACGGCTGACGGCCGTGGATATAACCTTCTGTTTCTGCATCAGTGTAGCCACATTGTAGAGGCTGTCTACATTGTACTCCCCTAAATAAGCCTTTTCAATCTTCAATGTATCCTCTTTAGACAAGCCGGCTGTCACCTTATAAGTTCCTGCCATAGCTTCTTTATAATAACCACGCCCCACACTGTCATTCTGCAATTTCATGGAGTCAATGTCCGCCTGCAGCATTTTCATATCCTTACTGTTGGACTGATTACTCATGATACCTGCATCCACCATATTGAAATCCGAATTGAACTCAATGATTGCATGCTTTTCGCGGAATGTCTCACGCCGGTAAGGCACATTCCTTTGGTTCATGTTCTGCGATTTCAAATTCTCAAACTGCTCACCACTGTATAAATGCAAATATAAATGCTGTTTGTCAGCCGTCATCTCCAGACGTCCCGAATCAGACTTGATAATTTGAGCATTCTCAAAACCTTTCTCAAAATTATATATCAGTACGTCATACAGCATACCAGTTTTGCGGTTCTTATGCTTCACATACAGATTATAACCATCTATTTCATCGTAGAACACACCTTCAGGAATATCCACTTCGGGAGATTTCTGCTTCATGGAAATAAGCAAAGTCCATAATTTTGTTTGGGCTTTTGGTCCTATGACATTTTGGAAATAGAAAGAGACACAACAGATGAAACAAATAAAGATAATCAGGGGCCGCATGATTTTCAATAAAGAAATACCGGCTGCCTTCATGGCAAGTAATTCAAAACGTTCTCCGAAATTTCCAAAGGTGATAAGGGCAGCCAGCAGAATAGCCAGCGGCAACGACGCAGGTACCAACGAAAGCGCAGAATAAAAGAAAAACTGTGCAAGGACAGTCATCTCCAATCCTTTTCCTACCATTTCGTCCACATACCTCCATAAAAACTGCATCATAAAGATGAAGAGGCAAATGAAGAAAGTACCCATAAAGAGCATGCAAAAGCTCTTCAAAACAAATATATCTAACTTTTTTATGCGCAGCATTTTACTCGTTTCATGCAATGAGAGCACAAAAGTAGTACAAAAAAGGGAGTACGGGAAATTTTTAATCTAAAGTTAACTAAAAACCACAAGTTCTTCGCAAAGTATCCACTTGCGATTCCCATAATTCACGCGAATCACCCACCTCGTCTATATCGGCAAAGTCTGTTATCTCCAATACGAAATCATTGGTCAACTCATTGTTTGTCATCTTCAGTTCAAAGTATTCTCGCTCGTTCTCATCGTCCAGCCAGCGGAAGCGGATGAATGAATACGCCCGCACGGCAATAATCTCGGCATCACGTTTTTCTGTTTTTCCCCAAAAAAAGGTTACTGTTTTATCGTCTGACTGAACCCTATCAGCAAACCAGCCCTCCAAACCAGTAGGGGTACTTATCGCTGCCCAAAGAATACTTTTAGAAGTCGCATTCAAGAGATATTCCAAATGTATTTTCTTTCTTTCCATAGTCTATTCTGCTTTTTATTGCGCCAGCCAAGATAAATACTTTTTTCTAATTACAGAAAATAAATCATCAAATTTATTTATATCTCCCTTTCCATACACCCCTAATTCATTGATAATGTTATACAAAGACGTTTAACAAAAAGTACTGCAAACCACTTCAGCACCCTATCAGCAAAAGAAAAAGCAGAAAATATCCATAAAAGTTTTGGCAATTTAAATAAAAGCTATATCTTTGCACCCGCAATCGAGAAATGATGGCGGGATAGCTCAGCTGGTTAGAGCGCATGATTCATAATCATGAGGTCCCCGGTTCAATCCCGGGTCCCGCTACAAAGAAGATTTAGACTGTTAGGAGGCTTCCACTCTTGGCGGTCTTTTTTGTTTTTAATACTCGTTTTTTACTATGGTTTGTTTTCAAATTATAGTAAAAAGGAAAATATGAATACAAACAGTTGATATATGGATAGTCCTCTTGCATTTTAAGCCACTAACTTTGTGTGCAAATATCAAGTGACTATTATGTATGAAAAGACAACTGTTCACATTTTCCTTTCTGTGTTTGCTTGCACTAGGTACAAGAGCACAAGATACCCTAACCTTGGAGAACTGCCTCGAAATAGGTATCGAAAACAACTTATCCTTGCAAAGCAAACGGAAAGAAATACAAAAAGGGAAATACAGCATCTCTGAGAATCGAGCCAAACTGCTGCCCCAAATCAATGGTTTTGCCAACTATAACGACAATATCGATCCACCCGTCTCCGTTACCGATGGTTCAGCGTATGGCAATCCCTACAATGTAACCCAAACTTTGCAATACAACGCCAACTTCGGATTACAGCTGCAGATACCACTTTATAACCAGACACTCTACACCACTCTATCCATAGCCAAAACCATGGATGAGATGAATCGCCTTTCTTATGAAAAGGCAAGAGAAGACCTCATCCTTCAAATTAGTCAAATGTACTACCTAGGACAGGTTACAGCTGAACAGATTATTTTGATAAAAGCCAACATCACTCGCCTAGAAGAGTTGAGAGATATCACTCAGGCCTTCTATGACAACGGTATGGCTATGGAAGTAGATGTGAAACGCGTCAACATCAACCTGGAGAACCTCAAGGTGCAACACGACAACGCACAAGCCATGATGGAACAGCAACTGAACCTACTGAAATACATCATCGACTATCCGGCAGAAGAAAATATAGCACTGGTACCGGTGAATACAGAAATGATTACGCCCGCAGCACTCACCGGGCTATCTGAAACACTATATGAACTACAGCTGCTGCAATCACAGAAACAACTCGCAGAGCAACAAAAAACAATAGTCAGCAACGGTTACATCCCCTCCTTGAGCTTGACGGGAAGCTGGATGTTCTCTGCCTATACGGACAAAGCTTACCATTGGTTCCATTCCGGCCCTTCCAACCATTGGTATCGCTCCTATGGAGTGGGACTCTCCTTGCGCATTCCCATTTTCGACGGACTGGACAAACGCTACAAGATGCGTAAGGCAACCATCGACATAGAGAACATCAAGCTCGCCCAAGAGAATACCAGAAAGAATCTTCAGACACAATATCTGAATGCTACCAATGACCTGATGAACAGTCAGCGTAACTTTAAGAAGCAGAAAGACAATTATCTACTTGCTGAAGATGTATATACCGTTACTATGGACCGTTATCGGGAAGGAATCGCTTCAATGACCGAAGTATTGCAGGACGAAATGCGGATGAGCGAAGCCCAAAACAACTATATCAGTGCCCACTACAATTACCGGATAACCAATCTGACTTTGCTGAAGCTGACGGGACAGCTGGAGACGTTGAGCCCCTCAATTCCTTAAAGAGGAAGATGAATAGAGTCCGTATTCAAGGACGGATATATATATAATAATGAGTAAACAATATAATATAGAAGATATGGAAACAAAAGAGAACAATAACACCGCAAGTACCCATCAAGAGAAAGCACGGAAATTGAAGAAGCTTCGCCGTTGGCAAATCGTTGTCAGCCTATTAGGAATAGCTATCCTTATCTGGGGAATAATTCAAGTGACCTGCCTCTTTTTGAACTACAAACGGACGGAAACCAGTAATGATGCACAGATTGAACAATACATATCTCCCGTCAATCTGCGCGCATCAGGATATATCAAGAAAATTTGTTTCACAGAACACCAAGAAGTACACAAAGGAGATACCTTACTTATATTGGACGACCGGGAATATAAAATCAGAGTCATGGAAGCTGAAGCTGCACTCAAGGATGCACAAGCCGGCGCCACAGTCATTGGTGCTACACTACAAACCACGCAAACTACAGCCTCTGTCTACGACGCCTCCATAGCAGAGATAGAAATCCGCCTTACCAAGCTGGAGAAAGACCGCCAGCGATACCAGAACTTGGTGAAGAGAAACGCTGCCACCCCCATTCAATTGGAACAGATAGAAACCGAATATGCAGCTACCCACAAGAAGTTGGAAGCTGTGAAACGGCAACAGAAAGCTGCCTTGTCGGGTGTGAACGAAGTGTCACATCGCCGTGAAAATACAGAAGCTGCCATACAACGGGCAACAGCCGCACTCGAAATGGCACGGCTGAACCTCTCCTACACCGTAGTAGTAGCTCCTTGTGATGGGAAATTGGGACGGCGTACTCTTGAAGAAGGACAATTCATTACTGCTGGACAAACCATCACCTACATTCTGCCTGACACACAAAAGTGGATTATAGCCAACTACAAGGAAACCCAAATTGAGAATCTGCACTTGGGACAAGAAGTAGCCATTACCGTTGATGCCATCAGCGGCAAAGAGTTCAAAGGGAAAATCACTGCCATCTCCGGAGCCACTGGTTCCAAGTATTCCCTAGTGCCCACGGATAATTCTGCCGGTAACTTCGTGAAGATACAACAACGCATCCCAGTCCGCATCGACTTTACCGATTTGTCTAAAGAAGACAACAGTAGCCTTGCCGCCGGTATGATGGTAATAGTCAAAGCGAAAACAAAAAAATAGGGATTAAGGATTAGAGGTTAGGGATTAAGGCAACCAACTCCTTAATCCTTACCCCCTAATCCTTAATCTTTAACCCTTAATCCCTAACCCCTTAACCCTTATCCCCATGCCCTCATACCCCAAGAACTATCCTTTCTACAACTGGGTACCCAAACCGGTAGGTATCATCATCCTATTCGTATTCTTTTTGCCGATACTGACTGTGGGCGGTACCTACTCGGTGGCAAGCACCGAAATGATGAGCGAACTCGGCATCATTTCCGAGCATATCCAGTTTGCCAACTTCGCCACTTCCATTGGCATGGCAGCATTCTGCCCTTTTCTGTATAGGCTGGTAGTCATACGCCGGCAGAAAATGATGTGCCTGGCAGGATTCTCCCTGATGTACATCTTCAGCTATATCTGTGCCAAGACAGACAGCGTTTTCCTGCTGGCACTATGCAGCATCTTTATGGGATTCCTACGAATGGTGCTGATGATGGTCACCCTCTTCACCCTCATAAAGTATGCAGGGCATATCGAGGCGTACGACAAAATTACACCCGGCAACGAGCCCACAACTGACGAAGGCTGGGACAAGCTGGACATCGAACGGAGTGCGGCACAACCCGCCATCTACCTATTCTTCATGGTACTGGGGCAATTGGGAACCTCGCTCACCGCCTGGCTCGCTTTTGAATATGAATGGCAGTACATACACTACTTTATGATGGGGCTACTATTACTTTGCATCCTCATCACCTTCATTACTATGCCTTATCATAAATATACCACCCGCCGTTTCCCCATCAACTTCAAGCAGTTCGGCAATGCCTCCATCTTCTGCATCACACTGACCTGCATTACCTACGTGCTTACTTATGGCAAAGTGCTCGACTGGTACGATGACCCAACCATACAATGGGCCACAGTCTGCGCCATCATTGCTGGCGGCATATTTCTCTATATCGAGTCTACCCAGCGCAATCCTTACTATCAGCTCGATGTATTCAAACTGCGTACCATCCGTATGGGTTTCCTATTCTATTTTCTGTTAATGGTACTGAATTCCAGCGCCATGTTTGTCAATGTATTCACGGGCATAGGCATGAAACTGGACAACTTCCAGAATGCCACCCTGGGCAACTGGTCCATGCTGGGCTACCTCATCGGCGGTATAGCCACTATCTGGCTCAGCGTAAAAGGCGTACACTTCAAATATCTCTTTGCCGCCGGTTTCCTTCTATTGGGGCTTTCCGCCATGTTCATGTATTTCGAGGTACAAGGTGCAGGACTGTACGAACGGATGAAGTATCCGGTCATCATCCGTTCTACCGGTATGATGTTCCTCTATTCGCTGATTCCAACCTACGCCACCCAACGCATGCCTTACAAATATCTTTCTTCTTGGATATGTACCATGCTTACCGTACGCATGGTATTGGCTCCCAGCATCGGAGCCGCACTCTATACGAATGTACTGCAAGAACGCCAACAGCACTACGTCACCCGCTATGCACAGAATGTAGACATGCTGCACCCCGAAGCATCCACCTCGTTTACCCAGACCGTACAAGGTATGCAATATCAGGGAAAGAGCAAACAAGAAGCAATCAGCATGGCTGCCATATCCACCAAAGGACGCATCCAAGTGCAGGCCACCCTCTCTGCTGTAAAGGAAATGGCAGGATGGACACTCTACTCCTGCTTGTTTTGCATGATATTTGTGCTTGTCGTGCGGTATCCTAAACGAAAATTACTAACTTAGCAGACAATTTTCAGTATAACCTGTAATTTTGTCTGTTATGGATACCCAACAAGAACGTTTATCCCACTTAGACCGCGCATTGTCAAACGGAGAAAACATTTGTAGTTCAGAAGGTATGCTCTGCTCCTTTCCTGCCTCCCTGAAAAAACCTTTTATGATTAATGGAGCAGGACTGATTGTCTGCCGCCAAGGCAACTTCACCTTTTCACTTAACATGAAAGCATTCTCGGCCCAAGCTGGCGAAACAGTTTTCATCCCGGAAGATTCTCTCTTCCAAGTGTTGAGCGAATCGGAAGACCTGCAACTATTCATATTCATTTACCAGATAGAACCGATACGGGACATCATAGGCAATTCAGTGGCAGCCATGTACCTATACATGCAGCTCCGGACTGAACCATGCTACGTATGGAACACCGGAGATGAAGAAGAAGTTTTGAAATACATGTCCCTATTGGACAATACCCTGCACTTAGACAACAACACCTTTAATGATTACGAACAAAGACTGCTTCTACTGGGACTTACATACCGCATCTGTTCCATTTACAACCGTAAACTGATGAACCTAAAAACAACGGTTGGTCACAAACATGAAATCTTTATCCGGCTGATTCAGCTGATAGATGCACACTACACGGAAGAACGCGGCGTAGAGTTTTATGCAGACAAACTCTGCTTATCACCCAAATACCTCTCTGCACTATCCAAGTCCGTCTGCGGATTCACGGTGCAGGAACTGATATTTAAATCCATCATCCGCAAAAGCATCTCACTACTCAAGAACACCCAGAAAAACATCCAGGAAATCGCCGACTTCTTCAATTTTCCCAATGCTTCTTATTTTGGAACATTCTTCAAGAAACAAACCGGCATGTCTCCGCAACAGTACCGTAAAAAATAGAAAACGTTACGCTTTCAACCGGATAACGAAGCGACTCCCCTTACCCAGCTCACTCTGGACAGCCAATGTACCGCCATGAGCTTCCACAAAGTCTTTCGAAATGGAAAGACCTAAACCACTACCTTGCACTTTAGTGCCCGGCACTCGGAAATAACGGTCAAAAATGCTCTGATGATAACGCGGGTCGATACCTTTTCCAAAGTCCTGCACATACATTTCTACAAAGTCCCCGTCATGCCTAGCGCCGATAACCACCCTCCCGTTCTCTTTGGAATAGCGGATAGCATTGCTCAATAAATTGGTGAGCACCCAAGCAATCTTTTCGCTGTCGACAAACAATTTAGGCATTTTTTCTTCCGGATACTCCACTTCTATCTGAATGCCGAATTTATCAGCTTGTACCTGATTGGCCTTGATAGCATACTCTATCAGTTCAATGGGCTTCGTTATCTTAGGCATCATCTGCAATTTACCGGCTTCCACCTGCGTCATGTTCAATAATTCCCCGGTAATCCCAAGAAGGCGATCAGCATTTTCCTTGATGCTGTTCGACAATTGCTCCTGTTCGTCGTTCAACACCCCTACCCGTTTGTCCTCCAACAACTGCAGACTCATCAGAATAGCGGATATAGGCGTTTTCAGTTCATGAGAAATAGTCGAGATAAAAGTAGTCTTGGCACTGTCCAATTCTTTGAATTCTGTAATATTTTTCAGTAAAATCACATCGCCAAGATTATGAGGTTCGTCATCATCAGCCTCTGTATTTATAATGGTAATGTAAGAAGCTTTAAAATAACTCTCCTTATTGTCTGCATAAATTTTCAACGGTTCTTTCTTTTCACCCGGAGTTACCAATTCACGAACTAAACGGCGAAGCAAATCATTCTTCAAAGAAAGCTCCTCAGCCGAACGGCGAATTACTTCCTCCCGTTTCAAATTCAGCACAGTTAAAGCCTCATTATTGATAAAGAGAATTTCCCTATTACGGTTCAAGCCAATAATAGGTTCATCAATACTATTCACAATAGCTTCTAGAAATTTCTTAGCAGAAAGTATGTCGTTCAGCGTACTGGCGCGATACTCCGTCAGTCGTTCCGCCATCCGATTAAAGCCATCAGCCACTTCACGAAACTCTTCGTGTCCACTCATATCCAGACGTTTCTCATAATTATGGTTCGCTATTTCAAGAATCCCACGTGTCAGTTCTTGAATAGGTTTGCTGATGGAACGGGGAAGCCATACCAATAATATGATACTGGCAAAAATACACACCCCACCTATCACAGAAATCCAGAGCAATGCACGTTGCAATCCCGGTACAGCAGCAGGACTATCCGGCTCCGTAGCCGTCAGTATCTGTAGATTCACCACAGAAAGAGCAACCAGCAAAATAATCATTCCAGCCAACACCCCTACGCTGAGTATCAATTTTGTACGAATATTCATAATGTTCCTAAGAATTAATATTATGCAAGTATAATCAAATCTATGTTTACTTGTGCCAAATCATGCACAAATTTTCGGTATTTCAATATCATAAACAATGATTTCGGAAAAGAAAGTGACGGACTTCCCATGCAGACAGTTGTTATCTGTTTCTCCCTACAAGTATCCACAATGCTTCCCAACACATCCGACGATTGTACCTGAACAACCTCCCCCCCCAGTTCAGTCACCAATTTGAAGTGGTTCAACAAATACCTTTGATTTGCCAGACCGATACGGTCAGTACTTTCTCTGGGAGTCTGTACATAAAGGGCGACAAACGAAGTATTGTAGCGGGTTGCCAGACGTGCAGCTTTACGAATGATGGGTCGTGGGGTTTTCTCGTTGCTGCTGATACATGCCAGAAACTTCTCATGACGGACTCCCACACTGGTAACCACCTCATTCTCCACTTTCTTTTCCACCCGCAAAGCCACCTCTTTCAAAGCCAGTTCACGTAATTGGAGAATATTTTCCGTTTTGAAGAAATTGTTCAAGGCAGTAGGGACCTTTTCCGGTTTGTAAATTTTTCCAGCTTTCAAACGGGCTATCAATTCTTCCGCAGTCAAGTCAATATTCACCACCTCATCTGCCTCTTGCAAAACGCTATCGGGAATACGTTCCTTCACCTCAATACCCGAAATGCCCTGCACTTCTTCATTGACACTCTCAATGTGCTGGATGTTAACGGCGGAAATCACATTGATACCCTCATCAAGCAAATCCATCACATCCTGCCAGCGTTTCTCATTCCGACTACCTTCCACATTGGTATGTGCCAGTTCATCCACCACTACTATCTCAGGGTGTATCTGGATAATGGCATCCAAATCCATTTCTTCCAGTTCTTTCCCTTTATAGAATATCTTACGACGAGGAACAACGGGCAATCCTTCCAACATGGCATCCGTACCGGCACGCCCATGTGTCTCTATATAGCCTATCTTCACATCTACTCCGTTGTCAAGTAACTCGTGTGCTTCCTGAAGCATACGATAAGATTTACCTACACCGGCAATCATGCCGATGTAGACCTTGAACTTGCCACGCCGCGACTTTTTAATCAAATCAAGAAAATGTTGTACGCTTTCTTCCCTACTCATTTCTTCTGTTTCTTGCTTGTTTTATATATACCATATAACCCGCAACGATCATCACGACCGCCACGGGCATCCAACACTAATTCATGAGTTCTAAAGTTATATCTAAATAAATCATGGCCTTAAAGTAACGCCGAATACCAGATGTGCATCTTCCATACGAGGGTTCCAAATGGCTTGTGCAAATACAGGTATTGAGAAACTGTCAGTAATCTCGATTTCCGTAATGCCTTTCAGTGCCACATTGGTTACAGCAAACCCGCTGTTAGGAACGCCATATACTCCTACCCCAGCTTCATAAGGCAGAAATCCGCAAGTAAGGTTCAAATCTACAGACTTGACACTGAACGGATAGTTGAGTTCAACATACGAAGAATAATTCTGCCTGCCTTTGTCATCTTTGTCAGCTCCGGCAAACATAGTATACCAAGCGATTGACAAAGGAAACTTTTCAACCGGCAATGTATAGGCTAATCCTGCTTCAAAGTGATGCGCCGTTTCGTGGCTCTTAAAATTGAAATACTTTCTTGCTCCTTGTCCGCCCCACCACAAGCTGGCAACAGAAATAGTCAGACCTGATTCTCCAAAAACATAGGCAGCGGTCAAATCAATCTCCTTAGCCGCAGCCCCTTCTCCTGAAGAAGCTCCGTCAAAATCGGTAGAGCCCCATGCTGTCAAAGAAAAATCACCGACCCCAAAACCCAAAGTAGGCTGAAAACTTACTCCCGTCTGGTAAAAGCCGCGCCAAACATAAGAACTGACCAAATCACCTTGTATTGTAAATTCCTGAGCTTGCACTTTTCCAATTCCCATAAAACAAGCAGCTACCATACTCGCAAAAATTAAAATTGATATTTTTAAACTTTTCATATCCAACCATTTATTTACCGTTACTAATCAATCGTTGAAAGGCAGGAAGGAAGTTTTGGTTCCCCCCGTAATATGACAGTCTTTCGCTGCCTGAACTGAAACACTTCCGTTCCTGCCCATAACACATGATAAACACAACTAAAAAAATTATTTGTTCTGATCGACTTCTTCTAATGCAATGTTCAGTTCCAACACATTGACAGTTTCCGTACCAAACACCCCCAAAAAGGGTTTGCTGATGTTCTTGTCTACAATGGCTTTCACTTCAGCCTCGTTCATGCCACGTGCCTGAGCCACACGCTTCACTTGTACATAAGCACAAGCAGGTGTGATATGTGGGTCTAGACCGGAACCACTGGCGGTTACCATTTCAGCAGGCACATCCTTGCGGCTCAGATAAGGATGATGTACCAGAAAAGTATCAATACGGGCTTCCACTTCTGCCAGGTATTCATCGTTCGTAGGACCTTTGTTACTACCACCTGAAGCATCGGCTGTATAATCACCCGCAGATGGGCGTCCCCAGAAATAAATATCTTGCGTAAACATCTGGCCTACATTGGCAGCACCTACCACTTTACCATTGAGGGTTGCCACCTCTGCATTTCCCTTGTTGGGACCGGCGAACTGTGCAAATATCCACAAGACAAGAATATAGAACAGAGAGAAAAATATGCAAAATGCAATTGTTATTTTAAATGATTTCCAAAGAGTTTTCATTTTATCCAAGTTTTAAAAAAACAGACTAACTATCATATCTATCAGTTTGATGCCGACAAACGGAGCAATGACGCCACCCACACCATAAATCAACAGATTGCGACGAAGTAGCGCACTGGCACCGATCGGCTTATACTGAACACCTTTCAAAGCCAACGGAATCAAGATAGGAATGATGATAGCGTTGAATATGACAGCCGAGAGAATAGCCGTTTCAGGGCTATGCAGTCCCATAATGTTCAGAGGAGCCAACTGAGGGATGGCTACCATAAACAAAGCAGGGATAATGGCAAAGTACTTGGCAACGTCGTTCGCAATGGAGAAGGTAGTCAACGTACCGCGTGTCATCAACAACTGTTTGCCAATCTCCACAATTTCAATCAGCTTCGTCGGGTCGTTGTCAAGGTCCACCATATTACCGGCTTCTTTGGCTGCCTGCGTACCGCTGTTCATCGCCACCCCCACATTAGCTTGTGCAAGGGCGGGAGCGTCGTTTGTACCGTCACCCATCATAGCCACCAGCTTACCGGCCTGCTGTTCTTTTTTAATATATTCCATCTTGTCTTCCGGCTTGGCTTCAGCAATGAAATCATCCACTCCAGCTTTCTCTGCGATGTATTTGGCTGTCAAAGGGTTGTCACCGGTCACCATCACAGTTTTCACACCCATCTTGCGAAGACGCTCAAAACGTTCCTGAATACCCGGTTTGATAATATCCTGCAACTCAATTACCCCAGTAACCTTCTGATTGACACATACCACCAGCGGAGTTCCACCGTTGCTGGTAATTACAGCAATCACCTCTTCAATCTCTTTCGGGAACTTGTTTCCGGCATTTTCCACAATCTTGCGAATAGCGTCGAATGCACCTTTACGTATCTGAGTACCATCCTGCAAATCCACACCCGAACATTTTGTTTCGGCTGTAAACTTAATCATATGAGCACCGGTAGTATTCAAATCACGCATACGATGACCGTTTTCACGTCCCAGTTCAATGATGGACTTACCCTCCGGAGTCTCGTCAGAAAGTGAGGACAACAAGCAAGCCTCTACGAACAAATTCTCGTCAACACCCGAAGCCGGATGAAACTTGGTGGCTTTACGGTTACCGATTGTAATGGTACCGGTCTTGTCAAGCAACAAGGTATCGATATCACCGGCTGTTTCTACTGCCTTACCGGATTTTGTGATTACATTAGCGCGCAAAGCACGGTCCATCCCCGCAATACCGATGGCAGAAAGCAGTCCGCCGATAGTAGTCGGTATCAAGCAGACAAACAAAGAAATGATGGCTGCAATGGAGATATAAGTTCCCGGATGGTCGATATTCGTATAGTCGGCCATAGGAATCAACGTCACACATACAATGACGAATACCAAGGTGAAACCGGCCAGAAGAATAGTCAATGCTATCTCGTTCGGAGTCTTCTGGCGAGTAGCGCCTTCTACCAAAGCAATCATCTTGTCAAGAAAGCTCTCACCCGGTTGCTGCGTCACCAGTACCTTGATTTTATCAGAAAGAACTTTTGTACCACCAGTTACGGAACTCTTGTCACCACCGGCCTCACGGATTACCGGAGCAGATTCACCGGTAATGGCACTTTCATCAATGGAAGCCAAACCTTCCACAATCTCACCGTCAGCAGGAATCATATCTCCCGCTTCACAAATAAAATAGTCGCCTTTCTTCAAACGTGAACTGCTAACGGTATGGATCTTACCGTCAACCAGCACTTTAGCCGGAGTCTCTTCACGGGTTTTACGCAAGCTGTCAGCTTGGGCCTTACCACGCGCTTCAGCAATGGCTTCAGCAAAATTAGCAAACAGCAACGTCACAAACAAGATGATGAATACCAAGAAATTATATCCGAACGCTCCATATTCCGAAGTACCTAATGAAAGGAAACAGACAATCAGCATGACAACCGTTACGACTTCCACCGTAAACATAATCGGATTCTTTATCATCACCCGTGGATTCAGCTTCACGAATGATTGCTTCAAACTTTCCATTACTTGCTCCTTCTGAAACAGAGAAGCTGATTTATTATCTTTCATACCTATGAAATTACTTTTTACAAACTACTATTACAAACTGAAATGTTCAGCAATCGTACTCAATGCATGTGCCGGGAAGAATGACAAGGCAGCCACAATAAAGATAACGGCAAAAGTCATCACACCGAAAGTTACTGTATCCGTCTTCAGCGTACCGGCACTCTCCGGAACATATTTCTTTCCGGCCAACAGACCAGCAATGGCTACCTGACCTACGATAGGCAAGAAACGTCCTAAAATCAGCGTCCAGCCGGTAGTATAGTTCCAGAAGTAAGTATTGTCGCCCAATCCTTCGAAGCCAGAACCATTATTGGCCGCAGCCGAAGTATATTCATAAAGCTGCTCACTCAGTCCGTGGAAACTGGGATTATTCAACCAGCCGCCTTCACCTGCCACAAATTCAGGATAATGAGCGAACAAAAAGCAAGAAAGTGCCACACCGCCCAAGATGATAAGCGGATGAAGCAGTGCCACAATGGTAGCAATCTTCATTTCACGCGCCTCTACCTTCTTACCGAGGAATTCCGGAGTACGTCCCACCATCAGTCCACTGATGAATACGGCGATAATGATGAATGTATAATAGTTCATGAAACCTACACCCACACCTCCAAACCACGTATTAATCTGCATGTTCAGCATTTCCATCATACCGGAAAGAGGCATCGTTGAATCATGCATACCATTTACAGAGCCATTGGAAGTAACTGTAGTCACAATACTCCAAAGAGCAGTAGCAGCAGACCCTAAACGGACTTCCTTACCTTCCATTGCTCCATTGTCTTGGGCAATTCCCATCTCATCAATGCGCGGATTACCTCCCATCTCCTGCGAAACGTTGATGCAAACACCGACAAGAAAAGCAAAAAGCATTACGCCGTAGATAGAGTAGGCCATCTTTCTGCGTCTGGTGTAAAAACCAAGTGCAAGGACCATTGCCATAGGGATAATCAGGATAGACCAGCATTCTGCAATGTCCGTCAGGTAAGTAGGATTTTCCAACGGATGTGAAGAGTTACATCCAAAGTAACCGCCACCGTTCGTACCCAATTGCTTGATAGGAACAATCGCTGCCGTAGGACCTTGTGAAACCAACTGGGTTTGTCCTTCCATCGTCTGAACTTCCAGCTTACCATCAAATCCCATCGGAGTACCTTGTAGAATGAGGATGAAGCCCACAATCAACGAAAGCGGTAATAATACACGTGTACAGCTCAAAACCAAGAACTTCCAGAAGTTACCGATAGTCTTCGTCGATTTAGCAGCCATACCCTTCATGATACCTGCCATAGCTGCCATACCGGTAGCGGCGGTAATGAATTGGAACAACATAATAACGAACAACTGTGTAAAATATGTCAGTCCGCTTTCACCGGAATAATGCTGCAAATTACAGTTCACCATAAAACTGATACATGTATTGAATGCCAGATCCGGTGTCTGGTTAGCGTTTCCATCCGGATTTAACGGCAACCACTGCTGTGTACAGAGTAGCACCATGCCCCATACAAACCAAAAGGCATTCAGAATCAGCAGGGCTTTCAAGAACTGTTTCCAGTTCATCTCTTCCTCCGGATTGACTCCGGCCACTTTATAAATCAATCTCTCGACCGGCTTCATGAAATCCGACCATGTCTTTTCGCCTTTGTAAACCTTGGCAATATACTTTCCCAGAGGATAGGATATCACAATCAGCAGAACAATCTGCAAGGCTACACCTAAAATTTCAGTGTTCATTTCTCCACTCTCCATTCATTAAAACTTTTCGGGTCTTATCAGCACATAAGTCAGATACCCGAACATTACAATACCTAATACAAATAAAGCTGTGTACATAATTCTCTCTTTTAAATCTTCTCAAACCAATCTACACATTTCCAGAAAAGCCAAAAGGCGAACAAGCCGCTCAATAGGCAAAAAATAAATGATACTGTTATTCCCATGTTTTTACCTTTTAAAATGTTACTACATATTTTTGTCTGCCGGGAATATGCCAAATATGTGCCAAAAAGAGCGCGCATGACATACATCATTAATTATCAACAAAATACAAACTACATAAGTATAAAAAGAAACAGGTTGCACCTTTTCAAAATGAAAAGGTGCAACCTGTTTTGATATGTTTTAGTCCATAGGCACTTTCTGCTTCTAAGACTGTTTCAAAAATAATCTTGCCACAGTCCTATATCGAAGGTACCTCAGTCGTATACTGAGCCCCCTATTATAGAAGGCGTTCTGAGATCTTGTATTCCTCAATCTTCCGATACAACGTCGTCAAACCTATTTTCAATAACCGGGCTGCTTCTGTCTTATTCCCCTTTGTATACTCCAGTACACGGGCAATATGCCGGCGTTCCATAGCTGAAAGTTCAAAACTGCCGGGACTTGAATCATTGGAGTGTTCATAATGGGCATTCTGAATATCAAACGGCAAATCAGCAATGTCCAGATGTCCGCTCTCGCAAACAATCATACTACGTTCTATCACATTACGTAATTCACGGATATTTCCCTTCCACGGTTGGGAGTCCAATGCTTCAAGAAATGCGGGAGCTATTTCAACCACCGGACGCGCCAGCTGTTCAGCAAAACTCTTTATAAAGGCCTTCGCCAACAGCCGGATATCACCTGCACGTTCGCGCAATGGCGGCAGATGTATCTGAAATACGCTTAATCTATAAAACAAATCCTCACGGAAACGTCCGGCAACAATTTCCTGGGACAAGTTGCGGTTCGTAGCGGCAATGATGCGGACATTGACACGGGTAGGTTTCGTATCACCTATCTTAATATACTCACCGGTTTCAAGAATACGCAACAACTTGGCTTGCAGTTCAAACGCCATCTCACCGATTTCATCCAAAAAAATAGTCCCATTGTTCGCTTCCTCGAACAGTCCCTTCTTATCCTTCAATGCACCGGTAAACGAACCGGCTTTATGACCGAACATTTCACTTTCCAGCAACTCCTTGCTGAACGAAGAACAGTTAACCGCTACAAAATTCTGCCGTGCACGCTTACTACTGTAATGGATGGCCTGGGCAAATACCTCCTTACCCGTGCCCGTTTCTCCAGTCAACAGTACAGGAACATCAGTTCCCGACACCTTCTGAGCTAATGAAACGGCATCCTTCAGAACTTTGGATTCTCCCAGGATAGAATCAAAAGAGTACGTCTGCCCCACCTTCTTCTCCAGTTTTTCCAACCGTACATTCATACGCGCTTTCTCTACGGCACGGCTTATCAGAGGAATAATCTTGTTATTATCGTCTCCCTTGGTGATATAGTCGAAAGCACCGTTCTTGATGGCTTGTACTCCATCGGGGATATTGCCATGCGCTGTCAGCAGAATGACTTCCACATTGGGTGCCGCCTTCTTGATAGCCAACACCAAGTCCACCCCATTTCCATCGGGCAGAAATACATCGCACAAAGCAACATCAGGATTTTGGAGTTCCAGTTGTTTCAGGGCAGCCCTACAATCACCGGCCTGACAGACATCATACCCCTCCAACTCCATCATACGCGTCAGAAGAGTACGGATTTGTACTTCATCATCAATGATTAGAATCTTACTCATATCTATTCGATAAGTTTTTAAACTGATAACGGTAAAAACAGGGGTGTGCAAATATAAGGCTTTTCCCGAATATCGACGGCACATCTTTTGAACTTTTATAAATGAAAAGCCAAGAGCCTGCTACCAGCCAGAGCATGAATATCCCACCACGGCAATGCTACAACGGCATTATGCAGGCCAAGCTCAGGTGGCAAGCCCCGTCCTCCCCCCTTTCATTTTGGGAAGAGGCCACCTGAAATGAAAAGCCGGAAGGAAGAACCTCCGGATGAATGCAATTATGAAACTGTTAAAAAAGAAACAAGAAATGAAAGTTTGTAAATTCGGCGGAACTTCCGTCGGCACCGTAGAGAGAATGAAACATGTAGCAACACTCATTAAAGATGCAACACCCAAGATTGTGGTACTGTCTGCCACCGCAGGCACTACCAACCATCTGGAGGAGATTGCCGCCAACTTATTCAACCGTGAAATGGAACAAGCCCACGACCGCATCACCCGGCTGGAATTCCAGTTCATCGAATTTGCCAATGGGTTGCTGACCGACGAGAAACTGAAACGGGAAGCAATAGATTATATCCTCGACCGCTTCCAGCAACTATGGAAATTTACCAAGAACTCTTTCACCTCCGTCGAAGAGAAGGAGGTGCTGGCACAAGGCGAACTTATCAGTACCGCTCTGATGCATTTCTACCTGCGCGAGCTGAAAATTCCCAATGCACTGCTTTGTGCATTCGACTTCATGCGTACCGGCCCCGACAACGAACCCGACTTGGAATATATAGAACAAAAACTCCGAGAACAGCTTGCCTGCCATCCCAGCATCAATCTCTTCATCACTCAGGGTTTCATCTGCAAGAATGCCTATAACGAAACAGATAACCTGAAACGCGGCGGCAGTGATTACACTGCTTCCCTCATTGGCACCGCCCTCCAAGCAGACGAGATACAAATATGGACGGACATAGATGGCATGCACAACAATGATCCGCGCGAGGTGTCAGGTACCCGCCCCGTGAAACGCCTCAGCTTCAACGAAGCCGAACAACTGGCCTTCTATGGTGCCAAGATACTGCATCCTTTCTGTATCGCTCCGGCACGCCTAAGGAATATTCCCGTCCGGTTGCTTAACTCTATGGAACCATCGGCAGAAGGCACGCTGATTTCCAACCTGCAGGACGACAATATCATCAAGGCCATAGCCGCCAAGGACCACATCATATACATAAAGTTCGAATCGAACCATAATCTGTGTCCCTATCTGTTCATCAGCAAGATTTTCGACATTTTTGCCAAGTACCGTACCCCCCTCTGCCTGCTGGTATCTTCCAATCTGGACGTATCTGTGGCTATAGACGACTGCACTCGTTTATCGAACATCATCTCCGAACTACGCCAATATGCCCATGTATTGGTAGAAGACCGCATGACCATCGTCTCCGTGGTGGGCAACATGCAATGGGAATTTGCCGGGTTTGAGGCAAAGATTATGGAGGCGCTAAAGGACATCCCCCTACGGATGATTTCATATGGCAGCAGCAATAATGACGTGGCATTCGTCATTAAGAATACAGACAAAAAAAGGGCTTTACAAGCCCTAAATGATAAGTTATTCCAACCGGAATATGCAGAACGGAACTAAAAGAAATGGTTCCGTATCTCCTTCGCGATGTAACGGCCCATCAGCTCCTGCCCCGGTTTGTCGGGATGCAACCCGTCGCGCAGATAGCGCCCACTACCGGAAGGCTGCTCAAACTTTTCGGTGATACCACAGTTGGAGTAACAGTCTATCAGCTGCACGGAAAGCGCCCGGCACAACTCACGCAAGATGGCAATCTTCTGCAGATTCAGTGCATTGTGTTCGGGGTTGCCGGTCTGAATCGGCGTGCACACGAATACGCGGCATTGGGGATAATGCTCCAGAATGGTCTGAATGGACCAACGGACACCGCCCGCCATGGTGTTGACATCTACTTCATCGAGCGTCTTCCCTTTAAGGGCCTCTTCGGCACTACCCAAGTTACGGTCATTCGTTCCCATAGAGAACACAAAGACATCGGGCGCAGGGTAAGCGCCACTTTCCACTTCGGCTATGAACTTCTGGATATGCACCTTTGACACGTTGTTGTGCCGCATCTGCAACTCATGCTTATCCTCCGTAGCCTGCCAACCGCCGGAGATGCCGGCAAAAGCTTCGCTGCCATAATCCTGAGTATCGGGATGGCATGCCCATGTGGCAGAACCGACCGCCACGTTGTGATGTGTAGCGAATCCGAGTTTATCCACTACAGTCTTAGACCATTGTTCGCCTGCGGTAATGCTGTTTCCGTCGCACCCGAAGTTCAGCTTGCTGAAGTCCGGATAAAGAGATTGCGCGTGCAGCGCAATCCCCATCCAGACAAGAATCCCCAAAACCATCAATCTATTCATCTTCTTATGATAGAAAACCTATGAAAAACGTTCAATAATTTCCATGCACATACGTCCGTTGTGATACGGACATTTCCAGAACCCCGCCTTGTCATCATCGGTGTTCACCGTGCCGTCGGCACGCACGCTCCAATGCCATTCTCCGTACTTGTAGTCTACCAGATGCTGCTTGATGAAACCCCAGCATCGGAGAGCCTTCTGCATGGCCACTTCGTCATCAAAGTGCTGGTAGAGGTTGGCATGTCCCACTACGTTCTCGGCCTGCACCCACCAGTGGCGGTCGGTATCGGTCTTTCCCTTATCCAGAAAAGTCTCGTATATCATGCTGCCGTCGGGCGTCAATCCTTCATCGGCAGCGGCAGCGATGTATTCTACAAGTGGTTCCACTTTCTCCAGGAGCTCCTTATCGCCCAGAACAAGGGCAGCCTCGTGTATCAACCAGGAAGCTTCGATATCGTGCCCGTAGGAGACAATTCGGTACTTGCTCACCCAATCATCATTGAAGAACAATTCCAGATGGCCGGTCTTGATATTCAGAATCCGTTCAGTAAACAGACCTATCAAATTACGAAGCTGCTTCTCCAGACGAGCATCCTTCCATATCCGGAAAAGGTTGGTATAAGGTTCCAAAATATGCAGATGGGTATTCATCGTCTTGCGCTCGTTCTCATCCTTGGTGCTGAGGCGCATGTCGGCTATCTCTCCCCATTCGCGGGTCAAGGCTTCACAATAACCGTTCTTCACGGGGTCGAAACTATGCTCTTCAATCGTCTCAAACAAGCGGATGGCATATGCCAGTGCTTCATCATCGCCCGTGGCACGAGCATATTCACTCAGCCCGTAGATGGCGAAACCCAAAGCGTAAATCTGCTTCTTGGTATCGAGCGGATTGCCTTTATAGTCGAGAGACCAGTAAACTCCGCCAAATTCATTGTCGTAGAAACGGTCGATAAGAGTGCGTTTGGCACGCGTAGCCGTTTCCAGATACTCCGGCCTCCTCAGCAAGCGGTATGCAGCCGAAAAGGTCCACAAGATGCGGGCGTTCAGGATGGCCCCCTTTTCAGCTTCGGGCTTCACCTCCTCTCGACCCGTGATACGGCCGTAGAAGCCGCCGTTCACTTCATCCGTCATTCTGTTTATCCAGAAGGGGAGGATATTGGAGACCAACTCCTCCTCCATCTCCTGCTTCATCTTCTTGATATCCACTATTCTATGAGTTTAAGTTATAAGTTATTCTGCTGAAGGTTCTCACGACGCTTTTTCAAGTCTGCATTGATGGCTGCCATACGCGTCTTGTTCAACGGGTAGACGAATACGACAAGAATGGAAAGTGCAGCTATCGCAGCAGGAATAAAGCTCATCAGATACTTCAAGCCATCCAGCGCTTCGGGCGTCTGCACAGCATTCTCTGCAGTGTTGTAACCAAAGAATGCCAACAGCGCCATTACTGCCCAGCCAGCAAATGCACCGCCGAACTTCTGTGCCATAGAGCCAGAAGAGAATATCAGCCCTGTAGATGACGTACCGTCCTTCTGCTCGGCATAGTCGGCCACATCGGCATACATACTCCAAATAAGCGGGGATACGATACCGGTACAAATGGAGATAAGCACCTGGAAAATCATCATCAGCCACCATCCCAGCCCGTCATTCGGCACAAAGAAGAAGAGCACACTGAATACTACCAGGCACACGAGCGAAATGATATAGGTTGACTTCTTTCCAAACTTCACGGAAAGAGGCACAGCCAGCGCCACACCAATCATATTACACACTTCACCCACCATCAGGAACAGACCGGCATACAACACCAGATTGAATACCCCGAAATCGAGGAATGCATTGGCACTGATATAGTCCTTGAAGAAGTAGGCGGCAGTAGCTCCACGCACCGTATTGAAGAAATTCGACAGCAACGCCGCACCGTTCAATATCCACCAAGGCGAATTGCGCACCAGCGACTTCACATCCTTGCCGATAGATTCGGACGCCACACTCTTGACATGCTCGCGCGTCATGCTAAAGCAAAACAGAAAGCCTAAAAAGCAGAGCGTGGCAATACATACCATGGCATATTGCCAACTGGAAGCATTGCTATAGTCCATTGATTTAAACCAATTGCACAATGGCTCCCATGCTCCCAAAGCGATAAAACTACCTCCGTATGCAAAAAACATACGGTAAGAAGAGAAAACCGTTTTTGTATTCGAATCATCAGTCATTACTCCCAGCATAGCCCCGTATGGTACATTGATTGCCGTATATACCGTCATCATCAGGATGTAAGTGACATAAGCCCATACCAGCTTACCCGTTGTCCCCATGTCGGGCGTTGTAAAAAGTAAAATCCCAGCAATGGCAAAAGGAGCTGCAATCCATAATAAATAAGGACGGTATTTGCCCCAACGCGTATGAGTACGGTCTGCAATGACTCCCATCATCGGATCGGACACTGCATCCCAAATACGTGTCACCAGCATCAGCAATCCTGCATCAGCCAAGCTCAAGCCAAAAATATTCGAATAGAAGAACGGTAAGTAATAGGAGAATATTTTCCAGAACATAGAGGAAGACATATCCCCAAAACCATAACCGATTTTCTCTTTTAGTGTTGCCATAGTATGTTGTATTTTTATTATTTCATTATCTGCAGATTCTTGTCTATCAGTCTCTTCAACGTTTCTACCGAGGCTGATGAAGACAAGCCGTCAGCAGGCGTATTCATGCAATAGTCCACCAGCTTGTCAATGGTAGAAGTGGCTACATGCATCCGCGTGTCAGAAGAAGCGTAGTAAATAAATACAGTTCCGTCTTCATCGGCAATCCAGCCGTTGGTGAAAAGCACATTGCTTACGTCACCTATACGCTCCTCACCCTCGGGTACCATAAAGGCCCCACCGGGAGTGGCAATCAGTTTCGTCGGATCTTCCAAAGAAGTCATGTACATATAAAGCACATAACGCAATCCGGCGGCACAACCGCGGACACCATGAGCCAGATGCAACCAGCCTTTCGGAGTCTTGATGGGATGCGGACCTTCACCATTCTTCACCTCCTTGATGGTGTGATAGTAGCGCTGGTCGATAATCTTCTCTTCCTTCACCTCGGCATGGGTTATGTCATCCACCAGCGCCCAGCCGATACCACCACCGCTACCGGCATCAATAAAGCCATCCTGCGGACGGGTATAGAGGGCATACTTGCCATCTACAAACTCCGGGTGCAGCACCACGTTGCGCTGCTGACTCTTGGTCTTCAGGTCGGGCAGGCGTTCCCAATTCTTCAAATCCTTGGTGCGAGCAATGGCAGCTGTAGCCGTAGCCGAGGACAAGTCACCGGCGGGCGCATTGTCGTCGTGGCGTTCGGCGCAAAAGATACCGTAAATCCAGCCGTCCTCATGAGCCGTGAGACGCATGTCGTATACATTCGTTGCCGGAATCGTATCTTCAGGCATGGTGATGGGGTAATCCCAAAACCGGAAATTATCAATGCCGTTGGGACTCTCGGCTACGGCAAAGAACGACTTGCGGTCAGCGCCCTCTACACGTACCACCATCAGATACTTGCCATTCCACTTAATGGCCCCCGAATTCATGGCCGCATTCATACCGATGCGTTCCATCAGGTACGGGTTGGACTTCTCATCCAAATCATACCGCCAGAATACAGGTGTATGAGCAGCCGTCACTACCGGATATTTATAACGTGTGAATATGCCATTGCCGTCTTCCACGGCCACATTCTTTCTCGTAATCAGCTCTTCGTGTTTCTGAAAGAGCCTCTCTACCTTTTCTTTAAAAGCTTCCATGTCTGTTATATTGATTGTTTGTTTATTGATACAGATTTACATCGGCTGCAAACAGTGTCTTGGGATTGTTATAAAACTCCCCAAAATCCTCCGCAGATGTCTGTCCCGGATAGGGGGCATAGTAATGGGTCACCTTTTCACGGGCATTGCGCCACACCAGCACATAAGCAAGCGAATATTTCTTTAACGCAGGCAGCAGAGTACCTGTCCACCATTTGGCATCGGGGATTCCTTCGTAACCGGTTTCGGTCACAGCAATCACCTTATTGTGTGCTTTCCCTACACTGTCGATAATGGAAAGTGCCCTATCCATCCCGGCAAGATAGGTATCCCGGTCGAACTGATAGGTATCGAAGCCAATAACGTCTATCAACTCGTCGCCCGGATACTTCTTCAAATATTCCGTTGTGTCCTTGGGTTCCGTGCCCGGAGAGTAAGCATAGAGTGCATTATCCACTCCCCTGGCCTGCAGAGTGTCCACTGTCATGTGCCACAATGTCTTATACTCTTCAGGGGTACACAGTTTCTCGCCCCACCAGAACCAGCTGCCACTGTGTTCGTGCCAGGGACGGAAAAGTACGGGTATCTTCACGCCGTCCGCCGTCTTCAACGAATGAAGGAAATCGGCCACTCCTCCCAACCAGCCGGCAAACTTCTGATGATTCTCTCCACCGGGCAGGATGGACTTCACCACCGTCGTATCCGATACATCCCAGGCATCACCGCCCGTTTCAGGATTGCGCGCATGCCAACTGAGCGAAACCATGCCGCCCCGCTGATACTGATTGATTATCTCTTTCCTGATTTTATCGAAGGGCACCTTATCCAGATTGGCGGCATTCCCTAGTTCCAACTCTCCCAAATCAAAACTGATGACAGCCGGATAGTCGCCACACACGCTTTTCACATCCGAACGGCCTTCCTCACCTTCCCAGCCGATACCATATACCGTATCGTCATGATGGCCGAGCATGATACCTTTGGAAGGGATTTTCTTCAAGTTAGCCAGTAATCTCTCCGTTTCCTGCGTACGTGCAGCAGCCGTCTCTTCATTCACACTCTGTTCTTTCTTGGAAGAACCGCAGGCGGTCAACAGACTTACCGCCAGCATCATCGTAACAAATTTTACTTTTCTCATATCCATGTTTTTCAATTACGGTATTATTATTGGTACCACTAATTCCTAGTACAAAGATAGCGGATTGCACCAAGAGAAAATGATACAATTTTATCCCTTTACTATATTAAAAAACAGAATATAAAAAACGTATCATCTTACTTTCACCGGAACGCGCTTCCGCGAGACAATTCCCCGTTCCACCTTCCGGCGTTCCAGCTTCACCGATTCGCTTGTAAAATCGGGAACATTGTACGAGTAAACCAGACGGTCGTAATACTCCCACGGATTTTCCTGAGGAAGCAGAAAAGGCTTGCCCACCACCCCATTCTCATCCATACTTGCCAGATACAGACGGGTATAAAGCCCATCTCCCCTGCGGCTACTGAACACAAACCATCGAGAGTTGCTGCTCCAATTATGGAAACTTTCCGTATCATCGCTGTTCACCTCCTTTATGGGACGCATACCGCCATCCTTCAAATCCAACAACCATAAATCGGCTTCTTTATGCCAAATTGAGAAATTCCCGTAATCCGACAAAGTAAACATGATATATTCGCCGTCGTACGAAGGTCTCGGGAAGGAGATACTTTTCTTCATAGCTGCCGCATTGACCAGCGTATCTATCGTTTCGCCAAATGTCCCGTCTTCCGGGTTAAAATCTATACTGCACAAGCTATAACGTATTTCCTTATATTCCGCCGGTATCGGCTTGGCCTCCGCAGCACAGAAATACAGTTTGCGTCCGTCCGGTGAAAACACGGGAAAAGTCTCGAAGACTTCCTTCTTCTGAAGCAAGGGGGAGAGCAGCAATTCATGTGTCTCGGGATGATAGACCAGTACATCCGATTCCAAGTCGAGCACTTCCACACGTTCATCCTTCACAGCATGGAAAGACTGGCGCGTATTGTTGACAGAATAGGCAATATATTTGCCGCTTGGATGCCAATAAGGGTATACAGCCGCAGAGAGAGTGGAATCCGTTTTCGTATCCAGCATTTCGCGCTTCCCGTCTATCTGCATCAAGGTCCCTCCGTTCTTTCCACGGACATGCAGGCTCAGATGGTCCGGATTTGTTTTGTTGAAAGCATGACAATTCAGGCACATGCCCGGCACCATGGTATTCTCCAGCAAGGAACGCTCCTCGAACGAAGAAAGGTCGCGCTCATAAATGCCCATCTTGCTATAAACTTCATATCCGGGAGCCAGCTTGCGGTATACCACCCCATAATCTATAGGATACGGACTGACATACATGGGAAAAGAGCGGTACTGTTTCCACTCGCCATCTTTCCGGATACATACCGTAAACTGAAGGCTATCACCCTTGTTCTCCTCCAAAAGCTCTAGCCATGCCTCTTGCGGAAATGATACTATTTTATCATTAACATGCATCTCTCCGGACTTTCCTCCGATCACGGTCACATCCACACGTTCGTACGCTCCGCCAATACAATTGAAATTCATGGGAGCAATGGTTGCAGGAATAGTCACACCGATATAGTCAGGATAGATATCCGGCCATTCATCCACCCTTTCCGGGGAAGTCACCGAATTGCTGCAAGCGGCAAACCACCATGCAGCCATTATGCAAACAGCTATATTCTTCATCTTTTTCATTTTACTTTCTTAATAGCAAATAATTCCAGTATGTACTGCCGAAACGCGCCTCCAACATCTGCCGGGCATTCTGCTGCGAGGTATATATCCGCGCAAATTCCGTTACATCCCGCACCACTTGGGGCGAAATGCTCCACGGCATACCCTGGAAGTTCTTGTGCGTCTGTGTCCATACATATATCAACGCCTCTTGATAGCTGCGGGGAATATGGTCGTAGCCGGCATGCTTACCCAGCGGATAGTACTTCATGAAACGTTCCAAATCACGTTGCTGCAGGACATAGGCCAGCATATACTCAAATGCCATCCGGTTCCGGTGGTTGTGCTGGTAAAGCAGCCCCAGCATGATGTCCGTTTCCTGGCTGCTGAACAAGAAGTCTTCCGTATAGCGTATCTGCCTCAACCAACCCCACTCCTTGTGGGCATTGATTTTTTCCTCATTATACAGATAGGTCATGGCATCCTCCGCCCAATCCTTATAGAAGATTGTCTTCCTCAACAAACGCAGGTACTTGGCTGCCACTTCGTATTGCCCGTTTATCAGGTTCGTCTCTGCCAGACGCTTGAAGCAACGGCCACTCTTGTTGAAGTTAGGTATGGCCTCCATCGCCTCAAAAGTGAAACGTTGTGCCGTATTGACCATCCCCAAATGATAATACGCCTCACTGGTGGGCAACGGCGAAGTAAAGTCACGCTGAAACTCCGGTAGCAGCCCTTCCGTCCCGTTCTGGTAAAACTCGAACATGCGGTCGCCCATCTGTCCCATCTTTCCCAAAGCAAGATTCAGGCAGGTCACGCCGAAAGGTGAAACCGGCGACTTCTCTTCTGCCTTTTCTATAATCTCCTGCCATTGTTTATTACGTACCAGCTGGTCATACTCCATCGCTTCCTCTTTATCCATATCGCAACCGGCTGCCACGTAGTAATAACCGAACAATGTTACCGCCACCACTTGCAGAACTCCATAAAATACCGGTTTCTTCTTCAAAGCGGGCAAAGCGGCCAGCAGGAAAGGGAGGACAACCAGCAATACGGCAAGCCCTATCTCTATCCAGGGAATCACTGCCGGGAAACGGTAATATCCTATACCGCCCATCAGACGGTAAATAGGGAATTGTACCCACATGCTTGCCAATAGCGGACAGCCGATACCCCACAATCCTACCCCCCAGAACACTCCGACACCACCCAAAAAATTCTTACCTTTAAGATTCAACAAGAACTCGCGTACAATCACCCAGCCCATAAAGATAAAGTGTGCCGCACCCGCTGTCCAGTAAAGTAGCGGAAGGACTATCAGAATGTACGCCACACGCAGCCACTTCCCCTTTAAATCCGCATACCAGCAGGATGCAGACAATGCTAACAGCAGAGCCACCACCAATGACAGCATCGCATTTTCATCACCCATGAAGTGCCACAAGACAATGATAGGCAGAAAACTCAGCGGATAATACACATCAGCCGCACCCTGCTCCTTCGCCAGTTTCCAAACCAACCGTTGCAACAACACGTACAAAAAAGCCAGAATACAAGCTCCCGCCCACACGTGATAATAGAACTGCGTCAGATACTCAGCGATATAATCGGCCAACCCACCGGGAACCGCTATCCGTTTCCACCAGTAGTCGGCATCGAACAAGAAAAGCTGGAACTGCTCCTGATAGGAAATATGGGCCGGATATACGTTTCCCCAAAAGAGAAGCACCGCTACGCCGAAAAGTATCGACAGCCCTATCTTCCAAGTCTTTTTCAGAAATAAGAACATTTACTATTTACAATTTATTATTTACAATCTGTTACTCTCTGTATGTCTTGTCATTTGAATTCCTCAGCCTTCAGTTGCCGGTTTATCCGCTTGATGGAAGAAGCATCAAAAGGAACGGGAGTGGCCGACAAATCGGGGATATTGTAGGATTTCAATGTCAAATCGTCTTTTTCAGGGTCGGACTGGGGTAGCACAAAAGGCTTATGCGCCTTTCCTTCGGCATCCAGATAGGCAAAATAAACCCGCCCGTACTGCCCGTCACCCCGCTTGCTGGCAAAGGCAAACCAACGGCTACCTGACGACCAACTGTGATAAGTGTCCGAACGGTTGGAGTTGACCATTGGCAGGGAATCGATGGCACCCGTCTGCAAATCCATCAGCTGCAATTCCGTCTCCCGGTGCCAAATGGGGAATGTTCCATAATCAGCAACGGTATAGAGCAGGTAGCGGCCGTCCGGTGAAGCTTTCGGATGACACACGGAGCCTTTCTCCAGCCGGGCATTCCAAAGGGTATCCACGCGGTCGCCCCAGGTGCCGTGATTGGCATCGAACGCAATGCGGCAAAGCGAATAGCGTAATTGCTGTACGCTGTCCGGCAATGGAACAGCTGGAGCCGAGCAGTAATATATCCATTTCCCGTCGGCAGAGAAAGTGGGAAAAGTTTCTAATACGGTGGAATCCGCCGTAAGCGGAGACACAATCATCCGGTTTCCGTCAAAATCGGCGACAGCCAAATCGGAGACGGTATCGTAAACTTCCAGACGGCGGTTACTTTCCGTATGGAACATGGGAATAATCACATTAGACGAGAACACACCATACCGCCCGTCAGGATGGAAATCCCCGTAGACAGCCGCAGAAATCATCTGTCCATTCTTCAAGGCAAGCTTACGGAGCTTGCCGTCACGGTTCAGGATAGTCCCCCCTCCCTCGCCCCGAAGATGGAACATCGAAAGGTTGCCACTATTTCCTCCGTGCACATGACAGTTCATGCATTTGCCGTCTGTCTGACTGTTATCCGCCAAAATACGCTCTTCAAAATTCTCAATGCACCGTTCACGTATCTGCAAGGCATTCCATACTTCATAACCGGGTTCTATCAGACGGTAACTGACATAGGCGTCAAGCTTGTCCGCCACCACCTGCCATGCAAAAGAAGGATAGCGTAGCCAGCGACCGCTGGTACGGGCAGTAACAGTCACTTCCAAAGTATGCCCCTTCTCCGCTTCCAACAATGCACGCCAGGCTTTCAAGGGAAACACCGCCTTGTTCCCACGCGCGTTTATCTGCAAGCTGTCCGATGCTCCCTTTACACTCACGCACACCGCATCCACCCCTTCATTCCGCACAAGGAAATTCAAAGGAGCCACATTGCAGGGAATGGTTACATCCTGATATTCAGGATAGAGCTCCAATAACCGGTCTGCAGGCTGTACAGACTCCGGACAGGGACTACAAGCATATAGGCAGCAGCACAGCAACAGCTCCACAACAACCTGTATATATTTCATATCTCTATTCATCGCTCATCATAAATCACTTCTCCTTTTTCATCGTAGCATAGTGGAAATAAAACCAATATGTTTTTCCGTATTTGGCTTGCAAAGAGGCACCATTACCACCATTCGCCTCGTACAGTCGGGTATAATCGCCAAACTCATCCAATACCTGAGGCGGAATATTCCACTTCCTCACTTCATCCAGTGGAGACTTGTTGCCCGCAAGATAGACAAGCAGTCCCTCGGCATATAGTCTGGAAGGTATCCGATGGGCAGCAAACTCTTGATAATCCCGGGCGAAAGCACCAATATCCTTATTCAGCAAATCAAAGCAGAGAAGGTAATCGCATGCCAACACATTATCAGGATTGTTACGCAACAAATGACGAAGTGAAAGCGGAATGTTGGCAGAAGAACGTAAAGTATCCGTTGCAGGCAACAACAACCGCTTCCGTTCCAGCCATTGGCAGACCTCGGCCGTCTGTTTTCCGGGAATACGCCGTTCTGCCCAATCACGGTAACACATTGTCTTTTGCAGGAGACGAAGATATTTCATAGCCGCCGCCTCATCACCGTTCACCAGGTTGATTTCCGCCAAACGCTTGACAGCTCTTGCCCCGGTGTGGTGCGGAGAAAAAATCATTCCCAGAATGGCAGCATGTTCAGCCATCGTCATATCTCCCAACGCAAACCAGACTTCATTGGCTGCATAAATAGTGAGGTAGGTAGAATGGGGAGCCACAGGCAGAAACAGCCCTTGCGAAGCCGGTTGATAACCATCCATCAGCCGGTCGGGAAGCCGGTTCTGCTGTGCATTCAGCAAATTATAATAATAGGCAGTGAACGGAGAACGGTATTCACCCTCTGCCAACAGTTTCCGTACTTTCTCCGAACGGCCGAAATACATTTCCGAATCCAACGCCAAAAGATATTCCCGCCCTAAATCGGGCATATTGTACCATCGTGACGACCAATCGCCACAGCCAAACAGCCAATAGCCGGACAATACCGCCAATATGCTTACCGGTAAGCCCGACTTCCACGAACGTCGCATGCAGCTACGACACAACAACAAAACACCTCCGATACCGGTTAAAGCGATTGTGCCGGAAAGCGGATAACTCAATCCGCATTGCCTTCCTGCCTCCCAAGCCACCGCCAACACCGTAGGAACCCACGCCCAACGTCCCATGTACGGAACCAACAAACGAAACACCACCACTCCCCAAAGCAACAGCACAACAGCCATTATGGCCGGACCACCCCCTTCGTAATAAAAGAATTGAGTGAGGAAATCTCCTGACAGACGTGCCAGAGCCGCCGGATGCCGCAGATACCCGGCCAATGGTTCGGTGGCAAGCAAAAAGAGCTGTGTCTGCTCCCGATGGAACAGATGATAGGGCAATATCCGGAAGAAAAAAAGAAACAACGCCAAAGCGCCGATTCCTGCCGCTCCCCATTCAATGTATTTCCTTCTGCAAGCTTTCATCCAACAGTTTTTGTTGTTCTGCTGTCAAGGAGCCACGCACCATCTTCCGCATGAATGTTCCCAACGTATTGTTTCCCTGCTCTTTCAGGAAAAGAAAGTTCGTTTCCTGCTCCTGCATCCTCAGACTGTCACGTATCTGTGTCAGATGCAGTGAATCTTTTCCGGTGGCATTCCGTAGTCCCGTCCGGATGAAATGGTAAGCCTCTTGCATCTTTTCCCTCCCCTCTTTCCATTTCTGAAGGGCATCATTTTGTGGAGTGCCCGTTACCGAGCCGACAGAGTCGGCCTTCACATGTATGGTTCCCGGCTCCGTCACCACCAGCAGTTCCTGGATGTAGATACGCAGCAGATGGCGCAGACGCAACACCCTCATCTCCTCCCCTTGTCCGGAAAAAGAAAAAGAGGCATTGGTTATCTTTACAGAATCCACCCGCCCCGGCGCATTCTCCATCGGCACGAGGTATATCCATTCCCCGTCGTATTTCACCGACGGCAACGTTCCTTCAATCACATAATTCTGTCCGGAATTTTCACAACTTGCCCAAAGAAGGCAACTGATACAGAAAAACAAGATACGTGTTTTCATCCTTATACATTAGAATTTCAACAAAGGTAAGCGTTTACCAACTGTCAGCCTAATATTCAATTAACCAAAGATAATATTTTTAATTAGAGATTTTCTTCACCGCCATACACTCCATTTCCACCAGCCACCCCGGACGACAGACGGGAGCCAACGTGACAACTCTCGGAATATCGGGAAAACGCTTGTCAAACATCTCTTTCACTACAGCATAGTCCGCAATATCACGCAGATAGACAATGATATGCCCCACATCTCCAAAGCCGCAGTCAGCCTCCTTCAGCAGAGCTTCCACATTCTCCCACATCCGTTCTGTCTGACGACGTACATCTCCGGCATACAGCACTTCCCCCCGGTTGTTGATACTCGCCGTACCGGAAATGAGTACTTGCCGGCGGTCGTCGTAATCCACCGCCGTTCCCCGTTCGAAACTGACTCCATACTCATAAGTGGGATTCAAGTGTGTGCGGGCATAGAGATATTTGATTTGTCCGGGCTTTAATCCCGCTACGGCAAAAGCGTCAAGCATCACCAATGCCTTCGGGTCGGCATGACGCCCACCGATACCGGTACTGGCAATATAGTGCGTGTTCTCCGTCAGGTTCTGGGTGACGAACATCTCATTACGTGCCTTGACTACACCGGCATAATTGCAATCCACATTCTGCACAAATATCCAGGTACGCAGGCAATTGTCGGCCAGAGTACACCCTTCCTCCATCAGTTGCATGGCATAGTCGTTGAGCAAAAGACGCATCTGGTATTCCGAATTGGCGGCACGGTTGAAGCTGCCTCCCATCCAGAGCTGGCGGTAAGCACCGTGTTTCACTTCATACAGTCCGTTTGGCAGCACTCGTGTCTGCACATCGGTCTGCAGATAGGCCCACAAAGCAATCTTGGTACCATCCAGCGGAGGCTGTTCCACCACGGACAGCGCGCAATCGGAGCTTTCCGCCGTAGCGGCAAGCAACAGTTCCGCCTGGTTGGCGGCATCACTCAGGAAGTATCTTTTAAAAACCGCCACGGCTCCGGGCAATTCTTTTTTCAGTAAAGCGGCATACGCATCCAGCACGGCATTCATCTGCTCACGGTAGGTCTGTTTCGGGTCGGTGGCATGTATCATCACATGGTATTCCGTCATTCCGCCGGTTACAACAAATGCAGCCACTTCCGCCCTGCCCGAAGGATAAGAGTATGATGTGTATTTCATATCATTAACGAGAGATTGTTTCAATCGCAAAGATAAGTTTTTTATCCGACAAGGAGTAGTGAAAATCGCAACTTTCGCTTGTTTTGTTCTTATAAAAAAGTTACTTTTATAGAAATCTATAAAATATACAGTTATTAGGAGCGAAAATATTTATCCCATCGGCATCTACAACCTGAATTAATAGGAATCTATGTCAATCCGTAATGAGACTATAAACCGGCTTTCTCTTCCTTCACCCCTTCACCTTTCGCATTATTTCCCTATCGTTCAACCCTTTCCGGTGAAACTTCTTTCTTCCTTCTCACCACCTCATATACATTGCCGTACTTCGTATGCCGGCGTTTCAGCCCCACCCGCAGCAGCACCGAACCGAACTGCATGGGATTGCTGCCACGCATCAAGGCGGGATGCGTTTTTTGTAACTCATCAAAGATGTCGGCGGCAGTCAGGTCGAAGCTCTTCTCTGCCGGAAGCGGGGTACGAAACAAGCTGTGAACCGCCTCCTCCACAAGGCTGACACGATAGAAAGCCTCGTTATGCCATTGTAGTTCCTCCTCCTCCGGCTTGGTGAACCAGTTGCGCCGCCCGGCAATGAGTTCCGCTTTCAGTTGGGCAAAAATCTGGTCGTGCTCTATGCCTATGCAGTCGATGTTGTGCTTCACCTCGATGCAGAGGAAGCGCCGGCTCCCGGTGGGGTCGGTCAGCAGGTCGAACCGGTTGCTGGTGCCGATGAACGAAGCGATACGGGGCAGTTGCCTGAAGTTCTGCTGATAGGCCTTGCGGATGTTGAGTACCGACATCTGCATCAGATTTTTCAGTAAGGGCATTTTGTTGTCGGCATACTTGTCGAACTCGTCCATGTTGAGCATCCCCATTTCCGCCAGCATCCTTTCGGCTTGTCCCTGCGAGGTCAGCTTCAGGTTGTCGGTGTAGTAGCGTGCCAGCACGTCGGGCATCAAGGCGCGGCAGAAGCTGGATTTCCGTCGTCCCTGCTCGCGGCTGACAAGCACGGGAGCCACGCTGTTGGCATGCAGCCCGGACACGCCCATCCATTGCGAGGCAAGTCCCAGCATCCAGGTATGGAATCCCCGCACCCAGTGGGGCCGGGAAGAGACGCGGCAGGCAAGCGCAGTCAGCCGGTCCTTGCCGTCCCAGTCGGGCAGTTCGTCCATATAGAGCTGGAAGGGGTGGTAGGCAGGGATGTAGGTGGAATAGACGTACCGGCTCAGGTCCTTGTCCCAGCAAGGTATGCCTTCGGCATGGGCTTCGATGCAGAAAGTGTTCAGTTCGCGCTTGCCCACGGGGGTGAAGGCGGCAGAGCGTTGTCCGGCGGGGCGGAACTCGGTTTCGTCCGTCAGCAGGTTGTAGCGAAAGTCATAGCGCGAGGTGAGGAACTCCTCGATGTTGCCGCTCAGTGCAGTCACGGCGCTTGCGGCTTTCGCGCTCCGGCAGCGCTGCTCTTCCCGCTCCTCCCGGTTTCGGTCGTTCGTTTCTTTTTGTACGTGTTTCAGCCTTTCGGAAAAGGCTATCAGTTGTCCCGCTTCCTTCAAGAGTCGGTGTTGCTGCAAAGTCATCAGTTTTTTCTTCATAAATATTTTTATTAAAATGATTATTGGGAGGTTCCGGGGAAGGGAATCATCCTTTCTTTCCTCTCGCCTCTTCGCCAAAGTTACTGCCTGCCGAGGGCATTTTGCAAGCCATTCTCCGCTTATTCTTCAAAAATCATTCCTACCGACAAACATACTTATTTATGCTGCGGAACCCTTTATTTTCAGTACCTTTGCACGGTTCTTTATAAGTGAACGACTCGGGTCGTCCAATCGGCTGACCCAGGTCGTTCAATCAAACGGCCCGGGTTGTTCGTTCGGCCGACCGGAGTCGTTCACTTATAGAAAGGCACTTCCGAGGGAAGAAACAAATACGTTAAATGCACTAAAACCTATTGATATGGCAATACTATATGACTGGTACGAGAATCCGGGCACCAATGAGGAAAAACCGGAAGAGAGAGGTCTCCATCCCCGCCCGTTGCTCAACGGGAAAGTAACCATGCGACAACTCTACAACCGCGTGCATGCCCGCAGCTCGCTCACGGTGGGCGACGTGATGAACGCGATAGACTGTCTGACGCAAATCTGCGGCGAAGAACTGCGCGACGGGCACGAGGTGCACATCGAAGGGCTGGGCTACTTCGCCCCCACCCTGGAAGCCACACAGAAAGTGACCCGCAGCACCCCGAACAAGCACCTGAAACTCCGGCTGAAGAGCATCAGCTTCCGTCCCGACGTCAGGCTGAAACAAGCGATGACGGGAGTCAGTGCTATCCGCAGCAAATACACCCGCCACTCCCTGAAGCTTTCGGAAGTGGAGATAGACATGAAGCTGAAAGAATACTTTGCCGACCACGACGTGCTGATTCGCAGTGACTTCCAAGCGCTGTGCGGCATGGCACGCACCACCGCAAACGTCCACCTGAAACGGTTACAGCAAGAGGGCAAGCTGAAGAATGTGGGGAAACCCACGCAACCCATCTACCGGGCCATGCCGGGATACTACGGTGTGTCGCGCGATGCAAAGACGGGGCGGTGAGGACGGAAAGCGGTTTCACCGGGAAAGCCGATAAACAGGAGGATGGGAGAAGGAGGTGAAGGAAGTGCAAGGATAAAAAGGGACATTCTATACTCTGGCATCAGGGGTAATGCCAAGAGAATAGCCCTAACTTCCATTGTTACATAACTATTTTGGGCAAGCGAAATATTTGTAAGCACTCAGCCAATAACATTCTGGAAAAACTGGAAGATATAGCAACGTTGGAATATTGGATGCATATCCGAAGGTATTTTAACAGAGTTTTAACCCATGACAAGGCCAAAGCAAAATATGACTTAGCCCAAATTGGCTGTCCATGAATATGATGATGATTACTCAAAGGAGTTGGCAAACTTGTTGCCACACTCTTTAAAACAGCAAGGTGCCGTTTAAGAATCTCATAAGAAGTAAGAGATATCCGTAAAGATAGGGACTTTTCAGAGAAAAGTTTTTTATTACGAGACATTGTTTTTTTATTATAACTTTGCCATATTGGATGGGAGTTGAATGCTTACACATATTTAATGAACTTATTTAACCCGTTGGCAGAATTAAAATAGCGCATATTTAACTCTACCAATAGGTTTCCCGTTTTTGTAGTTAATATATTGAAGGATTGTAAATGCACTAATCTTCCCGATAATCCGGGCAAACAATCCGTCAGTATCTTTCACATAATTCCTTATAATCATGAATTGGTCACACAATTGCGTGAACTGGATTTCAATTCTTTTTCTCGCCTTGACAAAAGCTGGAAATGTCGGCTTACATTCTTTCTGATTACACTAGTATGGCACTTCCAGTCTGATATTAGTTGTTTCAAACAGATCCAATTGTACCTGAGTACTTATATATCCTCTGTCCCTATGACTGTGCAATTACTATAGTCCACTTTCACATCCTTCAGGTAATGAATGCCATGTACACTTGCCTTGGTTAGGTCAAAGGAATGGATGACTCCACTTAACTCGCAGACCGCATGGAGTTTATACCCGTAATAATACATGCCTTGTGATGCGCCGTATCTGATTGACCATGCTTTCTCAAAATCTTTCTTTCCCATACTGCAACGCTTGGAACGGGCAAAATAGCATACCTCTATTGGCTTGAAATCAATGCAGAAAAGTCTTCGCCTCTATCCAATTCCATAACCATTCTTTCTCGTATTGAATTGCATAGGGCCGAAGTAATCTTACGTCTGCCATTATATTGCCTGCGGGATATAAGGTTGGGAATATCAATCCTATATTCCTGTAGCTTTGCAAACAACAATGGCTCGCTGTCAATACCAACAGCTTCTAATGTCATATTCAATGCTACTATTTCACATGTTGAAAATTTGGGAACAACTACTCTTCTTGATACATTCCCTGATTGATTGACTAAATTGCCAGCCACTTGCTTGCATATGTTCAGGATTTTTACGAATATTGCATATAGGTTGTGCATACGATATTTGTTCATTAAAAGTTTGGGCACCTTTAATTTACTAAATATCAACAATATGCATAACTTTTTACACATAAATCTTTTATCAATTTAATTCCACCAATATAGGTCTTATTTAATGTTTTTATATAGTAATTTTTATGATACCTAATTTAACAGAAGAACTGAAGAAAAAAATAAAAGAAGAATTAAAATATTACATAGGAGAAGACATCAGTGACAATTTAAATTACAACTTAGATATACATAACTTGTTATCTCATGTAACTTTGACTGAAATTCTGAACAAAATTGAACATTTTCAAAAGGTTGATTTGAAAACAATTTCTGATAATGATTTGATGAATGCAATATTGAGTGTAATTTCTGTTAAAGTGAATGGCATAGATCAAGCTATGCTGATACCTAGATTCGGTGAATATCCTTCAGGTACCCGTTTCTATAGAGTTAGAAAAATAAATGATGAAGATTTTAAAATACCATGTGATACGATAAAAAAAGAACAAGATGTATGGAATCCACCAGTGGAGTGTGTAACTCGACTGGGCAGATTGAATAAGGTAAATGAATCTTTATTGTATACATCTCCTATTACACCTTTAGTACCTATCAAGGAAATGAATATAAGTGAATCTGGAAAATTCGGATTAATAGTCTATGAATCTGTTCAACCAATTAAAGTTGTATTAATAGGTCTTTGGAAAGAATTACCAGATTTATCAGAGGAAGAAAACCTAAAAATGAGGTTGTATAATCATTTTTTATATACTGAATTTACTAAAGAGGTAGGTCTTGGTACAGAATATTTATATAGGGTATCTGAGAGAATAACAAAAGATTATTTTGACCTGCCACCTAGAGATTGTCAAGATGCCTGGTGTTATCCTTCTATTGCTTCAAAACAAAATTTGAACGTGTGTTTTCGACCTGAAATAGCTAGAGATGTATTGAAATTTGTTGGAGTTCAATTTGCTCAGTTGGAAAAGACAGACCATGGCTATTTAATTAAATGTAATCATATAGGTTCTGGTTTTGATAGTAATCAAAATTTGCTCTATTATCCTGTTTTGTCTAATAAATGTAGAGAAATATTTCCTGAAATTCAATTGAGTCAAAAGATCTGATATCCTATGGATTTAATTGATATGCAAATTCCCGGAATCCGAAACTTTGTATATATGATTTAGGGACAGTTACTTTTAAGATTACTATTTGTTCTTTTTAAATTGGTAAAATTGAAGCAGACTGTCACAGTAAAACGATTATGCCGTTACAGCTGTGAGATGGAAAAACAGGACAGGCAGTGAAGGCAGGCTGCGCTGATGGTTTAATGTATATAAGGAGTCATCTTAGGAATCTCCCAAAAAGTAAGTGGCGTCTAGTAAAAGTGGGGACTTTTTTTGAAAAAATTCAAGTTTTTTAGACACCGTTTTTTATTTATAGACCTTGCAATAGGGAAGGGTAACTGAATGCTTACAAATATTCTGTATGCTGAGAAACAAAAAGGACAGCAAACGAATTAAGGGGAAGTAAACTATTTTCATTATATTACAATTTTAAAGAAAAAATAAAGCTCGTTCTACTTCTATTTAACGTGAATTCTAAGGCTTGTACAAGGCTTAGAATTCACGTTATCCAATTTTTCCTAATACAGTTTTTAATATTGTTTCCAAGGTTCTTTTTCTGTTTTTATGAGAGACATAACAAGATAAAAAATGAAGGAAAATAGACAGAAAAGAAAATCTAAACAAGTCGATAAAGCCGATACAAATTATCCCAAGAAAATTTCAACAAGCTCTTACATTGAAGAAGAAAAACAATAGCAAAACCGGCAAGGTAGCACAACCACAAAATTGCACCAACCTGCCGTTTATTTGCCCATTGCCATCAAATTTATCACTAGTTCAAGACTGCCATTGAGACCTAAATGAAAAATAAAGATCTCAAGCTAAATATTGTGTGCGGAGAATATAATATTTTTGTTTCTTTTGAGCACTCTCTTATTCTGTATAAACTTTAATCCATCAATTTCTCGATGCGGGAATACGAAGTACCGTTAATGAACAAGGCTTAAATGTATAAGAAAAAGGCAAATTAGAGCACTCAAAAGTTCTCATAACAGGCACTATTTTATATGGGTCTTCCAAAGAATTTTCAGCATCAAAAGTATCAGCAGCAAGCGTTATAACTTCTCCCTTATCACACACCTCGAAATGATTCAACTGAATAACAATCTCTTCAGGTTGCATAGAACCATTTACAACTTTAATTATCACCTCTTGATTTTTTTCATCATATCCTGCAATGCAATGAAATGTTTCATATAGTTGTTCAGTTTTCTGTTCTTTTCTATATAAAGAAAAAGGTAGTGTATAAGTAGGTATATTGGTACTGAACATTTTTTGTACATAATATGATGTTCTACCCATTACTTGCCCACTATTCAGCCAAATAAGATTTGTCTGCCAATTGCGTTGATTGACATTCTCCAACAAAGGTGCATAAGATGTCATTTTCACAAGATCTGCATTTTTCTCCATTCCAATCATAAAAGCTGCTTCACTCAATGCCCCTGTTATATTGGACTCAGAAATACAAGCAAACTCTCCAACATAAACATCAAACTTTCCGCGCTTAACAGAATCAAACAACTGAGTATTTTCATAGAAAAATTTAGGTTCTGAATACCAATGCGGATCAATCATATCTACCTTTTCAAGCGCATCTTTAGTATTATCCATACCAAGCGTGCAAATAAAAGTTATTTCCGGATAAATTGCTTTCAACTTAGAATAAAAATAAGCATAACGCTCAGCATAAAGTGCCCCAAATTGTTCATTCCCCAATTCAACATAAGCCAAAGGGAAAGGAGCAGAATGCCCAGCAGCAGCTCGTTTTGCTCCCCAAACAGTAGTAGTGTCACCAATAGCATACTCAATAGCATCTTTAATATCTTGAACAAAAGGTTCCAGTTCATTTGTGTAATCGCCGTTATTACCAACACAAGACATACCAACATTAGCTACATACATAGCCTTAGCACCTATATCTTCACAGAACTGTAAAAACTCATGGTATCCTAGTCCCCAGGAAGAATGATAATTCCAACGTATCCATTCACTACGGCGTTGCATTGGATCACCCAATGTTTCTTTCCAACGCATGCGATTTTCCAAAGTTGCCCCTTCTACCACACACCCACCAGGCCAACGCATAAAACCCGGTTTCAAGTCTGCTAAGACCTGTGCTATATCTTTTCGCATTCCATTTTTACGATTATGAAACGTATTTTGAGGAAACAATGAGACATAGTCAACATATACGCGACCAACATTATGGAAAACAAACTGCAATGAAGCTTTTGTGTCATCATCTACAGCTTGTAATATAGCCGTATATTCTTTCCATTCTTTGCCTTTTTTAATCTTGAAACATTGTTCTGAAAGTATACTCTTTTTATCCGACGCAACTAAACGAACCTTTACTTCCCCATCATATTGCCACGCATTCAAATAAAATCTCAAATCATACTTCTCGCCTTGTCTCACAGCCATTCCCCAATAACCTTCATTCTCCAGAATGACATAATTTTCTTCCAAATCCAAACGTAACGAATTCGGAGTATTAGGATGAAGAGGATTTTCCATTGTTACATCATAATTCGCATCACCTTTTATATTCCAACCTATCATTTTTAAAGAATCTGTATTCCAAGAAATCTTCCAATCATGATATTCTTTTCTAATCCATTCATCTTCAACTTCAGAATAAAATCCATAGTTACGACTATGTGGTGCACAAGCATAACCATCCTTCAGCACCATTCCTCTAGGCAAAACATGCTCTTCGAAATTACGATTCCTTACTAATTCAGCATAAAGTCCTCCGTCACCGCCATGATTAATTTCTTCAAAAAAAATACCATACATATGCGGATTCACCCAAACTCCCGGCTTATCCCCATTAACAGTCAATACATTCTGAGCTGAAAGTACAGATTTTATCCAAAAACAAAATAACATTACAAGCAGTCTTTTTCTCATTTCTTACATTTTTAAGTTCGTTACAAATTTTATATTTTTCGCATTGTCCTCTACAATTTCTATCAGCAAATCAGCAATACACGCCTAAGTTCAGCTTCCGTTGTTTCTGAGGGAGCAACCAATACACAAATTTCATTTTTATGTACGTGTATCATATACAGCCAAAACCTACAGACAACCAATAAAAACAAACTTGTTTCCATTGCAATTGAAATATTAGAGCCTATTTAAATTTTTCCCGACACTATTTTACAATTTATTTTCGAGGGCATTTTCTATTTTATAAAAAACATAGCAAACTATGTGACGAATAAAAACGAGAAAACAGACCGAAAAAAATCCAAACAAGTTGACAAAGCCGATAAAACTATTTCAAAACAACCTCTCAATCTTATGGGATACGAAGTTATGTGATTTGTCATAATAAATATAATATTATATTATCATATCATAAGCTTTTTCAATAAATTTCTCGGAATTCATTGAGCGAGTAGCCTTTCTTGCACTTGAACATTCAGACGGAATTAAACAAATGAGTTAAGTTATATTCATAGCAAGCTCCAACTGTTATTTTAGCCATATCTCCTATAAAACTCTTCATTGCTATCTACTAAAAAAACAAACAGCAATATAGAAATCTATAAATGAAAGAAAAAATTAAATTCTCCACAATCACTCGAAACTGACAATGAAACGTGCGAAAAGGCGAATCTCACGACTCACCTTTTCCTGATTTAACCATTAAACAATTGTACGATTCGGTTAATGCTTTTACAATTATCCGATGTTACGAGCAACTAATGAGGTCGAGGGTAACGACAACTGTTTTGATTTTATATAATTATTAATCAAAAAATGAGAACGGTTGTTACCCGCCCACACTTTCTAATATCAACTATTTTCTCTTGAAGTTCCAGAACCATGCCGTACCACCTCCGGAAGTCACCCCTGGCTCAGGTGCACAAAGCCGAAGTTCATCCTCTGTGATTTTCAAGATGTGATATACATACTGACGTGCATTTCCTTGATTAGGTTGTACGCCCAACAAAGGAATAGTACCAGAAAATTCAATTGTACCTACATCCCATCCGGATTGTACCATATCTTCTGAAACCTTGACAGAACCCGTTTCACCACGACTTGTCTGAACTCCAGACAGACTCAGCGAGAACCAACCGTCCAATCCGTCATCAGGTAATCCTTTTCCTACAGCTTGTTCATCAATTTCGTGACTGCGAACAACCCACCACCCTGGACCGGTATTTGACAAGAATCCACCATTACCCCAACAGCCGTCTTCGGCTTCTGTATTCCAAGTCCAAGTTGTTGTACCATAACCACCATCCGGAGTTGCACCGAAGATATCAGCATAAATGGCAGGAAGATCGGTATATTCCGTTACTGCGATTGATTTTGAAGCCGATTTTATAATGGAGCCATCCGAATTAATAGTTGTTATATACACTTGCAATTCTTTATTAGGAGGAGCCACTTGAACTGACGGAGCCGTACCTTCTGCCAACTTTGTATCAGATGTAGCATCATACACTTTCACATAACGTGACGGAGTAGGAACAATCTGAATATTGTTGTTTCCTTGGCTCTTGGCAACAAGTTCAAAAGTAAGATTTTCCGATGTGACATTGGGATCCGGACTGATTTCATCCACTATTGGATCACAAGACACCAACAGCATTGCAACCAAAGGCATTGCAAATAATATCTTTTTCATATTTTTCTTCATTTTAAATTCATATTCTATTCTTGCCAACCATTATACTCAGCACTTGCATCTGTATAACCCTCATTCTGTTTTACTTTTCCTTCGTTCAAAAGAATCTGGTTTTCAGGGATTTTCTGAAAACCTGCCGTTGCTTTATAACGGGCGGCATAGCCACCATTCTGTGCCACATTACGACTTTCGATTCCATTCGTATACACTTTTACTCCCGTCTGTCTTTCAAGGGCATCAGCAGCAATATGCCATCGACGAATATCGTTCCAGCGAGTACCTTCAAAACAGAGTTCCCAACGGCGTTCATTCTGCAATGCAGCCAACGAATATGCACCAATAGGTTCAAGTCCGGCACGACTACGCACTCTGTTTATACCAGAAACATCCTCCTTCAATTCAGACTGCATCAACAATACATCTGCAAAACGAATCAAGACCAAGTCATGAATAGAACCGGTTTGCATCAGATTATCATTAATCCAGCCGTCGGCACCATACATTATCTTCTCAAACACCGGTTCAATCGTTTTATTTCCAGTCGCATCCGTATTATAAGCCATGATAGAGCCTATTTTCATCTGATAATAATCTGTTTCTTGAATAAAGCCGTCACCACCACCTTTATTATAACTTGGCATATCATCCGTCTTAAAAATTGAAGCTGAACGACGGGCATCATTTTGTTCTGCAGCACTCCAATCATTGTAAAGATTGGGAGCCACCGGACCTGCACCCCATCCTTGTCCAAAGGGAAAAGAATTAGCTTGATCGTTACCACGCACACCAAAATGCAAAGCATAACCGTTGCCATAACCAATAGTAGTGCTCCAAGAAGCAAGTTTATTATATTTAATGGCAAACATTGATTCTGGATTCACTGCCGCATCATCTTCTACCCACTTCAGTCCTTGACCGGCAGTAAACGGAAAGTCTTCTACCGTACATCTATTAGTATACGCCCACAAATTACGGAACTCAGGAACGAGACTATAACCGGAATTATTCACACAATCATCAATATATCCAATCACATCCTGCTTGGTCAAAGTTGTCCCATCAGGCAAATCAACTGAAGTCAACGGACTATAGTTCGTACTAACCAAATCATTCAGAGTTTCACCATTGCCATACATACCGGTATAATACAACCAAGCACGTCCTAACATAGCTTCAGCCGTATATTTATCAACATGTCCATCCGACTTGCGAACAGCCGGCATATTTTCTGCCGCATCCCGAAGGTCTTGTAAAATCTGCCCCCAAATAACAGCAGCAGTCGGAGGAGTGGTATCTTCAGGCAGCAAAGCAGTTACCACCAAAGGTACGCGCCCATACATGGAAGCCAACTCATAATAATAAAAGGCACGAAGGAATTTAGCTTCACCTTCAGCCTGTGCTTTAACTTCCGAATCCATCTCAATACCAGCAAGAGCCTCCAACAACGTATTGGCACGATTGATGCCTTGATAACGAGCCACCCAGTAATCCTGCGTAGCATCCGTACCCGTATTACAAAGAAGATCCAAAGATTGCATCAACTTATCATTGGGACCACCACCACCCAACATATCGTCACAAACCAACAAAGAATTATACAAGAAAGATTGTTGCGCAAAAGCATTGACATTGTTCAGGTTTTGATATATAGCAGCTAAAGCCTGATTGGCATCTTCAGCGGTTTTAGGAAAATTGGTCGTATCTTTTTCCACTAGGCTCATCGAATCCAAGCTACAAGAAGTAAACGTTCCTGCCATCATCAAAGCCGCCCCTATTAAATATGCTATTTTTTTCATCGTATATCAATTTTAGAATTTAACATTAACACCCACCATATAAGTACGAGGTTGAGGATAGTTACCAACATCAACGCCTGTTACCCACGGTTCTTTGTCATTGAGGGCTCTACCATTCTCCGGATCCATCCCTTTATAACCGGTAAAAGTAAGTAGATTCTGTGCAGCAGCATACACACGAAGTTGCTGGAACGGGCAATTCTTCCAAATTCTCTTGAAATCGTATCCTATTGTCAAATTTTGAATACGAACATAGTCGGCATCATCAATATAAATATCCGAAATAGTTTGGAAATTTTGCCCTTTGTTTCCCGGTGCAAGCATCGGATATCTATTTGAAGTTCCTTCACCATGCCAGTAATCATAGACTTCTGTCGTATAGTTTTCATATACATCTATAATATTTCGCCAAGAACGAGCCACTTGTGCACCGAAAGCACCATAAGTTGTTACAGAGAAATCAAATCCTTTATATTCCGCACTCAACGTAAGCCCCATTGTCACATCAGGATGAGGATTACCTAAATCCGTTTTATCAGCATCATTAATCACGCCATTTCCGTCAACATCCACAAATTTCAAATCGCCCGGTTTAATACTTGCACCTTGTTTAGAATTTGCTGCATCTCCCTTACAATTCTGGTCAAGATATGCTTGCAAGTCATTCAAATTCTGAATTACACCATCCGTCCTATAACCATAAAAGTAACCAATAGGATGTCCTTCTTCCATACGAACAAGTCGGCCAGTATTCTGCCCCAGCAAATCATTACCACCTTCTATAAAATGGTTGGCATTATTAACCTGCGTTACCTCATTCTTATTATAGGCCATATTGACATTCACCCCATATTTGAAGTCTTTGCCAGCTTGTTCCTTCCAACCCATTGAAAGTTCAAGACCGGTATTCTTCACCGTACCGGCATTTTGATATTGACTAGAGAAACCAGAAGCTGCATTGACACCTACTTCCACTAACAAGTCCTTCGTCTGCTTGTTATACCAATCCATGGTAAAGCTCAAACGGTTATCCAAGAAACGGGCATCAATACCAACATTCGTTTGTTCAGAAGTTTCCCATGTCAAATCCGGGTTGGCCAAACGGTTCGGGTAAGCACCTATCGTACCTCCATTCTTATCCGATCCAAATGTGTAAAGGCCATAATCGCCAAACTCATAACCGGCACGCCAGTTTGAATTAGGGATATTGTCATTACCATTCTGCCCCCAACCGGCACGGACTTTTAAGAAACTGAGCCAAGAAGCAGTATTCTTCATGAAAACCTCATTTGAAACAACCCAACCGGCAGAGAATGATGGGAAGTATCCCCACTGATTACCTTTCGCAAACTTAGATGAACCGTCGGCGCGAATGATAGCAGAAAACATATAAGTTTCTTTAAAGTCATAATTCAAACGTCCAAAATAAGACATCTTAGAACCATAATCTGATGGATAACCATCTACAATAGCAGTAGCCTTACGTTCCGTATTATGCAAATAAGCATGTGTAAAATCACCAAAAGCACTATTATAGCCGGTTGCTTCTACTGATTCGCCATAAGTTGGCCTTGATTTAGAATACTCAGTACCTGCCAAAACATCAAAATGATGTATAGCCGTAATATCAAACCGATAACCCAACGTATTAGTCAAACTCCAGTTCCAACCTAAAGAAACATTATTAATTGTCTGGTCTTTATCACGGCTATCCCCCTGATTATTAATTTTATAAACAGGAAGATATGAGCGCCAAGAACTCGACCATTGCTTATAGCTAACCTGGCCTTTATAAATAAGATTCTTAAGTGGTTGTATTTCCAGATATGCAGCCGTATTCAGATTGAAATTCTTGCTCTTATTATTTCCAGCTTGATTATATACCATACGAGCCATTGGATTAGAAGCGTACGCATTGTAATCAAGTATACCATTAGCACTTGTTCCAAAATTCTTCATATCATCATACATGAAAAAATCACCATTTTCATTATACATAGGGATCAAAGGGGTTGCGCGTAGGGCATTAGAAAGGTCATTAGAATATTGATTACCTAATTGTACACCTTGATTCTGCTTGTGCTGATAATATATATTCTCACCAAACTTTATCACATCCACATCATCCTTGCGGTATATCACATGTTCTGAATTGATACGGAAAGTAAAACGACGATAATCGGTCTTTACCGGACCACCAAATGCACCATCCTGATACTGATAGCCTATACCTGTCGAAAACTTGGAGAATTCAGAACCACCTGTTACATTCAACGCATGATTAGTAACCACAGCATTTTTATTCCGGAATTCTTTTACCCAATCTGTACCAGGATTGGTACCATTCTGATAAGCAGTCAGCAAATCAGCATCTACGAATTTTGACCAATCGTATGGTTCGCCCCCATTATTATAGGCAATTTGATCCATCACCGCCATATATTCTTTAGCATTCAGCATATCAGGCATCTTATAAACATTTGCCCAACCGATATTCCCATCATAAGATACAGAAACCTTTCCGACCTTACCCTGCTTCGTAGTAATAAGGATGACACCGTTGGCGCCGCTCGAACCATAGATAGCACAAGAAGCAGCATCCTTCAGTACGTCAATACGTTCAATATCAGCAGGATTCAATGCATTGATATCACCGCCGGCTACACCGTCAATAACATAAATAGGAGCCGTATTTCCGTTAGTACCAGCACCACGAATATTAATCTTAAATCCGTCACCCGGCTGACCGGAAACAGCCTGAATATTTACCCCCGGAGACTGGCTTTGTAAAGCGCCCAATGCCTGCGTGGTATTTAATTTTGCGATGTCTTCGCCTTTTACTTCAACCGTAGCACCTGTCACCAGTTTCTTCTTCTGTACACCGTAACCCACTACGACTACTTCATCCAACAATTCCGTATCTTCCTTTAGCTGAATCTTGAAATTAGTCTGGCTACCTACCACAATTTCCTGCGGCTGATAACCGATAAAAGACACTACAATCGTTGCTCCCGGCTGGACGTTCAATGTGAAATTACCGTCAATATCAGTAATAACACCATTTGTGGTGCCTTTTTCCAATACATTAGCACCGATAACCGGTCCCATTGCATCTGTTACAGTACCTGTGATTTTTTTTGCTTGCTGCACAGCATCTATTGCATCGACCGATGCGGCGAAAAGTTGCGGAGTATAAGTCAGGCTGACAGCCGAACAGATACCTACGAGCAGCGCGGTTCTTCTGAAATTTAAATTCATACTTATATTTTTCTTAGATTAATGAATTGGTATTGCCTGGCGGCATCTACCGTTTAATATAAGGTTAAACTTCTCTTTTTGAGGAAAAATTAAATATACCTTATTTATAAAGTGGTTGGTATACATATTACTCCTTTCCCATAAGCATTTTTCATTTCATTAACGGTTAAACATTATATGATTATTATCAAATTTCAATCAGGCTTGACAAAAGTAGACTTTTGACAACAAACTTTATAATACTATCTTATCAAATAACGACACTCATTTAACATCCATTACTATTTCCCCTAAAAGTATAAAGCATGAATTCCACAACCGACAACTAAAAGCTATAAAAAACAGAAAGGGTTGCCCCGATACTAACCAGAGACACCCCTTTCCATTTTATTATTAAAAATTGCTATTCCATAGAAGGAAGCTCATCACGAGAAACGACAAATTCCTGGTTCATAGCATCCTTCCACCATGCTTCATCAGCATGGACTACCGGACTGCCGTCCTCATTTGTTCCGTCATACCACGGCATGAACCAACTCCAACGCGCACCAGATGCCCATTGTTCGGAAATAAGTCCGACCGTACCACATTCACTCAGCGAAACAATCTTATTTCCATAATTTCCGGCAATGGAAGTATATTCTGAAACACAATCCGCAGTTTCCTTATTATAAATATCACGTCCCACGATGTCTACATATTGGTCTCCCGGATACCAATCAGCATCATTGCCCTCGGTAGTCCATACCCAGATAAGATTATCCAGTCCTTCTGCCTTGAAGTAGTTGAACATAGCAATCCACAGAGATTTAAAGCTGACAGCATCCTTACCCCACCAAAACCAGCCACCGGCTGCCTCATGGAACGGACGCCACAATATCGGAATATCCGCATCTCTCAACAGTTTCAAATAAGCGGCAGTATTTTTCAAATCTTCGGTAAATACCTTGTTTTCCCAAGTGCCTTCCACCGTGGCATTGGCAGCGTCAAACTCCGTATCTGCCTTATAGAAGGCATAATCCTTGTTCGGGTCAAGAGCTGTACCGTTACTTTCAAGATAAACAGCAACTGCTGTATAATCATGTCCGCCAATGATGAGACCACCTTCTTGCAGGGATTTCAAAATATCCTCGGTAATCACCAATGTATAGTCCCCGGATATGTCAAAATAATCAGTTCCTGAAGCAATCTCGCTCCAACCACTGTTTTTGAACGAACCTTGCGCCCCCTCTGCCACATCTTTCACAGCCACGCGTATCACCTGACCCACTTGCGCATCAGCAAAGACAGCTTTTGCAGCATCATCCGTCATCTGTACATTTCCACTCCAATCACCCGGCATTACCGTCTCTCCTTTCCATATTTGGGTAGAAGAAGCTTCGCCTACAACTTTCTTGGGTACATTCCAATGCCACATGGCAGCTACGATGCCACCTTTGTCAGACCAATCCTTAACAGGAGTAATGTCACCGTAATTAATCCAGTCTACTCCAGCTACAGATGCCGGCAGATGAACATAGTCGAAACAGTTGATAGCCGGATATTTTCCAGTCCATCCGTACACCTTTTCGGACATTTCCGTATTCCAGGCAACATCGGCCATCATGGCAGAAAGTGTCTTCGTCTCGAAGTTATCCAATAGATAATTGTACAGTTTCACAGCTTTAGCCGAAGTAGCGGCAACCAGTGTCTTGTCCAAAGCGACAGTAGAAAACTGAACCGATACAGCCGGAGCAGGCATTTGGTTCGGTCCTGTTACTATTCCCTCGGGAATAGAAAGAGAACAAGCCGTCTCTCGCTTGGGAACATTCACTTTTACAGTCAGTATATTGCTTGCGCCAAGTACATCGGCACTTATCAGTTCACCACCGGTAAACTTGATTTCGCTCAGATTGTCTGTTGCAAAGAATATATTCTTGTCATATTTCACCTCAATAGTGATTTCTCCCGTTTTCACTTTGGCTGCTCCACTTTCAGGAGTAGTAGACACCAATACCGGTGCATCCACTGCTGGGATATCATGATCGACATCAGTATCGCAGGAGGCAAAAGTAAAAGCTGCTATCAACGAAAGCATCCATTTTATATTCAGTTTCTTCATCTTAATTATGATTTTATTTCATTCTTAATCAGGGCATCCATAGTCACATTCTTCAAGCCACAATTCATCAATTTACAATCGTTATTTTTGTAAACGTCAAATCACTGCCCTGAATAATGATACCTACATTTGTCTGGTCTTCACAATCTCCTTGTTTAGCTTGAATATTATCAAGTATCTCCTGAGTCAACGTCAACTCCATCACACGGCTCTCGAAACTCCAGCCGTAAATGTCTGTCGGTACCATAGTCGTATCAAACAAAGAGAAAGCTATGCCACTCCAATCGCCATAGTTAAACTGAGCCTGTGCCCAAGTCTGGTCTTTCTGATCGAAATAGACTTTCATGACAGTGCCTGCCGTTACCTTGGCAAAAGATACAGCCGGTACCAACACACGTCCTCCATCACCCCAACTAATATCGAGCGGACCAGCCCAAACTGTTTCTTCATTAGCAACCACAAGAACATCATAAGCAATTTCACCATTTGAAGAAATCAGTTTCAGACTATAAGTTCCATTCAGTTCAGCCGGTACATTCAACATCAATACCCCTTTAGCCGCATCATTGATATACTGGACTGAAGCCTCATTCAGCAATACATTTGTCAGTTTATCAGCATTAACAATCTCAAGTTCCACAATTCGTCCCCGAACCAATTTGTCAGGCAATGCCGGCAAATAGGCGCATACCGGTTTCTCTATTGTCAGAGACGGTGCTTCCACAAATTCACCATTGGCCATTTTCAAAAGTAAGGCCCCAGTTTCGGCAGTTGTAGGTACAGTCAAAGAAATGGCAGTAGCAGTGGCATCGGATACGGTAACCTCCACATTACCACTGAATACAACAGCCGAAACTACATCCATATTTACTCCTTTGACAGTCAAAGCCTCTCCTGCCGGGACTGTCGCCGCACTATAAGAAATGTTTTCCGGCTTTGCCGTTGCAATAGATACGGCAGTTGCTTTTCCACTATTTGTATTCAATTGCAAATCACCACTAATAGCCGCAGCCGGCATCAAGACCTTTATTTCAGTCGAGTTTTGTGATTCCAATCCTACTGCTTCTTCTACACCAGGGAACGTTACATCAGTCACCAAATCCATATTGGTACCTTTCAAGGTAATCATATCTCCACCACGCAAGTTCACAGCAGGAACAGCCACTACGTTCGAAGGCGTAGCTACTACAACAGTAGCAACCACAACTTTTACATCCGAAGCAGGAAGTACCGTAATTTCTCCGTCCGAGACATTATCCGGCAATGTAAAAGTAAGTTCATCTCCTTCGGAAGAGGCAGTCATCGTAAATTCAACTTCATCCCCATTCGGCATCTGCACTTTCTTCACCAAATCAAAGTTTTCACCAGAAACTCGAATGACATCCCCCGGCTTCTTATCTACCAGGTCGAGTGGAGCCTCTACCGATGGCAAAGTAACCTCCAGTTCCCCTTCAGAATAAATCCAATTGGGGATTTCAGCTCCATCAGACAAGATGAACTTACCGGTCTGAGCAGAATCAGGAACAATAACTTTAATCTCCTGACGGCTTTGACTGACAAACTCATCAGCAGGCACTGTTACCTCGTCAGCAAATATCACTTCTTTAATCAAATTCAAATATTCACCAGTAATGGTCAATTCACTACCAGGCTTTACTTCTGCCGGTGCAAAAGCCTCCAAAGCAATCGGCTCCGTAAATGTCAACTCGGTTTTTGTTGTAATATCCCCTTTCGGAGTCTTCAAGACAACCAACCCCGGCTGGGCTGTCTGAGGTACAGTGACACGGATTTCCGTATCACTGACTACTTCGATGTCTGTTATATCGTCGCAACCGGGAATAGCGACCGCAGTCACTTTATCCATGCCACTGCCCAGGAAACGGAGTACACCGCCGCGAGCTACGGGACTCGGTCCGAATACATTCAGATTGATTCCCCCTTTATATTGGTTGGTATCTTCATCATCCCCATTGTCGCAGGCCGTAAACGTCAAGCAACTGAAGAGCATCAGGCACATCATCCACAGTGCCGGAAATTTATATGTTTTATTCATATCAGTATTCTATTTAAAAGGTTATTCAATAGGTACCACACGGATGTTGTCAATCATAATCACCGGATTGCAATCCTTACCTTCCACACCACCTGCCCAGACAAAGAATGTCAATCCGGTCAGCATAGTCTTGTCAAAAGCCCTATCACACTTATTGCCTTCATGCGTCTTGTTGAACTCGGACAGATTCATGGAAACGGTTGTCCATTTACCGCCCGTATCATAGGAACCCGTATTCTTCCAGGGCAACCATAAACCTCGCGGCACATTCGTATCACTAAAGTAAGCATTGTTTCCGGTCGCATACGTCACCACATCATTACCAGTAAACATTACTTGCAGAGCACAAGACTGCCACGGATTGGAAGAAGGAATATTCACCTCAAATTTCAGTTGCAAACCATTGACACCATACTCCTCGAGCAGTTCTGCAAACTCAGGACGTGCAGAAAGTTCGGGATAACCGGCAGACGGTTCCGGCCAGTAATTGAATGAAAAATGTTCTTCATCCCAAGTAGCACCGATTCCCCCTTTAAGTTCCCCGGCAAAACGAATATATGCACCATCAATACTATTTTCATCGGCTTCTTTCAATACCGCACTACCATCACGCCAACCATGAGCAATAGCCATACCGCCATGAGAGCCATCCCAGTCAAAGAGTATGTTGCGGGTATCATGATAGCGGAATTTGGAACGTCCGGTACCGTAAATAGACTTCACGTTGATATAGCCTGCAGGAGCATTGTCCGGAAGAATAAAACTGACCGCAGTCTTGGTTATGTTCGTAATATTAGTCACTTCCACATTACCGGCCATCGTAATGGTCAGTGGCACATTCGGGTCATCAATGAAATAGTCACCAATCAGTGTCACCTCACTACCCGGCTTTGCAAACTCACAAGAAATGGAGTTCACGGTAGGAGCCGGAACCAACACCTTGAAGTCATAATCTATGGTATCTTTTGCTCTGGTCACCATATAAATCTTATCGGTCACTACCGAAGGAATCTCTTTCGGAACATCTACCATAAGTGTATGGTCAGTGATGTAACTTGTATTAAGTATCGCCTTCTGGTCATTGAAATAGAGCTCGTAAACACTCCGCAGATTCTCACCGACCAGACAAATCGTATTCGCCATATAGGCCCCCGTCAGCAAAGAATCTGCCGCAGCCGGATCAGGGACACGAACATACTTCAAAATAGGCTTTCCGCCTGCCACCTCATATTTATCCGGCTCATCCTCACAAGCTGCCATGGAAAAGCTTGCTGCGACAACAACTGCCGCGAAGAACCAATTCGTATATCTATTATTTTTCATCTTTTCAAGCATTAAATTAATAACTGAATTCAGAACGCACATCTACGTGTACCGGGTCTTTCATCAAATTAGGATTGAACACCACGTCTTCTGTCGGGAACGGCAATGTAAAACTGGAAACTGTTACATTCGGTGCCTTTGCATCCGGGTTGTAACGAGTTTCATCCGGATTTACCGTCCAACTACCATTCTCATAATAAGCTTTGTAGGTAGTGCCCAGATTATAATAAACATCACGGCGCTGCGCCTTCAGCTCATTGATAGCACGCTGGGAATCATAATATGCCAAACGTACATAATCATACCAACGGTCACCTTCGCAAGCCAGTTCCAGCCGACGTTCCTTCCAGACGTCCTCCCAAGTAATGGAGGTTTTCGGAGTAACTCCCGGAATGGCACGGCCACGTACTGCATTGAAAGCATCCAATGCACTCTGGTCTGTAGTAGAGGTAGCCAGTCCCATTTTCGCCTCGGCATATACCAGATAGATATCGGACAGGCGCAGGATATGGGTTGCCAGGCCGCTGTACATATTACCAGCCGATACGCCCAAGCCCAATAGATGGTCATTATTGTTACCATAAAGATGCTTCACATGATTGGCACCGGTAGGAGACTGATAATCGCCATTAGGGCCACCCTTGCCATATTCGGCATCATAGATAAACCGCAGATAATCGAATCCGCCCTTGTCCTGCCAGAAATAACTGTATACATCACCTGCCATCATCATGGTAGCCTTACGACGGGTATCCGTATCCGAACGAGTCTCAGGGCTTTCCAAAGCGGAAATTCCAAATGCATCCTGCAAATCAACCGACGGACCGGCATAACCGCCCCAGCAGTCACCAAATTCATCGAATCCCACCATTGCCAAGTCCGACTGCAATGTATTCTGCTGTGTCCAAGGGTCACGTCCTGCTGACCAATGCCAAGAGAAGAGGCACTCTTCATTCTTGTTGTTAGCCAAACGGAAAACATCGGAATAGTTGGCCAGCAGATTACGACCGGAATTATTAATTACATCCTTGGAATATTCTGCCGCTTTTGCCAAATCATCCGCATTGCGGGTACCGGAAAGACCACTCTTGGTCAGATACACCTTAGCCAAAAGACCTTCGGCACAATAACGGTCAATACGTCCCGTTTCGCCTCTGGCCGGAAGCAATTCCATAGCTTTCTCCAGAGTCATAATGATATACTCGTACACATCGGCTGTCTCCACCTTGAATTTGGAGTTATAATTACCGGAATTCAATTCAGCCGTATTATCATGGATAATGGGTACTGCCCCAAAACTACGTACCAAATAGAAGTAAGCCATGGCTTTCCATGCCAGACACTCGCCCATACACTGATTTTTCACAGCTTCTGACGCATTTGCCGTCTTCAAACGAGTATATACGGTATTGGCATGACCGATAACTGCCCACAAAGAATAGGACATATTCACAAGGTTCTCATCCGTACCATTCACCGTAAAATTCAGGTAAGGGCTGTTTCCCTCGTATACATTTCCGGACAAGATTTCACCGACTTTAATAAAACCGCGCTGAAAGTCATACCAAGGTGAGTTATAAAGGTAATTGACTCCTTGCACACATTGCTCGTCATTCTGGTAAAAATTCGATTCGTTATAATTATCTTCAGTAGGACGGTCCAGGAAATCTTCGCATGAAACTGTTCCCATACCGAGTACAGCTGCAAACGCCCAATATTTAATATATCTGATTTTCATGTTTTCTTCAAATTAAAGTGTTAGAATGAAACGTTCAAGCCGAATGAATAAACTGTAGGAGACGGATAACGTCCGTTGTCCAGACCATATACATTGACGCTTGAAGTACTGGCACCAATTTCAGGGTCATAGCCATCATAACCGGTAATGGTCAGCAGGTTCTGAATATTGGCATAGATACGCAAGTTGCTCAGCCCCAGCTTGTCAATCGTCTTTTTCGGGAAAGTATATCCCAAAGAGATATTCTTCAGACGGATATAGGAACCATCTTCAATATAACGGTCACTGATACGGTCGTTGTCATTCGGGTCATTGATAGTGGCGCGTGGAATGGAAGCTCCCGGGTTTGCCACCATGACGTTAGACACATCATTATACCACATGGTTCCATCTTCGTAGACCTTGTTCGGATTGATAGGAACAAGCTGTGCACGTCCGTTTACAGCATTCAACTGGTTGGTCCATGGAGAGTTCATATGCGTCAGCTTCATGGAAAGGTAGTTGTACACCTTGTTGCCATAGGAACCGTTGATGAAAACGGACAAGTCGAAGTTCTTGTAACGGAAAGTATTGGTCCAGCCAAAAGTAAACTTAGGCATCGGAGAACCGATATTGGTCTTGTCATAGTCGTCAATAACGCCATCGGGCACACCGTCAGGACCACTGATATCCTTATATTTCACATCACCCACCCATACGGTATTGGTACGGTCAAATACACCGTTTGCCGGGTACTTGGCAGGTTTCGGAGAAGTCTGAAGGTCCTCCAGGTCCTTGTAAACACCATCACAGACAAATCCATAGAAGTTATAAAGTGATTCGCCTACACTGGACACACTGACTACATCGGTCCACTGTCCGTAACCTACAATCTGGGCATTGGCTGTACCTGCCAATCCTTTCAGTTTGTTCTTGTTGAAAGAAATCTGGAAATCGGAGTCCCATTCAAACTTACCCGTAATGGGATGCGTGTTCAGAGAGATTTCAAAACCGGTATTCTCTATGTCACCATAATTACCTTTCGGAGCAGCCAATGCAGAAGAACCATTGCCGGAAGTACCCATATAAGAAGGTAATTGCAACGGCATCAACATATCACTGGAAGTTTTCTTATACCACTCTACCGTCAGGTTGATACGGTCGTGCAGGAATCCCAAATCCACCCCGACGTTCCATTGCTCCTGAGACTCCCATTTGATGGAAGTGTTCGGTATATTGGAGGGGCGATACCCCATACCCAGACCAGAAGGCATACGATTCATGGATGTACCCCAGGCATAACCACCGATGTTGGCATTACCTGTTTGTCCCCATCCCAAACGCAGCTTACCGTTGCTGATTACCTTCTTCAACGGTTCAAAGAACGTTTCATTGGAAAAGCGCCAGGAAGCAGCCAACGAATGGAAGCCTGCCCAACGGTTTTCAGGGCCGAAGTTTGAAGAACCGTCATAACGATAGGTATAAGTACCCAGATAACGGTCGGCATAGTTATAAGTCAGACGTGTAAAGAAAGATGCCATGGACGAACTTCCAAAACCTGCGTTGATAGTCGGTGTTCCCGTACCCAAGGCCGGATTGTGCACTTCATCCGAAGGCAGACCGCTATTGAACACACTCGTGAAGTCATAGCTGGACTCCCAGCACTCCTGACCCACCATGGCCGTATAATGATGCTTGTCGCCTATGTTTCCGGAATAGGTCACATAGTTCTTCAATTGCCAGAATGTACTGCTGTTCTTCTGGATACTGCTTTCATTGCTGGAACGTACCCATCCACCCAAATCAACCATCGGCTTGTAGCGTTCACCTTTGCTGGAACTGATGTCATAACCCAGTTCGGCATGCCATACCAGATTTTTAATCGGAGTGACCTCAAAGAAAATATTACCTGTCAGTTTCTGACGGTCCAGCAGGATGTCATCCATCATGGCAAGGGCAATCGGGTTAGGATTCGTATAGCCTTCGCGAACAACGGTGGCATAGCTGCCATCCAGATTATAGATAGGTATATCAGGAAGAGTGGTCAACGAGTAGTTAATCAAACCTTCATCACTGTCTGCCAGTTTCAGGTCATCACCCGTTGCTGTATAGGTGGCAGTCAAACCGAGTTTCAACCACTTCTTCAGTTGGGCATCCAAGTTGGCACGGAAGCTGTAACGGTTAAAGTTTGAACCGATGATGGTACCGTCCTGATCCATATAGGAAGCTGATACGTAGTATTGTATCTTCTCTGTACCACCTTGTGCCGAAATCTGGTGCTGATGCTGCAAAGCAGTCTGGAAGATGGCGTCCTGCCAGTTTGTACCTACTCCCAGCAGAGAAGGATCGGCATAATAATTACTAGGGTCAGAGATTTCACCCATGTTTGCCAAATCATTATAATAAGTGGCATACTCACGCAGATTCATCATATCCAGACGCTTTGTCTGGCGTTGAACGGCAAACATACCGTCATAAGTAAACTTAGCCTCACCCGCCTTACCACGTTTGGTCGTAATCAAAACCACACCATTGGAACCTTGCGCACCGTAAATGGCGGTTGCCGAAGCATCTTTCAGAATTTCCATACTGACGATATCAGCAGGGTTGATGGTGGAAAGCGGAGAAATGGTGGAAACCGAGCCATTACCCAATGCATCGCCCAAACCATAAGATGAACCGCTTTGTCCCTGACTCTGTACAATCACACCGTCAATTACATACAACGGCTCGGCATTGGCATTGATAGTGGCCTGACCACGTACACGGATAGAAGAGGAAGAGCCCGGAGCACCGGAAGTGCTGACAGCCGTCACACCCGCAGCACGTCCTTGCAATGACTGGTCAAGGTTGGTAATAATAGAGCCCTTAATCTTGTCTTCACTCATGGAAACGGAAGCACCGGAAAGGTCGCTTTTCTTCATCGTACCGTAACCTACCACAACAACTTCATCCAACATTTCAGAGTCTTCCTTCAACGTGATGTTCACCGTTGTCTGGTCCGTTATCTTTATTTCCTGGCTGACATAGCCTATAAAGGAAACCACGATGGTAGCTCCCGGTTTCACATTCAAGGCAAAATTACCGTCAATGTCGGTAATTACACCATTCGTAGTGCCCTTTTCCAATACATTGGCACCAATGATAGGGCCCATCGCATCGCTGACGACACCCGTAATTTTCTTTGTTTGCTGCACTGCCTCAACGGTATCCACCGATGATACTGCGAAAAGCTGAGGGGTATAACCCAGGCTGAACACCGAACATATACCCGCAAGCAGCGCTGTCTTTCTAAAATTTAAATTCATACTGCATTTCTTAGATTTAAAACAAACACAAAACCTCCCAAAAGAAGATTTTTTTAGTTAACAAAATGAGAGTAAGTCAAGAAACCGTGACATGCAATCAAGGCGTTGACACTTAAAATTACTTCCAAACAATTCATGTTTTCACAGCATCATTCTTCTTTTCTTCCATAAGCACAATTCTTTTTTCTTAATTATTAATGGTTAAATCATATTGTTTTTAAAGGGCTATTTTTTCAGTGTCGTCAATTCGTCACGAACCATTCTCCCCCACTCTTTCATGTCTGCATCTTTCCAGTTTCCCTCGGAAGAAGCCGACGGATAGAACATGGAGCAAGTCTCATCCTTGTCAGACAAAGACCAGGCCACCCAGCTGATGGAATGCCGCTGCATCCACTCCAGCCAATTCCCCCACTCTTCTTTATTGATGGGGCCGTCCCCACTTGCCTCCATACCGGCACATTCGGAAACGAAAATCGGCAAGCCCTTGCCCAGAGCATAGTCGGCGCGGTCGCGCAGCCACTGTCCGTGGGTGTTGGCATAAAAGTGGAGTGTATACATTATATTGCTATATCCGGTAATAGGATCGTCTGCAGCCAAATGGATGTCCTGGTCCCAATGCGGACAACCTACGAGGATAACGGCATCCGGCTCTATGGCACGAATTGTCTTGATAACCTCCACAGAGTATGCCTTCACCTGTTCCCAACTGTCTTCCACCGGTTCGTTGAAAACCTCATAGATAACATTAGGAACCCCTTTGTAACGGGTAGCCATTTGGGTGAAGAATTCCTTTGCTTCTTCCTGCCGCAGATTGTGGCTATGCCAGTCAATGATGACGTAAACGCCGTTCTTGATAGCGGCATCCACCACTTTCGTAACACACTCAATACCGAACTCGGGCTTGTTCACATAGCAGGCGCTATCCAAATCCACTCCCATAGAGGCCCGAAGCACTTGTGCGCCCCAGTCATTGACCAGATAAGCAACCGAAGAGGCATTGTAGAAACGGGGCCAGAACTGATGCCAGCCATAGCTGACACCGTGCAATACCACCGTGTCTCCTTCGGTATTCATCAACTGCGTACCATTGACCACCAATGCCGGTAGTGTTTCTTTTACATTTTCATTCTTCGACGGGTTTGTTCCACAACCAATGGTCATACCTAGGCAACAAACCGCCAACATAACTTTCCATATGCTTTTCATATCATACTTAGTATTTAGAGTAATAATCTTTCTTATATAACGGTACAAACGCTTTGTACACGTTTACATTCTAATTTTCAGGCAGGGATTACACGGAAAGGATAGGTTTAATTTTGCAACTTCCGGTTTTCCGCTTTAATTATTTCAATAGTGCTGTCCGTGGCAAAGACAGAGTTCAGTCCTTGTTGTTCTTGGGCAGGGTCACCGGTATAGTCATCTCCCTTTTCCCAGAATACATGGTCGGGATTCTGTCCGGCAAAACCGCCCCATGCCCAGAAGTTGCATCCGGCAAAGAGTCCGCCGCTCTCACGATCCTGGCGGATGAGGTCGAATACATAACGGTAATATTCATCGCGGGCAGTGGTCGGCGCCTCTTTGGAGAAACTGAAGCCGTCACGGGGAAAACCGAACTCCTCCAAAACAATCGGCTTGCTGTACTTCCGGGCAATGACCATGTGGTCATCTATATACTTCTTAGTATTCTCCTTGGCACGCGGAAGAAGTTCCGTCAGGCTGTCAGCCTTCACCCAGCCCCAGTTGTAGGGCCAGATGTGGATATTCAGATAATTGATGTTGGGGTCGGCATGAATCTTCTCGAAAAGATTCATGTCCATTTCGCATCCCCACGCGCCCTCACTGCCGGAAGACACCATGTGGTTCGGGTCGAGGGACTTGATTTGTGCAGCTACATCAGCCATCCAACGGGCAAACGGCTCCTTGTTCTCGTCAGAGAAAGCGCGAGGCTCGTTACCAATCTGCCAAGACATAATAGTGGGGTCGTCCACATACTTTATCTGATTATACCTATTGGTTCGCGAAACAATATAATTGACATGATTGGCAAACAAGGCCTTCGCGCTGTCCGATTTGGGGAACTGCTTGACATACTCCATATAGGCGGGCCATCCGTCTACGGCAGGTACCACGGCATCACCGTGTCCGGACCATTGCAGGTAAACAGAATAGCCGCCGCTCCATTCCCAGGAATTGTTCAAATAGAGTACAGCTGTCATATCACGTTCACGCAGTTCATTCATGAAATAATCCAATCCGGCCAAGATAGTATCATTATAGACGCCCGGTGCCACTTGCAAAGAGGGCTCTACCCGCGTCTTTATGCCATTTTCACCGTCAGCACCCACCAATACGCGCAGGTTGTTGATGCCAATGCTTTTCAGAAAGTCCAGCTCCTTATGCAACCGTTCACGATTGCCGCCTTCACCTTCGGAACCAAGAATGGCACCATACCAGAAATTGGCACCTACAAAATAATAGGGTTTTCCGTCGCGAACGAACTGTCCATCGGCATTGACCTTAATAAACGAATGCTCCGCAGGCTTAGGGGCACATGCTCCCAAAAGGAATAAAAGTACTGTCAGTAAAAGGAATTGTTTCTTCATATTATCAGTTTTTAAGCGATACACAAAGATACGCGGCTCATATCATAAAAAATGATACTATATTATCAGATTAATATGCCAATGTGATTAATCACATTGGCACATCAAGTTGTCTCCGTATCCAGTCCAGCCATTCATCCCACTGTTCCTGATACCAATAATGTCCGGTTTCCAGATAAGGATGCAATTCCTTCGGAGAAGCAATCACATTGTAGGCTGCATACATGGAAGTGGGAGGACAGACCTCATCGTTATACCCCCAACTGAACCAACCGGGCACATTCAGCAGGCGGGCAAAGTTTGCCGTATCATAATAGCGTACCGTTTCAAGCTGCTTTTCATCGGGAGCACCGTAATAATAGAAATAATGGGGCCAACCGCAAGCACGCTTCTTGAAGAAGGCTTCGTGGTCGCACAGGGCAGGATGAACTGCCGCCAGAAAAGTAACGCGTGAATCAAGAGCCGCCGTAATCACAGACAAGGCACCGCCCTGGCTGGAGCCCGTAACGCCCAGCGCTTTCCCGTTGTACTGCGGCAGCGAACAGATAAAATCCACAGCACGCAAAGCGCCTACCACCACACGGTTATAGTAAGAAGCATCCCGATTGTCGCGGCCGAACGTCCAATAATTGCTCAGCGCCCCACCTGCCAGCGCATCATATACAGACTGCTGCATCGTGACGGGAATGCCGTGGATACCCACCTCCAATATAATTACCTTTCCAGGAGCCGTATACGTATCTCCCGCATAAGGGCGGACACCCGCACCGGGCACACGCAGCAAAGCCGGATACTTCCCTTCTTTCTTGGGAATACTGAGAATACCGTAAAAACGTCCTCCCCAGGCTTTTGTCTGGAAGCTGACCTGATATACATTATCCGTTTCCGTACAGCGTTCGGGAAGCAGCGTCATAAGGGGATTCAACGGAGTCTTGCGCGCCTCTTCCAAGGTCTTGGCCCAATAATCCTGAAAATCGGCAGGAAGTTTCGTCACGGGTTGCAGCTGCTCAGGAGCATAGGCCGATGTAGCCAGCCCTTCATAAGTCCGGCCGTCCACATGCGCCTTGACCTTGCAACGCAAGAAGCCTGCAGTCTTCATCGTGCCTTGCAACTTCAAGGTACCATCTTTCAGCACCATGTCTTTCTTTACTTCAGTAGGATACATTTCGGGGCCCAGTTCATAGTCAATCTTGACATCGGGCAAGAGGTTCTGTGCCTTCAGCACCCGGACGGTAAACGTACACTTCTCATTCAGACGATACACCCAATCGCTATGGTCGGGTGAAACGACTACACGGATTTCATTGCCGCGTATCTGCGCCGTCACAGCACATACACACAGCAGACATAAAAATAAGGAAAAAACTCTTTTCATGATATCAGATATTAGTATTAATCATTGGTGCAAAAATAGGCACTTTCAATGAAGAATACCAATACTTTTTTATCATATCACCAGCTTCTTTTTCCGATAATTCTCACGGAATTCCTTCGGCGAGCATCCCTTCTTCCGCTTGAACATACGATTGAAATTGGACAGATTGTTGAAGCCGCAGTCATAGCACACCTCTGCAATAGTACGCGTGGAATCTACCAACATACGCGTGGCAAAGCCCAGACGGATATCAATAATGTAGTCGGAAAGCGTCTTGCCGGTGCGCAGGCGAAAGAAACGGCTGAAAGAGACCGGGGTCATGCCCACCATATCGGCCAATGAAGCCAACCGGATATCCTCCTGATAATGGGTAGAAATGTATTTCTGCACCTTCTGTACCCGGCGGCTGTCAGAGAAAGTCTCTATCTTGGCAAACGAAGAACTGGACAACACCCGAGCATTGTCATAGAGGGAAAGTTCGTAAAGGATACGGAGAAAGTTCATCACGGCATAAAAGCCCTGCTCCTCGGAAGCCAGCTTATCCAGCCAGTTGTACACCTTCATGATGGCCTGCATGGGGAAACTAAGTCCGCACTGTGCACGCTCCAGCATCCGGCGGATACTGTCGAACTGGTTCTTGTTGACAACGTTCCCGAAGAACAAGTCGGGAGAGAACTGGATGGTAATCTCCCGAATATCCCCGGAGGTACATTCATGTTGCTCCCATACATGCTCCAACTCCTTACCGGTTATCAGTACCAGGTCATAATCACCGATAATCTCGGCAGAATCGCCCACCACACGACGTACGCCGGAAGCATGTTCCGTGAAGTTCAGTTCATACTCTGCGTGACAATGGATGGGGTAGGTAAATTCTGTTTTGTGACGATCGGCAATATAGAAACAGTCACGTTCCGACAGAGGGGTTATCTCCCTCATGATATAGTTCTGGTTTTCCATAGGCATTGGTTAAAAAAATATCATGCCACAAATATACTCATTCTTTTTAATCCCACAACAGTACCATTTGTTACATTTAGAGGTAATAATTGTTATATATGAGCAGATACCCGGGAAAGTCCCGCCCGGAAAAGCAAAACTTCCGTTCTTCTCCTCCTCAAGCTCTAATGTAAGGATGTATGAGATGTATATCTCATGTTGTACGAGATATACATCTCATACAACACGAGATGCATATCTCGCACACTTACACACTATAGTTTGAGGAAGAAAGAAGCGGAGATCCCTCTCTTGCCCCATAGACAAAAGAAAGATCTCCGCTTCGCCGGATGATATGAATGATAAGCTGCTTACTTCTGCAGCTTCAAAACGCAGGAAGTTTCCGGCAGGTTTTCCGAAACGACCGTCAGTGTGGCTTCTCCCGCTTCGCCGGTACTTTGCAACAGCACCTGTGCAAGTCCGTTGAATGCCTTTACCTGATAGGTGCGGGCATCGGCGTCGGCCGGACGTTCCGTAGCCTGATAAGCGGGGTCTCCATTCCCCACCCCAAGGATGCGTACCGGACCGGAGACGGTTATCGTCAAGTCGTTGCAGGCAGTGGGGACAAAACGTTTCTTCTTGTCCTGCAACTCAATATTACACACTGCCACATCCCGATTGTCTGCCTGAATGACGGGACGGTCTGCCGTCAGGGAGATACGGGCAGGAGCACCGGTAGTCTCCACAGTACGGGCCAATATTTTTTTGCCGTTCTTATAGCCTACAGCCTTCACTGCACCGGGCTGGAAAACGGCTTTCCAGGAAAGATGGCCGTTTCGGGGCATCGGTTTGCGATCCAGTTTCTTGCCGTTCACAGTCAATTCCACTTCATCGCAGTTGCTGTATACCCAAATATCGATGCTATCACCTTCGTGACCTTGCAGATTCCAGTGAGGAAGGATGTGCAGCACCGGCTCATCCGTCCACCAGGACTTCAGATACCAGGCTTCGTCCTTGGGGAAACCGCAGTAGTCCAGAATGCCGAATTGTGAGCCCGTAGCCGGGAACTTCATGGGGTTGGGCTCGCCGCGGTAGTCGAAACCCGTCCAATAGAAAAGACCCGCCAGATAGGGACGTTCGTCATAGAATTTCCAGCCACGCTCGATGCAGTTCAGCAGGCTGTCAGGTCCGTTCGGCTTGCGGTTGTGCGCCACCATGTGGCCTTTGTCGTGGGCATCGAAGTAGATGCCGCGCGTACCACAGCCCGTAGTCTCTTCCGAACCGAGCGCACGGCGGCCGGGATAATCCTTGCGGTGCTGCTCCACAGGGTTCTGAAGGATGTAGTTATAACCAGCCACGTCTGCGGGAATCAAGATGGCAGGGCCACTGCTCGAAGCAACGGTCATGAGGCGCGTAGGGTCGAAACGGTGGCAATATTCGCGCATCGTGGCAGCAATGCGTGTACCGCTTTCTTTCCACTCGATGCCCCACTCCTCGTTGCCTACACTCCAAAGGATAATGCACGGATGGTTGCGGTCGCGGTCTATCATGCGTTTCAGCAGGCGAGTATGTTCCTCGTTGACACCCGTCAGACGGTTTTCTTCTATCACAAGGATGCCGAGGCTGTCGCAGGCATCGAGCATTTCGGGAGTCATCGGGTTATGGGAAGAACGGTAGGCATTGCAGCCGAACTTCTTCAGTTCCTTCAGTCGGTACACTTGCAAGGCATCGGGAATGCCGGCACCTACTCCGGGGTGGTCTTGGTGCATGTTCACACCTTTCAGTTTCAGAGGCTGTCCGTTCAAGAGGAAGCCCTTGTCGGCATCGAAGCGGATGTCACGAATACCCGTAGTAGTGGTATAAGCATCCACCAGCTTGCCATGCTGATAGACTTCCGTAAGCAGTGTATATAGATAAGGTGTATCCACACTCCAAAGATGAGGTTTGTCCAGCGCTATTTCACCGACGGTGAGCTGGCGGTCTTTCGGCAGTACCGGCTTACCGGCCGTTTCGCAGCGTGCCACTTCCTTGCCGTCGGCATCCCGGAGGATATGGCAGAGGCGGTAATCCTCCGTTTGCAGACCGGAGTTTTCAACAGTAGTCTCTATCGTCAGCTTGGCCTTGTCAAAAGGTGCGGCCAGCGTGCTGTGCACAAAGGTTCCGAAAGGAGCTACATGTAACGGCGCCGTCTTGTTCAGCCATACATGGCGGTAGATGCCCGCACCCTCGTAAAACCAGCCCTCCTCGAGCGTGGCATCCGCACGGACGCAGATAAGATTCTCTTCTCCGTAATTCAAGTATTCCGTAATGTCATACACCTGCGTGGCATAGCCGCTCGGTTCGTGTCCCAGGTAGAAACCGTTTATCCAGATACGGGCATCACGGAAGATACCGTCGAACTGAAGATAAAGATGTTTGCCGAGGTCCTCTTGTGGCACGGTGATGGTCTTTCGGTACCATCCCACAGAGTTTTCGGGGAATTTATAGCCGACGGCTTTATAGCCATGACTGTGGCTCGCCTCTTTGGCATAAGGCAAATCAACCACCCAGTCATGCGGAAGGTTGACCGTCTTCCAGTCCACACCCCACTTCTCCGGATTGAACTTAGGGGAGTAAGGACCCTCATTATGGATAGAGGCTGCCTTGGTCAGATAGTTGAAGTACTCCGTTCCGCAGCCGAAGTCTTTCTCCGGTGAGGAAGCATTGCCAAAAGCAAACTGCCAGCCGTCATCCAGCAAAATACGTTCGCGGACGGATTGGGCGGAAAGAGAAAAGGTAATTCCAAGAAGGAACAAAAATGCGAATAAGTGTTTCATATCGGTTAATCATAAAATGTGTTTACAAAGATAGGGCGAAATAGACTCGTACAGTGATACTTTTGTATCTTTTTCCGGTACTTCATGTTTCCGAAGGGAAAAAACACGCCGGGCAAACAAGGGTGATAGGAGAAAAGTTTTTAAATTTGAAGCGTGCTTCCGGGAAAATGGCCGGATGGCACAACTAATGAAGAATGTATCAAACTAAATACAAGAAATAATATGCAAGACAAAAGATTCGGATATTTCGATGACGACAACCGCGAATACGTCATTACCGATCCCAAGACACCTTGGCCATGGATTAACTACCTGGGCAATGAAGATTTCTTCTCACTCATCTCCAATACCGCCGGAGGCTATTCCTTCTACAAGGACGCCAAGTTCCGCCGCATCACCCGCTACCGCTACAACAACGTGCCGATGGACAACGGGGGACGCTACTTCTACATCAATGAAGGCGGCAACGTATGGTCTCCCACCTGGAAGCCCTGCAAGACTGCACTCGACAGTTACGAGTGTCGCCACGGCATGAGCTACACCCGCATCACCGGAGCCAAAGACGGCATCGAAGCCAGCCTGCTCTTCTTCGTCCCACTGAAGACCTGGGGAGAGGTGCAGAAGCTGACCTTGCGGAATACTTCTGCCAAAGTGAGAAAACTCAAACTATTCTCCTTTGCCGAATGGTGCTTGTGGAATGCCGCTACGGACATGGAGAACTTCCAGCGTAACTTCTCCACGGGAGAGGTGGAAGTGGACGGGTCTGTCATCTACCACAAGACGGAATACAAGGAACGCCGCAATCACTACGCCTTCTACAGTGTCAATACACCCGTAGACGGTTTCGATACCGACCGCGAAACATTCGTGGGACTCTACAACGAGTTTGCCGACCCGGAACGGGTAGTAGAAGGCAGACCGGGCAACAGCATTGCCCACGGTTGGAGTCCCATCGCCTCGCACTATCTGGAAGTAGAACTGCAACCCGGCGAAAGCCGCGACTTCATCTTCCTGCTGGGCTATGTGGAAAACAAGCAGGAGGCAAAGTTCGAGGAACGTGAAGAATCTCTGCATGAAGCGTTCAAGCAGAGTGTACCCTCTTCACCTATTATAAATAAGGTAAAGGCTAAGGCGATGATTTCGGCCTTCGACACTACCGCCAAAGTAGATGCCGCCTTTGCCGAGCTGAAAGCCTACTGGGACCGCCTGCTGGACATCTACGTCGTGAAGACCGACGAAGAAAAGTTGGACCGCATGGTGAACATCTGGAACCAGTATCAGTGTATGATTACCTTCAACATGTCTCGCTCCGCCTCTTTCTTCGAAAGCGGCATCGGTCGTGGAATGGGCTTCCGCGACTCCAACCAGGACCTCGTGGGCTTCGTGCATCAGATACCGGAACGAGCCCGCGAACGAATCATCGACATAGCTTCTACCCAATTCCCCGACGGAGGATGCTACCACCAATACCAACCGCTGACCAAACGCGGCAACAACGACATCGGCGGCGGCTTCAACGATGACCCCATGTGGCTTATCTTCGGTACGGTGGCATACATCAAGGAATCGGGAGACTTCAGTATCCTGGATGAGCCCGTCCCCTTCGACAACAAAGAAGGTTCGGAAGTGTCTCTGTTCGAGCACCTGCGCGTCTCCTTCAACCACGTCATCGAGAACCTCGGCCCCCACATGTTGCCCCTCATCGGCCGTGCCGACTGGAACGACTGCCTGAACCTGAACTGCTTCTCCTGGGATCCGAATGAATCCTTCCAGACCACGGAAAACCAGACGGAAGGCAGCCAGGCAGAATCGCTGATGATTGCCGGCTTGTTCGTGGTATGCGGACGCGACTACGTGGAGCTGTGCCGCCGCCTGGGTAAAGACGACGAAGCAAACAGAGCGCAAACCTACATAGACAATATGGTGGAAGCCGTAAAAAAACACGGCTGGGACGGAGACTGGTATCTGCGCGCCTACGATTACTTCGGCCACAAGGTAGGCTCCAAAGAGAACGAAGAAGGACAAATCTTCATCGAATCGCAAGGCTGGTGCACCATGGCAGGCATCGGACTGGAAGAAGGCATGGTAAAAAAAGCGCTGGACTCCGTAAAGGAACGCCTGGACTGCGAGCACGGTATTGTACTCAACAATCCACCCTTCACCCGCTATGTTGTGGAGTATGGAGAAATCTCCACCTATCCCGCCGGCTACAAGGAGAACGCAGGTATCTTCTGCCACAACAACCCGTGGGTCATCATCGGAGAAACCGTACTGGGACGGGGTGACCGTTCCTGGGAGTATTTCCGCAAGATATGCCCGTCGTACACCGAAGAGCACAGTGCCCTGCATAAAGTAGAACCTTACGTATGCTGCCAGATGGTGGCCGGCAAGGACGCCGCCCGCCCCGGTGAAGGCAAGAACAGCTGGCTGACTGGAACGGCTGCCTGGATGTGGTATGCCATCACGCAATTCATACTCGGCATCAAGCCTTCGTATGAAGGTCTGGAAATCAATCCTTGTATCCCGGCAGGCTGGAAAGGCTTCAACGTGAAGCGTAGGTTCCGCGGGGCAGAATATCATATTACCGTGAAGAATCCCGATGGTGTGTGCAAAGGCATCAAGTCCGTCACAGTAGACGGCCAGCCGATAGAAGGCAATGTGGTGAACCATCTGCCGGGCACGCATACAGTAGAAGTAATAATGGGATAACCCACAAAATACAATATCATGATAAACCCTATTTATTCTCCAGCGCCCGAACGCTATGACAACGGCATGAAATTCCGCCGTTGCGGGCAAAGCGGCATCCTGCTGCCGGAAATATCACTCGGATTGTGGCACAACTTCGGTGACATGAACACATTTGCCAATTCCCAGGCCATGGCGCACTATGCCTTCGACCGTGGAATCACGCATTTCGACCTCGCCAACAATTACGGTCCTTCCTACGGTTCCGCCGAAGAGACTTTCGGAATGATTATGAAGAAATCCTTCATGCCCTATCGGGACGAACTGTTCATCTCCACCAAGGCCGGACACGACATGTGGCCCGGCCCCTACGGGGAGTGGGGCTCACGCAAGTACCTGATGAGCAGCCTCAACCAAAGTCTGAAACGGATGAACCTGGAGTATGTGGACATCTTCTACTCCCACCGCTACGACCCGGATACTCCGCTTGAAGAGACCCTGCAAGCACTGGTTGATATCGTACGGCAAGGCAAAGCACTCTATGTAGGAATCTCCAAATATCCCAAAGAGGCGGCCGAGTTTGCCTACAAATACCTGGAAGAACGGGATGTACACTGCCTGCTCTATCAAGGCAGATACAATCTCTTCAACCGCGAACCGGAAGAAGAAGGTATCCTGCAGCAAGCCAAAGGGAACGGAACCGGCTTCATCGCCTTCTCCCCGCTGGCGCAGGGCCTGCTGACCAACCGCTACCTGAATGGTATTCCCGAAGATTCGCGCATGGCAAAGGGGGCTTTCCTGAAGAAAGAAGCACTGACCGACGAGACGCTGCAAAAAATCAAGGCACTCAACGAAGTTGCTGCCTCACGCGGGCAAACCCTTGCCAAGATGTCACTTGCCTGGCTGTTGAAGGACGACCTGGTGACAAGCGTCATCATCGGAGCGAGCTCCGTTGCCCAACTGGCAGATAACTTGAAAGCGACTGAAAATACAGACTTCTCTGCCGAGGAACTGGAGAAGATAAAGAAAATCATTCAAAAATAAATCAACATGAAAAGCCTCCTTATTCAAACCTTTTGTTTATTATTCCTTTGCTTGGGCACGGTCCGTGCACAGCAATACCAACTTGCATCACCCAACGGAAAACTATCCGTTACGGTAGATGCCGGAGAAGCCCTCACCTGGCAGATAGCACACGACGGAACCACGGTGCTGCAACCCTCTGCCATCGCCCTGCAAGGCAGAGATGAAAAATCAGCCAAGAAAGCAATAACTTTCGGTAAAAATGTAAAAGTAATCCGTGCAGAACGCAAGTCCGTGGAGTCCTCCTTCCCCACTCCCCTCTATAAAAAAGCAAGTGTGAAGGATGTCTACAACCAGCTGACACTGAAATGCCGCGGAGGCTACAGCGTACAGTTCCGCGCATACGATGACGGCGCTGCCTACCGCTTCATTTCCGAACAGAACAAGCCGTTTATCGTCCTCAACGAAACTGCGGACTTCAATTTCGACAAGGATTACCAGGCATTTGTACCTTACATAAACGACAACCGCAACGGTGAGCGCTATTGCTTCTCTTTCGAGTCTTACTACGACGAAGCCCCGTTGTCCAAAATGCACACCGACTCACTCTCCATCACCCCACTGATGGTTTGCCTGGACGGAGGAAAGAAAGCCGTTATCATGGAAGCCGGATTGGAAAACTATCCCGGCATGTTCCTCACTGCAAATCCCCAGACACGTCAAGGAGTGCAGGCAGCATTTGCCCCCTATCCGCTGGAAGAAACAATCGGCGGACACAACCGGCTGAACCTGATACCGACAAAACGTGCAGACTACATCGCCCGTTGTGCCAAGCAGGAGCTCCCCTGGCGTGTGGTGCTCGTCACCGAAAAGGACACGCAGCTTGCCGACAATGACATGGCACAGCGTCTTGCCCCCGCCTGCCGCATCAAAGACATTTCCTGGATTAAACCCGGCAAAGTGGCTTGGGACTGGTGGAACACCTGCAACTTGACTGGCGTAGACTTCAAAGCCGGCATGAACACCCCGACTTATAAGGCATTCATCGACTTTGCCGCCGACAACAACCTGGAATATATCATCATCGATGACGGCTGGAGCGGAAACGAATCCTTATTGAAAGACCTGAATCCGGATATCGACTTAAAGGAACTGGTAGCCTACGGAAACCAGAAGGGCGTCGGCATCATTCTCTGGGCAAGCTGGCGAAACTCTGCCAAAGATACGGAAGCTGCATTCAGCCACTATGCACAGATGGGTATCAAAGGCTTCAAGATAGACTTCTTCGACCGTGACGACCAGCCACTGGTACAGTCTGTAGAACGTATTGTAGCCTGCGCCGCCGAGCACCGCCTGGTATTGGACCTGCATGGCCTCAAGCCATACGGTATACAGCGCACCTATCCCAACGTCCTGAACTTTGAAGGTGTAAAGGGATTGGAGAACGCCAAATGGGAACCGATAGTGAACGGAGCCCCCCTCCACAACTTCCCACGCTATGACGTGACTGCTCCCTACCTGCGTATGCTTATAGGCCCGATGGACTACACACCGGGAGCCACAATGAACGCAACCCGCGAAACCTTCCGTGCCGTCAACGACCATCCGATGAGCCAGGGTACGCGCGTCCACCAGATGGCGATGTACACCCTCTTCGAAGCCCCGCTGCAAATGCTTGCCGACAGCCCCAGCAAATATATGAAGGAGCAGGAATGCACGGACTTCATTGCCAAAGTGCCTACCGTTTTCGACGAGACCGTGGCACTGGACGGTGAAGTAGGCGAATACCTTACACTGGCACGCCGCAAGGGAGACGTCTGGTACATCGCCTCCATGACCGACTGGACACCACGCGACTGTACCATCGACCTTTCCTTCCTCGGAGAAGGAAGTTACGAAGCCGAAATCTTTTCCGACGGCATCAATGCCGACCGGGAAGCAACCGACTACAAGAAAGAAGTACGCACCGTGACCTCGGGAGACAAGCTGAACATACACATGGCACCCGGAGGAGGATGGACAGCACGGATATGGAAAAGATGATAGGGTGATAAAGTAATGACATGATAAGTGCAATAGGGTGACAGTTACGTTAAAAGTGCTGTCACCCTATTCCTTTATCACTTTTAACATACCTCTACGTGAACCTTTTATATCCTATCTTGTTTTTTCTCACAAAAGCCTAAGGTACCATAGGGCAGGAATTTATATTAAACCTAAACAATTATAAAAGTATGAAGAAATTTATTCCCCTATTATTAGCGGTCTTTGCAGTGACGCTTGCATCTTGCGAAAAAGACCCTGACATGGATAAGCTGGACAATAATTATCTGGTTTATACCAACTATGACAAGAAGGCGGATTTCAAAACCTTCGAAACTTATTACTTGCCGGACAGCATTCTGGTCATCGGTGATAAGGAAAACGCCGAATACTGGAAAGATGAGAATGCCCAGGAAATTCTCAGCGCTTATGTTGCTAACATGAACAGCCGCGGCTACATCCGTGTGGATGACCGGGAAGAAGCCGACCTTGGCTTGCAGGTAAGCTATGTCAGAAGTACCTATTACTTCACCGACTACGGACGTCCCGAATGGTGGTGGAACTATCCAGGCTACTGGGATGCTCCTTACTGGGGCAACTGGGGCGGATGGTATTATCCCTATGCCGTGAACTATTCCTACAGTACCGGTTCCTTTATCAGCGAATTGTTGAATCTGGAGGCGCCGCAAGGCCAGAGCGAGAAACTTCCTGTTCTGTGGACCAGCTATATGAGCGGCTTGCTGAGTGGTTCTACTTCTGTCAATACCAAACTTGCCGTGCAAGGTGTGAACCAAGCTTTCACTCAATCAACTTACCTGACTAACAAGTAGTGACAAGCTACGAGCTATAAGTGACAAATGACGGGTTACCCAATATTAAGGTAACAAGAATAATACGGCAGCATCCTTTCCGGACTGGGAAGTTGCCATTGAACCAAAAAACAAGAACAAAGTATGAAAACAATAAAATATCTTTCCTTGAGAGTATTTGCGGTTGCCGCTCTTGCTCTCGTCTTCGCCCTACCGACGAAGGCACAGATGACCGATAACGGTTATGCCAATATCGACTGGCAATATAACTTTCCCCTCAGCAACAACTTCGCCGACAAATCAAGCGGCTGGGGTATGAATTTTGAAGGCGGTTACTTCCTGACAGACAATTTTGCATTGGGAGCTTTCTTGAACTACCATAGCAACCATGAGTATTTCGGTCGCCAGACACTTCCCGTAGGCGAAGGCGGCAGTCTGAATACCGACCAGCAGCACACTGCATTCCAGTTGCCTTTCGGTCTGGCCTCCCGCTATGTATGGAACCGTGGAGGTGCATTCCAGCCGTATGCCGGTGTAAAACTGGGTGCTGAATATGCACAGTTGAAGTCAACTTTCAACGTATTCGAAGCCAACAAAGATACATGGGGTTTCTATGTATCTCCTGAAATTGGTTTCAATGTGTATCCTTGGGCTTATGGACCGGGCTTGCATTTCGCAGCCTATTACAGCTACGGTACGAACAAAGGTGACCTCTTTACGTACAGCGTAGACGGTTTGAGCAATTTCGGTCTGCGCGTAGGTATTGCGTTCTGATAAGACACACACTTAAAGCTTAACAGATAGAATTTAATTGTTTCAAAATTGAAGAAGAAAAGAGCCTTTCCTGCGTGAGCAAGGGAGGCTCTTTTTAATTGTACCAGTTATTTTTTTCCTCCCAGCATCGCCTTATATACAGCCTCCTGAATCCCCGTCCTTATATCCAGCCTCATCAACTTGTTATTCCACACATCCGGATAGGTGCGGTTGCTCAAAAAGACATAAACCAAGCCATTCTCCGGGTCTGTCCAGGCGCAAGTGCCCGTGAAACCGGTATGGCCGTAGACAGAAGCAGGGGCAGACTCTGCGCAGGGACTCTTCTGGGGATTACGCTGGTCGGGCTTATCAAATCCCAGCCCCCGGCGGCTTATCCTTGAGACGGTGGTAGTAAATACCCTGCAAGTCTCCTTGCTCAAATAGCGCTTACCGTCCAGCTCACCCCCATTCAGCAACATCTGATAGACTTTTGCCACTTCTTCGGCAGTGGAAAACAGCCCGGCATTACCGGAAACGCCGCCCTGAAAAGCTGCAGATTCATCATGTACAAATCCTTGCAAGGTAGTCTTACGCAAGAAAGGATCTGTTGATGAAGGTACAATATCTTCCTTCTTCAAGAAGCGCAGAGGAAGATACCCCGTACGCTCCAATCCCATCGGAGTATAGAATTCCTTGGCCAAATATTCGTCCATAGACATGCCGGTGCGCGCCTCGACCAACTGCTGCAACAAAATAAAGCCCACACAACTATAACGGTAACGTTTATCTCTAAGCGGAGTATCCACAATCTTCTGCAAGTACTCTTGCTTGAAGGAACGGTTCAGCCAAAGGCTGTCGGACACTTGCATTGTATGTTCCGGTGTCTGCACCTTCGACGTCAGTCCCTGGCGGAAGCGGAACTTAGGGTTCGCCCAAGTCTGCCGTCCGATGCGTGCAGAATGCCGGGCATCGGGACGTGCCTTGAACAAAGTGCCGGTGTAGCTCTCTTCATCAATCGCTTCCTGATAGAACAGCAAGGTGGAAGGCAGACCGGACTCGTGCATCAATAGCTCGCGTACCGTAATATTCTTCTTGTCCGTATCCTGCAGGAAAGGCAGATAGGTTGACACCCGGTCCGTAAGGCTGAGACGTCCGCCATCGTACAACTTCATCACAGCAAGCAGTGTGGCCGTGGTCTTTGTCAGCGAGGCGATGTCGTACACATCCGTTTTCTTCACGGGAAGCGCCTTGCTTCCGGCCTCGTTCCAGACGTGGGTACCGAAAGCTTTATTATACATCTCCCTGCCATCCTTCAGCACCACCACCTGGCAACCGGGGTAAGCCCCTTCACGAATGCCTTCTTCAGCTATCTTGTCTATTTCAGCCAGCAGACGGGAATTCATACCATGCTCTTCGGGTACAAAGCGGGGGGCGCTTTGAGGAGTCAGCGTCACTCCCGCACCGGCAGCAAACCGACTACCGATACTGGCAGACAAGCGTCCCTCTGAACAAGCGCTGCCATAAACAATCCGGGCAACCTGCCGCTGTACCTCCTCGTTGGAGGAGTGTGCCAAAATCACCGCTTCAGCAGCAGCGTCCCCTTGTTTTATCTGCAATACCTGCTTGCCAGGAATAAAGAACAGATAAACCACCGGTACGTCAGGAGCGAACTTTGCAAAGAAATTCTGATAGGGCGTCAAACGGTGTTCGGTGACACAGACCAGAATACGTTTGTACTTGGCCAGCGCATTCCTCAAACGGTTCCCGTCAGCCTCCGGCAGATTCTTGCCCAAATGGAACTCCACAGGACGGGTATACTGCGACAGTTCCTTGAGGAACGGCCGGATTTCCTGCGCTTCTCCCACATTGAGCACGGCAACTTCACCGATGGAAGGGTCCAGCGGAAGTACCTCGTCCCGGTTATCCAGCACAGTGATGGCCGCCAAGTTCAGCCGGCGCATCAAATCACGCGTTTTCGGAGTATTGATGCGGGTCCCCAAACCTGAAAGCTGTACATGGGGTTTCTTTTCCAACCCAAGGGCATATTTATATTTCAGTACTTTACGGCATTTCGCCTCTATCTCTTTCTCTGTCAGCTCCCCTTTTTTCACAGCGGCAAGCACAGCCTCCACTTCTTCCTTAATACGCCGGGGGACAAGCAGCAAATCATTGCCGGCTTTCAGCGCCTGCAAACAGATGCTTTCATTGCCCGATACCCCTTTCATGGCAAGGGCATCCGTAAAGACAAGCCCCTGAAAGCCGAGGTCATTCACCAACAGACCGGAAACTACCTTACGCGAAAGCGAAGACGGGAGCCCCTTTTGCGGCTCTATGGTAGGCACCTCCAAGTGCCCCACCATCATTCCTCCCAATCCGGCACGAATAGCTTTTCTGAAAGGATAAAGCTCTATACTGTCCAGACGGGCACGGGTAAAAGGCAGCACGGGCAACGCCTTATGAGAATCCACATCCGTATCCCCATGTCCCGGAAAGTGCTTGCTGACAGAAAGCACACCACCATCCTCCAACCCTTTGGAGTAGGCAACAACCTTGTTCGCCACATTGAACGGACTTTCACCGAAGGAACGGGTATTGATAACCGGATTCTTGGGATTGATATTCACATCCGCTACGGGAGCAAAATTCACTTGCACCCCCAGTTCACGGCATTGGCGGGCCACCTCGCGCCCATATTCATAAATCAGTGTATCGTTCTGTATGCAGCCCAGCACCATGTTTCGCGGAAAGTTCGGAGTACCGCGAAGGCGCATAGCCAGCCCCCATTCACCGTCAAAGGTAATCATCAGCGGAACTTCCGCCATCCGCTGCGCCTCATTGGTCAACATCACCTGGTTCTGCATCAATCCGCCGGAGAATAACAGACCGCCTACCTTATAGTCCTCCACCACCTTACGCAGCAGTTCCTTGTTGGCCTTGTCCTGCTGGGGGGCAATCGTATAGATGAACAGTTGTCCGATGCGTTCTTTCAGAGTCAGACGCTGCATGACGGAATCCACCCACTGCCTGCACCGCACGTCACTGTTCAAGAGACGTACAAGCGAAGGGTCGTTCGGCGGCACCGGAGTAAACGGCATCGGGCCAAGCTGCGCTTTCAGAAGCGGACAAAGACAACACAATATAGTGATATAGGCAAGCAGGTATATTCTCTTCATTCCTTATAGATAGATTGTTTTTAGGGGATTTGCGGAATAATACTTTTATAAATCAATTCCTGGATATCTCTTCTTATATTCATGTCACCCAGTTTCGTGTTCCATACATTGGGGCACAAGCGGTTGCTGAGGAATACATACACCGTCTTGTTTTCCGGGTCCACCCAAGCACAAGTACCGGTAAATCCGGTATGTCCATATACCGCTTCCGGAGCGGAAGGAGCACAAGGGCTGCGCTTCACAATGGATACATCCGGCTTGTCGAATCCCAGACCGCGACGGCTGATGGCAGATTTCTCCGTCGTAAACAAACGGCAGGTTGCCTCACTCAAGAAACGCTTGCCATTGAATTCACCGCCGTTCAGCAACATTTGATAAACCTTTGCCACCTCTTCGGCCGTAGAGAAAAGTCCTGCATTACCGGACACCCCACCCATGCAGGCAGCAGTCTCGTCATGCACATATCCGCATATATCCTGGCGACGCAGGAAGTCATTGGATGCCGTGGGCATGATTTCCGCTTTGGTGAACTTCGTCAAAGGCAGAAACATAGTACGTTGCAATCCCATCGGGGCATAGAACTCACGGGCAAGGTACAAATCCATCGGCAGCTCCGTCACCTTCTCCACTACCTGCTGCAACAGCACGAAGCCAAGGTCGCTGTAAACATAACGTTTGCCATCCAACTCGCACTTGGCTATCCGCTGAAGGATAGAATTCTTGAAACTCTTGTTCAGCCACATGCCATCTGCCATGTGCAGGGTATAGACCGGTGTATTCTTGTCGGACACCATCCCTTTCCGGAACTTAAAATCGGAACAATAATAGCTATGCTCGCTTACCTGCGTACGATGCCACTCGTCCACCCAACTCTGGGAGTACGGGCCGTGTACCGAATTCGGGTCTATGATGTCCAGGTAGAAGCGGATATAGGGAGGAAGCCCCGATTCGTGGAACAGAAGTTCGCGGATGGTAATGTTCCGCTTGTTGCCATTGCGCAAGAAGGGCAGATAAGCGGAAACCTTGTCATCCAGTTTTATCTTGCCCTCATCATACAGTTTCATGACGGCAAGCAACGTAGCCGTAGTCTTGGTCAGCGAAGCCAAATCAAAAAGGTCCGAAGAACGGACAGTAGTGGTATCCTTATCAGAGTGGGTTCCGAAGCCTTTGTCATATACCGGCAGTCCGTCTTTCCACACCAGCACGCGGCAACCGGGATAAGCTCCCGCTTCCAGTCCCTTTCGGGCAACGGCATCGATACTTTGCAGCACATACGACTTCATGCCGTAATCTTCCGGAACAGTCTTCCCCGGTTTCATGCCCGGCTCAATCATACAGCCCGTTCCCGCTGGAAACAGTTTACCGATACTCATCGACATTCTGCCACTGGCCAGCTTTTTGGCAAAAAGAACATCAGCCACGTATTGCTGCAAATCCGTCTCTGCCGAATGTGCCAGCACCACAGCGCTGGATTTGGCAAGTGCGGGCATCAGAGGTTGCAATGTACGGTAAGAGGTAAAAAAAGTATAGACCAGCGGAGCACGCAGGTTCAAGCCTTCCAGAAAGGCCACATCACGGTCGCTGACATAAGCCGAACCGGTGATGCTGATAACCACGCGACGGAAAGCAGCCAACTGCCCCTGCACTTCCTGCCAGAGAGCCTCATCGGCATTCCAAGGCAAGTGGAAATGGCTGATGCCTGCATTCTTTTTCATAGCTTCCACAAAGGGAGCATCCGCCTCCTTCTCTCCGATGCTGAGCACGGCAATATCACCTTCCACCGGTGCCAGCGGGAGGACATCGAAATAATTGTTCAATACAGTCACTGCCGAACGGCGCAACTTGGCAGCCAACACCTGCGCTTCCTCCGTATTGATGCGATAGCTCATTCCGCTGACCCGAAGTTGCGGCTGGCGGTTTCTCAAACCAAGCATATACTTGTACATCAATACCTTGCGGCACTTGGCATCAAGTTCGTCCTTACTCAGTTGTCCCGACTCCACTGCATCTACCAGCTCCTGCACCGCATTCTTCGTATTGAACTGTACCAGCACCATATCATTTCCCGCCAGCAGCGCTTTGGTAGTTACCTGCGGAATGGCAGACACCCCCTTCATGTCCAAGGCATCGGTAAACACCAGCCCTTTAAAGCCGAGTTCATCCTTCAACAACCCGGTCACCACATTCCGCGACAAGGAAGAAGGAGTCACCCCGTCCGGGTCCAGCGCCTGCACTTGCAGATGGCCTACCATGACACCCCCCAATCCGGCACGTACCATTTCCTTGAAGGGATAAAGTTCCACACTGTCCAGGCGTGCACGGTCGTAGTGCAAGGCAGGAAGCGCCTTATGAGAATCCACATCCGTATCGCCATGCCCGGGGAAATGCTTGCAAACGGAAAGTATGCCCCCGCTTTCGAGCCCACGGCTGTATGCCACCACCTTTTCCGCCACCCGCTGCGGGTTCTCGCCAAAGGAGCGTACGTGTATCACCGGGTTCAGCGGATTCGTATTGACATCCGCATCGGGTGCAAAATTGACGTGTACCCCCAATTCGCGGAACTGGCGGGCCACCTCACGTCCATATTCTTCAATCAGGCCATTGTCCTCGATACATCCCAAGGCGGCATTACGGGGATAGTCCGGAGCGCCTTTCAGCCTCATTGACAGTCCCCACTCTCCATCGAAAGTAACCATAACGGGAATCTTGGCATCCTTCCGGGCCATATTGGTCAAGATAGCCTGCTCTTCCGGAGTACCTTCGGAAAACAGCAAGCCACCGACCTTGTATTTCTTTACCAGCTCGCGCATCTGCTTTTTCGTGGCCTTGTCTGCTCTGGCCGGAATGGTGGCAACGATGAGCTGCCCCACTTTTTCGTGTACATTCAGACCTGACAACACGGAGTCCACCCATTGCCGGCACCGGTTGTCTGCAGCCGAAGGAAGAAACGGGCCTCCCGTCTGGGCGTGAAGTGAAGATAATCCCAATATAAACAATCCTGCAACCCATAAAAGGAGGGTGAGTCTTTTCATCATGCTATTTTTCAGTTAAAGTAAGTACCATTTCTCCTACGTAGATGCCACTCTTTCCGGTGTGCAGCACGGGAACGCTCTTGCCGTCCGCATTCAGATAAACGGCAGGCTTTTCCATAAAAGTATGCGAATGTCCTCCCAAAATGACATCAATGCCACGCGTCTTGCCTACCAGGTTCTCGTCGGAAGCGCCTTCGGGATTTGCACTGCGGATACCCAAATGAGACATGCAAATCACAACCTCGCAATTCTCCTTCTCCCTGAGAAGGTCTGTCATTTCCTGGGCCACCTTTATCGGGTCGTTGTAGACAATGCCTATGCATTTATCCGCCTGCACCAGCCCTTCCATCTTAGGGGCCAGGCCGAAGATTCCGATTTTCACCCCTTCGCGCACCAAGGTGATATAAGGCTTCACCAGCCCTTCGAGTACCGTACCCGTCACGTCATAATTGGAACAGACCACGGGAAAATCCGCCATACGGAACAATTCCGCCATATTCTCAAGTCCGAAATCAAATTCATGATTACCTATCGTCATGGCATCATAGCCCATGAGGTTCATCATCTTGACCTCCAGCTCGCCTTTGAAAAAGTTATAATAAGGGGTACCTTGCGAGATGTCTCCGCAATCCAGCAGCAACATATCCGGATGCTTGCCGCGAAACTGCTTTACAAAACCGGCACGGCGCACCACACCGCCCATCCCGGCATACTCGTCGGCAGCCTCGGCGCTGATGGGTTCTATACGGCTGTGCGTATCGCTGGTGTGCAGGATAAACAGTTGTTTTCCGGATTGGCCGGACGATACAGAATCGGCGGACACCAGGCAAAGGGGTTCTTCAGTAATGACACGCCCCTCTTGCTGTGCCGATGCGGGGAGCATGAAAAGCAGCAGGGCTGCCAAGGAATACATATGTTTCATAGAACTTCTGTTTTTTTAATGCTTACTCTTTAACGACCACTCTTCCCTCCATGCGCGAAGTCACCTTCTTGCCGGCTGCCGTCTGCTTCTCCACATACTTCATGAACAGACCACGCAGTGTAGCCCCATCCGGGCACTCCCTTTTATCCGCCTGCAGGAAAGCCGTCATTCCATCGTTTCCATCAGCCAGATAATCAATCGTGGCAACCGTATAGTCACGGTCATCCTCCACCGGCTTGCCGGCAATGGAAGCCTGGAGCAGCTTGCCATCCTTGCTGATTTCCAACTGTATACCACTCACCCCTTCACCAAGTCTCACCGCAATGTTTTCAAACAAGTGCTTCATGGCAGAGCCTTTCATCGTCAGCACACAGAGCGAATTCTCAAAAGGCAATATCTCATAGATGTTTTCGGTAGTGATATCTCCTTCCGTCAGGGAATTCCGGATTCCACCGATATTGATTAGCCCCATATCGGCCGGTTTGCCCAGCACTTCCACCGCAGCCTCACGCAGTACATCTGCAATCAGATTGGATAAAAGGCTTTCGGGCCGGAATCTGTCCATCGACATTTCTGCGGTTCCCACCACATGATACATAACGCTGTCCATCCGGGCCTTGTAAGGCGCCAGCAGAGCCACGGCTTCGGCATCCGGCTCGGCATCCCAGACAGAGTTCATGGGAATTCTGCCTCCCTCTACCTTGGTCACTTCGTAGGAAGAATGGCAGGAAACCAATAGAAGTGCAACCGCCAACACTGCCCCCGCAAGGAGACTGAAAGTTTGTTTCTTCATATTCATTTAGTTTTAAATTGCTACAAATATACTTTTCTTTTGCGACTGAGCCACACAATTAACCGATTATTTAGACTTGCGTTTAGCAGAATGAAACGCTCAAAAATCATCCCAACTGGCGAAAAAAAGCTTGAAGCACTTGTGTATCTGGCAAATAATTCGTTCCTTTGCACCGCTTTCGCGCAATCGCTGTCAGGACACCAAGAGAGAAGCCTGGTATGTTGCGTTGTAACGATGAAACAATTTAATAATAAAAACAATGGATTTAATTAAAATTGCAGAAGAAGCATTTGCTACCGGAAAACAGCACCCGAGCTTCAAGGCAGGTGACACTGTAACAGTAGCATATCGTATTGTCGAGGGTAACAAGGAACGTGTACAGCTGTACCGTGGTGTTGTTATCAAGATTGCCGGACATGGAGACAAGAAGCGTTTTACAGTACGTAAGATGTCAGGAACCATAGGCGTAGAACGTATTTTCCCGATTGAATCACCGGCTATCGACAGCATCGAAGTGAACAAAGTGGGTAAAGTTCGTCGCGCTAAACTGTACTACCTGCGCGCTCTTACCGGTAAGAAAGCAAGAATCAAAGAAAAAAGAGTTAACGGTTAATTCCAGACTCCTATTTCGAAATAAAAAAGGGAAACTGACAATGTCGGTTTCCCTTTTTTAGTGATATACACAGTAGGCATACACACCATGCGATACTCTACTGCTACTCCCTCATTCAAAACATTGTAAGCCTGCGCTCCTTTCCTTTCACATAAGCCTTCCTTCTTGCTGATATGTTAGTTTATCAGCGCCCAACGGCCGTGAGGCGCTCTGCTAACGACCGTCAACAAGGTGCTTTATGGCCGTTAGGCGAACGCCTCACGGCCGTTAAACAGCTCTCATATGCATAGCTTGCCTATACTGAATACCTATCTTATCCATACCAAAAGCCTGACTTCCACCTATTATCGCACGGGCTTTTACGAAGTTAATACCGTGTTTGCAGGAAACCAATAGCTTGTTTACACGATATTGGCAAATCGCTCCATATCCTATTAATTTATTGTACTACAAGACATTAATAGATTCTTTGGCGTAAATTTAAGGTGGAAGCAAAAGTTGCTTCCACCTTTTCAAGTTGCTTCCACAGCATCCGCAACCCCGATGAATAAAGGGATACAGAGAATGGGTGGAAGTGTGGAAGCAACTTGTGCATAACTTTATTGCTGAGGAATATGTGCCACCAAAGAAAAAAAGGTGTGTCGAAACTCTCATAAACTAAAAATCACCCTCGCCACAGATAGGTGTAGCGAGGGTGACTTCGATAGAAGGAGAGTTTTGACATATCCCCTCCTTTATCAGTTTCCCTAATATTGATTACTTGATATCTCTCAGCTCCCAGCCCAACGCACTGGCACCCAGCACAGCAGCATCAGAGTCCTTCAACTCGGAAGCCAGCAACTTGGTCTTGCCTTTGTAGATATTCAATACATTGTCATCGATGGCTTTCTGGATAGGCTTGAAGATATAGTCGCCCGCCTTTGCCAGACCGCCGAACAGTACGATAGCTTCCGGGCTGGAGAAAGCGATGAAATCGGCCAAAGCCTCACCCAAGATAGTTCCGGTAAACTCAAAGATTTCTTGGGCAATCTTGTCACCCTTCACCGCTGCGTCATACACATCCTTGGAAGTAATGTTTTCTGCCGGAATGTCGCGCAACAAACTCGGTTCGGTACTCTTGGTCAGGAACTCACGGGCAGAACGTGCCACACCCGTAGCTGAGCAGTAAGTTTCCAGACAACCGTGGCGTCCGCATCCGCAGAGACGACCGTTTTCACGACGGATAATAGTATGTCCCAACTCTCCGGCAAAACCGTCATGGCCATATACCATCTGACCGTTAATAACGATACCGCTACCTACACCGGTGCCAAGAGTTATCATGATAAAGTCTTTCATACCACGAGCCGCACCGTAAGTCATTTCACCGATACCGGCAGCATTGGCGTCGTTTGTCAAAGCGGTAGGGATACCCAAGCGCTCTTCAAACATGGCAGCCAAAGGAATTACACCCTTCCAGGGAAGGTTCGGGGCAAACTCAATAGTACCGCTGTAATAGTTTCCGTTAGGAGCACCGATACCGATACCTTTTATCTTGTCTACTCCACCGTTGGCAATAATGAGCGGCAACAGATTCTTGCAAACTTCGTCTACGTAATCATTGACGTCCTCATAAGCTCCGGTTTTGATGGAACTGCTTGCAATAATAGTTCCGCGTGCGTCTACAATACCAAAGACGGTGTTTGTTCCGCCTATGTCAATGCCCACTACATAGGGCTTTTCCATGTTTGAATTCATGATATTACTTTTGTTTAAAGGGTTAGTTAATCACATTCATGGTTACAAAAATCACAAAGAAAAACGACACTGCAAAATCTTTTTTTAAAAAAGTTTGCAACTTTTGCAACTTTTCGTAGCATTGCTGCGTCTAATAGTGAAAATTAATAAGAGTAAAGCAATAAACAGGGAAAACAGTGATACAACTAAAAGACATTAACAAGACCTACAACAACGGAGCACCGCTGCATGTGCTCAAAGGTATCAACCTCGACATTCAGAAAGGCGAATTTGTTTCCATCATGGGCTCATCGGGTTCGGGAAAGTCCACTTTACTCAATATACTGGGTATTCTGGATAGTTACGACACGGGGGAATATTATCTGAACGGTACCCTCATCAAGAACCTCAGCGAAACGAAGGCAGCCGAGTACCGCAACCGTATGATTGGTTTCATCTTCCAGTCCTTCAATCTCATTTCCTTCAAGAATGCAGTGGAGAATGTGGCGCTTCCTCTCTTTTATCAAGGAGTGAGCCGCCGCAAACGTAATGCGCTGGCACTGGAATATCTGGACCGCCTGGGGCTGAAAGAGTGGGCACACCACATGCCAAATGAGATGTCCGGTGGACAGAAACAACGTGTAGCCATCGCCCGTGCCCTCATTACCCAACCGCAGATTATCCTTGCCGATGAACCTACCGGCGCGCTCGACAGCAAGACTTCCGTAGAGGTGATGCAGATTCTAAAGGAACTGCACGATACGGGCATGACCATCGTAGTCGTGACCCACGAAAGCGGTGTTGCCAACCAGACGGACAAGATTATCCATATCAAAGACGGTATCATAGGTAGCATCGAGACGAATCTGAACCACGATGCAAGCCCGTTCGGAAAAGACGGATTCATGAAATAATAAAGGAAGAGCCCCCTCCCCCTTTAATTTTTAATTCTTAATTTTTAATTATCAATGATAGACCTTTGGCAAGAAATATACGGAACCATCAAACGCAACAAACTGCGTACATTCCTGACGGGCTTTGCCGTGGCATGGGGAATCTTCATGCTCATCGTGCTGCTCGGAGCCGGAAACGGTATCATACATGCCTTCGAGCAAAATGCGTCGGAGCGTGCCTTGAACTCTATCCGCATCTTCCCCGGCTGGACCACCAAGTCATACGACGGTCTGAAAGAAGGACGCCGCGTCCAACTGGACAACCGGGACATGGATGACACGGAGAAGCAATTCACCGAAAATGTCATCAGTGCCGGTGCCACCGTGCGTCAAAGTAATGTAAACGTCAGCTTCGGACAAGAATATATCAATATCTCTCTGCTGGGCGTATATCCCAACTACACCGAAGTGGAAACCGTGAAAACAGCGGACGGACGTTTCATCAACTACAACGACCTGAAAGACCGACGTAAAGTCATCATCCTCCATAAGAAATCTGCAGATATCCTTTTCGGAAAAACGCATACTGAACCCATCGGACAATTTGTCAATGCCAGTGGAGTGGCCTATCAAGTAGTAGGCCTCTACAATGACCAGGGAGACCGCGAGGCAAACGAAGCGTATATCCCCTTCTCCACCTTGCAAACCATCTATAATAAAGGAGACAAGCTGAATAACATCATCTTTACAACCAAGAACCTGCACAGCATAGAAAGTAACGAAGCCTTTGAAAAAGAATACCGCAAGGCTATTGCCACCAATCACCGCTTTGACCCCACGGATGAGAGCGCCATATGGATATGGAATCGTTTCACCAACTATCTGCAGACACAGAATGCAATGGGTATCCTCCGGACTGCAATCTGGGTTATCGGTATCTTCACACTGTTGAGTGGGATTGTCGGCGTGTCGAACATAATGCTGATTACCGTGAAAGAACGTACCCGGGAATTTGGTATCCGTAAGGCATTGGGAGCAAAACCTTTCTCCATCCTTTGGCTGATTATTGTGGAAAGCGTGACTATCACTACGCTATTCGGTTATATCGGTATGGTGGCAGGCATCGGGGTGACGGAATGGATGAACTCTGCTTTCGGTAGCCAGACGATGGATGCCGGCATGTTCCAGCAGACCATGTTCTCCGATCCCACCGTAGACCTCAGTATTGCTATCCAAGCTACCCTGACCCTTATCATAGCGGGTACGTTGGCTGGGTTCTTCCCGGCTAAGAAAGCGGTAAGTATCAGTCCTATTGAAGCACTTAGAGCAGATTAAAGATTATGAGAATAGACATAGATACGTGTGAGGAAATCCTCATCACAATAACAAGGAACAAAACGAGAAGCCTGCTTACGGCGTTCGGCGTATTCTGGGGTATCTTTATGCTGGTGGCGCTTATCGGTGGCGGCCAGGGCATGCAGGAAGAACTAAAATCCCAGTTCGAAGGATTTGCAACCAACTCGGGCTTTATCGCTGCACAAAAGACAAGCGAGGCTTATAAAGGTTTTCGCAAAGGACGATGGTGGGATTTGGAGATGGAAGATGTAGACCGTGTACGCAATGTGGACGGTGTGGCGCTTGCCACGCCTTCCATTGCCTTATGGGGACAAGTGGCTGTCTACGGAGACAACAAGTACGACTGTAGTGTGAAAGGCTTGTATCCCGAATATGAACAGATAGAACATCAAGAGATGACCTATGGACGTTTCATCAATGATGTCGACATTAAAGAGTCGCGTAAAGTGTGTGTAATCGGCAAACGTGTTTATGAAAGCCTCTTCAAACCCGGTGAAGACCCCTGCGGCAAATATGTCCGGGTAAATGGTATCTATTACCGGGTTATCGGAATGTGTTCATCCGAAGGCAATGTCAATATACAAGGGCAGGCCTCTGAAGCCATTACATTGCCTTTTTCCACCATGCAACAGACCTACAACCTCGGAAAGAAACTGCATGTAGTATGTTTCATCATGAAACCGGGAGTAAAAGTGAAAGACGTGCAGCCCGAAGTGGAACGTCTTGTAAAAGCAGCGCACTACATTGCTCCCGATGACAAACAAGCCGTCATGCTTCTGAATGCGGAAGCTATGTTCTCCATGATGGACAACCTGATGATTGGAGTGCGCTTTCTAATCTGGATGGTAGGTTTGGGGACGCTGTTTGCCGGAGCTATCGGCGTATCGAATATCATGATGGTAACCGTCAAGGAGCGCACAACGGAAATAGGCATACGCCGTGCCATAGGTGCCCGTCCTAAAGACATTCTGCAACAAATTCTTTCGGAAAGCATGGTGCTGACCACTATAGCGGGTATGGCAGGTATTTCTTTTGCCGTATTTGTACTGCAAATACTTGAAAAGGCCGCCAATGACCCTGGAGTTATCAAAACCCACTACCAGGTTTCATTCGGACTGGCTATCGGAACCTGTATCCTCCTCATCGCATTAGGAGTGCTTGCCGGACTGGCACCTGCCTATCGCGCCATGGCAATCAAGCCAATTGAAGCCATCAGGGATGAATAAACTTATAGAGAGACCACTAACCGTAAGCCATGAAATAATGGCTATATCAATCGTAAATAATTAAATCGTAAATATAAGATGAAAACAAAGAAGTTTCTGAAAATCGCATTATTGGTAGTAATTGCTGCCTTATTCATTTGGACATTCGTTTTTCTGTACCAGAAGTCCCAACCTAAAGTAACAGTATACGAAACGATAGTTCCGGAAGTGACAGACCTTGAAAAGACTACCGTAGCCACCGGCAAAGTGGAACCGAGAGATGAAGTCCTTATCAAGCCGCAGATTTCCGGTATCATTGCCGAAGTATACAAGGAAGCAGGACAAAGTGTGAAGCAAGGGGAAGTGCTTGCCAAAGTAAAGGTGATACCCGAACTGGGACAATTGAACTCTGCCGAAAGCCGCGTACGATTGGCGGAAATCAACGCTGCCCAAGCCGAAACGGATTTCGCCCGTACCCAGAAACTGTACAACGACAAGCTTATCAGCGCTGAAGAGTACGAAAAAGGGGAAGTAAGCGTGAAGCAGGCACGCGAGGAACTGCAGACAGCAAAAGATAACCTGGAAATTGTAAAGGAAGGCATCACCAAGAACAGCGCCTCTTTCAGTAGTACCCTGATCCGTTCCACCATTACCGGTCTGATTCTGGATGTACCCATCAAAGTCGGTAACTCGGTTATCATGAGTAACACTTTCAATGACGGAACCACCATCGCTACCGTTGCCAACATGAACGATTTGATTTTCCGCGGCAACATTGACGAAACGGAAGTGGGCCGTGTGCACGAAGGCATGCCGGTGAAACTAACAATCGGCGCCCTGCAGAATCTTTCGTTCGATGCCACACTGGAATACATATCTCCGAAGGGTGTGGAAGAAAACGGTGCCAACCAGTTTGAAATCAAAGCTGCCATTGCCGCACCGGACAGCGTACAGATACGTTCCGGCTATTCTGCCAACGCAGAAATCGTATTGGACCGTGCCCAGAAAACGCTTGCCGTACCGGAAAGTACCATTGAATTCAATGGTGACAGCACCTTTGTATATGTAATGACGGACAGTGTACCGGTACAGAAGTTCGAACGCCGCCCCATCCAGGTCGGCATGAGTGACGGCATAAAGATTGCCATCAAAAGCGGTATCAGTGCCCAGGATAAGATTCGCGGTGCAGAGAAAAAGGATTAACAAACGGAATAGCTTAAAAAGATATACGATATGAATAAAAAGATATTCTTATACCTCGCAATATTCGGCAGTATCTCAGTGCAGGCGCAGGAACGATGGTCTTTACGCCAATGCATAGACTATGCCATCGAGCATAACATCAGTATCCGCCAGACAGCCAACGCTGCCGAACAGAGTGCTGTCGAAGTAAATACAGCCAAATGGGCACGACTGCCGAACCTGAATGCCAGTGCCGGCCAGAGCTGGAACTGGGGACGTACGCAAACAGCCATCAAAAATGAGGATACGGGAGACTATTCCACTGTATACGTCAACACCAGCAGCCACGGCACTAATATGTCTGTCAATACCAGCATACCTATCTTTACCGGTCTGGAAATTCCCCACCAGTATGCATTGGCCAAACTAAACCTCAAAGCTGCCATTGCCGACCTAGACAAAGCCAAGGAAGACATTGCCATCAATATAGCTTCGGCCTACCTTCAGGTGCTGTTCAATGAAGAGCTCCACCAGGTGGCGTTGGGACAAGTGCAATTGAGCAAAGAGCAATATGTCCGCATCAGCCGGCTTGCCGACTTGGGAAAAGCCTCTCCGGCAGAACTGGCAGAAGCCAAAGCACGTGTGGCACAAGACGAGATGAATGTAGTGCAGACAAACAACAACTATAAGTTGGCCCTGCTCGACCTTAGCCAGCTTATCGAACTGGAAACACCGGAAGGGTTCAATCTGGAATCTCCGGCAGTCAATCTGGATTTAGTCCCTCTCACTCCTCCGGATGAGATATTCCAAACAGCCATGGTGAGTAAGGCTTCCATACAAGCTGCACAGTTCCGCTTGGAAGGCAGTAAACACAATATCCGTATTGCCCAGAGCAACTACTACCCGCAACTGAGCCTGAACGGTAGTCTCGGTACGAATTACTATTCTACCATCGACCGTACTTTCAGCCAGCAGATGAACGATAACTTCAACAAATATGTAGGATTCAACCTCAGCGTACCTATTTTCAACCGTCTCTCTACCCGTAACCGGGTACGCACGGCACGCCTGCAACGTGAAAACTATGCCTTGCAATTGGATAATGCCAAGAAGACACTTTATAAGGAAATCCAACAAGCATGGTACAACGCCGCTGCTGCCGAAAGCAAATATACCAGTAGCCATACAGCCACCGTTGCCAGCGAAGAGTCTTTCAAGCTGATGAGCGAAAAGTATGAGAACGGAAAAGCAAATGCCGTAGAATACAATGAAGCAAAACAGAACCTTATGAAATCCCAATCAGACGAATTGCAAGCCAAGTATGACTATCTGTTCCGTACCAAGATTCTGGATTTCTATAAGGGAGAACCGATTGAATAAAAAAAGAAGTATAATTTTAGTTGTTGTGTTTGATTCTCCCCTCTCCCTGCCTCCAGGCTGACAAGAGGGGAGTTTTTTGTTCTTCTATCTCCTTTCCGAAGAGCGGGAAGAGCTACTGCCGGTAGAACTGCGGGTAGTGCTTGAAGAGCTGCTGCGACGACTTTCGGAACTCCGTACGCCGGAAGCATTTCTTCTTTCCTTGCTTGCCGTCTTTACCCTGCTACGGCTGGGGCTCTTATCATTATTTTTAGTTCTTGAGGTTTCTATTTTCTCTTTACTCGACTTTCTGCCACTATCCACACTACTACGTCGCGTACTGCTGTTACGTGTACCTGTGCTAATGCGATTATTACTACCGTTGCTACGTCGCGTGGTATATACATCATCCCTGCCTGCCGGACGCTTATGCGAATTAGGGCGGATGTTCACCGAACCGAAATCTGAACGGCGGCTGGTGTGGTACGACTTATCATTCCGAATACTCCACGAACCGGTATAGTGCGGATGATGGTAACGACCGCGATAATAGCTGTTGTGATAGTGCGTACGATAATGCCCACCGCAATATGTACGGTAATGATACGGCCGCGGGAAATAGAAATGATTATGGTTGGTGTAAGTGATGTAAACCCTAAAAGACCAACGACCACCACTTACATAAACCGGACGGTAAAAATAGGCGGCCTGCATGAAACGGCCGTACTGCCGGTTATTCAGCACCCATCGAAGGTCGTCATTGCGCACATCCAGATAATCGTAATAGCGATTCAAGGCCCATTCCTCCCCCCGAAGAACGTCATCCATCAGATAACGTATACCGGAAATGAAATCATAGTTTATTTCGTACACGTCATTATACTGTTCTGTACTCAGGTTCAATTCATAGGCCATCTTGTCCGTAAGAAAACGGGTCTCTTTACGCACTTTGCTGTTGCTCATTGCCGCACTACAAACAGCTGTACTCATCATAGCGGCAAGAAATATAAATATAATCCGTTTCATAATCCCTCCTTTTTTTAGTTATTCTTCTCATGATATTGTTTGATGAAGGCATTTATCTCGTTCTTGTCCGACGAGAAGGTCAGCTTGTCTATCGCATAATAGAAATTCGGTTTATCGGCTATTTTAGGATAAATCTTCTTCATCAACTGTTTCTTTTCACTGTCGAAACGATAAAAATCCATCAGACGGATACACTGGTCAGTAGTGAACCAAGAGGTCAGCAAGGCATGGTCGAGCACTTCCTTACGGTCTGAATCGAAACTCTGTTTTTCCATCAGCCCCATAAACTGTTCGAAGGCAGATGGTGACATCACCGGTTCATGCTGCTCGCCTCCTAACGGTCTGTCACCGGGTCTGCCAGGCTTGTGATGATTAGAAGTACCCCAGTTTCCACCAGGTCTTTTGTCCTCTGGAATGAAAATATCTTCCACTTCATTGATGGAGCAATGCACACGTTCATCATATAGGAGTTTTCCTCTTCGGGAATTCTCCCCACGGGATGGCGCTTCATAAACCTCTACCCGACAACTACTACGCAGATTGGCTACAAAACAACTGAAAGTAGGCAGGCAAACCTGCTGTCCGTCGACCAGTACCACCACTCTACGGTATGGACTTTCTATACGGATTCCGTCTATGGGCGCCGCTTTTATTGCGGGAAACGCTACCAGAACTAGACAAACACTTAATATCAAATGACGTATCATGACTTTTCTTTTTTTATTGTACGACAAAAATAGGGAGAGGAAATTCCCCTCCCTAATGATTGTCTCTATTTACAAGTAGGGAAATTCCTAATGACTGGGACTAATTCCTAATCCTGATTCCATCTTCCTCCAATACAACCAGATGTTTTTTGTACAAATCTCCCACAGCCTTTTTGAAGGTTTTCTTGCTGACACCGAAAGTTGCATAGATTTCTTCTGCCGGACTCTTGTCATTCAAAGCTATCCGTCCGCCCTGTTCACGGATATAGTCCAGCAGCGTAGCTGAGAAATCTTCTACTTTAGCCTGCCCCGGTTTTTGAAGCAGCAGGTCTATCTTGCCGTCTTCACGTACCTGCTTCACATAGGCTTTCATCCTCATGCCCGTGTGCAGTGGCTGAAATATCTCGCTCTCATATAGCAAGCCGCTATATTCATCGTTGATGATCGCCTTGAATCCCAAATCCGTCTTCTGCCAAATCAGGATATCCACCTCCTGCCCCGACTCATAGGCGGCCTTCTCTTTGGAAAGATAACGGTCTACCTTGGCCGATGCCACGATACGATAGCTTTCATCATCCAAATGGGCATGAACCACATACTTCTTTCCCACCTGCATCTTCATTTTCTGTTCGCGGAAGGGGACGAAAAGATCCTTCATCAATCCCCAGTTAAGGAAAGCACCATACTGGTTTATCCACGCCACCTCCAAGCAGGCAAACTGCCCGACCTGCACTAACGGTGTCAGAGTAGTGGCTACCAGACGTTCTTCGTTATCAAGATATATAAAAACGTTCAGTTTGTCTCCCACCTTACAGTCTTGGGGGACATAACGCGACGGAAGCAGAATTTCACCTTCTTCGCCACCGTCCAGATACATGCCGAAGGCTACCTCCTTCACCACTTCCAGCGTATTGTACTTTCCTAACTCAATGCTCATAGTTTCTTACTTATCTTCATTTTCCCAACAAAGATAAGTAATTTAGGTACAATACAGCAGTTCGGAAAGAAGAAATAACTTTTTGCTCTAAAAGATAACTTTTTTCTATGAACAACTCTCTTCAAAAAGGGTTATCTTTGTATCGTGACAATCAGCAAGAAAAGATATTACTCACCTTTAAATAAAAAAGATTATGGAATTTCTGACAAATGACAAATTGACAATCGTCGGCGCAGCCGGCATGATCGGTTCAAACATGGCACAGACTGCAATCATGATGCATCTCACTCCCAACCTATGTCTGTACGACCCTTATGCTCCCGGACTGGAAGGTGTGGCCGAAGAGCTGTTCCACTGCGGATTCGAAGGAATGAACATCACATTTACCTCCGATATCAAAGAAGCGCTGACCGGTGCCAAGTATGTGGTATCATCAGGCGGTGCCGCCCGCAAGGCCGGCATGACCCGCGAAGACCTTTTGAAAGGCAATGCCGCTATTGCCGAAGAATTCGGCAAGAATGTAAAAGCCTACTGTCCGGATGTGAAGCACGTGGTTGTCATTTTCAACCCTGCCGACATCACCGGTCTGATTACCCTATTGTATTCCGGCCTGAAACCTTCACAAGTGACCACACTGGCTGCCCTCGACAGCACCCGCCTGCGCAGTGAACTTTCCAAGCACTTCGGCATCGCCCCCGACAAAATCGAAAATTGCCGTACCTACGGCGGTCATGGTGAACAGATGGCTGTATATGCCTCTACCGCCAAGGTGGACGGTAAACCGTTACTTGATATCATCGGTACCCCTGCCCTAACTAAAGAACAGTGGGTCGAAATCCAGACTAAGGTAACCAAAGGCGGTGCCAACATCATCGCCCTCCGTGGACGTTCTTCCTTCCAGAGTCCGGCATACGTCTCTATCGAAATGATAGCTGCAGCGATGGGTGGCAAACCGTTCCGCTGGCCTGCCGGTACATATGTACACAGCCACGGCTTCGACCACATCATGATGGCAATGGAAACTGAAATTACCAAAGACGGTGTACACTATAAGGAACTGAACGGCACGCCCGAAGAAGAAGCCAAACTGAAAGAAAGCTATGCCCATCTCTGCACACTTCGTGACGAGGTGATAGAAATGGGTGTACTGCCTGCCATCAAAGACTGGCACAGCATCAATCCGAATATCGACTGATGTCTTCGATAGCAAATGATTTTTAGAAGTAAGGTGCCTCGCTCCATAGAGCAAGAGGCACCTTTTTTAGATATTTTTCCTCAAAAAGCCTTGCGGTATAAAAAAAACTCTTTATCTTTGCACCCGCAAACGAAAAAGGTGCCATAGCTCAGTTGGTAGAGCAAAGGACTGAAAATCCTTGTGTCCCCGGTTCGATTCCTGGTGGCACCACTTTTCGAAAAAGGTATCGGAATGTAGCGCAGTTGGTAGCGCACTACGTTCGGGACGTAGGGGTCGGGCGTTCGAGTCGCCTCATTCCGACAGAAGGCGACAAACGAGCAAAATCGGTTGTCGCTTTTTCTTTTTCACCTTCACAAACCGCTGTAAATCTGCGGAAAATCTTAAAAACTTCATTCTCGTTTTCTGTTCGATAATCCATTATATAAACCTATAACAAAACAGTTGTCAAAAACAAAACTTTCCCGCTTTAAAAGTAAAAGAAGGTATTTCCATAGGTTTTATCTTTATAGCATGATACCCCTCATACTTTTGAAATATAAAATATGTATAAGTAGTGATTGGAAAATATAACACCACTTTGTTTATAAATGATTGCTGAATTGTATCATACCCTTGATAACAAAAAAAACTATTATTATTAAGCATTAAAGAAAATCTCATTCTCACCAAACCCTGATAATTAATGATATGTGGTAAACACTTACTTTGAAATAATACTCCCAAAGGAAAATGATACCCATTACTGTTAGAACCTTGGAAATACAAAATCTGAGATTGTGTATCATATAGGAATTCAAGTTCTTTCCCCGTATGTGTAAAACAATAAAACCCTGTATGAATAACCTCTATACCTTCAGATAGATTACATTTCGAATGGATAGCTGTATTTACTACTCTTAGCACTTCATGTCTATTTTGCGAATACAGTCCTACTATTGTAGTATATAAATCCATAATGATTACTTTTTTACCGTAAAAATAGCTTTTTATTTTAAAACAACTAAAATAAAATCTATTATTTTCTCAAAATCCACTATAAACTTGTTCGATAATTCGATAGTGCAGCCGACAGAAAAGGCTTAGCTTTTAGAAGTTAAGCCTTTTTTATTTCATCCCTCCTCTCCTCCGGTTTCCCGACCATAAGAGAGGGGGGGCAACGTAACAATCTGGGACCAACGTAAAAACCTGAGGGATTTTATTTCTATGCATATAATTTTTGTACAGTTTTTGATTGAAAGGGTGTCAGATTTGACAATTGCATATCTATTCTATATTATATCAACATTTACCAAAGACATACGGAAACAATCTCCAATAACGTAAAAGAACAAACAAGACTCCAACAAAGAGAACAAAAACAACATATACAGTACACCCGATGTATAAAAAGAATAAAAAAGCTCTCCTTTTTGCATATTCTTTCCGAAATAATCCCTAATTTTGCACTACTCTTAGAATAATTATACAGAAAATGAAGAAAAAAGCCAATCGGTTAGACGCCATCAAGATGATTATCTCAAGCAAAGACGTCAGTTCTCAGGAAGAACTGTTGCAAGCTTTGAGCAAGGAAGGCTTTGAACTGACACAAGCCACCTTGTCACGCGACTTGAAACAGCTGAAAGTAGCGAAAGCAGCGAACATGAACGGTAAATACGTATATGTGCTGCCCAACAACATCATGTATAAACGTTCGAACGACCAGAGTGCAAGTGAAATGCTGATGACAAGCGGATTCGTTTCACTTCAATTTTCGGGCAATATTGCCGTCATCCGTACCCGGCCCGGATATGCCAGCAGCATGGCCTACGACATCGACAACCGAGAGTGTCCCGCCATTCTGGGTACCATTGCCGGAGATGACACCATCATGCTGGTGGTGCACGAAGCAGCGTCACATGACGAGGTACGCAGCTTCCTATCGCAAATCATCCCGAACATTAAATGATAGATAACAACAAAAAACAAGAAATTAAATAAGAAATGGATTCGAAACAAATTGATGTGATGGTGGCTGACGCCTCACATGAAGTTTACGTAGACAAGATTTTGGATACCATCCGGGAAGCTGCCAAGGTACGCGGAACGGGCATCGCAGAACGCACACACGAATACGTAGCTACTAAAATGAAAGAAGGAAAGGCCATCATAGCCTTGTGTGGAGATGATTTTGCCGGTTTCACCTACATAGAGAGCTGGGGTAACAAGCAATATGTAGCAACCTCCGGTTTGATAGTACACCCCAAATATCGGGGACTGGGGCTGGCAAAACGTATCAAGACCGCTTCTTTCCGCCTGGCACGCCTACGCTGGCCTAATGCTAAAGTTTTCAGTCTCACCAGCGGAGCTGCCGTCATGAAAATGAATACCGAGCTGGGATATGTGCCCGTCACCTTCAACGAACTGACCGATGACGAATCGTTCTGGAAAGGTTGCGAAGGCTGTATAAACCATGATATATTGGTAGCTAAGAACCGTAAATTCTGCATTTGCACAGCAATGCTTTACGACCCGAAGCTGCACGAAGAGGATAAAATATAAAAATACTAAGGATATGGAAAAGAAGAAGAAAGTAGTAGTCGCATTCAGCGGAGGTTTGGATACCTCGTTTACGGTGATGTATCTTACCAAAGAAAAAGGGTACGAAGTATATGCAGCTTGTGCCAATACGGGCGGTTTCAGTGCTGAACAGTTGAAGACAAACGAAGAAAATGCCTACAAGCTGGGCGCCAAAGAATACGTCACCCTCGACGTGACGCAGGAATACTATGAGAAAAGCTTGAAATACATGGTATTCGGCAATGTTTTGCGTAACGGCACCTATCCTATCTCTGTAAGTTCCGAACGTATCTTCCAAGCATTGGCCATTGCACGCTATGCCAACGAAATCGGCGCGGATGCCATCGCCCACGGTTCTACAGGTGCGGGTAACGACCAGATTCGTTTCGACATGACTTTCCTCGTCATGGCTCCGGGCGTGGAAATCATCACGCTGACACGCGACATGGCACTGAGCCGTCAGGAAGAGATTGATTATCTGAACAAACACGGCTTTGCCGCCGACTTCACCAAACTAAAATATTCCTATAACGTAGGTTTGTGGGGCACTTCCATTTGTGGTGGCGAGATTCTGGATTCCGCGCAAGGGTTGCCCGAAAGCGCCTATCTGAAACACTGCACCAAAGAGGGCAGCGAGCAGTTGCGCCTCACTTTTGAAAAAGGTGAGCTGAAAGCCGTGAACGACGAGACATTCGACGACCCCATCAAAGCCATCCAGAAGGTAGAAGAGATTGGTGCGGCATACGGTATCGGACGCGACATGCACGTAGGCGACACGATTATCGGTATCAAAGGCCGCGTAGGTTTCGAAGCTGCCGCACCTATGCTGATTATCGGAGCACACAAGTTCCTCGAGAAGTACACTTTGAGCAAATGGCAGCAATACTGGAAGGACCAGGTAGCCAACTGGTATGGCATGTTCCTGCACGAAAGCCAATATCTGGAACCAGTAATGCGCGACATCGAAGCCATGCTGGAATCCTCGCAACGCAACGTAAACGGTACGGCTATCCTCGAACTTCACCCGCTCTGCTTTTCTACCGTAGGTGTAGAAAGCAAAGATGACCTTGTGAAAAACAAGTTTGGCGAATACGGTGAGATGCAGAAAGGATGGACGGCAGAAGATGCCAAGGGCTTCATCAAAGTAACCTCCACAGCACTGCGTGCTTATTATTCAAATCATAAAGACGAGAAAATCTAAATGACCGGCAGGAAGCAAAAACTGACACGTCCCCGGACTGGAAGGATGCTTTCAGGCGTATGTGCAGGACTGGCAAACTTTTTCGGACTCGATGTCTCATTGGTGCGTATCGTTTATACGTTCGCCACGATCTTTACTGCATTTGCAGGCATACCCATATACATTATAATGCTAATTGTTATACCACAAGAACCAAATAGATATTATCGAAATGATTAAAGTAGGAATCATCGGCGGAGCCGGATACACGGCAGGCGAACTGATACGTTTGCTGCTCAACCATCCGGAAGCGGAAATCGTTTTCATAAACAGCTCAAGCAACGCCGGCAACAAAATTACCGACGTACACGAAGGACTGTACGGCGAAACAGACTTGGTATTTACCGACCAGCTCCCGCTGGAAGAAATCGACGTACTCTTTTTCTGTACGGCACATGGTGACACGAAGAAGTTCCTCGAAAGCCACAACGTGCCCGAGGAACTGAGAATCATCGACCTCTCCATGGACTACCGCATAGCCTCTCCCGAACACGACTTCATCTACGGCCTGCCGGAGCTGAACCGCCGTGCCACCTGCAAAGCGAAGCACGTAGCCAATCCGGGCTGCTTTGCCACCTGCATACAGCTGGGCCTGCTGCCGCTCGCCAAACATCTGATGCTGAACGATGATATCATGGTGAACGCCATTACCGGAAGTACCGGCGCCGGTGTGAAACCGGGCGCCACGAGCCACTTCAGCTGGCGCAACAACAACATGAGCGTCTACAAAGCTTTCGAGCACCAGCATGTGCCCGAAATCAAGCAATCGCTCAAACAGCTGCAGAACAGCTTTGATGCGGACATTGACTTCATCCCCTACCGCGGCGACTTCCCGCGCGGCATCTTCACCACCATTGTGGTGAAGACCAAAGTGGCCCTGGGAGAAATCGTCCGCATGTATGAAGAATATTACGCCAAAGATTCCTTTACCCACATCGTGGAGAAGAATATCGACCTGAAGCAAGTGGTAAACACCAACAAGTGCCTCATCCATCTGGAGAAGCATGGCGACAAACTGCTTATCATTTCCTGCATTGATAACCTCCTGAAAGGCGCCAGCGGACAAGCTGTCCATAACATGAATTTAATGTTTAACCTGGAAGAGACCGTAGGATTACGGTTGAAACCTTCTGCATTCTAAAAAAAATGAATTTATTCGACGTATACCCTCTCTTTGACATCAACATCGTCAAAGGAAAAGGCTGCCATGTATGGGACGAGAACGGTACCGAATACCTCGACCTCTACGGTGGCCATGCAGTCATCTCAATCGGACATGCACATCCACATTATGTAGAGATGGTGAGTAACCAAGTTGCTACGTTAGGATTCTACTCAAACTCAGTAATTAACAAGCTGCAACAGCAAGTGGCAGAACGCTTGGGAAAAGTCTGTGGCTATGACGACTACTCATTCTTCCTCATCAACAGCGGTGCCGAAGCCAATGAAAACGCCTTGAAACTCGCCTCTTTCTACAATGGCCGTACCCGTGTGATATCCTTCTCAAAAGCATTCCACGGACGTACCTCACTGGCGGTGGAAGTAACGAACAATCCTAAAATCATCGCTCCCATCAACAACTGCGGGCACGTCACCTACCTCCCGTTGAACGACATCGAAGCCATGAAGGCCGAATTGTCCAAAGGAGATGTCTGCGCAGTGATTATCGAAGGCATACAAGGTGTAGGCGGCATCCAACTGCCGACAGACGAATTCATGCAGGCTCTCCGCCAGACTTGTACGGAACACAACACGGTCTTGATTCTCGATGAAATCCAAAGCGGCTACGGACGCAGCGGCAAGTTCTTCGCCCATCAGTACAACGGCATCAAAGCCGACATCATCACCGTGGCAAAAGGCATCGGCAATGGTTTCCCGATGGCAGGCGTACTCATCAGCCCAATGTTTACACCAGTATACGGGCAACTTGGAACCACTTTCGGTGGAAACCACCTGGCTTGCAGTGCCGCCCTTGCCGTGCTGGATGTGATAGAGCAGGAAAACCTGATAGAGAATGCAGCCCAAGTCGGCAACTTCCTGATAACGGAACTAAAGAAATTCCCTCAAATCAAGGACGTTCGCGGACGCGGACTCATGATAGGGCTGGAATTTGAAGAACCCATCAAGGAACTGCGCCTAAGACTACTGAAAGAGCAGCATGTATTCACCGGTGTAAGCGGTACGAATGTACTTCGCCTGCTGCCGCCTCTGTGCCTCGGCATGGATGAAGCAAAGGAATTCTTGGAACGCTTCAAGAAAGTACTTTAATATTTGACACAAATAATCAGCCAGCAAAAGAAACGACCGAAAAGCAGAATACCTTTCTCTCTCGGTCGTTTTTTGTAGAAAATTTATCTACCTTTGCCAGCAAAACAACTCTTTTAACAACAAAAAGATATGAAAACAGCAATTATCGGTGCAGGAAATATGGGGGGAGCCATTGCCCGAGGGCTGGCAAAAGGAACAATCATCCCTGCCGGTAACATCATTGTCTCCAACCCCACCCAGGGCAAGCTGGACAAGCTGAAGGCAGAATTCCCCGCATTGCAAGTGACCAATGACAACCAGGAAGCGGCAGCCGGTGCAGATATGATAATCTTTGCCGTGAAGCCATGGCTGATGGAGCCAGTGATAAAGGAACTGGAACTAAAAGGCACAGAGATTCTTATATCCGTTGCAGCCGGCATTCCTTTTGAAGAGCTGACACACTATGTAGCAGACAAAGAAATGACCATGTTCCGTCTTATTCCCAATACCGCCATCAGCGAGATGGAAAGCATGACACTCATCGCCAGCCGCAATGCCACCAAGGAGCAGGAGCAACTGATGCTGGACATTTTCAACCAGATGGGACTCGCCATGCTCATTCCCGAAGAAAAGATTGCGGCAACCACTGCCATGACTTCCTGCGGCATCGCCTACGTGCTTAAGTATATCCAGGCAGCCATGCAGGCCGGCGTTGAAATGGGTATCTATCCCAAAGACGGCATGCGCATGGTGGCACAATCCGTGAAAGGGGCAGCCGAGCTGATTCTGAACAACGACACGCACCCCAGTGTTGAGATTGACAAGGTGTGTACCCCCGGAGGAATTACCATCAAGGGAATCAACGAGCTGGAACATGAAGGATTCACCTCCACTGTGATTAAAGCCATCAAAGCGAGTAAATGATATTTAATGTGCTAATGTAACGATGTCCCGATATGCCTATGAGCTACGGTATAATTAAACATTGTGCAGCCTATTGGCACATTGCCACACTTTAATAACAACCCATTAAAAAAATATAATTATGGACGAACAAATCAGACAAATAGCCGAACGCCTGCGCGGACTGCGTGACGTATTGGAACTGACTGCCGACGATATCGCCCGCGACTGCGACATCTCTGCAGAAGAGTACCGTCTGGCCGAAACCGGAGAATTCGACATCTCGGTCAGCATGCTGCAGAAGATAGCACGGCACTACGGCATATCACTGGACGCACTGATGTTTGGGCAAGAGCCCAAAATGAGCTCCTACTTCCTGACACGTGCCGGAAAAGGAACCAGTATAGAACGTACCAAGGCATATAAATACCAATCGCTGGCAGCCGGTTTCATCAACCGCACGGCAGACCCGTTCATTGTGACCGTAGAACCGAAACCGGACAGCGAGCCGATACATTACAACAGCCATGCCGGTCAGGAGTTCAACCTCGTACTGGAAGGCCGTATGATGGTCAGCATCGACGGCAAAGACTTAATCTTAAACGAAGGAGACAGTCTATACTTCAACTCCAAACTGCCGCACGGCATGAAGGCGCTTGACGGAAAGACTGTAAAATTCCTGGCAGTAATCATGTAATAAAGTTATGGTAGAAAGATTTTTATCTCAAACATCCTTCACCTCACAGGAGGACTTCATCAAGAACCTGAAGATAAACGTACCGGAGAATTTCAACTTCGGCTACGACGTAGTGGATGCCTGGGCCGCCGAGCAACCCGACAAACCCGCACTGTTGTGGACCAATGACCAGGGCGAATGCCGGCAGTTTACCTTTGCCGACATGAAACGGTACACAGACATGACGGCTTCCTATTTCCAAAGCCTCGGCATCGGCCACGGAGACATGGTGATGCTGATACTGAAGCGCCGTTACGAATTCTGGTTCAGCATTGTGGCACTACACAAACTCGGTGCAGTGGTGATTCCCGCCACCCACCTGCTGACGAAGAAAGACATCGTATACCGTTGCAACGCCGCAGACATCAAGATGATAGTCTGCGCCGGCGAAAGCGTCATCACCGACCATATCACGGCAGCCATGCCGGAGTCTCCTTCTGTGAAACGCCTCGTAAGCGTCGGGCCGGAAGTTCCCGAAGGATTCGAAGACTTTCACAAAGGTATCGAGGCTGCCGCTCCTTTCGTGAAACCTGAACATCCGAATACGAACGATGACATCTCCCTGATGTACTTCACCAGCGGCACTACCGGAGAGCCCAAAATGGTGGCCCACGAGGTCACCTATCCGTTGGGACACATCGTCACCGGCAGCTTCTGGCACAACCTGAAAGAGAGCAGCCTACACCTCACCATTGCCGACACCGGTTGGGGAAAAGCCGTGTGGGGCAAGCTCTACGGACAATGGATTGCCGGCGCCAACGTATTTGTATACGCCCACGAGAAATTCACTCCCGCAGCCATACTGGAGAAGATACAAGATTATCACGTCACGTCGCTTTGTGCGCCGCCCACCATCTTCCGATTCCTCATCCACGAAGACCTCACGAAGTACGACCTATCCAGTCTGGAATACTGCACCATCGCCGGAGAAGCATTGAACCCCGCCGTATTCGAGACCTTCAAGAAGTTGACGGGCATCAAGCTGATGGAGGGATTCGGACAGACCGAAACGACCCTTACCGTTGCCACCATGCCGTGGATGGAACCGAAACCCGGCAGCATGGGATTGCCCAATCCGCAATACGACGTAGACCTGATAGACCACGAAGGACGTTCCGTGGAAGCCGGTGAGCAGGGACAGATTGTAATCCGTACCGACAAAGGCAAACCGCTGGGATTGTTCAAGGAATACTACCGCGATGCCAACCGTACCCACGAGGCATGGAACAACGGCATTTACTACACGGGAGACGTAGCCTGGAAGGACGAAGACGGCTACCTCTGGTTCGTGGGCCGCGCCGACGACGTTATCAAAAGTAGCGGTTACCGCATCGGCCCGTTCGAAGTGGAAAGTGCATTGATGACCCACCCAGCCGTAGTGGAATGTGCCATTACCGGTGTGCCCGATGAAATCCGCGGTCAAGTGGTAAAAGCTACGATTGTGTTGGCAAAAGAGTACAAGGCACGCACCGGAGAAGAGCTTGTCAAGGAGTTGCAGAACCATGTGAAGAAAGTGACGGCTCCCTACAAATACCCGCGTGTCATCGAATTTGTTGATGAGCTCCCCAAAACCATCAGCGGGAAAATCCGCCGTGTGGAAATCCGGGAGAACGACCGGAAATAATACTCGCCACCCAGCATCTGAATCATAAGACAACATCCGGGTGAATGAATAAGGAGGGGATAAAACCGAAGTCGGCCATTCTATTGACGATTTCTGTTTTACCCCCTCTTTTTACAAATAGTTGTCTCATTGTGAATACCAAAAGGAGAAAAGAACTATATTTGCACGAAATTAAACTTCACTTGGAACATTTATAAACAAGAAAGACCGACACGGCATATGAAAAATAGAATGCAGATATGGAAAATACTGGCTTTCTTAGGAGCGGTACTTTTCTTGTCTGATACAATATACGCCCAACAATGGACATCCGATAGTCATTCGGAATACAAACGGGATACACTCCCTTTCTCACAGCGCTTCATCCACAGATTAGGCGTAGAAGGGCGTGCTGGCTATATTTTTCAGACCAACCCTTTTCTGGAGTACTCCAACCACCAATACAAGCCCATGAAAAATGCCTATGCCGGCCATCTGAAATACTCCTTCCAGCTCCGTCCCCACACCGTTGCCGACCAGGCTTATATAGGAGCCTATCAAGGGATTGGAGTCGGCTATTTCAACTTCGGCAATCCGGAAGAGCTGGGCAACCCGCTGGCGGTCTATCTGTTTCAAGGGGGACGCATCGCCCAATTCAGCCCCCGCATATCCTTGAACTATGAATGGAACTTCGGCGCATCGTTCGGCTGGAAACCCTACGATGAATACGACAACCCGGAGAACCAGATTATCGGCTCGAAAGTGAATGCCTATCTCAATGTGAACCTCTACTTAAAGTGGGCACTCTCCCCCAAGTTCGACCTGATGATAGGAGCTACCGGAAGCCACTTTTCCAACGGAAACACCCAATATCCCAACTCCGGTCTGAACACGGTGGACTGCAAAGTGGGATTGGTATATAACTTTAACCGCAGAGCGGATGAGCTCGCCCAATCATGGCAACGCCCTATCGTTCCTCCATTCCCCCGCCACGTCAGCTACGACTTGACTTTGTTCGGCTCCTGGCGAAAGAAAGCAGTGGCCCATGAGGGCAGTAGTGGCCAGGTACCCGCACCCGGCACTTACAACGTGTTCGGTTTCAGCTTTGCACCCATGTACAACTTCGGCTATAAATTCCGCGCCGGTGTGGCGTTGGACGGCGTATACGACCACAGTGCGAACATGAAAGAATCGTACGAGGAAGAGAACGGCTTCTATACTCCGCCCGCCAAGAAGCAGATGGCATTGGGCTTATCCGCCCGCGGAGAATTTGTCATGCCTTACTTCACGGTAGGTATCGGTCTGGGAGCCAATGTTCTGCACGGCGGCGGTGACATGAAGTCTTTCTATCAGATTCTTGCCCTGAAAATAGACGTAACACGCAATTCGTATCTCCATATAGGATATAACCTCCGGGAATTTCATGAGCCCAATTATCTGATGTTGGGTATCGGCTATCGGTTCAATAACAAACGCCCCAAGCTGTTCTGAACAATAAAGAGGAGGCTATTTATATAGATTCTTTTATTTCATCTGCAAGCACATATTAGTAAGTGCCACGCGCATATCATCTACTATAGTATTATAGTTAGTTTGTTAGTTCACAGCGATGAACACTTTGTTCAAGTATAGAGAAACAGTTTGTTCCAATAAGGAAAAACAGTTTGTTTTCATATGATGAAACGAAATGTTTTGTTAAGGGAAACAAAGTGTTCGCCATAATGAAACAACTTGTTCTATTAAGGGAAACACTTTGTTCGCTATAGGGAAACGGTCTTTCATATCAAGAGCTTATAAAGAAAAAGCTCTGCAAATCAATGATTCACAGAGCTTAATCGAGTACTCGAAGCGGGACTTGAACCCGCACAGCCGCAATGGCCAAAGGATTTTAAGTCCTTCGTGTCTACCATTCCACCATTCGAGCATCCTTTCAAAGAAAGAGCGGAAAACGAGACTCGAACTCGCGACCCTAACCTTGGCAAGGTTATGCTCTACCAACTGAGCTATTTCCGCATTTGGAGAACGGGTGCAAAGATAAACAGTTTTCCCGTTTCTGCCAAATTTTTTTTTATAAAAGTACAGTACTCGCAGCGGGACTTGAACCCGCAGAACCTTTTACCTGCCCAGCAACTCTTTCTCTGCAGCTTGCATGGTCTCAAAATTGAAACCATCTACCACTTTCTGCATCAGGGCAGAGACTTCATCGTTGCAAAGGTTTCCGATACTGCCTTCATGGGTATGATGCACCTCTTTGCTGTGCGAGAAGTTTCCGGCTTCAATATCCAGTCCCACCTTCTTGTAGGCATCGCGGAAAGGCATCCCTTCACGTGCCAAGCGGTTGACTTCCTCCACACTGAAAATAAGCAGATACTTGTCATCATCAAGAATATGTTCGTTCACCTTGATTTCATTCATAATGTAAGTCGTCATCTGCAGACAGTCTTTCAGTTCCTGAAAAGCAGGCAGGAAGACCTCTTTGATAATCTGCAAGTCACGGAAATAGCCGGAAGGAAGATTGTTGGCTATCATCATAATCTGCTGGGGAAGGGATTGCAGTTTGTTGCACTTGGCACGCGTCAGTTCAAAGACGTCCGGGTTCTTCTTGTGAGGCATGATGCTGGAGCCGGTAGTGCAATCGTCCGGCAGCTTCACAAAACCGAAGTTCTGACTGTTGAACATACATGCGTCAAAAGCCAATTTCGATATGGTTCCGGCCACACTGGCAAGGGCGAAAGCAACATTACGCTCCATCTTGCCACGCCCCATCTGGGCATACACTACGTTGTAGTTGAGGGAATCAAATCCCAAAAGACGGGTAGTCATCGTACGGTTCAGCGGGAACGAGGAACCGTATCCCGCAGCAGAACCCAAAGGATTGCGGTTGCACATCTTGAAAGCTGCCTGAAGGAACATCATATCGTCCACCAGGCTCTCGGCGTATGCCCCAAACCAAAGTCCGAAAGAAGACGGCATGGCTATCTGCAAGTGTGTATAACCCGGCATCAGTACATCCTTGTAGCGTTCGCTCTGCATAACCAGCACATGGAACAATTGCTCCACAGCTTCCGCCACCTCCTTTATCTCTGCACGGGTAAAGAGCTTCAAATCGAGCAACACCTGGTCGTTGCGCGAACGTCCGCTGTGTATTTTCTTACCTATATCACCCAAGTTGCGCGTCAGCATAAGTTCCACTTGTGAGTGAACGTCTTCCACTCCCTCTTCTATCACAAATTCTCCACGCTCGGCCATCGCATAGATTTCCTTCAATTCGGCCAGCAATTGCCGCAGTTCTTCCTTCGTCAACAAGCCAATGCTTTCGAGCATCGTGATGTGCGCCATGGAACCCAGCACATCGTGCTTTGCCAAATAAAGGTCCATTTCACGGTCACGGCCTACCGTGAAGCGTTCGATATCCTTATTTACCTGAACGGATTTTTCCCAAAGTTTCTGAGCCACGTTGTTTCTAATGATTAATGGTTAGTGATTAATATTGTATCATCGCCAACATATCTGCTATCTTCTCCAATCCTTCCTGCAAGGGTTTCTGCACCATGGTCTTCATAAACGGATTTATATCCATGCCGATGGTCAGTTTCATTTTACATTCGGTTTCGGTGACGGGTACAATCTGTATCCACAGATTGAAGGGCAGCGGTGAAGTGGTTGTTGCAAACTTGATACACTTGCAAGGTTCCTTCTCCACAATCTGCAACGTAATCTTTCCTACGGGAGCCACCTCTATCGTCATGCTCTCCGCATCAAAACTCAAGTTCTTCACTTTGTCTTCAGGCAAACGGTCTTTCACCTTCTCCAGATTGCTCAGGTCGGAAAGCTTTTCATAAACAGCTTCTTGTGAAGCCGGTACAACTTTCACTCCACTCTCAAATTTCGTCATGATCAATCGTATTCAAAAAGAAAAAAGAACTATCCGGACAGAATCTATCCGAATGGCTCTTTTATCCATATTAACATTTTTACAAATAAGTTCTTATTTACCAGATTCCCAATGTGCAGGGTCTTTACGCCATTCATTCAGAGTCTCCACATCTTCTTCCTCGATATAGCCCGTACGCAGTGCCACTTCCATCACAGCCTCGTAATTGGTCAGCGTCACCAAAGGCACCTTGGCATCCTTGAAAGCCTTTTCGGCAACCGGGAAACCATAAGTATAGGCAGCCACCATACCGATGACCTCACATCCGTCACGGCGGATAGCTTCTACAGCCTTTAAACTGCTTCCACCCGTAGAAATCAAATCTTCCACGACTACCACCTTCATACCGGGACGAAGTTCACCTTCAATCAAATTCTCCAGTCCATGGTCTTTCGGAGTGGAGCGTACATATACAAACGGCAAGTTCAATGCATCGGCCACCAAGGCACCTTGCGGGATAGCTCCCGTTGCCACACCGGCAATGGCATCCACCTGTCCGAAACGTTCCAAAATCAGACGCGTAATTTCAATCTTTACGAAATTACGGAGAGAAGGATAAGAAAGGGTTTTGCGGTTATCACAATAAAACGGAGACTTCCATCCGGATGCCCAAGTGAACGGGTTAGCCGGTTGTAGTTTAATCGCTTTTATCTTCAGCAACTTCTCTGCAAACAATCTTTCTAAAGTTTTCATAGCAAAACTAATCTATATATGATAAATATGGCACAAAAATACGGAAACAGAATGAGAATAAAAAAGAGAAAGCCGATAATTTTCATTCGGAGTAGTCATTTTCCTCAGAAACCTCTATGCAACGACATATATCCTTCATTTCGAACCCCCTGCTCAAGGCAAAACGCACCAGTTTGCCATTCAACTCATACTCACTTTCGGCACGGACGCTTTTACGCTTTGCCGCCAGCAGCTTCTGCAGGACGGCGTGGTATTCCTCCTCATCAATCTCGTTCAAATAGGGCCAATAGACAGATGAAGATATCTTTTTCAACTGGAGCGCCTGCCCTATCTTCATCTTACCCCATTTGGCTAAACGGTATTTGTCGTTGATGAAAGCACGGCAGAAGCGTTCTTCATCAATGTACTTCTCTTGTTCCAGACGGTTGATGATACGGTCTATGGCATCATAGGCAATGCCCCAGCGTTGCAGTTTCTCCGCAATCTCCGCCCGGCAATGCTCGGCAGTGGAGCAATATGCCGCCACTCTGTTCAAAGCTTCAGTTTCAGTTATTTCTATCATCGTTCTGCAATTACGTACCGGTCGTTGCCGGAAATATCTTTTCGGATACGGACATTCGTATAGTCTTGCTTGCGAAGCATCGAAGCGACAGCCTCTCCAAATGCCCGGTTGATTTCAAAATAGAGTCGGCCGCCGACCGTCAGCATGCTCCGTCCCAGTTCACCTATACGCCGATAGAAACGGAGCGGGTCGCTGTCTGGAACAAACAAAGCTCCCGAAGGTTCCCAGTTCAAGACATTTGGTTCCATATCCCGCTTTTCTGTTTCCGTAACATAAGGTGGATTACTGACGATTACATCAAAACATTCACCCTCAACCGGTTGATACGTCAGGACATCACGCTGTACAAATAGCACGGAAGCCTGCAAAAGGTGGTTATTGTCGCCGGCTATGGCAAGAGCTTCTCCGGAAATGTCCCAAGCAGTTACTTCCGCCTCCGGCAACTCTTTAGACAAAGTGACGGCAATACACCCACTTCCAGTGCCAATGTCGAGAATACGGGAAGCCGGAGCGACTTCCTCCAGCATCCTCTCCACCAGTTCTTCCGTTTCGGGACGGGGAATAAGCACCCCCGGAGCCACCCGAAAAGTACGTCCCAGGAAACGGGCAGTACCCTGCACATACTGTATGGGCTCAAAATTGCACAGACGGGAAAGAATGCTTTCCAATTCCTTTTCATCCTTTGGAGATAAAATCATATCTTTGCCCAGGTAATAGTCAATATGACTCTGACCTAACATTTCACAGCAGACAATACGGGAAAGATTGGCTGCCTCCCGGGGAGGATAGCACTCCTGCAAAGCACTGCGGATATGTGAAACGGTTACATTCATTCGGAGTCCGGTTTTATTCGGGCTGCAAAAGTAATCATTAATTTTGATTATTCAACCAAAAGACAAGCAAGGATATGAATTCAGAAGAAGAGAAATATATGCTGCGATGCATCCAACTGGCACAAAACGGACTTTGCAATACAGCACCCAACCCGATGGTGGGAGCGGTAATAGTATGTGACGGGAAAATCATAGGCGAGGGATACCATGTGCGCTGTGGAGAAGCCCACGCTGAGGTCAACGCCATCCGTTCCGTGAAAGACACGTCCCTGCTGAAACGTTCCACCATCTATGTCAGCCTGGAACCGTGTTCGCACTATGGCAAAACTCCTCCTTGTGCAGACCTCATCATCGAGAAGCAGATTCCACGCATCGTCATCGGGTGCCGGGACCCTTTTTCTAAGGTTGCGGGCCGGGGCATACAGAAACTGAAGGATGCCGGACGTGAAGTTATTGTCGGAGTGCTGGAAACAGAATGTCGGCAGCTCATCCGCAGGTTCATCACTTTCCATACTTTGCGACGCCCCTACATCACCCTAAAATGGGCGGAATCTTCTGACAGATATATCGATTACTCCCGCACGGACGGTAAACCGGTTATCCTCTCCAGCCCGCTGACTTCGATGCTGGTACACAAGAAACGGGCAGAGCACAGTGCCATATTAGTAGGTACCCGTACGGCTGAACTGGACAATCCCGGCCTGAATGTCCGCCATTGGTATGGTCGTTCACCGGTACGTATCGTGCTGGACCGGCAACAAAAGCTATCCCCCAGCCTTCACCTATTTGACGGTAGCGTGCCGACCCTCGTTTTTACAGAAATCCCGCACGCTCCGCTACCGAATGTAGAATATCTGCCAGTCAGCGACTACCGGCAGAATATACTCCCCGAAATCATGGAAATGCTGTATACACGCGGATTACAATCCCTTTTGGTAGAGGGTGGCAGCCAAACGCTCCAATCCTTCATTGATGCCGGATTGTGGGACGAAATCTTTGTGGAAGAAGCTCCGCACCTTCTTCATTCCGGCGTCAAAGCACCCGAAATCAGTGACGGATATCCATTTGCAACAGAGTATTCTTTCGGCAGGAGTTTTCGCCATTATACGGCCTCAAGAAACAGTCAATAGCCTCATTTCAGGGCTTTTTTATCGAGAAAAAGGGGGATATTATCTATAATTTTATATAAAACTTCCCCGTAAAGCTGTTTATAGAAAAAAATGTTCCTATTTTTGCAACTTGTAAATAAACACTAACTTTCAAAATGAGAATAAAGTTTCTATCAGTAATTGTGAGTTTTCTTATTGTGTCATTTGCTCTAAGTTCATGCCTTGACTCTGACGACAATTATGAATTCAGCTCCGATGCTACTATACATGCTTTTGGTATCGATACCATACATGGCAAACATTACAAATTTACAATTGACCAGCTCAATAGACTCATCTATAACAGAGATTCATTGCCCGTAGGTTCAGATACCATCATTGACCGTATTCTGATTGATACTATGACCGTTACCGGTTGGATAACTTCAGGCTCGCCTACCGACACGGTATTCGTCATGTCGGACTCCGTGGATTTGAGACCCGCCATGAATAACGATGCCGGCATGCTGTTCAAAGCACATGCCGCCGACGGTGTTACAGTCCGCGAATATAAATTGAAAGTTAATGTACACCTGCAAGACCCGGACTCACTCGTATGGACAGACATGCAGAAAAGGGGGAATATATTCTCCAATACCATCAATTTAGGTCAGCAAAAAGCGGTTGTACTGGGAGACGAACTATTTGTCTACACTTCCAACAGTACTGCTTACAAGACATCGACTGCGCCCGATAAATACAACTGGAGTAAAGTCAATGTCAGCAACCTCCCCTCAGACGTAAAGCTGACATCTGCCGTAGAGTATAACAATGCGCTTTATATGGTTACAGAAAGCAAAAGAGTATTCAGCTCTACCAACGGCGGCGCCTGGACAGAAGTCACTACATTGGGAGACAATGTCATAGTCCTCATCAATGGTTTCTCTGACCGGCTCTCGGGTATTGTGGAAATCAACGGAAAGCAATATTTCAACATCTGTAAAGACGGAAAGAATTGGGAAGCGGAAAACACGGCTGACAACCTTACCCTTGAGGAAGTCCCGGCAGGATTCCCTACCGAAAACATATCCACCACCCAGACCAACACCGGCAATGGTGTAGAGAAGGTGGTTCTGGCAGGAATGCCGCTGGCCAACGAACAAGAGACAATACCCTGGTTCTCATTGGACGGCAAAGGCTGGGCAAGCCTGGCTAACACGGTGTACGACACATCTTGTCCCGGCATGGTCAACCCTGCCATTATGTACTATGGCGACATGTTCTATTGCTTTGGAGGAGAACTTGACGCCATCTACAACTCCATCACAGGCATTGCGTGGAGCAAGACAGAAACCAAGTTCCTGCTACCCCAGGAATTCAAAGGGAAAGGCGCGTACTCCATTATAGTGGAACCGACGAAAGACAAAACTGTGGCCCCGGCAGACAAACGGGACTTCATTTGGGTGATATTCGGCGGTAACGGCACCAAGAATGAAGTATGGCGCGGACGTCTTAACAGATTGGGCTTCGAAATACAATAATAATGATGTCATATAAGGAAGAAATCGATCTAAACCGGATACCCCAGCACGTGGCGATTATCATGGACGGTAACGGACGGTGGGCCAAGCAGCGTGGACACGAACGCAGCTATGGACATCAGGCCGGCGCAGAGACTGTGCACGTCATTGCAGAGGAAGCCGCTAAATTAGGAGTCAGATACCTTACTTTATATACGTTCTCTACCGAGAACTGGAATCGTCCGTCGGACGAGGTAGCCGCCTTGATGGGATTGCTCTTCGACTCCATAGAGGAAGAGACGTTCATGAAGAACAATATCAGTTTCCGGGTAATAGGAGATATTGAAAAACTGCCTGCCAACGTACAGCAACGGCTCAACACTTGCGTGGCACACACCTCCCACAACACGGGAATGTGCCTGGTACTGGCATTGAGCTACTCTTCCCGCTGGGAAATAACGGAAGCTGCCCGGCAAATAGCCGACCTGGTACAGAAAGGTGAGCTGAAACCCGAACAAATCGACAGTGAGCTCATATCCCGTCATCTGACAACCCACTTCATGCCCGACCCCGACCTGCTGATACGTACCGGAGGAGAGCTCCGCCTTAGTAACTACATGCTCTGGCAATGCGCCTATTCGGAACTTTATTTCTGTGATACCTATTGGCCCGACTTCCGTGAAGAAGAATTACGCAAAGCCATATGTGACTATCAGAAACGCGAACGCAGGTTCGGCAAGACCAGCGAGCAAATCAATTAATCACCGGACACACAAATAGTAAATAGTAAATTGTAAAATAGTAAATAAAAAGATGCACTATCGTATTTTCTCCATACTCGTAACGTTTGTCTGCCTTTTCGGCTGCGCACTGACAACAGCAGCACAGGACGTAAACAACACCGATGAAACCGAAAAGCCGGTTATACTCTATTCGGGAACACCCAAGAAGTATGAAATAGCCGACATTAAGGTCGAAGGAGCCCAGAACTATGAGGATTATGTAATTGTCGGATTGTCCGGACTATCCAAAGGGCAGACTATCACCGTGCCGGGTGACGAGATTACACAAGCTTGTAAGCGCTACTGGCGCCACGGTCTGTTCTCTGACGTGGAAATTACAGCAGACAAGATTGAAGGCGACCAAATTTGGCTGACCATTCATCTGACCATGCGTCCGCGTGTTTCCGACATACGCTACAACGGTGTGAAGAAGTCAGAGCGTGAAGACCTGGAAAGCAGAATCGGCATGATAAAGGGCGGTCAGATTACACCTAATCTGGTGGACCGCGCCAAGACCTTGATAAAGCGCTATTTTGACGACAAGGGCTTCAAGAATGCAGATGTAATCATCACCCAACGTGATGATCCGGAAAAGAAGAATGAAGTGATTGTCAACATCGACATCGACAAGAAGGAGAAAGTGAAAGTACATCAAATCACCATTGTAGGCAACGAGGCCCTCACGACCAAGAAGCTGAAGCGTGTGATGAAGAAAACAAACGAAAAGGGCAAGCTGCTCAATCTGTTCCGCACCAAGAAATTCATTGAGGACAACTACGAAGCGGACAAACAGCTGATTATCGACAAATACAACGAACTGGGTTATCGTGACGCCATCATCGTGACAGACAGTATCAAGCCCTACGATGACCGCACGGTAGACATCTTCATGCAGATTGAGGAAGGACAGAAATACTATCTCCGCAATGTAACCTGGGTAGGTAACACACTGTATCCTTCCGAACAACTGAACTTCCTCCTCCAGATGAAGAAGGGTGATGTCTACAACCAAAAGTTACTTGAAGAGCGTACAATGACCGATGACGATGCCATCGGTAACCTTTACTACAACAACGGTTATCTGTTCTACAGCCTCGAACCGGTGGAAGTAAACATCGTGGGCGACTCCATCGACCTGGAAATGCGTATCTACGAAGGTCGCCAGGCTACCATCAATAAAGTCAGCATCAACGGTAACGACCGTTTGTATGAAAACGTAGTACGCCGTGAACTCCGTACCCGTCCGGGCGAACTCTTCAGCCGTGAAGACCTGATGCGTTCCATGCGTGAAATCCAGCAGATGGGACACTTCGACCCCGAACAAATCCAGCCCGACATCCAGCCGAGACCGGAAGACGGCACGGTAGACATCGGTTATGACCTTGTATCCAAAGCCAACGACCAGGTAGAGTTCTCCGCCGGTTGGGGACAAACGGGTATTATCGGTAAGTTAAGTCTGAAGTTCACCAACTTCTCTCTGTCCAACCTGCTGCATCCGGGTGAGAACTACCGCGGTATCCTCCCGCAAGGCGATGGTCAGACATTGACCATCAGCGGCCAGACCAATGCCAAATACTATCAGTCATACAGCGTTTCATTCTACGACCCGTGGTTTGGCGGTAAACGCCCGAATGCATTCTCCGTATCGGCTTTCTATTCTCGCCAGACCGACATCAGTAGCCGTTATTACAATTCAGCCTACATGAACAGCTATTACAACAGCTATTATAGCGGTATGTATGGCTACGGTATGTACAACTACGGCAATTACAACAACTACGAGAATTATTACGACCCGGACAAATCTATCCAGATGTATGGTCTTGCAGTGATGTTCGGTAAGCGTTTGAAGTGGCCGGATGACTACTTCCAGTTCACAGCCGAGTTGTCTTACCAACGTTATGTTCTGAGTGACTGGCAGTACTTCCCGGTTACCAACGGTAAGTGTAATAACCTCAGCCTCAACCTGACCTTGTCCCGTAGCTCTATCGACAACCCGATTTATCCGCGCCAAGGTTCCGAGTTCTCGTTGTCTGCACAAATCACACCGCCTTTCTCTCTGTTCGACGGTACCGATTACAGCAAGTACAGCACCAGCAGCCAGGAAGACATGAACAAGATGCACAAGTGGATTGAATACCACAAGTGGAAATTCAAATCCAAAGTCTACATCCCGTTGATGGACCCGATTACCGTCAAACGTACTCCGGTGCTGATGGGACGTGTAGAATTCGGTTTGCTGGGACACTACAACAAATACAAAAAGTCTCCGTTCGAAACGTTTGACGTGGGTGGTGACGGTATGACCGGCTACTCCAGCTATGCTACAGAAAGTATCGCCCTCCGTGGTTATGAGAACAGCTCATTGACTCCATACGGTTCTGAAGGTTATGCCTATACACGTCTCGGACTGGAATTAAGATATCCTTTGATGCTCGAAACAAGTACCAGTATTTATGCGTTAACGTTTGTGGAAGCCGGTAATGCATGGCATGATGTCAATAAGTTCAACCCGTTCGAATTGAAACGTTCAGCCGGTGTCGGTGTCCGCATCTTCCTCCCGATGATTGGTATGATGGGTATCGACTGGGCTTACGGTTTCGACAAAATAATGGGTTCCTCGCAATATGGCGGCAGCCAGTTCCACTTCATCCTGGGACAGGAATTCTAAGCAATGGACAATTGATAATTGACAATTAATGCAGTATCGTTATGAAGAAGAGTTTATTGATCCTTTTTACACTGTTTGCAGTAAGTATAACAGCCAATGCACAGAAGTTCGCCTTGATTGACATGGAATATATCCTGGAAAATATTCCTGCCTACGAACGTGCCAATGAACAACTGGAGCAAGCCTCCAGACAATGGCAGAGTGAAGTCGAAAAGATTTCCGAAGAAGCCAAGACTCTGTACAAGAACTATCAGTCTCAGATTGCCTCCCTTTCTGAAACACAGAGAGGTAAAAAGGAAGAAGAGATTGTCGCTAAAGAGAAATCAGCAGCCGAACTGCGCCGCAAATACTTCGGTCCGGAAGGCGAACTGTATAAAAAACGTGAAAGTCTGATGCAACCCATTCAAGATGAAATATACAATGCTGTAAAGGAAATTGCGACACAGAACGGATATGCGGTAGTTGTAGACCGTGCTTCCGCATCAAGTATCATTTTTGCCTCGCCGAGTATTGACGTCAGCAATGAAGTACTTGCAAAACTGGGATATTCAAATTAATTTCATACATTTGTTTCAGAATATAGACTGCATTCAGGATTAAAAATAAGCTTGCTTATTTTGTATTGCGTTCAGTTTGCGCTATATTTGTCCCCGACGAATAATCATTCAAATAAATAATAAACATTATGCTTAAAAAAATCGCACTACTCGTAGTTATGTTCGCCCTCCCGCTGGGAGCTATGGCGCAAGCTAAATTCGCTCACATGAATTCTCAGGAAGTAATCACTGTTATGCCTGAATTTACCAAAGCTCAAGCTGACCTTGATGCTATGTCTAAGAAATATCAGGATGAAATGCAGCGCACTAACGAAGAATTCCAAAAGAAGTATCAGGAATATCTTGTTCAACAAGATTCTTTGCCCAAAAACATCGCTGAAAGACGCCAGAAAGAATTAAACGATATGGCCCAACGCCAAGAACAATTCCAACAAGAAGCTTATCAAAGTATGCAGAAAGCACAGCAGGATGCTATGGCTCCTATCTATAAGAAACTGGACGAAGCTATCCAAGCTGTCGGCAAAACTGAAGGTGTTGTCTACATTTTCGACTTGGCCCGTACCCCGATACCATTCGTAGGAGCACAGAGCGTTGATGTAACTGCCAAAGTCAAAACGCAATTGGGCATTAAATAATAGAATTATTATGATAAAGCAAGCGCGGATAGTTTTATCCGCGCTTATTTTTTATACATTACTGAGAAATTTGAATTATCTTTGCATGGTACATAGCCTTTAGAACGCATGAAACAGACATTACCTTCTGCAGCCGGTCCCATCGGAATATTCGATTCCGGATATGGTGGACTGACTATTCTGAGCAAGATACGGGAAGCCCTTCCCCAATATGACTACATTTACCTGGGCGACAACGCACGTGCACCTTACGGGACCCGCTCATTCGAGATTGTCTATGAGTTCACTTTACAGGCAGTCACCAAACTGTTCGAGATGGGATGCCATCTCGTCATTCTGGCATGTAATACAGCTTCGGCAAAAGCCCTGCGCAACATACAAATGAATGATTTGCCCCGCCTCGACCCAATGCGTCGTGTGTTGGGAGTAATCCGCCCAACCGTAGAATGCATAGGGAACATTACCCAAAGCCGCCATGTGGGAGTGCTTGCCACGGCAGGAACCATCAAGTCTGAATCCTATCCGCTGGAAGTGCATAAACTCTTCCCCGACATCAAAGTGAGCGGTGAAGCCTGCCCTCTATGGGTATCCCTCGTAGAAAACAACGAGGCACAAGGTGAGGGTACCGACTACTTCATACGCAAGAACATCGGCAACCTGCTGGCCAAAGACACGCAGATAGACACCGTCATTCTGGGCTGCACACACTTCCCGCTGCTGCTGCCTAAGATACAACAATACATGCCCGACGGCATCACGACCGTCACCCAAGGGGAACTGGTGGCAGACAGTCTGAAAGACTATCTTCACCGTCATCCGGAAATGGACAGAAAATGCACCAAAGGTGGAAGATGCGTCTACCGCACCACAGAATCGGAGGAGAAATTCACAGAATCGGCTTCCACTTTCCTGAATGAATCGATAAGAGTTGAGAGGATTGAACTATAAATCCATCAGCATTAAACATTAAAACAAAAACATTTGTTATATTTGTAAGACAGAAACCTCTAAATTCTTACCATCATGAAAGAAGAAGATAAAAGCAAACTCATTGAGGTGTTCACCGGTTCACCGTGGGAAGCAGAACTTGTAAAGAGCCTGCTGGGAAATAGTGATATTGAAGCTGTAACAAAAGACGGAATGGTAGTAAACGTTGTACTGCCTGCCACTGCGGTAGATGTTTCCGTCCTCGTCAATGAAAAGGACTACGAAGCCGCTATGGAAGTAGTCCGCGAATACGAAAAGAGAGAAAATGGAGATTGATTTCAATAGAATTGCTGTCAAGATAGGCAGCAATGTTTTGACACGTCGTGACGGCACTCTCGACGTCACCCGCATGTCCGCTTTGGTGGACCAGATAGCCGAGCTGCACAAGGCCGGCATAGAAATAATACTTGTTTCTTCCGGAGCCGTTGCTTCGGGACGTAGTGAAGTGCACCCCACCAAGAAGTTGGACAGCGTAGACCAGCGCCAGCTCTTTTCCGCTGTAGGGCAGGCCAAACTCATCAACCGCTACTACGAGCTGTTCCGGGAGCATGGCATCCCCGTGGGACAAGTGCTCACAATGAAAGAGAACTTTTCCACCCGCCGCCATTACCTCAACCAGAAAAACTGTATGACCGTAATGCTGGAGAACGGCGTCATTCCCATTGTCAATGAGAACGACACCATCTCCGTGAGTGAACTGATGTTCACCGACAACGATGAGCTGTCCGGCCTGATAGCCTCCATGATGGATGCCCAGGCACTAATCATTCTCAGCAATATAGACGGCATCTACAACGGTTCACCCGCCGACCCGAATTCTCAGGTCATCCGTGAAATAGAACAAGGCAAAGACCTCTCCTCCTACATACAAACTTCCAAATCCAGCTTCGGACGCGGCGGCATGCTGACAAAAACCAACATTGCCCGCAAAGTGGCAGATGAGGGCATCACAGTAATCATAGCCAACGGGAAGCGGGACAACATCCTTGTGAAAATAATGAATAATGAAGAATTAAACTATACCCGTTTCATTCCGTCTCCGGAACCGGTATCGAGCATCAAGAAATGGATTGCGCACAGCGAAGGGTTTGCCAAAGGCGAACTGCACATCAATCATTGTGCCACCGAACTGCTCTTCTCGGACAAAGCAGTAAGCATCCTACCGGTAGGCATCACTGACGTTATAGGCGAGTTCGAGAAGGACGACATCGTACGGATTATCGACTTCGGCGGTAAACCCATCGGTGTGGGAAAAGCCAACTGTGACTCCAGCCAGGCACGGGAAACAATGGGAAAACATGGAAAGAAACCCGTAGTGCACTACGACTACCTATATATAGAATAGGACACAGACGGATACTATCCACGATATTCATACTTGCATATTTATCACTCTATACTCAGTAAGAAAATGAACTTAAACAAAACTTTTGTCGCCGTACAAGATGCCAGCCGTAACATGCTAGCGTTGAGCGACAAAGAAATCAACCAAATATTACTGGCTGTTGCAGACGCTGCCATAAACAAAACAGACTTCATTCTGAGTGAAAACCAGAAGGATTTGGAGCGTATGCCTTCTACCGACCCTAAATACGACCGCCTGAAACTGACAAAAAGCCGTTTGCAGGACATCGCTGCGGACATCCGCAACGTAGCCGCCCTCCCTTCTCCTTTGGGAAAAGTCCTTAAAGAGAACGTATTACCCAACGGATTGAAGATAAAAAGGGTCAGTGTACCTTTCGGTGTCATAGGCATTATCTACGAAGCCCGTCCCAACGTCAGTTTCGATGTATTCTCACTCTGCCTTAAAAGCGGCAATGCCTGTATTCTGAAAGGCGGAAGCGATGCAGACTATTCCAACCGTGCCATAATCAGCGTGATACACGAGGTACTGGAGCATTTCAACGTAGATACACATATCGTGGAGCTGCTTCCTGCCGACAGAGAGGCGACTGCCGAACTACTGCATGCCAACGATTATGTAGATTTGATAATTCCGCGCGGCAGCAGCAGCCTGATAAACTTCGTACGCCAGAATGCCACAGTACCGGTTATAGAGACAGGTGCCGGCGTATGCCATACGTTCTTCGACCGCTATGGCGATATAAGCATAGGTCCATCTATCATTGCCAATGCAAAGACACGCCGGGTCAGTGTATGCAACGCTTTGGATTGCCTGATTATCGAAGCCGACAGCCTGGCTAATTTGCCCGACCTATGCCTGCCGCTGCAATCAAGCAATGTAGAGATATTTGCCGATGAACCCGCCTACCACAGTCTGCGTGACAAATATCCCGTCGAGCTGTTGAGACTTGCCACTGAAGACTGCTACGGCAGAGAGTTCCTGGACTACAAGATGGCCATTAAAACCGTGAATTCTTTCCAGGAAGCATTGGCACATATCCGGAAGTACGGTTCCAAACATAGCGAATGCATCATTACGGACGACAAGACACGTGCCGAATGGTTCTGCCGGGAAGTGGACGCCGCTTGCGTATACGTCAATGCACCGACCTCTTTCACCGACGGCGCACAATTCGGACTCGGTGCCGAGATTGGCATCAGCACCCAGAAGCTACACGCCCGCGGTCCGATGGCTCTGGAAGAAATCACCACATACAAATGGATTATCGAAGGTTCCGGACAGACCAGACCTTGACAGCCGAATAACAAAGATATAGATACACTAAAAAGACTGTAAATATGAAGAACTTTACTTGCGTGCAGGACATCGGTAACCTGAAGTCTGCACTGGACGAAGCATTCGAGATTAAAAAAGACCGTTTCAAATATGTGGAACTGGGACGTAACAAAACGCTGATGATGATTTTCTTCAACTCCAGCCTGCGTACCCGCCTCAGTACACAGAAGGCTGCATTGAATCTGGGCATGAACGTAATTGTACTGGACATCAACCAGGGAGCCTGGAAACTGGAGACAGAGCGTGGTGTCATCATGGACGGTGACAAACCGGAACACTTACTGGAAGCCATTCCCGTGATGGGCTGCTATTGCGACGTCATCGGCGTACGTTCTTTTGCACGCTTCGAAAATAAGGAAGACGATTACAACGAAGTGATACTGGAGCAGTTCATCAAGCATTCCGGCCGGCCGGTATTCTCCATGGAGGCTGCCACACGCCATCCGCTGCAGAGTTTTGCCGACCTGATAACCATTGAGGAATATAAGAAGACGGCACGCCCCAAAGTAGTGATGACATGGGCTCCACATCCGCGTCCATTGCCCCAGGCTGTCCCCAACTCCTTTGCCGAATGGATGAATGCAACTGATTATGACTTTGTGATTACACATCCCGAAGGTTATGAACTCGACCCCAAGTTCGTAGGAAATGCCCGCGTAGAATATGACCAGATGAAAGCTTTTGAAGGAGCCGATTTTGTCTATGCCAAGAACTGGGCGGCCTATACAGGCGACAACTACGGACAAATATTGAGCAAAGACCGCACCTGGACAGTAGGCGAGCGCCAGATGGCCGTTACCAACAATGCCTACTTCATGCACTGCCTGCCGGTTCGACGCAACATGATTGTGACGGATGATGTGATAGAAAGCCCGCAGTCCATCGTAATCCCCGAAGCGGCCAACCGGGAGATTTCAGCAACAGTGGTGCTAAAGAGACTGCTTGAAAGCCTCTAACCAGAGGACAAGACTACTTTATTCTTTTTAGGCGCGGATTACGCGGAAAACGCGGATTCTTTTCTTAAATTTTTTCCGTGGAATCCGCGTAATCCTCGCCTAAAAAGAAATTATAGCAAATGCATTTCAGCTACACCGCTATTACTTTTCCACTTCTTTGCCCGCTTCTTCCCAACCGATGAAACCTTTGTCAAGGTCATAGATTATATATCCTTTTTTGCTCAGTATGGCAGCGGCCTTTTTACTACGCTTACCACTACGACAATATACTGCAACCGGTTTGTCCTTCTGCAGAGTGGAGTCGGCCATCGTTTCAAACGACTCATCCAATACATTAATATTGATACTGTGGGGCACGTGTCCTTCCGAGTATTCGGCAACAGTACGCACATCCAGAAGCTGCACCTCCGGATTGGCTATCAATGTGGAAAAGTCATCTACCGAAACAGACTTGAACTGTCCCTCCTTCTGCTGGCAGGAAAAGAGGGTGGTAAAAACGAGGCAAAAACCCGCGAACAATGTCTTCATCGAATATTTCATTTTAGTCAGGGTTATAAACAAAATCGTAAGTCTTGATGTCACCGGAATAAGTGTGCACACTGAAATGAACCATAACCTTCTGTATACCCTCTGCCGCATACTGCCGCAAAGGTACGGAAGCGTAGGCACGCCTGGTATAAGACACCACCTCCTCCTTTGCGTCATGATACAGCGTCAGATATACTTCACTACACCCGGTAGCAGTATCCACAATCACTTCATCCTCAACAAAATGGAACTTATGTTCACCATTCTCCTTGACTATCAGTGTCATATTGAGATAGTCGAGTCCCATCCAGATACCCAGCACATCAGTAGGGTCTGTCTTGACGCCCTCCTCGAACTTGTCGGCCGTTTGGGGAGCGACAGAAAGAACACCGCTCAAGGCATACAGCACCGCACCGGCAGTTCCATCGGCAGTTACCTCCGAAGCATAATTACTGATGACACGTACCAAAGCGTTTGCCTCTATGTTCGTCTTTGTCTTGTCCTCCACTACCGGCAAGGTTTCCCCTTCATCTGTCACAACAGACCGCAGATAGCCGTCAGCCCCCGAAAAGGCAGTCAAGAATTCCAACTTCACGGAAGGATAATGATAATCATCATCGCCACAACCAGCCAACAGACAGGCCAACAAAGGCAAAAGCCACCAATCACAGTACTTCTTCATGTATTCATTCTTTTATAGCCGCCAGATAATTCTTCAACGGGTTGGCATACATCAGCAGCATTTTTCCGCGCAGAAAGTCCACGTCCTTATTAGGAATGGAGATACGCTCCAACTGTTGTTCTATATAGGCCGTGAAACGCTGCTTATCCTCGGCAGTGTAATGGTCGGAAAAATCCTCCTTCCCCTCGAGAAGGTCGTGTGCCACATAATTATTGGGATACATCCGGTAGCTGGCATGAATACGTTTGTCTATCAGTGCAGACATGCGTGCAAAGAGTTCGGGCTTCGGAAGTGAACGGTCCATCTTCGCCAATTCATCATTCATGCAGGCACCCGTCTGGAAATGTACCCGCCCTTTATAGCCGAACAGTCCGGTCTGCATATTCAGCAAGTCGTCAGCCGTCGTTTTCTTATAGCCTTCAATGTCCCGTTTCAGTTGGAACTCCTGCGCTTTCAGGAAGTCGCAAGGGTCGTATTCATAGGAAATGGCAAGCGGAGCTATATTCATTTCCATTAAGCGGTCAATGACGTCGCCTTCACCGCCTATTGCCAGCATCTTCAGCACACTGTCCTGCGTGCGGTCGTTGGAATCCTTGGCACGCCCTTCACGTTGTGCAATCCAGATAGACTGTTTCTTCTCACTGATGGTATAATGCATATAGCGGGACATGCGTGCGGAAGCCTCCAGCATCTGGCGCATGGTCAACGCACGCAGCACGATGAAGGACTTGTTGACACGCACGAATTTCTTAATCCACGGATAGACAAGCAGGTTGTCGCCAATGGCTATCTCTACCGTATCCATACCCTGGTCTACCAAAAGAATGGACAAGAAACCGGAATCGAGAATAATGTCGCGATGATTGGAGATATAGGTATACGCCGCCGACTTGTCTGCCGGCAACGCGGTATGGTCCAAAGTCAATCCATCCGTAGCCTCCTTCGCCAATTTCCACAGAAGCCCATAGCAGAAGGTCTTCTGAAATTCCAGCTTGGTTTTACACGCGCGCATTTTCTGCGACCAGACTTCAAAAGGTACACCAGGCATCACAGTATCCACTGCCTGCCGGAACGCCGCATCGGCAATCAGTTCCTCATAGACTTGAGGAAGTTCCTCATCATGATAAGGACGGATTTCATCAAATTCCACGTTCGCATTCATAATGAATAATGATTAATCCTTAAACTTGTTTTCTATAATATCTGTCATTACATCCTTCATCTCCATTCCGGCAGCACGAACCTGCTGGGGAATAAAGCTGGTGGCAGTCATTCCGGGGGTGGTATTCACCTCCAGCAGATTGATTTTTTCCCCTTCGGTAATGATATAGTCCACACGGATAATGCCGTAGGCCCCGAGTATATCATAAATGGCAGAAGTCAGCGTCTGCACCCGGCGGGTCAAATCGTCCGAGATGCGGGCGGGAGTAATCTCGTCAGACGCACCATTATACTTAGCTTCATAATCGAAGTACTCGTTGTGGCTCACCACCTCCGTAATGGGGAACACTACGGACTTGTCTTTTGTTTTGTAACAGCCGCAGGTAATCTCGGTCCCGTCCATAAAGGCCTCCACCACTACTTCCTGCGCTTCCGCAAATGCCTTGGTTATGGCAGGCTGTATCTGCTCTTTCGCCGTCACCTTGGTCACGCCGAAGCTGGAACCTCCCAAGCTGGGCTTAATGAAGCAAGGCAGACCGATTTTCTCCATCACATCTTCATCCGTTACCGACTGTCCGCCGCGCAGCAACAACGATTCGGCAATGCGCACACCGAAACCTTTCAGATACTGGTTGCAGGCAAACTTATCGTACGTGAGCGACGCTGCCAGTACTCCGCAACACGAATAAGGGATGTGGAGCATATCAAAATAGCCCTGCAGACGGCCGTCCTCACCCGGAGTTCCGTGGATGGTGATATAGGCAAAGTCGAATGTCACTTTCTCGCCATCCAGCACGAAGCTGAAGTCATTGCGGTCTACCGGAGCCTTAGCGCCGTCGGGCAGCTGTACATGCCAGTCCAGTCCGTGCATTTCTACAATATATAAGGTATACTTCTCCTTGTCGATGAAGGAGTAAATCCCCTGTGCACTACGCAGGGAGACGTGGAATTCGGAGGTATCTCCTCCGGCTACAATAGCAATCGTGCGTTTCATTCTAATTCTCTGTTACTGATATAGCCTCTCCATTTGTCTATCAGCCGGGTCATGTCATCGGGCAATTCCGAAGTGAAGTACATTTCTTCTCCGGTGACGGGATGCACAAACCCCAGCGTCATGGCATGCAATGCCTGCCGCGGACAAGTGTCGAAGCAGTTGTTTACAAATTGTTTGTATTTAGCGAAGTGGGTTCCTTTCAGGATTTCGTGTCCACCGTAACGTTCGTCGTTGAAAAGTATGTGTCCGATGTGCTTCATGTGCACACGGATTTGATGGGTGCGTCCCGTTTCAAGGATACATTCCACCAGTGTGACGTATCCCAAACGTTCGAGCACCCGGTAATGGGTGACGGCATGCTTTCCCTGGTCGTCGGGGAGGACGGTCATCTGCATGCGGTCTCTGGGATTACGACCGATATTGCCGACAACGGTCCCTTCATCCTGCTCCACATTTCCCCAGACCAGCGCCCGGTAACGGCGTTTTGTCGTCTTGTTGAAGAACTGGTTGCCGAGATTCGTCTTGGCATCCGGAGTCTTGGCTATCACCAGCAGGCCGGAGGTGTCCTTGTCGATGCGGTGCACCAGTCCCACATGCGGGTCATTGGCATCATAATCGGGATTATCCTTCATATGCCAGGCTATGGCGTTGACAAGCGTACCGTGATAGTTGCCATGACCGGGGTGCACCACCAGACCGGCAGGTTTGTTCACTACCATCAGATACTTGTCCTCATATACTATATCAAGGGGGATGTCTTCGGGGATGACTTCATTCTCATAGCGTGGACGGTCCATCATCACAGTGATTACATCCATCGGCTTCACCTTATAGCTGCTTTTCACAGCCTTGCCGTTCGCCATCACGAAGCCTGCATCGGCAGCCTTCTGGATGCGATTGCGCGAGGAGTTCGTCAAGCGGTCGAACAGATACTTGTCCACCCGCATCATCTCCTGCCCCTTGTCCACCACCACACGGAAGTGTTCATAGAGTTGCGCCTCGTCACCCACCGGCTCTACGTCGTCCAGCTCATCATTATCTATATCATCCGGCAATTCTTCTATCATCACGGCATTTACAATTTGACTATTTACAATTTACGATTGGAGTCAGATGTTTATCAGAACCAGGACTCATCTGCCGCGGAGTCTTCGGACAACACGGGTTCAACGGTACCTCCCACAGAATCCACTCCCAGGGAGTCTGCCTGCAAGGCGCCTCCATCTCCCACCATCAGCGTCAGCACTGCACCGGCGGGCACTTTCTCGCCGATGGAAAGCTGACGGCCCTTATACTTCACGCCATACACCCAGTCCTTCTCTCCCGGAATATACTGTATCTCGGCCAGCTTGAAGCCCGAAGCCAGAATACGCGCTTCCGCCTGCCGCAGCGAACTGTTGTCCGCCACATCGGGTACTATGTGCAGAGGGACTTCAATCGTATTGATTGTAAGATAGATGGTACGTCCTTCCTTTACCTTTTGTCCGGCTGCCGGATTATATTCGAGGATGCAGCCGGCAGGAAGAGTCTTGACATAACTGGAATCCGAAACGATGCAGACCAAGCCGCGGTTACGGAACATTTTCTCGGCTTCCTCCACTCCCATGCCCTTCACATCGGGCACTATCACAGCCTCGCCGTGGCGGGTATATATATCCAGTCCTTTCAGCACTCCGAACAGCAATCCCACTACCACAACGGCCATCGCAAGTATGTTCGCCCAGAAGAACCGGTTCTGCCGGAAAGAGAAAAAATCTTTTATTGTCATAATCGATAATGCATTATTTGGGACAAAGATACAATTTTCACCACATAGTACACGGAGTTGGCAATAGTTTTTTCCGGAGAAGCGGGCACAATACATAAGAAAAGCTGCAAAAGACCAGAATCAGTCTTTTGCAGCTCCCTTATTTCTTTAATACGAACGAGAACGACTATTATGCCTTTACTCCGTTGTATTCGTCAGAAACAGTCAGTTTCTTTCTGCCTTTAGCACGACGTGCTGCCAATACTCTGCGGCCGTTTGCTGTAGCCATTCTCTCACGGAAACCGTGTTTGTTCTTTCTCTTTCTGTTCGAGGGTTGAAATGTTCTTTTCATTACTGTATCTTGTTTTATGTTATTATTCTCACGAATTCGGGCTGCAAAAATAGATACTTTTTTCAAATAAACCAAGAGATAACTCATTTTCTCTCAAAAGTTTTTGTGTTTTTTACCGATTTCCATTACTTTTGCACTCGCAAACCAGCACTAACGAAGTAAATACCAATATAATAATATTAAAGACTATAAGTATGATTAATGCCCAAGACATTAAAATCGGAACTTGCATCCGTATGGACTGCAAGCTGTATTTCTGTATCGACTTCCTGCATGTAAAGCCGGGAAAAGGTAATACTTTCATGCGCACTAAGCTGAAAGACGTGGTGAACGGTTACGTTCTGGAACGCCGTTTCAACATCGGTGAGAAACTGGAAGACGTACGTGTAGAACGTCGTCCCCACCAATACCTCTATCATGACGGTGACAACTACCAATTCATGAACCAGGAGACTTTTGACCAAATTCCCATCGCCCACGACCTCATCAACGGTGTTGACTTCCTGCTCGAAGGAATGATAGTAGACGTGGTATCAGACGCTTCTACAGAAACCGTACTCTATGCTGATGTGCCCATCAAGGTTCAGCAGAAGATTACCTATACGGAGCCGGGACTGAAAGGCGACACAGCCACCAACACGCTGAAGCCCGCTACGGTAGAATCAGGTGCAACGGTCCGCGTTCCTTTGTTCATCAACGAAGGCGAGACTATCGAAATCGATACGCGCGACGGTTCTTACGTAAGCCGCGTAAAAGCATAAGCCCTTTTGGAAATCAGGCAAATGCCCTTTTCATATCATCCCCGGTGCTCCACTTGGCATCCGGGGATTTTTCTTTCCATTTATTCATCTACAAAGCTTAAATGATATATCTTTGCGGAGACAACCAAAACATAAAGCCATACCCATGAGATACTCCGTCATCATCCCCGTATACAACCGCCCCGATGAGGTGGATGAACTGCTGCAAAGCCTGACGCAGCAAAGTTTCAAGGATTTTGAAGTGATTGTGGTGGAGGACGGCTCCTCCATCCCCTGCAAGCCGGTCACAGAGAAGTATCAGGAACTATTGGACGTACATTACTATGACAAGCCCAACTCCGGCCCCGGGCAGACCCGTAACTACGGGGTGGAACGAAGCAAGGGCGAATACCTGATAATACTGGATTCGGACTGCATCCTGCCCGAAGGTTATTTCCTTGCTGTGGAAGAAGAGCTGCAGCACGAAGCCGCCGATGCCTTCGGAGGCCCCGACCGCGCGCACGAATCATTCACAAACATACAGAAAGCCATCAACTACTCCATGACCTCCTTCTTCACCACCGGCGGTATCCGTGGGGGGAAGAAGAAGATGGACAAGTTCTATCCGCGCAGCTTCAACATGGGTGTGCGGCAGGAAGTGTACCAAGCCCTGGGCGGATTCTCGCGGATGCGCTTCGGGGAGGACATCGACTTCAGCATCCGAATCTTCAAGGGAGGATATACATGCCGGCTGTTCCCCGGTGCCTGGGTATACCACAAGCGACGGACAGACTTCCGAAAATTCTTCAAGCAGGTACACAATTCCGGGATTGCCCGCATCAATCTGTACAAGAAGTATCCGGAATCGCTGAAGCTCGTCCACCTGCTGCCGGCTGCATTTACCCTGGGAGTGGCCATATTCCTGCTGGGAACGCCCTTCTGCCCGTACAGCCTGCTGCCCATCGCTCTTTATGCGCTTCTGGTATGCATGGACTCCACTATCCGGAACCGTAGCCTCAGCATCGGGCTCTACTCCGTCGCCGCCGCCTTCATCCAGCTCATCGGATACGGGACGGGGTTCCTGCGCGCCTGGTGGAACCGCTGCATACTTGGCAAGGACGAGTTCGAGGCGTTCAAAAAGAACTTTTACAAATAAGGAGGATTAGGGGTTAAGGATTAGGGATGATATGGAGAAACTGAATATCAACCAGTGGGCTGCAGAGGACCGCCCGCGGGAAAAGATGATGCAGAAAGGGGCGGAAGCCTTGAGCGATGCCGAACTGCTAGCCATCCTCATCGGCTCCGGCAATACGGAAGAAACCGCCGTGACACTGATGCAGCGCATACTCGCCGCCTGCGGCAACGACCTCAACCGCCTGGGCAAATGGGAGGTGCGGGACTTCTCCCGATTCAAAGGCATGGGCCCCGCCAAAAGCATCACCGTCATGGCATCCCTGGAACTGGGCAAACGCCGCAAGCTGCAGGAACGCTCCGGACGTACCGCCATCCGCTCTTCCGCCGACATCTACGAGCTGTTCCATCCCCTGCTCTGCGACCTTGCCACAGAAGAATTCTGGGTACTGCTTATGAACCACGCCGCCAAAGTGATAGACAAGGTACGCATCAGCCGCGGCGGCATCGACCAGACTACCGCCGACGTGCGCAGCATCCTGCGCGAAGCCCTGCTGCAACGCGCCACACAGATAGCCCTTATCCACAACCATCCCTCCGGCAACCCGCACCCCAGCAACGACGACCAGCGGCTGACGGAACTCGTGAGGAAAGCCGCCCAAACCATGAACATACACCTGACCGACCACGTCATCGTCACGGACGGAAGCCATTACAGCTTCAACGACGAAGGATTGCTATAAATAATCCAAGTTACGGACATACTATACGAAAGACAAAAGCGGTCATAACACTAACTATCAGCACATTGTATTTACCTGCTATTTACCAGCCAATGTAAAAGCCGTTACCCTATATTGTAACGCCCTTTACCCCATATTGTAAAGACCTTTACCGCCTATTGTAAAAGGAGTTTCCCCAGGGGTAAAGGGAGTTCCCCCAGCGGGTGAAGCGTGTTTCCCCACCGTCAAACCCTTTCTGAAGTAATGAAAAGGAGGGCGTTCCTTTGCATTTTCAATTAAATTCCATAGCTTTGTTCTTTGAAAACCTATATATAAAACCCTACGAATATGACCAAATTTGAAATAGAAGAGAAAATAGTCTCCATGCTCAAGACCGTATTCGACCCGGAAATACCGGTAAATGTATACGACCTGGGACTGATTTACAAAATAGACGTCTCCGACCAGGGAGAAGCCTCCATCGACATGACGCTGACTGCCCCCAACTGTCCGGCAGCCGACTTCATCATGGAAGATGTGCGCCAGAAGGTGGAATCCATCGACGGCGTAACCTCCGCCACCATCAATCTCGTTTTCGAACCCGAGTGGGACAAGGACATGATGAGCGAAGAAGCGAAACTGGAGCTGGGATTCCTTTAAATCAGTTGAAAGTTCAAAGTTGAAAATGGAAAGTTGAAAATGAAGAATGTATATTTCCTCTCGGATGCTCACCTGGGCTCACGAGCCATCGAACACGGACGAACCCAAGAACGGAGGCTGGTCAACTTCTTGGACAGCATCAAGCACAAGGCATCGGCCGTATACCTGCTGGGAGACATGTTCGACTTCTGGTACGAATTCCGTACCGTAGTGCCCAAAGGATACACCCGCTTTCTGGGCAAGCTGTCCGAACTGACCGACCTGGGAGTAGAAGTCCACTTTTTCACGGGAAACCATGACCTTTGGTGCGGCGACTATCTGACCAAGGAGTGCGGCGTCATGATACACCGCGAACCGCTGACCACCGAAATCTTCGGAAAAGAGTTCTACCTTGCCCACGGTGACGGGCTAGGCGACCCGGACAAGAAGTTCAAGATGCTGCGCGCCATGTTCCGCAGCCGTACCCTACAGACGCTGTTCTCTGCCCTGCACCCCCGCTGGAGCATGGAGCTGGGACTGAACTGGGCCAAGCACAGCCGCTTGAAACGCATAGACGGGAAAGAACCCGCATACATGGGAGAAAACAACGAATACCTGGTGCTCTACACCAAGGAATACCTGAAAAGCCATCCCAACATCAACTACTTCATCTACGGTCACCGCCACATCGAACTCGACCTGATGCTGAGCAGTACCGCCCGCATCCTCATCCTCGGCGACTGGATAAACTACTTCTCGTACGCCGTCTTTGACGGCGAGAACCTCTTCCTTGAGAATTTTGTGGAGGGAGAGACGAAGCTATAACCCGCATTTCCAAACTGTTAACCATCATACCATTACCACCCATGAAACCTTTAAGACTGAAAAACATGATTGCCGGATGCCTGCTCGCAGCAGGAGCATTGCCGGTATGGGGACAATCCGGCGCCCCGACACTTGTCATCCGCATTGACGATCTCGGTGCCCTGCATTCCGTCAACGAAGCCTGCATCCAGACCTACCGCTCGGGTATTGCCCGCAGCGTGGAAGTGATGCCCGTAGCAGCCTGGTATCCAGAAGCCATCAAGATGCTGAAAGAAAATCCGGGACTGGACGTCGGCCTGCACCTCGTCATCACCAGCGAGTGGGAGAACGTGAAGTGGCGTCCGCTGACCCACTGCCCCAGCCTGACGGACGAGAACGGCTATTTCTACCCGATGATGTTCCCTAACCCCGCCTATCCGGGACAGTCCATCATGGAGCAGAAATGGGACATCAAGGAGATAGAGCAGGAGTTCCGCGCGCAGATAGAGACGACGCTGAAAAGCATTCCGCAACTCAGCCATCTGTCCGGACACATGCTCTCCACCGGTTTCAGCAAAGAAGTGAACGAGCTGGTGCAACGGCTCGCCAAAGAATACAACCTGCCGTCCATCGACCGCATGGACTCCTCCAAGGACTACCGGTTTACCTACATCGGGTACGACGGCCCCAAAAGAACCGCCGAAGAAAAGGAGGCTAGCTTCATCAAAGCATTGGAGAAGTTGCAACCGGGCCAGCGCTACCTTTTCTTAGACCACCCGGCACTGGACAACGATGAAATGAAAACCGTCTTCCACATCGGATATGAGGACGTGGCGCTGGACCGCCAGGGAGTGACCGACCTGCTGACAAGCCCCCGCGTCCGGAAAGCCATTGAGGACAAAGGCATAAAGCTGATTTCCATCAACCAACTGACCAAGGGCCTGCCCCGCGCCGCCGCTACTCCGAAGCTGGACAAGGCCATGAACAGATATCTGGATGCCGTAAAGAAAGCCGGACAAGACCTGCACAGTATCATGATTGTGCAACACGGCAATGTCATTGCCGAAGAATGGATGGGCGAAGGGAAAGAGGATGAGCCTCACATCCTAAACTCCGTCAGCAAGACATTCACCGCCACCGCCGTGGGACTTGCCGCCTCCGAAGGCAGGCTGAAGCTGACGGACAAGGTCATCTCCTTCTTCCCCGACAAGCTTCCGGCAACCGTCAGCGAAAATCTGGCAGCCATGACCGTACGCGACCTGCTGACCATGAACTGCGGGCACGACACCGACCCCACCGGAACGGTACGCAAAAAGGCAGACGCCGATTGGGTGCAGGAGTTCCTTGCCTTCCCCGTGGAGCACAAGCCCGGTACCTTCTACACCTACAACAGCCTGGGAACCTACATGCTCTCAGCCATCGTACAGAAAGTGACGGGCGAGAAAGTGGTGGATTATCTCTATCCCCGTCTGTTCCGCCCGCTTGGCATCGTCAACGCCCGGTGGCAGGAAAGCCCGCAAGGCATCAATACCGGAGGCTGGGGGTTGTACCTCAAAACGGAAGACCTTGCCAAGATGGGACAACTGTTCCTGCAGAAAGGAAACTGGAACGGACAGCAGATTCTGCCCGAAAAATGGGTAAAGGAGGCATCTGCCTGCCAAGTGCCCTCACTGCCCGCCGGCATGAAACCGGAGATGCTGAAGAAAGCGAAGATGAGCGCCAAGACAAGCGACTGGCTGCAGGGCTACGGCTACCAGATGTGGCGCTGCCGCCACAACGCCTACCGTGCCGATGGTGCCAACGGACAATACATACTGGTGTTGCCGGACAAGGATGCCGTCATTGCCGTCACCGCCAACATCCCCGACATGCAGGCAGAGCTGAATCTAATATGGAAGTACCTGCTGCCCGCGCTATAAAACGTTTATTCTTATAAATGATTACAAAAAAGTGAAGGTCACCGGAACTTTTTCCCGGCATGGTTGTAGTAACATCATAACATTAAAAACATTAGCGTCATGGATGATATGATTTACAGAAACGACCCGATTGCCGAAGAGAACATAGACCCGCACGGACGTCCGGCAACGGATGAATTCGAGGAATGGAGCGAAGAGGTCTCCGAACGGACAGATACCGGATACAAGGACCAGAAAATAAAATCTGCCAAGGAACGGGAGAAACGTATCCGGGAGATAGATGAAATTATAAAGAAGGACCTTAAGGAATAAATTGACAGCCACCACAGATTACACGGATTCTCACAGATTAGTCTCTTATACTTGATATCAGAGCTTCCAATCTGTGAGAATCCGTGTAATCTGTAGTGACTTTCTATTATTTGTATCCACCAGCCTTGGCTATGCGTTTCGGGATTTCCGTGTTGTCCATCTTACCCACGAACAGCTTGGAGCCTGCACCTACTGCGAATACCGGCACATATCCGGCTGTATGGCCACCGCTGGTCCAGCCTACCATGGCAATCTGGCTCATTACCTTCTTGGCGGCAACGGCCAGGGGCTCAGTCTTGGCATAAAGACTTTCCTCAAACACTACATGCTTGTTCACGAATGATTCTTCGTAAGCATCACGCAGCATCTTCTCCTGCTCCCAGCTCACCGGCAGTTCTTTCCAGAAACCCATCTTTTCTGCCAGGAATTCCTTCATTTCCGGCCAGTTGATAACCTTGCGCATCTTGCGTAAGTCCGTGATGGAACGTGAAAGGATATCCTGAGACTGCTTCTGCTTGGCAAGGGCTTTCAGTTGAAGCTCGTACTTACCGGTACCCAGACCCAGACCGCCGGTTTCATGGTCTGCAGTTACCACAATCAGCGTTTCTTTGGGATGCTTCTTATAGAACTCGTAAGCCACCTTGATGGCGTTGTCCATATCCACCACTTCCTCAAAGACTGTGGCGGGGTCGTTTCCGTGGCAGGCCCAGTCAATCTTTCCACCTTCAACCATCAGGAAGAAACCCTTGTTACTGCCTTTGGTCAGGAAAGAGATGGCGCTTTCGGTAATTTCGGCCAGCGTCAGGTCGCCTTCCTGGCGGTCGATGGCATAGGGCAGGCAAGAAGGCTCTGCCCCTTCTTTCTGGATAAGAATCATCTTGTCCGCCTGGACAGACTTCGACTTATATTCGTCAAGGCCTCTTGCAACGGTATAACCGGCTTCTTCAAAGATAGGGAAGATGCTCGGAGCCTCTTTCTTGTCGGCAGTGGTAGTCGGTTTCAAGAAACCACCGCCTGCATAGAAGTCGAAACCGGCTTTCGGCAGGTCGAGGGCTATCTCGTAATACATGCCACGGTCCGGCTGATGGGCATAGAATGCGGCGGGAGTAGCATGGTCTACACTGACGCTGGTAGTTACCCCAACTTTCTTACCGGACTTTTTGGCTCTCTCGGCCACACTCTGAAGCACACTCTTGTTATCGTCCATACCAATGGCGCCGTTGTAGGTCTTTGCACCGGTAGCCAGGGCTGTTCCGGCAGCAGAAGAGTCAGTCACCGAGTTGGTGGCAGAAAAGGTAGTTGCCATGCTGGCAACCGGGAAAGAAGTGAACAGCAAAGGCTTTACACCGATGCGCCCTTCTTGTTCGGCCAGATACATCTCCGTACCGTTCACCTGGTTCACACCCATTCCATCACCGATGAAATAAAACACGTACTTCGCCTGCTGGGCATAGGCCATGCCGCTGGTCAGCAGTACAAAGAACAACACATACATTAATCGTTTCATAAGCAGTTCTTATTTAAAGTTATTCGGAAAATTGCCTTTATTGTTTTTAACCAAGTAACAAAGATAAGGATTTTAAAGGATTCGGAAAACATTTCGCCCCTACAAATACATTACATATTTGCAGGGGCGAAACCACATCCGGACTCCGGGAAGCCGGAACCGGGAAATATTACAGCGATATTACTTCTTCAGAATATCCATCGTGTCCGAAGCAATCATCAGTTCCTCGTCAGTGGGGATTACCACCACCTTCACCTGAGAATCTTCGGTAGAGATAACCATTTCTTCACCGCGTACTTTGTTCTTCTCGGCATCCAGCTTTATGCTCATGAATTCCAGGCCTTCACATGCACCCCAGCGGGCACTTGCCTGATTCTCGCCGACACCACCGGTAAATACCACGATATCCACACCACCCAAAGCAGCGGCATAGGCACCGATATATTTCTTGATGCGGTAGAAGTACATTTCTTCAGCCAGAACAGCCTTCGGATTGCCGGCAGCTACGGCATTTTCCAGGTCGCGCATGTCACTGGATTCACCGAAGATACCCAGCACACCGCTCTTCTTGTTCAGCAGGTTGGAGATGCCGTTGGCATCCAGACCCTCTTTCTCCATGATGAAGGAAACGGCACCGGCATCAATATCACCACTGCGGGTACCCATCATCAGACCTTCCAGCGGGGTCAAGCCCATGCTGGTGTCTACACACTTACCGTCCTTGATGGCAGTAATGGAACCACCGTTGCCAATGTGGCAAGTGATGATTTTCTTTCCTTCCGGCTCTACAACTAGGAACTCGCAGACGCGCTGCGATACGTAGCGGTGTGAGGTTCCGTGGAAACCATAACGGCGTACGCCGTACTTTTCATAAAGTTCGTAAGGCACGGCATACAGATAGGCATGCTTCGGCATGGTCTGGTGGAAAGCCGTATCGAACACACCAATCTGCGGAACATTAGGCAGAATGGCAGATATTGCATTTACACCCTTCAGGTTAGCAGGATTGTGGAGCGGAGCCAGGTCGTTGCAGGCAGTGAAGGCGGCAAGCACTTCCGGCGTCAGCCGTACAGACTCGCTGAACTTTTCGCCTCCATGCACCATACGGTGACCTACGGCATTGATTTCGTCCAAAGACTTGATGGCTCCATATTCAGGGCTTGTCAAAGTGTTCAGGATAAATTCCACACCTACGGTATGCTCTGGAATGTCCTTCTCAAGAACTTTCTTCTCGCCACTGGGCAAGGTGAACTTCAGGAAAGAGTCCTTCAAACCAATTTTTTCGATACCACCCTGGGCGATAACTTCTTTCCGGTCCATATCAAACAATTTGTATTTGATGGACGAGCTACCGCAGTTCAATACTAAGATTTTCATACTATATATCAGATTTAAAAGTTATTCAGCATTCTTTTTGGCAGCAATGGCCTGATTGGCAGTGATGGCAATCATGCGATACACATCCTCGATGGAGCAACCGCGTGAAAGGTCGTTCACCGGACGGGCGATACCTTGTAGGATAGGTCCTACGGCATCAGCATGTCCCAGACGTTGCACCAGTTTGTAGGAGATGTTGCCCACTTCGAGGCTGGGGACAACCAATACGTTAGCATGTCCGGCGATAGAAGAACCCGGAGCCTTGCTTGCACCTACTTCCGGCACCAAAGCTGCATCGGCCTGCAACTCACCGTCGATGGCAATATCGGGAGCCATCTCCTTGGCAATCTTCAATGCCTCAACCACTTTATCCACCACTTCGTGCTTGGCAGAGCCCTTGGTAGAGAAGCTCAGCATGGCAACTTTCGGGTCGAGACCGGCAACTGCCTGGGCTGTACGTGCCGTACATACGGCAATCTGTGCCAATTGTTCTGCATCGGGCACCGGAGTCACAGCCACGTCACCCATCACCAGGATACCGTTCTTTCCATATTCAGGAGCATGTGTCAGCAGCAGCATGGCACCCGAAACGCAAGTGATGCCCGGGGAAGTCTTGATAATCTGCAAAGCAGGGCGAAGTACATTACCCGTAGTGTTGCGTGCACCTGCCAACTGGCCGTCAGCGTCGCCGTTCTTTATAATCAGGCAGCCCAGATAAAGCGGATCGACAACCAACTTGCGAGCCTCTTCGATGGTCATGCCTTTCTTTTTGCGGAGCTCGCAAAGCAGTTGGGCATATTCTTCTTTCTTAGGATGGTCTTCCGGGTCGATAATGGTAGCTTTGTTTATATTTCCCAGCCCCCACTCTTTGGCACAAGCCTCTATCTCGGCAGGTTTTCCAAGGATAATCAAGTCGGCTACTCCGTCAGTCAGGATTTGATTGGCAGCTTTCAGTGTACGCTCTTCCGTACCCTCGGGAAGAACAATTCGTTGGCGGTTTGCTTTGGCACGCTCAACAATTTCGTTAATTAATCTTTGCATGATATTTTAATTGTCTATTAAGAATCGGCAGTATGTGTTATTCACGCCGCAAAAGTACACAATTTTGCAATATCTACATTGCAAACATCGGTCTTTTTACCGTTCAGACCATAATTATTATAATATTTAACATTAGGTATTCCCAGCATTCATGTGTACGCACACGTGCCCCTCTGCAACAAACAATTACCCGTCCGGCAGGAACAACCCGCCCGACTCTACAAACGACATAAAAAAAATCAGGATACAACGATAACAAGCAATACATAGAATACCTACCTTTGCAGCGTTTTCAACGTATAACAATAGGTATTATAATAATATGATTCGTCAATGCGCCATCCTTTTCGGATGCTTAGCTTTGGGTGAACTGATTGTTTTCTTTACGGGTATCAAGTTACCTTCCAGCATCATCGGTATGCTGTTGCTCACCCTATTCTTGAAATTGGGTTGGATTAAACTGCACTGGGTGCAGGGTATGTCCGACTTCCTGGTTGCCAACCTGGGCTTCTTCTTCGTACCGCCCGGTGTAGCTCTCATGCTTTACTTCGATGTCATCGCCTCCGAGTTCTGGCCGATAGTGACCGCTTCCATAATCAGCACCCTGCTGGTGATTGTAGTCACCGGATGGGTTCATCAACTAACACGTAAAATCAAATGAACTTTTTAGAAAACGAATTTTTCCTATTGGCTGTCACCTTCGGGATTTTCTTTCTGGCCAAACTCCTGCAGAAAAAGACCGGCATCATGTTGCTGAACCCCATCCTGCTGACAATTGCCATCCTCATTATCTTCCTGAAGATGACACATATCAGTTATGAGACCTACAATGAAGGAGGACATCTGATAGAATTCTGGCTGAAACCCGCTGTTGTGGCCCTGGGAGTCCCCCTATACCTCCAATTGGAAACGATTAAGAAACAGCTGCTCCCCATCATGCTGTCACAACTTGCCGGCTGCATTGTGGGAGTTATCTCTGTCGTGCTGATAGCTAAATTGATGGGGGCTTCCGACGAGATTATCTACTCCCTGGCGCCCAAGTCGGTCACTACGCCGATAGCCATGGAAGTAACCAAGTCGCTGGGCGGCATTCCCTCACTTACCGCCGCCGTAGTGGTCTGTGTAGGCTTGCTGGGAGGAATACTGGGCTTCAAGACCATGAAACTGACCCACATCGGCAGTCCTATGGCACAAGGCCTTTCCTTGGGAGCCGCCGCCCACGCGGTAGGAACTTCCACAGCCATGGACATCAGCCGCAAATACGGCGCATTCGCCAGCCTCGGCCTGACCCTGAACGGTATTTTCACTGCATTGCTGACCCCAACTATTCTGCGATTATTAGGGCTACTCTAACAAAATCTTCTTATTTTTGTTATCTATAATCATAACCAACTAAAAACAACGTATGATTTCATTTAAAGATATCGAATTACAAGACAAAGAACTGATTACTTCCTATACACAGAACAGTCCGCGACGGAATTGTGACCTCTCATTCTCCAACCTATGCAGCTGGCGTTTTCTATACAATACAAAGTTTGCCATCATGGACGGCTTCCTCCTGCTGAAATTCTGGGCAAACGACGAACTGGTGTACATGATGCCGATAGGTAACGGAGATTTGACAAAAGTACTGGACGCACTGGTCGAAGACGCACACCGGGAAGGGGAACCTTTCTGCCTGCTGGGAATATGTTCGGGCATGTGCTCGGAACTGGAAGCCTTCATGCCCGGAAAATTCCAGTTCACAGCAGACCGGGACTATGCCGATTACCTCTATCTGCGTACAGACCTCGCCACGCTTGCCGGAAAGAAATTCCAGTCCAAACGGAATCATGTCAACAAATTCAAACGCACCTATAATTACGAATATACTCCCATCACTCCCGACCGCATCCAGGAATGTCTGGACCTGGAAGCCGAATGGTGTAAGGCCAACAATTGCGACCAGCATGAAGGAACGGGCAACGAACGTCGCGCACTGGTCTACGCCCTCCACAATTTTGAAGAACTGGGATTGACCGGAGGCATCCTGCATGTAGACGGCAAAATTGCCGCCTTCACTTTCGGAATGCCCATCAACCAAGATACCTTCGGAGTACATGTGGAAAAGGCCGACACCAGCATAGACGGAGCGTACGCAATGATTAACTATGAATTTGCCAACCATATCCCCGAACAATATGTCTACCTCAACCGTGAAGAGGATTTGGGTATTGAAGGATTGCGCAAGGCCAAACTTTCGTACCAGCCTGCCATTATTCTGGAAAAATACGTGGCATGCCTGAAAGATGAACCGGTGGAAGCTATCAAATGGTGAGAGTAAGGATTAGAGATTAAGGATTAAAAGGATAAGGGATTGATGATACGGGAAAAGGTAAAGAACTTATGGAAGCTCTGTTTCAATGATAGCGAGGAATTTACTGAACTGTATTTTCGGCTCCGCTACAACAATGATATCAATATTGCCATCCAAAGCGGCGAAGAAGTGATTGCCGCCCTACAGATGTTGCCTTATCCTATGACGTTCGAAGGAGAAGATATTCATACGGCCTATATATCCGGCGCCTGCACACACCCTGATTACCGTAACCGGGGCGTAATGCACGAGCTGTTATCACAAGCCTTTGCACGGATGCTACACAATAATGTCGCCTTATCCACCCTGATACCGGCAGAACCGTGGCTGTTCGACTACTATGGCCGCAGCGGTTATGCCCCCGTATTCCGCTATGCCGAAGAGACCTTTATCGCTTCCGGTACACCGACAGCCGATACGGGCCTTACTTTGGAAATGTCTGCCGAATATACTGAAAAAAGATATGAATATCTCGACCGGAAATTGCGGGAGCGCCCTTGCTGCATCCAGCATACGGAAGAGGATTTCCAGGTTATCATTGCCGATTTACAACTGGGACAGGGCTTCGTTTGCACATTGAGCAATGGGGAGGAAATCACGGCTTTGGCCATTACCTATCCGATAGGGAAAGCCAACTGGCGCATTGGAGAAATCGTGTCGGATACTCCCGCAACAAAAACTTTACTGCTTCAACATATCTGCCAAAGCTTGAATCTCCCGTCCATCCGGGTTCTCACTCCTCCCGCTACCGGTGAAAGCCAACTTTTGGGCATGGCACGCATCATCAATGCCAAAACCATGCTGCAACTCTATGCTACGGCCCATCCGGAACTGGAACTCAGCATTCATCTCACCGATGAGCAGGTCAGTGCCAATAACGGCTACTACTACCTGAACAATGGTAAATATATGAATAGTGCCAAGCGTCTGCCGGGCAGCCACTTGGCACTTACAATCGGTGAACTCACCGAAAAAATATTTGCAACATCAAGCCCATATATGAGCCTGATGTTGAACTAGCATTATAATCCGCTGAAGTCGACTCCCTCAAATACCAGCGAAGGAATCTGCCATGAACGGTTCGGTTGAGGGTCATTGCCCACAGCAACCAAGGAATTCCATAAAGTAACCATGTTACCCGTCACATTCATTTCGTTGACGGGCTGTGTCAGCTTGCCGTCTTCAATAAGGAAACCCTCTATACCATAAGAGAAGTCACCGGTACTGCTATTGCTGTTACCGCCATTGAAGCCCGTAACCAAGATGCCTTGTTTAATATCTGCAACCAATCCGTTCAGGTCCTTATCGCCCGGTGTCAGAATTAGACGTGAAGGTGCACTGATAGTAGGAGCTATATCCATCTTCTTACCATTGTAGGTATCGATGAAATAAGTTTTCAGCACGCCTTTGTCAAAAACAGTGCGGGGTTCGGTAGCCACACCCTCATTATCGAAATAGCGTGAACCGTTTGCACCGATAGCATGCGGCTCGTCACGCAACGTGAAGAGGTCGGAAGCCACTTTCGTATCCAGCTTATCCATCAGGAAGGAGTTCTTTTGTTGCAAAGCACTGCCATACAATGCACTTAGCATCGGACTGAGCAGGTTTCCCACATTCATAGGGTCAACCACCATTGTATATTTACCCGACTTTGCTTTCTTCTGTCCCAGCTTGCGCAATACGCGTTCCAATGCCTTGGCACCGATTCCCGTCTTCGTCAATTTATCATAGAACAGAGCCGAGTCGTACCAGTAATCCTGAGGGCGAGCTTCGCCTTCTCCCTTAATGGATACACTGGCTGAGACAGAGAACCAGGTACTCTTCGACTCGCCTTCAAATCCGTTGCTTATCAAACGATAGGAAGAACCCTCGCCATCACTATAAGAAGAATCAACCGAAATGATACGCTCATCCTTGCCCAATACCTCCTCTGCAGCAGCACGTGCAATCGCCACTTTATCATCCGGGTTGACTTCATAGAGTTTCTTGTCAAAAAGCTGCAAGTCAGGCTTGCCTCCTTTATAGTAGCGTGCAGGGTCGGCCAGCATACGCGACTCATCCACCGCCAGATAGCGGGTAGACTCTATACCATTCGTGATAAGAGTTTCCAATTCTTTCTTATCCAGCCGATTGGTGGAAAAAGAGCCGAAACGTCCGTCCACATAAAGATTCAATCCCAAACCATTCTCCGTAGACTGCTGCAAACGGTCCATTTTGCCGTCACGCAGTTCAAAAGAAGAATTAGAATTTGTATATAGCACCAGTTTGGCTGCCTGGCAACCGTTCTTCAAGGCATATTCCATTGCCCATTGTGCCAATTTCTTATTGTCGTCTGTAATCATGTCTTTAATTGATAGTTGATAATTAACTTTCTCCTCCTACAGTCAGCTTGCTGACTAGTGCCGATGGCATACCGCAGGTAACGGGACAAGACTGACCGTCTTTACCACAGGTCCAAGTACCGTTGTCGATCTTATCGTTATTTGCCACCATCGTGATGTCAGCCAATGCTTTCGGACCATTACCGATGATATTTATATCCTTGACGGGCTGCGTCAACTTGCCATCCTCAATCAAGTAACCCGACTTCACAAAGAAGGTAAAGTCTCCGGCACCGATTTGCACCTGGCCATTGGTAAACTGGTCACAATAGATACCTTTCTTCACGGTGGAGATAATGTCCGCTTCCTTCATATTGCCGGCTTCCATATAAGTGGCACGCATACGGGGGATAGGAGTATTACGGAAAGTATCGCGACGTCCGTTTCCAGTAGGAGCCACCCCATAATGCTTGGCACTGATGCGGTCGTGCAGATAACTGGTCAGGATACCTTCCTTCACGATATAGGTTTTCTGGCCTTCCACACCCTCATCGTCGAAATTCACGGCTCCACGATTGAAAGCGATGGTACCGTCATCCACCACGTTGATATGCTCATCGCACACCTTCTTTCCCAAAAGGTCGCAGAAAATGGAAGTACGTTTACGGTTGAAGTCAGCCTCAAAAGCATGTCCTATGGCTTCGTGCAACAAGATACCCGAACCGCCAGCCCCCATCACGACGGGCATTTCGCCACCTTTGGGTTTCACAGCCTTGAACAAGATAGCAGTCTTATCCACCGCCTCACGTGCAATAATATCCACGATGTCATCCGTCATGAATTCAAAACCCTTGCGGTAAGAACGACCGGCATAACCGTTCTCCATCTTTCCATTCTCTTCCATGATGCAGACTGCCATAAAAGAAACCATCGGACGGTAGTCGTAGTAGCTCACGCCCTCGGAATTACAGAACAGCACGTGCGATGTACTGTCAGAAAGAGAAGCCTGCACCTTACGTACACGATTGTCCAAAGAGAAAATCTTTTCGTTCAGCTTTTCTAAATAAGGTATTTTTGCCTTGACACTCACGTCCTCCCAAGGTTCAGTGACGGCATAGCGGCTTTTGGTAATTGTCTTTTCCGTCAGTCCTACAGATTTTCCGGCCTTGCCCGAAGAGGCGATACGGGCAGCAGTACGTGCAGCACGCAGCATTTCTTCCATAGTTACCCCTTCCACATAAGCATACCCCGTCTGGTCGCCTGCCAATACGCGTACGCCCATACCGAAGTCAATGTTAGCTCCACAGTTGTTTACTTTGCCGTCCATCAGAACCACACTGTTGTTGAATGTGTGTTCAAAATAAAGGTCGGCATAATCGCCGCCTTTTTCCAGAGCGGCAGCCATCACTTTCTTCAAGTCAGCCTCCGTCACACCGAAGTGAACCATTGCCGAAGCTACGGCAGACTGATTATCTGCTCCTCCTAAAGCTCCGCGTACTGACGCAGGCATAGCCAACGAGGGTACTGCCAGCGAACCTAACATCGCCAGACTTCCCGTCCGTAAGAAATTTCGTCTATCCATCCTTTTCAGTTATTAGTTATAAGATATTGTTTTTTATATCATAGTTATATGACGTAAAAATAGGAGATTTTGTCACACCTTAGCTTTCCTTTGTTAACAAACTTTCCAATTCCTCTGCATTCAGACGCAGATAGAATTGTCCTTTGTAAGCCACTGAAATACCTCCGGTCTCCTCCGATACAATGATGGCATGCGCATCAGACACCTGGGAAATTCCCATGGCAGCACGATGCCTCAGCCCCAGTTCCTTAGGAATGTCCAGATTATGGGAAACAGGCAGGATACATCCCGCCGCTTTGATACGTTTCTTACTGATAACCATCGCTCCATCGTGCAACGGACTGTTCTTAAAGAAAATATTCTCAATCAGACGCTGGTTTATATCGGCATTGATAATTTCTCCCGTACGCACCACATCATCCAAAGGCAAATTATGTTCAATGACAATCAAGGCACCAACCTTCTGCTTCCCCATGCTGATACATGCCATTACCACCGGCATGATGTCGTCATGTTCCAACTTCTCTTTCTTATTGCCGGTGAAGAAGCGTACCAGCGCACTGGCATGCTGATGCGAACCGAGTGTCAGCAAGAAGCGCCGTATCTCGTCCTGAAACAAAATGATAAGCGCCAGCACGCCCACACTGACCAGCTTGTCGAAGATGGAGCCGAGCAATTTCATCTCCAGCACCTGCGACACCCCCAGCCATATCAGGATAAACACCAGAATACCCGTAAACACATTGATAGAGCCGGAGGCTTTCATCAGCTTATACGTATAGTACAGCAAGAAAGCCACTAACAGAATATCTATAAAATCTTTTATTCCAAATTCAAAAAACACGATATTGAATGATTAGGGGTTAGGGATTAGGAATTATTTCGCATGGCTTGCACAATCCGTACGGTTTCCACGGCTTCTTTCACGTCGTGTACGCGGAGGATGTCAGCACCTTTCAGCAAACAGATGGTATCGAGCACCGTAGTACCATTCAGCGCCTCCTGAGGAGTAATGTCCAACAAGCGGTATATCATCGATTTACGTGAAACGCCTACCAGCAAAGGCAACTCAAAAATACGGAACTCTTCCAGATGGGACAGCAATTCATAGTTATGCTCCATTGTCTTTCCAAAGCCGAAACCGGGGTCCAGAATGATGTCTTTTACACCTAAGTCACGTAATTGCTGCACCTTGCGCGCAAAATACAAGAAAACCTCTTTCAGAAGATTGTCGTAATGAGGATGCTGCTGCATACTTTGCGGAGTGCCTTGCATGTGCATCATAATATAAGGTACGTTCAATGCCGCAACGGTATGGAACATATTCGCATCCATCTCACCGGCCGCAATATCATTGATGATGGCAACACCATACTCCTCCACACACATTCTTGCCACATCCGCCCTAAAAGTGTCTACTGACACCACAGCATCCGGCTGTATCTCAAAAAGTATTTTCAGGCCCATACGCAACCGTTCCATCTCCTCCCTGGCAGAGACATTGTCGGCATTAGAACGGGAAGAGTAAGCGCCTATGTCAATAATGGCCGCTCCCTCCGAAACTATCTGTTTCACCCGGCGTACTATTTCCGCCTCTGTCTGTGTACGGCTACCAGCATAAAAGGAATCGGGAGTAACGTTCAGTATGCCCATGACACGGGGTTGAGAGAGGTCGAGCAGCGAACCGTTGACATTTATATATCGGGCAGTTGTAATTTCCATAGGCAGTCTGTTCTATATAGTACCTGCAAATGTAAACAAAAAAGTGGTTTCAAAATACATAAACTCATAAAACTGATAAGTTTTTTGCTTGTACCCGGGAAGGGAGAGGATTAAAACTATATCTTTGCACGATGGTTTACCACAGATTACACAGATTCACACAGATTGATTTAATTATAAAGTCATGGATATAACAGCTATACATCAGATATTCCTAACATGCACCAGTGTCACTACTGACAGCCGTAACTGCCCCCAAGGCTCTTTATTCATTGCGCTGAAAGGCGAGTCGTTCAACGGAAATGCCTTTGCCGCCCGGGCGCTGGAAAGCGGAAGTGCTTATGCCATAGTGGACGAAGAAGCCTATGCCCCTGAAGGCGATACACGATACATCGTGGTGGAAAACAGCTTGAAAACCTTGCAACAACTTGCCAATTACCACCGTCGGCAGATGCGTACACCCATCATCGGCATTACGGGTACAAACGGAAAGACTACTACCAAGGAACTGATGTCCACCGTACTTTCGCAAACTCACAACGTGCTCTATACCTTGGGAAATTTGAACAATCACATCGGTGTTCCCCTCACCTTGCTTCGCCTGCGCCCTGAACACGACCTTGCCGTGGTGGAAATGGGTGCCAGCCACCCGGGAGACATCAAGGAGCTGGTAGAGATAGCCGAACCTGACTACGGGATCATTACCAACGTAGGAAAAGCCCATCTGGAGGGATTCGGCTCTTTTGAAGGAATCATCAAGACCAAAGGAGAGATGTACGACTATCTGCGGACGCGGAAAGAAGCTACCATCTTTATCCATAACGACAACCCCTACTTGAAAAAGATAGCCTACGGACTCCACCAGATTGCCTACGGCAGTGAGGACGGGCTGTACATCAACGGACACGTCACCGGCAATTCTCCTTACCTCACCTTCGAGTGGAAAACGGACAACGAAAGCAAATATCACGAAGTACAAACCCGGCTTATCGGTGAATATAACTTCCCCAATGCTCTGGCAGCTGTCACCATCGGACATTTTTTTGGTGTGGAACCGGAGAAAATAGACAAGGCACTGGCCGGATATACCCCGCAAAACAACCGTTCACAACTGAAAAAAACAGCGGACAACACTCTGATTATCGATGCCTATAATGCCAATCCCACAAGCATGATGGCTTCCATTAGTAACTTTCGGAACATGCAGGCCGAAAACAAAATGTTGATATTGGGAGATATGCGGGAGTTGGGTAAAGACAGTGCCGACGAGCACCAGAAGATTGCAGACTATCTGGAAGAATGCGGATTCAAGGATGTAGTTCTTGTAGGGGAATTGTTTGCCGCCACACGCCACTCTTATCAGAGTTATCCCGATGTAACCGCACTCATCGCAGAGCTGCAAAGAGAGAAACCTTGCGGGAAAACAATTCTGATAAAAGGGTCGAACGGCATCAAGCTAAGTTCCGTAGTTGAATACTTATAATCCTATTTCATCCTTGGCCTTAAAATGAAATAGCCGACCATTGATGCAAGCACCGCTCCCGTGGTATTGGCCGCAAAATCCAGCCAGTCTCCACCACGGTATGTCGTGCAGTATTCTTGCAGCAACTCCACCATTCCGCTGAACAAAACGGGACAGACAAACGCCCCTGCCCATGCATGCCATAAAGGGGCGTTGTCTCTCCGGTGAGCGCGAAGAAACTCCAGCCACAGCATTCCTGACATGCCGAAATACATACAGATATGCACCACCTTGTCTATATTGGGAATCTTGCTTATTTCTGTAGAAGGCGGTTTAAAGAATGAAAGATAAATCACCGTCAGAATAATAAAAAGCGACACCGGATATTTCTTAATATAATATAGCATATACCAAATTATCAACGAACTGTGCGCAAAAGTACAGAACATTTTCTATATTTGCATGTTTTAGCTGGTATTAATAACGAATTGAAAGAAAAATCTACGTTTTATGACAAAAAGTGACAGAGCCAACTTCGGAAGCAAATTAGGCGTCATACTTGCCTCGGCAGGCTCCGCAGTCGGTTTAGGCAATATCTGGCGTTTCCCGTTTGAGACCGGGAATCACGGAGGTGCGGCATTTATCCTTGTATACTTGGTTTGCGTGCTCATTCTCGGCATCCCCATCATGATTGCAGAATTCCTCATCGGCAGGCGCTCGCGTGCCAATACGGCAAGGGCTTATCAGAAATTGGCACCCGGCACGCATTGGCGCTGGGTAGGACGTATGGGCGTACTGGCCGGATTCCTTATTCTGGGATATTACTCCGTTGTGGCAGGATGGACGCTTGAGTTTATCGGCGAAGCGGCTACCAACAGTTTTGCCGGGAAGTCGGCAGCCGATTTCATCGCATCCTTCAACAGCTTTGTCAGCAACCCCTGGCGTCCGGTCATCTGGCTGGTGCTGTTCCTGCTGGCCACCCATCTCATCATTGTCAAAGGAGTGGAAAAAGGTATTGAAAAATCAGCCAAAATCATGATGCCAATGCTATTTGTCCTATTGATAATCCTTGCCATCTGCTCCATATCCCTGCCCGGAGCAGGAGCAGGCATTGAATTCCTGTTGAAACCGGACTTCAGCAAAGTGGACGGCAATGTGTTCCTTGGAGCCATGGGCCAGGCATTTTTCTCCTTGAGCTTGGGGATGGGATGTCTCTGTACATACGCTTCTTACTTCCGCAATGATACGAACCTGCCCAAAACGGCACTCAACGTGGCGGCTATCGACACCATGGTAGCCATTTTGGCAGGATTCATCATCTTCCCTGCCGCCTTCTCTGTAGGCATCAAACCGGATGCGGGTCCTAGTCTGCTATTCATCACCTTACCTAATGTCTTTCAGCAAGCGTTCGGCAATATTCCCTGGCTGGCGATACTGCTGTCTCTGATGTTCTATATCCTACTGGCATTGGCAGCACTTACTTCCACCATTTCCCTGCACGAAGTGGTAACTGCCTATCTACATGAAGAGTTCAAGTTCTCACGCAGCAAGGCAGCCAGATACGTGACAGCGGGCTGTATTTTCTTAGGAGTATTCTGCTCACTGTCTCTCGGTATCGGCAAAAGCTATACCGTATTCGGGCTAAACCTATTCGATTTGTTCGACTTTGTAACGGCCAAGCTAATGCTACCGTTAGGCGGTTTCTTCATTTCCATCTTCATAGGCTGGTATCTGGACAAGAAAATCGTATGGGAAGAAGTCAGCAACAATGGCACTCTGAAAGTATCCGTCTACAAGCTATTGATATTCATCCTGAAATATATTGCTCCGATAGGAATTGCACTGATTTTTATCAATGAACTGGGTTTTCTGAAATAGGCCATCATGCAGAACCCCTTTAAAGAATTCCTTTATTTCTCCCGGGGAGAAAGGCGCGGAATACTGGTTTTGATTACCGGCATTATTCTCGTCTTTCTCTCCGGGTATATTTATATATACCAAAGAGAGAACCGCCCCCTCTCCGATGAAGTAATCCGGCGGCAGGCCACTGCCATGGCAGAATACGAATCGTTCATCGCATCCATACAAGAAAAGGAACAAAAATGGGACAACAGACTTAAACCTTCCTCCCAAAAACAACCGACAACCGTCTCCTTGGCCCGTTTCAATCCCAATATCGCCGACTCCGTCATTTTTTGCCGACTGGGACTGCCCGGATGGATGGCGCGGAACATACTCCGCTACCGTAGTAAAGGAGGGAAGTTCCATAAGGCAGAAGATTTCCGGAAAATATATGGAATGACAGAAAAACAATATCAGACACTCCTACCCTATATCCACATCACTCCGGAAGACACAGAAACAAGAACCGTCCAGTTATACAGCTCTCCTGCAAGCAATGACAGCGCCGTTACTTTCCGAATTGCACCGGAAAAATATCCGTCTGGGACCCTTGTCGACCTGAACCGCGCCGACACCACAGAACTGAAGAAAATACCAGGCATCGGTAGTGGCATTGCCCGTCTAATCATCGGTTATCGGCAACGCTTGGGAGGATTCTACAACATCACGCAATTACAAGAAATCCATTTGGACACCACCCAATTGCAGTCCTGGTTTTCCATCGACACCCGGGCCATCCACCTCATCAACCTGAACCGTAGTAGCATAGAGAGGCTGCGTAACCATCCTTACATCAACTTCTACCAGGCAAAGGCCTTTGTAGAATACCGGAAGAAGAAAGGCGACCTTCATAGTCTGAAACCTTTTGCACTTTACGAGGAATTCTCCGATACCGATTTGGAGAAAATCAGTCACTACGTTTGCTTTGAATAACAGCATCATGCAACATTTTTCAATGTCTGATGCAACCTTTTCACCAGTCATTTCGTCTAACAAGCAGAAACACCCTAAAAACAGGAAGGCCTACTGCAATAAGGATTAGAACCATCGTATCAATATGAAAAAATTAATGATTATAACCATGCTGCTGGGCAGTATGGCACAGAATGCTTTTGCTCAAAAAATAGAAATAAAAGGAACCGTCCGCGATGCTTCCGACAAGAGTATAGAGTATGTCAATGTGGTATTACAGACCATCGACTCTACTTTTGTCGCCGGTGTGACCACAAGTCCAGAAGGAGAATTCATCTTCAAGAACACGGCTGCCGGAGATTACAGACTTGTTCTTTCCAGCATCGGGTATAATACCGGATACATCACCCTCAATGGAGTAAAGCGCCATACCGACCTTGGACCAATCGTATTAGACAGTGCTTCTATCGCACTGGAAGGAGTGACTATCACCGGCTCCAGCCAAATCAGCCGTGCCGACCGTAAACTGGTTTTCCCATCCGAAAGACAAATGAAAACTTCCACAAACGGAGTGAATCTGTTGCAGGAACTGATGCTGCCACGTATTCTGGTCAACCCCATGAACAATGAGATTGGATTGTCCGGCGGTGGAGAACTGCAATTACGCATCAATGGAGTCAAAGCCGAAATAGACGAGATAAAAGCCATTCGCCCTGCCGACATTATACGTATAGAGTACCATGACAATCCGGGACTGCGCTACGGTAATGCCGAAGTCGTTTTGGACTACATAGTGCGCCGTCCCGAAACGGGCGGAAACTTCGGTGCCGACATTTCCCAAGGATTGAACACGATGTGGGGAAACTATAATCTGTACGGCAAAGTAAACCATAAAAAATCAGAATTCGGCTTCTCCTACTACATGGGACCGCGGGATTTTAACGGCATGTACCGCGACAATGAAGAAGAATTCCACCTGGCAGACGGCACTACACTCAGACGCCTGGAGAAAGGAGAGCCCAGCAAGGCAACCATGTGCCAGCACAACCTAAACGTAAATTATAGTTTGCAGGCTTCTGAGAATTCCCTTTTCAGCGCCACCTTCCGCCTTCGAGGAAACAATCAGCCACACTGGGATTATAAAGGAACTCTCTATAATGCCAATGATGAAACGGACGTGGTAGACATGACCGACCGTACCGACCAGAGCTGGACACGTCCCTCACTGGATTTGTACTACCAACAGAATCTGAAAAACAAGCAAACCCTGGTATTCAATGTAGTAGGCACCTATAATCGGGAAAAATCGCAGCGGCTCTACCAAGAAAGCACCCCGGGGAACATATTGACCGATATTGACAACAATATCCGAGGCAACAAATACTCCCTGATTGCCGAGGCCATTTATGAGAAGCAATATTCCAAGGGGAACGCATTGAGCTTCGGTCTGAGCCATACACAGTCCTACTCTAACAATGAATACAGAAACGGGCATTATTATGAAACCAATATGCACCAAGGGAACACATACATATTCGGAGAATACCGTGGAAAGATAGACAAACTAAACTACCGGCTGGGAGTGGCCATGACTCGTTTCTACTATAATCAGAGCGGCAAGGACAAATCTACCGAGAACTACAGTTTCAACCCGAGTATCGTTCTGCACTATGCCATGTCAGACAACTCCTACCTCCGCTGGAAGGGAAACATCTATAATGCTTCTCCTTCATTGGGCGACCTCAGCGATGTGGAGCAAGCAGTGGACTCATTCCAGATACGTCGTGGCAACCCGCATCTGAAATCATATATGTGCTATCATACGGAACTGACTTACGAATGGAAAAAAGGCATCTTTTATACCAATCTATGGGGAGCCTATGACTATCGTCCCAATGCCATTATGGACGAGAAGATTCAAGAAACTCTCCGGACGTGCCATGCTCCGCGTAGGACCCATCCGCGACATTCTGCAATTTTCTTTTACGGGCGGTGTCAACCATTACATGAGCCATGGCAATCACTACTCGCATACCTACACCAACTGGTTTTGTGAGGCAGAAGCCTCATTAAACTACAAACAGTTCTCTCTGTTCTGGCAGATAAACACCAATTGGAACAATTTCTGGGGAGAAACCCTCTCGGGAGGAGAAAACATCCAGATGTTAGCTGTATATTACAAGCATAAGAATCTTCGGGTAGGAGTCGGTGCATTCAATCCTTTCACCGACAACTATAAAGTACAAAGCGAAAACTGGAATAAATTCGCATCCTACAAGACAAATAATTACATAAAAGAAAGCTCCCGCATGTTCCTGGTGAACTTTTCCTACAACTTCTCGTTCGGCCGCAGTTTCAAGACAGCACAGCGGAAGGTAAACAACAGTGACAATGACTCGGGAGTAATGGGCACGGGGAAATAGGCTCAGACCATTTTATTGATTTCCCCGTCAATCAGATGTATCGTCCGGTCGGTGAGCTGCGCCAGTCCTTCATCATGGGTTACGATAACAAACGTTTGTCCGAAACGGTTACGTAAATCAAAAAAGAGCTGGTGCAGTTCTTCCTTATTATGGGTATCCAAGCTGCCGGAAGGTTCATCTGCCAGCACCACTGCCGGATGATTGATGAGAGCACGGGCCACCGCCACACGCTGCTTCTCACCTCCCGACAACTCATTCGGCTTGTGGGAGGCCCGTTCGGCAAGCCCCATGAATTCAAGAATTTCCGTAGCCGCCTCCTTGGCTTCCTGCTGTCCTCTTCCGGCAATGAAGGCTGGTATCATTACATTCTCCAAAGCCGTAAACTCCGGCAGCAGTTGATGGAACTGGAACACAAAGCCGATATGGCGGTTGCGGAATGCGGAAAGTTCCTTCTCCCTCATACGGTTGACTTGTGTACCGTCAATAACCACCGAACCGCCATCCGGCATATCCAACGTACCCATGATTTGCAGCAAGGTAGTTTTACCCGCTCCACTGGGGCCTACAATGCTGACAATCTCCCCTTTCTCTATCTCCAGGTCAATACCCCGCAACACTTGCAGGTTACCGAAACTCTTCGTTATATTCTCTAAATGAATCACTAGGCTATTTACAATTTGACAATTTACTATTTACTATTTGATAGTTTTCTTTCAAGTGCTATTACTATAGTCTTTTAATTACATATTCGGCCAAATAGCAGCCAAAAACTGCGGGCATGTAGCTCACTGTTCCACAGGTGGACTTCTTATTCATCTCGTCGTCCGTCAGCAAAACGGCATTCGGATCAGCCTGTTCGGTGCTGAAAACAACTGGAAGTTTCCGCTTTATGCCCATTTTTTGCAGACGCTTACGCACAGCCTTGCTCAACCCGCAATGATAGGTATCCCAGATATCGGCAAAGCGCACTTGCGAAATGTCACTCTTTGCTCCTGCCCCCATGCTGGACACTATCTTGATATGCCGCTTCATGCTTTCCGCTATCAAGTGGCATTTTGGAGCAAGCGTATCGATGGCATCCACCACAAAGTCATAAGCCGCATCATCCAGCAGTTCCGGTATGTTCTCATCTTTCAAGAATACGGGCAACACTCTCAGTTCCAGAGCCGGATTAATGTCCCTGAAACGTGATGCCAATATCTCCGCCTTCTTTTGCCCCAGGGTAGAATGCAGAGCCGGCAACTGACGGTTTATATTCGTAGGCTGCACGGTATCGGCATCGACAATCGTCATCCGCCCCACTCCGGCACGGCATATCATCTCGGCCGCATAAGCACCTACACCACCCAGTCCTACGACAAGTACATGTGCCCGGCGCAGGCGTTCCATTTTTTCATCTCCTAATAAAAGTTGCGTTCGTTGTTGCCAATCTTCCATTTTCACCACAGATTACACGGATTTACACAGATTTTTGTCAATTATCAATTGTCAATCGTCAATTCTTCTTGAACCATTTATAGAACCATTTGCCTACCTTCTCGTAGTGCTGCGACTCGTTGTTGCCACGCGGGTTGGAGAAGGATACCGCATCCTGCGGCTCGCCCAGTTGGTCGGGATAGAGTACTATCAGGCTGTTATTTGCAAAGTACTTGCTGATTTGTGCCGGTAGCTTCTCGAAGGAGCTGTCATAGGAGATGGAGCCGCGGCGGGCGCTGATGATGACCAGCAGATGGTCGAAATTCACTTGTCCGGTCAGTATCAGCAGGTCTCCCCAGTCGTCCAGGCGGGAAAAGTCTGTCAATGTCTGTCCATATTTGGCTTTCACCAGCCCTTGAAGATGGGCGGTAGTCTCTTCATTGGCATAAAAATGCACCCGACAGCCCAAAGTACTCCCCAACCGGCAGAAATGTTCCACCCACTTCAGGAATCCCGCCTCATACTCGGCTTTCGGAGGTACCGCCACAATCACCCGCCTAATTGTGTTAATGGGCATCAGGAACTTGGAAACCATCACCTCGCGATGCAAGCCCTTCAGCAGATTCTCCGTCAGCATACCGAAGAATGAATCCACAATATTGACTTTACGGTGCAGACCTATAATGACATCCGTTGCCGCATATTCTTTTGCTGTATGGATAATGCCCGAAGCGATATTCAAGTCGTAACGCGTGATTTGCCTCAACGGCACATCTGCCGAGGCCGTTATCATGGCAGCCTTTTCCAGATAGCGTTTCCCGCGTAGTTCGGCACTTTCAGAGCTACTATCATCGTTGATGACATTCAGTGCCAACAGATTATCCCGTTGCTTCGGGTCGCGTATCACCAAAGAAAGATTTATCAAGTCTTCAATCGTATCGGGGTTGGCTATCGGAATCAATATCTTCTCCGCTTCCACGGAGCGGTTTTCTTCCAGATGCGCCTCCTCCATGGCAATCTTCCGTGCGGCACGCTCCGTAATGAACGAGCTCACAATGCAAGTTACAAGAATCAGCAGGACGGTACCATTCAAAACATCATCGTTCAGCAAGCGTTCCCCATTGGGCAGAATGATGTTGTATCCCACCAACACAGCCGCCAGCGTTGCCGCTGCTTGTGCATTGCTCAATCCGTACATCAGCTCCCGTTCAATCCCTCCCATCTTATATATTTTCTGCGTCAGCCAGCAGGCAATCCATTTACCTGCCAATGCCACCACAATCATTACAGCCGCTACTTTTAGAGCATCGCCATGACCGAAAATCACGTGCACATCAATCAGCATACCTACGCCTATCAGGAAATAGGGAATAAACAAGGCGTTGCCCACAAACTCCAGATGGTTCATCAACGGAGAGACATGCGGAATCAGCCGGTTCAAAACCAAACCTGCAAGGAAAGCACCCAGGATACCTTCCATCCCCACAAACTCCATCAATCCGGCTCCGAGGAAAACCATGGCAAGCACAAATATGAACTGCATCACGTTGTCATCGTACCTCCGGAAGAACCAACGGCCTATGCGTGGAAACAGATATACAATCAAGATACCCAGGAAGATAACCTTTATGACAAGCCATACCCAGAAGAAGCCGTCCGACTCCCCCTTGAACATACCACCCACAACGGCCAGAACCAGCAAAGTGAGTGTATCTGTAACCGCCGTCCCCCCCACTGCAATGCTCACACTACGATGCCGCGACACACCGTAACGAATCACGATGGGATAGGCCACCAGCGTATGCGACGCATACATACTTGCCAGTAGAACAGAGGTCAGCACCCCGTACTTCAACAAAGCTATATTCGTTACCAAGCCTATGCCTATGGGCACAATAAAAGCCAAGAGCCCCAGAACAAGCGCTTTGCCCCGGTTCTGTTTGAAGTCTCCCATATTCATTTCCAGACCAGCAAGGAACATGATGTAATACAAGCCTACTTTGCCGAAAAGCTCAAAACTGCTGTCACGCACCAAAATATTGAAACCATGCTCCCCAATGACAAGCCCCGCCAGTATCATTCCGATAATGTGCGGAATACGAAGCTTATTCAACAATATAGGAGCAAACAATATAATGAGGAGTACAAGGAGGAATATCCATGTAGGGTCGGTGATGGGAAGTTTCAAACTGAAGTCAAACCAATCCATAGGCTGTAAGTTTTAGGTTTTGAATGCAAAATAACGAAAAACTTTTCACTTTATGCGGTGTTATACAGCATTTTGTTATAAATTTGCGACCAATTCTATCTTTTTAGAGATAGTATTTCACTTTTTTATAAACTTAATTTAAAACAAAAGAAAAATGAAAGTAGCTATTGTTGGAGCAAGCGGAGCCGTGGGACAAGAGTTCCTGCGAGTGCTCGATGAAAGAAATTTCCCGTTGGACGAGTTAGTATTGTTCGGTTCTAAACGCAGTGCCGGAACCAAATATACCTTCCGCGGTAAACAGATCGAGGTGAAACTCTTGCAACACAATGATGACTTTAAAGGGGTTGATATCGCTTTCACTTCCGCAGGCGCAGGCACCTCCAAAGAATTTGCCGAAACCATTACCAAGTACGGAGCAGTGATGATTGACAATTCCAGCGCTTACCGTATGGACGACAATGTACCTTTGGTAGTGCCCGAAGTGAATGCCGCCGACGCCAAAGAACGTCCTCTCGGTATCATTGCCAACCCTAACTGTACGACTATCCAAATGGTAGTGGCACTGAAAGCCATCGAACAGCTTTCCCATATAAAGACCGTACACGTTTCTACCTATCAGGCTGCCAGTGGTGCCGGCGCCGCTGCCATGGATGAGTTGTACGAGCAGTACCGCCAGGTATTGGCAGGCGAACCCGTAACCGTTGAGAAATTCGCTTACCAGCTGGCATTCAACCTCATTCCGCAAATCGACATATTCACCGACAACGGTTATACCAAAGAGGAGATGAAGATGTTCAACGAGACCCGCAAGATTATGCACTCTGATGTAAAAGTCAGCGCTACCTGCGTACGTGTTCCCGCTCTCCGCTCCCACTCCGAAAGTATCTGGGTAGAGACCGAGCGTCCTATCTCCATCGAAGAAGCCCGTGAAGCATTTGCCAAAGGCGACGGACTAGTGTTGATGGACAACCCGGCAGAAAAGGAATACCCCATGCCGTTGTTCCTCGCGGGCAAAGACCCGGTTTACGTAGGTCGTATCCGTAAGGACCTCAGCAACGAAAACGGATTGACGTTCTGGATTGTGGGCGACCAGATTAAGAAAGGCGCTGCACTGAATGCCGTGCAGATTGCAGAATACCTGATTAAGGAAAAGGCACTATAAGTTCGAGGATTACCACATAAAATTATTTGAGGGTACTGAAAGTATAAATTATTCATATTTTCAGTACCCTCAAAAATTTCTCACTACTTGAGCAATCTCCGTCTATAATTTCACAAGGCTCATCATGGGAGCGGATTCATTATGTAAACGGTCAAGAGCTGTCACTACATAACGATATTCCGTTTCCCCATCTTTATAAGGCAATCTATAAAAGTTGTCGCATACGATGGATACAATATTTAAAGGATCATCAAGATCTATTTTTTCATTGGAAGTAAAACGATAAACCACATATTGCACAGCGCGATCCATTTCACTCTTATACTTCGGCTCATGCCACTGAAGCATATATTCACCGTTCACCCACAAAGCTGTGAGTTTGCGCACTTTTCCCGGTGCTTGGTTATCTATAAAAGTAAACACGGGTGGCAATGCAGGATACTTATGATACTCCCGTTTCAAACGTTCACGATACCCAGCTGTATCTGCCAGTAAAGTAAAAGCCGACCATTGACAACTACCTCCTATCTCGGGAAAAGAACGCTGTAACATCATCTTACACCCCAGCTGACTAAAGGCCGGATTATTGGGGTCAACATTTCGTACTGAATTTTCCACCGATTGCCCTATGAACAAAGGACGCTCTTCTGCATGTCTCGCCCACCATTCTACGAGTTCTTTATAATCTGCCCGCGGATGCCCTATTTCCCAGTAAAGCTGGGGAATATTATAATCCACCCAACCCTCACGAAGCCATAAAAGCACATCAGCATACAAATCATCATAGTTTTGAAGACTACCCGTCCTACTACCGAGTGGATCAGTAGTAGCATTCCGATAAATGGCAAACGGAGAGATACCAAACTTCACCCACGGTTTAATCTCCCGTATAGTTTTATGTACTTTTTCAATCAGCAAATTTACATTATTACGCCTCCAATCTCCTTTATCGGTAAAATTCTCACCATAACGAATAAAGCTCTCATTATCTGGGAAATCTTGTCCCTTAATCGGATAAGGATAAAAATAATCATCCATGTGGATAGCATCTATATCATAACGCCTCACAATATCACCCACAACCCTACATATATGCTCGCGACTTTCAGGCAACGCTGGATCAAAAAAAAGTTGGTCACCGTAAACAACAAACCACTCCGGATGCCGATTATAGATGTGTGTAGATGCCAATTCATCATCCAACTTATTCTTTACCCGATAAGGATTAATCCAGGCATGAAACTCCATAGCCCTCCGATGACATTCCTCGATCATAAAGCGCATAGGATCCCATTCCGGTTCCGGCTTTTTCCCTTGCTCCCCAGTGAGGAAACGGCTCCATGGCTCTAACTCCGAAGAATAAAATGTATCCGCTTCCGGGCGAACCTGAAAAATAACAGCATTCATGCCAACCTGCCGCAGAGAATCCAACATAACAAGCAAAGTATCCTGCAACTGCCTCGTAGGCATATCACGAAAATGCCCATGTACTGTTTGTATCCATGCTGCCCTAAATTCACGCTTAGGATGTAAAGATGAGGAAAGTGACTGCGCTTGTATGGATAAAACGAAAAGACAAACGCCCCCAAATAAAAGGATCCTTTTTAATCGCATTTCTGACTATTTTTTTATAATTAGAACAAAAGGGTGTACCTCAAATGAAGACACACCCTCGTTTATTCAACAATTAAAATAACGTTGTCACCAACCTGGATTCTGAGTCAATACCTGACCTTTATTCTCATAAATAGTCAACTGTGCAGCCGGTATGGCACGCAAATAGTAGCGTTCCGAATTCAATTCACCAGCCTTGAATATACGAAGTTCCTTTTCACGAAGATAATAAATATACCCTTTTTCAGTATCCTCATTACCCGGATTCTCTGGGTCGAACAGATAGAGCACTCTCTTGCCGGAATCATCTTTTGAAGATATTTCCGGATAATCGGCCATATTGACATAAGCACCTAGGAAAGACATGGTAGGATAACCATTTGCATCTTCTGAGTTTAAGTATTCAAACTTGGCCCAACGACGGAGGTCTTCACCACGACGGCCTTCCATAATCAACTCAATACGACGCTCACGACGGATTTCCCACAAAACCGGATTGACATCAGGGTCACGGGCAGGGTCATTAATAACAACCCCATTCACACTCAAGTTGCTGCCATTCAGTTGAACTTTCGGCATAGTCTTGGCTTCAGTATCTCCCCACTTCGTCAGCTGACGGTCACGGAGTTCATTGATAGACTTGTCAAGGTCGCTCTGCGAGAAAGCGTTACCCCCCACTTGGGCAATCTCATAACGCGCCTCTACATAATTCAGCAGCACTTCCGCATAGCGGATGCACGGCGCATCAGCCGGACTTAATCTACCGGTACAATAATCCAGACCAGCCACCCACCACTCGTCGTTCAAGAACTTTTTGGTAGGATATCCCGTTGGTGATGTACCTTCGGTATAATTTGTCCCCATGGCGCTCATGATACGAAGACTGTCGGCAACTGTTTGATACAAACGCGGGTCACGGTCTTGAAATGACTTCTGAATACTCGGGTCTTCCTTACCTTGATACAGCGGAGACTGACCTATCGGCAAACCGTCACTGCAAAGATAAGTGTTGATTACATCTTGCGTAACACCACCCTGAGTCTGATCTTCCGGACCATTGTAGGACATCAAAGCATTACACTGCAAACCGCTTGTATATTCACGATACCAGATGACTTCCGGATTGTTAGCCAAATCGTCCGTAGTAAACAAAGCATTATAAGTATTGCCTATTGAATAGATACCGGAGTTCATTACTGCCTCCGCACCATTAATGGCACCTTGCAGCAAGTTCTTAATATCACCATCCACCACTTTCTCTGAAGTAGGACCTACAGTAGTACCGTGATATTTCAGCCATGTGGCATGATACAGCATTTCGCGTGACATATACGCACCAACCACATATTTGTTGACTTGGCGCTTTGTGTCATTCGTACGTACATTATCCAATGCATATTGAAAATCCTCTTGTATCTTCTGCGCTACATACAAATAAGAGTCACGGTCTTTATAAAGAGCCGGGTCTGCCGGGTCTGTCACCTTATCGTAGTAAGGAACACCGCCATAATACTTTGCCAGCGTACTATAGGCCATTGCACGGAAATAGCGTGCAACACCTTCCCAGTGTTTCTTGGCTTCGTCCGAAATATTCATTCCGGGAATCTTCTCAAGCATGACATTGGCTTTATAAATAACACTATAATTGTCCGACCAAGTTCCCGTCCGGCTATTCCAGTCTGTAGTGGCAGAAGTGGAGAAATAAATATATCCTGAACCGTTTGTATTTGCATTATTCAGATTGATAAAATCATCCGTATAGTCATCTCCAGAGAAATAACCGGCAAAAACAGTATAGTCGGTACCATATCCTGTAAAGTAGGAAGAATAGAAGTCTTGCGCATAAGTACGCAAAGAAGTTTCAGTCTGCCAATAAGTGTCATTGGTCTGCTTGTCCTGCGGGTCTTTATTCAAAAAATCGTCGCAACCGCAGAGCGAGCCCATTGCCAACGCACAAACGATGTATAATAAATTTTTCTTTTTCATAACTGCAATTACTATTAGATTATAAACTAAGCTGAATACCGAACGACACTGTCTTCTGGTATGGATAGCTACGGCCAAAGTTACGCTGGTCACTCTTACCACTGGCCGTACGTATTCCTATTTCCGGATCGATAGCAGGTTTCACACCGTCGATGGTGAAAAGGTTTTCACCAGTGAAATAAACACGCAAACCTTGCACTTTGAATTTACTCAACCAAACCTTAGGAAGAGAATATCCTACAGTAAACGTCTTCAGACGCAGATAAGCCATATTCAGCAAATAGCGGTCATTCACGCTATAGTTACCCGAAGCAGACTGCTTGTAATCCATCGGACGGGGATAGAAAGCATCTGTGTTTTCGGGAGTCCAATAATCCTCAGCACCTTTGTAGAAGGGTTCACCGGTAGTAAAGCCTGGTAATACCTGGTTACCTGCCGCCCAAAGTTTTCTTTTGGCTACCCCCTGGAAGAACATGCTTATATCAAAGCCTTTCCAAGCAGCATCCAGATTCAAACCAAACTGTAAACGCGGCAGGGCGTTACCTATAACACTAAGGTCACCCTTGTCATTTGTATTGGTTTGTTTTACGATTTCACCGTTGTTGTCGAGGTCTTTATAAAGCACATCACCGGGAGCAAATTGATAACCGGCAGGGAATACTTTAGTCTGGTCGGGCAAACCGGCTTTCAAAGAACCGTCAGCATTAAAGTCATCTTCCGTCAAGAAACGGTCGAACTGCAAGCCCCAGATATCTCCCAAAACCATACCTTCTTTATAAGCACTCTTATCCCACCAGCCGGTAGCTCCATAAGAAGGAATCTTTGTATTATACGTCCACTTGGTTACTTCAGTCTTGTCATCGGCAACAGAAGCCGTCACGCCAAAGTGCAGACCATTCTTGAAGGTATGGCGATAGTCAATGGCAAGTTCCCATCCTTTGGTCTGGATAGTACCCATATTTTCATATGGAGCGTCAGCACCCAATGTGGCAGGTAGGTTGGCAGTAGTCAAAATATCACTGGTAGTACGGTTATACCAATCAAACGTTACTCCCAAAGCGTCATTGAAGAAACGGGCATCCAAGCCAAGGTCAAGTGTAGTAACCTTCTCCCAAGTAAGGGTTGAAGACACAATAGTCGGTTTTTGTGTTGACTGTACTTTCTTTCCATCGATAATCCAACTGTCTACAGAAGTGGACAGAGTGGAGATATAACGGTCGGTACCTACATCCTGGTTACCAATCATACCCCAAGAGCCGCGAATCTTCAACGTACTCAGATAAGGCTTCAGTGACTGCATGAACGGTTCTTCAGAAATACGGTAACCGGCAGACATGGATGGGAAGAAACCGAAACGATTCCCAGAGGGAAAACGGGAGGAACCGTCATAACGGCCGTTCAGTTCCAACATATATCGGTCTTTATAAGAATAATTAAGACGTCCGAAGAAGCCTGCTACAGACCACCAGGTATGCGAGGAGCTTGTAGTCTGGTCACCTGTAGCCAGATTCAATTCCGGTTTTGCGGGATCGAGCAGACCTTTGCGTTGTGCCCAGTAATATTCATATTCGCTCTTTTCAAGGCTGGAACCTGCCATCGCCTTAAAATCATGATCTCCCCAGCGTTTGGCATAAGTTGCCACGAAATTGGCTGTCAAATTCTCCGTGCGTCCGGTTTCCTGATATACATAATCATAAGTAGCAGCAGATAGATAACTGCCATAAGAATCACGTAATGCCTCAACAGACGGACGGGCAGTGAAGATTTCATAACCACTGGTCAAGCTCGGTGTACCATACTTCTTATAGCGATTTTCCACGCTGCTATAAGCAACATCTATATCCAGTGTTAAATCTTTGATAGGCTTGATAGTTGCACCACCTGTCAAACGCAGATACTCACGTTCTTTTGTGGTAATAGGAGCACTTTTCTGTTCGGTCAAGGCGTTACGGAACTCCTTGCCTTCAAAAGTACCGTAAGGCATCATCGGCTGCCAACGATACAGATAGTACATCGGGTCGTAAAGATCAGTGTTATAGTTGAATGGCTTGTCGTAGTCAGAACGGGTGAACATGACACCTGTACGGATAGACACATATTTGTTTAATTCAGAGTTCAAAGAGATATTGGCATTGTAACGCTTATAGTTGTCCGAATTGACTTTCATCATACCATCTTGACTCAGATATCCCAAAGCGATATTGTAATTAGTCTTTCCGTTGCCACCGTTGATAGAAAGGCTATGGTTCTGCTGCGGAGCCCAGTCCTTGATGTATTCATCATACCAGTCCCAAGTACGGATAAAGAACATACCGCCATCGCGGAACTCAAAGTCACGACCCAATTCCATCTCACGACCAAACTGGTCACCATAGCCATATTTGTCCCAGTAATCCTTCATTTTCTGCACATGTGTAGCATCCACACGCATATTACCCACTACGTTATAAAATGCGGCAGACCCCTTAGTCTGATTGATTACACCCTGCAAGTTTATATCAGCCTGCTGCCATCCCGGAAGTTGTTCGGGTGTCTTGGTCGGCGTACGCCATGCGAAGTTATTGGTATATTTTACAGAAAGACGTTCATGTTTACTTCTTGATTTTGTGGTAATCAGCAATACGCCAAATGCACCACGGGCACCGTAAATAGAAGCAGAAGCGGCGTCTTTCAATACAGAAATACTTTCAATATCGTCCGGATTCACCATAGAAATATCCGTTACTTCCACATTATCTACCAGAATCAACGGTTTGGAGTCACCATTCGGAGAACCGATACTACCACGAATCTTGATAGTAGGCGCACCACCTATCTCACCGGAGTTAGTAGTAATGGTCAATCCCGGTACCGCCCCCTGCAAGGCACGGCCTATATCCGTGATAGGACGGCTATCAATTGTTTTGTTCACATCCACGGAAGCCACCGCACCGGTCAGGTTCACCTTTTTCTGTGCACCATAACCTACTACGACAACTTCATCCAACAATTCCGTATCATCTTTCAAAACAACCTTCATTACCGAAGTTGCCTTGACTTCTTGAGTAGTATATCCCACAAATGATACTTGCAGAATAGCACCGGGCTTTACATTTAATTTGGAAACTCCATCCAAATCCGTGATACCACCATTGGTCGTACCTTTCTCAATGACATTGGCGCCAATAATAGGTTCACCTTTTGTATCTACAACTGTGACAGTCACAGAGATAGATTGCATCTGTTCTTGTACTCCTTGTGAGTCGTTGGATGCTGTTTGGGCAGCCATCACGTTGCCACTGCCTAAAAACAGAGCACAGATTGCCACCGCCGTAAAGAACTTACCATTGGCAAGTCCTCGTTTTTTGCGATCTTCATTCATAAGTGATTGATGATTTTGTTAATTAAACCAGTTTTTCAAAATTAGGGTAAGGGAATCATATAGTTCGGATTAGTCAGACTATTTCCGAAGGCTTCTTTAATTTCTCATAGGCGTTTTCTTTATTTAAAGGTTCACATTTTTATATTATCTCTCTTTTTTCTATTTATTTACCAAGTCCAGACGGAACTTGGAATTCAGTCAGATAGTATCTTATTATTAGTCTGTTATCGTCTTGTTTTGACTAAAACGCGGTTGCGTTGGAAAAGTGGGAATACTTTGTTGGATGATTGAGGATATGAGCAAAAGGGAGATGTATGGCCAGTAAAATGATTTTTTCTTGAAATAGCCTTGGAAAGATTAAAAAAAGCTATATATTTGTATTCAATTCTAAAACTAACTACCTATGAAACTAATTGCAGAAAGTGGTTCTACGAGAACAGAATGGGCGCTGGTTGAAGATAATCGTCTGATACAGCGAGCCTTCACAGAGGGCTTAAATCCTTTCTTTCAAACGAGAAGAGAGATTAGCCGAAGTGTGCGGTTAGGATTACCCGAGCATTTTTTCAAAAGGAAATTGGAACAAGTCTATTATTATGGTGCCGGATGTACTTCTTATGAAAAGAAAAATGTATTGGGAGCTTCATTGGTAGCACAATTCAAAACTCCAATTCAGGTAGAGAGTGATTTGCTGGCAGCTGCACGTGGCTTGTTCAAATGCGAGGCCGGCATTGCTTGTATTTTGGGAACCGGCTCAAACTCATGTTTTTATGATGGGAAAATCGTTGTAAAGAATGTCCGGGCAGGAGGTTACATCCTGGGGGATGAGGGTAGTGGTGCTGTATTGGGCAAAATGTTCTTGTCTGATGTACTGAAAGGTTTGGCTCCTAAAGATGTAACGGCGGATTTCTTTGAGAAGTTCCGTATAAGTCCGAATGAGGTTATGGAATCTGTGTATAACCGCCCGTTCCCCAATCGCTTTTTGTCTACTATATCTTATTTTTTGGCTGATTATACCAATGATGACTATGTATTTGAGCTGATTACCGGTAATCTGAGAAATTTCTTTACTCGTAATGTCTGCCAATATGACTACAAAAATTATCCTATTCGTTTTGTGGGTTCATTGGCTTACAGCTACGCGACCATTTTGCGGGAAGTTGCCCGTGAATTTGGCATCGAACTGGAAATCATTGAAGAAACACCAATGAATGGCCTGATTGAATTCCATTCTTTAAATATAGAAGAACCTTAAATTCTTTATATAATAAGGTGTATAACCTCCTTTTTGCAAATGTATAAATATAAAGTTAAATAAATGCAAAGGAATGTTCTTGATATTAAATAATAATGTATCTTTGTTAGGACGAAATGAATGAATCATTTCTCACCTTTGTTAATAACGAGTTTTTTATCTCTTAAAACAACCAATAGAGTTAAGTAATTAACAAGATTTTAACCTTGTATAATATATAACTAAGTTCCGTCTGGACTTGGCAAACAAATAGAAAAACAAGAGATAATATAAAGTTATAAACCTTTAAAAAGAGAAAATGCCTATGGAAAAAGAAACAATCCTGCAAGTTGAATAGTCTCACTATTCGGTCCTTATTACCCTTACCCTAAATTTAAGAAGTATTTAATTAACAACAAATCATCAATCATTTATGAATGAAGATCACAAAAAACGAGGACTAACACATAGCAAACTCCTCACAGCAGTGGCAATCAGCTCACTGTTATTAAGCAGCGGCAACGTGATGGCTGCACAAGCCAATCCTGATAATTCGCTTGGCGTAACAGAACAATTACAAGCTATCACTATCAGCGGTTTAGTTGTCGATGCAGCCGGCGAACCGATTATCGGTGCCAGCGTAGTAGAAAAAGGGACTACCAACGGCGGAATTACCGACTTAGACGGTAAGTTTACATTGACCATAACACCGGGAGCAACACTAAAAATATCATTTGTGGGCTATCAGACACAAGAAGTGAAGGCAGCCAAAACGATGAGAATAACTCTGAAAGAAGATACCGAGATGCTGGATGAAGTAGTAGTAGTAGGCTACGGTGTACAAAAGAAGGCTAACTTGACAGGAGCAGTTTCTACAGTGGACTTAAACAAGACAATGGCAGGTCGTCCACAACAAGATGTAGCCAAAGCATTGCAAGGGGCTGTTCCGGGACTAAGCATTCTCACCACAAGTGGTGCCATCGACGAGACAGCCTCCATGCGTATACGTGGTTTGGGGACATTGAGTAATGGAGAAGTCAGCAATCCACTCATTGTAGTGGACGGCGTTCCGATGGATGACATTTCTTTCCTCGATACGCAAGACATCGAAAATATTTCCGTACTGAAGGACGCTTCCGCTTCCTCCATTTATGGAACGCGCGCCGCTTTCGGTGTGATTCTAATCAATACCAAGAGCGCAAAGCCTAGCGAAAAGGTTACCATCAATTACAGCAACAATTTTGCATGGGATCAAGCTACTTACCTGCCGGACTATCCCGATGTACCCACACAATTAAAGATGGGTATCGAAGCCAGTATGAACGGTGGTGCCGGTATGCCTGAATTGTTCGGTATGTATTTCGACAAATTGTTACCTTACGCCGAAAAGTGGCAGCAACAGAACGGCGGCAAGACCGGCTACCGTCCTATGAACCTCTACCAAAGCGATAGTAACGTGGGTGACTATATCGTATTGGACGGCACTCCTTTTTATTATGCTGACTGGGATGTACAGGACATCTACTTCAACAAAGCTGCTCCTTCCATGAGCCACAATGTTTCTATACAAGGAACATCTGGTAAGACCAATTACTACCTATCTTTCGGCTACAACGAAAAGCAAGGACAGATGAAGATTCACCCGGACGAACTAAAAAAGTACAATGCCTCAGTCAATGTCACCACTAATGTTTACGACTGGCTACAGGTGGGTGCACGCATCAACTATAGTCGTAAGAACTATAAACGCCCGGACACATGGGCCAACACCTACCAATATTTGTGGCGTTGGGGTTCTTATTTCATTCCTTCGGGCACAATCGACGGCTATGACACACGCGTCATGGCCATGCAGAAGCAAGCTGCCGATCGTGAAGTGACAACAGACCTGACCCGTATGAACACCTTCTTGAAAGCTGAAATCGTTAAAGGACTGACCCTTAATGCAGACTTTACATATGCCATTCAGAATATGAACAGCGGTTCGCAGGACAACTCCGTTTACGGCATCAATTGGAGCGGGAAACCGGTACCCTCTTACATCGTCACTAAAGGCAATAGCGGCATCTGGAGAGACTTTTCCAAACAGAACACATGGACGGCCAACGCATACGTAAACTATACCAAAACATTTGCCAAAAAACACAACCTGAATGTAATGGCAGGTGTCAACGCAGAAGAAGAGGAATACAAATATCTGTATGGTACCCGCAATGTGATGTACGATCAAGAGGGATACCCCGAACTGAATATGGCTGGCAAGGATGGACAAGATTTGAGTTGGAATCATACATCCCGCGCTTCTGCCGGTTATTTCGGCCGTATCAATTATGACTACAAAGGCATTTATTTATTGGAACTGAACGGACGTTACGACGGTTCTTCCCGTTTCCCCCATACCGACCAGTGGGCCTTCTTCCCTTCTGCATCCATCGGCTACCGCTTCTCCGAAGAAGCCTACTTCGCCCCACTGAAACATATTGTCAGCAATGGTAAGTTGCGTGCTTCTTTTGGCGAAATCGGCAACGAGGCTGTGGGCGACTACATGTTCGAACAATTAATAAGCCAACGGTTGAACAATAAAAGTACCGGCTATATCTATTGGATTGAAAACAATAATGCCAACGCTAATCTCCTGACCATGTATAACATGCCGGATTTGGTATCAAGTACTTTGACCTGGGAGCGTATCCGCACCCTCAATATAGGTCTTGACCTGGGTCTCTTGAATGACGAACTGACTATAGGTTTCGACTGGTTCCAACGTGAGAATCGTGACATGCTGGCACCGGCACAAGTATTGCCGAACACTCTGGGTGCTTCTGCTCCTTATGAAAATGCCGGTACCTTACGTACACGTGGATGGGAGTTGAACTTGAACTGGCGCCATACCTTCGGCGACTTCGACGTATATGCCAACTTCAACATCGGTGACTCCAAGACTAAAGTAACAAAGTGGGACAATGATTCCAAACTGCTCAGCACCTATTACACCGGTAAAACCTACGGTGACATTTTCGGTTTTGAAACCGACCGTTACTTCGAGGAAAAAGACTTCACCAGCCAAAATGCAGACGGCTCATGGAATTATGCAAACGGCATTGCAAGCCAGGCAGGACTGGAATCCGGTAATTTCCATTACGGCCCGGGAGACGTCAAGTTCAAGGATTTAGACGGCAATGGCAAGATTGACGGTGGAAAAGGCACAGCAGACGACCACGGCGATTTGAAAGTCATCGGAAACTCTATGCCACGCTACGAATACAGCTTCCATTTAGGCGGAGCGTGGAAAGGTATCGACCTTGACCTCTACTTCCAAGGTGTAGGCAAACGTGAGGACTGGACGACTTCTTCCCTAAACCTTCCCGCCATGGTACATGCCGACGTAGCCATCTATTCCCACCAAACAAGCTATAACAAAGTGCTTTGGAATTCAGACTATACCGCCATTACCGGTTATGAGGTAAATCAAGGCAACCGTTATCCACGTCTTTATCGTGGTACAAATAATAGTGGAGGTACCGTATCCGGTATAGCTAACGGCTGCAACAACTACTATCCCCAATCCCGCTATTTGACAGACATGTCCTATCTTCGTCTGAAGAACGTAACTGTGGGATATACCCTTCCGAAAGAGTGGACACGCAAAGCCTACATTGAGAAAGCACGTATCTACTTCAGTGGCAGCAACCTCTTTCTGCTCCACAAAGGGAATGACCTTCCAGTCGACCCCGAAATCAGTACAGGCAATGGACTTACAGCTGGTGGATGGGGACGTATAGCTCCTATTACACGCACATTCTCATTTGGAGTCCAGGTAACATTATAACAACCTCAAAAACTTAAGAACAATGAAGAAATTATTTATATATGGGGTCACAGCGCTGGCGATGTTAACCGGTTGCAACGATTTGCTGGACAAATCCCCCTTGGATACCTTCACGAATACTCCGGCATACTGGAGCAACACCGATAATTTGGATAATCAGTGCAATACTTTTTATAACAACTTTACCGGCTTTGGCAACGGAGCCAGTGGAGGATGGTTCTACTTCAAAACAATAAGCGATGACCAGGTAGATGCAGAAAGCCATAACTGGACTTACACTAACGTGGTCGCATCTTCCACAAACTGGTCAGCCCCTTTCACAGAAATCCGACGCGCCAACTATATCATTGCCGGTGTACAGTCTTCCTCTCTTGATGAAGCAACAAAGGCCCACTATGAAGGTCTTGCACGCATGAACCGTGCGTGGGAATACTATCAGTTGGTCCGTATGTACGGCGATGTTCAATGGATAGACAAAGTTATCGACCCAGCCGACAACGAAGCCCTCTACGGACCACGCACCGACCGGGATGAAGTGATGGACCATGTGCTGGCAGACATCAATTATGCGTGCGAACACATTACCGCAAACAGCAATCGGCAACGTTTCAGCACCGACATGGCATATGCCATGAAAGCAGACATCACCTTATATGAAGGTACATACTGCAAATATCGCACTCAAGCTGAGAATGGCAAAGCCGCTGATGAGAGCCGCGCCAACAAATACTTGCAAGAATGTGTATCAGCCTGCGAATATCTTATGGCCAAAAACTACTCTCTAAGTAACAGTTACAAAGCCAACTATAATTCTGTCAGCCTGGCAAGCAATCCGGAAATGATTTTCTACAAGCCTTATGCACAAAGTTCGTTAAGGCACTCCACCATTGACTACACAATCAATACAAGTGGTACGCACGGCATTTCAAAGGACGCATTCGACAGTTTCCTTTTCCTTGATGGAAAACCGTTGGCAACAACCTCGAAAAACAAGGACGATGCAGCCGTATTGGATGCAGACAAAAATTACTCTATAAGAGAGGTTTTGGCCGTACGCGACAAGCGCCTGTCCGAAATTCTTGACCCGGTACTTTCTTTCAGAGGCCACGCCTACAGCCGTGCCGGTGTAGCAGCCTTCACCACATCGACCGGTTATGGCATCGCCAAGTATGATAACCCCGAAGAATTGAGTGTAAGCGACCGAAACAACATCGGCTACCAATACACCGACTGCCCGCTCTATTGGATTTCAGTTATTTATCTGAACTTTGCAGAAGCCAAAGCCGAAATGGGTTCTCTCACACAAGACGATCTCAACAACTCCATAAACAAGCTTCAAGCTCGTGCCGGCCTGCCGGCTATGACAACTACTCCAGATGCCGATCCTGCCAATAATATGGGAGTAAGCAATCTGATTTGGGAGATACGCCGCTGTCGCCGTTGCGAACTGATTATGGATAACTGGTACCGATATTGGGATTTAATCCGTTGGCACCAGCTCGACAAATTGGATTCAACCAAGTACCCGAACACCATGTTGGGCGCCAACGTAAGCAATGTGCCTGACTGTGAAGAAGCGACCAAGAACGGATATATAGATGCCTCCGATGCACAAATCCGTACTTATGAAGCCAAACATTATTTCTACCCGATTCCAACTACACAGTTGACCCTAAATAAAAACATGAAGCAGAATCCGGGTTGGTAATCAACTAAAAACAGCATATCGCGCTGTACCTCGTTTGGATTTAATTAAAGCGTTCATACATTCCATGTATCTAAATACAAATGTATGGACGCTTTTGTTATTCCCTTTAAAAGGTGTATAGAAACACGAATAGCACCTTCTAAAAGGAACCATAAATCAATATCATATACTTTCCCTTCGTTCATAACATACTAACAAGAAACATATCATGAAAAAGAAGAACATATTTTTCGTACTACTAATCTGCTTCATCAATAGTAGTTGCAACAAAGAAGAACAAACAGACGAGTTACAAGATAAGGATTTCTATTCTGATGTCACAACACGTGCTTCCTACATAAGCGGTACTATTACGGGCGAAATGAACCCCTATGTTAGTGATGGTTACTACACTTATGATTTAAGTATTCCTATACAAAAACAATCTGTAGGTATAAGAATTTCAGCAGTCGGTGGAGAAGCACGATTCAAAACAAACTACCAAGAACGATTCGAGAGTACATGGGTAACCCAAATTCCAGCAGGAAAAAACCATTTTCCAATAAATGTATTATGGACTAAAGCAGGTAGTAATTCTACCCTGATGGTACGTCCTGAAAAAAGTACAATCGAACTTACCGCAGATCTAAGAAACATCAATGTCAAAATGAAACCTATGCCAATCAATGCCCCTTCAACATTTGAATTGGGAGATACGATAACACTTTGGTGCAATTATTCCATAAACAAAGATACGGGCATAAAGTGGACTTACGATAAAAATCTATTCGCTGAAGTCTCTCAAAGTGCATCTGTCACACAAAGTAGATTCCAAATAAATTTGAAATCAAAGCAAGCCTTCAAGAACAGCGATGTCGGAGTAGAAGTCCATGATTTCTACATAAATTCTATCGGAGCAAAAGAGTATTTCATGGCTCGGAAAAGCAATATCAGTTTTCCCAATATGGGTCCTCAAATAGATGGCTACAGAAATATTGAACAATATAAAGAATACATATATTCCATCAATGACAGCAAGGCACATACATTTTATTGGACCGGGAAGAATATTAAGATAGTAAGTGGTCAGAACAGCTCTACGGTAACAATCGTACCGACACAACCCGGTAACGCAAGTGTCAAAGTGAGCTACAAATATAAAAATCAAACCGATAATTTTACCAATGAGCTACCTTTGAGTGTATCTAAGACATCAATGCAACTGATTGGCCCTGACGTAATCTGTGACAACGGGACATTCAGTATCAAGAATTTTCCCACAAAAGCAACAGTGGATTGGATTGTTGGCAACGATTTATATTCGCAATTAAATCAGGCATCACCTGCTATCACCCTGAATAATTTAGGGACACCCGGAGGCAGTTCCATTTATACGACCTTAACCGCAATAGTACACACAAAGGAATACACTGTTCAGTTTTCCAAACCAATTACTTTCAATGTATCAGGAATACAAGAAAATGACCATGACATTATATATGGCTATCTGTCACAAAGCGGAGGTGAATGCGGATTGAATCCTATTCCTGAAGGTGCGCATGATTTTCATTGGAGTGTTGACTGCGATTGGGAGGTAGACATGCAAGGATATTATTTCACTACTTTCAGCAGTCGGAACAGTCATGAAATTGAACGAGTTTGCGTAACGGTTGATTTCATAAATGCATGTGGAACCAGAACATACATATATAACTATTTCGACATCGGCTCAACAAATTCAGGAACTTATTCCACACCTAAAAACAGCCTTTCTCCAAAATAGCCCCAGACAGCTTTCACGAAAAAGCCCCCATCCATTTGCTCGTTACACAAAAGAAGCTTATATTTGCTTACTTAAAAACAGACAGCTATCATGGTACAGCAAGACATACGATGGATACAGCGTTTTGAATATACCCACGAACTGGCCTGGAAAGTGATGAAGGACTATGCAGAATATCAGGGGTATACCGACATCCGCAGCTCCCGTGATGCCATACGCAAAGCCCTTGAAATGGGATTGATTGATGACAAGCAATGGACGGAGACTATAGAAGCCCGAAATCTGACATCGCACAATCATGACAACGATGTAGTCTCTGAAGAGAAAATGCAATCCTTGAATACACCATCCTTATTCGATTGAGCTATGTACGGATTGACCGACAATGAACTGGAAAAGCTATGCAATCTCTTCCGGAAACATGAAGAAATAGAGCAGGCTGTTTTGTACGGCTCACGAGCCAAAGGAAATTTCAAGCCTTTTTCCGACATAGACATCACGCTGATGGGAGACAGACTTACGTATAATACTTTAAGCAGCCTTTCCGATGAAATAGACGACCTGCTTTTGCCTTACAGCGTAGACCTTTCCATCTATGGCAAATTAAAGAATGCCGACCTTTTGGAACATATACACCGTATGGGAATACCCATATTCAGCCGCCCATCAAACTAAACTAAATTTCACACATCCACCCTCACCACCCTCACCTTTCGCACGCATCGCCCTATTCATCGGCATTCAAGAGGTGGGTGAGAGCAAATTTAAAAAGTGAGGGCAAAATTTGCCCTCACCACAAGATTTCTTCGTTCAAAGTTATAAGTCACTCATTCTTACCGTAATATCCTGAAACGGGTACATAAATCGGTTGCAGCATTGTTCCCTCATTCTTCAACTTTCCTTCGGTGCGCAGCCGACGGATATGCCGCATGGCAGTAGTACGCATCATGCCGCAAACGCTTTGAAAGTCATTCCGTGTCATAAAAGGGCGAGTGGCGAAATAGTTGGTCAGCCGACGGTCTATCTCTTTATCCGTCAGTTTAGCCGAATGCTCGTTTGCCTTCAAAGCCTTTGCCTTGATGGTACCAATTTCATTTTTCAGTTTTTGGTCGGCACGAAATTTCACACCCGCCATCTTCACCTTCGTCAACTTACGCTTGGTAGCAGCCACTACCGGTTCGATCGTGGTGAGCGACACGCGAAAGTAGCCGATGCCGTCGAGATGCACCTGCCTTCCTTCGGCAAGTTCCCTGCCCATGACGTGCGACACAGCATCAAGCACAGCCGTCACATCGGTTTCTGTCAATGAGCAACGTGCCTGGATGTCCCGCCGCAATTCATCGGTAGACCTGCTCCCATTTAGGCGGAGACGGGGATGAAGGATTTTATCTTCCGGAGATTTGTCGTACGAGTCCGGATTCTCGTACCAATCAAACAAAATAGCCATAGTTCAAACTGCGTTAAAGGGTTACATTATACGATAAAGCACTGCACGGAACACGTGCGAAGTACGTACGCAGTCTGTTGAAGTACCAAGGTTATATCACAGCCCAGCCCGTGAGCAGAACCGTTCACTGTAGTGAGCTGCTCCGTTCACTAATATGAACAAGAAAGACCACTTTAGTGGACTGTTCATAAACTCTGGTGTAAAAGTAGACAAAACTATGGGGATAAGCAAAGAAACGAACACCTTTTATAAAAGAAACATATAGACATTCCACCCCAAAAAAGAAGCCAATCGGAAAATAATCCTTGAAAAGCTTGTATCCACCCCTTTCCCGGCGTATCTTTACAAGAATATTACATACACGATAAAGAATGAAAATCACACTGATCAGAGAGGAACGCGAAAGCGGAAAAGAGGCCGTCAGCACACAAGAAACGGACATGTTGATGGAAAAGCTGAAAACCGAGAACAAGACCGGATACATTACGGAGCTGCGTAGCATCATCCCGCATTTGAAAGGGACCAACGCCCGATATGAGCATATCGACAGACTGCCGCGTCTCTATCCCGCCGTAGAAATGACCCGCACCAAAGCAGGAGAACACCGGATAAAGACTTACAACGGGCTGGTACTACTGGAAGTAAACAACCTGGCCGGGGTGGCCGAAGCCGAACTGGTGAAACAACAAGCCGCCCTGCTGCCGCAAACCTTTGCCGCCTTCTGTGGCTCCAGCGGACGAAGCGCCAAAATATGGGTACGCTTCACCCTGCCCGACGGAGGGCTTCCAAAGAATGAAGACGATATCGCCTTATTCCACGCCCACGCCTACCGCCTGGCAGTGAAGTGCTACCAACCCCTTCTCCCTTTCCCCATCACCCTCCGGGCTCCTTCACTCCTACAAAGCTGCCGGATGACCGTGGACGAACAGCCCTATTATAGCCCCACTGCCGTGGCCTTCTGCCTGGAACAGCCCTGCGCCCTGCCCTCGGAAGACAACTACCGCCAACGGAAACAGCAGGAAAGCAATCCGTTGCTGAGAATGACTCCCGGCTACGAAGTGGCGGACACATGCAACCTGCTCTTCGAGGCCGCCCTCGACCGCGCCTTCCGCGATTTGGACAACTGGCGACGGGGCGACGACCTGCGCCCGCTGCTGTCCCGCCTTGCCGAACATTGCTTCAAAGCCGGCATTCCTGAAGAAGAAGCGGTGCGCCAGACACTGATGCACTACTACCGGGAGGCAGACGAACCCCTTGTACGCCTGACGCTGCATAACCTTTACGGGGAATTGAAAGGCTTCGGCACCCGCAGCAGCCTGAACAAAGACCAGGAAACTGCTTTCCGGCTGGAGGAGTTCATGAAACGCCGCTACGAATTCCGCTACAACACCGTGCTTGGCGACTTGGAATACCGGCAGCGCGACTCCATCCACTTCTACTTCCAGCCTGCCGACCAGCGCGTACGCAGCAGCATCGCCATGAAGGTACTGAAAGAGGGAGTACGTGTGTGGGACCGCGACATCACCCGCTTCCTGTCTTCGGACTACGTGCCGCTATACAACCCCATCGAAGAATATCTCTATAACACCGGACGCTGGGACGGCAAAGACCGCATCCGCGCATTGGCCGACCTCGTGCCCTGCCACAATCCCCACTGGAGGGAACTGTTCTACCGGTGGTTTCTTGGCATGGTGGCACATTGGCGGGGAATCGACAAACAGCACGGCAACAACACCTCGCCCCTGCTCGTAGGTCCGCAAGGTTACCGCAAAAGTACTTTCTGCCGCATCCTATTGCCACCGGAGCTGCGTTTCGGCTACACCGACAGTATCGACTTCAAGAGCAAGCAGGAAGCGGAGCGCAGCCTTGGCCGCTTTTTTCTGATTAACATCGACGAATTCGACCAGATAAACGCCAATCAGCAAGGCTTCTTGAAGCACCTCCTGCAAAAACCGGTTGCCAACCTGCGAAAGCCCTACGGTAGCACTATTCAGGAAATGCGCCGCTATGCCTCCTTCATCGGGACCAGCAATCTGAAAGACCTGCTGACCGACCCGTCGGGAAGCCGCCGTTTCATTTGCATCGAAGTGACCGGCCCTATCCAGACAAACGTCACTATCAATTATCGCCAGCTCTATGCCCAAGCCATGCACGACATCATGAAGGGTGAACGCTACTGGCTGGACGACACTGACGAAGCAATCGTAAAGGAGTACAACCGGGAATTCGAGCGGGTAGACCCATTGGAAGAACTTTTCCTTTGCCATTTCCGTGGCGCGGAGGAGAGCGAAGAAGGCGAATGGCTCACAGCCATGCAGATTTTCAACGACCTGCAACAGAAAACGAGGGATAAGTTGGCCATCAACCGGATAGCAGCTTTCGGGCGCACGCTCCGCAAGCTGGACATCCTCAACAAGAAATCGAACCGGGGAACACTTTATCATCTGGTAAGAATAGAAGAATGAGCCGGCACTCCCACCGATTGTACCAAAGTGAGGGCAAACTTGGCCCTCACTCTTTTTATAAAAAGTATTTCCGTACGCAGTTGATGCAGTTCAACCATTATTAATAAGGTGAACAGTTGACTATTTGCAAATTATGATTGATAATACTAAAAATACCCAAATAAGTGTTTTTGATATTAAAATAAAACGTATCTTTGTTGCAAACAACGTCCTCCTTAATAATACTATTATGAAGAAACTGCTGCTTTTAGCCTTTGTGCTATGTAGTTCTTTACTGTGCCGGGCACAAGAAGAACGAATTATTTTAGGTGATGAACAGACTTCCGAGTATTTTCCAATCCTAAAAGATAAACGAATTGCCATATTCTCCAATCATACAGGAATGATAGGAGACAAGCATCTGTTGGATATTCTGCTGGAAAACAAGTTCAATGTAGTAGCCATTTTCTCCCCTGAACACGGTTTCAGAGGAGATGCCGACGCAGGCGAACACGTGTCCAGCTCGGTAGACAAGAAGACCGGAGTACCTATCCTCTCGCTGTACGACGGGAAATCCGGAAAACCAAGCGAAGCATCCATGCGCAAGTTCGATATCCTTGTGGTAGACATCCAGGATGTAGGCCTGAGATTCTATACTTATTATGCCTCTATGTGCCGGCTGATGGACGCTTGTGCAGAATACAACCGCAAGGTGCTGATACTGGACCGCCCCAATCCGAACGGACACTACGTGGACGGCCCGATACTGGACATGAAATATAAATCCGGTGTAGGTTGGCTGCCGATTCCCGTGGTGCACGGCATGACGCTGGGCGAACTGGGCCTGATGGTAAACGGCGAACGCTGGTTGCCGGCGTCACGCACTTGCGACCTGACCGTCATTCCCTGCAAGAACTATACGCACCAGACACTATACAAGCTGCCGATTCCCCCGTCCCCCAATCTGCCGAACATGAAGTCCATCTATCTGTACCCCTCGACCTGCTATTTCGAGGCCACTCCGGTCAGTCTGGGAAGAGGAACCGACCTCCCCTTCCAGGTCTACGGGCATCCCAACATGACGGGCTACAGCTACAGCTTCACCCCGCGCAGTGTTCCCGGAGCCAAGAATCCGCCCCAGCTGGGCAAGCTTTGCCACGGCGTGAACCTGAGCAACATGAGCGACGAGGAAATCTGGAAACGCGGTATTGACTTGAGTTACGTGATAGACGCTTACCGGAATCTGAACATGGACGATCACTTCTTCCGTTCCTTCTTCGAACTGTTGATAGGCACCGACTACGTGCGCAAAATGATAAAGGAAGGGAAGAGCGCCGAAGAAATCAAGGCAAGATGGAAAGACGACGTAGAGAAATTCAAGGTACAGCGCAAGCCCTATCTGCTCTACGAAGAATAAAGGGATGTACGATTTGACGATTTACGATTTACGATAAAAAAATGAACGTGAATTGGAAGAGAACGTCAGAGCGTACATAGGATAATCAAAGTCGTACATATCATCAAAAGAAGTAATTTCAATCGTAAATCGTAAATCATAAAATCGTAAATCATAAAATCGTAAATAACCTCATGACTCCACTATCCGTAATCATCACCATAGCCGCCTACTTCGCGATACTGTTCACGGTATCCTATATTGCAGGAAGGAAGGCAGACAACGCCGGCTTCTTTGTAGGTAACCGCAAGTCATCCTGGTATGTCGTGGCGTTCGCCATGGTCGGTTCCGCCATTTCAGGTGTGACCTATGTATCTGTACCCGGCATGGTTGCCGCCAGCAGCTTCGGCTATCTGCAAATGGTGTTGGGCTTCATTGCCGGACAGCTCATCATAGCCTATCTGCTGGTACCGCTATTCTACAAAATGAACCTGGTATCCATCTACGAATATCTGGAGAACCGTTTCGGCATGTCTTCCTACCGCACGGGTGCCTGGTTCTTCTTCATCTCCAAAATGCTCGGTGCCGCTGTCCGTCTGTTCCTCGTATGCCTGACGCTGCAACTGCTGGTATTCGAACCTTTCGGACTGCCTTTCCTGCTGAACGTGGCCATCACGGTGGCACTGGTCTGGTTGTACACTTTCCAGGGTGGCGTAAAGTCTCTTATCTGGACAGACTCTCTGAAGACATTCTGCTTGGTGGTGTCGGTCGTACTCTGCATCTGGTATATCGCTTCCGACCTCAATCTGTCATTTACCGGTATGGTAAGCACCATTGCCGACAGTGACATGTCCCGCATCTTCTTCTTCGACGATGTGAACAGCAAGCAGTACTTCTTCAAGCAGTTCCTCGCCGGTGCCTTCACCATGATTGCCATGACCGGGCTGGATCAAGACATGATGCAGCGCAACCTGAGCTGCAAGAACTTCAAGGACTCACAGAAGAACATGATTACCAGTGTCATTTCGCAGTTCTTCGTCATCCTGCTTTTCCTGATGCTGGGCGTGCTGCTCTACATCTTTGCCGCCAACCAGCAGATTGCGGTGGAGAAGAGTGACGAACTGTTCCCGCTGATTGCCACCGGCAACTATTTCCCTGCCATTGTGGGCATACTGTTCATCATCGGCCTGATTTCTTCTGCCTATTCAGCCGCAGGCTCGGCACTCACCGCGCTGACCACTTCCTTCACCGTAGACATTCTGGGAACGAAAGGCAAGTCGGAAGAGACGGTTGTGAAGATGCGCAAGAAAGTGCACATCGGCATGGCGGTTGTTATGGGAATCACCATTTTCGTATTCAATCTTCTGAACAACACCAGTGTCATCGATGCTGTATATATCCTGGCAAGCTATACCTACGGTCCTATCTTGGGTCTGTTTGCTTTCGGCATCTTCATGAAACAACAAGTGCGTGACAAGTACATCCCGCTGGTTGCCATCGCCTCCCCGGTTCTCTGCTTCATTCTGCAGAAAAATTCCGAAGCCTGGTTCGGAGGTTATCAATTCAGCTACGAGTTGCTGATTTTCAATGCACTGTTCACTTTCATCGGTCTCTGTCTGTTGATTAGGAAAGATAAAAAGAACAATTAACTTAATACATCATCTATGAACGTAAGACGTCAGTTTTTACTAAGTTTGCTTGCCGCCTCCCTCTTCCCCCAATGGGGAGGTGCGCAAGAACTTCCGACGGATGTCCGCCAGGAAATCGGGAAATTCCTGGATACCACCGCACGGAAAGAAGTTTCCGTAGGACGTATCAGCATCGACTCAGTGGCCGTGGAAGGAAATACGCTGCAACTGTTTGCCAACATGAACTGTGCCTATATTCCTTTCCGCGAGGACAATGTAGCCGAAATATACCAGGGCGTAAGTGCCCTGCTACCGGCGGAGTTTACCAAATACAAGCTGCAAATCCGTACCAACAAGCGCAGCATCGAAGAACTGGTTCCCCAAGTCCTGCGTAGTAAAAAAGACAAAAAGACGAAGACATTCAATCCCGTCGCTTCCAAGCCTTTAGTTACCGACATTTCCGCCCCCTACACCCCTACCAACGGCTTGCAGAACCGGCACATCGCCCTATGGCAAAGCCACGGCTGGTACTACGAGCCGAAACTCGACCGTTGGGAATGGCAGCGTGCACGTATCTTCCAGACCGTGGAAGACCTCTACACCCAAAGCTACGTATTGCCTTTCCTCGTGCCGATGCTGGAAAATGCCGGTGCCAACGTGCTGCTTCCCCGCGAACGCGATTGCCAGACGGCAGAAGTCATCGTAGACAATGACGGTTGCCTGACCGGCCGTTCCGTCTATACAGAAAATTCCGGTGACAAGCTCTGGAGCCAGGGAGCAGGACAAGGCTTCGCCCACCTGCGCCCCCAATACATAGACTTTGAGAATCCTTTCAAGGAAGGCACTTACCGCGCTATAGAAACCATCAAGAAAGGAAACGCAAGCACCGCCGAATGGATTCCCGAAATCCCTTCGACCGGACAATACGCCGTATACGTCTCTTACCAAACCTTGCCAAACAGCGCGGACGATGCCCTTTACACCGTCTATCACAAAGGCGGCACCACGCAGTTCAAGGTAAACCAGCAAATGGGAGGCGGCACCTGGATTTACCTCGGCACCTTCGGCTTCAATGCCGGTCGGAACAATGAATGCAAAGTCGTTCTGAGCAACCTTTCCTCCAAAGTAGGAAGAATCATCACCGCCGACGCCGTGAAGATTGGCGGCGGTATGGGGAACATCGCCCGCCGCATCTCCAACGAGGGCGCTACGGAAAACCTGAAAAGCTCCGACACCCGCAACCTGCAAAACACCCATACAGGCAACATCCAAGACCGTGTAACCTATTCTCCATTGTCCACTATCAATTATCAACTATCTAACTATCCCCGTTTCTGCGAAGCCGCCCGCTACTGGCTGCAATGGGCAGGCATACCGGACAGCGTATATTCAGAAAGCAACGGAAAGAACGACTATACCGACGACTACAAATGCCGTGGTATCTGGGTGAACTACCTTTCCGGAGGCTCTGCCGTGAACCCGACGGAAAAAGGGCTGAACATCCCTGTCAACATGGCCTTTGCCTTCCACTCCGATGCAGGAACTACACTGAACGATTCCATCATCGGGACACTCGGCATCTACTATACCAACGCCTACAATGAGAAATTCGCCAACGGAGCATCCCGCTACTTGAGCCACGACCTGACAGACTTGATTCAGTCCAACATCGTGCGTGACGTGCGTACCCTCTACGAACCCCAATGGACACGCCGAGGCAAATGGAACCAATCCTACTATGAGGCCCGTGTACCCCGCGTACCTACCATGCTACTCGAACTACTTTCCCATCAAAACTTTGCAGACATGCGCTACGGACTGGACCCGCGTTTCCGTTTCACCGTAAGCCGCGCCATCTACAAAGGTATGCTTCAGTTCCTCTGCTCACAATACCACATGGATTATGTAGTGCAACCGTTACTGGTAGACCACATGGCCTTGCGCATGACCAGCGAGAACGAAGTGGAACTGACCTGGCAACCCGTAGCGGATGCGTTGGAACCAACTGCCGTAGCAGAGAAATACATTGTTTATACCCGTATCGGCGACGGGGATTTCGACAACGGAGTATTGGTGGACGGCAACAGTTACCGAACCACGCTCCCCGCCGGCATGGTATGCAGTTACAAGGTAACCGCTGTCAACAAGGGCGGTGAAAGTTTCCCTTCCGAAATTCTTTCCGCCGGACGGGCGTTCAATTCCAAAGGTACCGTATTGGTGATAAACGGATTCGACCGCATCAGTGCCCCTGCCGACTTTACGGCCCCCGCCGACACCCTCCTTGCCGGATTTCTGGATGAGCAGGACCACGGGGTCCCCTATATCCATGACATCAGCTACATTGGCAAGATGAAGGAATACCGCCGTTCCATTCCCTGGATGGACGACGACGCCTCCGGTTTCGGCGACAGTTATGGAAATTACGAGACCCAAGTCATCGCAGGAAATACGTTCGATTATCCTGCCATACATGGTGCCGCTATCCTGAAAGCGGGATATTCGTTTGTATCGGTTAGTAATGAAAGTCTCTCCCCCGTAGGAAAGGGAGAGAAGAATATTCCGGTGGATATGAGGGAGTATAGGTATGTGGACTTGATACTTGGGAAGCAATGCCAGACCAAGATGGGACGGGGAGGCGTAAAACCGTTGGAGTTCAAGACTTTCAGCAAACCGATGCAGGAGGCTATTGCGGCTTATTGTAAGCAAGGTGGAAATATCTTTGTTTCGGGCGCTTTTGTAGGAACGGATTTATGGGACAACCGCCTTGCAACCGCCGACGAAGCCGACAAGAAATTTGCGATGGAAGTACTGAAATATAAGTGGCGTGTGGGACAAGCGGCTACAATGGGTAAGGTGAAAAGCGTAGCTTCTCCGTTCCCCGCCCTTTCAGGAAACTATACCTATCACAATGAGCTGAATGCCGATTCGTATGTGGTGGAATCACCGGACGCCATTGAACCGGCAACCAAAGATGCACACACCGTGATGCGGTATTCTGAAAACAACCTGAGTGCCGGTGTGGCCTACCAAGGCGACTACAAGACTGTTGTATTGGGATTCCCTTTTGAATCCATACGTACTGATTCTGAAAGAGAGGCATTCATGAATGCTGTACTGACATTCTTCAATGACAACAAGTAATATCAACCAATCATCATCTATGAACAGAAGACTGTTAATAATCGTCCTGATGGCTTGCCTGCTCCCCCTGGGGATGCAGGCACAGCAAGGGACATTCCGTTTTGCCCAACTGACGGACATTCATCTGACCCCGAACAATCCGAATCCCACAGAGGACCTGCTGCGTTCCGTGGCACAGATTAATGCCACCGACAGTATCGACTTTGTCCTGGTGACGGGCGACCTGACCGAAGAAGGCGACCGTACTACCATGGAAAAAGTGAAATCGTGCCTTGACTTGCTGAAGGTCCCCTACCACGTAGTCCTAGGCAACCATGAAACGAAATGGAGCGACTCCGGCTGTACCGCTTTCGGAGAAATCTTTGGCGGCGAACGCTTCGAGTTCGAGCATAAGGGATTCCTTTTCCTCGGCTTCAACTCCGGTCCGCTGATGCGTATGGCCTACGGGCATGTAGTGCCGCAAGATATCCGTTGGATGACGGAAGAAATGGATAAAAACGGCAAAGACAAACCGGTGATACTTGTCACCCACTACCCGCTAATGGAAGGTGATGTGGACAATTGGTATGAGGTGACGGATGCCGTCCGCCCCTACAACGTGCGCTTGTTTATCGGCGGACACTACCACAGCAACCGGGATTTACGTTACGACGGCATTCCGGGCGTACTGATGCGCAGCAACCTGTGCGACAAAGAAGGGAAACCGGGTTACGGCATCTATGAAGTAACCGGGGATTCCATCCGGGTATACACGCAACGTATCGGCGAGCCCAAGAAGCAGTGGACAGCATTCTCGCTGACTGGACAGTATTACGACCGCAACGGAAAGGCAGAGAAATATCCTGACTTCTCGGTCAACAAGGAGTATCCGCAAGTAAAGGAGCAATGGATGGTGCAGACGGGCGCAGGCATTTACTGCTCTCCCGCCGTAGAAAAAGATAAAGTGTTCGTAGGAGACGATATGGGACAGCTGACAGCCTACGCCCTGAAAAACGGTAAAAAGCTATGGAGCTTTGAATCCGGCAAGCGCATTGTCGGTACTCCGGCCGTAAGCGAGGGTATCGTTGTATTCGGGTCTGCTGACCGTCACATCTACGGATTGAACGCCAAAGACGGCAGCCTGCTCTGGACGGTAGAAGCCGCCGAACCGGTGCTCGGAGCCGTGACCATCGCAGACGGCAGAGCATACATCGGTGCCAGTGACGCCACTTTCCGTGCCATAGACATCCATACGGGAAAAGTAATCTGGGCCTACACCAGCGTGAAGGGCTACATCGAGACCAAGCCGTTGGTGACGGAAGACAAAGTTATCTTCGGCGCATGGGACAATACACTGTATGCCCTGAGCAAGGCAAACGGGCATGAACTATGGAAATGGACGGGCGGACTGACCCGTATGCACTTCTCTCCAGCCGCCGTATGGCCGGTAGCCACCGACGGCAAAGTATTCATTACCGACCCGCAACGCGCCATGACCGCCATAGACATCCATACGGGCAATACCGTGTGGCGCACCTTCCAGTCCATGGTGCGCGAGACCATCGGACTTTCCGAAGACGGTGAACGTATCTATAGCAAAACGATGAACGACAGCATTGTTTGCTATGCAGCTCAAGGAGATACTCCGCGGGAGTTGTGGGTAACCCATGTAGGTTTCGGTTATGAGCATGCCCCCTCCATGCAAGTGGAAAAAGAGGGGGTCATGTTTGGCAGTACCAAAGAAGGACTTATCTTCGCACTGGAAGGAAAAACAGGCAAAGTACTGTGGAAACATAAAATAGGAAATTCACTCATCAGTACCGTAGTTCCGTTGAACGGCCACGAAGTTCTATTCACGGCAACCAGCGGGGAAGTGGGACTTCTGAGAATTAAAAATTGAGAATTAAAAATTAAAAGATATATCATGAATAAAATCAGTTGCTTTCTTCCCTACGCAGGAAAAGAACAAGTAGAAAAAACAGTGAATAGCCTACAGGCGACAGGACTTATAGAAGAAATCCGGTTAATCACGACCGATGCCACTCTGGAATCGCTCCCGGACTGCGAAATATTGTTTGTTGACATGCCCTACAGCAGTGCAACTCTCAAAGCTATTGCTAATGCAGCCAAGGGAGAATACACATTGCTTTATACCAAAGAGACTACGCTCGAAATGGGTATGTTTGCACTGGAACGTATGATACACATCCTTGAAGATTCAAGCGCCGGTATGGTATATGCCGACCACTACCAAATAGCAGACGGCAAGCAGAGCAACGCTCCGGTAATCGACTACCAATTCGGTTCCTTGAGGGATGACTTCAACTTTGGCTCCCTGCTCCTTTTCAACACCGAAAAACTAAAGGAAGCCGCCGGACACATGAAGTCTGACTACAACTTCGCCGGACTTTACGACCTGCGCTTGAAATTGAGCCAACATTCAAACTTGGTACATATCAACGAATACTTATACAGCGAGGTGGAAAACGATACCCGCAAGAGCGGCGAAAAGATTTTCGACTATGTAGACCCCAAAAACCGTGACCGCCAGATTGAGATGGAGCAGGCATGTACCGAACATCTGAAAGAAATCGGGGGATATCTGGCACCGGAGTTCAAGAAGATTGAGTTCTCTGCCGGTAACTTTGAGTATGAAGCTTCGGTCATCATTCCGGTGCGCAACCGTATCCGTACCATCCGTGACGCCATCAAATCTGTATTGATGCAGAAGACAGACTTTAAATATAATCTTATCATCATCGACAACCATTCCACAGACGGCACTACGGAGGCCATCGATGAATTCAAGGATGACGAACGCGTCATCCATATCATCCCCGAACGTACCGACCTCGGCATCGGCGGTTGCTGGAATATGGGGGTACACCACCCCAAGTGCGGCAAGTTTGCCGTGCAGCTGGACAGCGATGACGTATACAAAGACGAAAATACACTCGCCATCATGGTCCGCGCCTTCTACGAGCAGAACTGCGCCATGGTGGTAGGCACCTATATGATGACGGACTTCAACATGAACATGATTGCTCCGGGCATCATCGACCACAAGGAATGGACTCCGGCAAACGGACGCAACAACGCCCTCCGCATCAACGGTCTGGGTGCCCCGCGCGCCTTCTATACCCCGGTGCTGCGCGAAGTGAAAGTACCCAATACCAGCTATGGCGAAGACTATGCACTGGGACTGAACTTCTCCCGCCAATACCAGATAGGACGTGTGTACGACGTGGTCTACCTCTGCCGCCGTTGGGACGACAATTCCGACGCCTCACTGGATATTGTAAAAATGAACGGACACAACCTTTACAAAGACCGTATCCGTACTTGGGAACTCCAAGCACGCATAGCAATGAACAAGAAAAAGTGATTGCACACCGTAAATCATCAAATAACAGACAAGCTCATGAATCAAACGATACACAATCTTCTAACCGGACAACTGGCATCCTGGGAGACGGCACGCAACAATTATGCTGCCCTCTCCGGTGTGCGGGTGAAAGAGCTGAATGTAAACGGCATACCCTATAAGGTACAGTTCAACCCGGCACGCATCGTTTCCTCCGGTGCCAAGGTGGATGCCAAGTCCATTCAGGAACGAAAATGCTTTCTGTGCCCGGCAAACCTGCCACCGGTACAGAAAGGTATCCCATTTGGCGGGCACTACCATATTCTGGTGAATCCGTTCCCCATTTTCCCTCGCCACCTGACGATACCGGAACTGGCGCATACTCCCCAACGCATCGCTTCCCGCTTCACCGATATGCTGGAGCTGGCCGAGGCGCTGACGGAATATACCATTTTCTACAACGGTCCCCGATGTGGCGCCTCCGCCCCCGACCATGCTCATTTCCAGGCAGGAAACAAAGGGTTCATGCCTATTGAAAAGGACTGGCGCGGACAGACTGCCGGGAAAATAGCCGATTATAGGAAAGCAGCACTGTGGTATCTTGACGACGCTCCCCGTGCCACACTTGTGATTGAATCCACCTCCAAAGAGGACGCGGCAGACTTGTTCGACATCATTTACCGTTCTCTGGACGTGAAACCCGAAGAAGACGAGCCGATGATGAACGTACTGGTCCTATACGAGGCCGACCGTTGGGTGGTCTTTGTCTTCCCGCGCGAGAAACACCGCCCCGCCTGCTATACTGCCGAAGGAGAAGCCAATCTGTTGAGCAGCCCGGCATCCGTCGACTTGGGAGGTGTCTTTATCACCCCCGTAGAAAAGGATTTCTTGAAAATCACTGCGGAAGACGTGGCGCAGATATTAAGTGAAGTATGCCTCTCTGCCACAGATTTCCACAAGGTACGGCAGCGTATCAGGGAAAAAATATGACTTCTGAAATCCAAGAACTCTAATTTTAAAGAAATACCATTATGAAAGAGCCCAAAGTACAAGTAGGCATTCTGTTTGAACCGCAGATAGAATTCGTTTTGCTGAATCCGTATCGCATGGACGGAACGGAAGTCAGCGGCAAGCAGGTAGTGACCTACGACGAAGGCAAGATTCTCTGGAATGGACGCCGGTATGACGAACTGCTGTTTGAACCGCAACACGAGCAGACCGATGCCTTCGAACTATTGGACGTTACCATCGGCATCAATTTCCATTGGGAGCGCAAGGAAGACCAGCGTTTTCTGGGTGCTCTCAAAATCATCGTTGAGAATGGAAAGCTCACCGGCATCAACGTCATCCATGTAGAAGATTATCTGACCAGCGTCATCTCCTCCGAGATGAGTGCCACCGCTTCTCTGGAGCTGCTCAAGGCACACGCTGTCATCTCCCGAAGCTGGCTACTGGCACAAATACAAAAGAATAAGGAAATCACCGAAGCCCAAGCTAACTACTCGGCCTTTACGCAGACCGACGAAGAGCTGATTCGCTGGTACGACCGAGAAGACCACACACGTTTCGATGTATGCGCCGACGACCATTGTCAACGCTACCAGGGCATTACACGTGCCTCTACCGATATTGTGAAACAAGCCATCTCCGCTACCCGCGGCCAGGTACTGACATCTGATGGTAAGATTTGCGACGCCCGTTTCTCCAAATGCTGCGGCGGTGCTTTCGAGGAGTTCCAATACTGCTGGGAAGACATCAAATACCCCTATCTTGCCCAACAACGAGACAGCAAAACGCACGCCACACTGCCCGATTTGACGCAGGAAGTCGAAGCGGACCGCTGGATTCGTACCTCCCCCGAAGCATTCTGCAACACCACCGACAAGAAAATCCTCTCGCAGGTACTCAATAACTATGACCAGGAGACTACGGACTTCTATCGCTGGAAAGTGGAATATACCCAGGAAGAGCTTTCAGCCCTCATTCTGAAACGTTCAGGCATTGACTACGGACAAATCATCGACCTTATCCCCATAGCCCGCGGAACCAGCGGACGCCTCTGGAAACTGAAGATTGTGGGAACCAAACGCACACTCACCATCGGCAAGGAACTGGAAATCCGCCGCACGCTCTCCACTTCACACCTCTACAGCTCTGCCTTCGTGGTAGACAAAGAGGAGTTGTCCGCCGAAGGCATTCCCGGACGCTTCATCCTCACCGGTGCCGGTTGGGGGCATGGTGTGGGACTTTGCCAAATAGGTGCAGCCGTGATGGGCGAGCAAGGGTATAAGTATGATGCAATACTGCTGCACTACTATATAGGTGCCAGCATTGACAAGCTGTATGAATAATCGAATAGAACACAATAAATCAATATCATGAACCATACAAAAAACATATCGCCATGGGCATGGGTACCCACCTTGTACTTTGCACAAGGCATTCCATATTTTATCGTAAACAACATCTCCGTGATGATGTTTACTAAAATGGGCGTACCGAACGGAGAAATGGCCTTGTTCACAAGCCTGCTCTATCTGCCATGGACTATCAAACCCTTCTGGAGCCCGTTTGTCGACATCATCAAGACCAAAAGATGGTGGACCCTTTCCATGCAGATTCTGATGTCTGTGGCATTCATCCTGCTGACGCTGTCCATTCCACGGCCGGACGAGGCGACTATGGCGGCCGGAACAACCCCCATCAGCATGTTCAGCATCACGCTGATGCTGTTCATCATCACGGCTTTTGCCTCTGCCACACACGACATTGCCGCCGACGGCTTCTACATGCTGGCACTGAAACAGAGTGACCAGGCAGCCTTCGTTGGCATCCGAAGCACGTTTTACCGGCTCGCCTCTATCTTCGGACAAGGCGTGCTCGTAGCCATTGCCGGCGCCATCGAACTGAGAACCGAAAACATTCCGCTGTCATGGACCATCACGATGCTGGTTACAGCCGTTCTGTTCAGCCTGGTGACGTTCTATCACCTCTTTGCAGTCCCCAAACCCACCTCAGATAAGTCAACACTGGCTGCCGATGCCGCCACTGCAGGAGCCATATTCAGAGAATTCGGACGAACATTCGCCACCTATTTCACCAAACCGGGCGCATTGCTGGCCATCGTGTTCATGTTGCTGTACCGCCTGCCTGAAGCATTCCTCATCAAAATGTGTATGCCTTTCCTGGTTGCCTCCAAAGAATCGGGAGGTCTGGAACTATCGACAGCAGAAGTAGGTATCGTATACGGCACCATCGGAGTCATATTCCTCACCCTGGGCGGTATCCTCGGAGGATTGTTCGCATCACGCATTGGCTTGAAAAAATCCATCTGGTGGATGGCAGGATGCATGACTCTGCCATGCCTGACGTTTGTCTATCTTGCCATTGCCCAGCCCGACAATCTGTTTGCCATCTCCACCGCCATCGCCATCGAGCAATTCGGCTACGGCTTCGGTTTCACGGCCTACATGCTCTACATGATGTACTTCTCCGAAGGTGAATTCAAAACATCCCACTATGCCATCTGTACCGCATTCATGGCACTAAGCATGATGATACCAGGTATGTTTGCGGGATATATCCAGGAGGCTATCGGATATACGGACTTCTTCTGGTTGGTAATGATATGCTGTTTCGCCACGGTTGTTGTCACCATTTTTGCAGACAGAAGGATAGACCCGGAATATGGAAAAAAATGATTAATGGTTAATGATTAATGTTTTGTGAGTAATATTTAGTGATTGGTTATGAAGAGGACTATTATTATATCCTTGCTCTGCCTCCTTTGCGGAGGTGCGATGCAAGCACAGAAGATCAGAATAAAGACCGGTATCGAGGTACTGAAAGAACAGAATTTCCGATGCCTGGAAGGTAAGCGTGTAGGATTGATTACCAACCCGACGGGGGTGGACAACCGGATGAGGTCCACCATTGACATCCTGCACGAGGCGCCCAACGTGAACCTTGTGGCACTCTACGGCCCCGAACACGGTGTGCGCGGCGATGTGCACGCAGGCGACCATGTGACGGACATCAAAGACGCGACTACCGGACTGCCCGTCTATTCGCTTTACGGAAAGACCCGCAAGGCCACGCCGGACATGCTGAAAGATGTGGATGTATTGGTGTATGATATCCAAGACATCGGTTGCCGTTCCTTTACCTACATCAGCACCATGGGACTGGCCATGGAAGCCGCTGCCGAAAACGGCAAGGAATTCATTGTGCTGGACCGGCCCAATCCCGTAGGCGGATTGAAGATTGAAGGCAACTTGGTTGAAGATGATTGCATTTCTTTTGTAAGCCAGTTTAAAATTCCGTACCTTTACGCCCTCACTTGCGGTGAGCTGGCACTGATGCTCAATGGCGAGAAGATGTTGAAGGATGGGGAACAATGTAATCTCCACATAGTGAAGATGAAAGGCTGGAAACGCAAGATGGATTATACCCAAACCGGACTGCAATGGGTTCCCTCCTCTCCACACATTCCACATCCTCATTCTGCATTCTTCTACCCCGTCAGCGGCATTCTGGGCGAACTAGGATATATGTCTATCGGCGTGGGGTATACCATTCCGTTCCAGATGTTTGCCGCACCATGGATGGAAGCGGAAAAGCTGGCCGGAAACCTGAACCGTCTGAACGTACCGGGGGTCATCTTCAGACCGATGTACCTAAAGCCGTTCTATAGTGTAGGCAAAGGCGAGTTGCTGCAAGGTGTGCAAGTGCACATCATGGATTTCGGCAAAGCACCGTTGAGCGACCTGCAATTCCTGGTCATGCAGGAAGTCGCCGCCCTCTATCCTGACCGTGCCGTGTTTGACCATGCCGACAAGGGACGTTTCAACATGTTCGACAAAGTAAGCGGTTCGCGGCAGATACGCGAGCGCTTCTCGAAACGGAACCGTTGGGAGGACATACGCGACTACTGGTATAAAGATGCCGAAGACTTCCGTAAGTTGTCGAAAAAGTATTATTTATATAAATAAATTTACAGATAAATAAGGAAGGGAAAAGAGCCTGATACGGAGACTATTTCAGTCGTATACAGAACCACATTCAGTCGTATACTTAAATATATTCAGTATACGACTGAATGTACCCCCTCGTAAGACACGTTTACAGAGCACTTTGAAGCGAAGTGATGCAATAAAAAAAGTGAACATGAAAGAGCATAGTTACATGGCTTTCCTGCAGGAAGCAAAACAATTCATTCCGCAGGAAAGGATTTACACCGACGAACTTCGCCGGCTGGCTTGGGGTACGGATGCCGGTTTTTACCGACTGATTCCCCAGATTGTAATCCGTTCGAAAGACGAAGATGAAGTTTCACAACTGTTGAAACTGGCGAGCCGCCACGGGCTGCCCGTCACCTTCCGAGCGGCAGGGACCAGTTTGTCGGGTCAAGCCATTAGCGACTCCATCCTCATCGTAGCCGGTAAGAATTGGGAAAAATACAGCATATCCGCCGACTACGAACAGATAACCCTCCAACCGGGCATCATCGGACAACGTGTGAACGAACTGTTGGCTCCCTACGGCCGTAAGTTTGCACCGGATCCCGCCTCGGTGAAAAGCGCCATGGTAGGCGGTATTGTCATGAACAATGCTTCCGGCATGAACTGCGGTACGCACGCCAATAGCGACAAGGTGCTTGTTTCCGCCCGTATCATCCTAATGGATGGTACCCTGCTGGATACCGGAAATCCCGTCAGCCGCGCCTCCTTCGAAGTGAGTCACCGTGACTTCATTCGCCGCATCTGCGAACTGCGCGATGAAATACGTACCAACGAAAAACTGGCCGAACGCATCCGATACAAATATTCCATCAAAAATGTAACCGGGCTCAATCTGCTGCCCTTCGTCCGTTTCGACGACCCATTCGAAATCATTGCCCACCTCATGGTAGGTTCCGAAGGTACACTGGCGTTCCTTTCGGAAGTGACGATGAAGACTGAATATGATTATCCCTACAAGGCCAGCGCTATGCTCTACTTCAAGACCATCAAAGAAGCGAGCCGCGCTGTGGTAGCCATGAAGAAGCTGGTCGACGAAACCGGCGAATGGACAGTAAAAGGGGCTGAAATGCTAGACTATAAGAGCCTTTCTTCCGTCAATGACCCCGTATTCCTAAAATACAAAGGCAAAGTTGCCTCCTCTGCCCTCCCCGGCGTGGAGCCCGGCGACGAAACCGGGTTGACAGCAGTGCTGACCGAAACCAAAGCCCGTACCCCGGAAGAACTGCAACAGAACATATCTGCCATTGAAGCTTGCCTGCAAGCCTTCACCACCTATATTCCGGTACGCTTCACCGACCGTCCGGAGGAATATTCCAAATACTGGGCCATCCGTTCCGGCATCTTCCCCTCTGTGGGAGGTACGCGCCAGCCGGGAACCACTTGCCTCATCGAAGACATCGCCTTCCACATTGAAGACCTTCCGGAGGCAACGGCAGAACTGCAACAGCTCATAGCCCGCCACGGATATAATGACGCCTGCATCTACGGCCATGCTCTCGAAGGCAACTACCACTTCATCATCAACCAGTCCTTCAGTACCCAAGCGGAAGTGAAACGCTACGAAGACTTGATGAATGACATCAAGACCTTGGTAGTAGATAAATATGACGGTTCCCTAAAAGCCGAGCATGGCACGGGCCGGAATATGGCTCCCTTTGTCCGCCATGAATGGGGAGATGACGCCTACAAAGCCATGAAAGCCGTCAAAGAGCTGTTTGACCCACAAGGATTGCTAAACCCCGGTGTCATTTTCAATGATGACCCGCAATGCCATATCAAGAACTTCAAGCCGCTGCCTTTATTAGTGATGAGTGACAAGAGACAAGCTACGTCACTCGTAGCTGACAAATGCATTGAGTGCGGTTTCTGCGAAGTCAACTGTCTCTCCTGCGGCTTTACCCTTTCCTCGCGCCAGCGTATCGTGTTGCAGCGCGAAATATCCCGGCTGAAACAAAGCGGTGAGGACCCGACACGCCTTGCACTGCTCGAAAAACAATACCGCTATCCCGGCAACCAGACTTGTGCCGGAGACGGCCTCTGCTCCATGTCGTGCCCGATGGGTATCAATACGGGCGACCTTACCCATATAATCCGCCAGGAAGCATTACCCAAAGGCAGTCTGGGATACAAAGCCGGAGACTTTGTCGCCAATCATTTCGCTGGTGTCAAGAGTGCACTGCGTCCCGTATTGTCCTTAGCCAACTTCGGACATTCACTATTAGGGACAAAGGCGATGAGCGGCATTACCAAGGGGCTGCACAATGCATTAGGCATACCTCTATGGACGCCGGCTATGCCGAAAAGTTATCAGTTACAAGCTACGGAGTTACAAGCTACAAGCACTATGCAGCATAATAGCGCAGCACTTGTAGCTCGTAGCTCTGTAACTCGTAACTACAAAGTCGTCTACTTCCCCAGCTGCATCAACCAGACTATGGGTCTGGCAAAGAAGTCTTCCGTAGAGCAGCCATTGGTAAATAAAATGGTGTCCTTGTTGCAAAAAGCCGGTTACGAAATCATCTTCCCGAAAGATATGGACAAGCTTTGCTGTGGCACCATTTGGGAAAGTAAAGGGATGCTGGACATTGCCGATCGCAAGACAGCCGAACTGGAGGCCGCACTTTGGGAAGCCAGCGAACAAGGCAAATACCCCGTCCTCTGTGACCAAAGCCCTTGTCTGCACCGCATGCGCGAATGTATCAAGAAGATGAAACTGTATGAACCTGCAGAATTCATCTATACATTCTTACGTGAGAAGCTGATTTTCACACCTATTAACCGCCCCGTAGCAATCCACATCACCTGCTCCATGCGGAAAATGGGACTGGCAGATACCATTATAGCCCTTGCACGCCTTTGCTCCAGTAAAGTCATCGTGCCGGAAGAAGTAGGTTGCTGCGGTTTTGCCGGAGACCGGGGATTCACCTATCCTGAGCTGAACTCGTACGCCCTACGCAAACTCCGCCCGCAAATAGAAGCGTCCGGAGTGAATATAGGCTACTCTAACAGCCGTACTTGTGAAATCGGATTGACAACAAACTCAGGTATCCCCTATGTATCCATTGCCTATCTGGTAGACGAATGTACAAAGGCAGCTGATAATTAGGATTGATAATTAACTTAACACACAAATATTACAATGAACAGTACAAAAGTAAGTAAACGCATCCTTGCACTCGACATTCTCCGTGGTGTCACCATCGCAGGTATGATTATGGTAAACAACCCCGGTTCGTGGGGACATATCTATGCCCCCTTGCGGCATGCAGAGTGGAATGGTCTGACCCCCACCGACCTCGTCTTTCCCTTCTTCATGTTTATCATGGGAATTTCCACATACATTTCCCTGAAGAAATACAACTTCGAGTTCAGCCACGCCGCCGGCATGAAGATACTGAAACGCACCATCGTCATTTTCCTTATAGGCATGGCTATCGGCTGGTTCTCGCGTTTCTGCTATTACTGGGCCTCCGCTCCGGACGACCTCAGTTTCGGAGAGAAGCTATGGGCTTCCGTCTGGACATTCGACCGTATCCGTATTCTGGGTGTCATGCAACGGCTGGCCCTTTGCTACGGAGCAGCCTCCATCATTGCACTAACCATGAAGCATAAACATATACCTTATCTGATAGCCGGCCTATTGACAGGCTACTTCATACTGTTGATGTGCGGCAACGGTTTCGCCTATAATGAAACAAACATTCTTTCCGTGGTAGACCGTGCCATCCTGACCCCTGCACACATGTACAAGGATAACGGCATAGATCCCGAAGGTTTGTTAAGCACCATTCCTGCCATTGCACATGTGTTGCTGGGCTTCTGTGTAGGGCGGCTGATGCTGGATGGCAACAAGTCGGAAGACCGTGCCTCATTTCTCAATTCGCAGCTTATCACACTGTTGCTGGTAGGTGTTATCCTTACTTTCTCCGGTTTCCTGCTAAGCTACGGTTGCCCCATCAACAAGAAAATATGGTCTCCTACCTACGTACTCGTCACTTGCGGACTGGCATCCAGTTTTCTGGCATTGCTTATCTGGATTATTGATGTGAAAGGCTATAAGAAGTGGAGCATGTTTTTCGAGGCATTCGGTGTGAATCCGCTGTTCATGTATGTATTGGGCGGCGTACTTAGCATACTTTTCGGTAGTATCAGTTTCCCGTGGGGAAACAGCAGCATCAGCATACACGGATTCTTATACAATATAGTCCTCATGCCCGTTTTCGGTGAAACCGCCGGTTCCCTTGCCTTTGCCCTGCTGTTTATCGCCATTAACTGGTGTATCGGCTACCAGTTGTACAAACGAAAAATATATATCAAAATATAAGGATTAGGGGTTAGTGATTAAGGATTAGTGATTAATACGTTGCCTATAATTAAGAAACAGTATCACCTACCATTAATCACTAATCCTTAATCACTAACCCCTAATCCCTAATCATTAAACATTATTTATATGATTCTAATAGCAGACAGTGGCTCTACAAAGACCGATTGGTGTGTTGTAGAGAATGGAGTACTTCTCCAACAGATATTCACGAAAGGGACGAACCCTTTCTTTCAGTCGGAAGAGGAAATCAGTAATGAAATAGCAACAGCGCTATTACCTCAGCTGAAGACAAGTGAGCTGGATGCCGTATACTTTTATGGTGCAGGATGCGGATTTCCCGACAAGATAAGTATGGTGCACCGTGCCATAACCAAACACCTCAGTGTGAAAAATGAAGTGGAAGTCAATACCGATATGCTGGCTGCCGCACGTGGCCTCTGCGGACATGACTCAGGCATTGCCTGCATCATGGGGACCGGCTCCAACTCATGTTATTATGACGGAAAAAGCATTGTCACCAATGTATCTCCTCTGGGATTCATCTTGGGAGACGAAGGCAGCGGAGCCTGCTTGGGCAAACTGTTGGTAGGCGATATCTTGAAAAATCAGATGACACCCGAGCTGAAAGAGAAATTCCTCAAACAGTTCGACCTGACACCTGCTGATATCATCGACCGTGTCTACCGTAAACCTTTCCCCAACCGTTTCCTGGCAAGCTTGTCACCATTTCTTGCACAGAATCTGGGTGAACCTTGTGTACGCGCTCTGGTACTGAACAGCTTTAAGGCATTCCTTAAACGCAATGTCATGCAATATGAAGACTATCAGCATCAAAAAGTACATTTCATCGGTTCCGTAGCCTTCTATTACAAGGAAGTTCTGGCAGAAGCTGCCAAAGAAATGGGTATCCAACTGGGTGCAATCATCAAGAGCCCCATGGAAGGACTCATCAAATATCACAACTGAAAGTGACAAATCGTAAATAGTAAATCGTCAAATAGTAAATAGCCTTATGTTCGTAAAAATCTCAGAGCAACCATCGCTCTACAATGACTTGGAAAAGAAATCAGTCCGTGAAATTCTGGAAGACATCAATACCGAAGACCAGAAAGTGGCGCTTGCCGTACAGAGGGCAATCCCTCAAATAGAAAAGTTGGTAACCCAGATTGTGCCCCGCATGAAACAAGGCGGACGCATCTTCTACATGGGTGCGGGTACCAGTGGACGTCTGGGCGTACTCGACGCTTCGGAAATTCCACCGACTTTCGGTATGCCCCCCACGCTGGTTATCGGCTTGATTGCCGGTGGTGACACTGCATTGAGAAATCCGGTAGAGAATGCCGAAGATGACATTCACCGCGGTTGGGAAGAACTGACGGAACGCAATATTACAGATAAGGATACGGTCATCGGTATTGCTGCATCCGGTACCACCCCCTACGTGATTGGTGCCATGCACGAGGCACGCGAACACGGCATACTGACCGGCTGTATTACCAGCAACCCGGACTCTCCAATGGCAGCAGAGGCAGATGTAGCCATCGAAATGATTGTAGGGCCTGAATATGTGACGGGAAGCTCACGCATGAAATCGGGAACAGGACAGAAAATGATACTGAATATGATTACTACTTCCGTCATGATACAGTTGGGACGCGTGAAAGGCAACAAAATGGTGAATATGCAGCTCAGTAACAAAAAGCTTGTGGACCGTGGTACCCGTATGATTGTAGAGGAACTCGGACTGGACTATGGCAAAGCCAAGGCGCTGCTGTTGATGCACGGTTCGGTGAAAAAGGCAGTGGATGCGTACCGGATTTAGCTATTACTCACTCTTAAATTCCTTTATTATGAAAGCAATATATTTTTTTCTCTTTTCTCTTTGTCTGCAAGCTGCCACCGCGCAACCCTTGCAACGCGTAGCCCCTGAACAAGTGGGAATGGACTCACGCAAGTTGATGTATGCTGACGAAGCGATTGAAACAGCCATCTCCAACAAGGATATTCCCGGTGCCGTACTTGCTGTAGTACGTAACGGCAAGATGGCCTATCTGAAAGCTTACGGCAACAAGCGTATTTATCCCAATGTGGAGCCTATGACTGCCAATACTATCTTTGATATGGCATCTTGCAGCAAATCCATGTCGACCGCCGTATGTACGATGATACTGGCAGAACGCGGCAAGCTCCGTATGCTGGACCCCGTCAGCCTCTACATACCCCATTTCAAGAATTGGGAAAGCGAAGACGGCAAAGAGAAAAAGGTAATCCGCATTGCCGATTTGATGACACACACTTCCGGTCTTCCTCCCTATGCACCGGTAGCCGAGCTAGAAAAGCAGTACGGTTCTCCCAATCCTGATGGGCTTATGGAATATATTGCTACTTGTAAACGCGACTTCAAGCCGCAGACTGATTTTCAATACAGTTGCCTCAACTTCATCACTTTGCAGCACATTATCGAGACTATAAGCGGACAGAGCCTGCGTGACTTTGCACGTGAAAACCTATTTGATGTACTCGGCATGGAGCATACCGACTATCTGCCTTGCCAACGTGATAAGGATGGTAACTGGATTACGATAGTTGACAAAGGAACGAGAAAACAAGGACACAAGGAAAACAACGTAGCCAATTCTCAATTTTCAATTCGCAATTCTCAATTGAATAACATTGCCCCCACTGAAAAGCAACCTAATGGACAAGTTCTCTGCGGACAAGTTCATGACCCGCTGGCACGTGTCATGAACGGAGGTATCAGCGGTAATGCAGGAGTATTCTCTTGTGCTGATGATATTGCCATACTCTGCGCAGCCCTGCAAAACGGAGGTGAATGGAACGGACGCCGCATCCTGAGTCCGCTGGGTGTAAAAGCCATGCGTACTGTGCCACGCACTACCGCCAGTCTGGGACGCACTCTCGGTTGGGATAATTTTACAGCCTATGCCTCCAACAATGGAGATTTGTTTGGTCCTAATACCTATGGGCATACCGGCTACACGGGTACCTCCATCATTATCGATCCGGACAATGACACTTCCGTCATACTCCTTATCAACGCCGTACATCCGGAAGACGGACACAGCGTAGTTCGCCTGCGTTCATTGGTTGCCAACGCTGTGGCGGCTTCCATCTACCCCATTCCGCGTATTTATACAGACCATTACTACAAACGTTTCCTACAGTTTATGGATGAGCCTGCCATTACAAGCAAGGACATCGTCATGCTTGGCAATAGCCTGACTGAAGGTGGCGGTGACTGGTCTGCCCGTCTTGGTAAGAAGAATGTACGTAATCGCGGCATCATCGGTGATGAAGTGATGGGTATCTATGACCGCCTGCATCAGATACTTCCCGGACATCCCGCCAAGCTGTTCCTGCTTATCGGAGTCAATGACATTTCCCATGACTTGGCACCAGACAGTATTGTAGACATGATTCGCATGACGGTGGAACGCATCCGGAAAGAATCTCCCGACACAAAACTCTACCTACAAAGCCTACTCCCTTTCAATGAAAGTTTCGGCCGATACAAAAAACTGACTGGAAAGACAGATATGGTTCCTGAAATCAACTCCCGTCTGGAGGCGTTTGCCAAAGAGGAAGGCATTGCCTATATCAATCTTTTTCCACTATTTACAGAGAAGGGAACAAATGTACTACGCAGTGAGTTGACCGGCGACGGACTGCATTTGAATGAGGATGGATACAAAATCTGGGTAAAGGCCATTAAGAAGAAAATATAAAACGAACCAGTCTCCGAACGTCTGCCACACTACCAACAGGCTAAAGAAGACATCTCTCCATTAACTAGATTCCCCCTGCCATAGACATCTATAGCAGGGGGAATTCTTATATTCGGGGCGTTTCGGCACACACCCTCTTTTATCTCATTCGGCAAAGCTAACCAGTTGCAAGTCAAACGTCAACAGAGAGCCTCCGGGGATTGTATTTGTAGAATAAGGAGCAGTATAATCATTTATACCATATCCGCTTTGATAAGGGATATACAACATCCACCGCTCACCCATCCGCATAAGCTGCAAGGCAGCTGCCCAACCGGCAACGACACCCGAAACTTCAAAATCCACGAATGAATCAAAAACCGTAGGTTCTTTTACCGGAGGAATAGGTATATCGCGGTCAATAGCACTATAACCGTCAAAGCAACCGTCGAATTCTTCGCCATTCACATAAGTCCCATAATAATAAGCATTCACCTTTGAATGATAACCCGTATACAACGGGCGTTCACCCGTCTCATTCTTCACAAGCTTCTTGCAATAGACATACTGAGCACCTTCAGAAGTGCTTGCAGTCGTCTGTATGGCATACAGTTTCCCGAGTTCCATAGCATCGGCCTGCTCTGCTGTGGCGACATAATTCTCGCCAGTCAGCCTTTTTATCGAGTCAACAAAAGCCTCGCCGCGTTCTCTCCAATTATCATACTTTCCAGCCTCTTCCACTTCTTCACAAGAGATAAAAGCACCCACCAGCAACAGCAAGAAAGGCAAAAACAAAAGGGACTTTTTCATTTACTATTTTACTATTTTACTATTTACTATTTCAGTTTGTTCACGCACCGGTCTATTCCATAACCGCTTTATTGCAAGGTTTTCAGCAACGATGTGATGCTTACACGGTCTGCAATAATATTATTCAGTTCAGAGATAGCCACGCGCTCTTGCTGCATGGTGTCACGATTACGCAGTGTCACACAGTTATCTTCCAAAGTCTGATGATCCACGGTGACACAGTACGGAGTACCAATGGCATCCTGGCGGCGGTAACGCTTACCAATAGAATCTTTCTCATCATACTGACAATGGAAGTGGAACTTCAGATTGTCAATGATTTCGCGCGCTTTTTCGGGCAGACCATCTTTCTTTACCAACGGCATTACGGCCAGTTTCACCGGTGCCAGTGCAGCAGGCAACTTCAAGACAACACGGGATTCACCGCTATCCAACGTCTCTTCACAGTAGGAAGCCGACATGATGCTAAGGAACATGCGGTCTACACCGATACTAGTCTCGATGACATACGGGGTATAGCTTTCGTTGGTTTCCGGATCGAAATACTTGATGTTCTTGCCGGAGAACTTCTCATGCTGGGACAAGTCGAAATTTGTACGGCTGTGAATACCCTCTACTTCCTTGAAACCGAAAGGCATCAAGAACTCAATGTCTGTAGCAGCATTAGCGTAGTGGGCCAGTTTGTCGTGGTCGTGATAACGGTAATGGTCATCACCGAAGCCCAGCGCCTTGTGCCATTTCAGGCGAGTAGCCTTCCAACTCTTGAACCAGTCAAGCTCTGTACCCGGCTTCACAAAGAACTGCATTTCCATCTGCTCGAACTCGCGCATACGGAAGATGAACTGGCGGGCTACAATTTCGTTACGGAAAGCCTTACCAATCTGGGCGATACCGAAAGGAATCTTCATGCGACCGGTTTTCTGTACATTAAGGTAATTTACGAAGATACCTTGTGCCGTTTCCGGGCGAAGGTATATCTTCATGGCACCATCGGCGGTAGACCCCATTTCTGTTGAGAACATCAGATTGAACTGACGTACCTCTGTCCAGTTCTTTGTACCACTGATAGGGCAAACGATTTCTTCGTCAAGGATAATCTGACGGAGTTCGTCCAGATTATTATCGTTCAAAGCCTTGGAAAAACGTTCATGCAAGGCATCACGTTTGGCCTGGTGTTCCAGCACACGACCGTTGGTACTGCGGAACTGAGCCTCATCGAAAGCCTCACCAAAACGCTTGGCAGCTTTGGCCACTTCTTTGTTTATCTTGTCATCGTACTTAGCAAGCTGGTCCTCTATCAACACATCGGCACGATAACGTTTCTTGGAATCGCGGTTGTCAATCAAAGGGTCATTGAAAGCATCTACGTGTCCGCTGGCTTTCCAGATGGTGGGGTGCATAAAGATTGCTGAGTCGATACCGACAATATTTTCGTGCAGCAGCACCATACTCTGCCACCAGTATTGCTTGATGTTATTTTTCAGTTCCACACCCATCTGACCATAGTCATACACAGCTCCCAGTCCATCATAAATCTCGCTGGAAGGGAACACAAAACCATATTCCTTACAGTGTGATACGAGTTTCTTAAAAACGTCTTCTTGTGCCATTTTCTGTTGTATCTAAATTAATTTGAATCTTACTTTCAGCTAAAAAGCGCCACAAAGATAGGGATTTATATCGTAAGTAGGACATGGAGGGTATTAATTTATCTTATTACCAAATAAAAGAAGAAGCTACCTCATAACTCCGAGGCAGCTTCTTTCCCAATTTTACCCAATTACAATTAATTTACCTAAGCACTACAAATCAACCTAATCACAACTAAGAATAATATTATACTCACCTTCAGCGCTTTATCGTATTAACAGTTTCTTGTGGTTTCAATATGTCATTTGTTTTTTCCACAACTGATACCACATCAACATCAAGTGCAGCCTTAATATCCTTGGAAGAGGTTCCAATCAAAAACTTATAATTTCCAGCATCCACTACCCATGAAGAAGAAGCTTCATCATAAGAAGCCAAATCCGTAGTGTTCAGTTTCAAAGTGGCAGTAACAGTCTCACCTGGCCTCAATTCCTTAGTTTTGGTAAAAGCTTTAAGTTCTTTTTCCGGTTTGTTCATCTGAAAACTATTGGGAGCGGAGACATAAAGCTGAACAACCTCTTTCCCTGCAAACTTACCAACATTCTTCACATCAATAGAAACAGTATATATACCATTATCAACTTTGACAGACGGATTGACATACTCGAATGTTGTATACGAAAGACCATAGCCGAAAGGATAAGACACTTGCTTTCCGAAACTATCGAAATAGCGATAACCGACAAAAATATCTTCTTCATAATCCGTATAGTCTACATTCTTCACTGAAGATCTTTTGTCCTCCTTATTCCTCACATCTGTATTAGCCCTAGCATCCATAGGAAAATTGGTCGAAGAAGCAACGTCCATCAACTTGTTCGGGAAAGTCATTGTCAACTTACCCGATGGAGATACCTTACCGCTCAACACATCCGTCACACTATTTCCACCCTCCTGTCCTGCCTGCCAAGCCAGCAAAATAGCATCCGGTAGTTTTTTCCAAGAAGCTGTTTCGATTACACCTCCGATATTCAATACCACCACCACTTTCTTCCCAGCAGCATGGAAAGCTTGGCTGACGGACTTCAGCAGTTGCAATTCTTCCTCACTCAGTTCAAAATCACTGACATTACGGTCTACAAATTCACCGGAAGTACGTCCCAGCGTAACCAATGCAACATCCGCTTTAGCAACTTGTTCTGACAACACCTTTGTAGTAGGGATAAGTTCTGTCGGACGAGGTACCGGCATAAATCTGGAGAAAGGCTGAGACGAGTCAGGAGTATTTTTCTTATTCTCGGCCTCAATATACTGTTCATAATCGGCCTTCAATGCTTCATCTATCTGGTATCCAGCATTCTTCAAACCATCCAATAATGAGACTGTATAGGCACGATTCACATTACCTGAGCCGGTACCTCCTGCTATGAAATCATAGGAAGTACACCCGAAAAGAGCTATATTTCTGACCTTCCTTTCAAATGGCAAGGTTTCGTTATTATTCTTCAACAAAACCATTCCTTCAGTCGCTGACTGGCGGGTAACTGCTGCGTGCGCCTTCAAATCAGGTTTATTGGAATATTTGTATTCTTTAAAATGAGGAGTTTGGAGAATAAGTTCAAGAACACGCTTCACATTACGATTCAGTATGGATTCATCCAATTTTCCGGATTTCACCCCTTCGATAATCATATCATACTGGTTAGCCCTTCCCGGTTGGAGCATATCATTACCTGCTATCATCTGAGCCACGGCATCCTTCCCTCCAAACCAGTCAGTTACCACCATACCCTCGAAATTCCACTCATCACGCAATAAAGTGGACAGCAAGTCTGTATTCTCAGAAGCATAGGTGCCATTAATATGATTGTAAGAGGACATTACTGTCCATGGTGCCGATTCCTTCACTGCAATTTCGAACCCCTTCAAATATATTTCCCGTAAGGCACGAGGAGTGATACGAGCATCATTAGCATTCCGATTGGTTTCCTGGTTGTTAACAGCAAAATGTTTGATGGAAGTTCCCACTCCGTTGCTCTGTATCCCTCTAACATATGCAGCAGCTATCTTGCCAGACACCAACGGGTCTTCGGAATAATATTCAAAATTACGCCCGCACAAAGGATTCCGATGGATATTCAAAGCAGGAGCCAGTAAAACATCCGCACCATATTCCAACACTTCATTACCAATTGATTTTCCAACTTCCTCTACCAAATCCTGATTCCAAGTAGAAGCAAGTAACGTACCGATAGGAAAATGTGTACAATAATAAGTAGCAGAATCCCCTTCGCGGATAGGATCTATACGTAAACCTGCAGGTCCATCAGCCAACACAATGGCAGGAATTCCCAAACGGGGTATCGGATAAGTAGTACCTGCTGCACCGGGAACCAACTTCTTTGTAGTGCCAATCACCGTACTGTCACCCGAAGTACCCACCATTCCGGTACCGATAACCAAATGTGCCTTTTCTTCCAAAGTCATGGCACCAATAACATCCTCAACAGAATCTTTACCCAATTGAGGAGCCGCAGGGCCACAAGCGCTCAACACGCCTGCAGCCAACAGCAAATAAAACAGTTGTTTTTTCATAGCCTAGTCAGATTTATTTAAACAACTTGGGAGCAAATACAGAGAGATAAATACGCCAGCAGGTCCATACATGTCCACCAGGAGTTTCCATAAACTCATATTTATATCCTTTTTTATCCAAATCAGCGCGATAAGCTGCATTGTTTCTATAAAGAAAATCGTCTTTACCGATACCCAACCAGTAAAGTTTGGGAGCCTTATCAAACTGAACAGCTAACTTTTTATCCATATCCTGATAAACCGGACTATTTTTCTGACCTGCACTCTGGACATTAAGGGCCGCAGAGAATAAACCTACATAGTCGAACATATCAGGATAGTTCAAAGAAATATTGGCAGAATGAAAACCACCCATTGAAAGCCCCGCAATAGCACGATGAGCTTTGTCCGCTTGTACACGATAATTACTTTCTACAAACGTGATAATCTCAGGGAAATAGGCTTCAAAAGCACCGTCCATGGTTCCATTCTTCATATGGTAAGGTTTATAGTATCCCAGACTACTCTCACCAGGTGCAGCCTCCATGGCAGCATGCCCATTGGGCATCACAACAATCATCGGTTCAGCCTTGCCTTGTGCAATCAAATTATCGAGAATCTGTGCAGCACGTCCAAAAGTTGTCCACTCATCTTCATCCCCTCCCATACCATGCAATAAATAGAGTACCGGATACTTCCTATCACCGGATTGTTCATAACCTGCCGGCGTGTAGATATTGATACGGCGATCCATTTTCATACCATCAGAGTGATACCAACGATGGGCCAATGTTCCATGAGGAACTTTATTTACCTTATATAAATCTGCCTTACCATTCCCTACAATAAACACATTGCTTGTGGTAGCAAAGTCACGATAGACATAAACATTGTTAGGGTCTATAGTCGGCACACCATCTACCATGAATTCATAGCTATAAAGTTCTGAATCCAACGGCTTGGTAGTATAGGTCCAAATTCCTTCTGAATTCTTTGTCATGTCTATCAAACCTGCTCCCACCATACCTCCAATGTGTTGTCCCTCCGCCTTTTCGGCAAAGTCACCGGCAATCTGCACCTTTTGGGCATCAGGAGCCTTAAAGTTAAAAGTCACTGTGTTATCTTTGTTCACAATTGCAGACTCGAGGTCCTGCGCAACAAACAAATTCTGCTGGGCAGACATTTGCAGTCCACAGACTGCCATAAATACTGTCAATAAAATCTTTTTCATTTCAGTTTTTCAATTTAAAGTTTGTTGATTCTAGTTTATTCTATCACTGTAATAATTAGGCGGTGATAACGGTTCATTTGTGGTTCACCATCATCTGTAGCCTCCAGAATCAAGTGAATGGTATCGCCCGGTTTGGCATCAGTCGGAACAGTAAAAGTAGTATTTGCAGAAGTAGAATCATCCACTGCCACTTTACCTCGATATGTACTGGCTGACATATATTGCCACCATTTAATGGCAAGTACATTCTTGTCCGGATCGGTTACTGTATATTTAAGTTTCAGCTTTTCACCCGGTTTGGCATTCATGGCAAGTGCACCTTTTATCACCGGTTCATGATTTGCATCGGTATAGCTTGGAGTAACTGACCATTTAAAACGGGCAGCCAATCCATTCATTACCGGAGCCGTAAAATCGGGTAAAGGATAGTGCTCAGCTCTATACTTCATCTGTTCCATACGAGGAAGATTCTTCACTGAATCGGGAAGAAGAGTCCTTCCACCGCACCAGCCACCATAAGTAGGATTCTCGTGACCACGCAGACCATTACCGATCAAATTCAGAAAACAGTAAGTGTCACCCTCAGCCAGATAAGCCCCTTTCGGCTGAACTCCAGTCCAAACTACATAGCCTTGCTCCTTCAGTTCATCAACTGTATAGCCCGACAAGCCGAAGAAATCGAACTTATCATCTTTCACCATCTGTTTTCCATCCCCCCAGACACGATACATTTCACCGAAAGGCCCTTTACTACGGATATTCTCCTGCATCCATTCCGGAGAATAGAAAACCTGGTTTTCTTTGGAAGCCCTCAACTGGGCATTATAAGCCAGCCCGACTGTCATGCCGCCCATCTCCATTTGTCTAAGTTCCGGCCAGAAAGGTTTGATATACCGTGCATACGTATCATCCTGATCACCAGAAAGGGAAAGAACCACTTTTTTTATTATCTTTTCCCGAATGCCTTTCCAGGCATCAGTATGCTCATAAATATCCTGAATGGACTTCAAAGCACGAGCTATGGTGCTGGCACCTCCCCAAGCATTGATAAATACCGGATCTGTACAATCATCAAGCAGTACGGCTTTAATCAGCTCCGATCCCGGAGTATCCTTGGAAATATCACCATCGAACTCTATATTACCGATGCGTATTTTGGATTTCAGATATTCGGGAGTCGGATAAGAAGGATCATGTACCCTCAGATTGGGATATACCTCCTCATAAGCTTCCACAGCATCGTCAATGAAACGTTCTTCCGGATCCCAACGCCAACTTTCCATAGGCCCGTAGTCTATACCATTGCGAGAATATTCCCGTCCAGGTACATACCACTTAGTACCGTGCCCATCACCTTTCCAATGAAACTGACTGCTGGCATAAATCAAACCTTCCACGCGGAAATCCGTACTGAAAAGTAAGAAACGTATCAAAGAGTTCAGGTCATCAAGTTCCGGATCACAAGTAATAATAACACGAGGTTTTGACGAATCTTCACTGGACGTCTGCTGTCCATTCATACAAGCCGGCATCACAGCCATAAGGCCTGAGAAGAATAAGCATTTAAATTTATTCATACACTAAATTTTATTGATTAACTACCAACCCGGATTCTGGGTCATATTCTTATTGACATTCATTTCAGTTGCAGGGAATGGGAGCAATTCATGCTTACCACTTTTGAAGCCAGCAGAAGCATTTTTCTGTTCATTCCAACTGACACGACCGTCTTTATAAAGAGCCGGCCTTTCCTGTCCTCTTTTGGCAAGTACCGTAGCAGCATCGCCCCACCGAATCAAATCCTGATAACGACAACCTTCCATCCAGAGTTCCAAACGCTTTTCTTTCTTGATATCATCCATAGAAACGCTACCCAATGCAGGCAACTGAGCACGGTTACGCACTCTATTTACATAGTCGACAGCTTTACCTGCATTTCCAGACTGGAGACTCGCCTCAGCAGCAAGTAACAAGACCTCAGCATACCGCATAGCACGAGTATTGTTAGGGCAACGCAACCAATAATAATTAATGACATCGGCTTCATAAACACGGTATTTCCAACTAAAGTAACCGGCATTGTCAGGCATATATGCAATGGCATCACTCAAAGATATACCGGTGCTTTCCATCTGCTGGTATGTCTTTATGGAAGCATTCAAGCGATACGTATCTCCCATCTCAACAAATGCATCATAGCTTTCCTTGGTCGGATTAAAAAATCCCCAACCTCCGTGAGAATAGATTTGAGTAGGCTCATTAAATGCAAGCATATCTCCGCGCCAATGTACATATACCCAAATCATGTTACTCATAATACCAGTAGCATTATTGGCATCGTAGACATAGTTACTTTCAAATAAGCTTTCGCAATTTGCCTCTCCTTTAGTAGTCTGAATATTTTCATAATCATTGTAAAGGTCGTACTTTCCGCTATTAATCACCTCATCCAAGGCAGCGGCGGCAGCACCATAATTCTTCTGGAATACATATGCCTTACCTAACAGAGCTTGTGCAAATTGTTTGGTGATGCGATAGGTAAAGTCATCCAAACTTGTCTTTTCCTCCAGATCGCCACTGTTGACAGCCTCAGTAAGGTCTTGGTTCACCAATGCCCATAGCGCCTCAGTATCACCATTGGCCTGGGAATATTCATTTGGCGTTAACGGATGATCCACCAATGGCGGAGTCCCCCAAAGACTAATTAATTCGATGTAGGACATCGCGCGGAAAACCTTTGCCTCTGCACGTGCACGAAGTTTAATTACCGAATCATCCCCTACATACTGCAAAACAATATTGGCGGCATAAATTACCTTATAAAGATTCGTATACAACGTTTTAATATGAGAAAAATCAGAGTCGAATGTATAAGTCGACAGCAATTGCGCACTAGCAGCTGTCCAACTCTCCCCTGCCGAATAGCAATCATCCGAAAGAAGATTCTTCAGCCAGAATGCAGGTGCATAAGTATCCTTCCAATTACTATAGCAGGCTATAATGGCTTCTTCCGCATCAGCATCCGTTTTATAGAAACTTTCAAAAGTGCTTACTCCATGCTGCGAGATATCCAGATTGTCTACACAAGAGGAAAAGAAAGTGCAGCTGGCAAGCAACAAACTTGATAAAATATATTTTGCTTTCATATTTCGTATTGAATTAAAGATTAAAATGCTACGTTAAGACCGAACACGACTTTCTTGCTGGACGGATAAGAACCCATATCCAACCCCATTGCACTACCTGTACTTGTAAATTCAGGATCAAATCCAGGATACTTGGTAAATGTAAAGAAGTCGTCTAAAGAACAATACAAACGAAGGTTACTCAAACCAATCTGCTTCAACAAATTCTTTGGTAAATTATAACCCAACTGTATCTGCTTGATTTTAAAGTAAGAACCGTCGAATACAAACTTGGAGCTTTTCAAGTACTTATCATAATTACTAGGATTGGAACGGGCATATTTTGCATTGTCTCCTGCAGTTGTCCAACGTCCATCGTAGAATTCCTTCAAGGTATTCGCTTTCATACGGGAAGTACGGTTATAACCGGCAAACACATCATTGCCATGAGAACCGGAACCAAATATCGTCAAATCGAAACCTTTCCATGCAGCAGTCAAAGTAATACCATAAGTAAAGTCGGGGATGGCTGAACCTATTTCCGTTTGGTCAGCATCTCCAATAATGCCATCGTCATTCATATCCTTAAATATCGGATCACCCGTTTGTGAATCAATGCCCGTACACTCATAACCACGCATGTACCAAATGGGGTGCCCTTCTTCAAAATAATTCATAACACCGATGCCTGCACTTGTCGTACTCTCAATGCGTTCCAAAGTTTCATGCAGATAAGTAACTTTATTCTTTAAAGTAGCAATATTTCCTTTTATGCTATAGTTGAAATCCTTAATATTATCACGCCATGAAAGTTCAAACTCAAATCCGCTGTTCTTGACATTTCCTGCATTCATAGGTGAAGTCGTGTTACCCACAATCAGCGAAGGAGTAATACCGGTTACAATTAAATCCTTAGTTTTTTTCTCATAATAGTCAAATCCGAAACTCAACCGGTCGTTCAGCATCCGAAGATCAATACCTAAATCAATTTGTTCAGAAGTTTCCCACTTCAAATCATAGTTGCCTGTTGCGGAAGGCAGTGAACCCGTTTCATAAGACACATCTCCGGACATTGGATAATTGATTTCAGACAGAATTGTAGCATCATACATATAGTCTGCCAAACCAGCAATACTACCATTCTGTCCCCAACTTGCACGTAATTTCAAATGAGAAATCGACTTGAGATTCTCCATAAACTTCTCATTGGAAAGTACCCAGCCAACAGATACAGCCGGAAAATAGCCCCAACGTTTCTGCAAAGGAAGAATAGACAAGTCGGCAGCATCCGCACGAAGAGTGAACTGAGCAAAATATTTACCCGCATAGTCATAAGAAGCCCGACCAAAGTAAGAAAGATTTACATATTTCCTTTTCTCTCCACCACTTACCGTACGGGTGGCAGTACCAGTTTGGAACGCAAAATAGGCATAGTTGGGATCCAACTTGGTAATACCTAAATCAACCTTGTCACCAGAACGGCTACCATTGATTCCTCCTGTCACTCCAAAAGAGGTATTGGAAGAATAAGACATACCAAGCATCACATTTACATTGTGCTTATCTGCAAATGTCTTAGTGTAGTTAGCAAAGTTTTCCCATTGCCAATACGTTGTATTAGAACTTGTAGCATTTACCGATACATAATCCTGATAAAGGTCAGAGCAGGTAATGTTAGGCATAACATAGCCGTAGGAATTACTGTAAGTATAACGGTATCCCAAACGTGAAGTGATGACCAGCTCTTTAATCGGAGTAAAATCCAGATAAGTGGAGCCGCTGAACACAAAACCATCTCTTTTCGTTGTACCGCGGTCACGCATGATATACGGATTGATATTATTGGAGTCACCATAAGGGGAAATAGAATAATAATCACCATTGGCATTCTGAAGCAAGGTATGCCCTTGGTTCATATAATTAATCATAGTGTCAGGCAGTTTATCCGGTGTATAGGTAACTGGAGTAAGAGGGTCAAGCTGAATGGCAGACAGCATCAAAGAACCGGTTGCTGAGCCTTCGCTTACAGACTGTACATGATAACGGGAAAATGAATTGTTTGTCGTGAACTTCAACCAATCCTTTACTTTATAATCTGCATTGACAGTGCCGGTAATGCGGTCAAAAACATCCTTATTGCCAACAATGGGACCATTATTACTTAAATAAGAGAGTGAGGCGAATAATGAGCCATTATCATTGGCACCTTGGAAATTGACATTGTGACGCTGCATCATGGATGATTCAAATGTCTCTTCTATCCAATCGGTATTTGTCTTTCCATCCCAATACCTATCTATTGTTTCTCTGGGAATAAGATTACCTTCAGTCATATAATTGACATATTCCTGAGCATTCAGAATATCAGGAGTACGACCTAAAGACTGGGAGGACAACTGGAAATCATAAGAAATACGACGAACTCCTTTTTTTGCCTTCCGGGTGGTAATCAAGACAACACCATTACCGGCCTGGGCACCATAGATAGCAGCAGAAGCAGCATCCTTCAACACCTCCATACTCTCAATATCATTCGGTTCGAGGTTACTGATGTCTTTCGTACGCAAACCATCGACCACATACAAAGGATCTGAACTGGCATTACTGCTATATCCACGGATACGAATGGCGGGATTCGAACCAGGAGCCGCAGATGCAGAAATAATTTGCACACCGGCTGTTTTACCCTGCAGGGCCTGCTCAGCATTGGTTATGGTACGATTCTCAAAATCTTCTGCTTTTACGGAAGAAATTGCCCCCGTTACAGAACTTTTCTTCTGTACACCATATCCTACAACAACCACTTCATCCAAAGTCTTGCTATCTTCCTTCAGTATAATATTCATAGTACCTGCAACGGCTTTCTTTTCCTGAGTCACATACCCGATATACGAAAAGACAATAGTGGAACCCTCATTCACTGACAAAGTATAATTGCCATCCAAATCAGTTATAACACCATTTGTCGTTCCTTTTTCCAATACACTTACACCAATCATCGGTTCATTAAGCTCATCAGTAATTCTGCCAGATACATTTACTTGTTTCTGTGCAAAAACAGATGTCATACCTACCAAAAGGAACAGCACTAAGGCCATTAACCTTTTCTGTCTAATTTGTGTTACAATCGTTTTCATTTAATATTATTTTGGGTTAACAATGAATTTAAAATATCAGTTTGAAAGAGTAATCAGTACCAGCCCCACAACAAAGAGCACAAACATGGTTGCAATCATAGGTACAGTCCCCTTTGGAGCGCCTTTGAACTCCTTCCATACAAAGAATCCCCAAATCATGGCTACCACCGGTGCGGCATTACTCAATGCATAGGCTATAGCCGGATTGGCAGAACCAGCTCCCATAAAGCTGACTACCATACCACTCATCCAAATAAAACCTCCCAACATACCAATCAGATGTGTACGGGTGTCACCTTTCAGATAATCCTTCATTGTCACCTTGTTTCCCTGAGCCGGATGACTCATAGCAAACGTATTAAAGACAGGAGTCGTGATAAGGACACCGGCAGCAAAACAAAATACACCGGTATAGGGAGTCAGTGTTCCCGTACCACCCGTTACATACTGAGGATCTAGTGATTTTACAACCAAGCCATAGAAGAACATAATGGCCAACCCCGCTACAATAGCCAATAAGATACCTTTTTTAGGAGTAGACGCCTGACTTGCCGACATTTTTCCATAAGCCTTGCCACAAATGCAGATGGCTATCACAATAACAGCTACTCCTATCCAAAGCAATGTCTGGTTTCCAGGGTATACTTCGCCAGCCAAAGATATCAGTAGATAATTAAAAATTATACCGCCTATCCAAGCTAAGCCTCCACCAATGGGAAAACCTATCGACATCCCGGCTACAGCAATGGCTGCTGTCAGAAAGATATTACCGAAATTCCATACAATACCGCCTAGGAGCGCATACTTCATACTATTCCAGTCCATTACTGCCAAATCCCCAAAGAAAGTACGGCCTTCACCTCCCAAGCTACCCAATGTCAGGGCACCTAACAGAGCTGTGAAAAATAAACCGAAAGTCAAATCCCAATAGAAAAGCTCAAAACTCCAGCTTTTCGATGTCACCATCTTCTGCGTATTCGCCCAAGAACCCCAACAGAGGCAACAATAGACACAACACAGAATGGCTCCAATATAGTTGTCAACAAGTATCATAATTTATTTTCTGTTGTTTACCGTGTGTTTACCTATTTATTCATGCACATATAGATTCCACCCCAAATAACCCTCGATGGCCTCATTCAGAATATCCTTTACATCATTACGAACCATAGCCACATGATGTTCAAAACCATTCCTGCAAATATGTTTCATCAAAATCTGTAAGTTATCCACTTTGGTAACAGCTATACATCCATCCATTCCGTACGGATCATCCGTGATTTCACCAGTACCCAAATAAGCCTTGATAGTACCTTTAGTATCATCAGTGGAAATACGGAAGAATGTGAAATCACCTTTAGTCACTTTGCCATATACAGCACCGAATGTATTGACCTTACCTAGCGTACGTCCCAGAACGCCAAGTGTACCAAGCTTTAAGTCATTTCTGACAAACGATTTCGGGAAATTACCGCAATGAGTACACACACATTTATTCCGGTCTTCCGCAAAATTATTGTTCCAGTCAAGTAATGCCGATTGACCTTGCGCTGCCAATGTCAAAGCATACATGGATACAGCACCGGCAATATCAACCTCACAAGCGGCAGGTAGTAGTTTTTCACCCAGCATACTCATTGTCACACAAGCTGCACAACCATAGTTCTGTTCCAAAGAGTCCCAACACTGAACAGCCACAGCATCAATCTGATTGGCTTCAATCCACCGTTCCACAGCCACGCCAAACTTTGCCTGAAGCACCAGCTTGTCACTGTATTCTTTAGGAACTACTGCATAACACTTAATCTCTTCAAGTTTCTTCAGCAGTTCCACATCTGTATCCTCAATCTTACGGGCAGCACCGAGTATTTCAGAAAGATCGACTGGAACGACTGTAATACCACTCTTCTGCAACAGTTTTTCACTGGCACGTACCGTCTGAAAACCGGCTGGTCGGGCACCGATAGCCCCGATACGTGCATGGCGCAAACCATTGACCACACGACAGATACCGGCGAACTTATTAATATCCTTAGCCAATAGTTCAGAGTATATAGAATAGGTATGCAGCGTAGTATCTGTAAAAGGAATACCATATTGATACAAATTATTGCAAACAGAAATTTTACCACAGAAAGCATCACGGCGGCTGTCCAAGTCCACCTTGTCATTCTCGTCGTCACAAGCTTGTACCAAAATGGGAACATTCAAATCAGCCACACTGATAGCATTGATTATTCCAATCTCAAAGCCAAAGTTGGGTAAAGAGACTATAATGCCGTCAATACGGTCACGATTTTGACGGAACAGTTCGGCACACTTCAATCCGTCTTCACGGGTTTCAATACTGCTACTGCCAGTAGGAGTAGCATCTTCAGGTAAAATTACATAGTCATAGCCTTCGTCTGCAAGTGTTCTCAACAGCTGTTTGCGAACATCTTTGGCCAATTCTGAATTAAAATAAGCACGGGTGCCGATAATTATACCGAAGCACATTCTTTCCTTGTTTTTCATCGTAAATAGTTGGTGTTAAAATTATACTTAGAAGATATTTATCCGATTAATTGATTTACTGCTTTCAGCCAGCCTTCACACCATTTCTCCATCAGTGGTAAGTTGCCCTGCGGTTCTATTCGGTAGCGGCTCCGGCGTAATACGGCCACTTGTTCAAAGCTCGTCCATATCTTGCGGGCCATTCCATTCATCACAACAGCTCCCAAAGCCGAGGCCTCCTCAACATCCGAACAATTGATCGGTACACGTAAACAGTCAGCCTGGAACTGCATTAAAAATTTATTTTTTGTAGGTCCTCCGTCAACCCTGATTTCTTTCAGTTTTATACCTGCCTGAGTGGTCATCGCTTTGACTAAATCATTGACTTGATAAGCTATGGATTCAAGCGCCGCCCTAAGAACATGTGGCTTCCCGGTACCTAAAGTCATCCCTAAAATGGCCGCCTTTATATCCCCTTGCCACCAAGGAGCACCCAGTCCGGCAAAAGCCGGTACAACATATACACCTCCATTGTCTTCCACAGTAACGGCCAGTTCTTCTGCTTCATCGGGCGAACCGATCATCTGCAATCTCTGTTCCAACCACTTGATAGTACCGCCAGTACAATGGATATTCCCCTCAAAAGCATAGAACACTTTCCCAAGTGCGGCAAAACCTATGGAAGTGACCAATCCCCGAGGAGCTGTAGCAACCTTTTCGCCAATATTCACCATTACTGAGGAGCCGGTACCATAAGTGACCTTACCTAATCCCTCTTCAAAACACATCTGCCCAGTCAGTGCCCCATGCGAATCGCCCAATACACCGGCAATGACAATAGGGTTCTTGAACAGTCCACCCACCGTAGTCTTTCCAAAAACAGCATCACAAGGCAACAACTCGGGCATCATGGTTTTGGGTATGGTGAACAATTCCAGCAAGTCATTATCCCATAGCATCGTATGAATATTCAATAAAAGGGTTCTGGAAGCATTCGTATAATCTGTCACATGGCGTTTACCATCAGTCAACTTCCAAATCAGCCACGTATCAATAGTCCCCATCAATAAGTCTCCATTATCAGCAGCCCGACGGGCTCCCTCCACATTGTCAAGTATCCACTTCACACCGCTCGCCGAGAAATAGGGGTCTAACAACAAGCCACTTCTTACCTGTACAAACTCACTGTATCCTCTATTTTTCAAGTCATTACAGATATCAGCACCACGCATACATTGCCATACCACAGCATTGTATACCGGTTTACCCGTATGTTTATTCCATACAACCACCGTCTCGCGTTGATTAGTGATAGCCAACGAATACATATTGTCTGCCGTTTCCTCTTCAATCAACTCAGCAATGCTTTTCAGCACATTCCGATAAATTTCTTCAACATCATGCTCCACCCATCCAGTTCGGGGATAATATTGCTCGTGAGTGACATTGACACGCTTCAGCATTTCACACCTCTCATTGAACAGCATAGCCTTGGTGGCCGAGGTGCTTTGGTCTATTGCAATTATCAAGTTTTTCATTTTAGGTATTATTAAAGGCTGATTATTTCTTACTTAAGGAAGTCAAGGGTAGTTTTCACGATACCAGGTGCATCCAACCCATAATGGGCAAAAATTTCGGAAGAACTCCCATGCACCACATTCTCGTCAGGAATCCCCAAAATTTTCACGGGTACGGGATTTTCGGAAATGATTTCAGTCACCATCGCTCCAAGGCCTCCATACTGACTATGCTCCTCAACCGTGATAATACGACCGGTTTCAGAAGCAGCTTTCAAAACAGCCTCCTCATCACAAGGTTTAATAAAGGACATATCCAGTACCCGGACTGAAATACCATATTTACGCAACTCCAAAGCCGCTTGATGTGCATGGTATACGGTTTCACCGGTTCCAATGATTGTCAAGTCGGTCCCGTCCAATAACCTATTTGCCTTACCTATGGCAAAATCAAAATCATCGTTCTCATAGACATCAGGAACTGCTGCACGTCCTACACGAACATAAACCGGTTCAGGATAGTCAATCAAAAACTCAACCAGTTTTTTTGTCTGTCGGGCATCACAAGGCAACACAATATTCATACCGGGGAAAGTACGTAACACGGCAATATCATGCAAGCTATGATGGGTAGCCCCCAAAGCTCCGTAAGCTACTCCTCCACTTACTCCCAATATCTTTACGTTGTTCTGACTATAAGCCAAGTCAACCTTTACCTGTTCCAGACTGCGAGCCACATAAAAACATGCCGGGCCACACACAAACACTTTCTTTCCGCTATGAGCCAACCCGGCTGAAATACCCACAGCATCCTGCTCCGCAATACCACACTCCACGAATTGCTGTGGCAATTCTTTGGCAAAATCATTTAACGTCACCGAACCACGTGCATCCGTTGTCACAGCAATGATATCTTTGTCCATCCGGGCCAATGACAACAAAGTGTCGGTGAAACTTTTTCTGCAAGCTATCATATCAATTATATTCTAAATTTTTTATCCTTTCTGAAATTTCCCGAATAGCCAGTTCATACTGCTCGTTGTTCGGAACCCCATGATGCCATTTGGCCACTCCCTCCATAAAAGACACTCCCTTGCCTTTTGTTGTATGAGCCACCAGCAAATGAGGATGGTGATTTGCATAATCAATGGAACGGAAAGTCCGGATAATGTCTTCCATATCGTCACCATTCATATCCTTTACCTCCCAACCAAATGCCGTCCAACGGTCACGGATGTCATCAATCCCCATCACATCTTCCGTATCTCCACTAATCTGCAAATGATTACGATCTATTACAGCTACCAGATTATCCAGCTTGTACTGCCGGGCAGCCATTGCAGCCTCGTATATGGAACCTTCACCCTGCTCACCGTCTCCCATCAGCACATAGGTTTTATAATTCCTCTTATCCATTTTAGCAGCCATGGCTATACCCACCCCGACAGACAAGCCATGCCCCAAGGCTCCAGTATTCACTTCAATACCCGGAACTCCGATAGTGGGGTGCCCCGAAAGAATGGAACCATATTGCCCCAATGTGTCCAAAATGCCTTTAGCCATGAACCCTCTGGATTCCAGCGTCACATACAAAGCCTCCACACAATGTCCCTTACTCAAAATGAAACGATCCCGCAAATTATCCTTAGGGTTACCTGCATCTACATTCATCACATCAAAGTAAAGAGCAGTAAGAACATTGAGGCAAGACAAGTCTCCACCGATATGTCCGGCTTTTGCTTTATAGATAATTTCAATTAATCTTTTTCGATTTCTTTCTGATTGAAGAATTAATTCTTTTGTTTTCATAGCTTATACACTTTCGTTTCCTTTGCAAATAAAACAAAAGAAAAGTATAAATCGAAAGAAAACGAAAGATTTTCACCTTATATTAACATATTTTACGATTAACAAGAAGGGAAAAGCAAATAAATAAAATATAAAACAAAAGCAATCGATAAAATAAAAGATAATTATTAGAATAAAAAAGAAGAAAAACAGTAAAAACGAACTTTCATTTGACTTTTTTTGACTACCTTTGCGAAAAAATTAAATGATTGCACAATGCTCAATACTATAGACGAAGGAATCAAAGCGGTTCGGCAAGGAAAAATAGTGATAGTTGTCGACGATGAAAATAGAGAAAATGAAGGGGATTTTATCGTATCCGGCGAAAAAATCACCCCTGATATTGTCAATTTCATGATTACACATGGAAGAGGGCTTCTTTGTGTACCATTACCTCGTTCCCGTTGTGAAGAGCTTCAACTATACCCGATGTCGGAAGACAACACTTCTCTTTTGGGCACTCCGTTCACCATGTCTGTCGACCTGAAGGGCTACGGCTGTACAACGGGGGTTTCTGCCTATGACCGTTCTGCTACCATACGCGCTTTGGTTACTGGCAATATAAAACCATCGGAATTGGCACGTCCCGGACATATTTTTCCTCTCTACGGACATGAGAATGGAGTATTAGGACGCGACGGACATACAGAAGCCTTGCTAGACCTGACAAGAATGGCAGGATTGACACCCGGTGGCGCCCTCATTGAGATACTGAACCAGGATGGAACAATGGCTCGTTTGCCTCAATTACTTGAAATAGCAGAAAAGTTCCAGCTGAAAATTATAGCTATCAAAGATATCCAAGAGTATCGCAGGAACAACAAGATATAACAATATATAAAGTAGATATGGCACTAAACCAAAGAAGAGTCAAGATTTTGGACCTAATCCGCGAAGACGGACATGCAAAAGTTCAAGAATTAAGCAGGATTTTCAATGTTACGGATGTTACAATCAGACAAGACTTGGAAGCCCTTGAAAAATTAGGGTATATCCAAAGAGAACATGGTGGAGCTTTCCTAAAAGACGTAGGCTCATTTGCAAAAACCGGAAAGGTCTTCAACCAAAACCATATTGAAGAAAAAAGAGAAATAGCCCGAAAAGCGGTATCGTTTATCCGCGAAGGCGAATGCATCATTCTCGATTCAGGTTCCACCACTACAGAAATAGCCAAACTACTTACGCAATACAAAGAGCTCACTGTCATCACCAATGCACTGAACATAGCGTTGATATTGGGCGAAAATCCCGGTATCACCCTCATCGTGACGGGAGGAGAGTTCAAAGCGCCTACCCTTTCACTGACCGGAAAGATGGCAGCCGACTCACTCAAAGGTTTCCATGCCAACAAATTATTCCTCGCCACAGCAGGAATATCTCCGGACATGAGCCTGACTTATCCAAGCCTCAGCGACCTGATGGTAAAATCGGCCATGATAAAGGCTGCCGAAGAAGTCATCCTGGTAGCCGATTCTTCCAAAATCGGGATAAGCGCATTCGCAAGTTTAGGGTCGATAACTATGGTGAACTCCTTCATCACAGACAATCATATCTCGAAAGAGAATATTGAGAAAATGAAGGGGAAAAACATAAATCTCCTGATTGGATAATTGAAAGGAAAAAAGAGACCCGGCCCTCGTACCCATTCATATTATATTACAAATATAAGTACAATCTGCCTGCATTCCCATGCCTTTTCATCTCACTCACTGAACGAACCGGATTCAGTCAGGGACTGAAAGCCTTTCACTCAGGGACTGAATGCCATTCAGTCCTTGAGTCATTGCACCCCCTCTCAGAAGGTATCAGGAAGGAGGTATAGCAAACCACCCACCCCGTAAAAACAAGCAATAAAATTATAGGACATCCTCCTCTGAAAGCCGATATGCTTCCCTGACCACTTCCTGCGGATAGCCGCACATCTCGATAATCCGGATGGCATTACGTTCCGTCACCGGTCCCGGCTTCAACTTATAATCAAAAGACAATGTATTGTCGGCAACACACTCACAAAAATGAAACAATTCATATTCGTCCTCAAGTAAGGAAGCCAGTTCGACATCGTGAGTGGAAGCAAACACAATACTGTTCTTGTGCGCCAAAGCAGACAGCACAGCTTTGGCTATAGCTATCCGTTCCACCGTATTCGTCCCCTTGAACAACTCGTCCAGCAGGAAAAACCGCCAACACTCCTTTCCGGCTTCCAGCATCTCTCGAACAATTTGCACCTCCTGCAGAAAGAAACTTTTTCCCTCCATCAGACTATCCTCCAGATGGATAGCAGAATATAACGCAGTATCCATAGGAAAACGGAAACTGCGAGCAAAACAAGTATGGAGCACTTGTGCGGAAAGCAGGTTAAGTCCGATGGCACGGATAAAAGTTGTCTTACCGGACATATTGGAGCCGGTAACAAGGACAGATTTGCCACAGAGTGTAATGTCATTAGGGATACAACGTTCTATAAGCGGATGATAAAGCCCTTCTGCATGAAACGTTTCACCCTCGCTGCAAGCTTCCGGTAAAACATAATAAGGCAGCCCATTCCGGAGTTCGGAAACAGAGCAAAGCACATCCACCAATCCGAAATAGCGGAAAACCTCTTCAATCTGTTCCTGTCTACCCTGCAATAGAAAGAAAGCCTTGGAAACCGGAATAACTTCCCGCAGAAAAAACACATTCACTATCTCGGTGAAGAAATAAGCGAAAATGGCGATGTCGCTCTCCAGTCTGATACTGAAACGGAAAGTGGAAAGTTTCTTTCGCAACGGATGCAATGCCTGCAAAGTCTTTTGGATATCCCGATGCACGGATGCACACAACGGAATCTGTGCCAACTTCTCCGCTTGCCTGAGCAACTGCCATAACTGAGGAATGGAAAAGAAATAGCCCTGAATCCGCGCCTTGCTGCGATAGTGCAGTACCATGTTCACCAATACCGATGTGCACAAAATCCCCAAAACATAAAGCGAAGACGTAATGTAAACTATTCCCAACAAAACAAAAGGCGCGAATTGCAAGATAGTCAGCAAACGGTAAAAGCGGCGGGAATACACGGGATGGGAAATGGAGAATAGCGATGCAATGGTATAAGCATCCGGCGTATCCAGTTTCCGCAACTCCGACCGGATTTCTGCACGCAACTCCTTGTCAGCAGAAAGCTTACGAATCACTTCCTCTTGTTCCGAAATCTCCGAAAGACGGTTGTAATGCAACACGTCGTAGAGGTACTGTCGGCCCACACAAGAAGAGGTACGGTCAGCCCATTCGAAAAAATCATCCAGATTGAGGTCATCCCAGGTTTTCTGCGACACCAAATGTTCTGTCTCCCTCGCCGACCGGTACTCGTGGTATAGCGATATATCCGAAAATGACTGTTCCATCAAAGAATTATTTGGAATGATGCACAAAAATAATGAAAAGATTGCATTCTATCTAATTTCCTTGCTGCTTTCCCTATATTATGTTTACTTTGCGGATACAAACACTTTTCATTACTTCACCATTAAAATTATAACAAGATGAAACACACTTTTTTCACATTGACACTGTTTTTACTGGCCTTACTGTCAACATCATGCGGAAACAAGAAAGTAGCATATCAGAATCCCCTGCCCATGGCCTTCGGAGACCCGTTCCTACTGAAAGCTTCCGACGGCAAATACTATATGTACGGAACGGGCGGAGTATCGAACGGTTTTAAAGTATACTCCTCCGATGACCTGGTGACATGGACAGACGAGGGTCCCATCTATCAAGGCGGCACCTCCGACTCATGGGCCACCGACTGTTTCTGGGCACCCGAAGTGTATGAACGGGACGGCAAATACTACCTATGGTTCAGCGCCAACTGGAAGGAAAATCCCACTAAGGAGCAAGAGAACTTCCGTATCGGTGTAGCCGTAGCCGATAAGCCTACCGGCCCTTTCAAAGAGCTGTTCAACCAACCGGTATTCGCCCCCGGCTATCCTATCATCGACGCAAACATACTCTTTGACGATGCTTCCGGAAAGACCTACCTCTACTACTCCCGCTGCTGCTACAAACATGCCGTTGACAGCGAAGTTTCAACATGGGCCAAAGAAAAGGGCTGGTTTGACGAGATTGAGGAAAGTTGGATTTACGGCGTGGAACTGAAACCAGATTTCTCCGGTATCATCGGAGAACCGGTAGCACTGCTTTGCCCGCCCCAGACAATGGACGACCCTCAAGCGGAATGGGAGAACCGCTCGGTGACTTCACATGAAGTCAACAGACGCTGGACAGAAGGTTCGTATATCGTGAAGCACAAAAATCTTTACTATATGCTGTACTCTGCAAACTTTTTCGGAGGGAAAAATTATGCGGTGGGTTATGCTACCTCCCAGAACCCCTTAGGACCATTCACAAAAGCTGCCAACAATCCGGTGCTGCAAAAGGATACAGAGCAAGGCGGCATCGTGACCGGAACCGGGCATTGTATGCTCATCGATATTCACAACCGCCTCTACTGTGTCTATCATGGACGCACCGAAACCACTGGTGACGAACGAATGGTATTCATCGACCCCATAGACATCCAACCGGACGGGAAACTGGTAGTCCACGGACCGAATACGGATTTACAGAAAATCACATATTAAAGCCATCAGGCGCAGACTGCACAGCATGTCACGGTTCATTATTCTCCGTGGTTCTCCTATACATTCCGCGCCTGATGAAAATTAAAAAGGACATATCCATACACAACAATCCGCTCCATATTTGTTCCTGACTTCAATTCTATTTTCACCGGTATCCAATACAATGCCTTTCCATTCCAGTACATTTACGGAATCAGGTTTTGCAGTCCCATATGCTTTGCCATTGATATACAATTTGGCAGCTCCGCTATTGCTGAATACTTGCACATCAACAGTTTTGCGGGTTCTGTTTACCAATCGTTTTCCTGCGATATATACAAACTTATCTTCTTGATTCCAGTTTGCCTTATAAAAGTAAAAGGCATCTTTCTTTATTTTCCGGTCGTAAGTCACCAGCCCCTTATCATTGCGTCCCATAATGGTCCCCTCCCTACGGCCTGCCGCCGAAAAGTCGAACATGCACCAGATGAAGTTACACCACAAGAATTCACGTTCCTGAAGCTGTTTCCAATTCTCCACATGATAATAAGTCTGCCAGTTTTCGGGATGCCATTGCCCCCACGGTTCCGGATGCCTCAGCGAGTCTGCCTGCTGGAATACGCATGCCCCGGCACCATACTCGCTGATGCCCATCTTCCGCTCCGGATGTGCTGCATGCTCGCGGTCTATCCAGCGCCCCATGTCATCCATGTTGTCGCCATACCAGCCGAAATACTTGTTGAAAGCAATCAGGTCGGTGAATCCGTTGAAGTCGTCATCCTGATTACTGGCTCCCATAGTGGGACGGCTCGAGTCCAACTGACGGGCCAAAGCATGAAGCTCTGCCGCCATACGCGAAGGACGGTCCAGCCAACCGGAATTTATCTCATTGAACAGCCCCCAGAACAAAATGCAGGGGTGATTGTAGTTCTGTAAAATCAGTTCCTTCAATTGCAGGCGCAAGTTTTCATCATAAGCAGGATTATTCACATAAACATTGACAAAAGGAATCTCAACCCATGCCACCAGTCCCCGCTTGTCCATCTGTTGATGCATGTATTTGGCTTGCGGATAGTGGCAAAGACGCACGGCATTGCATCCCATTTCCTGCATCAAGTCCAAATCTTCGTCATGGTCTTGCGGATAAAATGCCGAAGCGCGTTCCGCCCTGTCCTGATGCCGGTTCACGCCATTCAAACGATAAGGCTTTCCATTCAGAAAGAAACCTTTCTCCGCATCGGCATGAAAGTAGCGGAAACCTATCTCTTCTTCGCGGCGGTCTATCTCTTTCCCATCCTTACGCAATATCACCACTCCTTTATATAAATAGGGGTCCTTCACTCCATCCCACAAATGAGGCCTTTCAAGCACCATGTCCATCACCACCTTTTTATCCTCACCCACCTCTGCACTGGCAACACGGCAAAGCAACTTTTCCTTGTCATATAGTTGAAACTCCACCTCGCAACCGGTCACAGTAGTTTCCCTTGCCGAAAGCAGTGCTTCAATTTTCAAATGGGCCTTTTTCTCCGATACATCGGACTGAGTGAAGAATACACCTGAAGAGGCATAATAAGCAGGTTCTATGCAGACATCCTCCGTTACCAGCAGCTCCACTCCCCGATACAACCCGCCAAACATATTGAAGTCACCGCAAATGGGAGCGATATCCATAGTCTGAGCATTGCTGACACGAATTTCCAATACACTTTCTGTTCCCGGGACCAGGAAATCAGTCAATTCTGCCACAAATGCCGTATAACCACCCTTATGTTGCATCACAAAATGATGGTCGATAAAAATGTCGGCAACCGTCTGTGCAGCCATCACTTTCAAGAAAAAACGTTTGCCCCGATAATGGGCAGGAACAGACAACTTACGACTGTAATTGCATAATCCCCTATAATAATCGGCATTGCCAAACATGCCATCGCCCGCATTCCAAGTGTGAGGCAAAGTAACCTTCACTATTTCCGAAGCAGGTGCCTGAAAACCCCGGTGGAAATTCCATCCTTCATTCAGTGGAATCACCTCTACGGCAAATACACATGTTGACAATATTCCCAAAGAGAATAAAAATAAAATGATGAATCTGTTCATTTTCGATAAAGTATTAGAAGGTTAATCATATTGGCAGGAACCAGTCCTTCCCTGCAAAGGTATGAAATAAATGTTGAATAATAAATGAGAAAAACACTTCAAGACACGCAAGACAACAAACGGATGACATGTTTAAGACTTATACGACCGCGATGCAACATTACAGACCTATTAATGCAACATATTTACGTTTATTTAAATAAGATATTGCTATCTTTGAGAATTCAATTTCAGATTATATAGTATGTCTTTTACAAACTATTTACACAAATTAGTGTTCCCCCTCATTATTCTGTTACTGGCTTATCTGCCGTTAGCAGGACAAACTCCGTATGTATTTCGCCATCTGAAAGTAGAAAACGGGCTTTCAAACAATAACGTAAAAACCATATTGAAAGACTGTGAAGGCTTTTTATGGATAGGGACCGCCAATGGATTGAACCGATACGACGGATATAGCTTTAAAGTGTATCAACCCAAAGAAAAAGACATCCATTCTTTATTGTCTAACGACATCTGGAACTTACAGGAAGACGGTTTGGGCAATTTGTGGATTGGAAGCGAGGCAAGATATTGTATATACGACCGAGACAAAGACAACTTCATTACCGATATTCCCTCATACCTCCTTAAAATAGGCATCCAGATAAATGGTACCTACAAAGTACATGTTGACAAAAGACACAATTTATGGGTACTGCAAGGCCAAAATGCTTTTTACTTCAATTTTTCTCATAAAACCCTTAAAACATTCAAAATAGAAAACTTTCCAGAAGAAACTCCGGAACTGAGTATCAGCGATGATGGTGAAAACCTATATCTTCTTTGGAATTCGACCTTATTGAAACTAGAGAACAACGCAAAGAAATGTAAACGGGTAGATAACATCAGCTTACCCTCCAACTCTATTATCGAAAAGCACATATACATTGATTATCATGGAGGCATCTGGCTATATTCATATACCGATGAACAAATATTCTATAAGAAAAACATAAAATCGGAATGGAACCAAATCAATCTCCATTCCAAAATAGAGACAAAAAGTAATGCGGTAAGGAGCATACTGGATGACTCGAACGGACATGTCTGGATAGGAACGGACCATAAAGGAGTATTCATTTATGACTACGTAAATGATAACCTTGTCAACCTCCTGAATACCCCTATGTCTTCCACATCCCTTGCTTCCAACAGAATAAATACAATCTACCGTGATGATTCAGGCGTCATTTGGTTAGGAAATTTCAAAAAAGGAGTTTCTTATTATCACGAAAGCTTCCATGAATTTATTGATACCCAGCATAAAGAATGCGGTGATATAGCCTCCATTTTAGAGGATAAGGCCGGAAACATTTGGCTGGGAACAGATGGGAACGGACTTTATGTAAAAGAAAAGCAAAAAGGATTTGCCATTCGCAAACTATCCATCCCCGACATAGCCATCATCAGTCTTCTCGAAGACCATAAAGGACGGATTTGGGCAGGAAGTTATCAAGACGGATTGTTCTGCTATGAGAACAACAGTATTCGCCATTTTACTCCAGAGAACAGCCAACTGCCATACAGTGGCGTATGGAGTATGAAGGAAGACCGATATGGAAACTTATGGATAGGTTATGTACTGGAAACTTTGGTTTGTTTTAATCCGGACGCAAATACTGCGACAAGTTATCTACTACCTGATGGGAATAATATCAATGTACTCAATATCTGTTATGACTATGGAGACAAAATGTATATCGGGACTACATACGGACTCTGTGTAATGGACATCGTGACGAGAAAACCCGAAATGATTTATGCCAATCGAAAAGAGACACAGCCATTCAAGCAGCTCTTCATTTCCACTGTATTCAAGGACGACAGAGATATATTGTGGTTAGCCCATAAACAAGGATTGACTGCCTGGGACTTAAAAAATGATTCACTACACTGGTTCGACGTAAACAACGGATTGTGTGACAATCTCATTAACAGTATAACCCAAGACAATCATGGTAACATGTGGCTTGCAACAAGTAACGGATTGTCTATATTGGAAGTAACCCCAGACACCCAGGAAGGAGTAGACTTTTCTTTCAAGAATCTTTCTACCAGAGACGGATTGCCAGAAAATCATTTCAACTCCCATTCCGCTTGTAAATTGTCCAGCGGAGATTTACTGCTGGGAGGCACCAGTGGCTATACATCTATAAATCCGAACAAGCTGACCGAAAAGAGCCGACCGCTGGCAAAGGTGTATTTTACAAATCTGACCATTGGCAATCAACATATAGAAGTAGACTCAATATATGAAGGGCGTAAACTATTAACAACTGTACTTGGCAGAACCCCATCATTGTCTGTCAGATATGACGATTATTTAATCTCCATCGAATTTGCCGCAGGCGATTTGCTGAATGCTGATAAAATAAGATATGCCTATAAACTGGAAGGATTAAATACCCAATGGTACTATACAAACGAGAACAAAGTAGCTTTCACCACCCTTCCTCCTGGCAATTACAAACTATTGATTAAAGCTTGTAACAGTGACGGTATATGGAATGACGAAGCTAGTGAGTTGAATATAACCGTTTCATCTCCAATATATTTATGTAATGTTGCTATCATCTTATACATATTGTTTGCCATTGGTATAATATCCTATGTAATATACCGATTCAAAAAGCATCACAACATAAGACTGGAGCAACAACGAGCAAAACTGGAGCAAGAACAAAAGTTGCTCCTGAATGAGATGAAGCTAAAGTTCTTTACAAATATAAGCCATGATTTACGTACACCACTGACGCTTATCATTAGCCCGTTACAAATGTTATTGTCAGAAACCCTGGATGACGGAATACGCAAAAAACTAAATACAATCAATAAAAATGCACAACAATTACTTACATCGATAAACTCTCTGCTTGATTTCCGGAAACTGGATGTAGGAGCCGAGACAGCTCATTACAAATCGGGAGATATTGTCAACTTTATCCGCGAGATTTGCAGTACTTTTCAAGAGTATGCTCTTGACCATACCATCAGCTTCTGTTTCATGTGCGAAGTAGAAAACCTGAACATGTCCTTCGATCCGGTTAAAATAAAAAAAGTAATGAACAACTTGTTGTCCAATGCCTTCAAATACACTCCTGATAAAGGAGAAATCAATGTACATCTTTATCGCGAAGATGACAATGTATGCATCTGTGTGGCAGACAACGGACAAGGTATCATAGACAAAGACAAGAAACATATCTTCGAACGTTTTTATCAGGTGCAACAAACTTCGGAAAAAACCGGCAGTGGAATCGGCCTGCATATTGCAAACGAATATGTACATCTACACAAAGGAACAATCTCCGTTACAGACAATTTTCCTAAAGGTTCCGTATTTACCGTTAAATTGCCTATCGTCACATATGCCAGTGAAAAGGAGGAATTACTTCCGGAACTGCTAAACAATGACAAAGCTCCGAATGAACTTCCCGTTCCAAATGCGGAAGAATTGCGGTATACCATCTTGTTGGTGGACGACAACAAGGATTTCTGTAGTTTCATGTCTGAATACCTGTCCGATGAATACGCCATACAGGTTGCCTACAATGGAGCAGAGGCATTGAAGATATTAGAAAAAAACAGTGTCAATATTGTAATAAGCGACATCATGATGCCAGTGATGAATGGAACAGAGCTATGTCGGCAAATCAAAACAAACATGCAATGGTCCCACATTCCCGTTATATTGCTTACAGCCCGTATGGCAGAAGAATACAAAAGTGAAGGATTTGAGCAAGGAGCCGATGACTATATCGTAAAGCCTTTTGACTTCAAATTACTAAAGCTGCGCATCAGGAAATTTATTGAATGGACAGAAAAAAGCCATCGTAAATTCAGTCAGAAAATAGAAGTGACACCTAATGAAATAACAATCACTCCACTAGACGAACAATTTATTGAAAAAGCTATCAAAATAGTAGAAGAGCGCATGAGTGATTCCGACTTCTCTGTGGAAATGTTAGGAGCAGAATTGGGGTTGAGTCGTAGCCATCTCTACAAAAAGCTGATGTGTATCACCGGTAAAGGTCCGGCAGAATTCATCCGGATTATCCGTTTGAAGCGCAGTAAGCAACTTCTAAAGGAAAGCCAGAAACAAATTGCAGAAATTGCCTATGAGGTGGGATTCAGTTCTCCAAAAAGGTTCACTGTAAACTTCAAGAATGAATTTGGAATATCACCATCTGATTACATCCGCAGTCTAAAATGATAACTTGAAACATAAAGGTACACTATTTAAAACATAACAAGCCTACATTATTGCCAAAACAGTTCATATTTGCAGTGACTTTCAAATCAGTCATTTCTTATATTTTTAAATCTTAAATTAAAGTATTATGAAGTTACGCGCAAATGTACGTCCACAATGGCAATGGGCAAAATTAAAGCAATTGCTTGCCATTGTGCTGATGTTTTGGGGTACAATCTCCATGTACGGACAAAGTAAAATGATTTCCGGTATCGTTCAGTCAGAATCGGACGGTGAACCACTTGTAGGAGCCACCGTTATAGTAAAAGAGACCAAAGCCGGTGGTACCACCGACCTCAACGGACGTTATTCCGTCCAAGCAGGACAAGGGCAGACTTTGATTGTTTCCTACATCGGCTACCGTTCCAAAGAAATAAAGGTCGGAAAAAACAGCCGTATAGACGTGCAATTACAAGAGGACAACGAAATGTTGGACGAAGTAGTAGTTGTAGGTTACGGTACGATGAAACGCAGTGACTTGACCGGTTCCGTGGTCAGCGTGACGGGTGACGAACTGAAAAAATCCGTAGTCACCTCGCTCGACCAAGCTTTGCAAGGACGCGCCGCCGGTGTACAAGTAACGCAGAACTCCGGTACTCCGGGTGGCGGTATCTCCGTCAGTATCCGTGGCATCAACTCCCTGAACGGCAACGAACCGCTCTACGTCATCGACGGTGTAGCCATATCGGGTAACAATAACGGTAACAGTAGTGTACTCAGTTCCATCAACCCATCGGACATCGTATCTATGGAGGTTTTGAAGGACGCTTCTGCCACTGCCATCTACGGTAGCCGCGCCTCCAATGGTGTGGTACTTATCACTACCCGTCAGGGCGAAACGGGCAAGACCAAAGTTTCCTACGAAGGTTACTATGCCCTCCAGCAACTTCCCAAGAAGTTGAAAACATTGTCGCTTCCCGAATATGCCGTTTATCAGAACCTCCGCGCTGCCACAATCGGTTTCGGTGAACGCGAGGAGTTTAAAGATCCCACACTCCTTGGTGAAGGAACCAATTGGCAGGACGAAATCTTCCGCACAGCACCGATGCACAACCATCAAATAAACATTTCCGGCGGTTCGCAAAACATGAAATACTCCTTATCGGGCGGTTACCTGCAACAAGACGGTATCGTGTTCGGTTCCGATTTCGAACGTTTCTCTTTCCGTGTCAACATGGACAACGATATTAACAAATGGCTCACTACCGGCTTGCGTGCTTCAGTGGCACGTACCAAACAAACCAACAGCGTAGACGGTTCGGGTGCCATCTATAATGCCCTGAACCAGCTTCCCGAGGTACCCGCCCGCAATCCGGACGGAAGTTTCGGTATGCAGACGGAGAATATGTATGGAACTTACTTCTCCAATCCCCTCTCCGACCTTATCCAAAACGAAAACTACAGCCGCAGTACACAGGTTTACGTCAATGCTTTTGCTGACATCAAATTATGGAAAGGATTGGTGTTCCGCACAGAGTATGCAGCCAACTACAACTACAACACCGGTTATCGGTTCACTCCTTCCTACGACTATGAATTCTTCAAACAACAATCTTCGGCAAGCCGCTCGGCAGGTAACGGAAGTAACTGGACTTTGAAGACCTACCTTACTTACAATGGTACTTTCGGCAAGCACAACGTTTCGGTCATGGCCGGTCACGAAGCGCAAGAAAACAACTGGGAATCTTTGGACGGAAGCCGTACCAACTTCCTCTTCAACTCGGTTCACGAATTGAATGCCGGAGACGCCACTACCGCCAAAGCCAACAGCTCACGCGGTTCATCCGCCATCGAGTCTTACTTCGGCCGTCTGAACTATAACTTTGCCGACCGCTACTTGCTGACCGCCACCCTCCGTGCCGATGGTTCTTCATCCTTTGCCAAGGAAAGCCGCTGGGGTTGGTTTCCCTCTGTAGCATTGGCATGGAAAGTCAACAACGAAGCCTTCCTTAAAGACGTGGAAGCCATCAACTCCCTAAAACTTCGCTTAGGGTGGGGTGTGGTAGGTAACCAATGGGCAGGCTCTTATGCCTACGGTGTAACCATGGCTTCGGCAGCTTCCATCTGGGGAACCGGATTCTATGCCGGAAACTACCCCAACCGTAGCTTGAAATGGGAAGAAACCAACTCCTATAACATCGGCCTAGACCTCGCCCTCTTCGACAACCGCGTGGAATTGATTGCCGACGCTTATTACAAGAAGACCGACAACCTCTTGATGCAAGCCTCATTGCCCACCTATGTAAGTGGACTCATCGGTGCACCGTGGGTCAACGCCGGTGCCATGACCAACAAGGGTGTGGAATTTACACTGAATACACGCAACATCCTGACCCACGACTTTACCTGGACTTCCGGACTCACCTTCTCCATCAACCGCAACGAAGTAACAAAACTCTACTCCGAGTCATCGGCAATCTCGGGCATCAACGGAAATGAAACGCTGACCTACACTATGGTGGGCGAACCGGTCGGGCAGTTCTACGGTTATAAAGTCATCGGTATGTTCAAAGAAGAGAGCGACTTCTACAAGAAAGATGCTGACGGCAACTTCCAGCTCGACGAAGCGGGCAATCGCATACGTATAGCAATTCCCAAGGGTCAACAAATAAGCAAAAATGGTATCTGGGTAGGTGACTACATTTACGAAGACCTTCACGAAGATGGTGTAATCGATGAAAAAGACCGTACATTCTTGGGTAATCCAGCTCCTAAGTTCACCTTCGGATTCAACAACTATTTCGCATATAAAGGATTCGACCTCAACATCTTCCTTAACGGTTCGGTAGGCAATAAAGCCGTCAACCTAATCCGCCGCACGTTTACCGACCCCATGCGAAACAGCAACTTGCTGAAAGAAGCCACCGACATTGCTTTGATTGGAATGCACGACCCCGAAGTGGGCGATGAAGAGCTCTCCAACGTCTATATCGTCAATGCCGACCGAGCCAAAGTACAGCGTGTCACCACCAGTAGCGCCAATGACAACAACCGTATCTCCAGCCGTTTTATCGAAGATGCCTCTTATCTCCGTATAAAGAACATCTCATTGGGTTATACATTCCCCCGAAAGTGGCTGCGCCATTTACAAATAGACAATATACGGCTCTACGTCAATATTCAGAACCTTTGCACCATCAGTGGCTACAAAGGATACGACCCTGAAATAGGCGCATTGAATTACAATGTCCTCTTGCGGGGTGTGGACGATGCCCGTTACCCCTCTCAGCGTATCTATACGTTCGGACTTAATTTTAATTTTTAATGAGTTTGGCAAATATCACTAAAAAAGACAAATAACATGAAATACAGATTTCTCACCCTTATATCGTCGCTCCTCCTGCTCACAGCGTGCAGCGACTCTTTTCTGGAACGTGCTCCCGAAGGCAACTACGTGGATGTAACCTTCTACACTTCCGATAAAGCTTTACAAGCGGCTACAGCCCCGCTCTACAATCGTGCCTGGTTCGACCTCAACCAGCGTTCCATCGTGCCGCTGGGCAGTAACCGGGCTAACGACAACTTCAGCCGCTGGGGTTCCCCAGAATTTACCAACTTCAAGGTAACGGCATTGAACGACAATCTTGCCGCTGCCTGGAAAGGATTCTATTCGGTCATCACCATGGCAAACGCCGCCATCAGTGACGTGAAGACCAAATGCAGCAGCAACGTAAGCGAACAGGCTAAACTGACCGCCATTGCCGAAGCGCGCCTGATGCGTGCCTGTGCCTACTTCTACATGGTGCGTCTTTGGGGACCAGTCATTATCATTGAAGATAACGACAAAGTGGTAGCCAACCCCATCCAACCCCTCCATCGCGAAGAGGATGTGTTTGAATTGGTGATTCGCGACCTGACCTTCGCAGCTGAGAACCTCCCCGAAGTGCCGATGGCCAAAGGCCGCGTCAGCAGTTGGGGAGCCAAAGGAATGTTGGCCAAAGCCTACCTTGCCCGTTCTGGATGGAAAGGAGGTACACGAGACAATACAGACCTGGAACTGGCAAAAAAGATAGCAGCCGACGTGATAGAGAACAGCGGAATCGCCCTTTACGACCGCTACGAAGACCTCTTCAAATACAAACATAACAACAATCCGGAATCACTCATCGCCATGCAATGGGTACCGTTAGGTGATTGGGGAGTATGCAACACCCTGCTTGCCGACCTTGCGGGTAACAGCACGATGACTGGTGGCATTAACGTCTGGAGTAGTTACCAAGCCAGCATTGATATGCTTCAGCAATATGAAGTAGGCGATACCATACGCCGCAACGCAACGTTCTGCACTCCGGGAACATATTATCCCTATATTTGTATTGCCAATGGTGGATACACCTACGACGGCAACACCTCCAGCATCAAGAAAGGCGTGCCCGGCGGTCCCGATGATGACAACGATGGCTATATCCAGTCAATGAATTCTCCGCTTAACACCTACATCTTGCGTTTGGCCGATGTTTATCTCACCTATGCCGAAGCTTGTCTCGGCAACAATGAAGAATTGACCGGCGGCCCCGGTCTGGAAGCATTGAATCTTGTCCGCGACCGTGCCTGTATTCCACGTAAGAAAAGCATCACCTTTGAAGACATTATCCGTGAACGTCGCGTCGAATTTTCTATGGAGTATTGCAACTGGTATGACATGGTGTCGTGGTATCATTGGAGACCCGACTACATGCTCAATTATTTCCAGAACCAGCACCGAGGTTATACAGTTGACAACATTGTGAAAGATGAGGACGGCTATCTGCACTTCGGTAAATACGACGGTGATGTCTTCCTCGAAGGTGTGGAAAATTGGCAGGAACCGGGCGAAAATGTCGAAATTACCCACAACAACATCATGATGCCCTATCCGGAAAGCGACATCATCCAGAACCCGCTGCTGAATGAAGAACCGGTAGCCTATGAGTTCAGTGAATAAGTCAAACGATACATTCATTATCTAATTTTACTATTATAACATGAAACATATCCATTTTCCCTTAATATTGCTGACCATTATGCTGGCATGCAATCTCTTCACCGCTTGTAACGACGATGAAGGCGGCGGTATCCCCGTCATCCACCACATTCGCCTGACAGACCCCGAGAAAGCCGACAGTACCTTTACTGACGTAAATCCAGGTACCATGATTGTGGCTATCGGTGAAAACTTGAACGGTGTGAAAAAAGTATTCATCAATCAACAAGAAGTTTCATTCAACAGTAACTACAGCACATCTACCAATCTCATCCTCACCATTCCCGCAGATTTACCGCTGGTTGGCGCCAATCCCGATTTGAAGGATGAACTACGTATAGAAACTACGCACGGCACAGCCATCTACTCGATGCACGTGCTCTCGCCTGCACCCTATATTACCCGCATCGCCACTACTTTCCCCGTAGAGGTAGGAACACCATTACGCGTAATAGGAGGCAATTTCTACGAAATCCAGCGTATCTACTTCACCACAGCCGAAGGTGACATTACCGATGCTCCCGTATCAACAGAAATAACAGAATTTACAGTAAACAAAGATTTCAGTGAAATTTCCTTCAAGGCACCGGCAGGACTGATTGATGAAGGAAGTCTGGTAGTAGAATGCTATACGGCAGCGGCATTCACTCCCTTCCGCCGTACAGCTCTTCCACCGAGCATCAACAAGGTAAGTTCCATGATGCCTATCACGGGTACCACAGTTACCGTACTGGGACAGAATTTTATGGATATCGCCTCCATCACAATGGGCAACCGCTCCGTAGACCTCTCTACTGTTACTATAAGCGAAGCCAACGATGTGCTTACCTTCACCATGCCGCGCCCACCACAAGGCACTTGCTCACTCGCCATCACCACAATGGGCGGCACTGCCGAAGTTCCGGGCTTCTATCCTCTGGAGAATATCGTGCTCAACTACGATGACATCGGTTCCTTCTCATGGGGCGGATTTGCCACAGCCATCACAGCCGACGGTTCGGTACCCCCCTACTTCTCCGACGGGCAATGCTATCAGCTGGCCGGTGAACTTTCTGCATGGAACTGGTGGTGGGGACAATTGCAGAACACCGCTGTATGGAATATTGATGCCGCCTTCTTGCCTGCCGCTACACCGACTTCCGAACTAGCTTTACAGTTCGAGTGTTTTGTAGCGCAAGAATATGGCGAAGGTCCTGTCTTCCGTATCTACCTCAAAGGAAACGAGGCACACAACTACACGGACTATCGTCCTATGAGCGATTTCACTGGAAAGACCGAAGTAGGCCAGTGGATGCAATGCAGCATTCCGCTCTCTGCACTCGTGGATGAAGCTACCTGGGGCAAATTCCAAAGCCGGAGTGGCGAAGAGCTGGCACTCCAGATGACCAACCCCAGCGGTAATGGTCCATACAACATCGAAATGTATTTTGATAATTTCCGAATTGTCAAGATACAATAATTCAATAAATTGAATTCAGACACAGAATTAACATAAAGTGACACCGCTCTTTTAAACTTTTAGACGCTGATTCAGCTGAATCAGCGTCTAAAAAATGAATACACCGCAATTATTAAAGAGAAAATCAATGAATATCATGGTACAAATCTTCAAGGAAACCCTATTGACCAGCCTGATTCTGTTTCTGATGACGGCTTGCTCTGACGATAAAAAAGAACTGAAAATCATCGTAGAGCCTACTTCCTTCCATTTTGAACAAACGGGTGGTAGCAAGAAATTCGGTATCACCCCCAATGAACCAGCCACTTTCCAAAGTTCGGAAGCATGGTGCAAAGTAACCTCGGAAAGCAGCACTCCCGTACAGGCAATCTATAACATAACCGTAGAACCCAACACTACGCCCGACGTGCGCAACGCCATCATCACCGTCAGCGTAAAGGAGCATGTACAAGAAATCAACGTGGAGCAGGCGGCCTATATCCAAAGCGATGAACCGGAAAAATACACTGTACGCGAGAATCTCACAACCCACCAACTGATTAACGAAATGGGACTGGGCATCAACCTAGGCAACACGCTGGATGCCGTGGGCGACTGGATAGACCCAAGCAACATTCTCAATTACGAACAAGCATGGGGAAGCCCTATTATCACACAAGAAATCATTGAAGGATATGCCAAAGCGGGCTACTCATCTCTGCGCATACCGGTCAGCTGGGGCAATCTGCTGTCCGACGACTTCAAAGTGCATCCTGACCTGATGGACCGCGTAGAGAAAATCCTAAACTGGACCCTCGACTGTGGCATGGTGGCTATCATCAATATCCACCACGAAAACGAATGGATTAAACAAGTACCCACCGACAGCAAAGCAAAAGAAAAATTCACTTCCATCTGGAAACAGATATGTGAACGCTTCGAAAAGTACGGTGACCACTTACTGTTCGAGCCAATGAATGAAATCGGATACGATGAGATTTGGACTCCGTGGAGCGGTAGTGAAGCCGACAAGGCAAAGGCACTGGGATACGTGAACGACCTCAACCAGCTCTTTGTCGACATAGTAAGAAACAGTGGCGGCAACAACGCCAAACGTCATCTGTTGGTGGAAATCTACAACACCAACTTGGAGTATGCTTACGACCCCTTGTTCAAGATGCCGAATGATCCCGCAAACCGACTTGCTCTTACAGTGCATTACTATACTCCCGCAAACTTTGCCATACTGGGTGGAGGCGAGGTTGTCGATTGGGGTGTAGGCCGGGAAAGCTGGGGAACGGAAGCTGACTTCAAGGAACTGAACGACAATATGGACCTACTGAAGAAGAATTGCGTAGACAAAGGAATCCCCGTCATCATAGGCGAATATTGCGCCGACTCCAGAAACAGAACAAAGGAAGTGATAAGACTCTTCTGTGTTTCCGTAACCGAAGCCATCTACTCGCGCGGCATGTGCCCAATGCTATGGGACACTCCGGGGGGACAATACAACCGACAGACTTGCCAGTTCGACGACCCTCTCTTCTTAGAAGAAATGATGGCTATTCCGGTTAAATATCCACGGAATTAAACAAATATTCATAATCAATAATCAAATAAAAATGAACAGAATCAGCACTTGTTTCGCCAGCCTATTGCTTTCTTGTGCATTGACGGCACAAGCACAGCAATATCAACTGAATTCACCGGACGGAAAACTAATTGTCAACATCGAAGCCGGACAAACCCTCAACTGGGCGATTGCCCACGACGGTACCACCGTTCTTTTGCCTTCAGACATTGCCATGCAATGCACCGAAGCTGAGGGAAAGCCCATTGCTTTCACCTTCGGCAAAAATGTGAAGGTGACCAAAGCTACCCGTACTTCCGTCGACACTTCCTTCCCCACTCCTTTCTACAAAAAGGCGAATGTGAAGGACACTTATAACCAACTCACGCTGAAATGCCGTAACGGCTATAGCATACAGTTCCGCGCCTACGACGACGGAGCCGCCTATCGTTTTGTTTCCGAACTGCGCAAACCTTTCTGCGTGAAGGACGAGATTGCCGAGTTCAACTTCGACCGCGATTACCACGCTTTCGTGCCCTATATTAACGACAATCGCGCCGGCGAGCGTTACTGCTACTCCTTCGAGTCCTACTACGATGAGGCCCCCCTCTCTCGCATGTACAAAGACTCGCTTGCCATTACTCCGCTGATGGTAGAACTGGAGAACGGAAAGAAAGCCGTCATTATGGAAGCCGGATTGTCCAACTATCCCGGCATGTTCCTCACTGCCAACCCACAGATGCCCCACGGAGTGAAGGCAGAATTCGCCCCCTATCCACAGGAAACAGTCATCGGAGGCTATGACCGCTTGAACCTCGTCCCTACCAAACGTGCCGACGTTATCAGCAAGCCCAACAATGCCCCCTACTTCTGCCCCAACGGGCGTCCCACAGGGAAACAGACCTATCCTTGGCGTGCCGTGCTTGTTGTTACCCACGACACACAACTCGCCAACAACGACATGATGCAACGCCTCGCACCCGAATGCCGCATCGCTGACACATCCTGGATTAAACCCGGAAAAGTGGCATGGGACTGGTGGAATACTTGTAACCTGACCGGCGTGGACTTCAAGGCAGGCATGAATACGCCCACCTATAAGAAATACATCGACTTTGCCGCCGAAAACCAGCTGGAGTATATCATCATCGACGAAGGTTGGAGCGGAAAGGAATCATTAATGGAAGACATCAGTCCCGAAATCAATCTCGAAGAACTGGTGGCATACGGCAACCAAAAGGGCATAGGCATCATCCTCTGGGCAAGCTGGCGCAATCTTACGGGAGGAGGCGACATCTCCCCTGCCGTGGAACAAGTTATCAGCCACTACGCACAAATGGGAATCAAAGGTTTCAAAATTGACTTCTTCGACCGCGACGATCAAATCGCCATCTCTTCTACCGAACAGCTCGCAGCATGCGCCGCCAAACATCACATGTTGCTTGACCTACACGGACTGAAACCCTTTGGTATCCAGCGCGCCTATCCCAACATCCTCAACTTTGAAGGTGTGAAAGGACTGGAAAACAGCAAGTGGGAGCCCATCGTGAACGGTGCGCCCTTGCATGACTTTCCACGCTACGACGTTACCGCTCCCTATCTGCGCCAACTCGTCGGTCCGATGGACTATACGCCGGGAGCTATGGTAAATGCCACCCGTTCCTTGTTCCGCTCCGTCAACGATCACCCCATGAGCCAAGGTACGCGTGTACACCAGATGGCTATGTACACCGTCTTCGAGGCACCCTTGCAGATGCTTGCCGACAGTCCCAGCAAATACATAAAGGAACAGGAATGCACCGACTTCATCGCCAAGGTTCCCACTACCTTCGACGAAACCATTGCCCTTGATGGTAAAATAGCCGAATACATCACGATAGCACGCCGCAAAGGAAACACTTGGTTTGTAGGCAGCATGACCAACTGGACTCCGCGCAGCTGCACCATCGACCTCTCCTTCCTCGGCGAAGGAAACTATGAAGCTGAAATCTTTGCCGACGGCGTCAATGCCGACCGTGAAGCTACCGACTATAAAAAAGAAGTACGCATCGTCACTGCCAAAGACAAACTCAATGTACAACTGGCACCCGGCGGTGGATGGACAGCACGAATTACAAAAAAATGAATCTGAGAAAACTGTTTCTGCCATTGTGTTCAGTAGCCTTGTGCCTGCAATCCTATGCACAAGACAAATCCTTCCTTAAGGATATGCTCTGGTATATAGACAACCCTTCTGTATTTGAAAAAGGACAAGAGGAAGGACACGCTTGGCATATGCCCGAAAAGAGCATGCTACTGAATGGGACATGGAAGTTTTTCTGGTGCGATACACCGGAAGGGATACTTGCACACTTTTTTAACCCCGAATTCCCGGATAAGCAATGGGGCGACATCAAAGTTCCCTCAAACTGGGAAATGCAAGGTTATGGTGACAAGCTGTTCAGAAATGTATCTGCTCCCTTCGGGGTGAATCCACCACATGCTCCCAAAGAGTATAACCCTACCGGACTATACCGGCGAACATTCAAGGTACCTGCAAGTTGGGCAGCAAAAGACCAGATATTTTTAAGGTTCGAGAAAGTGGCATCCGCTTCTTTTGTATGGGTCAATGGTCATGAAGTGGGCTACAATGAAGGAGCACAAGAACCTGCCGAATACAACATCACTCCTTATTTGAAGCCGGGCGAAAACACGCTGGCTGTCTGTGTACTAAAGTATTCGGACGGCTATTACCTGGAAGGACAAGATTATTGGCGACTGGCCGGAATCTTTGACGACGTATGGTTGTACGCCACACCTGCTGTCAGGATATTCGACTGGCAAGTAATCACAGAGTTTGATAATACGTATACCGATTCGCAGTTAAGTATTCAGGTAAAAATCAAGGACTACCAAAAGAAGCCAAATGAGAATTATGGATTGAAAGCTTACTTAAAGGATAAAAACGGCAAGATTATCTGTAACTTTTCCGCAGCTCCATTTGAAATGGACGCTGCGGAAAAGACAATACAGTTGCATACCTTGGTACAAGAACCCCGGAAATGGACAGCCGAGACACCCGAGCTTTATACGCTCGGTCTGGAATTATCCAATCCGGCCGGTCTGCAGAAAGACAAGATAGAAACGGTCATCGGATTCAAAAAGACGGAAATCAAAGACGGTGTTTTTTATCTTAACGGTATCCCACTGAAAGTCAATGCACAAAATTCGCACATGCAGCATCCCGAAGAGGGACATGTCATGGACGAAGCCACCATACGCAAGGATTTTGAATTGTTGAAACAGTTTAATTTCAATGCCGTACGTACCTCTCACTATCCTCCGGTGAATAAGTATTTGGAACTGGCCAATGAATACGGGCTTTATATCATAGACGAGGTGGGCGATGAAGCCCATGCCTCGGAATGGATTTCAAGTCTCCCGGAATACGAAGAGATGTATCGCGAGCGATGCCGCAGAATGGTGTTACGGGACAGAAACCATCCCTGCGTCTTGTTCTGGAGCGCAGGAAACGAAAGCGGTGAAGGTATCAACATTACCCACACCATTGAAGAAGGGAAATCGCTGGACCCCACCCGCTTCTGGATGTATGGCGGAAATGCATTCTCCCATCCGGCAGAAGATATTATCGGACCCCGTTACCCTACTCCTATGGAACTGGAAATGCAGGTAGGCATAGGAGAGGATTCCCGACCATCGTTTATGGATGAATACTTATCGGTTGCAGGCAATGCCGGCGGTGCCCTGGACGATTATTGGGAAGCCATCTACCGACATCCCCGCCTGATAGGAGGGGCCATCTGGGATTTTGTAAGTCCGGGACTGACCGAACGGATAAGGCAAGTGGACGACCTTTCGCCCTTCCATACTCCCGCCCATCTGATGGGAAATGCCCGCTTAGTGAAGGAAGGAAAGAACACGGTGCTGGACTTGAACGGTCACGACCAATGGGTAGAGGTCTATCGTGCAGACAATGTGGAGTTGAACAGTAATGAACTGACACTCACTTGCAGAATCTACCCCCGGAAACTGGTAAGCAGTTGCGGCTCATTCATCACAAAAGGCAATTATCAGTTCGGGCTGCAACAACGCGGTAAAGACAAACTGGAATTTTATATCTATACTGATAAAAAGCATTCCGTATGCGCCTCCTTGCCTACTGACTGGGAATACAACTGGCATCAAGTGACGTGCGTCTACGACGGACAGAAAATGTCCATCTATATAGGCGGAGCAGAAAAGGCCTCCACACAAGCATCTGGCAATATCCGGAACTTCCCCTACCCCGTCAACATCGGTCGGAATGCAGAAACACACGGCCAAGAGACTTCGGTCTACATCTGCGATGCTCAAATGGACGAAGTCGGCATTTTCGCCAAGGCACTGACTTCCTCTTTTCACCCGGAAGAAGCCGCTCTGTGGCTAGATTTTGAGCAAGAGACGGAAAATGGTACATTCTACAGTTACGGTATCGGTGCACGTACGTACGGCAGCATCTGGCCCGACCGTAGCGTACAGCCCGAAATGTGGCAAATGAAGAAAACCGGACAACCTCTTTCTTTTTCCATGTCGGATGTGACAGAGGGAGTCGTTGAGTTATGGAATCGCAATCATTATACAAATGCTTCCCGATATGCCATACGATGGGAATTGAAAGAAGATGACAAGGTTATTCAATCGGGCGACTTGGCACTCTCAACAGCGCCGCTTAGCCAAGAGCTGGTGCACATACCTTATAAGAAGCCAGCCCTGATTCCCGGCAAAGAATACCGCCTGATGCTTCATGCCGTCCTGAAAAAAGATGAATTGTGGGCAAAAGCCGGACATGAGGTGGCATGGGAAGAACTTGAACTGCCTTGGAGCCTGCCATGCTCTTCGGAAGAAAAGGCTCAAGGCGTACCTTCCTATTCACTTTCGGAGAAAGAATTGGTTGTCTCCGGAGATGGCTTCAAATATGTATTCAACCGTACCGACGGACAACTGACGTCGATGGTTGTTCAAGATATGGAACTGCTGGAATCACCGCTCCGGCTGAATCTTTGGCGTGCCCCGCTGGCCAATGAGCTGGACAACTGGAATGCCTCCAGCGCCCGCTCCTCCAACTGGAAAGAAGGTTACGGATACACGGTAGCCACAGAAATGTATTCTGCAGGGATTGACCGCCTGACACATCAGCCCCTCTCTTTTTCGGTGTCCGAAACCACCGAAGGCGTACATATACACATCATTGATGCGGAATTGATGGGCAAAGGAGAAAAAGAGAAAAAAGACCTCTACATCGAAGGAATACAGAACAACGGCATCATCAACCACTATGAGTATATTATCAATAGTGAAGGGACGATAGAGATACGCCATGTATTGAAGCCTGAAGGGAAAATGCCGCTTTGGTTTCCTCGCATAGGACTTACGCTGACCGTAAGCGATGCGCTCGACCAAGTGAAATGGTACGGCCGAGGACCGCAAGAGAACTATCCGGACCGGAAAACCGGCTATCCGATGGGGATATATGCCTCTACCGTACAAGCTATGTACGAGCCCTATCTAATGCCACAAGATTACGGATTGCGGACAGATGTACGCTGGCTGCAACTGACCACGGACAAAGGCATCGGCCTTCAATTCAAGATGAACGAATGGTTCAACTTCAACATTTATCCGTACAGCACAGACAATCTGACGAAAGCGATGTATACCTACCAATTGCAGAAGCAGAAAGGCATGACCCTGAATCTCGATTATGCCACTACCGGGGTCGGCTGTACGGCCCGCGGTGTATTCGGTGCTTACAAGGCGATGCCGCAGGAATATCGGAGAACCATCAGCATAAGACCTATGATGAAATAAAAATATTGTATCGGACTGGTAAGATTATGAAAAACAAAAATTACTTTATTCTATTAGTGTTGTTTTTAAGCGCTTTACAAATAAAAGCGCAGTATTCATTCGACAACGTGCTTTATGGTGCAGCCTACTATCATGAATATATGCCCTATGAGCGACTGGATGAAGATATCCGGCTGATGAAAAGAGCCGGCCTGACAGTAGTGCGCGTTGGAGAATCTGCCTGGGGAGTATTTGAGCCGCAAGAAGGAAATTTTGAATTTGAATGGATGGACCGCATTCTGGACAAGATGCATGCAGCAGGAATCAAAGTCATCTTGGGAACTCCCACCTATTCCATTCCTGCATGGCTGGCATACAAACACCCGGAAGTGCTGGCAGAACACGCCAAAGGAAACAAAGCCTATTATGGAATCAGACAGAACATGGATTTTACAAACCCGACCTACCAATTCTATTGCGAACGGATTATCCGCAAGATGCTGGAAAGATATGCACAGCATCCGGCAGTCATCGGGTATCAAGTGGACAACGAAACAGAAGCGCGCGGAGTAAACAACAGAGACTATTTCTTCGGATTCAGGAACTACATCAAACAGAAATTCAACAATGACCTGAATCTGCTTGCCAAGGAATGGGGAATGAACTACTGGGGAATGAACATCAACACCTGGGAAGAGTTCTATCCGCGCGATGGAGTGACAAGCCCCTCGTACAAGAATGAATGGGAACGCTATAACCGGAAGGAAGTGGCCGATTTTCTGAATTGGCAGTGCGACCTTGTAAATGAATACAAGCGTAAAGACCAATTTGTCACCCACTGCTTTATGCCCGACTTCCATAATATAGACCAAGTGGAAAGTTTCAGGCAGATGCAATATCCTGCCATCAATGTCTATCACGATGTACAGGATAAACAAGACGGCCAGCGCATCGCTTATGCCGGTGACTTCGTGCGCACCGTGGCCGACAACAATTACATCGTCATGGAAACCAACGCACAAGGCATCGGCTGGGATGCCCGCACCCAGTTTCCTCCCTACGACAACCAGTTGCGGCAGAATGTGTACGCACATTATGCTTCCGGAGCCAATATGGTGGAATACTGGCACTGGTCTACCCTGCACTACGGGCAGGAGACATACTGGCGAGGCGTGCTGGGCCATGACCTCCAGCCCAACCGCATATACAAGGAATTCACCACCACCGCCAAAGAGTTGGAAAGAATAGGCAGCCACATCGTGAACTTGAAAAAGAAAAACCGGGCAGCTATCCTCTACAGTCATGATTCTTATCATGCTCTCGGCTTCATGCCCTACACTTACAAGAGCAATTATCCCATTGATATGGTGCATAAAGCCCTCTATTTCCAAAACATAGAAACGGACATCATCCCTTGTGACAAGACAACCGATTTCAGCGGATATGACATGCTTGTCATTCCCCCTTTGTATGTGGCTACCGACCAATTGCTATTAGCCATTGATGAATTCGTACAGTCCGGCGGACACGTGGTAATGATGCACAAAAGCGGTTACTGCAATGAGCACTCCGCAGTTCGGGCCACCTTGGCTCCCGGGCCGCTACGCAAAGCCTGCGGCTTCCATTACCAGGAATTCTCCACTATCGGTGACTTATCATTAAAGGATAACCCCTTTCAATTAGAGGGAAAGAACCAGATAAGCGACTGGTATGAATTCCTGATTCCCGAGACAGCCACCCCGTTGGCTTATGCAGAGCATCCGTTCTTCGGCAAATGGCCCGTTGTCACCGAAAACAAGTATGGCAAAGGCAAACTGACCTACATAGGAGCCTACCCTTCGCAGGAATTGCTGAATGCCATCGTGCGAAAGGCAGCCATCCATGCCGGTATCATCTCTTCAGAGAGCGACGTGTTCCCCATCATACAGCGTTCGGGAATAAACAAAGCCGGAAAAGCCATCCGTTACTTCTTCAATTACAGCAGCGAGAGCAAAGAAATCACTCATAACTATCCGACGTCCAAAGAGCTGATTTCCGGCAAGACTGTAAAAGAAGGAGACCATGTAACATTGCCCCCCTGGGGAGTTCTCATCATGGAAGTTTATTGACCATCAGAAAACATGAGAAAAAATGAGAAAAAAGATATTTGCCTTTCTATTGCTAAGTGCCCTATATGCCGGCGCCCAAGAAGTTCCGGACTGGGAGAATCCTATTGTAGTCGGCATCAACAAAGAGCCGTATCATGCCACACTGACATTGCCTTCGCAAAAAGCCGATTGCAAAGAAATCATATCCCTGAACGGCAAGTGGCGATTCCAATGGTCTGCCGACCCGGGAAAGCGCCCGGCCGACTTCTACAAGAATGATTTCAATACCGACACATGGGATACCATCATAGTACCGGGAGCATGGCAATTGCAAGGTTATGGGAAACCTATCTATTCCAACGTAAACTATCCCTTCCAGAAGGATGCACCCAAAGTGACAAGCGAGCCTCCCGCCGAATATTACAGTTACGGGCACAGAAATCCCACAGGCTCTTATGTCACCACGTTCGAAGTGACGCTCGATATGAAAGACAAGTGCCTATACCTTCACTTTGAAGGAGTAAAATCGGCCATGTATGTCTGGGTAAACGGAGAGCGGGTAGGCTACAGCCAGAATTCGATGTCGCCTGCCGAGTTTGACATAACCGAATTTGTGAAGAACGGAACCAATCGTCTGGCAGTGGAAGTGTATCGGTGGTCGGACGGCAGTTATCTGGAAGACCAGGACATGTGGCGGCTTAGTGGAATACTCAGGCCGGTAGAGCTATGGGTACGTCCCCGGACAAATATCCGGGACTATAGGTTCAGCAGCGACTTGTCGGACGACATGCGTTCAGCTACATTCGGAACCGAAATTTGGATAAGAAACCAGACCGACCGCAAAGTAAAAGACCTGACCGTAGAAATAAACCTGGTGGGGAAAGACAATAGAGGAAATAAACTCGACAAAAAAATGGTGGCTCCCGTAGGTACTATTCAGGCCTTTTCTGAAACGAGCGTCACACTGTCCGAAATGCTCCGGGAGCCTCAACTATGGTCTGCCGAAAAACCGCATCTATATGACATCCACATCAAGCTTCGCAGGAAGAATGAACTTTTGGAATCGTTCGAATACCATTGGGGCATACGGAAAATAGAAATCGCGGGAGACGTCTTCAAAGTCAACGGGAAAGCCGTCAAGCTGAAAGGAGTGAACCGTCACGATTTCCATCCCCGTATGGGATTCTTTGTCGACAGCCGGACGATGGAGAGAGATATCCGGCTGATTAAACAAGCCAACATCAACATGATACGCACGTCCCACTATCCACATCTGCCATTGCTGTACGAGCTATGTGACAAGTATGGAATCTACGTAATGGACGAAGCGAACCACGAAAGTCATGCCTACGGCTTGGGGAACAAAGTATTAGGGGACAACCCGCAATGGACACTGGCCCATGTGGACAGAGCAGCGGCCGTGGTGGAAAGGGACAAGAACCATCCGTGCATCCTGTTCTGGTCATTGGGCAACGAGGGCGGAAGCGGTGCCAATTTGCGAGCCATGGCAGACACAGTCCGCGCCTTAGATTCCACCAGGCCGATATACGACGATACAGACCGCACCGTATCCGACGTCTATGACGAAGCCTATCTGCATCCCGACGCTTTGAAGGAACTTGGCGAGAAAATAACCGACCGCCCCGTATTCATGAGAGAGTATGCCTACGCCATGGGAAATTCCATCGGCAACCTCAAGGAGTATTGGGATGTGATTGAAAAAGACGAGAGTATCATCGGAGCTGCCATTTGGTGCTGGGTAGACCAAGGCATTCCTAAAAAGCTTAACGGTGCACCGTTAAGTTTCGGCGAGAGCCCCTCGTCACTCCCATTACTGCCTGATGAATTCTGGGCGTATGGAGGAGATTTCGGGGACTATCCCAACGACGGTCCCACCGGCATTAACGGGCTGGTATCTCCCGACCGGGTGCCTCACCCCCACTACTATGAGGTACAAAAAGTATATCAATACATCAAGTTTGAAAAGAAGGGAACGCGGCAAATCAAATTGACCAACGGGTATGCGTTTTCCGATTTGGATGAGTTCGATTACAGCTATGAGTGGATATGTAACGGAAAGGCAGTAAGCAGCGGCGACCTCCAGTTGTCCGAAGGGAATCTGCTGGAGGTACCTTCAAGACCGGATAAGTGTGGGGAACTTTGCCTCAATGTATATGCCACGTTGAAGGAATCCACGACGTGGGCAGAGAAGGGCTTCAAAGTTGCCAAGGAACAACTTACGTATCATGACTATGAATTCCCACAATTGAAGGATGACGGCGGGAAGGCCACGTTTAAGGAGACACCCGAAGCGGTGGAAATTATAGCCGCCGATGCCTTGTTCACCATAGAAAAAGGTACCGGTGCTTTGGTGAGTTGGCGAGTCAAGGGAGAAGAGTTGTTGTACAGTGCCTTGGAACCCTATTTTTGGAAACCGGCAAATGACATTCAGGTCCGCAACGGCTACAATGAACGTTTGAGCGCTTGGAAAAATGCAGAGCAAAAACGTATCGTAAAGGCATACCAAGCAACCGTAAACGATGGTATGGTGATAGTGGATGCCAGTCTCTCCCTCCCCCGGATAGGAGCCGGTTACCATCTCCGCTACACTGTGGACGGCAAAGGCCGCATACAAGTAGAAGCAACCTATCAGCCTGAAAAGGAAGATATTCCGCTGATGCCCAAATTCGGTATGCGCATGAGAATGCCCTCGGCGCTGAATCGGATAGCCTGGTACGGACGCGGCAAGTTCGAGAACTATCCCGACCGCAAGAGCTCCGCTTTCCTGGGAGTCTACGAGTGTGGCATACACGAATTTATCACGAACTACATCGTACCGCAAGACAATGCCAACCGGTGCGATACACGCTGGTTCATGCTGGGAGACAGTGAGCGATGGAAAATACAAGTCAAAGGCCTGCAACCCCTATGTTTCCGTATATGGCCCTACGGGGAAGAAGACCTGGAAGGGAAAGAACATGCGCACGAACTGCCCGAACGCGACTTCATCAACCTGAATATCGACTCCAACATACACGGAGTAGGTGGAAACGACGGATGGGGCGCACAGACCATGAAGCCATACACCATTGACGGCAATCGCTCCTACCGATATGGGTTTATCATGGAGTATATGGACAAAACAGAATAATCCGTTCATCAATGTATTCAAAAAGGAAATAAACATTTTGTAAACAACAATAAAGGTATGAAAAGAAACATCTTTAAAACAATTCTCCTATCTGCCTGCATCCTGCAAGGGGGCAGTGCATTGGCACAACAAGAGAAAGCAGAACCGGGCAAGTTCTCACCCACCTGGGAGTCATTGTCCCAATACGAAGTGCCCGAATGGTTCCGCAACGCCAAATTCGGCATATGGGCACACTGGGGTCCGCAATGCCAACCCGAAGCCGGCGACTGGTACGGTCGTGGCATGTACGAAGAGGGCGGTGCTGCCTACAAGTGGCACTTGGAGCATTACGGACATCCTTCGGAATTCGGCTTCAAGGATGTAATCAACGAATGGAAAGCCGAGAAATGGAATCCGGAGAGGCTGATAGCCCTTTTCAAGAAAACCGGTGCCCGATATTTCTTTGCCATGGGTAATCATCACGACAACATGGACTTGTGGGATAGTAAATACCAATCATGGAACTCCGTCAACATGGGCCCCAAGCGAAACGTACTGGGCGAATGGGAGAAAGCGGCCCGCAAAAACAAACTGCCCTTCGGTGTCAGCATCCACTCCTCCCATGCTTGGACATGGTATGAAACTGCACAAGGAGCCGACAAGAAAGGCCCATACGCAGGAATCTCCTACGATGCCCGCGTAGTGACTAAGGAAGACGGCAAGGGAAAATGGTGGGAAGGCTACGACCCGCAAGAGCTATACGTACAGAATCATGCCCTGAGCGGACATGCTTGGGTGGCATGGGACTGGCCCGAAGGAACCTCTGTCCCCCCGCAGAGTTACTACGACAACTTCTTCGACCGCACAGTGGACATGATAAACAAATATCATCCCGACCTGGTCTATTTCGATGACAGCGTACTCCCCTTCTGGCCCATCAACGATACGGGGCTGAAAGTCGTGTCGCACTACTATAACCAGAACATGAAGCTTCACAAGGGCAATCTCAATGCTGTAGTCTTCGGAAAGAAGCTGGAAGCTAAACATAAAGAGGCCATCGTATGGGATGTAGAAAAAGGGGTTCCATCGGAATGCCAGGACAAGGCGTGGCAAACCTGTAGTTGCCTCGGTACTTGGCACTATAACCGCTCTGCTTACGAAGACAACTGGTATAAATCAGCCGGGACCGTCATCCACATGCTCATTGACATCGTCAGTAAAAATGGCAACCTATTACTAAGCGTACCAATGAAAGGAAACGGCACCATCGACGACAAGGAAGAAAAAATTCTGGAAGACATAGCCGCCTGGATGGAGGTGAACGGAGAAGGAATATTCGACACACGTCCCTGGTGTATTTATGGTGAAGGTCCCTCCACAGAAACAGCAATACCTTTGGACGGAGCAGGATTCAACGAAGGCAAGAACGCACCCTACACTTCTGCCGACATCCGGTTTGTGAAAAAAGGGAAATACTTGTATGCCCATATCATGAAATGGCCCTCAGACGGAAAAATACAGATAAAATCACTGGCTACCGGCAGTCCCTACTGCAAAGGAGAAATCGAAAAGGTAGAATTATTAGGAGGCGGAAAGGCAAAGTTCAGAAGAACTTCCAAAGGCTTGCTTATTGACCTTCCCAAAGACAAGACACCCAATCCTATTTCTTTGGTACTGAAAATCACTAACCGTTAAACTGCTGATATTGTATGAAAAAGGGATTTTTTTTAAGATTATTTGTCCTGCTGATGCTGACATTTTTCATAGCAGAACAAGGCAGAGCACAAACCTACCAACGCACCTCACAAGGCATAAAAAGCACTGTGCAAGGTATAAATATAGATATTAGCTTCTTCTCTCCTGTCACAGTGAGAATCTTAAAATCGCCTGACGGCTGGAAGTATACCAAAGAAAGCTTGTCGGTCATCGGGCAACCGGAAAAAGTAAAACTATCCGTCTCTTCGAAAGGGGGCATATTGACTATCAAAAGCCATCAGCTTACAGTCCATCTCAACGAAGAGACCGGACAAATAACTTTTGCCTCTTCCGATGGAAAATCGCTGTTGCAAGAACAAAATAAAGGTGCACGTTTTGATGATTTCAACGATGCCGGCACAAAAACCTTCAGCGTTTATCAATCGTTCACCTTAGAGAAAGACGAAGCTATTTATGGATTGGGACAATTGCAAAACGGCAAAATGTCGCAACGTAACCAGACCAAACGCCTTATCCAAGACAATCTTGAAGATGTGATTCCCTTCTTCCAGTCCGTCAAAGGCTACGGTCTCTTTTGGGACAACTATTCGCCAACCATCTTCAAAGACAATCAAGAAGAGACATCCTTCCTTTCTGAAGTCGGCGACTGCATTGACTACTATTTCATGTACGGCGAAAATGCCGATGGAGTAGTTGCCCAGATGCGCTACCTCACAGGACAAGTGCCCATGTTTCCATTATGGACATATGGATTCTGGCAAAGCCGTGAACGCTACAAAAGCCAAAAAGAGATTGTTGGCGTAGTGCAAAAATACCGCGAACTGGGTGTGCCCCTCGATGGAATTATCCAGGATTGGAGATACTGGGGAAGCAACTACCTGTGGAACGCAATGGATTTTTTGAACGAAGAATTCTCCGACCCCCAAAAAATGATGGAAGACATACACGGAATGAACGCCCACATTATTATCTCCATTTGGTCAGCTTTCGGACCACATACCAAACCCTATCGCGAGTTAGACAAAGGGAACATGCTCTTCAACTTCCGCACATGGCCCGAATCCGGTTCCGAGAAGTGGCCTCCCAATATGGACTATCCATCCGGTGCCCGCGTGTACGATGCCTACCATCCGCAAGCACGCGACATCTATTGGAAGTACCTGAACGAGAACCTACGTTCTGTGGGTATAGACGGCTGGTGGATGGACTCTACCGAACCCGACCATTTTCACCCCATTCCTGAAGATTTTGACACGCCCACCTATTTGGGGTCATTCCGTAAAGTACGCAATGCCTACCCTTTAATGAGTGTAGGTGGAGTGTACGACCACCAGCGTGCCGTAACTTCAGATAAACGCGTATTTATCCTTACCCGCTCAGCCTTTGCCGGCCAGCAACGTTATGGTGCCAATACATGGACAGGAGATATCACAGCATCATGGGAAGTTTTGGAGAAGCAAATACCTGCGGGATTAAACTTCTCACTATGTGGCATTCCCCATTGGAACAGCGATATCGGCGGATTCTTCCTATGGCAATATCCCTTGATGCTGGATGACCCGGATTATCGCGAGCTTTATGCCCGTTGGATACAGTTCGGTACATTCTGTCCCATGATGCGGTCACATGGGGAAGGTGCTCCCAGAGAAATCTATCAATTCGGCAAAAAAGGCGAGCCAATATACGATGCGATTGAGAAATACATTCGGTTACGCTACAGTTTGTTACCATACATCTACACAACTGCCTGGGAGGTAACTGCCAATCAGTCCAGCTTCATGCGTGCCTTGGCAATGGATTTTGCCCACGATCGCAACGTGTGGAACATCCACAATCAGTATATGTTTGGCAAATCCCTATTGGTATGCCCTGTAACCCAACCCATGTATACCCAAACAGTTTCGGACACCATCCGTGTAGAAGATTTCAGTACCGTTAAGTCTATACGAATATATCTGCCTAAAAATACGGAATGGTATGATTTTTGGACCAATCAGAAACACTCCGGCGGACAATATATCGTGAAAGATACCCCTATTGACATTTTACCACTTTATGTGAAAGCAGGTTCCATCCTGCCAATAGGTCCCGAAGTGCAGTATAGCACCGAAAAATCATGGGACAACTTGGAGATAAAAGTGTATCCCGGTTGTAACGGCGAATTCACACTTTACGAAGACGAGAATGACAACTACAATTATGAAAAAGGAATGTACAGCACCATTACGATGAAATGGAATGACCGTACTCGCATGCTCACTATTGAAAATCGGAAAGGAGAGTTTTCCGGTATGTTGAAAGAACGGAAATTCAACATAGTAACTGCTGATGGCGCAAAAAAGGCAGTGGCTTATAATGGGAAAAAAGTAACGGTTAAAATGTAATGGTTTCTAAAAACAGCTATTAATTTGCATTATGGAAATAAATACTCGTATGAAAAAATACCATCATTATCTTACCCTTTTAAGTTTATTTATGCTGCTCGGCATCCTGAAATTGCAAGCAGCGATACAACTCCCTGCCATATTTTCCAACCATATGGTGCTACAACGTAACTCAGAACTTACTTTCTGGGGATGGGGTATTCCGGGAGAAACAATTTCCATCGCCCCCGAATGGATGAAAGGAGAAATAATCAAAACCCAAGTCAATAATACGGGGAAATGGTCAGCCCGTGTACCTTCCGGCGAAGCCGGCGGACCTTATGAGATTCGTTTCAGCGGCTCGTCAGAAGTAACCTTGACCGATGTCATGCTAGGCGAAGTTTGGCTGTGCAGCGGACAATCCAATATGGAATGGAGCGCCAACCACGGCATAAAGAACGGAGACGAGGAAACGGCAAATGCCCATTGTCCCAATCTCCGAATTTTTCACGTGGCCAGAATAGCCGCCCCGTTCCCTCAAGAAAACTGTTTCTCGCAATGGACACAGTGCACGCCCGAAACGATGCGCAGCACGAGTGCCCTGGCCTACTTCTTCGGCCGCAACATCCAGGAAGAGCTGGACGTGCCGGTAGGAATCATCGTAGCCGCATGGGGCGGAACCACCGCCGAGACATGGACGCCCCGCGAATGCGTAATGAGCGACCCGGTCTTGTGCGACTATCCGTATGAATCCAATCCTTGGTTTCCGGCTGAAACAGGCACGTTGTACAACAGCATGATTTATCCCGTGATGCCCTACGGCATTGCCGGATGCATCTGGTATCAGGGAGAAGCCAACCAAGGCCGTGCCAGCTCCTACGCCCGGGTGATGCAGCGGCTGATAGGCTCGTGGCGTACCGGATTTAACAAGGAATTCCCATTCTATCTGGTCCAGATAGCCCCCTTCCAATACCACTCCAAAGACAACGGACCGGCACTGCTACGCGAGCAGCAGGCCATGTTGCCCGAAATGCTGGACAAGGTCAAGATGATTACCGTGTCAGATTTGGTGGACAATGTGCAGGACATCCATCCACGTGACAAAAGAAGCGTAGGCAAACGTCTCGCCAATCTTGCACTGGACGATACATACCATATATATGCAGGCCCCTATAAAAGCCCGGTCTTTGAAAGCGCCTGCCGCAAAGGCAACCATGTGACAATCTCTTTCAAAGACATAAAGAACGGACTGGCCGTACACGGGAAAAGGATAGAGGGGCTGATGATGGCCGCAGCCGGCCAGGAATGGCAAGAGGCCCGGGCCAGGATAGACGGGGGAAAGCTGATTGTCCCGGTAAAAGGAATCGAAAGCCCGGTTTCCATTCGCTACTGCTTCAGTGACGCTGCTCAAGGCAACCTTTTTTCAACGGAAGGCATCCCCTTAGCCCCCTTCCGGGCAGACAGCATTGCCTCTTCTGAAAACATTCCGGTTTCTACAGACAGCGCTTTGGAAGAATCTTTTGAATTCTCGCCCAAGTTCTCTACCGGCAATGCCAATCCCCTTCTCGACTTCCAATACATGGCCGACCCCACAGCAGTGGTGCACGACGGCCGCATTTATGTGTACGGCACTAACGACCACCAGCAATATGATGTAGTGGGCCGTAACGGGAAAAACACCTATCAGCACATCCATTCGCTGACGATGGTCTCTTCTGACGACATGGTGAACTGGACTTATCACGGAGTAATCAATGTAAAGGCTCTGGCTCCCTGGGGAATGGCTTCGTGGGCACCTTCCATCGCTTCGCGCAAGGAGGCCGACGGCAAAACCCACTTCTATCTGTACTACTCCAACAGCGGTTCCGGTGTAGGTATGCTGACTGCCACTTCCCCCGTGGGGCCCTGGACAGACCCATTGGGCAAATGTGTGGTAGACGGTAATACTCCAGGACTCGGCAAGTGTAAAGCTCCCTTCGATCCGGGAGTAGTCATCGACGACAAGGGCATCGGCTGGCTCTCCTTTGGCGGGGGCGACAGCGACGACTACATTCCCGGAGACGCACGCATCGTGCGGCTGGCAAATGACATGAAGACGCTGGACAGCGAAATAGTTGAAATAAAAGCGCCATACCACTTTGAAGCAAACGAACTGAACTATCTGAACGGCACTTGGATTTACACCTACAACACCAACAGGAAGAACCGGGATGCATGGCCCCACAAGGATATAGACAAGCCGAGCCGGTGCTGCATGAGCTACATGACGAGTCGCACGCCACTTGAGACAGACAGCTGGACCTATCGGGACAACTACTTCAAAAATCCCGGCGACTATGGCATGTCCGACAGCAACAACCATACACATCTGGTAAAATTTCAAGGGAAGTACTATCTCTTCTACCACTCACTGGGCTTGCAGGACAGCCGCGACCTCAAAGTGGGTGTCCGCAGTATCTGCGTGGAAGAAATAGAGGTGGACGAAAAGGACCTCACTATCCACATGGGCACAGCCACAGCCAAGGGCGTTTCACAAATCAAGCCTCTCGACCCGTTTGCGCAGCAACAGGCCGAGACCACAGCCGCCACACGCGGCGTTGCCTTTGAACCTACCGGACAGACAGGCAACATGTCTGCCGTAGGAAACAAGAGCGGACAGGCCATCTGTGTCCGCGGTGCGGAATTCCCGCAATCACCTCAAGCCATACAGATGAAGATAAAAGGGAAAGGCTCCATCGAAATACACATGGACAGTCCAGACGGTCCGCTCCTATCCACCTTGACCTTTGATACCGATACGTGGCAAACATTGACAAAGCCGTTGGACAAACGGATAAAAGGCAAACACGACATTTACTTCGTATTCGGGAACGGAAAGTTCTTATTTGACGAATGGAAATTCACAAAATAATGAATCCGTCGGCAGAATCTGCCCAGTATCTCTTCACCCTTGTGATGATATCGCTGCACAATTCGAGCCAACACACAACAAGCCAGCAAGTTACTTTGCCAGCGTTTTGCCACCATATTGGCAAAGTTTTGCCATGCCTTTGGCAAAGCTTTGCCAATGTGGTGGCAAAACCTTGCCAACTTGTCGGCAAGAAAGACAAAAGCAACATCGCTGTCCGCAAAGAGGCGGAAGCACGTCCTCAATATAATTCCGCTAACGGGAAAGAGACAGATTGGTTCCATTAACGGGCAGAAGTTTTAAAAAATGGGAAGGATTTGGCACAATAGTTCCGCGCAAATTCTCATTTATCGAACAAAAATTGTATTTTTGCCTGCGACTGAAAAATCAGTAATATCATAGAATAGACAATTCCCGAACAAATATGAGCGAAGATTTTGAAGCACCGAAAGATGATTTGGACAAGGAACTCCCGGCCGGGAGCGAAGAACACTCGGATTACAAACCTGCGGACGCAAAGGATGCCAATATAAAGCACCAACTGAGCGGCATGTACCAGAATTGGTTTCTGGACTACGCCTCATACGTTATATTGGAACGTGCCGTACCCCATATCATGGATGGTCTGAAACCCGTACAGCGGCGTATCCTCCACTCCATGCGCCGCATGGAAGACGGGCGCTACAACAAGGTGGCGAACATCGTAGGACATACCATGCAGTTCCATCCGCACGGTGATGCTTCTATCGGCGATGCTCTGGTACAACTGGGACAAAAGGACTTGCTCGTGGATTGCCAGGGAAACTGGGGTAACATTCTGACGGGTGACAGCGCCGCTGCCCCCCGTTATATCGAAGCACGTCTCTCCAAGTTCGCACTGGACGTGGTATTCAACCCCAAGACCACCGAATGGAAACTCTCTTATGACGGGCGAAACAAAGAACCGGTTACACTACCGGTAAAATTCCCACTGCTGCTTGCACAAGGTGTGGAAGGTATTGCCGTAGGCCTGTCATCCAAAATATTACCACATAACTTCAATGAGCTGTGCGATGCTTCCATCAGCTATCTGCACAACGAAGAATTCAAGCTGTACCCCGACTTCCAGACGGGAGGCAGTATCGATGTATCCAAATACAACGACGGTGAACGTGGCGGTGCGATACGCGTGCGCTCCAAAATAGAAAAGATAGACAACAAGACACTTGCCATTAAGGAAATTCCTTACGGGAAAACGGTGGCCAGTGTATGCGACTCCATCGTAAAGGCCAGCGAAAAAGGAAAAATCAAGATACGTAAGGTAGAGGACCTAACATCCGGCAGTGTGGAAATATTAGTGCATCTAGCCCCGGGTGTATCATCCGACAAGACCATCGATGCCCTCTATGCCTTCACCGACTGTGAAGTGAGCATCTCTCCCAACTGCTGTGTCATCGACGACCAAAAGCCCCACTTCCTCACCGTGAGTGATGTATTGCGCAAATCAGTCGACAACACATTGGCACTGCTACGCCAGGAACTGGAAATCCGTAAGGGAGAGATACTGGAAAGCCTGCATTTCGCTTCACTCGAAAAGATATTCATTGAAGAACGTATTTACAAGGATAAGGAGTTTGAACAAGCCAAAAACATGGATGCCGCCTGCGAACATATCGATGAGCGCCTGACTCCCTACTACCCGACTTTTATCCGCGAAGTGACCAAGGAAGACATCCTCCGGCTGATGGAGATAAAGATGGCACGTATCCTCAAATTCAACTCCGACAAGGCAGAGGAACTGATAGCACGCATGCGAAAGGACATAGAGGAGATAGACTGCCATCTGGCAAACATCGTGGAATATACCGTCGACTGGTTCCGTATGTTGAAGGACAAGTACGGCAAAGCCTTCCCCCGCCGCACGGAACTGCGTAACTTCGACACCATCGAAGCAACCAAAGTCATCGAAGCCAACGAAAAGCTGTACATCAACCGCGAAGAGGGTTTCATCGGAACTGGATTGAAGAAAGACGAATTCATAGGCAACTGCTCGCCCATAGATGACGTGATTATCTTCTTCCGCGATGGAAAATATATCATCACACCGGTGGCCGACAAGAAGTTCGTGGGCAAGAATATACTTTATGCCAACATTTTTAAGAAGAACGACAAACGTACCATCTACAATGTCTGCTACCGTGACGGCAAGGAGGGGACAAGCTATATCAAGCGTTTTGCCGTCACTTCCGTGGTGCGTGACCGCGAATACGATGTGACGCAAGGTACTCCCGACTCCCGTATCACCTACTTCACCGCCAATCCCAATGGAGAAGCTGAAATCATCAAGGTAACCCTGAAACCCAATCCCCGTGTACGCCGTATTATCTTCGAGGAGGATTTCAGCAACATCAATATCAAGGGACGGCAGGCCATGGGAAATATACTCACGAAACTCCCCGTACACAAGATAGCCTTGAAACAACGTGGAGGCTCCACGCTGGGTGGACGGAAAGTCTGGTTCGACCGTGATGTGCTACGTCTCAACTACGACGGGCGCGGAGAATATCTCGGAGAATTCCAGAGCGAAGACACCATCCTTGTCGTACAGAACAGCGGAGAGTTCTATGCCACCAACTTCGACTTGAACAATCACTATGACGATGGCATACGCGTATTGGAGAAATACGATCCGAACAAAGTATGGACCGCCGTACTCTACGATGCCGACCAGCAGAACTATCCTTACATCAAGCGTTTCTGCTTCGAGGCAACCGCCCGCAAGCAAAACTACTTGGGAGAAAACAAGAACAGCAGCCTCATTCTGCTGACAGACGAGTGCTACCCGCGTTTAGAGGTGGTGTTTGGCGGCCACGACAATTTCCGAGAGCCGATGGTGGTGGAAGCCGACGAATTCATCGCCGTGAAAGGCTTCAAAGCAAAAGGTAAGCGCCTGACCACCTATACTATAGAAACCATCAACGAGCTGGAGCCTACCCGTCAACCGGAACCCTCGCAGAAAACCGAAGAGCAGGAAACGGATGAAGAACCGGAAATTCTGGACCCCGACCACGGTAAAAGCGAAGGGGACATACTGGACGAGATGACAGGACAGATGAAACTCTTTTGATGAAGGACGGAAATGAAGTATTAGTGGCTAACGATTACTAATTTGTAATTGATAATTTAATATGTACATATACAAGATAATAATCCTATGCGGACTGCTCTTGGGAAGTGTCGGACTGAAAGCACAAGAAGCACAATGCAGCATCGACCGGAAGCTACGGGCTGACTCCACCAACCGTAACCGTATTATCACCCGTGCCACCATGTATGGTGTCGGCTTCACCAACGTGTTCGACACTTATCTTTCACCTCAGGAGTATAAGGGAATCGATTTCCGTATCTCCCGCGAAAGCATGCGGATGACACGGTTGATGGACGGCAACGTGTCTCTGCAAACTTTCTTCCAGGCAGACTTGGGATATACACACAACAAAGTAGACAATAACAATACATTCTCCGGACTGGCCAACTGGAACTACGGCCTGCATTATAATTTTCCAATCACGGGCAATTTCAAACTGCTTGCCGGAGGAGTCGGCGACTTCAACGGTGGCTTTGTCTATAATCTGCGCAACGGAAACAACCCCGCCCAAGCACGTGCCTATATCAACCTTGCCGCATCGGGAATGGCTATTTGGGACTTGCGCATCAAGAACCGTCCCATCACACTACGCTATCAGGTAAATCTTCCCTTGGCAGGTATCATGTTCATGCCCAACTATGGACAGTCCTACTACGAGATATTTACGTTAGGACATTGGGACGGAGTAGTGAACTTCACCTCCCTGCACAACCAGCCCTCTCTGAGACAAATGCTGACCGCAGACTTTCCGGTGGGACGTGCCCGGATGCGTTTCGCTTACATATGGGACGCACAACAGTCCAAAGTAAATGAAATAAAGACACATACTTACTCGCACGTATTCATGGTGGGGTTCGTAAAGGAACTCTATCTGTTTCCTAACAAGAGAAAGTAAAAAGTGACAAGGTGATAAACGATAAGATGATAAGGATAATGTGCATGAAAAGAAGATATATTTTAATAATTTGGAGTATCCTACTCACGTTATTGCCCCTATTGAACGGATGTATTCGTGAGGAAGAGTTCGACAATACCCCACAAGGCAATTTCGAAGCCTTGTGGAAAATAATAGACGAACAGTACTGCTTCCTGGACTACAAGCAAATAGACTGGGATGCCATCCATGACAAGTACCAGCCACTCATTACCCCGGGAATGAGTTACGACGGTCTATTTGAAATATTAGGTAACATGCTTGCCGAGTTAAAAGACGGACATGTCAACTTGTACTCTTCTTCCAACATGGCGCGCTACTGGGACTGGTATCTGGATTATCCTCGTAACTTCAACGAAAGTATCATTGAAAAGTACCTGGGAAGAGACTACCGCATTGCTGGAGGCGCCAAATATACCATATTGGAGGACAACATAGGATATATCTATTACGGTGATTTCTCCAGCGGCATCGGAAACGGCAACCTGGATGAGATTCTGTTATACCTTTCCGCTTGTAACGGCCTGATTATCGACGTGCGCAACAATGGTGGCGGCAACCTGACAAACGCCACCCGAATGGCACAACGCTTCACGAATGAAAAAGTACTGACGGGATATATTCAGCACAAGACCGGCAAAGGCCATAGCGATTTTTCAGATCCGACTCCCATTTATGTGGAACCTTCCAACAGTATCCGCTGGCAAAAAAAGGTAATTGTCCTGACCAACCGTCATTCCTATAGTGCAACCAATGATTTTGTCAACTCCATGCGCTGTTTTCCCAATGTCACCCTGGTTGGTGACAAAACCGGCGGCGGGTCGGGCCTGCCATTCTCTTCGGAACTGCCCAACGGATGGGGGGTACGCTTTTCTGCCAGCCCGCACCTCGATGCCCAAAAACAGCATATCGAGTTCGGCATCGACCCGGACAAGAAAGTGGATATGAGCAAAGAAGATGAGAACAATGACTTGGACACCATCATTGAGGAAGCAAGAAAAATACTGAAAGTGACTTTCTAAAACGACTTTATCTACAAAACAATTTGCCAAAACGAAAATTCTTTCTATCTTTGCTCCCGCTAATCGGAATTATTCCGCGGATGTGGCGTAATTGGCAGCCGCGCCAGACTTAGGATCTGGTGCCGTGAGGCGTGTAGGTTCGAGTCCTATCATCCGCACAATCCCTATAATAAATTTCAAAAGACAAACAACTAAGAGGGGAGGATATTCATTAAGAAGCATCCTCCCTAACCGCTTCAAGTACCTTTTTTATCTCATCAAAACACAATATTTAGAATACTTATTGTATCTTTGCTTCCAAGAAACACTTCGATTAACCTGAAAAAATGAAACAAAATACGATAAGACCGATGCTTTTCAAGTATTGGGTAGTGTGCCTTCTATTGTTCATCCTCTTCATCCAGGCCAGGGCTTCTTCCTTCATGCCCGCCGTCACCAACTATCTTGCCAAAGACTATGAAGCCGGTTATCAGAACTGGGCATGTGCGCAAGGCAGCAACGGCGAAATGTATTTCGGCAACAGCCAGGGGCTCCTGGTATATGACGGTTATCGCTGGACTCTCCACAAAGTGCCGGGGAACCATATTGTCCGTTCGGTGTATGTGAAAGAAGACCGTATCTATGTGGGGGCATTCGAGGAATTCGGCTATTTCAAGTATTCGGAGGCAGGCACTCTCCGGTACCATTCTTTGAGCAAATTCCTGAAAAATTTCCCCATGGAGAACAACGAGATATGGAACATTGTAGAGCTGGACGGTCGCATCTACTTCCAGTCGTTCAGCGCCTGGTTCTCCTACGACGGGAAGATGGTACACGCTTTCCGCAACAGACAGCAACAGCCGCTCTACTTCTACACCCAAAACGGACATATCTACACACAGATGATTGATGAGGACTTCTATGAATTCGACGGCAAGGATTTCCTTCATCTCTTCCCCCGCAGCCAAGTGAACGATGACAATGTAGTGGCATTACTGCCCGACGGGGACGACAGCTTCCTGATGGTCACAGAGAATAACGGATTGTTCCGCTACAACGGTGACATCACCCCCTGGAAAACAGACATTGATGCAGAGCTGAAGAAACAGCGGGTGAACCGCGCCGTCATGACCAATGATTCCATATTCATGATAGGTACAGTCTTGAATGGCATATACGCCATCGACCGCAAAGGACATTGCCTCTGGCACTTCAATCTGGATAACCGTCTGGACAACAACACAGTCCTGGGCTTGTTCTGTGACAAAGACAACAACGTATGGGCAGCATTGGACGACGGCATCGCATACATCCACCACAACTCACCCGTCATGCTGCTGACTCCTGCCAACCATGAAACCAAACTGGGCATGGTGTACGACATAGCCCACCGGGGCGACTGTTTCTATCTGGCCACCAACCAGGGCTTGTACGAATACCACCAGGTTACCGAGAATCTGCGCCTGCTTCCCCATACTGAAGGACAGAACTGGTATGTGAAGGACATTGACGGGCAACTCTTTGCAGGCAACAATGCCCATACCTTATTAATAGGCGAAAAAGGGAATGTTTCCGTCATAAGCAATACCAACAGCAGTACGTGTCTGATAAAGTGCACCCTCTATGGCGAAGAGATACTGTTGGAATCATCCTACGCCAATTTGCGTATCTATAAAAAGAAGAACGGGCAATGGACCTTTTCGCATGTCATAGACGGCTTCATTGCACCGGTCATGCACTTGGAGGTGGACCAAAGCGGTGTCATCTGGGCTTCACACATGTATCAGGGAGTCTATAAAATAGTCTTGAGCGATGACTTGTCGGCTGTAAAAAGCGTACGGCACATCTCCCATTTAGGCTCGGAATATATCATCGGCCCTATCCAAGTAATGAAAATGCGAGGACGTATCGTCTTTTCCAGTCCCAACGGCTTCTATACCTATGACGACATCACCCGGCAGATTATCCCCTTCCAAAAGCTGAATGCCATTCTGCCTTACATCAGGAATGCTCATTCTGTGGTATCCGTCACGAACGACCGCTTCTGGCTGTCCGGTTCACATGAGTACGTACTGGTAGAGTACGCAGAAGGAGAGTACATCGTGAAGCAGCGCATCCTCATCGAACTGTTTGATTCTCCATGCATAGAGAACTACAACAATGTGTTCGTCGACAATGACGTTGTCTATTTTAATCTGAACAACGGAATCGCCAGTTACAGCAAAAACACAGACAGCCTCAGTCCTACTCTGGAGTCCGCCCTCTCACTGAGCTCGGTCACTGCTTCCTCTTCCGATAAAAAGGAGAAACGCCTGCCTCTGTCTGGAAATGTCGAACTGGAAAGCAATTACCGGGATTTGCTGTTCTCAGTAAGCCTGCCGCATTACAATAAATTGTCCGTACATTTCCATTATGTCCTGCAAGGAGGACAAGGCATGGCGCTGACATCGGACCTGAAAGAGCCCGAAATCCGCTACGGTAGCCTGGATTACGGAGAATACACATTCCAGGCAGAAGCCTATAATGATTTGGGACAGAAAATCGGTGAGGTGGAATATCATTTTGCCATAGCCCGCCCTTTCTACCTCTCCTATTATGCCTTTGCGCTCTATCTCATAGTTCTCACAGCGCTTGTCTACTTTTTCTCCAAGTGGCGCGCCAACCGTGCCATGGAAAAGAAACGGAAGGAGTATGAGGCAGAGCAGGTGCAGCAGAACATCAAGATGCGCGAGCAGGAGCATCTGATAACTCTGCAGCAACAGCAATTGCTGGAAGCCGAGTTGTCGGCAAAGAGTAAAGACCTTGCCAGCATGGCACTGGGTGTATTTGCCAAGAACGAGGTCCTGGAGAAACTTCGTACTGTCGTACAAGAGTCCCTGGTGAAAGGGCAATATGGACGCAAGAACCTCGAATCTCTGCTGAAGCTCATCAACGAAAACATCGAGACGCAGGAATTTTGGGATGTATTCCAGAACAATTTCGACCTGATTCATGAGAAATTCTTCCGTAATTTGCGCGAACGTTATCCCAGTCTTACCGCTACCGACCTCCGTTTTTGTGCGCTGCTGCGCCTGAATCTTTCTACGAAAGACATTGCGCAAATGACCAACCTCACTATCCGGGGAGTAGAGGCAGCACGCTACCGTTTGCGCAAGAAACTGGATATCCCCGACGGAACGGGATTAGTGGATTTTCTCATCGACTTGAAATAAAGCGGCTACAAATCATTCAATCATAACAAACTGATTATTAGAAACAAGTAACACGAAAACGTAGTAAAACGGTACCCATTTTTACCCTAAACGTATTATCGTGGTAGTGTTTTTTTTTGCCTTACTTACCGTAATTACTTCCTTTGCCGGCAGAATTATTAACTCTTAAATTTAGTTTATGAGAAGGCAAACTTTATTTCTTCTATTCATGATTTTGTTCTCATTGCCACTGACAGTTTTGGCACAAGGAACAAAGACAGTTAAAGGAACTGTTGTTGATCAGAACAACGAACCGATTATTGGAGCCACGGTTGTAGTAAAAGGCTCTACTATTGGAGCAGCTACCGACCTCGACGGTAACTATGTACTGAACGGCGTCCCCGAAGACGCAACTCTCGTATTCAACTATTTGGGCATGTTGCCGCAGGAAATAAGCGCTGCGGGACAATCCGTCATTAATGTAAAGCTACGTGAAGATGCACAACTACTGGAAGAAGTTGTTGTTATCGGTTACGGTTCGGCCAAGGCGAAAGACCTGACGGCCCCGATTGACGTTGTCAAAGAGAAAGAACTTATCAATGTTCCTACCTCCTCCCCGATGGCAGCATTGCAGGGAAAGGTACCGGGTGTTAACATCATCAATTCGGGAACGCCGGGCGAAGGTCCTAAAGTGACCATCCGTGGTATGGGTTCCTTCGGTGACACTTCTCCTCTCTATGTAGTGGACGGAATGTTCTACGACAACATCAACTTCCTGAACAATTCCGACATTCAGGACATGACCATCTTGAAAGACGCATCCGCATCTGCCATCTACGGTGTACGCGCCGCCAACGGTGTTGTAATCATCACCACCAAGAAAGGAAGCCGCAACCAGGATGCCAAGATTACCTATAACGGTTATGTAGGTATTCAGAAAGCCACCAACCTGCTGGAGATGTGTAACTCTCACGAGTATGCCACCATGATGTTGGAAGCCAACCCGGAAGCTTACCGGTCGATTTTCGAAAAGTCAGTAGCCGAATTCGGAGGCAATATGGAAAACCTGCAATTCAATGCCGATACCAACTGGTATGACGAACTGTTGCGCACAGCCATGATGACCAATCACAGCTTGAATATCTCCGGTGGTACGGAAAAAGCGACCTACTCTGCCGGCATGAGCTATCTGGCACAAGACGGTATCATGGACGTGGAAAACTACTACCGCCGCTTGAACTTCCGTGCCGCCCTTGACTACGAAGCCCGCAAATGGCTGAAAGTAGGCTTCAACGGCGTATTCAGCAACTCGCAGCAGCAGCTTCCCAAGAATGCCGCATGGCAACAGGCATACAACACACCGTCTATCATCCCGGTGTATGATGACCGCCGCGACGATGCCGTGTTCCCTAAGAAGTACACATCGCCCGAGCAGGTGGGCCTGACCAACAACTTCAACAATCCGGTAGCCACTGCCAACTATTACGACAACCGGAACGAGACCTACCAAGTGCTGACCAACTTCTATGCACAGCTCAACCTCATCCCCGACAAGCTGAATATACGCAGTAGCTACAGCTACGACTACTCAATGATTCGCGGTTCTGAGTTCACTCCTACCTACTATGTAGGCACCAACCAGAAGAAAGAGGTTACCGAACTCACTAAAAAGAACACTAACTACTACAAATATATATGGGACAACGTGGCCACTTATACTGACAAGTGGGGCAAACACTCCTTTACCGGTATGCTGGGTGCATCCATGCGTCAAGAGCAATACCGCCTGCTCGAAGGTACCGCCACCAACGTGCCCGAAGGTGAGGACGTGTGGAAATACATCGCACTGGGCAACAAGGAAGGCGCTACGGTGAAAGACGACGGCTGGAAATACCGCGGTCTCTCCTATTTCACCCGACTGAATTACAACTACAACGACAAGTACATGTTGATGTTCACCTTCCGTGCCGACGGCTCGTCCAAGTACAACGACAAATGGGGCTACTTCCCCTCCATCGGTGCCGCATGGGTCATCTCCCAAGAACCGTTTATGAAGAACCAGAATATCTTCGACTACATGAAGCTGCGTGCCAGCTGGGGTAAGCTGGGTAACGACAAGATTGCTGCCAGTGCAGGCTTCGCAAGCATACAGAACGTACAGTCCGTATTCGGTCCCAATACCGCCATCGACGGATTCATCAACACCACCAACTTCAGCTGGCTGGGTTGGGAAGTAGTGAACGAAACCAACGTGGGCGTCAACTTCAGTACACTGAAGAACCGCTTGAACGCCGACATCGACTGGTACTACCGTCTGACTGACAACGCCGTGATTTCACCCAAGCTCCCGATGAGTGGCGAGCTGCTGGCCGGCAACAACGGACAGATTCTGAATACCGGTATCGACCTCTCCTTGAACTGGAACGACAAGATTGGCCAGGACTTCAATTACAACATCGGCGTCAATCTCTCTTATCTGCATAACGAAGTGAAAAGCCTAAAAGGAAACATGAAAATCATCAAAGGCGGAAAGACCGTGAATATGGTGGGCGAGACGATGAACTCATTCTATGGCTACAAGGTCATCGGCATCTACCAGACTCCTGAACAATGTGCTGCCGACCCCATCGCCGTGGCCAACGGACTGGAACCCGGCGACTTCATCTACGAGGACGTGAACGGCGACCATGTGATAGACGGAAACGACAAGCAGGTGTTGGGCTCATACGTGCCCAGCTTTACTTATGGCTTCAATGCCGGATTCTCTTATAAGAACTTCGACTTCAGCCTCACTACCTACGGACAAGCAGGCGGCGAACTGTGGAACCGTAAGCGTGCCCTGCGCTATGCAGCCGACTACTATAACTTTGACCGTGCACAGTATGAGAACCGCTGGACGGGTGCAGGCTCTACCAACGAACATCCGTCGGCCAAGGCTCTTCTCAAAACCTGGAACAAATCAGACAGTAACAACGCTTCCTATTTCGTAGAAAGCTCCGATTACTTCCGCATCCAGAACATCACGCTGGGCTACTCGTTCAAGAACTTGAAGATAGGCAGCTACGTGATGCCGGGACTCCGCCTCTCATTGACGGCCGACCGCCCCTTCACTACCTTCAAGGCCAACAGCTTCACACCTGAAGTGTCGGATGCCGAAGGTTGGGATACCGAAGTATACCCTCTGACTTCAACCTATACTTTCGGAGTGCAAATAGATTTCTAAACCCTAAAACGTAAAACAATGAAATTCTTAAAGAAAACATTCGCATATATACTTCCGGCCATGATGGTACTGGGAGGAGCTACCGCTTGCACCGATTTCATAGAAATCGATCCGGAGAACAAAGTTCCCGAACAAGGCGTGGACTTTACCAACAAGAACAATATGTACCAACCCGTAGTGGGTGCCTACTCCAAAGTACGCACACAGGGCATGCACTGGTGCAACGCACTATTGATGTTCACCCGCGACGGTGACGTGTGGTCGGGCCGTACCGATGACCAGGGCGATGCCGTGGCCTTCGGACGCAAGTTCAACTACAACAACTCATTCTGGGCACTGAACCAGGTATGGATGAACTTCTACGACATCATCCGCATCACCAATGCCGCCCTGCAAAGCCTCGACGGTTATGCCGAATATCTTGCTGCAGGAAGCGAAGATTACAAAACCTACGAATCCTATTGCGGCGAAGTACGTACCATCCGTGCATGGGCCTACTATTGTCTGGTGACCAATTTCGGTCCCACCGTCATCTACCGTGACAACCTGCAGACCGATTTTCGCCGTTCTACCGTAGAGGCCGTATATAATTATATGCTGGAAGATTTGAACTACGCCATCGACAAACTGCCCCGCATGCGTCCCAACCAGATGGAACACAAGGGAGCCGTGACAGCCTTCACCGCCCAAGCATTGGCCGCCCGCATCTATCTGCTGAAAGGAGACTATGCACAAGTGGAGACACTGACCGATGACATCATCAAGAACGGTGGATTCCGTCTCTACGACGACTTCTACCAGCTGTTCAAAATTCCCGGAAAGTTGTGTGACGAATCTTTGTTCGAATGCCAGGTAACAGACTACGGCAATGGTTCCGGCGATTACCTGGGCGTAGACCAATGGTTCAATTTCCAGGGTCCGAACATGGCAGAGAGGTATGATGAAGTAGTGAACGCAGACGGTACCATCAGCTACAAGCAAGCCGAAGGCACCAAGTCCATAGGCGGCTGGAATTTCATAGGCTATGAACCCGAGTTCGTGGCATGGGCCGAAGCCCGTGGCGAAGGTGTGCGTGCCGAAACTTCTTTCCTGAAAGCCCTGAGCAAGACACGCGAGGGTTGGCAGGTAGGTCCCACATCGGCCACCAAGACCGACTGTTGGAACGGCAAAGGTTACCTTCCCTACAATCAGATGACTCTTCCACGTACGACCTACGGAGCCAACAACAATGTGCGTATCATCCGCTATGCCGAAGTACTGCTGATGAACTCCGAAGCCAAAGTCAGACTGGGCAAGGATGGAGACGCAGGCTACAACGAAGTGCGCCGGCGTGCAGGCATGAGCACCAAAACCGGTGTTACCCTGAAAGACGTGATGGACGAACGCCGGATGGAACTTTGCGGCGAATGGTGTGCCCGTTATGTGGACTTGGTGCGTACCGGCGATGCCGCCACCGTACTCGGTCCCAAAGGATGGACAGCAGAAAAGACTTATTGGCCCATACCGGCCAACCAGTTGGACGACCTTCCTGATTTGAAGCTGGAACCCATTGACGGAATTGCCGAATAAATCCGTTCCAATATGGTAAAAAGATTCCTAATCAGTTGTGGAATAGCCTTTGCCGCTCTGGCGGCAAAGGCAACCCCTGACGATTCCATCAAAGTGGTGAAGGGGCAAGTCAGTGACTATTACATCACTGTAACCCAAGACCGTATCGTAAAAGGACACGTACTGGACACCAACCGCCAGCCACTCGCAGGCGCCACAGTCATGTTCTTCGCAAGTCCCATGCACAATACCACTGCCCACGACGGCAGCTTTGCCATCAAAGGAGCGAAGAACGACGTGCACCTGTATGTCTACTATCCCGGGAAAAAGATAGTGAACAGAATCCTGGCACTGGATGAAACCGATATTGAGGTAGTGATGGAAAAAGAGGTACACAAGGCAACCGCAATCTGCCGCCCCGCCCAGGCGACCCGGTGGTATGACCCACAGGCGCCTCTGTCGCGCACCTTCTGCAATCCGATGAACATCAGTTACAACTTCGAGCCTTTCAACAACAATGTGCGTCCCAACGGTTCGTTCCGTTCCTCTGCCGACCCGATGGCGGTGGAATACAAGGGAGAATACTTTCTGTTCTCCACCAACCAGGGCGGTTTTCACTATTCCAAGAACCTGGTGGATTGGGATTTCGTTCCTGCCGGCTTCCAACGCAAGCCTACGGACGACGACCAGTGCGCACCGGCAGCCTATGTAAGCGGTGACACGCTGTTCTATACCGGCTCCACCTACGAAGGCCTCGCCGTGTGGTACAGCACACACCCCAAAACGGGACGTTTCAAACGTGCCATCGAAAAGAATGTGCTTCCCACATGGGACCCCTGCATGTTTCTGGACGATGACGGCAGACTGTATATGTATTATGGCTCCAGCAATGAATATCCGCTAAAGGCGGTGGAACTGGACCGAAATGATTTCTATCCCATCAGCAAGATTCACGACGTGATGATGCTCCGCCCCGAAGAACACGGCTGGGAACGTTTCGGCATGAACAATGACGATGAAGTGACACTCCGCCCATTCACAGAGGGCGCTTACATGACCAAACACAATGGCAAATATTATTTCCAATATGGTGCTCCGGGCACTGAATTCAAAGTCTATGCCGATGGCGTATATGTTTCGGATTCCCCGCTGGGCCCGTTTGTCTACCAGAAGCATAACCCGATGTGCTACAAGCCGGGCGGTTATGTGCAAGGTGCCGGTCATGGAGGCACGTTCTGCGACGTGAAAGGCAATTACTGGCACGTGGCCACCTGCATGCTCTCCCTGAAGTACAAGTTCGAACGCCGCATCGGTCTTTATCCGGTGGCTTTCGACAAGGATGGTGTCATGTATTCGTCCACTGCCTTCGGCGATTATCCCAACTGGGCAGAACCGATGGACGTAAAGAACCCTGCAGAGCGTTTCACGGGATGGATGCTTCTGTCCTACGGCAAACCGGTGGAGGTATCATCTACGGATAGCATCCATGCAGCTTCCAACCTGACGGACGAAAGTATGCGCACCTACTGGGCAGCCCGTTCCGGCAACCCCGGCGAATGGGCCGGGATAGACCTGGGCAGTACAAAGAATGTACGTGCCGTGCAGTTGAACTTCTACGACCATAAAGCGGTTCAATACAACCGTGCCATGGATATTTATCACCAATACCGTATTTTTGCTTCCGAAGACGGAAAAGAATGGACATTGGTCATAGACAAGAGCGACAGTGACAAGGATTGTCCGCACGACTACATCGAGCTCAACGAGCCGTTGCGTGCCCGTTATCTGAAATACGAGAATGTGCACATGCCTACGGGAAATGTCGCCTTGTCCGGCTTCCGCGTCTTCGGGAACGGTGACGGCGATGTCCCGCAAGCCGTGAAAGGACTGACTGTGAAACGTGACAGGAAAGACCGCCGGAATGCCCTTATCTCCTGGCAACCCGAAGCAAGCGCCTATGGCTACAACATCTACTACGGCACCGCCGAAGGCAAGATGTACAATGCCATCACGGTACTGGGACAGACGGAATATGACTTCCGCGGACTGGATGCGGACACGGACTATTACTTCACTATCGAGGCGCTGAACGAAAACGGCCGCTCGCCATTGTGCAAGACGACAAAAAATTAAACACAAGAAATAAAGATATGAAAAAACCAATAATGATACATGTGCTGGCTTTGTTCCTGATTTCCACATTGGCGGGCTGTGCATCCTGCTCTTCCGACTTGAAGGAAAACGGGAAAGAGAACGGAAAAGAGGAAAAGCCCGACACAGAGGAAGTACGTCCCGAATCATTCGCTTCGGATGACGAAATGCTTGATTACATCCAGAAGGTACATTTGAACTACATGTGGGACGGTGCGGAACCGACCTCCGGACTGGCACGCGAACGCATCCACCTGGATGGGGATTATCCCGAAAAGGACCAGAATGTTGTCACCACCGGCGGCAGCGGATTTGGTATAGCCGGACTGCTGGTAGGCATCGAACGCGGCTTCATCCCCAGGGAAGAAGGCGTGAAGCGCCTGACCAAGATTGCCGATTACCTGAAACGCGCCGACCGCTTCCACGGCGTATGGCCCCATTGGTTGTACGGCCCTACCGGCAAGGTGAAACCTTTCGGACAAAAAGATAACGGCGGAGACTTGGTGGAAAGCTGCTTCCTGATGCAAAGCTTGCTTTGCGTACGCCAATACTTCCGCGACGGCAACGAGCAGGAAAAGGCGCTGGCAGAGAAGATTGACCAATTGTGGAAAGAGATGGAGTTCAGCTGGTATCAGAATGGCAAGGATGTCATCTACTGGCACTGGTCTCCCGAATACAACTGGGAAATGAACTTCCCGCTGGAAGGCTACAACGAAGCATTGATTGTGTATGTGCTCGCAGCCTCCTCCCCCACTTATCCCGTTCCGGCTTCAGCCTACCACAACGGCTGGGCACGCGGCGGCGGCATCAAGTCCGACTCTGCCCCCTACGGCCTGCCTTTGGAATTGAAACACAACGGAGCCGAGAAACTGGGCGGTCCCTTGTTCTGGGCACAATACTCGCACATCGGTCTGGACCCGCGCAACCTGAGCGACCGCTATGCCAACTACTGGAACGTGGTGCGCAACCATGCCCTCTCCAACTACCGCTACTGCGTGGAGAATCCCAAACAATACAAAGGTTACGGCGAGGACTGCTGGGGACTGACCGCCAGCTACTCTACCAAAGGCTATGCAGCTCACTGCCCGGGCGACAACGACCATGGTGTCATCACACCGACAGCAGCCTTGTCCAGTTTTCCCTACACACCGGAGGAATCCATGCGTGCACTGAAGTATTTCTATTCCAAAGGCGACTGGATTTGGGGCAAGTACGGATTCTACGATGCCTTCTCCGAGGGAAGTGACTGGACGGTGCCCCGCTATCTTGCCATCGACCAATGCACCATTGCCCCGATGATTGAGAACTATCGTTCCGGCTTGTTGTGGAAACTCTTCATGAGCTGTCCCGAGGTTCAGGAAGGATTGCAGAAGCTGGGATTTAAGGCTTAGGGATTTACGATTGAAGTTAGTATGCGACATGATGGAGCAGCTAAGCTTAAGTTGAATTTCTATATCACTATTCCCCTCCCCCTTCAGGGGGCCGGAGGGGATAATCAAAATTATATCATATGAAGAAATACACATTATTAGCAGCCTTGGCTTTCTCTGCCCTCACCGTGACGGCAACGCCCAAAGAAAACACATCCCAAGGCAATCCGCAGGAGATGGATAAATTCATTACGGAGCTGATGGGCAAAATGACGCTGCACGAGAAAATCGGTCAGCTCAACCTGCCGGTAACGGGAAACATCGTCACCGGACAAGCCAAGAGCAGCGACGTTGCCGGTAAAATCCGCAACGGTGAAGTCGGAGGTCTGTTCAACCTGAAAGGCGTGAAGAACATCCGCGAAGTGCAGAAACTTGCCGTAGAGAACAGCCGCCTGGGCATCCCCTTGCTGTTCGGTATGGACGTGATTCACGGTTACGAAACGGTATTCCCCATCCCCTTGGCACTCTCGTGCAGTTGGGACATGGAGGCTATAGAGAAATCGGCCCGTATCGCCGCCATTGAGTCGAGTGCAGACGGTATCTGCTGGACGTTCAGCCCGATGGTGGACATCTGCCGCGATGCCCGTTGGGGACGTGTATCAGAAGGCAACGGTGAAGACCCCTTCCTGGGTTCAGCCATTGCACAAGCCATGATTCGCGGTTATCAGGGCAAGGATATGAGTGCCAACAACGAGATAATGGCTTGCGTAAAGCACTTCGCACTGTATGGCGCCGGAGAAGCCGGCCGCGACTACAACACGGTGGATATGAGCCGCAACCGTATGTTCAACGAATACTTCCCTCCCTACAAGGCTGCCGTAGAAGCCGGTGTGGGTAGCGCAATGACCTCCTTCAATGAAATTGACGGAGTACCCGCCACTGCCAACCACTGGCTGCTGACCGACGTACTGCGCAACCAATGGGGCTTCGACGGCTTCGTGGTGACAGACTATACAGCCATCTCCGAAATGATAGACCACGGAATCGGCGACCTGCAGGAAGTATCCGCACGTGCCTTGACCGCCGGAACAGACATGGACATGGTAGCCGACGGATTTATCGGCACACTGGAAAAATCCCTGAAAGAAGGCAAAGTGACTGAGGCCGACATTGACAAAGCCTGCCGACGCATCCTAGAAGCCAAATACAAGCTGGGACTGTTTGCCAATCCGTATAAATACTGCGACGTGAAGCGTGCCGAAAAAGAAGTGTTCACTCCCGAACACCGTTCCATCGCCCGCCAGATTGCCACAGAGACATTCGTACTGCTGAAGAACCAGGACAATCTGCTGCCCTTGCAACGCAAAGGCAATATCGCCTTGATTGGCCCGCTTGCCAACACCCGTGCCAACATGCCGGGCACTTGGAGTGTGGCAGCCACAGCAGACAAATACAGCACCCTGCTGGAAGGTTTCAAGAATTCTGTCGGCTCCAAGGCCAACATTCTCTATGCACAAGGCAGCAACCTGATGTACGATGCCGACTACCAGACACGCGCCACGATGTTCGGCCGTGAACTGCCCCGTGGCAATGACCAAGAACTGCTGGACGAAGCCCTGAAAGTAGCCGCACAAGCCGATGTCATTGTAGCCGCCCTCGGCGAGTCCTCCGAGATGAGTGGTGAGAGCAGTAGCCGTTCCGAACTGGAAATGCCGGACGCACAGCGCCACCTGCTGGAAGCATTGCTGAAAACGGGCAAACCCGTAGTATTGGTATTGTTCTCCGGACGTCCCGTAGTGCTGACTTGGGAGAATGAAAATGTTCCCGCCATCTTGAATGTATGGTTCGGAGGTAGTGAAGCTGCAGACGCCATTGCCGACGTAGTGTTCGGAGACGTTTGCCCCAGCGGTAAGCTGACCACCACTTTCCCGCAGAATGTGGGCCAGTTGCCTATGGCATACAACCACAAGAATACCGGCCGTCCTCTGAAAGAAGGCAAATGGTTCGAGAAGTTCCGCAGCAACTACCTGGATGTGAGCAACGACCCGCTGTATCCTTTCGGCTATGGCTTGAGCTACACCACCTTCCAGTACAGTGACATCACGCTCAGCTCCAAGCAACTGAATGCGGACGGCAAGCTGACCGCTTCCGTAACCGTAACCAATACGGGTAACTACGATGCAGATGAAATCGTACAGCTCTATATCCGCGACTTGGTGGGCAGCATTACCCGCCCCGTGAAAGAGCTGAAAGGCTTCGAGCGCATCCACCTGAAAAAAGGCGAAAGCAAGCAGGTGACCTTCACCATTACCCCCGAATTGCTGAAGTTCTACAACTACGACATACAGTATGTATACGAACCCGGCGAGTTCCATGTAATGATTGGACCCAACAGCCGCGATGTAAAGACTACGAGTTTTGAGTTGAAATAGGTATAGTTTTGCTTTTAGGTAAGAGGGCAGTCCGCGAAAACCGGGCTGCCCTTTTTTAACACCGTCACCAAATCTTTTTTGCATTTTGATTGTTCAGAGGAGAAACTGAATGATTTATCCACTAAAAAATCAATGTAATGAAGAAGAACCTAAACCTTCCCAAGAAGAAAACCGGAAGACTGAGAAACCTATTTCTGACGGTGTGCCTGCTGGCAAGTGTCGCCGCATCGGCGCAGGAGAAAACAGTAACCGGTACCGTGACCGATGCCCTGGGTGACCCGCTGATTGGTGCCACCGTATTGGTGCAGGGAACCTCCAATGGCGTGATTACCGACATAGACGGCCGGTACTCCATCCAGGCCACCCCGGAGAACACATTGGATTTTTCCTATGTAGGCATGGTGAAGCAAGCTGTCAAGGTAGGCAGCCAGTCGGTAATCAACGTCCAGATGAAAGACGACTCGCAGATGCTGGCCGAAACCGTTGTCATCGGTTATGGCAGCGCCAAGAAGCGAGACCTTACGGGCTCCATCACCAACATTAAAGGCGACGAAATCGCCAACAAGCCGGTGGTCAACCCCGTATCCGCACTGCAAGGAAAGATTGCCGGCGTGCAGGTGATAAACTCCGGCAAGGCAGGCTCCGACCCGGAAATCCGTGTACGCGGAACAAACTCCATCAACGGCTACAAGCCACTCTATGTGGTGGACGGACTGTTCAACGACAACATCAACTTCCTGAATCCGCAGGACATCGAATCCATGGAGATACTAAAAGACCCGTCGTCGCTCGCCATCTTCGGTGTGCGCGGTGCCAACGGCGTGATTATCATCACCACCAAGAAGGCGAAAGAGGGACAGACACGCGTCAATATCAACGGCTCGTTCGGTTTCAAGTCCGTCACCGACAAAATTGCACTGACGGATGCCGAAGGCTTCAAACTGCTGTACAACGAACAGTTGAGGAATGAAGGCAACCCGGAATACAACTTCTCGGACTGGACGGGAAACACCAACTGGCAGGATGAAATCTTCCAGACTGGGTTCATCACCAACAACAACATCAGCATCACGGGTGCCTCGGACAAGAACAGCTTCTATCTCGGTGCGGGCTATGCTTACGAGCAAGGCAACATCAAGCACGAGAAGTACAGCAAAATCACGCTGAACATCAGCAACGACTATAAAGTGACGGACAACCTCAAGGTAGGTTTCCAATTCAACGGGGCACGCATGCTGCCCGCCGACACGAAGAGTGTGGCTACAGCCCTGCGCGCAGCTCCGGTGGCGCATGTATTCAACTCCGAGTACGGCCTCTACACCTCACTGCCCGGATTCCAGAAGGCACAGATGAACAACCCGATGGTGGACGTAGACCTGAAGGCGAATACCACGAAAGCCGAGAACTACCGTGGCTCGGGCAACGTGTACGGGCAATGGGATTTCCTGAAACACTTCCAGTTCAAGGCCATGTTCTCCCTGGACTATGCCTCGAACAGCACACGGACATACACCCCGGTTATCCAGGTATATGACGCAAGCGTCGAGGGAGACATAGCCACGCTGGGCAACGGCAAGACCGGAGTGTCCCAAGCCAAAGAAACGGAAATGAAGGTACAGAGCGACTATCTGCTGACCTACACCAACTCCTGGGGAGACCACAGCGTGACGGCCACAGCCGGTTTCACCACCTACTACAACAAGCTCGAGAATCTGAACGGCGCCCGTACCCAAGGGGTAGGCCTGGTCATTCCGGACAATCCCGACAAATGGTACGTAAGTATCGGCGACGCAGCCACCGCCACCAACGGCAGTACGCAGTGGGAGCGCTCCACCGTGTCCGTGCTGGCACGCGTGCTCTACAACTACAAGGGCAAGTACCTGTTCAACGGCTCCTACCGCCGCGACGGTTCTTCCGCCTTCTCCTACACCGGCAACCAGTGGCAGAACTTCTACTCCGTCGGCCTGGGCTGGCTGATGAGCGAGGAAGCATGGATGAAGGACATCACCTGGCTGGATATGCTGAAACTGAAAGGCTCATGGGGCACACTGGGCAACCAGAACCTGGACCGCGCCTATCCCGCCGAACCGTTGCTGACGAATGCCTACTCCGCCGTGTTCGGCACCCCGTCTGCCATCTATCCGGGCTACCAGCTTGCCTACCTGCCCAACCCCAAACTGCGCTGGGAGAAGGTGGAAGCCTGGGAAGCCGGTGCAGAAGCCAACTTCCTCCGCAACCGCCTGCACTTTGAAGGGGTGTACTACAAGAAGAAAACCAAAGACCTGCTGGCCGAAGTGCCGGGCATCTCGGGCACCGTACCGGGTATCGGAAACCTTGGCTCCATCGAGAATTCGGGCGTAGAGCTTGCCTTGAGCTGGCGCGACCGGATAGGCGACTGGAACTACAACATCGGAATGAACCTTGCCACCATCAAGAACAAGGTACTGAGCCTCGTGCAGGAAGGCTACTCCATCATAGCCGGAGACAAGCAGCAGAGCTACACAATGGCAGGATACCCCATCGGCTACTTCTACGGCTACAAGGTGGAAGGCGTCTACCAGACCCAGGAGGAGATTGAGCACTCTCCCAAGAACACACTGGCAACCGTCACCCCGGGCGACCTGAAATTCCGCGACGTGAACGGTGACGGTGAAATCACCACGGCAGACCGTACGATGATTGGTAATCCTACACCCGATGTCACCTACGGCTTCACGCTCGGCCTGGGCTACAAGAACTGGGAGCTTGCCGTTGACATGATGGGACAAGGCGGCAATCAGATTTACCGTACCTGGGACAACTACAACTGGAGCCAGTTCAACTTTATGGAGCAACGCATGGACCGCTGGCACGGTGAAGGGACCAGCAACACCCAGCCGCTGCTGAACACCAAGCATACCATCAACAATCTGAACTCCGAGTATTACATAGAGGACGGCTCGTTCTTCCGCATCCGTAACGTGTCGCTGGCATACAACTTCGACAAGGCGCTGATTTCGAAGATAGGCATGCAGGCGCTGAAGCTCTACGTGAACATACAGAACCTGAAGACGTGGAAGCACAACACCGGATATACCCCGGAACTGGGCGGAAGTGCCATCGCCTTCGGGGTGGACGACGGCAGTTATCCGATGCCGGCGATTTATACGTTCGGATTTAATCTGACGTTCTAAAAGCCTCTCCCCTAAAAAAGAGTAACTTCAAACCTCCCCCGACTCCTTCAAAGGGAACGGGGAATGAAAAATATAAATTTATGAAACTGATAAAATACATATTTACATTGCTGGTGGGTGCAACAGCCCTCTCACTGACATCCTGCAACGACTTCCTGGACCGCGATCCGCTGGGGCAGTTCACGGAAGATGACTCTCCCAACGCCCTTGTAGGCGGGAAGATATTCAACGTCTACTACCTGATGCGCTCGTACGACATCACTGCCGGTATTCCTGCTTTTATGGTGCACATGGTGCGCAGCGAGGACTCCGAGAAAGGCAGTGACGCCGGCGACGGCAGCAACGAGGCCGCCATGTGGGACGACTTCGAATACACTGCCTCCAACGGGCCGCTCAGCGCCTATTGGGGACAGAACTACAAAATCATCTACCAGTGCAACGAAATCCTGGACGACATTGAGAAGAGCGGACACAAGGACGACACCGAAGCCATCCGCAACCGCGGCGAAGCGCTCTTCTTCCGTGCCTGGTGCTACTTCAACCTGGTACGCGCCTTTGGCGAAGTGCCGCTGGTCACCATCAAGGTAGTGGAAGCCTCCGATGCCAACGTGCCCAAGACCACGGCGGAAAAGATATACGAACAGATTGACAAAGACCTGACCGAAGCCGAAGAATGCCTGCCCCTGCGGTGGGACAGCGACTATACGGGACGGCTGACCTGGGGCGCCGCACGCTCCCTGCACGCACGCACCTATATGATGCGGAACGATTGGGACAATATGTACACAGCCTCCACCGAAGTGATAAAGTCGGGCATCTACAACCTGAATACACCGGTCGACAAAGTCTTCACCGTAGAAGGGGAAAACTGCGGCGAGAGCATCTTCGAACTGCAATGCGAAGCCACCGATGCCATGAAAGAGGATGCCAGCATCGGCAGCCAGTTCTGCCAGGTGCAAGGGGTGCGCGGAGCCGGCGAGTGGGACCTGGGATGGGGCTGGCACATGGCCACCAAACTGATGGGAGAAGCCTTTGAGCCGGGCGACCCGCGCCGGAACGCCACATTGCTCTACTTCCGCCGCAGCACGGACGAGCCCATCACACCGGAGAATACCAACCAGCCTTATGGCGAGTCACCCGTATCCACCGCCATGGGTGCCTACTTCAACAAGAAGGCCTACACGGACCCGACACTGCGCCGCAAGTACAGCCGTATGGGTTTCTGGGTAAACATCCGCCTCATCCGCTATCCGGACGTGCTGCTGATGGCTGCCGAAGCCGCCAACGAGAAAGGGCTGACGGGCGAAGCCGCCGGGTATCTGGAACAAGTACGCGCCCATGCCCGCGGCACACTGGCAAACGTGCTTCCGAAGGTAGAATCTGCCAGCCAGTCCGTGCTGCGTGACGCCATTCGCCACGAACGCCGCGTAGAGCTGGCATTGGAACCCGACCGCTTCTACGACCTCGTGCGCTGGGGCATTGCCAAAGAAGTGCTGCAAGCTGCCGGAAAGAATTACCAGGACAAGAATGCACTACTGCCTCTGCCCCAGACAGAGATAGACAAATCGAACGGAGTACTGGTACAGAACCCCGACTATTGATACCCGGCCAAAGGAAACAGCCGACCCAATCAATGGCAAAAGGTCTATTTCATAACTTGCTTTCAATCAAAGCATTGCTACTGCAAAGAGCTGCAAACTTTTTGCAGTGGCACTGCAAAAGTGTTGCAGTAGCACTGCACAACAGTTGCAGTGTCGCTGCAAAGCAGTTGCAGTAGCGCTGCAAATCGTTTGCAGTATCACTGCAGAGAAATTGCAGCACCGTTGCAAAGAAGTCATAGCGCCACTGCAATAGAGTGACGGCAATCTAAAAACAATGAAGGGAACATACTTACAAACAATTAATTCAATATGAATATGAAGAAAATTTTCAAGAGAACAAGTCTGCTGCTCGCGACCGCTTTAATAGGCGTCACCGTGCAGGCGCAGAAGTCTCCGCAGGACATGGACCGCTTCATCGACGCACTGATGCGCCGGATGACTGTGGAAGAGAAAATCGGCCAGCTCAACCTGCCCGTGACCGGAGAAATCACCACCGGTCAGGCAAAGAGCAGCGACGTGGCCAAGAAGATTGAGCAGGGGCTCGTGGGAGGGCTTTTCAATCTGAAAGGAGTGGCCAAGATACGCGACGTACAGAAACTGGCCGTAGAGAACTCCCGCCTGGGCATCCCCCTGCTGTTCGGCATGGATGTGATACATGGCTATGAGACCATCTTCCCCATCCCCCTCGGCCTCTCCTGCACGTGGGATATGGCAGCCATCGAGCAGTCTGCCCGCATAGCCGCTACAGAAGCCAGTGCCGACGGCATCTCATGGACATTCAGTCCAATGGTAGACATCAGCCGTGACCCACGCTGGGGACGTGTATCCGAGGGTTCGGGCGAAGACCCGTTCCTCGGAGGTGCCATCGCCCGCGCCATGGTGTTGGGGTATCAGGGAAAAGACCTGAACGACCAACTGAAACGGAACGACGAAATCATGGCATGCGTCAAGCACTTCGCACTGTACGGTGCCGGAGAAGCCGGACGCGACTACAACACCGTGGACATGAGCCGCAACCGCATGTTCAACGAATACATGTACCCCTATGAAGCAGCCGTCCATGCCGGAGTGGGCAGTGTAATGGCCTCTTTCAACGAAGTGGACGGCGTGCCCGCCACCGCCAACCGCTGGCTGATGACAGACGTGCTGCGCAAACAATGGGGGTTCAGCGGTTTTGTGGTGACCGACTTTACCGGTATCTCCGAAATGGTGGAACACGGAATCGGCAACCTGCAGACCGTTTCCGCCCGTGCGCTCAACGCCGGTGTGGACATGGATATGGTGAGCGAAGGTTTCGTGGGCACGTTGAAAAAGTCGCTCACCGAAGGCAAAATAACCATGAAGACGCTGGATGCAGCCTGCCACCGCATCCTTGAAGCGAAATACAAGTTAGGGCTGTTCGATGACCCTTACAAATACTGCGACCTCAGCCGTCCCGCACGCGACATCTTCACGCGCGAGCACCGCGACGCTGCCCGCCGGATTGCCGCCGAAAGCTTTGTGCTGCTGAAAAACGAACCTTTTGAGGGACAAGGCAAGAAGTCTTCTCGTCCCGTCCTTCCTTTGGAGAAGCAAGGCACCGTCGCCGTCATCGGCCCCCTGGGCAATACCCGCAGCAACATGCCCGGTACCTGGAGTGTTGCCGCACGCCTGGACGACTATCCCTCTCTGTACGAAGGATTGAAGGAGATGACAGCCGGCCGAGTGAACATCACCTACGCCAAAGGCAGCAACCTCATCGGTGATGCAGCCTACGAGGAACGCGCCACCCTATTCGGCCGTTCGCTGGGCCGGGACAACCGTACGGATAAGGAGCTGCTGGACGAAGCTTTGAAGGTGGCCTCCGGTGCCGACGTGATTGTAGCCGCCCTGGGCGAGTCTTCCGAAATGAGCGGTGAAAGCTCGAGCCGTACCGACCTCGGCATCCCCGACGTGCAACGCACCCTGCTGGAGGCCTTGCTGAAGACCGGAAAGCCCGTTGTACTAACCCTCTTCACCGGCCGGCCGCTGACGCTCACCTGGGAGCAGGAACATGTGCCCGCTATCTTGAACGTATGGTTCGGTGGCAGTGAAGCGGCATACGCCATCGGCGACGTACTGTTCGGCGACGTGAACCCAAGCGGTAAGCTGACCATGACTTTCCCGAAGAACGTGGGGCAGATACCTTTATTCTATAACCACAAGAATACCGGTCGCCCGCTGGCTGCCGGCAATTGGTTCGAGAAGTTCCGCAGCAACTATCTGGATGTGGACAATGAACCGCTGTATCCCTTCGGATACGGACTCTCATACACCACTTTCCAGTACAGCGACATCGCCCTCAGTACCCCGGTCATGGGACAAAATGGCTCCACCACTGCCGTAGTCACCGTGACCAATACCGGTAAGCGTGACGGCGCAGAAGTCGTGCAGCTCTATATCCGCGACCTCGTAGGCAGCATTACCCGCCCCGTACGCGAGCTGAAAGGCTTTGAAAAGGTGTTCCTGAAAGCGGGCGAAAGCAAGACCGTATCCTTCAAGATTACCCCTGAGCTGCTCCGCTTCTACGACTACGACCTCAACCACGTGGCCGAGCCGGGAGATTTCGATGTGATGATAGGTGGCAGCAGCCAGGCAGAAAAGACAGCCCGACTGACACTGAAATAAAATATTTAATATTGCACTCTAAAAACAAGAAAACATGAGATATACTACTTTACTCCTTTGTTTTTGCAGCATTCTGCTCCTTGGCAGCTGCAAGAGCCAGCCCTCCGCACAGAACGGACAGCCGCTGGAAGTGATGACGTTCAATGTCCGCCTGGATATTCCTTCGGACAGTGTAAACAACTGGAATTACCGCAAGGGTGACGCCTGCCGTATGATAGCCTACTACAGCCCCGACTTGCTGGGCATGCAGGAAGTGCTTCACAACCAAATGGAAGACCTAAAACGCGGGCTGCCGCAATACACAGCACTCGGTGTGGGGCGCGACGACGGCAAGGAAGCAGGCGAATACTGCCCGATATTCTTCCGGACCGACCGGTTTACACTGGTGGAATACGGCAATTTCTCCCTCAGCGAGCAACCCGAAACTATCGGCATCAAGGGCTGGGACGCTTCCTACAACCGTGTCACCACCTGGGCGATACTGCAGGAAAAGAACAACGGACAAAAGTTTGTATATTTCAACACCCATCTGGACAACGACGGAAAGACAGCCCGCAAAGAGGGCGTGCAACTCATTCTCGACAAAATCAAGGAGATAGCACCGGACATGCCCGCCATCATCACCGGTGACTTTAACTGTACGCCCGGTGAAGAACCTCTGCAAACGCTGGAAAAGGGAGGAATGGAAAATGCCGCAAAGACAGCTGCTGTCACCTACGGTCCGTCCTGGTCTTTCCATGACTTCGGCCGTCTGCCGGTGGAGGAACGCGTACTGCTGGACTATGTCTTCGTGACCAAAGGCGCAAAGATAGACCGCTACCGCGTTATCCAAGACAAACCGGAGAACAGCTACCTTTCCGACCACTGTCCTATACTTGTTGAATTGACCGTGCAATGAATATAGATAAGTAAATGATAAAAAAACAAGTAAGCATTGGTACAATGAAAATACAATACAGTTTATTATTGTTCCTGCTGTTGCTCGGTTTCACGCAATGCAAAAGCCCCGCCGCCAAAGAAGACCGGCTGAGCGACGATGCCCTGATGGACACCGTACAGCGCCGTACCTTCAACTACTTCTGGGAAGGTGCCGAGCCCAACAGCGGACTGGCACGCGAACGCATCCACATGGACGGTGTCTATCCGGAGAACGACCAGAACGTAATCACGTCCGGTGGAAGCGGCTTCGGCATCATGGCTATACTTGCCGGTATAGACCGCGGCTATGTCACCCGCCAGGAAGGGCTGGAACGAATGGAGAAAATCGTCTCCTTCCTCGAAACCGCCGACCGTTTCCACGGTGCCTACCCGCACTGGTGGTATGGCGATACGGGCAAGGTGAAACCCTTCGGGCAGAAAGACAATGGCGGCGACCTGGTAGAAACAGCCTTCATCATGCAGGCGCTGCTCTCCGTCCACCAGTACTACATCGACGGTTCGCCCGCCGAGCAAGCCCTCGCCGCCCGCATCGACAAGCTGTGGCGCGAAGTGGACTGGAACTTCTACCGCCAGAACGGCCAGAACGTGCTCTATTGGCACTGGAGTCCGGAATACGGTTGGGAAATGAACTTTCCCGTACACGGTTACAACGAATGCCTCATCATGTATATCCTTGCTGCCGCCTCGCCTACCCACGGCGTGCCTGCAGCAGTCTATCACGAGGGCTGGGCGCAGAACGGGGCCATTGTAGACCCTCATAAAGTGGAGAATATCGAGTTGCATCTGCGCTATCAAGGCACAGAAGCCGGACCGCTCTTCTGGGCACAATACTCGTTCCTCGGCCTCGACCCCATCGGGCTGAAGGATGAATACTGCGCCAACTACTTCGACGAGATGCGTAACCTGACGCTTGTGAACCGTGCCTACTGTGTCCGCAACCCCAAGCACTACAAAGGTTTCGGGCCCGACTGCTGGGGACTGACAGCCAGCTACTCCGTCAACGGATATGCCGCCCACGCTCCCAACGAACGCGACGACCAGGGAGTCATCTCTCCAACTGCCGCCTTGTCATCCATCGTCTATACCCCGGAACAGTCGTTGCAAGTGATGCGTCACCTCTACGAGATGGGAGATAAGGTCTTCGGCCCCTATGGCTTCTACGATGCTTTCAGCGAAACGGACAACTGGTATCCGCAGCGCTACCTCGCCATTGACCAGGGCCCGATAGCCGTCATGCTCGAGAATTATCGGTCGGGACTGCTGTGGAAGCTCTTCATGAGTCATCCGGATGTGCAGAAAGGGTTGAAGGAGTTGGGGTTCTCAACAGTCAGCAAGTAACTTACTATCATAAAAAATCCCCTTCTGAAACTTGTATTCTCTGATGAATAGCGAGGTACAAGTTTCAGAAGGGGATGTATTTACAACCTATTCACCGCCGCCACCGGAACCACTGCCACCGCTCTTCACATCATCATTGCTGATAGTGCGCGCAGCCTTTTTCACGCTTGCCTTCAACTCACCGATACGGTAGCTGACGCTTATGCCGAAGCGTTGGCGGCTGTACTTATAATTGCTTTCCCGTATAAAACCGCTGCCTTCGGTGGTGGAGCTTTGGTCCATATACTTCTTGAAGAAGTTGCTGGCAAAGGCAGACAAGGTGAGGCGCTTGTCCAGGAAGGACTTGTTGACGCTCAAGCCATAATCAAAGAAGCTGCTGCCCTTACCTTGCAGCATAATCCACGGCGTCTGTCCGAAGACATTCAGACTGATGCGCCAGTCATGGGGCAGCGTCTGCTGTGCACCGCCGTAGGCAAAGAGGCTCCAGCCATCGTTACGCATGCCTTCACTGCCCTCCAGATAAGAGTAATTGCCGCTCATGTTCATGTAGATACGTGTACGTGGAGTGGCATTCCAGTTGACGTAGCCGTTCACACTGGCATAACGGGTCTTGCCGATGTTGGCATAGGTAGAATAAAGCACATCCTTGCCCGTGGGATTCTTCAATCCCTCAATCTCCGTATCGGGCATGAGCCTTGTCACATTCTCAATACTGTTGTTGGTAAACGAGTAACGGGCCGAGATATTGATGTTGAACTTCTGTGTGAAGTTACTGTAACTCAAGTTGAAAGCATGGCTCTTCTCGCTGTCCAGCTCCGGATTACCCTGGCTGATGTAGGAGGGGTCCGTATCATTCAGATAAGGATTCAGAGACCAGATTCCCGGACGATAGATACGCATGTTGTATCCTAAACGCAGATTGGACATATCCGTCAGCTTGTAGCCGATGGAAGCGGAAGGCACTACGTCGTCAAAGTTCTTTGTGAAATCCTCACCGCGGCCCACCAGATACTTCACATCTTGGATGGTATGCTCGTAGCGTAATCCCAAACGGCCCGAAAGTCTCTTCACCTTCAGTCCATATCCCAGATAGGCGGCGATAATATCGTTCAAATGCTTGTAGTGTGAGCTCTGGTCCTTGTTGTATTCATACTTTCCGGTATCGTCCGCATCAAAACGGTCGTCTTCGGAGGAGTTGTTGCGCAGAATGTACTTGGCACCTGCCTCCAATGTATGCAGCTTGCCGATAGGCGTGGTATAGTCGGCCTGGAACGTATGCTCCGTGGTATTCTGCTCACCGTCGTTATGCTGGTTCTTCAAACGGTTCAGATAGTCTGCCCAATCGGGGTTATAGCCATTGTCTATTTCATATTCCGTATAGGAATCCGACGTTTGCGGACGGGTGTTTATCTTGTAGGAGAACGTCAGCATGCGGTCCTTGACCTTGAACAGACGCTGGTAGTCGATACCTCCGTCGATGGAATACCAGGAAGACTTGCTGCGGTTGAAGGCAGAGTAGCTGTAAATGGGAGCAGCGTTTATGTTCTCCGGAAAAGTAGCGATGTAGTCCGTAGAGCCGTTACTCTTGTTCCCGCCGCCCCAAAGTCCGAAAGACATGGTGACCAGGCGTAATGTATCTATTTCGTAGCTGGCCTCCATGCTGCCCGACTGGAAAGAACCGTGTCCCTTGTTGCTGCCGTCATAGTCCAGATTGGAAGAATTCTCCGTAACAGCTTCCGGTGTCACATGCTGGCTACCACTGCTGTAGTTGCGGGGCTGGTCGTTGTAATTGTAATTGTAGCGGGCGCTGACGGTCAGCTTTCCGCTCTTTATGGTACCGAATGCCCCGCCGCCTGCACCGCGGTTGCTGACGTTGGCACTGAACGTAGCCGTATAGCCTTCGAGTCCGCTGCCCACGGTGACGATGTTCAGAATACCGCCCACACCCTCGGCGTCATACTTGGGGCCGGGATTGGTTATCACTTCAATATGCTTGATACTGTTTGCAGGCATACTTTTCAGCACTTCCGTCGGGTTGTTGCTCATCATGTTGTTGGGCTTTCCGTTGACATATACCTTAAAGCTGCTACTCCCGTTCACCTGAATATTGTCCTCGCCATCCACCGTTACCAACGGTACCTTGCGAAGCATTTCCAGCACGGAGTTCGACTGGGCGTCAGGGTCATCCTGCACATTGTACTCTATCTTGTCGATATCTGCCTTCACCAGAGGCTTCTGTGCCACTATTTCCACCTGCCCCAGCTCATTGGAGGCATCTACGATATACAGCGTGCCGAAGTCCACCAGCTTCTCCCCTGCCTTCACAGAAAAGTCCTTCACGATGGGAGTACGTCCCACGGAAGTGATGGTCATCACGAAGTTGCCCGTACCGGGTACTTTCTCCTGGAACTGGCCTTTCATGTCCGTTACCAGCATTTTCAGCGCCTTTGCAGGGGCCTCTTTCTTCACGATTTTAATGGTAGCATAAGGTTCACCCTCCTGGGTGAGTGAGTCGAGCAAAATTCCTTTAACCTGGAAAGAAGTGTTTGCCGTGTTTTGCGCTGCAAGCAGTCCCGAAATCATCAGCATCCATAGCAGCACAGTCCATTTTGTTCTCATTGCGTTTTTATATTTAGTGACTATTCATGTTTATTGTCTTGGTATTAGACGTTTCCCGTTCGAGTTTTGTCACAATGAATTCGGCAAAAATAGCCCCTTTTTCATGCATTTACGAGACTTTCGGAGTTAAAAAAGCAAAAAGAAAGCAATTTAGAGAAAATAGAAGAAAAGTAACAGACAGATATTTGCGGCAATAACAGAGCCGAATCCCCCCAATATCCACGGCCGCAAAGGGCTTTTTCCACCGGCAAAGAATAACGCGTAGCACATGTTTACCGCTATATTGCTGACAATAGCCTGCATGCTGCAAGCCGTAATCACCAGCACCGCCACACTGCCCGTTCCTTGAAGCAGGTTCAGGATGAAAGGAGTAATGTCACTGAACCCCGAAATGAAAGAGAGCAAGTTCAGTCCACCCGTGCCGGCATACACCAGCGTATAGTGGGTCAAGATAGTGAACACCACAAACAGCATGGCAAAAATCAGCGCTACCTTGAACTCCAACGGGTTACTGCTGTCTTCGTCCTCCGTGGTCTGCGTGCCGTCGTCCACCCGTTTCCGCTTGGAATGCAGATACCATGCCACGGCTGCCGTCACCACCGACATTATCAGCAGGTAGGGATAAATGGCCAGTAGCGTCTCCCGGCTGAAAATACCTATCAATATCAAGAAACGGAGGAACATCATGCTGACCGCCAACAACATGGCCGCCACATATTCGGGAGCATCCTGCACAGAAGCCTTACGGCTCTTTCGCGCCAGTACGGAAATGGTAGCCGTGCTGCTGTACAAGCCTCCCACGATGCCCGAAACCAGAATGCCCGACTCATGGAAAACGTAACGCTTCAACAGATAAGAAAGGTAGGAAATGCCCGATACAACCACCGTGGCCAGCCAAATACTGTATGGCGTCAGGTTGATGCCGGGAATAAGATTCTCATTGGGCAGCATCGGCAGGATAATGCCGCTGATGGCAAGGAACTTGGCAAGCGTAATCATCTCGTCGTTCTTCATGCGCTGGGCCAGTTCCGTGAAGGTGTGTTTCAGCTCGGTGAAGAGCAGGACGGTCACTATGACCATGACGTAGAACCACGACGGCTGCGTGGCCACAATGGGAGCAATACAGTAGGTGATGAGTGCAATAATGATGGTGGTTACTCCGAACACATGGTACTGTGACTGCTTCACATAATAGTTCAGTCCGAGCAGCAGTCCCAGAATGGCTCCTCCTCCCATGAACAGACGATAGCCCGTAGGGTCGAGGATATAGAGCAGATAGCCCAGAATGCCTATAAAAGTGAAGGTGCGGTCGGTACCGAAAAGCGTAGTTTCCCCTTCGCGCTTCAAGCTGATTTTACGCTGTGAAAGCCCGATGAGTAAAGAGAATACAGTGACCAAAAGGAAGGTGACCAGTTCTCTTGGCAGGTAGTCGTAAAGTTTCTCCATGACGATTAAACAAGTACGGCATACAATTGGTTTGCTACCATGTGGTGAAAGGGTGTTTCATCAGTTGCGAGTTATAGTAGCGGACATCTCCCGTCACCTCCCGTCCGATGAATGCAGGTTTCACGAAAGGCTCGTCTTCCGAGGAGAGTTCCACCTCAGCCACAGTCAGCCCTTCGTTCTCGCCATAGAATTCATCCACCTCAAAGACGTGCTGTCCGCTGCGCACCAGGTAACGGGTCTTGTCGATGACACCCGGTTCGCACAGTTTCAGCAATTCCCGCGCTTCGCACAGCGGAATTTCCTTTTCCCACTCGTAGCGGCTCGTTCCCGATTCATTGGATGCACCCTTGATGGTGAGAAATCCCCGTTCATCGCGGATGCGCACCCGTACTGTCCGTCCACGTGCACTGCTGATGTATCCTTGTACGATACGGCTGTGTGCATACGCTTGTGGCTTGTATTCTCCCGTCACGAGGAATTTCCGTTCTATCTCCTGCGGCATGTCGTTTCCAGTGATTTTATCAGCCCCAGTAAGAGTAAGCCACAAACATGGCGATGACCAATACAATGGCTATTACTCCCATCGTCATCATCACTTTCTTGGCTTGTTGCTCTTCCTTCTGGCTATGCATTGCTTTCTTTTTACTTTTTCCCATGGTGTGTTTTATAGTTTAAAGTTCAACGATGAACAAAGTAAGAAGAAATTCGGGAAGAATGCAAATGAAAGGGAGAAAATTTATTCGCCGCTTCCTGCAAACTCCATCAGGTAAGCTTTGATAAAGCCGTCTATCTTTCCATCCATCACGCCATTCACATCACTGGTCTGGAAGTTGGTACGGTGGTCCTTCACGCGGCGGTCGTCGAAGACGTAGCTACGAATCTGGCTACCCCATTCGATTTTCTTCTTACCGGCTTCCACCTTTGCCTGCTCGGCCATGCGGTGCTGGAGTTCCTTGTCGTAAAGCATGGAACGGAGAAGACGGAGAGCGTTCTCGCGGTTCTTGGGCTGGTCTCGCGTCTCGGTATTTTCAATCAGGATTTCTTCCTCTTCGCCCGTATATGGGTCCTTATACTGATAGCGCAGACGGACACCGGACTCTACCTTATTGACGTTCTGTCCACCGGCACCACCACTTCGGAAGGTATCCCATGACATGCGGGCAGGTTCGATGTTCACCTCGATGGTATCATCTACCAAGGGAGTGACAAACACGGATGCAAAAGAAGTCATGCGCTTGCCTTGGGCATTGTAGGGCGAAACACGCACCAAGCGGTGTACACCGTTTTCACCTTTTAGGTAGCCGTAGGCATAATCGCCGGAAATCTCGATGGTACAAGTCTTGATACCTGCCTCATCTCCTTCCTGCAGGTTGGCGATGGTGGCCTTATAGCCGTGAGTCTCGGCATAGCGCAGATACATACGCATCAGCATGCTTGCCCAGTCCTGGCTCTCCGTACCACCGGCACCAGAGTTAATTTTCAGCACACAGTCCATCTGATCGGCTTCCTCGCGAAGCATATTCTTGAGTTCGAGGGCCTCGACAGCAGTGATTGCCTTGGCATAGGCATCGTCCACTTCCTCTTCAGTCACCAGTTCGTCTTTGTAAAAGTCGAAAGCCAGTTGTACCTCGTCAGTCAAGGTCTTTACCTCATTGTAGCCGGAAATCCATTGCTGCAAGCCTTTCACTTTCTTCATCTGAGCCTCGGCAGCCTTCTGGTCGTCCCAGAAACCGGGAGCCTGGGTGCGGAGCTGCTCTTCTTCCACTTGTATCTTCTTTCCTTCAATGTCCAGATAGCGGTTCAACGCCTCGGTACGTTCTTTGATATCTTTCAGTTGTTCTGCGGTAATCATATATGCATTTACAATTTAGGAAGTGCAAAGGTATAAAAAAACACATAATTCCGCAATTGTCAATCCAATAAGTAATACTAACAGCAAATGATTTCACCAGAACACCCTAAAGATTTATTCAAAAAACAAGGTGCCGAAAAAGGCCGGACAGTGAAACATGGGGTGTTCCAGCCGGATAGGACTCCAAGAAAGGAAATGGGGAGTCTGGAGCTTGTCACCACACTTGTAGAAATTCCCTCTCATTGTTTTCCCATCCAGAGAACCGACGGAATGCTGGAAGAAAGCAGAAACGGGAATAACCATGACCAGTTCCCAGCTGCACTCGCCCAAACGTTCCTCGAAAGGTTCGCCGCCCAACGAACTCCAACGTTTCACCATGCCCAGCACCTCCTGACTCGCCGTGGGACGGCGCTCATTGACTGCACCTCCCTGAATCAGTAGTCTGCCGACGCAGTTACATTCGAAATTGTAATAGCGGTCATCACCTTCGGGAGATACGAAGAATTCCACACAAGCATCCTCCCATACCCGGCCATTGTCTCCGGAAGCCACTGCACGCACACTGGCTTCCTTCACTTTGTAGTGGAGCAGGATTTCGCGCCCCGTATGGGCTATGCGGAAACTCACTTCCGGCTTATAGGGGTAATCTTTCCAGTTGACCACATCAAGGGGCTGAAACTCTATCCCGTTCCCGTCCAGCAAGGACGGCACAGCCCCACCTTCCGGTGAAGCCGTACACATTACTTTCCTTACGGGCAAACTCTTTCCACTCTGAGCATTGCAATAAACCATGCCTACCATCGAAAACACAAAGAGCAGAAAGAGTTTGCTCCCGTAATCTCTCACTATCATAAAACGTCCTTTCATTTCTTAGAAGAATCCTTGTCTGCCACTGTCACATCCCATCCGGAAACGACATCGCCGTAAAGATAGAACGTCACGTCAAAAGTAGTCTTGCTATTATTGTCTACCACCTGATAACAGCGCGTTGCGTCGTAGGAATCCACCTCCTTGTACTCGCCCAATGCCAGCGGAGCCGGCTCTTCCTTACCGGCAGCCGTGGCTATGATTTGCTGCATGCGTTCCTGCATCAGTTTCATAATGCCTTCGTGTTTGAACGGATCCGGTTCGGCCACCTTAGGATAGGTTGCCTTTATCACTCCACCGTTGGCGGCACGCACGGCTCTGACACTGTCCGTATAAGCCTTGAACTGCTTCTTCACCTCCGGAGAACGCAGACCGAGCATCGTAAACACGGCAATTCCCCGGGCGCCGTTGTTCAAGGCGGCATCCATGCACTCGAACATCATCGGCCCGTCCGTGGCGGTCATGCCACAATACAGCGTCGTCATGTCGTTCTTGTCGCGTGCATTCTCCACCGTACAGTCGGAAATGAAGCTGGCATCACCCGTATAGAAAGTATGGTAAACCATCGGGAATACAATGTCAAGATTCCATTTGCCCCAGTCCTGACGTACCATGCGCGAGGACATCTTCGGAGTAGGGAACGGAGAGGCAGCCATTGTCTTGCCGTAGGAGTGTACCACTTCGGCAATCATATTGGCCACTTCGGTTATCTGGTCGCAACGGAACTGACGCCACTTCACATCAAGCGAAGGGTCTTCCTGTTCGCGAGGGTCATAACCATGCTGCTCCTTGAACTTCTTGAGCATTTCCGGATGATAGCCGTAATCCCATGCAGCGTATTCACGGTCCTGCACAATGCCGTAGCGAGGCCACAAGGTAGTAGGAAGCACCACATCCACAAAACGGTGGTAGTCGATGGCAATGCCGTTCAAACCTTCCACTTCGCAATAGGCCTTGATTTTCTCCTTGATGAACTCACGGACTTCGGGCAGTGCCGGGCAAAGGAATTTGTAATAGCCTACGTAGGCGGTAGTGTCTGCCAGACTCTTGCCGTTACGGTTCACACTGAACCATTCGGGATGTTCTTTCAATATTTTGTCACGGTCGTGTTCCAGATTCATGGTCCATAGCCAGGCATACACTTCGATTCCGTGTTTATGGGCAATCGGTATGGCTACCCGGTAATCGTCGGGAGTCGGTGCATTCAGCATGATTCCGTCCATGCCGATGTCGTTCATCACTTGGCAAATGGAGTCGAAGTTCATACCGGGACGATAGTCCAGCCACGTCCAGAACATGGGATATTCTTTGTTTGTCTCTTTAGTTCCCTGCTGGCACGAAAACAGGCCCAGCGCCAGGAACAGCAATAAGAATGCAGGTAAAAAGTTCTTTTTCATTCTATCTAAATTTTAAGTTTAACGTGCAGTTTTTCCATCACCCAGGTAACGCCGATTACCACAAAGGCAAAGCAGAGGCAATTGACCAGTCCCATGAATCCATGCGTAAACCAGTCCGGCAGGATAACACCGGTCACATCGGCGAATCCATAAAAGACATAAGGCACCAGATAGGTAGTCAGCGTAGCCGTTCCGGCAGGGCGTATCAGATTGAACCAGCCCGTGACCTGATGACTGACCAAGCAGCCAAGCACCGTATAGAGTGCCACGGAAATGGCAGTTACATAGAACACCCAGGGAGGAGTGCCGCCTATCTTGGCTACAATCCAAAAATGATGCGCCCCTATCCCGGCCAACAGAAGCAGGACAGCAGCCGTCAGCCCGTTGCGAAGTTTCCAACCGTCACCCTTGTCGGCATAGCGGGCACTGAGAATGGAAAGGATGATACCTCCCATTGTAAATGCGGGCAAAGCTCCATTGCCGATGTGCAGGATGCCCAGCATACCTTGATAGAAGTTACGTTCGGGAAAGGCAAGAATGGCCTCGCCGCCAAAGCTTTCGCGCAAAGGCGTGCCCAACAGACATATCAGAATGAAGACTCCCCAGATGGGCAGCAGATACTTCAACCGGTCACGGCTGAAGAAATAAATCACGGCACATACCAGATAAGTCCAGCCGATGGAGCCCAATATTCCCCAATAAGCCCCGAATACACCTCCCTGCGGATTGCGGAAGGTAAAGGCAAGGTAGAGAAGAACCAATACGCCGATTATCTTGAAAGCACGGAAAAGGTTCTTCTGAGTACCGGAAGCCGGTTTCGGATATTGGTTCCACACGCCGATAAAGCCTATGGCCATCAAGAACCAGTATACCCCTATCGGATAGGGAGCTTCCGGTGAAAGCCGGAACTCCGAGTTCGTGATGAATGCCCCCATCACCAGCAAAGCAAAGGTGCGGGAAAGGATATGTCCTAAGGTGGATTCTGCCGAAAAGCCTTTGGCATATCTGCGTTCGATGGCGTATGGTATGGACATTCCCACTGCAAACAAGAAGCAGGGGAATACAATATCCGCCAGTCCCATAAAGTCTTCACCATAAACGGCATGTTCCAGCCAATGGGGTACGTCATGCACTTTCCAGAAGTCGTTGACGAAAATCATGGTGAACATGGTCAACGCCCTCAGCATGTCAATGGCCGGATTGCGCCGTGAATAAACAGTCTTGTCACTCATATCATCTTGCTTTAGAATTCGGAAACCAACATCAGCCATCTGGCAGCCGAAGAGCCCCAGACTTCCTTATAAGTAGCCGTATTGAACTGCGGCCAGTAGGGAGCATCTTCATTGAAATAAGACTGCATACCTACGGGTATCTCTCCTACCGTTTCTCCGGGCAGTGCCGTATAGAGCTGCGGATAGTTGCTGCCCTCCCCATAAATCATGGACTGTCCGAAAGGATTCCTGCCTACAACCCAGAAGAGCTGCTGTTCGGCAATGTCTTTCAGTTCCTTGTCCTTCAACACTCTGGCGCAAATGGCTGCGGCTTTTCCGGTAGACAAATGTACGGCAATATTTCCTTTGAACGAGAACCAGACGGGGAATATACGCAAGTAATGCTCCTTATCCAGACGGATACCGTTCTCGAGCTGTTCTTTGAAATCCTTCGCAGCACCACTGCGAATGCCTACCTGGACGGTGTAGAAGTTGACGGAGTCCTTCACTTCATCCTTGTGATAGATGCCGCTGGGCACCATTCCATAAGGATATACATACTTCATGATGTTCTTCAGATAACCGCCATAGAGTTTCATGGCACGAATCCACTGCTCATACTCGGCATGACAGGGCTGCGTTTCGCAGAGGGCGGCAAGGGCTTCCATGTAGGCATAGTCGCGAGACTGATGAGTATAGTGTACAATGGACTTCTTTGCCAAATCGCGATAGAAGAAGCCACAGGTCTTGTCTTTGTCTTTCAACGGTTCGGTGCGCTGGCACTGCAAGGTGTAGCGGATGGCTTTTACAGCCTCATCGGCATACTGCTGTTCACCGGTCAGCTTATAGAGCATGCTGGCCGCCCATGAGATGTTGGCGTGGTACTGGCTCTCGGATGCCATGGCGGCATGTCCCCCACCCTTTTTTATCAGCTCGGCAAAGCCAAGTTCGTTGAAGCGCTTCATGGCATAGCCGAAGTCTTCCTTTGCAATCTTTTTCAGATTACCCTTAAGCGCCTCGTCATTTTCAATCCTCATGGAGGCATACGCTTCAATTCCTGCAAGCAGGAAATTCTCCAAAGCTCCGTTATGGACAAGCAGTTCGCGGCGACCGGCATCATCGTCGGTGCCCACCTTACCGTCGGTCCATAGGTTGGTGCCCCATGTCTGTGCACGGTAGCCATCGCCCAGCCGGGTCTTCATCACATAGTCCATTCCCCACAAAGCCTCTTCCATCAGGCGGTTGTACAAGTCGACATTGCCTTTTTCTTTGGCGCGTTCGGCCATCAAGAGCAAGGAATAGGCTATTTCTCCCGTCTGTAAGGTCTGTTGGGACATGTCGGCAGCATCGTGCCATCCTCCGTTTATAGGAATAATATGTCCGTTGTAAGTGGCATGCAAGTCATTATGACAAGCCCCGTGCTTTCCGGGAACGGGATAACCGCAACGTTCGCAAAACAGGAAGTTGACCATCCGCCAGGCAGAATCCTCCCACACATCCTTATGGATATAGAAAGGCAAGGTGGTGACATCCCCTACCTGAATGACGTAACGTCCCTGCGTCTTGAAGTCGGAAAAGTCTATCGTCTCGAACTCTCCCAGACCGGTCTTTTCCTTACGGATGGGGCCGGTATAGACAATGGCCTGCGTCGCGGCATCCTTCAACTGGAACTGTCCGCCGTGCTTTTCCACATTGACAATGGCGCTCTTGGGACTCTCTATGCCATAACCGGTAGTAGAGAAGATGATGCGGTTTTGTGCGGGCATCCAGCCTTTCACGGTTTCCGGATTCTCCACTTTCTGCAATTCCACGGCATCCACATCGAAACGGAGGGAATCTCCCATAGTGCGTTCCTTGCCGAACACTTCGATAGCAAATGAAATCTTGGTCACCTTGTCGCGCGCCAGCCCGGACATCTCGACGAAACATTCGTTCCATTGGTTGTTTTTCAAGTTGATTTCGTGGTATCCTTCCCGACCGTAAATGTCGGGTACTTTTATTTCTCCGTCATTTTCCACATAGAGGTTCAAGTAAATGCTGCGTGCCCCTTCGCACGTGGGATAGATATAGAACTTCAGACGGTTGTAACCTTCCCAGTTCACACCTCCTATATCATAAGAGGCCATGCAAGTGCCACGTCCCAACCCCCAGCCGAGAATCTTCTCCGGATGGGCAGGAGCTTCCAGACGCAGGCTATGCTTGCCAGACTTGCTCCGTTCATCAGTCAAACCAATCTTACCGATGCCCTTGTGCGACCATTTGGAGAAATCCTCCATATCACACAGCATCATAGTTTCCAACACTTTCTTTTTCAAGCCGAATGTCTCGAAAGCCTTTGTCTCGTCGAGCGGCAACGGACTGTGCACGTAACCCGTACTGACGATGTCGGCTTTCAACTTTTCATCTACCTGGGCATGAAGCCAAACAGCCGGGGTACAAAGCAGACCGGTCAACAAGCAGAGAGGTTTAATGATATTCTTCATATACAGTAAATAAGTTTAATTCAATTTTTCGCACGAAACTTGTTCTTTTCAGCTAACATAAATCAAGCTACAATATTAAACAAGAATAGTCAGACAGAGGTTTAAACTCTATCTGAAGATATTTGAAATCTATCAAAATAAAATGATTCCCTTTCAAGAGATTAAGGAGGTATGCCGAAGTTGCCTCCGGCATACCTTTTACTCATTAAGGATATCAGAAATTCGATTTGTTCACATCCCAGAATACACGGGTTGCTGCATTATCAGGACCACCAAGCATTTCGACAGCTTTGGCATAACCGGTAGGATTATTGTCCTTTTCATTAATGGTGAAAGGCAAACGACGTGGTCCAAGGTCAGTATCAATTTCACCCTGGCTGTAATTTACCATCACTGGGAACAGTTTAGGATAACCGGTACGACGCAACTCGGCCCAACCGTTCATACCTTCGGGATAGACAGCAATCCAGCGCTGTGTAGCAATCTTGGCAAATTTCTCCTCGTTGCTCAAAGACTCATCCCATTGAGCGGTCACCTTGCTTTGACCTTCGATACTGGCTGCCGGAATAATAGGATCCACATAAGCAACAGCAGCAGTAGTGCCACTCAAATAATCGCCTACAGCAGCTCCCCATTGTTCAAATGAAGCCTTCACTCCCTTCTCGTACAAATCCTTAGCAGTACCTTTACCATTCACATTCCAACCACGCAGGGCAGCTTCAGCTTCCAGAAGAATCGTTTCACCGGCAGTAGCCAAAATAGCCGGAGACGTTGCAACCAGATTAGGTTTGCTCACAATCGCCTTGTAATTATCCGAGTTCTTGCCCTCTTCCAAACCTTTCACACCATTACGGATACCGAAGAAATCACCGTCAGCATTTGTTGTGGCATACTTTTCCAAACGGGCATCATTCATCCCTCCCAGCAGAGAGGGAATATTGGCATTGAGCACACAGTCGCCATAGCTGAAGGCCAGGCCGTAAAGCGGGTTCACATAACCATTTCCAGCAATACCAAAATTCGCATCATTGGTTTCAATCAGCCCATTACTATCATTCATGGCAGCCTCAGCCTCGCTCTTTGCCCATGCAGCGTCGTATTTCACGATACGCATGGCCAGACGCAAACGGATAGTATTACACAATTTGGCCCATTTATTGAGGTCACCCCCATAAGCATAGTCAAACGGAGCGAACGAAGCCACATCTTTGTCCTTCACTGCACGCAGTTCATCAGCAGCCTCCCTCAGTTCTTCAAAGAACTTCTTGTAAACATCCTGCCCGGAATCATAAGTACCACCTGTAGCCGATTCACCATAATGAGTATAGATAATACACCCGTATTGATCGGTCAAACGAGACATGGCTATCACACGGCAAATGGTATTGATGGCTGCGAAATGGGAATATGTTTCCATGTCTTTCTCACATTTGCGCGTAATTTTAAGACTCTGGGACATCACGTGATTATAAGCATAATCCCAGCAGTTATCATTCCAACCTGCATTCATTGCATAAGTAATGTTATTTACATTACCTGCAAAGGCAGTAGCCGTACTTACATAGCCCGACCACATATCCGCATTTAGATTCTGTATCAGCTGATATTCCCACGGATTAGTACCACCGCCATTATTATAATAGATGGACTGCATCATCGGAATAAAATGCATGCCTATATAGTTGTTGTCCTGCTTCAATTCTTCGTCACTTACTCCTTTCGGGTCGGTATTTAAGTCATCGAATGCACCGGTACATGCGGTAAACATGGAAGCTGCCAGCAACGCAGTTGCCGTATATTTCAATATATTCTTCATAATTATAAGTCTATTTAAAAATTAACCTTCAAGTTGAAACCTATCGAACGGTTGGTAGGCATACCAAACACATCGACACCCTGCAAACGGTTGCTGGTAGACAGCATACCATCGGGATCATAAGGAGCATTGTTCTTGAAGAAGAACAAGTTACGGCCCACCAGCGAAATTTGCGCACTCTTGATGACACCAATCTTAGTCAGCCATGCCTGGGGCAGATTGTATCCTATGGAAAGTTCGCGCAAACGAATATTAGTGGCACTGTAAGTATAGTACTCTGTCACACCGGCACGTCCGCCCACCAGATTATAAAAATCTTGTATAGCCTGCTCTCCGGATATCTTATGCCCTTCGAGCATCACATATCCACGGTCACGTGCATCACCGGTAGCCTTGCTCACACCTTGCTGGTCAAGGTCGGCTTCTGTCAGTGACATCACTTTACCACCAAAGCGTCCGTCAATAAGGAAATACAACGAGAAGTCTTTCCAGGTAAGCGTATTGCTCCATCCTAAATTGAAATCAGGATTTGAGTTACCCAGCTTTTTAGGATCGGATTTGTTCACCAATGGCAGACCGTCATCGCCAAACTTGATTTTACCGTTATCATCACGTTCAAAAGTTGTTCCGTAGAAGTCGCCGAACGAACCACCTACTTCCAGACGGCTCCATACATTATTACTCTCACCGCCACTGAATTGGAAATATCCCAATGCTTCACCGGCCAATGCTTTGGCTTCGTTCTTGTTGGTGGCAAAGTTGACGCCGGTTTTCCAACGGAAACTATTGGTCATCACCGGAGTGGCGTTCATCATAATTTCTATACCACTGTTCTGAATGTCACCTGCATTTACATAATAGGTATTATACTCTGAACCGGAAGGAGCGGGCAAGGTGAAGAGCTGGTTCTTTGTATTCGTCTTGTAGTAAGTAAAATCAAACTCCAAGCGGCTGTCAAAGAAGCGCCATTCGGTTCCAAACTCCAGAGAAGTCGTCTTTTCAGGTTTCAACTCATCAAAAGGAGAAGTTGTATTAAAGCTGATACTGCCGTTCTTTGTAATCGTATTAAGTGGATTGGAGAGATAGGTATCCAAACCGTTACCTACTTGTGACCATGCACCACGGATTTTCCCAAGACTAATCCAGGAAGGCAACTTCAAAGTTTCGTTGAGCAACCAGGTAAGACCTACTGACGGATAGAAAAAGCCCTTGTTCTTATACTTGGTATAGGCCAAGGTAGAAGTCCAGTCATTACGTGCCGTCACGTCAAGGAAAAGCTGGTCTTTTAAGCCAATCTGACCGGTAAAGAACACGCTCTGGCTTTGTGTATGTTTTTTCCAATCACTCAAAGAGCCTGCATTGAGAGTCACATTCTGCATCGTAAATACATTGGGAATGGAGAGTGTACCCGGATAGGAATCGAAACCGGTTCCATTGCCATTATAATCATTGATACTGCCACCGACTGATGCATTAAAGCTGAAGTTCTCGAACTGTTGTTGATACGTAAAGAGGACATCTCCATAAGTAGAAAGTTCACTTTGCTCATTATAGCTGTAACGGCCATTGGTTCCGGTTCCAGCAGCATTCATACCGCAGAGGATAGGGCTGGTACCTGCATACATACGGGTATTGTCTTTATCCACTATATAGTCGGCGCTACCACGAGCCTGGATACTGAAATAATCGTTAATCTGGTATTTCACACTCAGGTTTATCAAAGTACGGTACCTCGTATCTTCATTAGGCACTTTGTTGATAAGCCAATAAGGATTTTGCTCCATATCGGTTCCGGAAGTCTTATACCAGTTTTGATCCATAATATTACGTCCGGTATTCAACACTTGATAGTTATCCTTGTAGTAGTTAAAATCTTTACCACCCTCTACACCACCACGCGGGAAGTGGTACAAACCGACCAAAGGATTCATATAATAACCTCCTGAAGTGGTACGGTTGTTTCCTTTCTGATACATGGCATTGACGTTGGCATCGACCGTCAACTTATTATTGAAAAAATTTGCTGTTTCGCGGAAATTAAAGTTATGTTTCACCAAACGGTTGCCTTCTACCACACCCTTGCCGTAAGTATTGGCATAGGAGAAATAAGTCTGCATAGCCTTTGAACCCATACTTAAAGAAAGAGAGTTAATAGTGGTAACACCTGTCTTGAAGAAATCGTCAGTATAGTCGGGACTACCGTTTATCTTACCGCCCCAGCTGGTCGTTTGGCCGGTATAATGATTCTGGAATTCGGGAATACCATAGGCAGCCATATCAAAAGTGGTATTGGTATTGAAAGAAATGCTGGCACGACCTTCTTTACCTCTTTTGGTCTTAATGATTACCACACCGTTGGCAGCCGAGCTACCATACAAAGCGGCTGCCGCAGGACCTTTCAAGATATTCATACTCTCAATATCATCGGGATTCAAATTGGAGATACCGTCGCCACGGTCGTAGTTACCACTGTCATTATCACCACCAATGGTAGTTGAAGTATTTTCGTTAGTGGAGGAACCGAACGGCACCCCGTCTATCACGTAAAGAGGCTGATTATTACCGCTTACAGAACGGTTACCACGGATGATGACCTTGGAAGAACCACCCAGACCGGAAGAACTCTTGTTGATTTGCACACCTGCCGTCTTACCGGCCAGCGCATTCATCATGTTGGGGTCCTTGGCACGAACCAATTCGTCGCCGTTCACCACTTGAGTAGAGTAAGTCAGTGATTTTTCTTTCTTTGCAATACCCAATGCCGTTACCACCACTTCATCCAGTAGCTTGGCATCATTCTTTAATGTGACTCTTATCGTTCCCGGAGTGATGGGAACTTCTTGTGTTATCATACCTACGAAAGACACTTGCAGTGTCGTGGCACCTGCGGGTGCATCTGTAATAGTGAATTTGCCGTCTAAATCTGTTACGGCTCCGGTAGTACTTCCTTTTACCAATACGGAAGCTCCGATAATCGGTTCATTGTCTTCAGCTGAAATAACGATACCGGTAATGGGGGAATTTTGGGCTGCTACCCAGCTAATGGCCGCCATCAGGCAAACCAAGGTTAGCATAAATCTTTTTTTCATAAGCTGTTTTTCGGAAAATAAATATTAGATTAAATATGTGTTAAGTTAATAAACAGATTCTCGGAAATCTGTTATCCCGATCGGCCAGTCTGATTGACTGTTCCTCTCATTTCTTCTTCTTTGTATGCTTCATAAGCTATTAGTATGTTACGGTTAATATTTAAGCTTATCCAAATGTCTTTATTCTGCAGATTTCTTTCAAGCTCTCGTATATAAAACCGGGGGCACAACCGCAACCCTATCGGAAAAGGACGATTTATTTGCTAATAAAAGTTAATGAATAAAAGCTGCTGGCAGAACCGGTGCTTTATTGCATGGTTTTAAGCAGATTACGGCATCACCCTTCTCTCCCTCGCCTAAGAGTGAGGCTTTCATTATCTACAAGAGAACTCCTCCCCGGCACCGCGACAAATTAACCTCTCCACTGCGACAAACTAACTATTTTTTCGCATCTCATTATTCTTATCACAGTCATGTTAGTTTCTTACAACAGCTGTATTCTTTTCTTATAACAGCTGTGTTCTTTTCTTACAACAGCTGTTGTAAGAATAATAAGAAGCATAAAAACTGCCAGTCAGCAGTATACAGATGATTAGTTTCTCGCAGTGCAGGGGGTAGTTTCTTTCTGTTCAGAAGAAGGAGATAAAAAACAGACCGTCCGACCCGGAATGAAAAAGATTCACCCCAGGTCGGACGGTTATAAACAAAAAAACAAAGTTTTATTCTTCGTACATCTTATCAATCAGCTCCTTGTAGTTCTTTGCCACAACAGAACGTTTCAGCTTCAGCGTATTCGTCAGTTCCCCACGCTCCATGCTGAATGGTTCCGGCAGAAGCGTGAAACGCTTCACTTGCTCATAATGGGCAAATTGCTGCTGCAAGGTATCGATACGGGCACGGAACAACGCCTGTATCTTGGGATGTTGCAGTAACTCATCCATATTGCTGTATGCAATGCCTTTCTCCTTGGCATAATCCTTCACAAAGCCATAAACGGGAACTATCAAAGCGGAAACAAACTTACGCTCATCAGCAATGACAGCAATCTGGTCAATGTAACGGTCAATAGCCAGCTTCGTTTCCAATGCCTGCGGCGAAATATATTTTCCGTTGGAGGTCTTGAACAAGTCTTTGATACGCTCCGTCAGATACAGATGGCTATCCTTCAAATAACCGGCATCACCCGTGTGGAACCAACCGTCACGGTCAATGGCAGCAGCCGTTGCCTCCGGTTTCTTGTAGTAGCCGGTAGTGATAGTCTTACCACGAAGAAGTATCTCGTTGTTCTCGCCAATCTTCACCTCCACATCAGGCATCACCGTACCTACGGAACCAATCTCATAGCCTTCGTTGAGGAAGCAGGAAACGGTAGCCGTAGATTCCGTCAGACCATAGCCCACCACCATGTTTATACCTACAGAATGCACAAACTCGCAGATTTCATCGGGCACAGCAGCACCTGCCGTAGGAAAGAAATTACCGTTCTCAATACCTATCGTCTTCTTCAGCAGAGCATAAATGGTCTTTTCGTAGAACTTGTATTTCAGATGAAGCATCATCGGAGGAGTCTTTCCTTGGCGCAAATAATCAATGTTATGCGTCCTGCCCACCTTGATGGCATCCAACATCATCGCCTTACGCAGACCGGTTTCCTGGGAAATCTTCTCCTGCACACCGGCATAGACTTTCTCCCAAAAACGGGGTACACTGCACATCAGTGTAGGGCGTATCTCTTTAATAGTAGTTTGGATATCTTGTGGACGGAGATTGATGCAGACCTGCACTCCCCGATGTATACAAAGGTAGGTCCATGCCTTTTCGAATACATGGGTCAGCGGAAGGAAGTTCATGGAAACATCCTGGTCTGTCATGAAAGGCAATCGGATATCATGAATGCGGAAAGCCTCTCTATAATTGAAATGATGGAGCATGACACCTTTCGGCTCACCGGTAGTACCGGAAGTATAAAGGATATTGGCGAGGTCATCATCTGAGGCAGCTGCTGTACGTTCTTCTACAATGGCATTGTGCTGCAACTCTTCATCCATTGCCATAAATTCATCAAAATAGATGGAAGTCATGTCGCGCGGATCTTTCACCACAGCACGGTCGAAGATGATGAGCTGCTGCAGAGACTGGCAAAATCCGAACACGCTGAAAGCGGCATCGTACTGGAACTGCTCGCCTACAAACAGATAACGTATCTGTGCATCGTTGATGATATACTGTGCCTGGGCCGGTGAGCTGGTAGCATACAAAGGTATAGTCACCGCCCGGTTGGCGAATGCACCGAAATCAGTAAAGAGACATTCGGGTTTATTCTGCGAGAAGATACCGATATTCTCTTGTGGCTCTATTCCCAAAGCCACCATTGCATTGGCAGTCCGGCGTACAGTCTGTGAGAACTCTTTCCAAGAGATGGGTATCCATTGTGCAGTTTCATAGTCCCTGTATTTCAGGGCTATTTTGTCTCCATACTTCTCTGCCTGGCGGTGCACCAGAACAGACAAATGATGATAAGTCATAACTTTTGATATTGGTAAATACGGTACAAAGGTAGTGGTTTCATTTGAAACTAATTTGATATTAGCGGGTAATTATTCAAACTTTACCTTTAAAGTATCCGACCATCCGTTAGCAAATTATCCACAAAAGATACTTTCTTTACCATTAAAACAATAGAAATATATTAAATATCTATATATTTGTGGTGATATACAAACTAAATCAAATTCAATGAACATGAAAAAAGTATTGCTTTTAATGGTTATGCTGACCATAGGTTTAGCAAGCATCAATGCTCAAGACAACCTCAGATGGGGAGCAACAGTCGGCATGAACTCCAGTAACTTCTCCATTACCGGTTTCGACAGTAAAATAGGCTTTCATGCTGGGGTAAAGGCTGAAGTAGGATTGCCTCAAATTTCAGAAGGAGTCTACCTCGATATGGGTGCATTACTTACGCTGAAAGGAGCCAAAATAGACGGAGGCTCTGCTGCTTCTATCAAGTTCAATCCCTACTACCTGGAAATTCCTGTACACATTGGCTATAAATATGCAGTAAATGAGAACTTTGCCATATTCGGCAATGCCGGTCCTTATTTAGCCATCGGTCTTTTTGGCAAAGCCAAGGCGGAAGGAGATATTCTTGACGAATATGAGTTTGATGATAACTCCACCAATGTATTCGGGGATGATGCCATGAAGCGTTTTGATTTCGGTCTCGGATTAAAAGCCGGAGTCGAATTCAGTCAGAAATATCAGATTTCCATCGGTTATGACTGGGGACTGGTAGAGAACATTAAAGATTCAGGCAACAAAAACCGCAACTTGATGATATCACTCAGTTGCTTCTTCTAAACAATATTGAAAAAACAGAAAGGACGTCGGTTTGGCGTCCTTTTCATTTTTTATCCGTAAGTTTGCGGCCAGATTATTTATTTACCGAATATGATTTACGATATACCGACTTTAACTTCCGAAGCAATCGGATTGCTCAAATCACTGATAGCCATTCCTTCCTTGAGCCGCGACGAGGAGAAGGCGGCAGATTATCTGCAGAACTATATCGAAATGCAAGGCATGGCAACAGGACGTAAAGGCAACAATGTATGGTGCCTCAGCCCGATGTTCGACTTAAAGAAACCGACCTTGCTGCTGAATTCCCATATCGACACCGTAAAACCCGTCAACGGGTGGCGAAAAGATCCTTTCAAACCAACGCTGGAAAGTAATGGAAAGCTCTACGGGCTGGGCAGCAACGATGCCGGAGCCAGTGTAGTCAGCCTGCTGCAAGTATTCCTGACATTGTGCCGCACCACTCAGGCCTACAATCTGATATATCTTGCCTCGTGTGAGGAGGAAGTATCAGGCAAAGGGGGAATAGAATGCGTATTGCCGGAACTCCCTCCCATACAGTTTGCCATTGTAGGCGAGCCGACAGAGATGCAACCTGCCATTGCAGAAAAAGGATTGATGGTGCTGGACGTAACTGCTACCGGAAAATCGGGACATGCTGCCCGAAACGAGGGAGATAATGCTATATATAAGGTATTGGATGATATTGCCTGGTTTCGTGATTACCGTTTCCCAAAAGAATCTTCCCTGCTGGGTCCCGTGAAGATGAGCGTAACCATGGTAAACGCCGGTACACAGCATAACGTCATTCCCGACCGTTGTACTTTTGTCGTAGACATTCGCAGCAACGAGTGTTATAGCAATCATGAGCTATTCGATGAAATACAGAAACACATCACGTGTGAAGCCAAAGCCCGCTCCTTCCGGCTAAGCTCTTCACACGTAGCTCCGGAGCATCCGGTAGTGCAAAAGGCCATTGCCATGAAACGTACTCCTTTCGGCTCACCGACCTTGTCCGACCAGGCACTGATGCCATTCCCTTCTCTGAAGATGGGACCGGGGAAAAGTGCCCGTTCACACACTGCCGATGAATTTATCTTTGTCAAGGAGATAGAGGAGGCGATAGGGATGTATCTGGAGCTGCTGGAAGGAGTAAAAATTTAAATTATCATTATCTGTTCAGCCACGGCTCCGGATTCAGTTTTTCCTTCTCTTTCCTCAATTGGAAGTGTAGCACCGTACGACCATTGTCGGCCCCATCCGAGAAGATTTGTCCGAGAGTCTGTTTGGTGGCAACATCATCGCCCTGCTTCACCGAGGCCGATGACAAGTTGCAATAGACTGATATATAATTCCCGTGACGGACAAGGATATTGAACAGTCCGTTCAGTTTAAAGACAGCCGCCACTTTACCATTGAAGATGGCACGGGCTTGGGCACCCGGTTTCCCTTGTATATCGATGCCCTTATTGTCCAGCTTGACATTGCGCAAACCTTCCACAGAATACTGGCCGTAATGGCTGGTAATGATATACGCGCCGGTGATGGGCATCGGCAACTTACCGCGATTATTAGCAAAGTTCCCTGATAATTCACGGTCTGCCTTACTCATGGAGTAAGTTTCCAAAGGCTGTGCCTTCGGCTTTGCGGGCGTAGAGGCAGTTGCCGTTTTTTCGGTTTTCTCACCAGCCTTTTTACGTGCGGCTGCCTCACGGCGCGCTTCTTCTGCCGCACGCTTACGCGCTTTCTCTATTTCTTCCGCTATCAGACGGTCAATGCGTGCATTGAGCTGATTGGCTTCACGGCGTTTCTTATTCAGTTCGTTCTGCAATCCCCGCTGTTTCTTTTTCAGATTGGCTACCAACAACTTTTGTTCCTTCTCCTGCGCTTCCAGCTTGACTTTCTCCTCTTCACGTTCTTTCAACAATCCTTCCTTGGCAACCTTCACTTGCTGAAGCTCAGTCTTCTTACGGTTCACCTGCTCCTGCTTTTTCAACACTTCCTCGCCTTGCAGGCGCTGATAAGTAGCATATTCACGTACATAGCGCATGCGTCGATAGGTCTGTGCCAGGCTCTTGGCAGAGAAAATGAACATCAGCTTCTCTTCAATGGAGCGGTTCTTATACAAATATTGAACGGACGATTCGTATTTCTTCTTCTTGTCCCTTAGGTCACGTTGCAGGCGGGTCAACTGACGTTCTAATGAAGACAACTCGCGCTCTATGGATTCCACATCATTATTGATAGTCAGAATATAGCGTTTGCGCTCTTCTATCTGTCCGGTCAGTGCAGCAAGACCGTTCAACTGGCTTCCCACATCCTTCTTGGTGGTTATCAACAGCGTTTCCGACTCTGCTATCTGTTTCTGTAAGGCACCACGCTTGCTTTCCAGTTCCTTAATCAGCTTGTTGGACTGGGCAAGGAGCGGAGAAACCGGCAAAAGGAGGAGAAAGAAGAGAAGGAGAAGCTTCATAAGTTATGAGTTATAAGTTATGAGGGATTATCTGACAATTATCAACTAATCAAAGGTCCATCAGCATTTCCAGCAGTTCTTCCAGCTCCACCTCTTTATATTTCTGTGAGAGCTGGGTAGGAGTCAGTGCAAAAGGCTTATCCGAGAAGTTGGAAAGTTCAATCTTTCCCTTTTCCAGAGAGGGTATCCCGAGTTCCTTGCCGGTAAGCACCTTCTTGCCATTGGGTTTGGAAGCAGCATAAAGCAGTTTCTCCAAATGGGCAAAATCCGCCTTCTTGGGCAGCACATCCTTCAGTTCCTTACGTGTTGCACGGACATAACGTTTTCCCATACGGTCTACCAACAGAATCTCATCCGGGGTGACTTCCATACGTGCCACCTCCGTACGAAGTATCGGCATCAGAAAGGAAATCTGCATGCATTCTTCCTTCTTCAACTTCATCGTACCGTTCACAGTAAGGGTGGCATCTTTATGGGGTACCGTCAGCTGCACTTTGGAGGAAAGGCAGGCAGATTCTCCGGACAGAGAACTTGAGTGACGCGAAGTCTTGCAACCGGCAAGCCCCACAGCCAGCAACAACAGCAAGGACAATAGGCGGCACGTCCTTGCCATATCATTCAGCAGGTTTAGTTTCATCTGATATATATTTCTTTTTTTGTATTTTCTGTTTCAACGTATCAGAGCGATTGCCCTTATCCCAGGCTTGTTTCCAGTATTTCAAGGCACCTTCCGCATCGCCAGTCATGTAATAGATATCTCCGCAATGTTCCAAGACCACGTCACTGCTATCTTTATCATTCTTTATCGCCTCATCTATGTAGAGACGCGCCTCGGCATAATTACCTTTAACAAACAATATCCATGCATATGTATCGAGATAGGTGGAATTGTTCGGCTCGGCTTTCACTGTCTTGTAGCTCATCTCTTCCGCCTTGTCCAAGTCGCGGCGCTCCACGGAAAGATAATATGCGTAGTTATTCAAGGCACCGATGTTTGAAGGATTGTACACCAAAGCGGAATCATAAGCCGCATAAGCTTCCGCATGCAGATTCTTGGTGTGATAAGCATCACCGATAATGGCATAAAAATCTGATACGACCTCCTTCTTGCTGTCGTCCTTGACGTGCGACAAAGCCTTTTGACAGATGGCAAGGGCATCATCCGTCCGTTCCGCCTGGTTGTAGGCAATGGCCAGATAGAAATAGAACTCCAACATATCGGGATTGGACTCCACACCGGCTTCGCACAAATTCATTATTTCCTTGTAATCCTCCTGGCGCACAGCTTCCCCCAGCAATGTCATACGAGCCGCTGTGTTGGTAGGGTCTATCGCCAGAACCTGGCGCAGAACCGGTCCTGCCTCCTTGTTCATTCCTTTGGAAAGAAGATATTGGGCATACAGCAAAGGTAATTGTGCCTCATCGGGCTCCTGCTCCATGATACGGTTGAAGAGCGTAATGACACGTGTGCTGTCCTTGCCTGCCTGCTCGTTCTGCACGATGAACTGCCGCATCACATTCAGTTTGGTGTCCGAAGCCACTTTCTTGTTCAGCAACAGCGTGTCCAATTGCTGTTCATACAGCTCCTTCTGTCCGGTCTCTTCGTAGTAAGAAGCCAATGAGTACATGGCCATTGCATTGTCCGGCTCTTCGGCCAGCACCTTCTTGTAAATCTCATAAGCTTCCTGCTTTTTCCCGTTCTGCATATAGACATCCCCCAGCACAACTTGATAGCGCATATCGTTGGGATACTCTTCTACCAGACTTTCTATTTCATGAAAGGCGCTCTTGTCGTCCTTCTTTTGCAGATAGATGCGGAACTTCTCCATACTGAGCTGTTCATTCTTGCCCATCCGTTCCTCGAGCTTGTTCAGTATACCGATAACTTTGTCATACTCTTCCTGGCGGTTGTAAATCTCCAGCAAGTTGTATAGCGGGTCCAGCTTATCCGAGAAACGTACCGCCATATTTTCCAACAAGGCAGCGGCTTTCTCCGTTTCGTTTTGCTGCATATACAGATTGGCAAGCCCCTGGGCATACCAGTAATTATCGGGAGCATTCTCCACCGCCTTTTCCAAGGCGGCTTGTCCCAACGGCACCTGCTTGAGGTACATATAATACTGGGCCATCTCATACAAAGCCGATGATGCGTTCGGGTTTATCGTCAGGCAATGTTGCAGGACATCGAAAGCCGCATCATAGTCTTTCTGGACTTTCAGACGGGCGGCTTCAAGAAAGAAGTAGTCGTAACGGCGCTGCTGTTCGGGGGTAAGCTCCTTTACGGGCGAAACGTCGGCTTTCTTCGACTTCTTCCGTTTCTTCAATTCCTTCCGTGCCTTTTCAGACCGACCGTACCCACTCATTTTCTCCTTAGAAGCTTGAACATTGGCAGCCTGCACTCCGTACGTAGTAAAGCAGAAGGTACCTATCAACAATGCAAGTATTATTTTTACTCTGATTCTCATCTATTTAATTATAAATTCTTAACCCGTAAAACGGAACAATATCCATTCATTTTTTACCCGTATGCCCGAAGCCACCGGCACCGCGCTCCGTCTCATCCAGCACTTCCACTTCCCGCCAAAGAGCTTGTTCGTGACGCGATATCACCATTTGTGCAATCCTCTCCCCATCTTCGATGACGAAGGTTTCTGCAGAAAGGTTGACGAGAATAATACAAACTTCACCACGGTAATCGGCATCAATCGTTCCAGGGGAGTTCAGCACGGTAATCCCCTTCTTAATGGCCAATCCGCTACGCGGACGCACTTGCGCCTCAAATCCTTCAGGAAGAGCGATATAAAGGCCAGTAGGCACCAGACACCGCTGCATCGGAGCCAGCGAAATAGGTTCATTAAGGTTTGCACGGATATCCATTCCTGCAGACAGCTCAGTGGCATAAGCCGGAAGCGGATGCTTTGATTTATTGATGATTTGTACGTTCAACATGATGTTATTTACGATTTGACGATTTACTATTTACGATTGGGGCTACTTCTATTCTTACAATTCGAGTAATTCAAGTTTCGCAATTCATCTTCCTTTTACTATAAACTTGGGCGAAAATACGGCTTTTTATACAAAATAGTGATACATTTGCAGTTAAATAATAGTAACTTCAATCGTAAATAGTAAATCGTCAAATCTCAAATAACATCATGATGAATTGGAATACGCTCATATCTGCCAAACGCTTCGGACTGGAAGAGTTTCACCAGGAACGCCATGAAAACCGCTCGGAATTCCAACGTGACTATGACCGCCTTGTCTTCTCTGCCCCCTTCCGCCGTCTGCAGAACAAAACCCAGGTATTCCCTCTTCCCGGTAGTGTATTCGTCCACAACCGATTGACACACAGCTTGGAAGTATCATGCGTAGGCCGCTCATTAGGCAACGATGTATCGAAAGTTCTCATTGCCCGCCACCCGGAACTGCAAGGCAGCTACCTCACCGAAATAGGCTCCATAGTTTCGGCCGCCTGCCTGGCACACGACTTGGGAAATCCTCCTTTCGGACATTCGGGAGAACGAGCTATTTCCACCTTTTTTTCCGAGGGAAAAGGAATGTCCCTGAAGGGCCAACTGACACCTGCCCAATGGGAGGACCTTACTCACTTTGAAGGGAATGCAAATGCGTTCCGTCTGCTTACCCACCAGTTTGAGGGAAGGCGGCAGGGAGGATTTGTACTCACCTACTCCACCCTGGCAAGCATCGTGAAATATCCCTTTTCATCGAGTCTCGCAGGCAAGAAGTCAAAATTTGGTTTCTTCATTACAGAGGAAGAAAGTTTTCGCCGCATAGCAGAAGAACTGGGTATGGAGAAGCAGAACAATGCCCCGTTGAAATATGCCCGCCACCCGCTGGTCTACCTGGTGGAAGCCGCCGATGACATCTGCTACCAGATGATGGATATCGAGGATGCCCATAAACTAAAAATTCTGACTACACAAGAAACCAAAGAGTTACTTCTCTCTTATTTCTCGAAAGAGCGCCAAGCACACCGGCTCAAAACCATGGAGATAGTAAGCGACACCAATGAGCAAATAGCCTATCTGCGTTCCAGCGTTATCGGACTGCTTATCGGCGAGTGCGTGCAAGCCTTTGTAGACAATGAAGAAAAGATTCTGAAAGGAGAATTTGAAGGAAGCCTCATCAACCATATATCCGAAGTACCTGCCAATGCCTACAAGCACTGTGCAGACATCTCCCTGAAGAAGATTTACCGCTCACGCGACGTGCTGGACATTGAACTTGCCGGTTTCCGTATCATCAGTACCCTGCTCGAACTGATGATTGACGCCGTGTGTTCTCCGGAAAAGGCATATTCGCAACTGCTCATCAATCGCGTATCGGGCCAGTACAACATAAAAGCGCCTGCACTCTATGAAAGAATACAGGCGGTATTGGATTACATCTCCGGAATGACGGATGTATTTGCACTCGATTTATACAGGAAAATAAACGGGAATAGCTTACCAGCGGTATAACAGACGACAAGCATTCTTCCGGATAGTCCTATGATACAACCTTATTTGCTCCCGACGTAAGCTTGCACGACTCCGGTTCGCTCGCTATGAACGACTCGATGTGGCGGATGCGCTTTTCTGCCAAAATCTCGTCCACGGCAATCAGGATACCCGTTTCCTCCACATCTCCAAAACCGTAATTGATGGCTGTACCGAACATACGCATGGTAGGGCTAAGACTCATATAGGCATTCACCAACGGGGGAATATTGTACCCCGCCTTACGGATTTCACAATTCAAAATCTTATAGTCTTCCTTAAAAGAGTCTTTACAGAATAGAGCATCCAATTCATTCTCGTCCGACTCCAGAAGCAACGGTTTCATCGGAGTAATCAGGTTGTCCTTATCCGCAAAATGTTTCCGAAGGAAATAAAGAATCTTATCACGGCTCTGACGATGATAGCTGGGATACATAGTCACCTTTCCGAAGAAATACTTCACATTGGGCATGACTACGGTCAGTGCGCCCAAACCATCCCACAGATTATCCAACGCAAACAGACCTTTACTGTCTGCACGCGTAGACTGATACTCCAACGTAACGAACGAACGTCCTAACTCGATGGTCGTAGGAAGATAGTCCTTCAAAAACTTATCCGAAAAGTTAAACATATGGGCAGTTGCCAGAATAGGGGCACCATGTTCATCAAAACGCACATCCGTACCTAAGATATAACGGTATCCACCCAAAATTTCTTCTGCTTCCGGATTCCAGACAATCAACTGCTTGTACGGGTTGTCCATGATGTCATATTCATCAATATCCATAGACTTGCCCGTTCCTCCTCCCGCAGCACGGAATGCAATCTCGCGCAAACGGCCGATCTCCTTCATTGTATTCGGAGAGTCTTGGGCAGTAATGATATATATCTGATTATGACTTCTATTGGTCATGCGCAGACGCTTTTCCTCAGTCAACTCCGCTTTCAACAGCTCCTTGCTTATCGGTGCAATAACATCTTCCATATTTTTCTGTTAGTAGTTCTTCATTAATATAAATACGGTCTCTCTACAATTTATATACAATATCCTTCACATATTGCGCCCATCCGGCCGGGCTTTTCGATTTGTCGAAAGTTTGCCAGGGGATAGGCTTCCCTATGGTGATGGTAAATGTTTTATGACGATTCTTCAGCATTTCATCTGCCAGGTAAAGCATGGCGATATTGAACTTGATACCCAATATCTTACAAAGATTGGCAAGATTATAAAAGAAGTTGGAATTCCGCCCCTCGAAGTGGATAGGAACGACATCACGGTGGGCTTCGACACTCTTCACGATAAAGGTCTTTTTCCAATCCAAGTCACGGATGACCCCATTCTGCCTACGCGAACAAAGCCCTGCTGGAAACATGATGAGCTGATTGTCCGAAGCAAATCCCGCCTCCACCATTCTGGGGAAGTCTTTGGCCTGCTTTCCCGTCTTGTTGATGGGGATGCAAAGCGGCGCCAGTCCGTGCAGGTTCATCAGCAGGTCGTTGACCATATATTTCACCTTGCCACCATAAAAGGAGCCCAGGACATAACCCAGTGCCACTCCGTCCTGCCCACCCAGGGGATGGTTGGACACAAAAGTATAAAGCCCTTCTTTAGGCAGATTTTCCTCCCCCTTTACCACAATATTGGCATCAAGGAACTCCAGACAAGCTTTCAGGAAATCTACACCGACTTTATCTTTCGACTCCCGCAAAAAGACATTCAATTCCTCTTGATGAACGATATGCTTCAAATAAGAAACCACGAACTTGGGGATATACTTAGACTGCTTCGGAGCCTTTTCCCGAAGTATCTTGTCTATGTCAATCAAAAATAAAGAGTCGTCAGCCATTCTTCTTTTGATGAAATGAATGCGCAAAATTAACTCATCTTTTTAATTAATCGCAAAAAAATGACAGAAAACTGCACCCGAAATCTATCAAATAGCACCTAAAAACTGTCAATTGATAGTTTTTCCCCTAAAGTGTGTTTGAAATCCGTCTGCCTGAAAGAGAAAACTTCCGTAAACTTGCAATATCAAGATTAACGAAAAAAAACATAGCACATATGAACAATATAACATTTAAAAAAGACCTGCTCGGAGTTCAAGACGATTTATTGCGTTTTGCATACAAACTTACTTCCGACCGTGAAGAAGCCAACGACCTCTTGCAGGAAACATCCCTGAAAGCTCTGGATAACGAAGAGAAGTATACGCCCGATACTAATTTCAAAGGATGGATATACACCATCATGCGCAATATCTTCATCAACAATTACCGCAAAGTGGTGCGTGACCAGACTTTCGTGGATACCACGGACAATCTCTATCACCTGAACCTGCCGCGCGACGCCGCTTTTGAAAGCACAGAAAGCGCATATGACCTGAAAGAGATGCACCGCATTGTCAACGCCCTTCCACGGGAGTACAAGATTCCCTTCTCCATGCATGTCTCCGGCTTCAAATACCGCGAAATTGCAGAGAAGCTAGGGTTGCCCTTAGGCACGGTAAAGAGCCGCATTTACTTCACCCGCCAAAAACTACAACAAGACTTGAAGGATTTTGTTTAAGAACTCAGCATATAAAACCAGTGATTTCCATAAATTAAGAAGAGTACAGATTTTAGTTGTATCAAAAGAGAGAAAGGCAGGCCGGGACAATCCCGCGTCTGCCTTTCATGGTCTCGCCCCTTGTATTTCGTACACAAACTCATTCAAGCCGTTACGCTTTGCGACAATATTATTTACAAAAATCAGGATAGCAATCTCTGGCTACATCCCACTTTTCCACCTATCCGAGGCACTGAAAGCTAACCAAAGCCACCCGAAAACTGCCAATTGTTAGATTTTACCCCAAAGAGAGTTTGATTTCCGTCTATCAAAAAGAGAAATCATCCGTAGCTTTGCATCATCAATAAAACGAACAATAATTTAAAAAACATCCATTATGAATAATAGAACATTTACCCAAGACCTACTCGGAGTTCAAAACGACTTATTACGCTTTGCATATAAATTAACCTCCGACCGCGAAGAGGCCAACGACCTGCTTCAAGAGACATCCCTGAAAGCTCTGGACAATGAAGAGAAGTACACACCTGATACCAACTTTAAAGGATGGATATATACCATCATGCGTAATATTTTCATCAACAATTACCGTAAAGTGGTACGTGACCAGACATTTGTAGATACCACAGACAATCTCTATCATCTGAACACGCCGCATGACCTCACACTCGACAGCACAGAAGGCGCCTACGACCTGAAGGAAATGCACCGCATTGTCAATGCCTTGCCACGTGAGTACAAGATACCTTTCTCCATGCATGTCTCCGGTTTCAAGTACCGTGAAATCGCAGAAAAGCTGAACCTCCCACTTGGAACAGTAAAGAGCCGCATCTTCTTTACCCGCCAGAAACTGCAACAGGAACTGAAAGATTTCAGATAAGAGAATACGGCAACCTAAGAATTGTTTATTAATTGGCCGGATAAAAAAGTAAATATGCTTATCTTTGGGCAATCATGGGACACAAACCAAGATACCTAAAGAAAAACCGAGTAATTAATAAACAACATGAAGAAACAGACAATCATTACAGCCTGCACATTTGCAGCAATGACAATGGCTACTCCTGCCATTTTTGCCGTACAGCCGGCCATGAGTAACCACGTATGCGCCTCCGACGCTATCAAGAAAGACAACCGACCGGTAGAATCAAAACGACTGTTCCGTTCCAAAGCCGTAGAAGAACAAATTCAACGGATACAGCAGCTGCTGAAAAATCAGAAGCTGTCATGGATGTTCACTAACTGCTTTCCCAACACGCTGGACACCACCGTCCATTTCCGCAAGGACAAGAAAGACGGGAAGCCCGACACATTTGTCTACACCGGAGATATCCATGCCATGTGGCTCCGCGACTCAGGTGCGCAGGTGTGGCCCTACGTACAGCTGGCCAATGAAGACAAGGAACTGAAGACGATGCTTGCAGGAGTCATCAACCGCCAATTCAAGCTGATTAATGTAGACCCGTTTGCCAACGCCTTCAACGACGGCCCCATCCCCGACGGACACTGGAAAACCGACCTTACCGACATGAACGACGAGGTGCACGAGCGTAAATGGGAAATCGATTCACTGTGTTATCCGCTACGCCTTGCCTACCATTACTGGAAAACGACCGGTGATACAAGCATCTTCGATGCCGAGTGGATAAAAGCAATCCAAAACATCCTGACCACCTTCCGCGACCAACAGCGCCGTGACGGACGCGGTTCCTACCATTTCCAGCGGGTAACTGAACGCGCACTGGACACGATGACCAACGACGGCTGGGGCAATCCGGTGAAACCGGTCGGACTGATTGCATCTTCTTTCCGCCCTTCCGATGACGCCACCACCTTCCAATTCCTGATACCCTCCAACTTCTTCGCCGTATCTTCGCTGCGTAAGGCAGCCGAGATTCTGACTGAAGTCAATAACCGCCCGGAGCTTGCAAAAGAATGTACCGACCTGGCCGGAGAAGTAGAAACCGCCCTACGAAAATACGCTACCTACAACCATCCCAAATACGGCACCATCTATGCCTTCGAGGTAGACGGTTTCGGCAACCACCTTCTGATGGACGACGCCAATGTACCGAGCCTTATCGCACTGCCCTATCTGGGCGATGTGGACATCAACGATCCTATTTACCAGAACACCCGTCGTTTCGTATGGAGCGAGGATAACCCATACTTCTTCAAAGGTACGGCAGGCGAAGGCATTGGAGGTCCGCACATCGGCTACGACATGATTTGGCCGATGAGCATCATGATGAAAGCCTTCACAAGCCAGAACGATGAAGAGATTAAAACTTGCGTGAAGATGTTGATGGATACAGAAGCCGGAACCGGCTTTATGCACGAGTCTTTCCACAAAGACAATCCCGCCAAGTTCACCCGCGCCTGGTTTGCATGGCAAAACACATTGTTTGGCGAACTCATTCTAAAACTGGTGAACGAGGGCAAGCTAGACTTGCTGAACAGCATACAGTAAAAAAACATTTATCCCCCCTGGATTCTGTGGATGAATGTAATAATCAACCACTCCAGGGGGAATATTATCACTCCTCCCTCCCATCATCTTCCGGTAAGTAGTAACGTTCACAAAATAGACGGGAAGTTAACAAAAAAAGTTTCAGAAGTTAATACTAAAACAAGAAAGAGTTAAGAAAGAGCTTTATCCCAAACTTTGGTTTTTCCAAACCAAGCCTGGGGATAGAGAAACCAAGTCTTGGTTTAGATATCCGCAAAGCTGGGAAAGAAGTTTCCCACCCAAGACACCATTCCACCAACAAGCGACTTTCAAACCAAAGACCGTCATCCTCAACCGAATCTTTTCAAAAGAGACTACACGAATCCCCCACCAGCAAAGCGTTTCAAAAGCAGCTTCATTATCAAATGAATAAGCTATCAACAAGGTGTTGAAAACTTCTTCCTAAGATTTTAGTTAAAAGATTGTGGGGAATTGTGGGGAAATGTGTATTTTTACCGTCGCTTATTATAATAAGGTGAGAAATGATACAATTTTTAGGTAATATCGAGGCTAAGGCGGATGCAAAAGGAAGAGTTTTCATCCCGGCCACCTTCCGGAAACAGCTGCAAGCCGCTTCTGAAGAAAGACTCGTGTTGCGTAAGGACGTGTATCAGGATTGCCTGGTGCTCTACCCGGAAAGTGTATGGTTTGCCACTCAAAACCAACTTCGCTGCCGACTGAATAAATGGAACGCCAAACAACAAATGATTTTCCGCCAGTTCGTAAGTGACGCGGAAGTCATGACCCCTGACGGGAACGGACGCATCCTGCTCCCAAAACGTTACCTGCAAATGGCGGGTATACAAAGTGATGTCCGCTTCATTGGTGTGGACAACACAATAGAAATCTGGGCTAAGGAACGTGCCGACCAACCATTCATGAACCCCGACGAGTTCAGCGAGGCTCTTGAAGAACTGCTGGGAGACGAAAATATTTGTTGTGACGAAAATAAGCTATAAACAACAGATGATGAAAGAAGAAACAACATATCACATCCCCGTATTGCTGATGCCGAGCGTAGATGCAATGAACATCCGTCCGGACGGCACGTATGTAGACGTAACGTTTGGTGGAGGAGGACATTCGCGCGAGATACTGTCCCGCCTGGAAGACGGCGGCCGGCTGCTGAGCTTCGACCAGGACGAGGATGCGGAACGCAACATTGTGAACAACCCGCATTTTACATTCGTACGCAGCAACTTCCGCTACCTGCACAACTTCCTACGCTATCACGGCATCGAAAAAGTGGATGCCATACTTGCCGACCTCGGCGTATCTTCCCATCACTTTGATGACAGCGAACGGGGATTCTCCTTCCGCTTCGACGGAGCACTGGATATGCGTATGAACAAGCGTGCCGGCCTGACCGCTGCCGACATCGTGAATACCTACGAAGAAGAAAAGCTGGCCGATATTTTTTATCTGTACGGCGAGCTGAAGAACAGCCGGAAACTGGCATCTGTCATCGTTAAGGCACGGGCTACGCAGAGAATTGCCACCATCGGCGATTTTTTGGAAATCGTCAAGCCACTCTTCGGCCGCGAACGCGAGAAGAAAGAACTGGCAAAAGTATTCCAGGCATTGCGCATTGAGGTAAACCAGGAAATGGAAGCACTGAAAGAAATGCTGTATGCGGCAACAGAAGCGCTAAAGCCGGGAGGCCGCCTGGTGGTGATAACCTATCACTCCCTGGAAGACCGTATGGTGAAGAATATCATGAAAACCGGCAACGTGGAAGGCAAGGCCGAAAAAGATTTTTTCGGGAACGTATTGACCCCGTTCCGGCTAGTCAACAACAAAGTGATTGTACCGGACGAGGAAGAGATAGAGCGCAATCCGCGTTCGCGCAGCGCCAAGCTGAGAATTGCAGAAAGAGTAATGAATGATTAGTGACTAGCAATGGAAAAGAAGCAAGAAGAAAAGAATACGGAAAAGGTGAAAAAACGCACCTCACTGAAGAACATCATCGGAGGCGACATTCTGGCCACAGACTTCTTCCGCCGCCAAGCCGGATTGTTGTTCCTTATCATGGTGCTTATCATTATTTACATCAACAACCGTTACGAATGCCAACTGCAACTGATAGAGATAGACAATCTTAAAAAAGAGCTGATAGACATCAAGTACGATGCCCTGACACGCAGTTCGGAATTGATGGAGCGGAGCCGCCAATCGCGCATCGAGGAATACATCGCCACCAAAGAAAGCGATTTGCAGACTTCCACTAATCCACCGTACTTACTAAAATAATGGAGAATTGAGGATTAAAGTAATTTCAATAGTACATCGTAAATCGTTAAATCGTAAATAACATTGGCTGTAAATAAAAAAAACATAATGACCCGTTACTTCTTCGTCGTCCTACTCATGGGGTTGGTGGGGATAGCTATTGTTGTGAAAGGCGCCATGATTATGTTTGCTGAGCGACAGTACTGGCACGATGTAGCCGACCGCTTCGTAAAAGAGAATGTAACGGTGAAGCCCAACCGGGGAAATATCCTGTCCTCGGATGGCAAACTGATGGCAAGTTCGCTGCCGGAATATAAAATATATATGGACTTCATGTCCGGCGAAAGGGACGAGAAGCGCCGCAAAAAGGACCAGCAGCGCAAGGATTCTATCTGGAAAGCCAATTTCGATTCTATCTGTATCGGGCTTCATCAGATTTTTCCAGACATCAGTGCCGCCACCTTCAAAAGCCATCTGCGCAAGGGGCGGGAGATGAAGAGCCGGAACTACAACATTCTTCCCAACCGCAACCGGCGCATCTCTTACATTCAGTATAAGGAAGCCAAACGGTTACCCGTATTCAAGATGAACAAATACCGAGGCGGTTTCCACGAACAGATATACAACCAGCGTAAAAAGCCGTTCGGTTCTTTGGCAGCCCAAACCCTGGGCCGTCTCTATGCCGATACAGCCATGGGAGCCCGTAACGGCATTGAACTGGCCTTCGACACCCTGCTGAAAGGACGAAACGGTATTACCCACCGTCAGAAGGTGATGAATAAATACCTGAATATCGTAGACCTTCCCCCGGTAGACGGTTGTGACATCATATCCACCCTCGACGTAGGCATGCAGGACATCTGCGAAAAAGCCTTGGTGGACAAGTTGAAGGAAATCAATGCCAACGTCGGGGTAGCCGTACTGATGGAAGTGGCTACCGGAGAAGTAAAGGCCATTGTCAACATGATGAAAGCCGGAGACGGCAATTACTACGAAATGAACAGTAATGCCATCAGCGATATGTTGGAACCGGGCTCCACCTTCAAGACAGCCTCCATTATGGTGGCACTGGAAGATGGCAAGATAACCCCGGATACCGAGGTAGACACGGGCAACGGTATTATGAATATGTACGGCAGTAAGATGAGGGACCACAACTGGCACCGGGGAGGTTACGGAAAGATAGATGTGACACGTATTCTGGAAGTTTCTTCCAATGTGGGTGTCTCCTACCTCATCGACAAGCACTACAAGGATAATCCGCAGAAGTTCGTGGACGGTTTGAAGCGCATGAGCATCGACCAGCCGCTTCATCTGCAAATACCCGGTGAAGGGAAACCCAACATCAAAGGGCCTAAAGAGCGTTATTTTGCCAAAACGACTTTGCCGTGGATGAGTATCGGTTACGAAACCCAGGTACCTCCCATAAACATACTGACCTTCTACAATGCCATAGCCAACAACGGAGTCATGGTACGCCCCAAATTTGTGAAAGCAGCGGTAAAGGACGGTGAGGTAGTGAAAGAATATCCTACGGAAGTAATCAATCCCAAGATATGCTCCGACCATACCCTGACACAAATCCGCGAAATCCTTCGGAAAGTGGTATCGCAAGGATTGGCAAAACCCGCCGGCAGCAAGCAGTTCTCTGTATCGGGCAAGACGGGTACGGCACAGATTTCACAAGGAGCCGCCGGATATAAGTCGGGACGGGTGAACTACCTTGTAAGTTTCTGCGGATATTTCCCCTCGGAAGCACCCAAATACAGTTGCATCGTTTCCATCCAGAAGCCTGGGTTACCAGCTTCAGGCGGTCTGATGGCAGGTAGTGTCTTCGGGAAAATAGCAGAAAGAGTTTATGCCAAAGACCTGCGTTTTGACATACGCAGTGCCATAGACAGTACCACCAATGTGATTCCTCCCGTGAAAGCCGGAGAGATGAACGAAGCACTCCTTGTACTGAATGATTTGAAAGTGCCCGTTCAGAAACAGTTCTCTGGACAAAAGAAAAAGGAACAGTGGGGACATACACAAGCTGCTCCGTCGGCAGTCATCCTGCAAGACCAGGAACCGGCCTCGGGCACCGTGCCCAGCGTGGTAGGTATGGGAGCGAAAGATGCTGTCTACCTTTTAGAGAGTAAAGGACTGAAAGTAAGGCTAAACGGCGTAGGACGGGTGAGGAACCAGTCCATAGCAAGCGGTAGCCGGATAGTGAAAGGACAAACCATAGCCCTGACACTACGTTAACATGAGAATAAACAAGATTTGGATATACACTATATATAATAAGGTATGAGATTAAGTGATTTGTTGCAAACAATACAGCCGGTCCGGATTACCGGAAGTACAAGCATGGAGATAACGGGGGTGAATATAGATTCCCGCCTGATAGGAACCGGACATCTGTTCATGGCCATGCGTGGTACGCAGACCGACGGGCATGCCTATATTCCGGCTGCCATCGATAAAGGGGCTGTTGCAGTATTGTGTGAAGAATTGCCGGAAGAGCTTAAGGCCGGCATCACCTACATTCAGGTGAAAGACAGTGAAGATGCCGTAGGGAAAGTGGCTACCACTTTCTATGGCGACCCTACATCCAAGATGGAACTCATCGGCGTGACCGGAACCAACGGAAAAACAACCGTTGCCACCTTATTATATAATACTTTCCGCTATTTCGGCTACAAGGTCGGACTGGTTTCCACTGTATGCAATTACATCGACGACCAGCCCGTACCGACCGAACACACCACCCCGGACCCGATAACCCTGAACCGCCTGCTCGGAGAAATGGCCGATTCCGGCTGCAAGTACGCCTTCATGGAAGTCAGTTCCCATTCCATTGCCCAAAAGCGCATCAGCGGTCTGAAGTTTGCCGGCGGTATTTTCACTAATCTGACCCGCGACCATCTGGATTATCATAAAACGGTGGAGAACTACCTCAAAGCCAAGAAAAAGTTCTTCGACGAACTGCCAAAAGGAGCTTTCAGCCTGACCAACCTGGATGACAAGAACGGACTTGTGATGACGCAGAATACCCGTTCGAAGGTATACACCTACTCTTTGCGTAGTCTTAGCGACTTCAAAGGCAAAGTCTTGGAGTCTCATTTCGAGGGAATGTTACTCGACTTCAACAATCACGAACTGGCAGTACGTTTCATCGGAAAGTTCAATGCCTACAACCTGCTGGCGGTATTCGGTACTGCCGTATTGCTTGGCAAGAAAGAAGAGGATGTACTGGTTGCCCTCAGCACGCTGCATCCGGTAACCGGCCGCTTCGATGCCATCCGTTCACCGAAAGGCTACACCGCCATTGTGGACTATGCGCATACTCCAGACGCCCTGGTCAATGTATTGAACGCCATTCACGGAGTGCTGGAAGGAAAAGGGAAAGTGATTACCGTTGTGGGCGCCGGCGGCAACCGCGACAAAGGCAAGCGTCCCATCATGGCCAAAGAATCCGCCCGCTTGAGCGACCGGGTCATCATCACCTCCGATAACCCGCGCTTTGAAGAGCCGCAGGACATCATCAACGACATGCTGGCGGGACTGGATAAAGACGACATGCAGAAAACCATCAGCATCACCGACCGCCGCGAAGCCATCAAGACAGCCTGCATGCTGGCACAGCCGGGAGACGTGATTCTCGTTGCAGGCAAGGGGCATGAGAATTATCAGGAGATTAAAGGCGTGAAACACCATTTTGACGACAAAGAGATATTAAATGAGATAATGTGCTGATATGCCAATGTGCTAATCGCCATGCGTCATGTAGGATATTCATTCCTTTACCAGCAGATATACCAGACTATCAACTAGCATATTAGCACATTAAACAATTAAATAATTAACATCATGTTATACTATTTATTTCAATGGTTAGACAAATATGACTTCCCCGGTGCGGGCATGTTTGGCTATACATCCTTCCGTTCGTTGATGGCAATCATTCTGGCATTGCTCATTTCGAGTATCTGGGGAGATAAGTTCATCAATCTACTGAAACGCAAGCAGATTACTGAAACGCAACGTGATGCCAGCATCGACCCGTTCGGCGTAAACAAGGTGGGAGTACCCAGCATGGGCGGTGTCATCATTATTTTTGCCATACTCATTCCTTGCCTACTACTGGGCAAATTGAGCAATATTTATATGATATTGATGCTGATTACCACAATCTGGCTGGGGTCGCTGGGCTTTGCCGACGACTACATCAAGATATTCAAGAAGGACAAGGAAGGCCTGCACGGTAAGTTCAAAATCATCGGTCAGATAGGCTTGGGACTTATCGTCGGACTGACTCTCTACCTCAGTCCGCAGGTGGTTATCCGCGAGAACATAGAAATAGAGAAACCGGACGGACAGATAGAAGTGGTGCATGCCGCCAAGGAAATCAAGGCAACACAGACCACCATCCCATTCTTCAAGAGCAACAACTTCGACTATGCCGACCTAGTGGGCTTCATGGGTGAACATGCCCAGACAGCAGGTTGGATACTGTTTGTGATTATCACGATTTTCGTAGTTACCGCCGTCAGCAACGGAGCCAACCTGAATGACGGAATGGACGGAATGGCGGCAGGGAACTCTGCCATTATCGGACTGACCTTGGGAATACTCGCCTACGTATCGAGCCACATTGAATATGCCGGCTACCTGAATATCATGTACATTCCCGGCTCGGAAGAACTGGTAATCTTTATCTGTGCCTTCATCGGTGCACTTATCGGCTTCTTGTGGTACAATGCCTATCCGGCCCAGGTATTCATGGGCGATACGGGCAGTCTGACCATTGGAGGAATCATCGCAGTATACGCCATCATTATTCACAAGGAACTGCTGATACCCATCCTTTGCGGTATCTTCCTGGTGGAGAACCTTTCGGTCATCCTGCAACGCCTCTACTACAAGGCAGGCAAGCGGAAAGGCGTGAAACAACGTCTCTTCAAAAGAACACCGATACACGACCACTTCCGCACTTCCATGAGCCTGATAGAGCCGGGATGCAGCGTAGTATTCACCAAACCGGACAAGCTGTTCCACGAATCCAAAATCACCATCCGCTTCTGGATTGTGACGATTGTATTGGCAGCGATAACGATTATAACATTAAAAATTAGATAACAAACAAATGAAGAACTAAGAATGAAGAATGAAGAATTTAGCTGTACATCATCTCGCTGCATAGCGATTCTTCATTCATCATTCTTAATTCTTAATTAAAAAAGTATGAGTAGAATTGTAGTATTAGGAGCTGGCGAAAGCGGCGCAGGCGCTGCCGTACTGGCCAAAGTGAAAGGATTCGACACGTTCGTCTCCGACATGTCCGCCATCAAAGACAAATACAAGGAACTGCTGGATAAATACGGCATTGCCTGGGAAGAGGGACACCACACAGAAGAGCTGATTCTGAATGCTGACGAAGTAGTGAAAAGCCCCGGTATTCCCAACGACGCTCCGCTCATTATGAAATTAAAGGAAAAAGGTACGCCCATCATCTCTGAGATAGAGTTTGCGGGACGGTACACTGACGCAAAGATGGTCTGTATCACCGGCTCGAACGGAAAGACTACAACCACCTCGCTCATTTATCACATCTTCAAGAGTGCAGGCCTGAACGTCGGCCTCGCCGGCAACATCGGCAACAGCCTGGCCTTGCAGGTAGCCACGGAGCAGCATGATTACTACGTCATTGAGCTGAGTTCCTTCCAGCTGGACAATATGTATAACTTCCGTGCCAACATTGCCGTACTGATGAACATCACACCAGACCACTTGGACCGTTACGACCACTGTATGCAGAAATATGTGGACGCCAAATTCCGCATCACCCAAAACCAGACATCGGAAGACGCTTTTATCTTCTGGAACGACGACCCCATCATCAAGCGCGAGCTGGACAAGCATGGCCTGCGCGCCCATCTCTACCCGTTCGCTGCCGTGAAGGAAGACGGGGCCATCGCATACGTGGAAGACGGTGAAGTGGAAATCAACGAACCGATAGCCTTCAATATGGAGCAAGAGGAGCTGGCGCTGCACGGCACACACAACCTATACAATTCGTTAGCCGCCGGCATCTCGGCCAATTTGGCCGGCATCCGGAAAGAATATATCCGCAAAGCCTTGTCCGACTTCAAGGGAGTGGAACACCGGTTGGAGAAAGTAGCCACCGTACGCGGCGTGAGCTTCATCAACGATTCCAAGGCTACGAACGTAAATTCCTGCTGGTATGCCCTACAAAGCATGACCGGCAAAACCGTACTTATCCTCGGCGGTAAAGACAAAGGAAACGATTACACGGAAATCGAAGACCTCGTACGCGAAAAGTGCTCTGCCCTGGTCTATTTGGGATTGCACAACGAAAAGCTGCACGCCTTCTTCGACTGTCTGGGACTGCCCGTAGCCGACGTGCAGACCGGCATGCAGGATGCCGTAGAAGCAGCCTTCAAGCTGGCAAAGAAAGGTGAAACCGTGTTGCTCAGTCCTTGCTGTGCCTCCTTCGACCTCTTCAAGAGCTATGAGGACCGCGGCGATCAGTTCAAAGCATGTGTCAGAGCACTATAAGATACAGATGCCGTAACAGTCCTATTACGAATTCCGTAACAAGAACGGCAACTTTTAATTCTTTAATTATTAATTTTTAATTTGCGAAGCATTGGATTTATTAAAGAGCATATTCAAAGGCGATAAAGTGATTTGGATTATTTTCCTTTTCCTTTGCCTCATCTCCATCACAGAGGTATTCAGTGCTGCCAGTACGCTGACCTACAAGAGTGGCGACCATTGGGGACCGATTACGCAACACAGCATCCTCCTGATGGTAGGCGCCGTCATTGTAGTACTGGTACACAACATCCCCTATAAATGGTTTCAGGTGTTCCCGGTATTCCTGCTTCCGATATCCATCGGACTGCTGGCTTTTGTGATGCTGATGGGATTCATTACCGGCGACCGCGTAAACGGCGCAGCCCGCTGGATGACCTTCATGGGCATTCAGTTCCAGCCGTCGGAAATAGCGAAGATGGCCGTCGTCATCGTTACCGCCTTTATCCTCTCGAAAGGGCAGGATGAAGACGGTGCAAGTCCGAAAGCCTTTAAGCGCATCATGATTATTACCTGCATTGTCTGTGGCCTTATCCTGCCGGAAAACTACTCGACGGGAATGCTGCTCTTCGGAACGGTCTACCTGATGATGTTCATCGGGCGGGTATCTGCCAGGAAACTGCTGATACTGGGAGGAGGGATTGTGGCATTCGTAACAGTCTTTGTCGCCTTCCTGCTGGCCACGCCAGACAAGACATTGGAAAATATACCGATGGGGCACCGCTTCACCACTGTAAAATCCCGTATTGCAGACTTTACCAACAAGGAGGAAGTTCCTGCCGCCAAATTCGACATCGACGGCGACGGGCAAGTGGCACATGCCCGTATTGCCGTAGCTACGAGCAACGTTGTAGGCAAGGGTCCGGGAAACTCCGTACAGCGTGATTTTCTGAGCCAGGCATTCTCCGATTTCATCTATGCCATCATCATCGAGGAACTGGGACTGGTAGGCGGAATAGTCGTTGTGTTCCTTTATGTCTGCCTATTGGTGCGAGTGGGCCGTATCGCCAAAAAATGCGACCGCACTTTCCCCGCTTTCCTCATTACCGGAATAGCCTTGCTGCTCGTCACGCAGGCGCTGTTCAACATGATGGTTGCCGTAGGTCTGGCACCCGTCACGGGACAACCGCTTCCACTCATCAGCAAGGGTGGTACATCCACTTTCATCAACTGTGCCTACATCGGCATGATACTGAGTGTCAGCCGCTATACAGCCAAGCTGGAGGAACAGCGGATGCATGATGCGCAAGTGCCGATGCTGATAGATGCCGGAAATGCCGAGAACCCGGAACAACCGGCCGATAGCGAAGCACAGACAGCCGCCGAGCCGACAGCAAAGGTACTGAACAGTGATGCGGAGTTTGAATAACAGCCTCTCCCCCAACCCCTCCCCCGTAGGGAGGGGAGAAAAGAATAATTGAGTAATGGAGAGCATGCCAATAATACAAAAATAAAAAAGAACAAGAATATGAGTAAAGAGGCGAACAACTATACAACCAAAAGTAACTCTACCCCTCTCCCTACGGGGAAGGGGGTGAGGCTTATCATCAGCGGCGGCGGTACCGGAGGACATATCTTTCCGGCCATCTCCATCGCTAACGCCATAAAAGAGTTGTGTCCCGACGCGGAGATTCTCTTCGTAGGTGCCGAAGGAAGAATGGAAATGCAGCGTGTTCCAGATGCCGGTTACCGGATTATAGGCTTACCCGTTGCCGGATTCGACCGTAAACATCTGTGGAAGAACTTCTCCGTACTGCTGAAACTGATACGAAGCCAGTGGAAAGCACGGAGCATCATCAAGGAGTTCCGCCCGCAAGTAGCCGTCGGTGTAGGTGGCTATGCCAGTGGTCCTACGCTGAAAATGGCGGGCATGATGGGTATTCCCACGCTGATACAAGAACAGAATTCCTACGCCGGTGTCACCAACAAGCTGCTGGCACAGAAGGCATGCAAGATTTGCGTGGCCTACGAAGGTATGGAAAAATTCTTCCCGGCAGAAAAGATAATCATGACAGGTAATCCGGTGCGCCAGAACCTGCTCGGACATTCTATCCTGCACGCAGACGCCGTAAAGTACTTCGGATTGAACCCGGAAAAGAAGACTATCCTCATTCTGGGCGGCAGCTTGGGAGCCCGCACCATCAACCAGACACTGACCGCCGGCCTGGATATCATTCGTACCCACCCCGACGTACAGTTTATCTGGCAGACTGGCAAGATATACATTGACCAAGTCAGAGAAGCCATTACAGCCACTACGGGAGAAGCCGTACGTAACCCGCATATCAGTGCCATTCCGAATCTGTATGTGACGGACTTCATTAAGGATATGGCAAACGCCTATGCCGCTGCCGATCTGGTGATTTCACGTGCCGGAGCCGGTTCCATCTCCGAGTTCTGCCTGCTGCACAAGCCGGTCATCCTGGTTCCCTCACCCAATGTGGCAGAGGACCACCAGACCAAGAATGCGCTGGCGCTGGTGGATAAGGGTGCAGCTATCTATGTGAAGGATGTGGAAGCGAAAGAGAAGCTGCTGCCGGTGGCGTTGGAGACAATCGCTAACCCCGAGAAGTTGCAAGACTTAAGCAAGAATATCGCCAAGCTGGCGTTGCCTGACTCGGCGACAATTATTGCGAAGGAGGTATTGAAGTTAATTAAGAAATAAATTAGGAGAGTATCTTAATGAAAGATATGAATATAGAAACAATCAAATCCGTTTACTTCATCGGCGCCGGCGGTATCGGCATGAGTGCGCTGATACGTTATTTCCTCTCTAAAGGAAAGAAAGTAGCGGGTTACGACCGTACGTCGAGCGAACTGACAGAACGTCTGATTACGGAAGGAGCACAGATACACTACGAAGAGGATATCGACCTTATTCCGGAGGAGTGTAAAGACAAGGCAAGCACGCTCGTGGTCTATACCCCCGCCGTGCCGCAAGGGCATGCAGAACTGACCTATTTCCGTGAAAACGGCTTCAACATACATAAGCGCTCCCAAGTATTGGGCATCATCACCCGCAGCAGTAAAGGCCTGTGCGTGGCAGGTACGCATGGCAAGACTACCACCAGCACCATGGCTGCCCACCTGCTGCACCAGTCACACGTGGGCTGCACCGCCTTCCTCGGAGGCATTTCGAAGAACTACGGTACGAATCTGCTGCTTTCCGCCACCAGCCCTTATACCGTTATCGAAGCGGATGAGTTCGACCGCTCCTTCCACTGGCTATCGCCCTGGATGAGTGTCATTACTGCCACCGACCCCGACCACCTGGATATATACGGCACCAAAGAAGCCTATCTCGAAAGCTTCCGCCACTACACCACGCTTATCCAGCCGGGCGGCGCCCTGATTCTGCACAAAGGACTGGAAATGCAAGCCGACGTACAACCGGGCGTCACCACCTATACCTACTCGCGCAACGAAGGCGACTTCCATGCCGAGAATATCCGCATCGGAAACGGTGAAATCTTCATCGACTTCGTGGCGCCTGACACCCGCATCAACGATATTCAGTTGGGGGTTCCCGTCAGTATCAACATCGAGAATGGTGTTGCCGCCATGGCACTCGCCCATCTCAGCGGTGCCACCGACGAAGAAATCAAGCAAGGCATGGCAAGCTTCCGCGGAGTGGACCGCCGCTTCGACTTCAAGCTGAAGAACGACCGGATTGTATTCCTCAGCGATTACGCCCACCACCCTGCCGAAATAGCCCAAAGCGTGAAGTCCGTCCGCGAGTTGTACCAAGACAAGAAGATAACCGTCATCTTCCAGCCCCACTTGTACACTCGTACTCGCGACTTCTATCGTGACTTTGCAGACAGCCTTTCCCTATCCGACGAGGTGATTCTGACAGAGATATACCCTGCCCGCGAGCAACCGATTCCCGGCGTGACGAGTCAGCTGATTTATGACAACCTCCGCCCCGGCATCGAGAAATGCATCTGTAGGAAAGAAGACGTCCTCAGCCTCCTCGCCCAAAAGCACACCGAAGTATTGGTAGTGCTGGGAGCCGGAGACCTGGACAACTATGCGCCCCAAATCACCCAACTATTATCAGAAAAATATCATGGTTAAAAGGATTCTACTTTCTATCGTTCTGTTGCTTGTCATTGCTTACCTGGTAGTGGCTGTCACAGCTTTCAACCGCAAGCCCACCTCGCAGGTGTGCCAAGACGTGGAACTGGTGATAAAAGACACGGTATATGCCGGCTTCATCACGAAGAAGGAAGTAGCTACCCTGCTGGAAAAGAAAGGTATCAGCCCCGTTGGGAAAGACCTGGAACGCGTGCGCACCAAGACCTTGGAGCGCGAACTTGCCAAGCATCCCCTCATCGACCAGGTGGAGTGCTACAAGACCCCGAGCGGCAAGCTCTGCATCGAAGTGACCCAGCGCATCCCCATCCTGCGCGTGATGAGCGCCAACGGCGAAAACTACTATCTGGACAACAAAGGTACCGTGATGCCCCCCGATGCAAAGTGCGTTGCACACCTCGCCGTTGTAACCGGAAATGTAGAAAAGTCGTTTGCCATGAGGGATTTATATAAGTTTGGTGTATTTTTGCAAAAGAATTCTTTTTGGAATGCACAGATAGAGCAAATTCACGTATTGCCCGGCAAGAACATCGAGTTAGTGCCCCGTGTCGGCGACCATCTTATCTATTTAGGCAAGATTGCCGGATTCGAGAAGAAGCTGAAACGTGTAAAGGCATTCTACGAAAGAGGATTGAACCAGGTGGGTTGGAACAAATACTCCCGTATCAGCGTTGAATTTGATAATCAAATCATCTGCACAAAGAGAGAGTAGAGAAAGGGATTTACTAATAGCCCTTCTTTATCAAAGCGCAGCAAATAGTAAATTGTAAATAGTAAAATAGTAAATAAATAGATATGGCAACAACAGATTTCATCGCCGCTATCGAGTTGAGTTCTTCCAAGATTTCCGGTATCGCAGGAAAGAAGAGCAGTGACGGAAGTATCCAGGTGTTGGCTTATGCACGCGAAGATGCATCCCCGTTTATACACAAAGGGGCCATCTACAACATTGACAAGGCCGCACAAGCGCTGACTTCCATCATCAACAAGCTGGAAGGCCAGTTGAACAACTCCATCGCCAAAGTATATGTAGGCATCGGCGGACAATCATTGCGCACGGTGAGGAATGCGGTAAGCCGTACGCTGGAGGAAGAGAGCATCATTTCGCAAGAACTGGTAGACGAGATTTGCGACGAGAACCGTGATGTACCCTTGGTAGACATGAGTGTGCTGGATGTAGCCCCGCAAGAATACAAGATAGACAACACGCTGCATGTGGAGCCCGTAGGAGTTGCCGGAAGATACATCACCGGGCAGTTCCTCAACATCGTGGCGCGTGCCTCGCTGAAGAAGAACCTCGAACACAGCTTCGAGCAAGCCAAAGTGGAAATTGCCGACGACCTGCTCGTGGCTCCCACTGCGTTGGCCAAAGCCGTGCTGACCGAAAACGAGATGCGTTCAGGCTGTGCACTGGTGGACTTCGGTGCCGACACCACCACCGTGCTGGTCTATAAGAACAATATCCTGCGCTACCTCAGCGTACTGCCGCTGGGTGGAAACAACATTACCCACGACATCACTTCCCTGCAAATGGAAGAGGAAGATGCCGAGAAGCTGAAACTGCAATACGGTGATGCCCTCTACGAGGAGGAAGAAGACGCCGAGACCCCTGCCGTATGCACGTCGGAAGACGGCCGTACCTTCGAACTGGCCCTGCTGAACAATATTATCGGAGCACGTGCAGAAGAAATTCTTGCCAACGTATGGAACCAGTTGCAACTTTCCGGCTACGAGGACAAACTTTTCTCCGGTGTTGTATTCACCGGTGGAGGAGCCAATCTGAAGAATCTTGAGAAAGCCTTCCATAGAGTGAGCAAGATTGAAAAGGTAAAGACCGCCAAGTTCGTACAGACCACCGTCCACACACGCAGCGACGAGCCCAAGAAGGACGGCATGCACAACACACTGCTGGGCCTGCTGGCTGCCGGCAACGAGAATTGCTGCCTGCAAGAGGTGAAGCCGGTGCAGCAGCCTGCCTCCAATGTTCCTCCCAAACCGGTCGACATATTCGTTGACGACGAAGCGCTGAAAGAGCAGGAAGCCGCCGCACGCGCCGCCAAGGCACAGCGCGAGAAGGAAGAGAAAGAACGCAAGGAGCGTGAGCGCAAAGAAAGGGAGCTGCGCGAAAAGGAAGAAAAGAAGAAGAAAAAGAAAGAAGGCCCCAGCTGGTTCGAAAAGACTTTCAACAAGCTTTCCAACGAAATCTTCTCGGACGACGATATGAAGTAATAATGTGATAATGTGCCAGAAAATTAAGTTATTATGGAAGATATAGTACAATTCGATTTCCCGACCGATTCACCGAAAATCATTAAAGTAATCGGTGTAGGTGGAGGTGGCGGCAATGCCGTGAACCATATGTACCGGGAAGGTATACACGACGTGACGTTCGTACTGTGCAACACAGACAACCAAGCGTTGAAGGACTCTCCCGTGCCCGTGAAGTTACAGCTTGGAAAAGAAGGCCTGGGAGCCGGAAACCGCCCTGCCCGTGCCCGCAAGGCAGCAGAAGAGAGCATCGAAGACATCAAGAATATGCTGAACGACGGCACCAAGATGGTATTCATCACTGCCGGAATGGGCGGTGGTACCGGTACGGGTGCCGCACCCATCATTGCACAAACCGCCAAGGAAATGGACATCCTGACCATCGGCATCGTCACCATCCCTTTCCGCTGGGAGGGCGACAAGAAGATAGACCAGGCACTGGATGGCGTAGAGGAAATCAGCAAGCACGTAGATGCCCTGCTGGTCATCAACAATGAAAAGCTGAGCGAGATATACAGCGAGCTATCCGTAGACGACGCGTTTGACAAGGCCGACGACACCCTTTCGGTAGCCGCCAAGAGTATTGCCGAAATCATCACCCTGCATGGAAAGGTGAACCTCGACTTCAACGACGTGAAAACAGTGCTGAAGGACGGCGGCGTAGCCATCATGAGTACCGGCTACGGCGAAGGTGACAACCGTGTCAGCGAAGCCATCAAGAACGCGCAGCACTCGCCGTTGCTGAACAACAACGACATCTTCAACTCCAAGAAAGTACTCCTCAACATCTCTTACAGTGCACAATACAAGCTGATGATGAGCGAGATGGACGAGGTGAAGGAGTTCATGAACCGTTTCAGCCGCGACTTCGAAACCAAATTCGGTATGGCCATTGACGACAAGCTGGAACAGAAAGTGAAAATCACCCTGCTTGCCACCGGTTTCGGTATCCAGGACATCCACATGAAGGAGATGGACGACCGCATCACCCAGCGCACCGCCGAAGAACAGCAACGCCTTGCCGAGCTGGAGGAGGAAGAGGAACAGAGACGCAACCGCCGCGAAGTGTACTATGGCAAGGATGCCAATGCCCGTTCCCAGCGCAGCCGCCGTCGCCATATCTATCTCTTCAATCCCGAAGACATGGACAACGCCGACATCATCAGCATGGTAGAGAATTCTCCGACCTATCTGCGTGACAAAAGCACGCTGAACAGCATCAAGATGAAGGCAGAGCAGGAAGGGCAGCTCGCCACCGAAGCCGCGCAAGAGGCAGAAGGCGGTGCAGGGGGAGTCATCACCTTCTGATTTTTCCGTTCCCGATAAGTAAAACCATCCTCCTCCCCTTCGGGGGAACAGGAGTAAACCTATAACAATATGGATTTATTTGAAAAAGTCAGCGAAGACATTAAAACAGCCATGAAAGCCAAAGACAAAGTGGCTCTCGAAACATTGAGAAACGTAAAGAAAGTATTCCTTGAAGCCAAAACCGCTCCCGGAGCCAACGATACCCTGAGCGATGCAGATGCTTTGAAGATTATCCAAAAACTGACCAAGCAAGGCAAAGACGCCGCTGAAATCTATGTACAGCAAGGTCGCCAGGACTTGGCAGACGATGAGCTGGCACAAGTAAAGGTGCTTGAAACCTATCTGCCCAAGCAGATGAGCGCCGAAGAACTGGAGGCAGCCTTGAAGGAAATCATAGCCGAAGTCGGCGCCACCAGCGGCAAGGACATGGGCAAGGTGATGGGTGTAGCCAGCAAGAAACTTGCCGGACTTGCCGAAGGCCGCGCCATCTCAGCCAAAGTAAAAGAGTTGCTGGGATAAAGAAATACACTTCCCCTATCATATAAGCCGTGCTTCAACAGAGGGACTCAGCGTCCAAAGTCTGTTGAACACGGCTTTTTACATACCAATCCATATCCTCCCCCACAAGAGATTATACGCTATCTATCAACGCATTATATTTACCGACCGTTTACCATAAGATGTAAAAGCCGTTACCTAATGATGTAACGACGGTTACCCTATATTGAAACGGTCGTTACCCTATATTGTAACGACCGTTACAGCTTATCGTAACGACCCTTACAGCAGTAAGTAAAACTCCCTACTCCTATAATAAAGGCAGCGCACACTTATTGGGCCGTTACATCGACGATAATCAATCAAAAAGCTCCTTCAATACCTCAAGTGATTTCAATACCGGGAAATCCGGCAGATGCAGACGATAATATTCATTCATAATGTTCAGGCAGCGGGTACGCTCCAACCGGTTCATGGTGAAAAGATGCATCGTTTCATAATTCATGCGCATCAGCTGTGTCAGGCGGGCCGCCTCCTCGGGAGCGATGTAATTGGAATGGAGCTGCGGACGCAAGGGAGTGAAACAAGCATTCTGCAAATCGAAGTAATCTCCGGCATGATAATCCTCCAGGTTGGGATACAAACCGAGAAAACGGGAAAGGCGCATCAGGAAGACCAGATGGAAATTGGCAAACCCCTCCCTGCATTCATCCAGCCAGATGACGGAATGATACAGATAAGCAAACAGCGGACGGTTCTCTGCCTCCTCCCGGACGGCGCGATAAAGGAATTCCGAAAGAAACAAAGCGATGGCAGATTTGTAGGGATCGTAGGGAAGCGTGGCGAAAGGATAAAGAGACTTCGCCTCCTTCACCTTATATATAGTGGCATTAGGACGGAAATCGGCTTCAAGTTCCACCAATGCCAGCGGCTGGAAGAGTACCGGCTTCACCGCCGCCTTGCGCGAACGGGGTATGGACACCATGAAGGAAGCCCTGCCAGCCACCTCCGTATAGATGTCTGCAATGAGAGATGTATCCTTATATTTCAAGGTATGCAGCACAATTCCCAGTGTTTTCTGTAACATTCCCGATTTCTTTATCTGGTTTCAATCTGATAACAAAGCTACAAAAAAAGCCCGAAAGAAGAGAAACAAAAGGAGAAGAATAAAAAAATAAGGTAAGGAGTGTAAAAAAATAAAAGCACATACCACACTGATTTTCAGCAGATAAAATTCCACCCTAAGACAAAAAGCAACAAAAAGCTATATTTTTTTCTTGCGAATGTTTTGGTAATTCAAAAATAGTTTCTACCTTTGCATCCGCAAACGAGAAATAAAGGCTCTTTGCAAGAGCGGAAACGCTCACCAAAGGATGGCCCGTTCGTCTATCGGTTAGGACGCAAGATTTTCATTCTTGAAAGGGGGGTTCGATTCCCCCACGGGCTACAAAATAAAAAAATAAACGAATTAAAAAAGATTAGTCGAGATGGCAAATCATAAATCATCACTGAAGAGAATCAGACAAGAAGAAACAAGAAGACTTCACAACAGATATTATGGCAAGACCATGAGAAACGCTGTTCGTAAGCTTCGTGCTACTACAGACAAAGCTGCAGCAACAGCGATGTATCCGGGTATCACAAAACTGTTGGATAAATTGGCTAAGACTAATGTAATCCACAAGAACAAGGCTAACAACCTGAAGTCAAAATTGGCTATCTATATCAACAAGCTGGTTTAAGTTGACTGTTACACAAAAGATATTACAAGGCTGGACTTTTTAGTCCGGCCTTTCTCATTTATACCTCTCTATTTACCTGCTTCCACACAAGTTTCTTTTCTGTGCTAAAAAGCTGTAAACTACCCGAATTTATCCGTTTGTTTAGCACCATATCCCGAGGATTTTCACTATATTTGCTCTGTTATTACAATAAGGAAAAAAGATTATGACTGAAGAACAGATTCACTCCAATAACGGGAGCTATTCTGCCGAAAACATCCAGGTACTGGAAGGTTTGGAAGCAGTGAGAAAGCGTCCCGCGATGTATATTGGCGACATTAGCAGCAAAGGACTTCACCACCTGGTGTACGAGGTTGTGGACAACTCCATCGACGAGGCACTTGCCGGCTATTGCGACCACATCGAAGTCACCATTAACGAGGACAACTCCATCACCGTACAAGACAACGGACGTGGTATCCCGGTAGACTATCACGAAAAGGAAAAGAAATCCGCACTGGAAGTTGTAATGACCGTACTGCATGCCGGAGGTAAGTTCGACAAAGGTTCCTATAAGGTATCGGGAGGTCTGCATGGTGTAGGTGTATCTTGCGTAAATGCCTTGTCTACACACATGACTACCCAGGTTTTCCGTAACGGAAAAATCTATCAGCAGGAATATTCCTGCGGACATCCGCTCTACTCCGTCAAAGAAGTGGGCACAACAGACATTACCGGTACACGCCAACAGTTCTGGCCGGACGGTACCATCTTTACGGAGACAGTCTACAACTATGATATTCTTGCCACTCGCATGCGCGAGCTGGCTTATCTGAACGCAGGCATCAAGATTTCACTGACCGACCTTCGCGTAAAGGACGAAGAGGGAAATGCCAAGAAGGAAATCTTCTACTCGGAAGAAGGCCTGAAGGAGTTTGTGCGCTACGTGGACTCCTCACGCGAGCACTTCATGAACGATGTAATCTACATCAACACCGAGAAGCAAGGCACACCGGTGGAAGTAGCCATCATGTACAACACTTCTTATAACGAAAATGTACACTCTTACGTAAACAACATCAATACCATTGAAGGGGGTACCCACTTGGCAGGTTTCCGCCGTGCACTGACCCGTACGTTGAAAAAATACGCCGAAGACAACAAGATGCTGGAGAAAGCCAAGGTAGAGATTGCAGGCGACGACTTCCGCGAAGGATTAACTGCCGTTATCTCCATCAAGGTGGCAGAGCCTCAGTTCGAAGGACAGACCAAGACAAAGCTGGGTAACAACGAAGTGATGGGTGCCGTAGACCAGGCTGTGGGCGAAGCCCTCACCTACTACTTGGAGGAACACCCGAAGGAAGCCAAGTTGATTGTAGACAAGGTGATTCTTGCCGCCCAGGCACGTATCGCCGCACGTAAGGCACGCGAATCCGTACAACGCAAATCGCCGATGTCCGGCGGTGGCATGCCCGGTAAGTTGGCCGACTGCTCCAGCAAGGACCCGGAAGAATGCGAATTGTTCCTCGTCGAGGGTGACTCGGCAGGCGGTTCAGCAAAGCAAGGCCGTAACCGTGCGTTCCAAGCTATCCTGCCGCTTCGCGGTAAGATTCTGAATGTGGAAAAGGCCATGTGGCACAAGGCATTCGAGAGCGACGAAGTAAACAATATCATCCAGGCGCTGGGCATCCGTTTCGGCGTGGACGGCGAAGACAGCAAAGAAGCGAACATTGACAAGCTGCGCTACAAGAAGATTATCATCATGACCGATGCCGACGTCGATGGTTCTCACATTGACACGCTGATTATGACGCTTTTCTTCCGCTACTTCCCGCAAGTTATCCAGCAGGGTTGCTTGTACATCGCCACTCCTCCCCTTTACCTTTGCACCAAAGGCAAGGCGAAAGAGTATTGCTGGACAGACCAGCAGCGCCAGAAGTTCATCGACACTTACGGCGGCGGTTCGGAAAACGCAGTACACACCCAACGCTACAAAGGTTTGGGTGAAATGAACCCGGAACAGTTGTGGGAAACCACCATGAATCCGGAAAACCGCATGCTGAAGCAGGTGCATCTTGAAAATGCAGCCGAAGCCGACTATATCTTCTCCATGCTGATGGGTGAAGACGTGGGCCCGCGCCGCGATTTCATCGAAAAGAATGCAACGTATGCAAATATTGACGCTTAATAAATAATAAATAACCAACCTCACATCTTACAACGAGGAAGCCCCGGACGGGCAGGATAATCCTGCTGACCGGGGCTTTTCCTTTATCCCTCTTCTCCTCCAAAGAAGAGGCCCGTCTCCGCACAGAAGAACTATAGGATTCCTTGTTTTTTCATCTCTTCCACTACCAATTCCAGCTCTGCATACCAGTCCTCACCAAACTTACGGATAAGCGGCTCTTTCAGAAACTTGTACACGGGCAGATTTTCCTTTTGCCCCAACAGTATAGCGGCTTTGCAGACATCCCAACGATGATAGTTCACTGCCTTATAGAGTCCGTAGTTCCCCACCCTTATCGGATAGAGATGACAGGATATGGGTTTGTAGAAGTTGGTCCTACCCTCACGGTAAGCCTTTTCGATGGCGCAATAACAACAGCCTTTATCATCATAGCAGGTAAAGACGCAATCCTTGTTGTTCACAATAGAAGTCACCAGGTCACCTTCACAATCGGTATAGACCACACCTTGCTCCTCTATCACGGTGCGAGCTTCGGGAGAAAGCTCGTCCCAAATCAGCGGAAGCACCTCTTCCAGTTTCTCCACCTCGTCCAGCTCTACGGGAGCACCGGCATCGCCCTCAATGCAACAAATCCCCTGGCAGGCACCCAAGTCACACAAGAACTTCTCGCGCAAGACATCGAAAGAAACCACAACATCACCAATCTGTATCATAATCGTTCTATTGAAAAAAGACGCGGATTATCCGGATTGCACAGACTCAACTTTAAGAGCATCCGTGGAATCCGTATAATCCGCGTCTAAATATTGTTACGGCTTTGACGCCTTACTTAATCAAATCCTTACCAGTCATTTCGGCCGGCTGCTCCATACCCAAGATATGCAGGATAGAAGGAGCTACGTCAGCCAATACACCGTTCTCAACCTTGGCGTCCTTGTTTGCAGTAACGTAAACGAAAGGAACGGGGTTCAGAGAGTGGGCAGTATTCGGAGTACCATCCTCATTCAGAGCATGGTCGGCATTACCGTGGTCGGCGATGATGATTACTTCATAATCGTTTGCCTTGGCAGCCTCAACGGTGTCTTTCACACATTCGTCGATGGCTTTCACTGCCTTCTCGATAGCTTCGTAGATACCGGTATGTCCCACCATATCACCATTGGCGTAGTTCACCACGATGAAATCGAACTTCTGGGTCTTGATAGCTTCAACCAACTTGTCCTTCACCTCGTACGCACTCATTTCAGGCTTCAAGTCGTAAGTGGCAACCTTCGGAGAAGGAACCAGGATGCGCTCTTCAGCATCGTAGGGAGTCTCGCGGCCACCGTTGAAGAAGAAAGTCACGTGTGCATACTTCTCTGTTTCGGCAATGTGCAGCTGGGTCTTGCCATTGGCAGCAAGATATTCGCCCAATGTGTTCTGTACATTCTCCTTATCAAAAAGGATATGTACACCCTTGAAGCTGGCGTCATACGGAGTCATGCAGTAGAACTGCAGGCCCGGAATGGTTTGCATGCCTTGTTCGGGCATATCTTGCTGGGTGAGGACAACGGTCAATTCCTTGGCACGGTCGTTACGGTAGTTGAAGAAGATTACAACATCACCTTCCTTGATGGTACCGTCGAAGCCACCGTTCACAATCGGCTTGATGAATTCATCCGTAACGCCTTCGTCGTAGGACTCCTGCATAGCCTGGACCATATCCGTAGCGACCTTTCCTTCACCGTTTACCAATAAGTCGTAAGCAACCTTCACACGCTCCCAACGTTTGTCACGGTCCATGGCATAGAAACGTCCCACGATGGAAGCAATCTTGCCGGCAGACTTCTCACAATGGGCAGTCAGCTGCTCAATGAAGCCTTTACCGCTCTTCGGGTCGGTATCACGACCGTCCATAAAGCAGTGGATGAAGGTATTCTCGATGCCGTATTCCTTGGAAATATCGCAGAGTTTGAACAAATGGTCAAAAGAGCTGTGCACGCCACCGTTGCTGGTCAGTCCCATAAAGTGGATATTCTTGCCGTTTTCCTTTGCATATGAGAAAGCAGAAACAATTTCCTTGTTCTTCAGGATGCTGCCATCGGCACAAGCACGGTTAATCTTCACCAAATCCTGGTAAACGATGCGTCCGGCACCGATATTGAGGTGACCTACTTCAGAGTTACCCATCTGTCCGTCGGGCAAACCAACGTTTTCACCGCTTGCCTGAAGCTCGGAATGCGGATAAGCTGCCAACAGACTGTCCCAATACGGAGTAGGTGTATTGAAAATCACATCATCTTTACCTTGATCGCCGATGCCCCAGCCATCAAGAATCATTAAAAGGGCTTTCTTACTCATAATATTAATCGAATTTAATTGTATAATCTTTTTGTATGATACAAACGTTCTTTATAGTAGGAACCTGTTTTTGCGCTGCAAAGGTACAAAAAACAGCTGTTAAAGCGTACTGTTTCAAATGATTTATGTACTTTTGCCACGCTTAAAAAATAAAAAACAAGAAATATGGACGATTCAAACCCACGAACGTGCAATAGTATTCACCAATAAAACGAACGGAGACGTTGACTGCAATGCCTCTGTTCCAAGCTGAAAGGAGGCAAACAATGAGAAAGTATCTCTACAGTGAAAACGGCTTCACTGAAAAGGCCGAATGGCAACCCAACTGCTGGGTCAACGTAGAATGCCCGGACAACGATGATTTCAAATTCCTTACCGAAGAGCTGAAAGTTCCCGAATCATTCTTGGAAGACATAGCCGACGTGGACGAGCGCCCGCGTACGGAAACAGAAGACAACTGGCTGCTGACCATCCTCCGCATCCCGATGCAGAGCAACCAACGCGGCGTGCCGTTCATCACCGTGCCCATCGGCATTATCACCAATGACGGAATCATCGTTTCTGTCTGCTATCACCACACGGAGCTGATACCGGACTTCATCCAGCACACACGCCGGAAGAACATAGTCGTCAACAATAAACTGGATTTGATTCTGCGAATCATCTACTCTTCCGCCGTCTGGTTCCTGAAGTATCTGAAACAGATAAACAACGACGTGGCCACCGCCGAAAAAGAGCTGGAGAAAAGCATCCGCAACGAAGACCTCCTGCAACTGATGAAGCTGCAGAAGACGCTGGTCTACTTCAACACTTCCATCCGTGGCAATGAAGTGATGATAGGACGGCTGAAAAACATCTTTCAGGACACCAATTATCTGGATTTGGAATTATTGGAAGACGTGGTCATCGAGTTGAAGCAGGCATACAATACCGTGAACATCTACAGTGATATTCTGACGGGAACCATGGACGCCTTCGCCTCCATCATCTCCAACAATGTGAATGCCATCATGAAACGTATGACAAGCCTCAGCATTACACTGATGATTCCCACGTTGATAGCCAGTTTCTACGGCATGAATGTGGACATCCACCTGGAGAGTTTTCCGCACGCGTTTATTTTCATCATACTTTTGTCGGCAATATTATCAGCAGTGACATTCGTATGGTTCAGAAGGATTAAGTGGTTCTAAACAGCATCATTGTCCGAAGTTCAGCGACAACTGCCCATCCCCCAAAAGATTGAACGTCAAGCGATGATAGGGTGTAGTGCCCCGCTCGGCAATGGCGGCACGATGTTTTCTGGTGGGATACCCCTTGTTATGATTCCAGTCATAATACGGATATTCCTCGTGAAGGCGGTTCATGTAGTCATCACGATAGGTCTTTGCCAAGATGGAGGCGGCAGCGATGGAAAGGTACTTCCCGTCTCCTTTGACTACGGTAGTATGCGGCAAGTCCCGATATTTTTTAAAGCGGTTGCCGTCTATCAGCAGATGTTGCGGACGGACATTCAGTTGGTCAACAGCACGGTGCATGGCAAGAAAGGAGGCATTGAGAATATTGATTTTGTCAATTTCTTCGGGAGAGACGACGCCCACCGCCCATGCCAGAGCCTCTTTTTCAATCACTTCACGCAAGGTATAGCGTTGCTTTTCCGTCAGCTGCTTGGAGTCGTTCAAAAGTTCATTCTTAAAGTCCGTTGGCAGAATAACAGCAGCGGCATAGACCGCACCGGCCAGACAGCCGCGACCGGCCTCATCGCATCCTGCCTCTATCAAATCTTTATTCAAATAAGGTAATAACATATATATCGCTATCTTTGAGGCACAAAGATAAATCTTTTTGGAGGGAAACCGGACTTCTAAGAAGAATTAATTAAATTTGCAGAAACAAGACGATGCCATGAAGAAAAACCTATGTCTACTACTCGTATGTCTTCTGTCAGCAGCTGCCCCACTGCAAGCTCAAGACATGCAGCAAGCACAGAAATTGATTGACCAAGCACAGAAATACCTGTACAACAACCCCAAACAAGCTTCCTACTATGCAGCTCAGGCTTCTGCCTTGTTTCCCGAAGATGAGCCCAGTGAGGTCCGCGCACAAGCTATGATTCTCTACTGTCAAGCCGAACAATTGTTGGGGAACTTCGACCTAAGTATCAAGAATCTTTATGACACCCAAAAATATATCCATCCCACCAACAAAAAACAAATGGCACAACTCTGCTCCTTGATGGGGCGTGTATACAGCAAACTAGGCGATTACAACAAAGCCATTGAACTGAACGACAAAGCAACCTCCATCTTCAAATCCATCGGCGATTCCACCTCTGTGGCCGGATGCTATAACGAACGTGGAGTAATGCACCACTTCATGAGTGAATTTACCGTTGCCGAGCGTTTCTTCCAGCGTGCGCTGGCCATCAACCGTGCCCAACGAAACCTGAAAGAGATTGCAACCAACCTGAACAACCTCTGTCTGTACCGGGGAAATACGGAAGAGAAACTTTCTTTCATCCAGGAAGCCATCACCATCAACAAGAATCTGGACGCCCAATGGTCTCTTGGCGAAAACTATAACAACATGGGGAAACAGTATTACTATGACAAGCAATACTCCAAAGCCTTGGAAGCCTTGCATAAAGCCTACGAGTATGCCCACAACATCGGAGCCCGCGAACTGATTTGCGACAATTACGAATATTCGTCCATGGTATATGCAGCTATAGGTGACTATGCCCAAGCCTATAAATACCTGGAGAAAATGCAGCACCTGAGCAAAGAGCTACAAAGCAGTAACAAGCTGCGTAACATTGAGCAGGAAATCTCCTATAAAAGATATCAAGACCAGAAGCATGCCACTGAAATGCAGGAACAAATCTATGAAATAGAACTGCTGAAACGCAATCTATGGCTCTTGGGCAGCATACTTATTCTCGGTTTGGCTGTCAGTATCTTCTTATATAAATGGTATAAACGTAGAAAAGACCTGCAACTGATTGAAACCCGCTATCAGCTGGAACTCTCCGAACGCGAAGTATCCGAACTGAAACTACAACAGCAAGAAATGGAACTGAAAAACGTGCAGAGTGCTTTGGATGACAGCCGCCAGGAGGTTACCAGCTTTGCCGTGTTCCTAAGAAGCCGCAATGAGCTACTCGACAAGATACGTGGAATGATTAAAGAGGGTTATAAAATGGATAACCAAACACTCATTCCCCACCTGAAGAAAGTGAATGCCTTCATCAGCCAATATCAAAGCGGAGATAAGACAAACAGTAGCTTATTGCTGAATATAGAAGAAAAGAACAAGGAATTCCTGGACCGGCTCGCACTAAAGCATCCTAATCTGACGCAAGGTGAAAAATACCTAGCAACTCTATTACGCGTCAATCTGTCAACCAAAGAAATCTCCATGATAACCGGTACCATTCCCAAAACAATCAATATGAACCGGTATCGTTTACGCAAATCTTTGAACTTATCCACAGAAGAAGACTTGGTTGAATACCTTCAGAGTTTCTAAAAACGAAGCCAAAGAGAAAAGCTCTCTTGTAGATAGATCATATTAGAATATAATACTATTATTCAACGATTTAGCAATCGGATTGTAGATTAAATAACAGTACTTTCAACCCCCTTTGTAGATATTTTATAGATAAAGGTCATAGCCAACCTTTTAATTATATCGCTTCCTTTGCCCTTGTGAAAAACAAAGTATTAACCTTAAAAAACTTTATCACACATGGGTAAAATTAAACAGTATTTCTCAATGCAAAGAGTATTACTACTTGCCTTACTCTTTGTATGTCTAGCGCCGCTAAGTGCATTAGCGCAAACCATCCAGCTAACCGGTACCGTAACCGATACCAAAGGAGAATCTCTTATCGGTGCCAGTGTCCTGGAAAAAGGAACCAGTAATGGTTGCATCACCGACGTTGACGGCAACTTTACGTTGACAGTCTCTCCCAAAGCAACTATGGTAATCTCTTATGTGGGTTATGTAACCCAGGAAATTCCCCTCAACGGGCAGAAGAACATCAAAATAGCATTGAAAGATGATTCTGAAATGCTGGATGAAGTCGTAGTCGTAGGTTACGGTACGATGAAGAAGAGTGATATGACCGGTGCCATTTCTTCGGTGAAAGCGGAAGATTTGATGAAGCGTGCCACTACCAGCGCAACCGAAGCACTGCAAGGTAAAATTGCCGGTGTAAGCGTTTTGAAATCGGGAGGTAATGCAGGTGCAAGCATTTCTGTAAAAATCCGTGGTATCAAGACTATGGGTGACAATGAGCCGCTTTACATCATCGACGGGTATCCTGGTGACATCAACACCATCAATCCGCAGGATATCGAATCCATGGAAATCCTGAAAGATGGTGCCGCCGCTGCCATTTACGGTTCTGTGGCCGCCAATGGTGTAGTCATCGTTTCTACCAAGAACGGAAAGGAAGGAGAGCTGAAAGTTTCCTTTAATACGTATATGACGGTCAACTCGGTAGCCAAGAAGTTCGACATGCTCAATGCAGACGGCTACTTGAAAGTGCACAACATGATGTACGAGAATGCAGGAACAAACAAGCCCGCTTATCTTACGTACAAGAATGGACAGAACCCTACCGGTGCCGATACAAACTGGCAGGATGAAATGCTCCGTACCGGTATCGCACAGAACTATTATGTAAACCTCATCGGAGGTTCTGAAGTTGCCAAATATTCACTTTCTTATGGGCATGCCGACGAGAAGGGTATCTTTAAGGGTAACTCTTACATCCAGGATAATGCCCGCCTGAAACTGAATGCGCACAAATATATCTTTGATTTCGATGCGAGCTTGAACTTCAAGGTCACACAAAGCAAACAGCCCCAGTATTCCTTGAAAGAAATGTACTCCATTTCGCCACTGGTGCCCGTTTACGACGAAAACCAGACATACGGATACGGTCTGACCGACATGTCGGTAGACGGTACCAAGATGGAATTCCCAACCAACCGTAATGTCATGGCAGACGACCATTACAAAGACAGAAAATATACGGGCTACGACATTACCGGCAATATCGGTCTGACCATGAAGCTCGCCCCGTGGCTTACATTCAAAACAAGCTATACGTACGACGGTTACTACTACAACGACCGTTATCATCGTGCCAAATACGAAGCCAATGCACAAGAGCCGAGCCTCTATCCTTATAACTACGAGTACAACTCATACTATCGTAAGCAAACATTCGAGAATGTATTGACCTTCATGAAAGACTTCGGCAAGCACTCCGTTACTGCCATGGTAGGTAACTCCATCATTTCCGCCCATCAGGATAAAAGTTCTGTCAGCGTGGAAGGCAAGAAAACCGAATATGATGTAGTAGGCGGCAGTCTGAGTTCCAGCGAGGTTCCCGGCGGATTCTTCGACCCGACATCTCCCACAATCGATGCAGGTATCGGCGGTACATTTGCCGGCACAGGTACTTTCTACGATTACAACCGCGCTTCTTTCTTCGGACGCTTCAACTATTCATACGCCAGCCGTTACTTGCTGCAAGTGACTGTACGTTCCGACGGCTCTTCCAAGTTCGGTAAAAACAACCGTTGGGGTACCTTCCCTTCCGTAGCAGTGGGATGGAGAATCAGCGAGGAAGATTTCTTCCCCAAAAACACCCCTATCAGCAACTTGAAGTTCCGCGCCAGCTGGGGACGCCTGGGTAGCGAGAGTGCACTGGGCTACTATTATGCGCCAACAATGAGTAACAGCAACACCCAATGGATGAGCTACATACAAGGTGGTAATCCTTGGGCCGGCATGTCCAACCTCTATCTGGTAAACGACGATTTGCGTTGGGAAACTACCGATACCAAAAACATCGGTTTCGACTTCGGTCTTTTCAACAATAAGTTGAGCGGTAGCCTTAACTACTATTACAACACAACGGAAGACTTACTGATTGAAAAAGTCATGCCGCCTTCTGCAGGTATCTACAATCCTACTGTCAACGTAGGAAAGATGGTAAACAAAGGTTTCGAGCTTGAATTGAACTATGGAGACAACATCAACGGTTTCGACTATAATATCGGTTTCAACCTTTCTACCATCCACAACGAAATGTTGAAGGCAGACCCGAACCAGGTACTTTATGGTTCTGCCTGGAAGGGTGACGGCCACTTCGTAACCCAAACACTGAAAGGTTATCCGGTAGCCAGCTTCTGGCTGTATCAGACTGACGGCATATTCCAGACTGATGCAGAAGCTGCTGCTTACGTAAACAGTGCAGGCGAACGTCTCCAGCCGAGTGCCAAAGCCGGTGATATCCGCTTCAAGGATGTAGACGGCAATGGAAGCATCGACTCCGGCGACAAGGTATATTCCGGTTCCGGTATTCCCAAGGTGGAAGCCAACTTGTCATTCAGCGGTTCCTATAAGAACTTTGACCTTTCCTTCCAGTTTGGCAGTGCATGGGGGCACAAACTCTACAACGTAAACCGTCTGTATTATGAAGGAATGGACGCCGGTAGAAACTACTTCACAAGCACCATGAATGCATGGACACCGCAAAACGCAGGAACAAGTATGCCAAGAGCTGTACTGGGTGACCCGAATGAAAATACCCGTGAATCCGATCGCTTCCTCGAAAACGGTAACTTCGTCCGCCTTCGCCAGTTGCAGTTAGGATACAGCTTGTCCAGAGCTTTAGCTAAGAAAATGTATCTTGAAAAATGCCGCCTCTATGTCAGTGGAGAGAATCTCTTTACCATCACTAAATATTCCGGTATCGACCCTGAATTCTCTTCAAGCATTCTGGACACTGGTGTAGACTCCTTTGTATACCCGTTCACCCGCTCATTTGTAGTAGGTCTGCAAGTTACATTCTAATCACCATTAAAAACAAGAAGACAATGAAAAAAATTATATATATAGCCTCTTTCTTATGCGCCGCCTTACTGGCAGGATGCGATGATTTCCTGACGACAGAGTCTCCCGACTTTTCTACAGACAAATACTGGAGAGATAAAGCCGATGTAGAGGCAGGTCTATCAGCGGTATATGGCCAGCTGGATAACCGCACCGGCTCTTACACGGTTGCAGAAGTCAAGTTTGTTGTGGAAACCTTCCGTAGCGATGAGATGGTAAAAGGCCAGGACGTCAACAACTATCCGGAATGGGCTGCATTGTACGGATTCACCTACAACAATGAGAACTCCAGCATCAAAGAATACTGGATGAACAATTACAATGGCATCAACTACGCCAACAACGTATTATACGGTATTGACAAAGTACAGACCAGCGGTGAGAAGATGAGTGCCGATGACGAGAACCATCTTACGGGCGAAGCTCTGTTCCTGCGTGCCTACTATCATTTCAAACTGATTATGAGCTGGGAGAAAATCATTATCCGCAATGAATATCTGACCGGAGAATCCCAGACTCACAAAGCATTGTCTACCAGAACGGAAGCATGGGACTTTATCTGTACTGAACTGGACAAAGCAGGCAGCATGCTGCCACAAGACCGCCCTTCTTCCGAAGCGGGACGTGTAACCAAAGGAGCAGCCTACTCTTACCTGGGATGGGCTTACTTGACCCGTGCTTATGAAGAAAGTGACAAAAAGGCCGAATACCTGGGGCTGGCAGAAGCCGCTTTCAACAAAGTGACCGGCTACGAACTGGAGTCCGACTACGGAAGCATGTTCGACGGAACCAACAAAAATTGCAAAGAGTCCATTCTGGAACTTCAGTTTACCAACAGTACGGCCGACGGTACTTTCCACAAGCACGTACTCCACTTCTGGGTGGCTCCGGGCAGCATGTCCGGTTGGGACGAAATCCGTGTCAGCGACATGATGTACAACGAATTTCTGAAAGAAGGACGCATTGCCGAAGGTAACATGTACGATGCCCGTGCCTATGGTTCCATGATGTTTGATGATCCGTATTACTACGAAGGCGGGCACATCCTGGGGTACAATTACGATGACATCTATGATGAGAATTCCGCCACCCGATATAATTACCGTAAATACATGCCTTCAACTTGGAGCGACTACGCACAAAACTACGTAGGTACCAACATGCCACTGATGCGTTATGCCAATGTATTGCTGATGAAGGCTGAAGTCTACAATGAACAAGGTCATCCAGAAAAAGCCATTCCATTGATTAACGAAGTACGTAGCGTGCACGGCAAGCTGCCTGCCATGACCGGAAGTGACCAAGCTGCTGTTAAAGCGCAAATTGAGCATGAACGTCTGGTGGAATTCACACTGGAAAACTCACGCTTCTACGACCTCCGTCGTTGGGGCAAACTGGACGAAGCCATGAAGGCTGACGGCAGAACCGGATTCAGTGCATCTACCCACTCCTTCCTGCCCATTCCTCTGATGGAGATTCAGACCAACAATGAAATAAACGAATAATCCTTTTCTCCAAATAGTATATCGAGGCGGCATTCGCCCCGGCAATGCCGCCTCGTTTACTTTGAAAGCTTTATCTTTGCACCTGCAAAAATAGACCATACTATCTTTGCCACTAAAAAACGACATAGATATGTTTACAATCATCGGACTAATGCTCACGGGAATGCTGTTGGGCTATCTCTTACGGAAACGGGACTTAAAGAAAATCCACCAAATCATCACCCTGCTCATCTGGCTGCTGCTGTTTATCCTCGGCATCGAGGTCGGAAGCAACGAGCAAATCATCAAGGGGCTCCATACCATAGGTCTTGAAGCTGTGATACTCACCCTGGGAGGGACCTTGGGAAGTGTTATCGCTGCTTGGGCACTCTGGAGAGCCTTGTATAAAAGGAAAGGAGGCAGGGCATGAAAGGAAGTCTTATCATTGTGGGCTTTTTTGTATTGGGTACGATTTGTGGTGTGTGCCATCTGCTGCCTTTTGATATTGCAGAAACCAATATCAGCTACTACGCGCTTTGCGCGCTGATGTTCAGTGTAGGGTTGAGCGTAGGCAACGACCCGCAGACCCTGAAGAACTTCCGTTCACTCAATCCGCGACTGGTATTCCTGCCCATCATGACGATACTGGGAACACTGGCTGGTTCGGCAGCCGTCAGTCTGATTCTGACACACCGTTCTATAACGGACTGTCTGGCCGTAGGCTCGGGATTCGGCTATTACTCGCTCTCCAGCATCTTCATTACCGAATACAAGGGAGCCGAGCTGGGCACCATCGCCCTGCTTGCCAATATCAGCCGGGAGATTCTGACACTGCTAGCCGCCCCGTTGCTGGTACGATGGTTCGGAAACCTTGCCCCCATCTCTGCCGGAGGAGCCACGACGATGGACACCACACTACCCATCATCACACGGACAGCCGGACAGCAGTTTGTAGTGGTTTCCATCTTCCACGGGTTTGTGGTCGATTTCAGCGTTCCGTTCCTGGTGACATTGTTCTGCTCGATATAGGGCTTTTACCCTCTTTTGACAGACACCGGTCTCTGACAAGAGCCATTTTTATATCACTAAATCCTATTAATAATGAAAACCAAACTTTATACCTTTCTCCTTTCTTCGCTGCTTTGCACCGATGCCCTGGCCGACAACGAGCCGTGGCAGAACCCGCAAGTCAACGAAATGAACAGAGAGCCGATGCACGCCCACTTCACTCCATTCACGAATGAAGCCAACGCACTGAAACAACGTGCCTTGCCTGCCGACGTACGGTTCGACGTAAATCCTGCAACAGAACGCCGCATCACGCTGGACGGCACCTGGAAATTCCTTTTCTCAAAGAACAATGACCTCTGCCCCAAAGACTTCCACAAGCCCGGATTCAGTACCCGCAAGTGGAGCAAAATAGAAGTTCCTGGAAGCTGGGAGCTGCAAGGGTTCGATGCGCCCATCTATACAGATACCCGTTATCCGTTCCCACCCAATCCGCCCTACGTGCCTGCCGACTACAACCCCGTAGGCGCTTATATCCGCGAATTCACCGTCCCGGCAGGTTGGGAAGGCATGGACGTTTTCCTCGATTTCGAAGGAGTGGAGTCTGCCTACTATGTATGGGTAAACGGCGAATTGGCGGGTTATGCTGAGGACAGCCGCCTGCCGTCGCACTTCAACATCACCAAGCTGCTGAAGAAGGGCAACAACAGACTAGCTGTAAAAGTATTCCGTTATAGCGACGGTTCCTACCTGGAAGGCCAGGACTACTGGAAATACAGCGGCATCGAACGGAGTGTTTATCTCTACGCCCGCCCCCAGAGCCGCGTCAAGGACTTCCGGATGACAGCGGAACTGATAAACAACTACAAGGATGGCGAACTAAAGCTGGATGTATTCCTCCATCAGCCTAAAGCCGGAGAAACGGTGGAAGTGAAGGTAATGGACAGGGACAAGGTTATCTATGACCGGAAAAAGTCCATAACCTCTGCCACAGACACTTTGTTTACCCAGCAGCAAGTGTTCACGAATGCACGAGCCTGGAATGCCGAAACACCGAACACCTACACGCTGGTAGTCAGCACCTTTGATGCACAAGGGAAACCGCAGGAATCCTTTACGCACCTTTTTGGCTTCCGTACCGTGGAAATGATGAACGGCATGCAGATGATTAACGGCCAGGCCGTCCTCTTCAAGGGGGTGAACCGTCACGAGCACGACCCGCACAAGGGACGTACCATCACCGTGGGGTCCATGATACACGACATCCAGCTGATGAAGCAGTTCAACCTGAACGGTGTACGCAACTGCCACTACCCGAACAACTATGCGTGGTACGAGCTTTGCACAGAATTCGGACTTTATATGGTAGACGAAGCCAACATCGAGAGCCATGGCATGATGTTCCACAAGGATGAGACCCTTGCCAACTATCCCGACTGGGAGGTGCCTTTCATGCAGCGGATGAGCCGTATGATTGCACGCGACCGCAACTACTCTGCCATCGTGACTTGGTCCATGGGCAACGAGTCGGGCTACGGCAAGCACTTCGAAACTCTGTATGACTATACCAAGAAGATAGACCCCACCCGTCCCGTACAATATGAAGGGGGTGGCTACAACTCCAAGAGCGACATCTATTGCCCCATGTACGCACGCATCTGGAGGTTGCGCCAACACGTGAACCAGCGTGATGCCCGCCCCATGATTCTCTGCGAATATGCCCATGCCATGGGTAACAGTGTAGGTAACTTCCAGGACTACTGGGACTTGATTTACAAGTACGACCAGCTGCAAGGCGGTTTCATTTGGGACTGGGTGGACCAGACGTTTGCCATCAAGGACGAGAACCAGCGCGACATCTGGGCTTTTGGCGGCGACATGGGATTTGTAGGTGTCGTCAACGACTCCAACTTCTGTGCCAACGGCCTGGTTGCTGCCGACCGCACCCCGCACCCGCACATCTACGAAGTGAAGAAGGTATTGCAATACATCCACTTCGAACCGCTTGCCTTCACCCCGAACAAGATAAAGGTCACCAACTGGCACGATTTCATCGGATTGGAAGGATATACCCTCCGCTGGGCAGTGGAATGCGACGGCAAGACCGTTCAGAACGGTGAGATGGATTTCCCCAAGATTGCTCCCAAAAACTCTGCCAACATAGAATTGCCACTGAAAGCGCTGCCTGCCGACGGCAAGGAGTATTTCCTCACACTTCGTGCATTCACCAAGCACGAAGCGCCATTAGTACCGAAAGGACACGAGGTTGCCATCGAACAATGGGAACTGCCTTCCGTCCCGTCAGCCAAAACCGTTCAGCCGGTGGAGGGAACGTTGACCGTAAACCGCAACAACGAAGCATTGACCGTGAAAGGCAATAACTTCCAGGTAGCTTTCTCTACCCGAAACGGTGAAATGACAGAGCTGAACTACAACGGAAAGAATCTGATTAAGGAAGGGCTGCAACCCAACTTCTGGCGCCCGTTGACCGATAATGATATTCCAAATGGGCACCTGATACGCTGCGGCACCTGGAGAAACGCCGGACGCGATGCCAAACTGCAGAACATCGAAGTTGCAGAAGCCGGACAAACGGCTACTGTCACTGCGACCTACCGCATGGAAGAACAAGATGCTGATTTGCAGACTCTCTACACAATCACTCCCGACGGCAAGGTTCAGGTAACCATGCACTTCACCCCCGGCAAGAAGCCATTGAGCGAGATGCCTCGTCTGGGCATGCGCATGATACTCCCTGCCGAATATGAAATGATGACCTGGTTGGGCCGTGGTCCGCAAGAGACGTACGCCGACCGCAAGACGGGAGCATTGATAGGCCTCTACAACGCCACGGTGTGGGAACAATTCCATCCGTATGTACGTGCCCAAGAGACGGCCAATCATTGTGACGTACGCTGGGTGGCCCTGCGCAATGCTGCCGGTGAAGGTATGCTGGTAGTGGGCGAGGAACCGTTGAGCGTAAGCGCCTGGAACTTCCCGATGGAGGACATTGAATACCGTCCCTCACAGATGGAGCGCCGCCACGGTGGAAGCATCCAGAAGAAAGATATGATATGGCTCAACATCGACCACAAGCAGATGGGCGTAGGCGGTGACAATACCTGGGGAGCACAAGTTCATCCCGAGTACACCATCACTCCGCACGAATGGAAATACAGCTTCACGCTCGCCCCTCTCGCACCGGAGGATGATGCAGCGGAACAAGCGCACAAATAACCGTTAAATACCTCATTCATATGAAATACAAATTTATACGCATACTCTGCTTCACATTGTTGGCCGCAGGCATCGCAGCCTGCACCCCCGGCATGAAAAGCACTACGGAGAAACGGTATGCCTTCGCCGACATACTGGACATCTCCTACACTCCCGACACCCTGCACCGCTGCTATGGTTGGTTCACCGACGCCGGCTCGTGGATGGGCTTCACGCTGCCCGAACGGCAACAATGGGTCAACGGCTTCTGCGGCCCCTTCAGCCTCGATATGTTCCGCCGCCAGTGGATGGCACAGTCAGCCGCCGTCGTAAGCTTTGCCAAAGATACACAAGAGATTTTTGTTCCGGATTCCACTTGCTATTACCCCGGCGAGCTCTATATGTCGGCACATTCCACCCACGGGAGCATCACGCAACGGCTCAACTTCACAAGTGCCTCGACCGCCTTGCTGCGCATCGAAGCCGACACGGCTGAAGACCTGCTGCTCTCCGGTAGCCAATGGGGCAAAGACATCACCGTCAGCGTAGAACAGAACTCCGTCATCGCCCGTCATCCCAGTGGCGAAACCGTAACCGTGACCTTCACTCCTAATGTAGAGCTGGCCAAGACCGACAATAACTATACAGCCCTCGTCCGCTCTCCGCGCTACCCTGTCAACGTAGCCATCTCTTTCTTCACTTCCGAAAAAGAGATGACTGCCAACCTGCAAAACCTGCCGAGCCTGCTCAACAATCCCGCCCCCGCCCTGCAAGCCAATGCCGAACGTTGGGAAGGTTACCTCACCAAGATACTGCGCAAGGACATGAAGCCCGAATATGACCGTATCGCCGTGAAAGCCGTCACCACGCTCATCTCCAATTGGCGGACACACCGCGGTGGATTGCTTCACGAAGGTATCATCCCGAGCCATGCCGTAGGCTATTTCGTCGGCTTTTGGGCATGGGATAGCTGGCGCTTCAGTGCCGGAACCGCCAAATTCGACCCCGAACTGGCCAAGAACAACATCCGAGCCATGTTCGACTACCAGCAACCGGACGGCATGATTATCGACTGTATCTACACCGACCCCTCCGAGAACAATGCCCGTGACAGCAAGCCTCCCTTGGTATGCTGGGCTGTCGATGAAATATTTACCCATACGGGTGACACCGCCTTCGTTGCCGAGATGTATCCGCAACTGCTCTCCTATTATAGATGGTGGTACGAGAAGCGCGACCACAACCGCAATGGCATGTGCGAGTACGGTGCTACCGACGGAACACTGGAAGCTGCCGCCTGGGAAAGCGGCATGGACAACGCCATCCGTTTTGACGGCGCCGTGATGCTGAAAAACGAAGGCTACGAGGATGCCTGGAGTATGGATCAGGAGAGTGTGGACTTGAACGCTTATCTGGCACTGGAATGCAAACTGCTGAAGAAATTCTCCAGCCTGCTGAAGATACCTTTCGACGCACCGGACTACAGTAGCCAGGTAGCCGACTATTTCTTTGACAAGAACATCAACTTCTTCTGCGATCGCCGCCTGAAGGACGGTTCATTCATCGAAGAGCCGGGCTGCGAAGCCTACACTCCGTTGTGGACCCGGATTGCCACACAAGCGCAAGTGGACAGCATGCTGCCCATGCTTCAAGATACGGCAAAGTTCTCCACGTATATCCCCTTCCCGACCATTGCCGCCGACAATCCCAAATACAATCCGCGCGGCTACTGGCGTGGCCCCATCTGGCTGGACCAAACCTACTTTGCCATCCGCGGACTGCGCAACTACGGCTACAACCGGCTGGCAGATGAATATACGCTGCAAGTCTTCGACCGCCTGAGTGGGCTGAAAGAGGGTGCTCCCATCCACGAGAACTACGGAACCCATACCGGCGAACGCCTGAAAGCTCCCCATTTCAGCTGGAGCTCCTCACATCTGTTGATGATGTACGACGATTACGGTAAGTAAACCGGGATTCCATATATGTCATAACTCACCACAGATTACACAGATTCACGCAGATTTTTTTAGTTTATTGATATCTGACATATTTATCTGTGTGAATCTGTGTAATCTGTGGTGAGTTATGACACTTTCATGAAGAACAAAAGCGATATGATTATTATCGGTAAACCTGCACCGGAAGCTCTCCACGCAAAGCTCCCAGCGCATTCATTACCAATGCTTCCAATTCGTCTTCTCCGGGATAGACGTGGACGGGAGCAAGGAAAGACACGCGCTCCTGCAACCGCGAAGTGATGTACTCGGAATGTGCCATACCTCCCGTAAGCAGAATGGCGTCCACCTTGCCATAAAGCACAACAGCAGCACCGCCTATCTCCTTGGCAATGCGGTAAATCATGGCATCAAGCACCAAAGCGGCATGGGTGTCTCCCTCAGCGATGCGCCTCTCTATGGCGGGAATGTCGGTAGTACCCAAATGGGCGGCAAGTCCCGCCTTGCCGGAAATACGTTTCTTCAGTTCTTCGGTAGTGTAACGCCCCGAGTGACAAAGGTCTATCAGTTGCCCGGCGGGCAGGGTACCTGCACGTTCGGGCGAAAAAGGACCGAAACCGTCGAGGGCATTGGGCACGTCCACCGCACGGCCGTGGCGGTGGACTCCTACGGAAACGCCTCCACCCAAGTGACAGACAATCAGATTGAGGTCTTCGTAATGCACGGGAGCTTCGGGCTGCAGGGCACTACGCTCGGCAGCATAGCGCCGGGCGATGGCTCGCTGGTTCAAGGCGTGCCAGATGGTGATGCTGGGCATCAGAGGCGAACCGGTGATGCGTGCCACATCGTCCAGTTCGTCCACCACGCCGGGATCGGCTATGAAAGAGGGGCAGCCGGGCAGCATGGCGGCAAGTTCGTGGGCTATCAGACAACCTAAGTTGCAGGCGTGGGTACGCATGGCGTGGAGCATATCGTCCAACATGGCATCGTTCACGGCATACACACCGCCAGGAATGGGTTTCAACAATCCCCCACGGCCGACGATGGCATCGAACTTAAAGGGAATGTCATTGGCCTCCAGCGCTTCCAGCACCAAGTGCTTGCGGAATTCGAACTGGTCGATGATGCGGGGAAATTGGGAAAGCTCCTCCACCGAATGCCGGATGTTGAGTACCAGACGGGGAGTTTCATCCTCATAGACAGCAATTTTTGTCGAGGTGGAACCGGGATTTACTGCCAGTATTTTCATTGATTACGATTTACAAATTACGAACTACAAATTACTAATTACAATCAAGGTTCTTTCACCCCGCTGGTCAGGCAAGCCATGGCAATGCTGTAATATTTGGACAAACCGGAATCGCTACGCGACGGTAATACCACCGGACATGAGGGTCCTTGCAGCAACCCGGCCATATCGGCATGAGAAAACAGAGATACAGCCTTATAAAAAGCATTGCCCGATTCGATGTTTGGGAATATCAACACATCCGCCTCCCCGTCAATCGGTGATACAATGCCTTTGATGTTACCGCTCGTCTTCTCACAAGAGGTCTTCACATCCAGCGGGCCGTCGATGATGACATTGCCGAACTCTCCGGCTTCCGCCAGTTCTACAATATTCACATAGTCCAATGAATGGGGGAATTTGGCGCTAACCTTCTCCGTGCAATGAATCAGCGCGATGCGTGGCTGCTCTATCCCGAAATGGCGGCAAGTATGGATGGCATACCAAATCATTTCAATGCGCTGTTGCAGTGTCGGGCGGGGAATGACCGCAGCATCGGAGAAAAAGAGCAGTTTATCGTAAGTAGGTATCTGCATCACGGCCAGATGGGTCAGAATCTTTCCTTTAGGCAACAAACCATGTTCCTTGTCCAGAATGGCACGTAGCAAATTGTCGGTATTGATGATGCCTTTCATCAGGATGTCCGCTCCACCCTCGCGTACGATACGCACCGCCTCACGTGCAGCCTCATCGGAATCTTCTATATGCAAGGTACTGACATATTGAGGATATTTCTTCAAAGTGGGATATTTTTCCAATATGGCAGAATCGCCAATCATCAGAAATTCCGCAATCCCCTCCTCCAAGGCACGGGATATGGCATATTCTGTATTAGGGTCATTGGCACAGACTACCGCAATACGTTTCCTCTTATTCAAGGTTTTCAGGTGGGCTGTTAACTGGGCAAAGTTCCGTATCGGTTCCATAACGTTAGATTTTTAGCAAATATCTAAAAAAATGTCGAGAAATACAGCATTTGCCCCGTTGAAATTTTATATGTTTAATATCATTTTGATATGTTCACCACAGATTACACAGATTGACACGGATTTGAACAGAATTTGAATTACTCTGTTGATTATATATCATATATAACCTCCCTCTCTTCTGTTAAAAATCCGTGTTAATCTGTGATATCTGTGGTGAATTGTGTACTTTTGCCCAAAATAGATTGATAATATATATGGGTAGTCTTATTTTCCCTCCGTATCTGCAGGAAGGTGACCGTGTCATTGTTCTCTCCCCTTCCAGCAAGATTGACAAATCTTTCCTGAAAGGCGCCTACAAACGTTTGAAGTCCTGGGGGCTGGAAGTCGTATTCGCAAAGCACGCGGGGAGTTCCAACGGAACGTATGCAGGAAATATCCGGCAACGCCTCGAGGACCTGCAGGAAGCCATGGACGATGAAGAAGCCAAAGTCATATTCTGTAGTCGGGGCGGTTACGGAGCCGTGCATCTGATAGGCAAACTGGATTTTACCAAGTTCAGGCAGCATCCCAAATGGCTCATCGGATTCAGTGACATCACCGCCCTCCATAATCTGTTCCAGCAGAATGGCTTCGCGTCGTTGCACGCCCCCATGGCGCGCCATCTCACAGTAGAACCGGAAGACGACTTCTGCACACAAGCACTGAAGGATATACTATTCGGGCAGGCATTGGGAGGAACCGAAGCATTCAGTTATGTCTGCCCGGGGCACAAACTAAATCATAAGGGAGAGGGAAAAGGCGTGTTGCGCGGCGGCAATTTGTCTGTGTTCTACGGGCTGCGTGGTACTCCTTACGATATTCCCGCCGAAGGCACCATCCTCTTCATCGAAGATGTGGGAGAACGCCCACATGCGGTGGAACGCATGATGTACAATCTCAAACTGGGAGGTGTCCTCGACAAGCTTTCCGGCCTCATCATCGGACAATTCACCGAATACGAGGAGAACAAGTCCCTGGGAAAAGACCTATATGGCGCATTGGCCGATTTGGTGAAGGAATACGATTACCCGATATGTTTCGATTTTCCCGTCGGACATGTCAGCATGAACGTACCGTTGATAAACGGTGCTGCGGTAACATTGGAAGTTGGAAAGAAAGAAGTGAAACTAAGTTTTAATACAGAAAGAGAATGAAACGGAATTATACATTCATCCCGTTGCTGCTGTTGCTGATTGTAGCGATAGTGGCATGCAGCAACAACAGCAGCAAGTCTGCAGCCGATAATGACAGTGAGGGCGATGCGACCAAAGCGACTGTCCAAGTACCCCAGTTCAGTGCAGACAGTGCATACCAATACATACAGACCCAAGCGGATTTTGGTCCGCGCGTGCCCAACACCGCCGCCCACAAAGCCTGCGGAGAATTCCTTGCCAAGAAGCTGGAGGAATTCGGCGCCAAGGTATACAACCAGCATGCCGACCTGGTGGCTTACGACAACACCATCCTGAAAGCGCGCAACGTTATCGGCGCCTATAATCCGGAAAGCAAAAGGCGTGTACTGCTCTGTGCCCATTGGGACAGTCGTCCTTATGCCGACCAGGATGCCGACAAGACGAAGCATCACAGCCCCATCCTGGGTGTGAACGATGGAGCCAGCGGTGTGGGCGTATTGCTCGAAGTGGCCCGCCAACTACAGCAGCAGGCTCCAGCCATAGGCATCGACATCATCTTCTTTGACGCCGAAGACTATGGCATCCCCTACTTCTATCAAGGTGCATACAAGAACGACACTTGGTGCCTGGGCTCGCAATATTGGGGACGAGTACCCCATGTAGACGGCTATAATGCCCGCTACGGCATCCTGCTCGACATGGTGGGTGGAAAGAACGCCACCTTCTACAAGGAACAGTTCTCTCAAAGAACCGCCGGTAAGTACGTGAACAAGATATGGAACACAGCCCACCGCCTGGGCTTCGGCAACTTCTTCCCCAAAGAAAAAGGCACCGAAGTGACAGACGACCATATGTATGTATACAACCTGCGGCAGATTCCCTGCGTAGACATCATCAACTATGACCCGAACTGCGACACCGGCTTCGGTGACTTCTGGCACACGATAGACGACACCATGGACATCATCGACAAGGGCACTCTCAACGCAGTGGGACAGACCTTGCTCGAAGTCATCTACAATGAGAAATAGACAATCAAATAGTAAATCGTAAATAGTAAATTCCATGATAAGTATCAACGAAGTACAAGATGAAGTAATTGCCGAATTCAATGATTTCGACGATTGGATGGACCGGTACCAACTTCTTATTGATTTAGGAAACGAGCAGGAACCGCTCGACGAAAAATACAAGACGGAACAAAACCTGATTGAAGGTTGCCAGAGCCGCGTATGGCTGCAGGCAGACGAAGTGGACGGAAAAATTATTTTCCAGGCCGAAAGCGACGCACTGATTGTGAAAGGAATCATTTCACTGCTTATCAAAGTACTCTCCGGGCACACACCGGATGAGATACTGAACGCCGACCTCTATTTCATTGATAAAATAGGACTGAAGGAACACTTGTCGCCCACCCGTAGCAACGGACTGCTGTCTATGGTAAAGCAGATGCGAATGTATGCGCTGGCCTTCAAAGCGAAAGGCATCTAAAGGTTACGACCGACAATATATAAGCTAATAATCAGCAGATTATATTTACCGGATGTTTACCCTATAATGTAAAAGCCGTTACTCCAGAATGTAACGGCTTTTACATTATGAAGCAACGACGTTTACCATAGTATGTAAAGGCGTTTACTGTAGTATGTAAAGGTGTTTACTGTAGTACGTAAACGGAGTTTCTTAAGGCGGTAAGCATTTCAACCTCTACTTGCGCCTTCTTCTCCCTATTTATCCCTCCTTAAACTCCAGTATATCCCCCGGCTGGCAATCAAGTTCCTTACAGATTGCTTCCAGTGTAGAGAAACGGATGGCCTTAGCCTTTCCGGTTTTGAGAATAGAGAGATTGGCAGGCGTAATATCAATCTTCTCCGCCAGTTCGCCCAAAGATATCTTTCTTCGGGCCATCATTATGTCAAGGTTTACTATAATCATATAATTGTGTTCTATTTATCAATTATTCTTTTCCCACTCACACCACCAGTCAGTGTACCGTTTCGTCAACCGGTAATAACCATATATGCACAGATACATCCACGGCATTACAATATAGACTTTCCACTTCCCGTCAAAGGCCGGAAACAAGAGGAGAAAATAGACAATACTTGCCAACAATAAAACCGCCACAAGTCCGACAACGAAATACAGACCATATTTCACACTTTTCTTCATATCGCGCTCTTCACTTTTATTTAAATCGTCAACTCTTGTTCCTCACGCATACGAACTCCCATCTTAAAAAGATAGCCCATAAAGATGATGAAAACTCCCAATAACACGAATATCCGATAAGAAGTATCAGTCGGTACTCCTTCGGGAGTAAACCAGGAGAGAGTTACCTGAAAAAGCCCATTCAATGCTATCAGCACCCCAATGGTTTGTATCAAAGATGAATTCTGATAAACAAACACTTCCTCTTTCTTCACATTGCGGAGAATGAGAAAAATACACAAGCCACATATTGTCATCACCAGCATTGTTACTGATTCGGGTAATATGTGCCAGATAAAATTAGCAGTATCATCCTTTCCCAACTCATAGCACAATGTCAGATTACGAACAATGCCGCCACCAATACATAGTCCACAGAAATAAAACAGCACATTCATAATAAGCGCTATCCGTCTCTTTGGTTCCTTTGGTTCCTTTTGTTTCATAAGTGTCATAAGTGTCATAATCCCTCCTCTCACTTTTAAATAGTCAAGTCCTGTTCTTCCTTTATCTTCACCCCGGCGGCAAATATCTCGGTGAAAAGAATTATAATAACCAGGGATGTGAAATCCGTATCATGCGATGCAACCACTTCATAGCCCAGCAGAGCCACTTGCTTCACTGCTTCAAGATGATTCAGCCAATCGTGCAAAGTCATCAAGCCGTACAATGCAGCAAACGAATAAGTAAAGAAACGCAACCGGGCTACATTATCCGAAGTAAACACTTCCCGCTTTGAGATGGATACCAGCAAACGTATCAGACAATAGATTCCTACAAAGAAAGGAATGATGGCAAACATGGCAAAGAAGTTCACTATGGAACTCCAGACAGTGGGGACAATCACAGTGCCTATTCTCTTTACCTGATAAGGTACTGACTTATCGGCAAAACGATTCGTCAAGGAATCGACTGCTGTCGTTTCCAAAGGTCTTACATCCACATATACCTTATCAAATAAACCGGAATACTCCGGCTGTGGAGTTCCCGAATGCACATTTACACTATTGTAACCCTCAAGAAAACTATTCTTCATATCCACCCAGCCCGCTATCATCGCATAGGTAAACTCTGCAACAATGACCAATATAGCCAGGATACCCAATATACTTATCTTTTTCATAATCCTCCCCCCACATTAAACCGTTAAATCCTGCTCTTCCTTTATCTTCACGCCGATGGCGAATATCTCGGTGAACAATGCCAACAGCATATAATTGAACCAAGCATACTTGAAAGAATAAGGCAACACCTCGTATCCCTCCAGCTGCACTTGAGAAGCCAAGTCATGATAGATGCCCCATTGCTGCAACTCGAATAAAAGACTCACCGAAATCAGCGCATAGACAAAGATGCGCATCCGACGCACATTCTTGTGCACAAACACCTCGCCTTTCGTGGCAGTAAGCACCAGCCGCGCCACACTATAGAACCCGTAAAGCGCAAACAGTCCCGCAGGAAACAGCAAGAACGATACCCACCGCCACTTCGTACTACGGAAACCTTGCACCGATACCTCACTTGTATTGCAATACATGGGCGTATCCTGTGCCGCACTAATCAAAGTATCAGCAGGCAGCGTATCATCTGCCCGCACCAAAAGTGACACAGAGGGTAAGGCATGAAAATCCTTCTGGTCGCCCGCCTCATTCCAGCCGTCCATAAATCCACTAAACATATCCGTTACAACACTACCAATAAACACTACCAAAGCCAGGAAGGCACATACTCTGATTTTATTCATATCTCTGTCCGTTCTTCTTATTATTAAATCGTCAAATCCTGCTCTTCCTTCATTTTCAATCCAATGGCAAACACTTCACCTACAATCAGCGAACAAAGCCCAAGTACCAGCGTGGTAGTGCTCACCAATTCTGAGAGGCTCAGCTCGTAACCATGCAGCGAGAATACGGTATCGATACCTATAAAATCAAGATATGATGACGCAAAGGTACAGCAGAAGCTGACAACCAGTGCCATTCCCAATCGACGCAGCCGACGTACATTCCGCCAGTTGAAGATGTCGGACTTGTTGATAGAGATTATCAAGCGGATAAACAATACTACCGCCCAAAGGGAAAAGCCCAAATGCAGATATATCAGCAAATACTTTGCCACCACTTTCCCGACAGAATCATGAGAATCTACGCTGACCATCAACGAAGAGTAGGCTGCAGGCACATAACTCCTGCTTTTCTCATTGTAGACGGAATCCCTGAAGAAATCAAACGACTCCATGGAAGAAGGTATCAGGTTGACAACCTTTAGGTTCATCAGTTCCTTGTAGGCAGCAATGTCACTCCCTTTCTTTCCCAGCTCCAGTCCGGTCTGCGCCCCCATCTTGGCTCCCAGAAAGATATAGTACCCCTGCTCCAATACCGAGTAACTCAGTACAAGCATTACCACCAGGCAGAGAATGTTCAATCTTCTTTTCATAATTCAGTTGTTGTATTAGTATCAGATATATTATATTTATTCAGTTGTTTCAAGGAGAGTAGAAGCAACAATATGAAAACCACTGCCCAAACCAGTACATACGGGTTACTCAGCAGATGTGTCACATCCTCCATTTCAGGATGTTTCAGGCTCAGATAGACAGACAAGCCGTTATTCATGATATGTATCAGAATACATGCCATAAGACTCCGTGTCTTATAATAAAGCCAGGCAAGCAAGAAACCGATGAGGCAAGCACCTATTATCTGAACCGGATTCAGATGAAAGATACCAAATATCAACCCGGAAAACAAGATAGCCTTTGCCGGGCTATATCTGCGAAGCAGCTCCTTGGTAATGGCACCACGGAAAAGCAGTTCTTCCAGTACGGGTCCCAAAACAGAAATACAGAGAATACCCAGCCAACCGGATTGCAGTATATCAAATGTCTGGTCCAACAAATTGGGCAAAAAAGTAAGTTCGGACATCAGAAGACCTATTATACATATGGAAGTCATTCCGGCAAGCAGGCTCCATGCCAGATAAGGGACTGACACCGGAGAATACAGATGCTTGTCTCCCGTCAGGTAGTTCTTGCGCCACAAGTACAGTCCCATGAAAACAAAGCCCAGCAGCATGGTAGGCGCCACAGCAATCTGACCAGCCTTGTCCATGTCGAAAGTTCCATAAGCGAAATACGTATACAGCAGACAGAAAGGTCCTGCAAACAGTGCTCCTACAATCTGCATCAAAAAGTAAATCAATACTAGTTTTATTGCCGTTTTCATTGTTCTATTCGTCTAAAAGTTCGCAAAGATACACATTTTCTCTGTCAATCCGTCAAGCTGTGGCAACAAGTCCCATCAGCAGCACCATCACTGTAGAAAGTGACAATACCAATAGTGTAATACTCATGAATGCTCTTCTCATAACCTAAACCCCTCCCTCATTTCTATATTGTTCTTCATTTATTTTACTGCCAGGAGCAATACGTCTTCCTCCGCAGTGGCATGTTCCACCAACAGATTCCAGTCGTTGTCCTTCTTACTCCATTTGTAACTCAAGTAGTTGATGTCATCTCCCGCCTGCAGATAAACAGCTTTTTCCTTCACATCGGAGTAGGCATTCGTCTTGTTGTCCCACAAGGCATATTCCACATCCGTACCGGCTTCCGTATAATTGTAGTTCAAGCAATAGAAGCGTTCAAACGCCTGCTCAATCTCGTTCCATCTCAACGCCTCCTTCTGTATCGTACGCCCTTGGGCATCATAGGTGAAATTGTATTTCAAATGGTTCTGCAGAAACTTACCGTTCTCTACTTTATATACAATTTGGGACTCCACCTGATTTCCGTTCATCACTTCATTATAGGCAAAGTTTTCCTGGATATTACCACCAAAAGCATTTATCACTACTGTCACTACAAAAATTGTTGTCATTACTAAAGTTTTCATACCGTTATTGTTTTATTAGTTCTTTATTTTGTTTTTCGATAATCATTTATCGTTTTTCGATATGCAAATAAAAGGCCTTTTTTTGATATGACAAAGAAAAACAGAAAATATTTATCGAAAAACAATAAAAAAAACGCGTTTTACGATAAATATACAGAAAACAAACACTTCAAACGGGAAAATACATAGAACTGCAAGGGGATAAATGACCTCGCCTTATGTTTATAAAGAAAGAATGGATTTAATCTCCACCTCGTCACGGTGAAGCTGGGCAATAAGTTCTTCTATACTGTCGAATTTCAGTTCAGGACGGGTGCGGCGCACAAAGGAAAGACGCATCGGCTGCTGATAAATATCAGCATCAAACCGGAATATATGGACCTCAATACTGCGATCGGGTCCGTTCTCCAACGTAGGCCGGTAGCCAATGCTTAGCATACCGCCGTACTCCTTGCCTTCAACACAGACACGGACGGCATACACACCATCGCAGGGAATCAGCTTGTCAGGATCGGAAACACGGAGATTAGCCGTAGGGAAACCTATCTTACGCCCCACCTGATAGCCACCGACAACCGTACCGTCCAAAAAGAAATCATATCCCAGATACTCGGCAGCTTCCGAAACGTTTCCCTCCAGCAACAGACCGCGAATAGCCGAGGAGCTGACAGTAACCTCCGTTACCGATGTCTCCTTACTATAAGAATACGCGCGCGCAAGAAGCACCTCCATACCCAATTCGCGACCATAGTGCACATAGTCTTCAAAACCCTCGCTGCGGTTATGCCCGAAACGATGGTCGTACCCCACTACCAAAGCTTGTATCTGATAGCGATCCTTCAGTATGGACATGAATTCCCGTGCCGAAAGCCGGGCTATTTCAGGAGTAAAATCAAGCATCATGCAATAATCCACCCCAGTCTTGGCAAGCAGGGAAACTTTCTCATCACAAGTGGTCAATAACTTCGGATGATAATCGGCCTGCATCACTTTACGCGGATGTACCGGAAAAGTCACGACCGACGAAGCAAGCCCACGCCCGGCAGCTACCGCACACACTTGCTCTATCAGGTAGCGGTGTCCCCGATGTACTCCGTCAAAGAAACCGATAGTGGCTACACTTGGACGGGAACCAATGTCCGATGTTTCACAAAACAACTGCATGTCTCCAATCCTCGTGGGCCTTTGGCGTATAGGTAGAAATACCCAACGCCTCCGCTGTCCGGCAATTGGCCTCAGAATCGTCAATGAAAAGAGTCTCGTTGGGAAGAATACCGGTCTCATCCAGTACTTTCTGAAATATATCGGCATCCGGTTTTGCCATCTTCATCTCATAAGAGAGATAGATATGCTCAAAAAAGTCCTCCGCACGGAAAGCCTTGTAGCGAAACGCGTGCAGACACGACCATTGCCAATGGATTTCATTGGTGTTGCTCAGCAGATAGACCACATATTTTTTGCGCAGTTCCAACAGTAAATCCAATTTAAAAGTAGGAATACTCACTAGGAAACTGTTCCAGGCGTCATCTATCTGGGCATCAGTCACCGGTTTCCCTATCTTTCCACGAATCACTTCCCGGAACTCCGCACTGGTAATCAACCCTTTTTCATATTTCTGGAAGAAATCCTGCTGGTGATAGAGGTCCAACATGACTTCCACGTCCGGCAATCCCAGCTTTCTGAAATTCTCTAAACAGCGCTGGCGGTCCAAATCAATCAGAACTCCGCCAAAATCAATAATAAGGTTCTTGATTCCTCTTCTTTTCATCACTATTTCTGTGTTAAACGTCGGATAAGGCGAACCAGTTCACCTATCCACAAAACAAACGAAGTAGAAACGACAATCGTCATCCAAGTCATAAAATCGAGCGGCACTGTGCGGAATACAGCTCCACCAAACTGTACAATCAGTATCTGTCCGCCCAAAATGGCAAGTATAATCAGCTCCATGCCATAAGATTTAGAAATGCCCTTGAACGCCGAGTCCGAAGTGCCGAACACACGTGCATTGAACAAGTTCCAGAACTGAAGCATAACAAAGAACGTGAAGAACACAGTCAACCGATAGGTAGTCATCCCCCCCTCTTCACTGTTAAACCAGAAGAGCATTCCCATAAGTAACACCAGGAAGGCAGACCCCATTCCCAGAATGTAATACCTCATGGACTTGGTTATAATGAAATCCGTACTCTTACGCGGTTTTTCCTTCATCACGCTCTCACTGGGTGGAATGGACGCCAGGGCCAGGGCCGCAAACGTATCCATAATCAGGTTCACCCACAACATCTGCGTGACGGTCAAAGGAAGCGTCGTACCCACCAGTGAACCCAGGAGAACGATAAACAAAGCCACAAAATTGATAGTCAGTTGAAAAACAATGAAACGCTGTATATTCTTATATAGAGAACGTCCCCACATCACGGCCGTACCTATACTGTTGAAGGAGTCATCCAGCAACGTGATGTCGCTGGCCTCCTTGGCAACGGAGGTTCCAGTACCCATCGAAAGTCCCACTTGCGCATGGTTCAACGCAGGAGCATCATTCGTGCCGTCACCCGTCACAGCCACTACCGCACCTTTCTGCTGCAACAGTTGCACCAGACGCTGTTTGTCTGTGGGGCGTGCACGCGACATTATCTTCAAGTCCATCACACGGTCCAATGCCTCCTCATCCGTCAATTCGGCAAATGCAGCTCCCGTAATGCGGTTCTTTTCCGTATCCTCCGGTTTCCACAGACCAATCTGACGTGCTATCTCGGTAGCTGTACCCGGTGTATCTCCCGTCACAATCTTCACTCCGATACCTGCCGACTGGCATTTGGCAACGGCCGCAGGCACATCCGGACGGATAGGGTCACTGATGGCAACCACACCGAGGAACGACAAGTCATTTTCAGCAACCAATGACACACAATCAGACGCTTCCGCATCATCCACAATCTTGAATGCAAAGCCAAGTGTACGCATAGCCATATTCTGGTAGTTGAGCAACTGAGCCTCCACTGTAGAACGGTATTCCACCGCATCCACACGCTTGCCGTCCAACATGACATCCTTGCATTTACCCAAAACAATCTCGGGAGCTCCCTTCACATACAGCACCTTCTTCCCAATCAGGGGGGATTGCACCAGGGTAGCCATGAATTTCCTTTCCGTAGAGAAAGTCAGCTGGTCGATAACCGTAGCTTTCTCACGCAGCGCCAGATAGTCGCATCCTTGGCTGTTCAGCCAAAGCAGCAGTGCCACCTCCGTGGGGTTACCCACCCCTTTCGGCTTCTCGCCAGTCACCTCTTCTTCCAGGAAAGCAGTGGAGTTAGCACTGATACCTTCCATTACCAGCTTGCTGAGGTCATCATTCCCCAGCTGCCCGTTATTCTTCAAACCATAGAAATTGGGTTCATGCACCTGCATCAGATTTTGGGTCAATGTACCGGTCTTGTCGGTACAAATCACTGTAATGGCTCCCATCGTCTCGCATGCATGCATCTTGCGCACCAGGTTGTTGGTGGAGAGCATGCGGCGCATATTCAACGCCAGACTGAGTGTCACGCTCATCGGCAAGCCTTCGGGCACAGCCACCACAATCAGGGTAACTGCCATCATAAAGTATTGCAAAGTAGCCTGCAAGGCCGGCAGCCAATCACGGAAGGTATGAAATGAAGAAAAGTCATAAACCAGTACCACATCCTTTACAAAGAAAATGAGAAAAGCCAGACCCGCTACGGAAAAGCCAATCTTTCCAATCAGATTGGCCAATTTGGTCAACTGAATATTCAGCGGAGTAGGTTCCGTATTCTGTTCGGTACTTTGACGTGCCACTTTACCGATTTCCGTAGCATCGCCCACAGCCTCCACACGCATGGTGCCATGTCCGTCCACCACCGTTGTACCGCGCAAAATGCGGTTGGAAGCATACGTAGCCTCTTCGTCAAAGTCAGCTTCCACGGTAGTTTTCGCCACTACCGGCTCACCGGTCAGATTCGATTCGTTCACTTGCAGGGAAATGGCTTCCAGCAATTCACCGTCCGCCGGAACCTCTTCACCGGTTTCCAGCACCACTATATCACCCACCACTACATCTTTACGGGGAATCTCCTGCACATGTCCGTTACGAATTACTTTCACCAAAGTTTCTTCGTTCACTGCATTCAGCAGGTCAAACTTCTTTCCGGCATCATACTCAAAGAAGAAACCGATACCGGTAGCCAGCAGAATGGCTACTATAATGCCGATAGTCTCGGCATATTCATTCTCTACAATGGAAATAATCAAAGAAAACAGAGCGGCAACCAGCAATACCCTTACTACGGGGTCCTCAAACTTCTCCAGATACAATTTCCATAAGGAAGGCCGTTTAGGAGGCGTCAATAAATTTACTCCATGTTCGTCGCGGCTCTTCCGCACTTGTTCGTCGGTCAGTCCGACATGATAATAATCATCCTTTATTGCAGTCATGCAAGTCTTTAGGTTTAATTTTGGAACGCAAAAATACAATAATAATCCGGGAAAACAATACCTATATAATGATTAGTGATTAATTGACTGTCATTGATTCTCTTTTTCCCTCACCAGTTTCGGTCTGGTTGCAGGCTCCCACGGCAATGTGAACCAGAAAGTCGAACCTGCCCCTTCTTCCGATTCCACGCCTATTTCGCCCCCCAATTTGCGGACAATGGTCTGGCAAATGGAGAGTCCCAGTCCGGTACCGTTCTTTTCCTGCTTCAGCTTGACGAAACGTTCAAAAACATGTGGCAACTTTTCCTGGGGAATACCGGTTCCCGTGTCTTTTACGTAGAAATAGAGACCTTCCTCATAGGGTCTGAATCCGAGGGTAATACTGCCTTCCTGGGTGAACTTCAGGGCATTCGTCATAAAATTGGATACCACTTGTGCAAGCCGGTTTCTGTCTGTATGCATGGTATATTCCTTCTCAGAAGCCTCCCGGACAATCTGCACTCCACTACCCAGCTCAGCCACCCGCATACGGAACTGTTGTTCCAAATCGGACATCATCTGGTTGATGTCCACATCCGAGAACACAAATTCCAATGTTCCGGCTTCTATCTTCGAGAGGTCCAGAATATCAGCAATCAGCTGTTGCAGCATTTCATTGTTACTTTGCACAATTTCCAGGAACTGTGTCTTCTCCTCGTCTGTCGATGCAGAGGCCAGCAATTCCGAGAATCCGACAATTGCGTTCAGCGGGGTACGGATTTCATGGCTCATATTCGCCAGGAACACCGATTTGGAGCGGTCGGCATTCTCTGCCTTCTCACGTGCCAGTTTCAATTCAGCTTCCACTTGTTTCAGCCGGGTAATGTCATGCACGGTAATCACCATGCAGTCGCGGTCCTCAATCTCCATATACTCGCCGGAAACATAAGCATTGCATTCCGTAGTTCTGCCTTCGCTATCCCTAAGATTCAGAATAGCTGCCAAATCCGTGAAGTTCTTTTGCACCACAAAGGCATTCTCTATGGCATTCCGCACGGGGCAGTGCTCACACAAATCGTGAGTGCCGCAACCTCCTGCTGCCGACAAGGCATTGTTACAGCGCAGAATATCTCCCACCCGTCCAGTTTCGGCAGGCTTTACAGCTCCGGTAATATCGTAGTAATTGGTGTAGAATACAGTGAAGTCGCGGTTTATCAGCAGTACATAGGCGTGCAGATTCCGCATAATCGCCCTGAACAGCTTGTCGGTCATTTTCATAAAATGTTGTTTTAATAGAGAACAAAAATAAACTATTTTTGTTCAACAATAGAACAAAAAGGGCTTTTAAACGTTATTATAAGAGAATAAACCTAAAAAAAGAAATTTATGGAAAAGTACATTTGCACTGTATGCGATTATGTCTATGACCCTGAATTGGGCGACCCTGAAAATGGAATAGAACCGGGAACATCTTTCGAAGACCTTCCCGAAGATTGGGTTTGCCCCTTGTGTGGAGTAGGCAAAGAAGAATTTGAGAAAGCGTCCTAAGACGCTTTCTTTTCTTTTATATCGCTGCTGGCTTCCACTACATTCACCACATAGTCGCCCAGCTTTTCACATTCCGCAATGATGTCCATATAGTAAACACCCATCTGGTAATCATATTCCTTGTTGTTCACATCCAAGATATTCTGGTTCTTCAGCTGATTGCGGTAATTATTGATTTCGTTCTCCAAATTAAAGGACTTGTTCACATCCGCGCCTGCATGCTCCGGATGTTCCACCACGACAATCATCTGCTCCAGGGCATCATCCGTCAGCTTCATCATGAAATGGATATGCTCGTACTGCTTCTCGGTGAAATCCTGATTGGTCTGGCGCTTGCGGTTGATGGTACGTGCCAGGTTATAGCAGCTGTCGCCGATGCTCTCTATCTCCGTCACTTCACGCAGCATGGCACGTATTTGCAACTTACTTTCCGAACTCAGGCGCCCTTCGGACACTTGATTCAGATAATTGGCAATCTCCAGCTCCATGCTGTCACTGATATTCTCGTACTTCTCCACACGGCTGAACACTTTGTTGAAATCATCATCCTTCTCCGTATGCAGCAAGTCCTGCACCATTCCGAACATACGGCGGGTACGTTCGGCAAAGAGATGTATTTCCTTGCTTGCCTGCAGGATGGACAGCTCTGCCGTAGAAAGCATACCGCCCGAGATAAAACGCAAGCGATATTCCTCGTCCTGCTCCTTCATTGGAATAATGGCACAGACCGTACGTTCGATAAACTTCACGAACCATATCAATATCAGCACGTTGCAGATATTGAAGCAAGTATGGAATGCCGAAAGCTTGAAGGATACGGCCACAGCCGGATCTTTAGTACCCATCACGTTCTCTACGAACCATGACACAGCCTCGGTAAAGGGGGTGAAAAGACACAACACCCATATCACACCAAACACATTGAATACCAAATGAGCCAAAGCAGCCCTCCTCGCCTGCGTATTACCGGTCAGCGCCGCAAGGTTTGCCGTGATGGTTGTACCGATATTCTCTCCCAAAACCAGTGCTGCCCCCAATTCGAAACTAATCCAGCCGTTGGCGCACATAATAAGCGTAATGGCCATAGTTGCCGCAGATGCCTGCACAATCATGGTCAACACCGTACCGATACCCACAAAAAGGAGTATGGAGATAAAGCCCATGTCGGTATAGTCCTGCACAAATGACAGCATATCAGGATTTTGGCTCAAGTCAGGAGCATTGTTTTTCAAATAGGAAAGCCCCATGAACAAGAATGAGAAACCGAAAATAAATTCACCGACAGACTTGCGGTTACTTTTTTGAGAGAAGAGGAGAGGAATGCCGAAAGCAAGAAGAGGAAGAGCAAAGGCGGCAATGTCCACCTTGAAACCTAAAGCTGAAATAATCCATGCCGTAACAGTCGTACCGATATTAGCACCCATTATGACACCTATGGACTGTGAAAGCGTTAACAACCCCGCATTGACAAAACTTACAACCATCACCGTGGTTGCAGAGGAAGATTGTACAAGTGCTGTAATCAGCACGCCCGTCAACACACCGGTCACTCTGTTGGTTGTCATTGCGGTCAATATTTTCCGCAGTCTGTCACCGGCAAATTTTTGAAGCCCCTCACTCATAATCTTCATTCCGTAAAGAAACAGTGCCAATGAGCCGAGTAGCTTTAAAAAATCATAAAAAGAATATTCCATCTTTAATTATTTAAGGTGTTTCATTCCTTCACGTGTTATAATGTCCTATATTTAACGTGTCAACCCACTAAAAACGAGACATCATGAAACACATGTTACAAATTTGTTGCAAAAATAATAATATTTCTAAAGAATTCCCTATAGGGAGCTCACTTTTGGATATTTATTACGGTTTTAATCTAAATTTCCCCTATCAGGTAGTCAGTGCAAAAGTCAACAACCGTTCCGAAGGACTGAATTTCCGTGTATACAACAATAAGGATGTAGAGTTTCTCGACATACGTGACTCCTCAGGCATGCGCACTTATGTCCGTTCCCTCTGCTTCATTCTTTACAAAGCTGTCAGCGAGCTGTTTCCGGAAGGAAAACTGTTCGTAGAGCATCCGGTATCCAAAGGTTACTTCTGTAACTTGCGCATCGGCCGTTCCATAGAGCTGGAAGATGTGACCGCCATCAAGAAACGGATGCAGGAAATCATCGCCGAAAACATCCCCTACCATCGTGTAGAATGCCACACCACCGAGGCTGTGCGTATCTTTAGCGAACGGGGCATGAACGACAAGGTTAAGCTGCTGGAAACCTCCGGCTCGCTATATACCTATTATTACACATTGGGCGACACCGTAGACTACTACTACGGCAACCTGCTGCCCAGTACCGGGTTCATCTGGCTGTTCGACATCGTGAAGTATTACGACGGCCTGCTGCTGCGTATCCCCAACAAGGAGAACCCGAATGTACTGGAAGAAGTGGTGAAACAGGAGAAGATGCTCGACGTATTCAAGGAACACCTGCGCTGGAACTACATCATGGGGCTGAGTAACGTGGGCGACTTCAACCTGGCTTGCGAGACAGGCCATGCCACCGACCTCATCAACGTAGCCGAAGCCCTGCAGGAGAAAAAGATAGCCCAAATAGCTGACGACATCTACCACCGCGGCGAAAACGGAAACCGGGTGAAGCTCGTACTCATCTCCGGTCCATCGTCCTCCGGAAAGACGACTTTCAGCAAGCGGCTCAGCGTGCAGTTGATGACCAACGGCCTGCGTCCCTATCCCATCTCGCTGGACAACTACTTCGTAGACCGTGAAGACACCCCACGCGACGAAAACGGAAACTACGACTACGAATCACTCTACGCCCTCGACCTCGAACTCTTCAACACCCAGCTGCAGGCATTGCTCCGTGGCGAAGAAGTGGAGCTGCCCCGCTTCAACTTCAACCTCGGGAAGAAAGAGTACAAGGGCGACAAACTTCGCATCGACGAGCATACCATCCTCATCCTGGAAGGAATCCATGCCCTGAACCCTGAACTGACACCACAGATTCCCGCCGCCAGCAAATACAAGATTTATGTATCCGCCCTGACCACCATCTCGCTGGACGACCACAACTGGATTCCCACCACGGACAACCGCCTGCTGCGCCGCATCATCCGCGACTTCAACTACCGCGGCTACTCGGCACAAGAGACCATTTCACGCTGGCCCAGTGTACGTGCCGGCGAGGACAAATGGATATTCCCCTACCAGGAAAATGCCGATGTCATGTTCAACTCCGCCCTCTTGTTCGAATTTGCCGTGCTCCGCTGCCACGCAGAGCCCATCCTTACCAGTGTTCCACGGAACTGTCCGGAATACGCAGAAGCCTACCGGTTGCTGAAATTCATCAAATATTTCACCCCCGTGCAGGACAAAGAAATTCCACCGACATCCTTATTGAGAGAATTTTTAGGAGGCAGTAGCTTCAAATACTAAGTTTTTATTCTAACTTTGTGAGCAAATAAAACAAACGTACACATGAAAAAAATTATTTCGATACTTCTCTTAGCGACTTTCTGCATCTTTACTCAACTCCATGCGCAAAACCGTGCAGACGAATTGATGAAACAAGCACAAGAAAATCTTACGAAAAAAGAATATATCAAAGCCCGCTATCTATTCCTGCAAGCCTACAATGCCTTTGCCACGCAAGACAAGTATGCCCAGGCAGTGGAATGCGGCGTCAATGCCAGCGCCCTCTACCATCGGGAGAATTACTATAAAGAAGCTTTTGAACTGCTGCGCGGTGCCGAGCAAGTGGTGGCAACCGGCGAACAGAAAACGGGCAAGGCCATGCCCAACCTACGTTTCCGCATCAACAAGGAACGCCTGCAGATGTACATCAACCTGAAAAATCCCGCACGCGCCAAGGAACAGCTGACCAAACTGGAAGAGACCGCCAAAGCCTCTCACAACGACTCTCTGAGCAACGACCTGCTTTATACGCAGGCCAACTATTACTACACCTTCGGCATGAACACACAAGGTGATGCGGCTACCAACCGCCTGATAGGGCAATATAAGGAACAGAAGAACTACGCCAAAGTAGACGAATGCTACAAGACTCTTATCAGTATCGCCCGCAAAGCAAACAATGCCGGACTGGTGGCACGCACCTACGACAAGTACATCCTCTGGACCGACTCCGTGAAAGCGCTTACCGCACAGGACGAACTGAACGTCCTGAAGAAGAAGTACGATGAAAGCCTGGCCACCATCCAGGAGAAGGACGACTCCTTGAGCGCCAAGCAATACATCATCATCGGACTCTGCGTACTGGCTGCCATCCTTGCCGCAGTCCTGATATTCGGTGCTATCGTATTGTTGCGCTTCATCGTCCTTACCCGCAAGCAGAAGAAAGCCATCGGTATCGCCAACGAGCACAACGAACTGAAAACAAAATTCATCCAAAACATCTCCGCCCAGATGGAACCGACACTGGACACGCTCGACGCTTCGCTGCCGGGAGTAAAGGCCCTGCATACATTCTCCAACCACATCCAGGAACTGTCCGAATTGGAGAACACCTTGTCCGAACCTTACGAAATGCAAGAGAAGAACATCTCCGCCTTCTGCGAGGCTATCATGGACAAGATTAAGGGAAAAACCCGGGAAGACGTTTCCCTGGCCGTCAATGCTCCAAAGCTGAATGTAAAAATCAATCCGGAGCAACTGGAACGCATACTGCTGCACCTTTTAGAGAACGCCGCCGAATACACTCCCGCCGGAGGCAAGATATGGCTCGACTTCAAGAAACGCGGTGCACACACGCATCAGTTCATCGTCAGCGACACCGGTTGCGGTGTTCCCGAAGAGCAACGCGAAAACATCTTCAAGCCCTTCACCGAAGTGAAGGACTTGACACTGGGCGACGGCTTGGGGCTTCCCATCTGCTCACTGATAGCCACCAAGATGAACGGCAGCCTGACACTGGATACCGGCTACAGCAAGGGGGCACGGTTTGTACTAGAACTGCATGCTTAACGGCAGGTTGGTACAGAATAGAGTGGAATTCAGCAGCAAGCGAGAAAGAAACAAGAAGTTATCAAACCTGCCCTCACTGCCCTCACCGCTTTTCTGAAATGCCCTGCTCATCGGCATTGCAGCGGCGAGTGAGAGCAAATAAAAAGAGTGAGGGCAAAATTTGCCCTCACTCTTTTCAGTTACCCGGTTACTTGCTGCCACTCCCCCTCAGTACGCACGGGCTTTCGTCCGCCTCTCCCCCGTCTTTTATTAAGAAAAGCATATACATTTCTTGTGCCAGACACAGTGTATTGACAACGGCTCACTATAGTGGTCTGTTCAGCTCACTGTAGTGGTCTGTCTTGTTCACCTTAGTGAGCCGACTTGTTCACTGTAGTGGAGCATTGGCAAATCAAAAGGTTTCTCGGAAGAAACACGCATGCGGAGCACAACGAAACCATAGCCTTTACATCCATACCGACCGTGCCATTGGCAGCCTGCACTGAAACGACAAGTTACAAAACGGCTAAAAAGCATGATAAACAGCACTCCTTCCGATAGATGAGACATGTATCATGCAAAATGAGACAATTCACCTCAAAAATGAGACATGCTTTATTGCGCAATAGATAAAAATTGGCTAACTTTACCATAAACCCAAAAGCAAAAAGCATGAAACAAGTATTGTATCTTACCGCTTTAACCGTATTCTTTAGAATAATGGTTACAACCACCCCCCCCTCCCGCTCCTTATTGAATATCATCATAAATTAAAATCTTGTACTTATGAAGTATGTATGTATCATCCTTTTTCTGGCAATAAGCATTTCATCCTGCCAGCAGCGTCAAGCCGTCGATGAGAAATGCGAGAAGAACATTATAGTATGTTTCGACCATTATCATCCTAAACCATACAAGACACCGGGAGGAATGGGACACATGCCGATGCCTAAAGTCCTCTATACCGACAGTATAGGAACTCTTGTGGAATACATGCCCAACAAAGATTCCGATACCCTGACCATCTATTCCACTGAACACTTCAAGGAGTTGGGCCTGAACTATGGAGATTTTGAGTTCAACTACTACCCATTAATGAAAGGAGATACCGTTATTATTTCCATGGATAGCCTTGGCTACCCCATTTTAAGCAGCAAGCATCATCCCGGATATAACAGAATCTATAACATGAACTATGAGTTGCGCAAAGGGAAGACCCATGCAGGACTGGAAGCAAAGACTTGTCTTGGGGGTGACTGGGTGCGGATTGCCAAATCGATTGATATAATACGGGCAAATAACTGGACTTCATTACTAATGGATTACTGCCCTTTGGATTCATTACAATCCATGTTCGACAGTTACAAGAAGAACTATACAGATACCATCAATTCCTTTAAAGAACAGCAACTTATCTCAAGCGAGATACACGACCGTTATCAATGCCTGCTCAAGCTGAAAGACTATGAATCCCGGCGAATGCTGAATGAAGACACCGCCTTCTACCGTCAGATGGAACCCGAAATAGCTGACAAATATATCCGTTATCCCTCCTACCGTGAATTTCTGGACTACTACCTTTGGTTCTTCAACCAGCATATCCCGACGATACGCAAATCCCAAGGAGGAAGCAAGGACTGGCGTCAAACCTTCGATGAGCTATCTGCGAAACCGTTCCAGCCAAAATCCAAGCAAGCCCTGCTTGAACGCTGCATCAAAGAAATCGGCGAGAACTTTTCGGCACAAGACGTAAACAGCTATCTTGACAAATATATCCACATCACCCAAGACACACTGCTGCCCGACAGGATAAGAGACCAATACAACTTGTCTGCCGATGCCAACCAGCTATTGCTGAAGGACATTCATGGAAAGCCTGCCAACCTAAACAGATTGCTGGAAAAGAACAGGGGAAAGGTCATTTATGTGGACTTTTGGGCAAGCTGGTGTGTGCCCTGCCGGGAAGAGATGCCTCCCTCGGAAAAGCTGAGAGAACTGTACAAGGGAAAAGATGTGGTATTCGTCTATCTCGCCTTCAAGGACCAGGAAAGCAGTTGGAAAATGGCGGTAGAGCAGGAGGGCTTATCAGAAGTACCCGACAATTTCTTCATCACAAATCCAAAGAACAGCAAAATGCTGGAAAAGCTAAAGCTGGAATTAATTCCCCGATACATCATTTTCGACAAACAAGGCAATATTGTTGAAATGAATGCTCCAAGACCAAGTGACAAACAAGTGACAACAACAATAGACAAGTATCTAAAATGATACATCAGCAAAAGTTTGAAGTATAATTAAAACTTTTCGATATATGAACTTTCCACAAAGCCTGCCGCATCCTCACACAAGATGCAGCAGGCTTTATCATTCTATATCTTAACGGATTCAGCGCAATGCCTCCACCTCTTCCGGCGTCAGTGGAATTTTCTTACCCAGACGGCGCGCTCCCGTTTCGGTAACCAGATAATCCTCCTCATTGCGGATGCCACCGAAGTTGCGGTATTCTTCCACCTTATCATAGTCAATGAAGTCCATAAACTTCTTCTCTCCCCTCCACAAATCAATCAACTCGGGAATGAAATAAATGCCCGGCTCAACCGTATGCACAAAGCCCGGTTCCAGAGGGATGGCAAGGCGCTGGCTCTTTCGGCCGAACTGCGTACTCTTGGGCTGGCCGTCATAGCCTACCCAAACTTCACCGAAGTTCTCCATATCGTGCACATCCATTCCCATCATATGCCCCAGTCCGTGAGGATAGAACAGCGCATGGGCACCTTCGCGCACCGCATCTTCGGCATTGCCCTTCATCAAGCCCAGCTCTTTCAGCCCTTCCACCATCACTTGGGCGGAAAGCTCGTACACCTTCATATAAGGAATGCCCGGACGGAGGGCTTTGACAGACTCCAAGTGCATGGCGTTCTGGATTTCGTAAACGGCACGCTGGCGGGGAGTAAAGGTCTTGTCCGCCGGCACGGTGGACGACATGTCGCCACAGTAACCCGAAGGAAGCTCGGCGCCGGCATCAATCAGGAAGAGGTCGCCCGGCTTTACTTTATTTCCATGATAGTGGTTGTGCAAAGTCTGCCCGTTGATAGTGGCAATCGTGGCAAAAGACAACTCGCAGTTGTTCATCTGGGCGATGCGGTTCATTTCGGCCACAACCTCGTATTCGTACATGCCCGGACGAAGCACTTTCATTGCGGTAATGTGCATGTCTGCAGTCACGTCGCAGGCCTTTTCTATTTCTGCTATTTCTTCTGCCGACTTGTAGTTGCGCTGTGCCACCACCGCACGGATAAACGGCACGGACCCTTCCTGACGTGCCGGAGGAACACCCAGCCAGTCCATCAGTTTCAACTTATGCTCGGCACGATAAGGGGGCAAATAATGGATGGTCTGTCCCTTCTGTACAGCCTTGTGCAGATAACCGACAATGTCGGCAAAAGGACGGGTTTCGGAAATGCCCACGGCAGAAGCTTTTTCGTGAAGGGTGGGCTGGATACCCATCCAGATAATATGGTCGATGGTCAACTCATCGCCGAATATGATTTCTTTATCTTCGTCTATGTCGATGAGAGCTGACAGCCCGGCAAACGACAAGCCAAAATAGTAGAGAAAAGTGGAATCCTGGCGGTAACGGAAAGTATTGTCCTCATAGTTCAAACCTTGTTCATCGTTACCCAAAAACAGTAACACTCCGGAGCCTATCGTTTTTTTCAGCTGGGCCCTGCGCTGCACATACGTTTCTTTAGCAAACATAACATTCCTTGTTTTAGTAGTTATAGGACAAAGATATAGATAATCTTTGAAAGAAGATAATACAAAAAGGAGATTAATCTATATAGTTCATAATCAGAAGACTATTTTGCCAACGTTTTTCAAGCCTTTGGCAAAGTTTTGCCACCGCGTTGGCAAAGTCTTGCCATAGGCATGGCAAAAGTTTGCCAAGCTATTGGCAAAAGCTTGTTTTCTCTTTTCTTGTTAAATATCATCAGAGAGGTTTCGTGTTATCGAACTATTCACTATTTTTGCGGTAAATATCTGAAAGAAGATGCACAATGAGTGCATTGAATAATTTATAAAAATATGGCACAAGGCTCCCGACAAGTACAGACCCAAGCGCAACAGCAGATACAAACGCTGTCGCCGCAACAAATTCTGGTGGTAAAGCTGCTGGAACTTCCCGCCGTGGAACTAGAGGACCGCGTACGTGCCGAACTTCTGGAAAATCCGGCACTGGAAGAGGGTAAGGAGGATACTCCTGGCGACGAATACCCCGACACACCCGATGCGGAAACCGGCTCAGAAGATGGTGGAGACACTAGCTATGATTCTTTAAGCGATTATCTGAACGAAGACGATATCCCCGACTACAAGCTGCAGGAGAACAACCGCAGCAAAGGGGAGCAGGCAGAAGAAATTCCTTTCTCCGACGCCACCTCCTTCTATGAAACCTTGCGCCAGCAGCTCGGCGAGCAGGACTTGACTCCGCACCAGCGCGAACTGGCCGAATATCTCATCGGCTCGCTGGACGACGATGGCCTGCTGCGCAAATCGCTGGACAGTATCAGCGACGAACTCGCCATCTACGCCGGTATCGACGCTTCTCCCGAAGAGCTGGAAGAAGTATTGAAGATTATACAAGACTTCGACCCCGCCGGTCTGGGCGCCCGCACCCTACAAGAGTGCCTGCTCATCCAGATTCGACGTAAGGAAGCGCAACGGCCCATGCCCTCGCCTCCACAATACTATATAGAAGAAGATATTCTTACCCAGTGCTACGAAGAGTTCACCCGCAAGCATTGGGACAAGATTATGCAGAAATTAGGTATCAGCGAAGATACCCTGCAACAAGCCGTTAAGGAAATCTGCAAGCTGAATCCCCGTCCCGGTGCCTCGCTCGGCGAAGCCATCGGCAAGAACATGCAGCAGATTGTGCCCGACTTCCTGGTAGACACTTATGACGACGGTACCATCAACGTGACACTGAACAACCGCAACGTGCCGGAACTGCGCATGAGCCGCGACTTCACCGAGATGGTGGAAGAACACACCAAGAACCGGGCCAACCAGTCTAAGGAATCCCGCGAAGCCATGATGTTCCTCAAACAAAAAATGGATGCCGCACAAGGTTTCATCGACGCCGTGAAGCAACGCCAGAATACGCTGATGACTACCATGCAGGCCATCATAGACCTGCAACGTCCTTTCTTCCTCGAAGGAGACGAGTCATTGCTCCGCCCCATGATTCTGAAAGATGTTGCCGAACGCACCGGGTTGGACATCTCGACCATCTCCCGTGTGAGCAACAGCAAGTATGTACAGACCAACTACGGCATCTACCCGCTGAAGTTCTTCTTCAACGACGGCTACACAACCGAAGACGGCGAAGAGATGTCTGTACGCGAAATACGCAAGATACTCAAAGAGTGCATTGACAACGAGGACAAGAAAAAGCCTCTGACCGATGACGAACTGACCGAGCTGCTGAAGGAGAAAGGCTATCCCATAGCCCGCCGCACGGTGGCAAAGTATCGCCAACAGATGAATATCCCCGTGGCAAGACTGAGAAGATGAGAGAAAAGGATGAGCGATTAGGGATTAAGGTTTAAAGATTAGTGCATTCAAATAGTAAATTGTAAATAGTCAAATCGTAAATAAAATTAGGTTGTGGAAGAGCATATTATAGCAGATAAAACTTTAATCAGAACAGCGAAAGTGATTTCGGCGGTATTCACACCGTTCTCCATCCCTTTCCTGGCATTTCTGGTTCTGTTTATATTCTCGTACCTGCGCATCATGCCGTTGCAGTACAAGTTGATAGTATTGGGCGTGGTGTATTGCTTCACCATCCTGATGCCTACACTGACTATCTTCATCTTCCGCAAAATCAACGGTTTCAGTCCGGAAGAACTGGTGGAACGAAAAAGGAGATACATTCCCTTTATTCTGACCATCACTTCTTATGTATTCTGCCTGCTCATGATGCACCGGCTCAATATCCCGTGGTACATGACCGGTATCATACTCTCCGCCCTGGTAGTGATGATAATCTGCGTCATTGTCAACTTAAAATGGAAACTGAGCGAACACATGGCAGGCGCCGGAGCCGTAATTGGTGGACTGGTAGCTTTCAGCGCCTTGTTCAGCTACAATCCCGTATGGTGGCTATGCCTCTTTATACTGGTGGCTGGCGTGCTGGGCACCGCCCGCATCATCCTGCGACACCACACACTGGGCGAAGTTATGGGAGGCTTTGCCGTAGGGCTTATCTGCTCGTTGCTGGTACTCCACCCGCTGAGCAACATACTGTTCCGAATCTTCCTCTTTTAAGAGCCTTGTTTAATTTTTAATTTTCAACTTTTAATTTACATAGTATCAATCCTTAAAAACTAATGATCATGAATTTCCCGACTAATGTAAAGTACACCAAAGAACACGAATGGATTCGCCTGGAAGGTGATGTAGCCTATGTAGGTATTACCGATTATGCACAAGAGCAACTGGGCGACATTGTGTTTGTCGACATCCCGACCGAAGGTGAGACATTGGCTGCCGACGAAGTGTTCGGTACCATCGAAGTAGTAAAAACCATATCAGACCTCTTCCTGCCCGTAACCGGTGAGATTCTGGAGCAAAACGAAGCCCTTGCCGACCAGCCGGAACTGGTAAACCAGGACCCATACGGCGAAGGCTGGCTCATCAAAATCAAACCCGCCGCTGATGCCGACTTCGACAGCCTGCTGGATGCCGAAGCCTACAGAGCGCTGATAAACGAATGAAATGAAAGGAAAGGATTAGGGATTAGGGGTTAGCACCGGATGGAATGATAGCGCAGTCCCTAACCCCTAATCGTTAATCCCTAACCCTTATAAAATTAACCCTTTAATAATTTAATGATTCATGTCTCCAATCGTTAGCATCATCATGGGCAGCACTTCCGACCTCCCCGTTATGGAGAAGGCCGCGCAATTGCTCAATGACCTGCATGTACCGTTCGAAATGAACGCTCTCTCTGCTCACCGCACACCGGAAGCAGTGGAGGAATTTGCCAAGAATGCTCGCCAACGCGGCATTAAAGTGATTATTGCCGCTGCCGGTATGGCTGCCGCCCTGCCCGGCGTCATTGCTGCCAATACCACACTGCCGGTAATCGGGGTTCCCGTAAAAGGGTCCGTACTCGATGGCGTAGACGCCCTTTACTCCATCATCCAGATGCCTCCGGGCATACCAGTAGCCACCGTTGCCATTAATGGTGCCATGAACGCTGCCATCCTTGCCGTACAGATGCTGGCACTGAGCGATTCCTCATTGGCTGAAACATTCGCCGCCTATAAAGAAGGGCTGAAAAAGAAAATAGTCAAGGCAAATGAGGACTTGAAGGAGGTGAAGTACGAATACAAAACCAATTGAGGGATTAGGGATTAAGGATAAGGGATTAGTAAGATGAGATATAGTCCTTATCCCTTATCACTAATCCCTTATCACTAAACGCTAATCACTTATTACCGTGGATTTATTCAACTATTCCCGACGGGAAACATCAGAAGTAAACATCGGAGCCACCCCTATGGGCGGCTCCAATCCTATCCGCATACAAAGTATGACGAACACCGCTACGCAGGACACAGAAGCCAGTGTGGCGCAAACCAAACGTATTGTCGACGCCGGAGGAGAGTATGTACGCCTCACGGCCCAAGGCATCAAAGAGGCTGAAAACCTGATGAATATCAACATAGGCCTACGCCAGGACGGATATATGGTGCCGCTTGTGGCCGACATTCACTTCAACCCGAAGGTAGCGGACGTGGCAGCACAGTATGTAGAAAAAGTACGCATCAATCCGGGAAACTATGTGGATGCAGCACGTACTTTCAAACATTTGGAGTATACCGATGAAGAGTATGCTCAGGAGTTGCAGAAGATACACGACCGCTTTGTCCCCTTCCTTAATATCTGCAAGGAGCACCATACTGCCATCCGCATCGGCGTAAACCACGGTTCATTATCCGACCGCATCATGTCGCGCTATGGCGATACACCGGAAGGCATGGTGGAATCTTGTATGGAGTTTCTGCGCATCTGCGTACAAGAGAATTTCACGGATGTAGTCATTTCCATCAAGGCATCCAATACAGTGGTCATGGTAAAGACAGTACGCCTGCTGGCAACCGTCATGGAGCAGGAAGGTATGCGATTCCCGCTGCATCTCGGTGTAACGGAAGCCGGAGACGGAGAAGACGGACGCATCAAATCGGCCTTGGGCATCGGCGCCCTGCTGGCAGACGGCTTGGGTGACACCATCCGGGTTTCCCTGAGCGAAGCTCCGGAGGCGGAAATCCCCGTAGCCCGCAAATTGGTGGACTATATCGTGCAGCGCCACGACCATCCTTATATCCCCGGAGCAGATGTGCCGGAATTCAATTATCTCTCTCCCACCCGCCGCGAGACTGCCGCCGTACACAATATCGGCGGAGACAATCTGCCCGTGGTCATTGCCGCACGCCTGGACGGGGACATGGACTTCAATCCGCAATTCGTGCCGGACTATATCTATACGGGACGTTCCATCCCTAAACAACTTCCGGAAGGCATGCAATGCATCATCGATGCCGATGTCTGGATGGAGCACAGTAACGGCGGAACGGAACCGGACAATGCCTGGCCTGCCTTTAAAGGAGACCAGCTTCCTTTCCTAAGCAGCTGCGGCGCTTCTTTGAAATTCCTCTTCATCACGTATATGGGATTGAATGACGAAGCCATCGCCTGCCTGAAGTATCATCCGGAAGTCGTATTGGTTTCGCAAAGCAATCATCCCAACCGATTGGGAGAACAACGCGCCCTGGTACACCAGATGATGAAGGAAGGCCTGAAGAATCCGGTAGCATTCTTTGAACACTACGCAGAGAGCGAATTGGAAAATCTGCAAATCAAAGCGGCGGCAGACATGGGAGCACTCATCTTCGACGGTCTGTGTGACGGTATCCTTCTCTTCAACCAAGGAGAAACCATAAGCGGCAAAGTAGTGGATGCCACTGCTTTCGGTATCCTGCAAGCCGGACGTGTACGTACCAGCAAGACCGAATACATCTCTTGTCCCGGCTGCGGACGCACCCTCTACGACCTGGAAAGTACCATTGCCCGTATCAAGGCAGCCACCGGCCATCTGAAAGGACTCAAGATAGGAATCATGGGATGCATTGTCAACGGTCCCGGAGAAATGGCCGATGCTGATTATGGCTATGTAGGCGCCGGACGAGGCAAAATCAGCCTCTACAAGAAGAAGGAGTGCATCGAAAAGAACATTCCCGAAGAAGAGGCGGTGGAAAAGCTGATAGAACTCATTAGGGACAATGGCGACTATATAGAGAAATAAAAGAACTATAATATGGATTATCAGAAAATACTGAAAGGTATTCATCAAGAAATAGAGCCTTATGCCACTATTGGCAAGCAAGCTGATTACATTCCGGCACTCGCCAAAATCAATCCGGACCAGTTCGGAATGTGCATTCACACCATACAAGGCGAAACCTTCATGCATGGAGAAGCTACTACCGGCTTCTCCATACAAAGTATTTCGAAAGTATTTTCCCTTGCCATGTGCCTAAGCCTTGAAGGAGACAATCTATGGAAAAGAGTGGGTAAAGAACCCTCGGGCACTGCTTTCAACTCGCTAGTGCAACTAGAGGTAGAAAAAGGTATTCCCCGAAATCCATTTATCAATGCCGGCGCCATTGTGATGACCGACATTCTATTGAGCCATTTAAAGCATCCAAAAGAGGAATATATCCGTTTTGTCCGTTCACTCAGCAGAAACAACCAGATTGATTATAATGAAGAAGTAGCCCTATCCGAACGCGAAAACGGCTACCTGAATGCGGCAATTACCAATCTGTTGAAATATCATCATAACATAAACAATGACATAGAACGCGTACTCCGCTTCTATTTCCTGCAATGCTCCATAGAGATGAGCTGTTATGATTTGTCTAAGGCATTTTTACCTTTCGCCAACCATAAACAAGCCTTTGCGTTCGAAAACATCACTCTGACCTCCTCTCAGGTAAAAAGGATCAATGCCATCATGCAAACATGTGGTTTTTATGACGAAGCCGGAGAGTTCTCTTATCTAGTAGGCCTTCCTGGAAAAAGTGGTGTAGGAGGCGGCATAGCTGCAGTTTATCCACTGCGTTATTCAGTCGCAGTATGGAGCCCAAGACTGAACCAGAAAGGGAATTCCGTTATGGGCATCAAGGCTTTGGAACTGCTGACCACACAGACACAGGAATCTATTTTCTGAAAAATTTCAGCGTAGATATTTATCAAAGTCCACCTCTTTGAACTTAAAGTTATGATGTTCGGAGGGGTGGTAGGCTTTATTCCAAGTCGAATAGGTCTTCACATCTATCTCCCTTGTCTTCCGGTTAAAAGTTACAATGCGTAAGTAGCCCTCACCTCCCAATCTACTGCCTTCCACACCACGCTGATAGTTTGCCAGCATCTGATACACTTTATTTCCCTCTTTCCCTATAGAGACCAGCGTGCCGACTCCGCTTTTCAAGACATGCCCACAAAAGACAGCTATCACATTGCGATGTTTGAGAAGCAATTTCTCCCAGATTCCAGCACCATCGTTCACTGTGCGCCCAGACTCTTTGCCGATGCCATATCCTTGAGGGCGCCACCAGTCTTTCCCGTCATGCAACGTACTGTCACAATACAAATAGGCGTGTGTATTCAATATGACAAGCTTATCCGGATGAATACCCACTATGGAATCGGCCCATTGCAGAGCCTCATCAGAAGGCCCGAATTCCAGATTCAAGACCAGCCAATCGGTATCGCCCGACCTAAGGTTTATGTAATAGTTATCCAATGTCTTTCCATCCGCACTGCCTCCCCAATAACTCTTCTGCTTATAGTCAGAAAGAGGGAAATACTTGTTGGCCATTGCAGTGTTATGCACGTCCGAAAACTTACCGGGCTTACTGCCAATATCGTGATTTCCCCATACGACAGAATAAGGTATTCCTGCTTGGCTGACACGATGAAAAGCTTTCTGCATATATGCCCATTCCACCGGAGAATTATCTTGTGTCAAATCTCCCACTTGGAACACGGCATCTATTTTCTTACGGTTGGCAACCAACCAGTCCACTTGCGAATCGAAGACCTCCGGACATTGCTCCAGATAAGTCTGCGTATCCGGCAATACCACAAAAGTACTTACCCGACCGGAAGTGGTGCAAGAAGTTAAAAAAGCGCCCCCTAAAAAGAGCGCTCCGATAACAGACAATATTCTCATCATTTTTTCTTCTGATTAAACAGCCACTCCATAAAATCAGGATAGTTGAAAGCCGGATTCCAACTACCATGATTACAACCAGGAAATTCAATATATTCCACATCGGCACCAATAGCTTTCAAGGCCCGATATGCTGCACGCGATCCTTCAGGAGTTACTACATTATCCGCATCTCCATGAAAAATACGAAACTTGACCGATTTGCCAGCCTTCAACCGTGCCGGATTCACTGTTCCACAAATAGGTATTGCTGCCGCAAAAATCTCCGGATAGCGGACAGCCATGTCAAATGTACCCATTCCTCCCATAGAAAGTCCCATAACATAGATACGGTCTTTGTCTATCTGCGGCATGGCCAGATAGAAATCCAACAACTCTTTCAACGTACGGAAAATAGGAGAAACAGGCACTTCCAACGGCATATCTGCCGGAGCAAAAGATGAAGGGCGCTCCGTATATGCCCAATATCCGGTTTCAGGACACTGCGGAGCCAAAATAAACGCCGGATACTTTTCGCGGTTTACAGGATTAAGCCACATCTGCCCACCATGAACCAATTGTTTCTCATTATCATTGCCACGCTCTCCGGCACCATGCAGGAAAAGCACCAAAGGATACTTTTCATCAGGTTTCATCACCTCTGGACGCAACAAACGATACAACAATGTATCTCCACGGGAAGAGATATAAGTTTCCTTTTGAAAGGTTTCTTGTGCAAACGAAAACAAGAAAAAGAATAATCCACAAAGGATGCCGATTATACGTTTCATCTTATTATTTATTTTACATGTTTAACTTCCGAATGTAAAGATACACCATTTTCATTGAAAGCCTCCACACAAAAATAATAATCCTGATCAGCAGTAAGGGTTTTCATCAATAAATCAGTCTTATCATAGACCATCCAAGAGCTGTAAAGTTTGTCCGGTGCAATGCCCCAAAGTATGTTGTAACCTTGTGCACCTTTCACAGCCTCCCAACGGATGGAGATGTCACGACGGTCTGCTTGGCGGTCAAGTACCAACTTTTTGGGTTGTTGCGGTGCCTTCCCCGTACCCAATCCAAAGACGCGAAGTTCAGATATAGCCAGATTCGGTGTCGGTATATCTATATTTTTATAACGGATATAACGGGCAGACTTGGGTAATGCCAGTTCAACATAATCATTCGGAGTATCCCTATAACTTTCCTTACGGTCCACCAATATATCCCAATTCTCACCATCAAGAGAACCTTCGATGAGATAACGGTGATGGAGTCCTTCGTAGCGACCGTACATATTACTTTGATAATCGTGATAGTTTATCTGAACAGCATACACATCAGCAGGTTTCTCTAAATCAATCATCACCCACTGCCGTTCGTCATTAGCCTCGGCAAGCCAAAAAGTTTTAGTCAGTTCATCCGTTAGGGCATCTGCCTTAAATTCGTCTTTTGTAGTAAAAGCCGTCACCGGCTTGCCATACGAGAGCAACATCCAGCCACGGAACTGTCCAGCCTTGCCCGGTACGGCAGGTGCATAACGGGGATAGTCTCCGAAACGGGTATCTACATACATAATGCCATCTTTATCAAACCCTGCCGGAAACATACAAAGGCGACGTTCCCAATTCACATTGATAGAGAGTGACATCGAAGCAAAATGCCAATACTGCCCCCCAGGACCAAGCACGGTACTTCCATGTCCGGCACCGTTCATATAACCACCCGGCTTGTAGGACACCGGATTATGCTTTTGGTAAGTATAAGGCCCCATCGGATAATCGGCCACATAAACACCATCGGCATAGACATTGAATTCCGTTCCCGGAGCACCGTATTGCATATAGTATTTCCCATTATGCTTCGTCAGCCAAGGCCCCTCAATATATCCGCCCAATACAGTATCCGTATGGTTTTCACCGAAACGTTCCCAGCCATGTTTAGGCATATCCAAATTGAAGAGTTCTTTCGTTTCTCCCTTCTTGATGAAACGCCGCTTCTTGTCCAGTTCCATTCCCCTGATAGGATACACATTGGAAGAACCCCAGAACATATACGCTTTACCGTCATCGTCAATAAACAAATCGGGATCTTGCAGATTATGCAAAATTGCCGGAACAGCTTCCCAGTTTCCTGAAGCCGGATTATCCGTATAAAGGATACTCATGGAACCGGAAGGATCACCGGTCACATAAAGTACCGAATCTTTGTAATTATGTGCCGCCGGAGCATTACACCCTTGCGGATACCAGTTCCTGCCCGGACGTACAAACTCCCAGTTCAGCAAATCCCTGGAACGCCAATAACCGTGTGAACGGGTGACAAACATATAATATTCACCCCGAAACTCCACCACGGCAGGATCGGCACCGGAACGGTAGGAGATACTCTTATCCGAATTATAAATCATATACGTGTAATCGATATTCAAAGGATTACAATAAGTATCCATACGCATGTCCTGTGCAGAAAGGAAATTCGCCAAACACAACAGCAGCACCAGACCACTTAATCTTTTCATCATATTATCCACATTTATATTTCTAAATATTCATTTATACATCACGAAATATGCACCATTATTTACACAGAGATTCAGGAACATCATATTCTTCCTGCAGGCGGGCAAGTTCCGCTTTCAATTCTGCAGCAACCTTCTCCATCCCTTTTTCACCATACAAATTATGCATTTCTGCCGGGTCCTCCTTCAAATCATAAAGTTCCCACTTGTCATCCACATAAAAATGCATCAATTTATAGCGCTCCATCTTGACACCGTAATGTGCACGGACACTATGAAAACCGGGGAATTCATAATAGTGATAGTAAAGTGACTTCCTCCAGTTTCGTGGAGTATTTTCTCCCTCTACCAACCGACGAAATGACACTCCCTGCATGTCTTCAGGAATCTCAATTCCACACATATCGAGAAAAGTGGGAGCGAAATCAATATTTTGAGTTAATCCTGTTACCTGCGTTCCAGGCTTAATATGTCCCGGCCAGCTCATTACCATCGGCATACCGAAAGACTCCTCGTACATAAAACGTTTATCAAACCAACCGTGCTCGCCCAGATAGAACCCCTGGTCTGTAGTATAAACGACAATCGTATTTTTATCCAATCCGGTACGCTTCAAATAATCCAATATTTCTCCTACACTCTCGTCCACGCTTGCCACACAAGCCATATAATCCTGCAAATAACGCTGATATTTCCATTCTGCCACCTCTTTGAAAGTACGCTGTTTCGAATAAAATTCATTGTTCCGTTCACGATAGGCATCCATAAAACGGCGGCGCTCATCCGGCTCCATCGTACCAAGAAAAGCATGAGGCCACGGGTCGAATAGCAGACTGTCGCTATTCATACCCGCAACCATCTTCAAGTCGTGACCTTCGTACATATCACGGTATATATTCATCTTCTGCATTTGTGCCGCATAACGTCCTTCGTATGCATCATAATAATTGTCGGGTAAAGGGAACTGCGTGTGTTCGTACAAATGATAATGCCGTTCGGCAGGCACCCAATTACGGTGAATGGCTTTGTGATGCATCATCAGGAAAAAAGGTTTATTCTTATCCTCGCGCCCACTCATCCAGTCTTCACAATATTGAGTGATGAGGTCAGTTACATATCCTTTATGCCGAGTGGTATCTCCCTCGGTAATAAAATACGGATTATAATAATCTCCCTGATCATTCAAAATCATCCAATGGTCAAACCCGGTAGGCTTTGAAACAAGATGCCACTTGCCGATAATGGCTGTTTCATAACCGTTTGCTTGCAATATCTTCGGCAGTGTCTGCTGCGAACCGTCAAATCCTTTATTTCCATTCCTCATAAAACCATTCTTATGACTATGCTTACCAGTCAGTATGGCTGCACGACTGGGACCGGAAATGGAATTGCAACAGTAATTATTCTGAAATACCGCCCCTTCATGCCCAATACGGTCAATATGGGGAGTAGGAGCTATTTTACCTATGGGATGTCCATATATACTCATTGCTTGTCGGGCATGGTCATCACTCATGATAAAAATAATGTTAGGACGCCTGTTTCCTATTCCTTGTTTCTGTTCTTGTCCTTGCATCCAAACCGAAGGAACAAAGGGCAACAAGGCAATTCCCCAGGATAGTTTATTTTTCATGTATTCATTATTTGTTGTAATTTATCAAAGGCGTAACACCGCTTTATAATTTACTGATTATCAGTACAGTTAGAATACAGTGCATTCAGTATACGACTGAACCCTATTCAGTATACGACTGAATGGCATTCACTATACGACTGAATCAGGTTCAGTATACAAGTGTTTCTTGAGCCCTTATGATTTGTAAATAATGCAGAATAGAATTAGACGAGTGCCTCTTTACAGTTTCAAAGTAACCAATACGGGAGCATGGTCGGAAAGATAGCCATTGTCCGGCTTATCGCCAACTGTGCGGTAACGCTCCACCTCTACAGAAGCATTTACGAATATAAAATCTATCAGCCTGCGCTTCTCCACCGGAATACGTCCGAAGTCATGAAAGCTCCATGTCGGTCCGTAAACGACCTTTGCCGTGGAACAAGCGTTCCTCATTCCACCTTCCGTCAATATAGTGACCGGCTCGGAGTCTACCGTTCCATTAAAGTCTCCAGTGATAATTACCGGAAGCTCTCCCGCTATTTGCTTTATCTTCTCGAGTATTAACTTAGCGCTTTCTCGACGTGCCACCTCACCTACATGGTCAAAGTGGGTGTTGAAAGCAGCTACTTTCCTGCCACTCACCTTGTCTTTCAACACAGCCCAAGTCACGATACGCTCGCATGCCGCATCCCAGCCTTTCTTTCCGATGGAATCGGGAGTCTCACTCAGTCCGAAATCTCCGTTCTTTAAAAGCTCAAAACGCTCTGTCTTATAAAAAAGGGAGCAATATTCGCCTTTCTCTTTTCCATCTGCACGACCTACGCCAAGGGCAGTATATTGAGGAAGACGCTCCTTCAAGTCATTGAGTTGATTCTTTACCACCTCCTGCATGCCCACAATGTCCGGAGCATAATAAGCAATCATCTGTGCTGCATTATCCTTACGGTATTTCCAGTTATTCATACTGTCCGCTACATGATCCAGACGGATATTAAACGACATCACCTCCACCTTAGCTTCCGGTTGCTTGCCGCACGAGGCGACAAGCAATACGAAAGCAACCAATACACTATTGAAAAGCACGTTTTTCATGGTTATAATCCTTTTTAATCTATATAAAATTTACCAAAATCAAATCCTGCCAAACCTAATCAGCCTTATTCAAATAAGGAGACGTAAAGCCTAATCTCTTCAATCCCTTCTGTACATCGGGATGACTCATGAAAAGCTTCCAAATTAAACCGGTGCGATAGTTCTCTATCATCACAATAATCGGTCCCTGGTCAATGGCAAGATACGAAGGCGCAAACCAATCCTCAGTCAGATTAAATGCATCTTTGAACCCATATTCACCCCAAAGACGGTCACCCAGTTCTTCATAGAAATAGCGCATGGCCTCCAAAGAATATTCCGGTGTATAAGGGATGGATGAAAGGGCCGCAGTAGGCGTAATCACGCCGCGATCATTTCCGGGGCTATGGGCCGAATAGCCTTTATCACCGTCACTGGCTGTCAATCCCCAGCATTTCTCACCGTAACCCTTATATCCCTTCGGATTGTCGATACAATAGGCACGGTTAATCAAGGTATGGGCCTTCATTTGTTCCTCGTAGTCAGCATAGCGGTCCTTCAAGCCATGCGGATCAAGCCCCATGTAAGAGTAATGAGTAAAGAACAAAGGACCGCCCTTACCGTTATCGTTTCCGAGAGGAAGCCTGATGCCATAATACTCCCGACCATTCAGAAAAGTATTCGCATTGACCCAGCCTTTATGATAAACACTCTCGGCAATCGGATAAGTAGGAGAAGACGCACCTAAAATATAAATAATGTGGCACTCGTTATGACCTTTAATCTGATGGTTCATCGCCCACCCGTTATAGGGTGACCAATGCCAATACATCACATCTTGCCCCTGAGTGAAAAAATTCCACTCTGCTTGGCGCCACAGATTATTAATCATTCCCCGGATACGGTTTTCCGTCGGATTATCCTTTATAAAATACTGATGGGCAGCCAACAAACCTTCGAACATGAAAGCGGATTCTACAATATCGGCTCCATCATCCTTACGGCTGAAAGGAATGGTCTTACCGGTTTTACCGTTCATCCAATGTGCCCACATGCCGTGATAACTGTCGGTATTCTTGTCGCTCAAGAAACGAACAATCTTCAGTATACGTTCAGCACCTTGTTCACGGGTGATAAACCCGCGTTCTATGCCGACAATGATAGCCATCACTCCGAATCCCGACCCACCAATGGTAGCTGTCTCGGCACCACCGTTACTCCGTTCATGCGCCAATCCGGATTCAGGATGGGCAAAATCCCAAAAGTAACGGAAAGTTTGCTTCTGAACGAGGGTCATAAGTTCGTCGTCAGAAAGCCGCTTCTGCTTTTTCTGTCCCGAAATCAAATTAAAAGGGTATAGCAAAAGTATCAAATATATTAATATTCTCATCATAATCATTCTTTTAGTTTAAGCACGGACTCTGAAAGCCAAGCTTCTTCAGTCCTTGTTGGATTTCCGGTATAGACATAAATAAATTCCAAAGGAGACTTGTTCTATAATTCTCTATCATACAGATTATCGGCCCTTGGTCAATGGCTATGTACTGAGTATCGTACCAATCTGCCGTCAAATTAAAGGCATCTATAAAACCATAATCTTTCCAAAGTTTGTCTCCTATCTTATAATAGAAGAAATGCAGCGCTTCCATTGACTCCTCCGGAGTATAAGGAAATGCAGACAAAGCAGCTGTTGGAGCAATGACCCCTTTATCATTAGTAGGTGAATGAGCTGAATATCCCGTATCGCCGTCACTTGCCGTCAACCCCCAACAAGAAGCGCTATAACCCGTATATCCTTTAGGATTTTCCTTACAATAATTGTAATTAATCAACGTATGATTGCGATTTTGCATCCAGTAATCGGCATATTGGTCTTCCAGTCCTTGTGGGTTAATGCCTAGAAAAGAATATTGAGATAAGAACAGCGGTCCCCCTTTATCCGAACCTAAAGGAAGAGTGATGCCATAATAAGATTTTCCATTCCTGATTCCTCCATTTTTAGCCCAGCCCGCTTCATATACAACTTTATCGATAGCATGTGTTGGAGACGAAGCAGCAAGTATATAAGTAATCAGACACTCATTCCATCCTCTTATTGCCAGGTTCTTCTCAAAACCGTAATCGGGACTCCAATGCCAATATAGTACATCTTCACCATTTTTCCGGAACCAAGTCCAGTCAATAGCTTCCCAAAGACGGGTTATGTCGGCACGCAACCTGCTTTCTACTTCCGTATTTTCCTTGAAATAGGCTCGAGCGGCAAGCAAACCTTGAAATAACAAGGATGTCTCAACCAAATCGGCACCGTTGTCTTTCTCACTGAAAGGTTTGGTTGCTCCCGTTGCGCCATTTATCCAATGTGCATAAGCACCATGATAAGCCGTACATTCCTTATCAAGAAAAGTAACTATCTTCTGCACTCGTTCAACAGCTTGCTGACGGGTAATAAAGCCCCGTTCAGCAGCTACCAGCATGGCCATCACGCCAAAGCCGGTACCACCGGTAGTAACGACATCGCCCGAAGTAGTACGTTCGCGCGCCATTCCGGAATATTCATGCCCAAAGTCCCAGAAGTACTTAAAGGTCTGCTTCTGTACCAATGTCAACAAGTCCTCATCAGGGATACGCTCAAACTTGTCTGTATCATCCATTCCTGTCTTAATCATACAAACCTTGCCATTGGAAAGCAGTGTCCCGGAAGTGGATTTCACCCCCGGATTGACAATCAATTTATACGATGACAAGACTTTAAAGCCTCCCTTAGGAGTCACCGATACTTTTTTCTCTTGCAGGAACTCATAATCGCAGCTTACAGGAAGCTCCTCATGTTTCAAAGCAATATTGTTACGGGCTGAAGCCTCATCTACAGCATCCGAGAACTCCAAAACAATGGCTACATTGGGAGCAACATTCTCAAATGTCTGTTGGTTTTGTTGGTCACCCACAATGATATTCTTCAACTCGAAAGGCTGATTCACTTCAGGTTGATTATCACCACTGCACGCAACCAACAAAAGACATACTATGAAATATAATACTTTCATCCTATCATCAGATTAAAGTGTAGCTTCATTCTTTTCCAGAGTAAATACTCTGAATTTCGGTTGCCGTCAACACCTTGTCATATAAGCGGAACTGATCAAGCTGACCGGGAAAGTTCTTTGCCCAGGTTTGTGCTCCTGCACCCGAAGTAAGACTCGGAGTAGTGCTGAACTGAAATGCACCAACAGCCAAAGAAGCGCCTACATTATTAAACTTCAATTTCCCACAATCTGGCAATTCTTTGGTAAAGACACCCTCACCATTACGATAAACAGTAATGGTAGAAGTATTGCCATCATACACAAAAGCCAGATGCACCCATTCGCTACCAAAAATATCATCTATTTTTGCCTCAACCCATCTTTCATCATTCTCTTTTGCTGTCTGATTGAAGATATGAACCTTGAAAAATGCCTGAGTCTCGCTATTATTATTCTCCAAGAAGATGTCGAAGTTGCCCCAGAATTTAATAGAGTTAGGGATAGAGAACAAACCTTGCGCAGAAGTATTCTTAGTGGTTCTCATCCAGAAAGCTACAGTCAAATCACCGATAGTGGGCATGTTATTTTCCAATATAGAAGGAGTCTTGGCCAAAATGTAAGCATTCTCAGCACCTTGATAGGCCATGCCAGCGATTCCGTCTTCCGCAAACTTGGCATTACCGTTATCTGCTACCAAAAATCCCCATTCACCTTTATCCCGAATGTCCTCTTCATCAAAAGGAAGATACATCTTCAAAGGGGTAGTAGGTACTTCACCTGTACTCTTAGGGTAGTCGAAAGCAGGATGATCCATATCCTGAAAACAAGACTGCATACACAATGCAAACAGGCAAGAAGCCACAGATACTATATATTTTTTCATAAGTAGTTAGTACATTTATAGATTAATAATTGGGATTTTGAACCAATACACCATTCGACTTGTCAATTTCGTCTTGCGGAATGGGCAACAAAGCATGTCTGTCTTGATAACCGGTCTTGCCTGCCGCATGAAGTACCTCTTTAGCAATACCCCAACGAACCAAGTCGTAGAAACGGTCGAACTCCATACCTAACTCAACACGTCTTTCATGACGAATGGCCTCACGCAGTTCATTCTGGTTGTTGGTCGTCACTTCCGGTAGAATTCCGATATTATTGCCACGAGCACGAGCGCGCACCATCTCCAAATAGTTACGGGCAGAAGATAAATCACCCAATTCACAAGCAGCTTCGGAAGCCATTAATACCACATCAGCATAACGTATCAGACGAATATTTACCCAATATCCTCCCTTTGTGAATTTCAAACGCATCGCCGGGTCCGTATATGCCTTCTTGTTAAAGTATTTAGCTATAACATCAGCATTCGAAATAGGTTTCTCACCATAAGGCTTGTTAGCAGGTATGGACTCTGGATCGTCCTTGCCGTTGCGTATAAAATAAAGCAAAGTTTCGTCTTTTCTCGGATCTCCCTCTTCAAAAGCATCTGCCAATTCTTGAGTAGCGGTGTGTTGCCCCCAACCGAGATTCCACTCGCCTGCGCCACGTACACCCTGAACGGAAGCAAACTGGCTTCCTATGTCATTAGAACCTGGTTGTGATTCTGTTGCCGTACATTGCAATTCAAAAACAGATTCACTACAGTTTTCACCTTTTTCTCGGAATATGTCTTCATAAGGTGTTTTCAGATTATATAAACCGGAGTTAATCACTTCTTCAGCGGCAGCCTTCATATTCCCCCAGTCATTACGCATCATGTATGTGCGTGCATGAAGAGAACGAGCAGCTCCCCAAGTGAGACGACCTACATAAAGTTGCTCCCACGTTCTGGGCAGACTGTTTTCGGCTTCCGTAAGGTCAGAATCTATTAATTCATATATCTTTGCCACAGAAGACTTTGGAACATTTGCCTCAGCTGCATCATAAACTTTAAAGTCAATCAAAGGCACTTCACCAAAAGCGCGTACAAGGTTGAAATAACAGAAAGCACGTACAAACAAAGCTTCCCCCTTATTGACGAGGTCACCTTCTGTCAATGACGGATTTTGGCTCATCTCATCAAGCAAATCATTTACCTTATGTATCAATGAATAGTTATCATTCCAATAACTCTTAATCATCCCATTACTTGCCAAATATTCAAAGTCATCGAACATCTTGCCGGTAGCAGCTCCATCGGACAATGTACTTCCTTTCTCTGCGTCCTCAGAACGCATACCGTGGATTGCCAATGCAGTATTGCCGCTTGTCAAATGAAAACCGCGCAACTTGGCATACATATTAAAAACCTGTGTTTCATAAGTACCACCAGTCAAATCATCCTCTGTCTGTTGTCCAAGCGGTTTTCTATCAAACATATCCTCACACGAAGTTAGTGCAAAGCTTACTGCTAAAAATGCTATATAATAAAATATCTTCTTCATAGTCTGTCTCTATATAATTTTAGAAAGTCAAATTAAAACCAATCGTATAAACTGTAGGCATAGGATAGCCTCCACCATCAATACCAAACGAAATAGCACTTCCGCCCACTTCCGGAGTATATCCTCCATTACGGCTCCAGGTCTTGGGATTCTGCACATTGGTATAAAGACGCAGTGACTGTACCTTGATACGATTCAACAGTCGTTTGTCAAAGTTATACCCCAATTCGATATTACGGATTCTGAAGAAACTGCCATCTTCGATGAAATACGTGGAAGCCTCCTGATTTATTTTGTGTGAAGGGTCGAGCAAGGGCTCCCAATTGGAAGTGCCCTCTCCATGCCAACGATTCAATTGCTCTGTGCGATAATTCAGTTGTGCATAGCTACTGCTTCCCCAATTACGGTAAATTTCATTTCCATAAACACCCATCATGTCAACAGTCAGGTCCAGATTCTTCCATCCCAAATTAACATTAAAACCGTAAGTAAAATCAGGAGTTGGATTACCTATCATTGTACGGTCATTATCAGTAATTTTGCCATTACCGTCAACATCAGCAAATTTCAAGTCACCCGGTGTTACCGAGCCAACCGAGTTAATCGGAGAGAAACGGATGTCGTCTTCGTTCTGATATACACCCTCAACCTTGTAACCATAGAAATAGCCAATCGGATAACCTTCGGAAACACGTGAGGGACCACTGATAATATTATAGTCTTTGTTTACCAGTGAAAGCACCTTGTTATCAATAGTGCTCAAATTAGCACCTAATCCATATCTCCAATCTTCCCCAATCTTGTCGTTCCAAGAAGCACTAAGTTCAAAACCGCGATTGCGAATCTCACCCACATTCTGTAATCCGGGAACAGTACCTGCAATACCCGGAATGGAAGTCAACATATCTTTTGTTGTTTTGTTATAATAAACCGGAGAAAGCTGCAAACGATCATTGAACATATGCATGTCAAAACCTACTTCCCATGAATAATTACGTTCCCATCCCAAAGTAGGTGAAATCAGTTTGTTGGGGCCTTTACCCGCAATGATATTGTCACCGAACACAGCTGAACCCGAACTAACAATGGTGGCATATGCCGGATAACTGGAACCAGTATTCTGGCTACCCAACACACCCCAAGAGCCTTTCAACTTCAAGAAGTTAATTACATTCTGGTTCTGCATAAACTTCTCTTCGGTCATTACCCAACCGGCACCGAAAGAGTAAAAGTTGTCCCAAGTATTACCTGTCTTATAGAAAACAGATGAACCGTCCCTACGGAAAGAAGCATTAAGTAAATAACGATTCTTGTAGTTATACAATGCTCTGAACAAATAAGACATGGTAAATCTGTCACTCTGAGAACCGCCATTAGTTGCCGTAGATACATCGTCGATGGTAGAGAGCCACCATCTGTCCGGGTCGTCGCCCACCAAAATGCCGTAGCCCGCAAGCTGGCTGCGTCCACCACTCAAACTGGAAGACTCATTGTAATTGGTTGTAAGACCGGCAGTCAATGTCAATCCATGATTGCCAAACTGTCCGAGATAAGTCAACACATAGTCAGACTGTGCAGCAAGAGAGGTAGACTTGCTTTGGTTCACACTTTCTCTTTCAGTCAACCGTTCTTTCCCCCCCTCCACATCGGGATTATAAACATAAATCAGCGGAGAATATGAACGTCCCTGACTGGAAGCATAGTCCATAGAGAAAGTTGCTTTGAACGTAAGGTTCTTCAGAATATCTATCTCTCCGAACACATTACCTGCCACGCGATAGTTTTCAGACTTGTTGTGAGCACCGCGCAGCTCTGTTTCAATAAGAGGATTCCACACTTGTGCACGCTGGAAGTCGGGCAGCGTATGTATCAGTCCCGATTCAAGGTCATGAGTAGGAGCAATAGGAGCAGCCTTCAAAGCACCATCCACACCCTTTGCATCAGGATACTTGGCACGAACTCCATTAAGCTGGAAACCAAAACGCAGGAAATCGGTTACGCTATATTCACTGTTCAAGTTTACGGTAAACTTATTGAGCTTTTCCGTTTTAATGGAACCTTCTTCCATGACGTAACCCAAACCCAAATAAAACTTACTCTTATCCGTTGCACCCGTAATGCTCACATTGTTATTGGTCAGAAAACCTGTCTGGAATATCTCATTCTGCCAATCAGTATTACCAGTCCATTGAGTATAATCATAAGGGTCGCTTCCTTGAGATATCAACTGCTCGTTGTACAGCATCTTAAACTCTTCGGCATTCGTCACACCTACACGGTCATAAATAACCTTCCAACCCACTGAAGAGTTGATGTTGACCATCGTCTTCCCTATTTTTGCCCTTTTAGTAGTAATGATGATTACACCATTGGCACCACGCACACCGAAAATAGCCAAAGAAGAAGGGTCTTTCAAGATTTCCATAGATTCAATATCCGCAGTGTTCAGATAATTGATATTGTCCGTGAACAGTCCATCTACCACATAAAGGGGTTTGAAACCGTTAATGGAGTTCGTACCGCGAACACGGATTTCAGGGTCTTGTCCTGCACGACCCGTATTCACCACCTGTACACCGGCAACCTTACCCTGTATGGATGCCAGTGGATTGGTAGAAGGCTTAGAGGCAATCTCGTCCGCTTTCACAGTAACGATAGAACCGGTCAAGTCGCGTTTCTTGGCACTACCATAACCAACTACAACCACCTCATCAATGAGCTGGCTGTCCTCTTCCATCTTCACATTGATAGTTGAACGCCCATTTACGGCAATCTCCTGCTCACGCATACCTATATAACTAAAAATCAAGGTAGCATTAGATGCCACATCAACAATCTGATATTTACCATTTATATCAGTAATACTACCTTTACTCTCCTGCCCTTTTACACGAACAGAAGCACCGATAACAGTTTCGCCTGTCTTGTCCGTAACGACACCCGAAATCGTAATTTTGTTCTGTGCCATCGAAGTAATGGCAAACAATAACATCACACATGTAATTAGTAGATTTTTCTTCATTTTGTATTGATTTAAAATTCTTTTGCAAACATACCGGAGAAGTTGATATATGTCAAAAAACAAGCTACCACAAGAGTACCACAGTTCACCGGAGGGGTACATCATTACTACTACTGTATAACATAAACGACAGATTATAAGGAATATAAAAGTACAATAAATATTTAGGTACTATTCATATATATAGAGCAAGAAGATAGAAAAGCAAAGGGGGCTTTTATCCTATTCTGAAGTTTTTTATCCCATATTCAAGAACGTCATACCTTTCACTGCCTCAAAGCCGACCATAAGATTTCCATAACCGATTGCCATTATACGATAGATTATATACCAAGCAAATACTGCAAAACGTTTGCAGTGAAGATGTAGACAATATGCAGCAACAATGCCATCTCAACGCAGTGGCTCGAATGCTGCATATTGCCGTCTTGAGAATCAGTTAGAGTAACTTGAACGCTGCTTTCTTTACGTCCTGGCTATTTCTGCCAATCATCACCTCAAAGTCACCGGACTCGCATACAAAATCAAGATTGTAGTTGTAGAACTTCAGCAATTCGGGAGTAATCTTGAAAGATACTTTTTTAGATTCACCGGCTTTCAGGAAAATCTTCTCAAAGCCTTTCAACTCTTTCACCGGACGGGTTACACTTCCCACAAGGTCACGAATATAAAGTTGAACCACTTCTGCACCGTCTCTCTTGCCGGTATTGGTCACAGTCACGGTAGCAGTCAGTTCGCCCTTATCCGTCATGCTAGTCTTGTCCAAAGACACGTCGCTATAAGAGAATGTGGTATAGCTCAAGCCGAAACCAAAAGGATAAAGCGGTTCATTGTCTATGTCTATATAGTTGCTGCGGAATTTCTGGAACCATGCACCGTCGGCAAGAGGGCGGCCCGTGTTCTTGTGGTTGTAGAACAAAGGAATCTGTCCCACGCTCTTCGGGAAAGTCGTAGTCAGCTTCCCACTCGGATTCACATCACCAAACAGTACATCACCGATGGCAAAACCTGCCTCACTGCCCGCAAACCATACATTCAGAATGGCCGGCACGTTTGCCTGCTCCCAGTTCAGTACCAGTGGACGACCGGTAAACAGTACCAGTACCACTGGTTTTCCTGTTTTCAATAATTCTTGTAACAGCATGCGTTGGGTGTCGGTCATTTCAAGATTCGTGCGGCAACTGCTCTCTCCACTCATTTCCGAAGACTCACCGAGCGCAGCCACAATAACATCCGATTTGGCAGCCACGGCAAGAGCCTCGTCCAGCAACTCCTTGTCCGAACGATTGTCACGGTGTAAAGAACGTCCGAACATAGTGGCACGTTTCTCATATTCGGCATCACTCATCAAATTACAGCCTTTCGCAGTCAATATTTCGGCTTTATCGCCTGCTACCGCCTTCAAACCTTCAGCCAAAGAAGTTGCATTCTTCAATACAGCAGCCACACTCCAAGTACCCGGCATATTACTGCGGCTGTCTGCCAACGGACCTACCACAGCAATAGTGCCTTTTTTGGCCAGCGGAAGCACATTACCCTCGTTCTTCAACAACACCAAGCTCTCCGAAGCAATCTTACGCGCAACAGCACGATGCTCTTTGGTAAAGATTTGCTTCTTGGCACGCTTCACATCACAGTATTTATAAGGATTATCGAACAAGCCCAACTTGTACTTAGCTTCCAAAATACGGCGACAAGCCGCATTAATTGCTTCTTCTGTCACTTTTCCTTCTGTCAATGACTTCTTGAGCGTACCTACAAATGCATCGCTCACCATATCCATATCCACACCTGCATTCAGTGCCAAGGCGGCAACAGTCTGCGTATCGCCCATACCGTGGTCGGTCATCTCAGCAATTCCAGTATAGTCTGTCACCACAAAGCCGTCAAATCCCCACTGCTTACGCAGTATATCCGTCATCAACCACTTGTTTCCAGTGGCAGGAATGCCATCGACCTCATTGAAAGAGGCCATCGCACTGCCCACACCGGCATCAACCGCCGCCTGATAGGGCAACATGTATTCATTGAACATGCGCTGATGACTCATATCTACTGTATTATAGTCACGTCCTGCCTCACCGGCACCATACAAGGCAAAATGCTTTACACAAGCCATGATTTCATCATTACGGCTCATATCCTTTCCCTGATAACCACGTACCATGGCCTGCGCAATGGCTGCTCCCAGAAACGGGTCTTCACCGTTGCCCTCGGACACACGCCCCCAACGGGCATCACGGCAAATATCCACCATCGGACTGAATGTCCAGCAAATACCGTCGGCGCTGGACTCAATGGCTGCAATACGTGCCGATTCTTCAACCGCCTTCATATCCCATGTACACGACAATCCCAAAGGAATGGGAAACACCGTTTCATATCCATGAATAACATCCATACCAAATAAGAGAGGAATACCCAAACGACTTTCTTCAACCGCCTGCTTCTGTACATCGCGGATACGTTCCACGCCTTTCAGATTGAAAAGCCCGCCCACTTCACCGGCACGAATACGTTTGGCCACATTACTACTTTTAGCCTGACCGGTCGTAATCTCACCGGTAACCGGCAGATTCAACTGACCTATTTTCTCCTCCAGGGTCATCTTCTTCATTAAATCGTCGATGAAACGATTCATATCGACCGGAGATTTCTGCGCATACGCACTAGCGGCAGTAAACACCAACAAGACTAAAAATGATTGTAACTTGAAAAGTAAATGCTTCATGTCTTTCATGCTTTTAATTTATAGAAATATTATTTTGCTGCAAATAAAAGAAAAGCATGCGACAACCTCCACATCCCGCACTACAACAAAAGTACACCCATCACTAAAAAACAAAAGAGGAAGTACAATATTAGTACTTCCTCCATTAATATTTTACTGTAAAACAGTCATTTAAAATTTATAAGGAAATCAGTCAAACTTTCTTCCGGAAGCAAATTGAATTTCTTACGTAACCGGTATCTCGCAGCATCAACCCCACGTGTAGAAATGTTGAGCAACTTCGCTATCTCCTTTGTCGGCATATTCAAGCGGAGCAATGCACAAAAGCGTAAATCTCCTGAAGTCAAATCAGTATATTGAAGTTTCAGATTCCGGAAGAAATTTTCATGTATACGGTCAAAATTAGCTTGAAACATTATCCAGCTCTCTTCATCAGACACTATATTATTGTTAACCAAAGCGAGAAGCTTATCCAAATTCTTACGACTATGCTGTCCGGACAACTTTTGCTTCTGTATCTCCTCTTTCAATGAATTCAAAAACTCCTGATGAGCGATATTCATCATTACCACGCTGGACAATTCTTTGCTTTTAAAACGCAAATCGGCCTCAAGCTGTTCCTTTTCCAACTCGATAATCTTCTTCTCTTGCCGTTCAAGCTCTGCCTGATGGGCTACACGCTGCTGCTCAATCACACGATCCTTCTTTTTCTTCACAAAACGATAAACAATATATTGCAGCAAGGCCAGCAGGCACAACCCTATCAGAATGTAGCTTCCCACAGCCCAATAAGACAAATACCACGGAGACAAAATCTCAAAGGGAAACTCTACCGATGCCAAAACTCTACCAGTATCATATATCTCCGCCCGAAAAACATAACTTCCATAAGGAAGACGGGCATACTTTTTCTGCAAATTGCGTCCATCGGGTATCCACTGATCAGAATACCCTTCCAACCGGTATCTTACTTTATAAGTATAATCGTTATAAACCGGATAGCACAATGTAAAACTCACTGTATTAAACTCATGTTCGACCTTGACTCCCGACTGCACGACCAATGTTTTCCGTTTATCACTGAATTCCTCAGTAACCTGCATCTCTGAAATCCATAAAGAACGCCTAGTCTGAGATTTATATAACGAGGAACTATCTGTTTCAATACGGGCAATAGCATTATTCAAGCAAAGATAGGAATGATTATTTCTCTTGTCATAAACCACGCTTCCTCGTTCTTCCACAGCCAGACCGTCAAACAAAGAATATGGAATCCGAAGTTCGATATTGAAAGTATTTATCGCACACTTCACCAAATACACAGTCCTGTCGCCCACAAACCAATAGTAATCTCCGTTCGCATGACTCACAGTCTTGATTCCCTTCAATTCCATCAATTGTTCATTCATTGTTTCATAGGGAACAATCGAATCAGTCATATCTTCGTAAGTATAGAAATATTCCCCATTAGAAAAAACTACCCGACCATTGATTTTGAACAAAGTAAAACTCCCACCTTTCACTTCTCCCAAACTCTCATACTTCCGCACATCCTTTACCTGCTTCATATCCGAATCAATCCGAAAGCGATACAAACCATTCCTTAAATGTTTCGCCCAAATATTCCCTTGATGGTCCACTTCTATATGACGAATCATGTGACTGAACCCACGTAAGGACCGAGTAAAGCAATACTCTCCCGAAGCAGTCTCCGTATATAAATTCAGAAGCGCATAAGCTCCCTCCAACAAAAAAGATTGTTCCTTCAATTCAATTTTTTCCATACACATCCCTCCTTTTACATCAGATGCCAGCTTTGATTTCAGTCCTGATATAAGGAAAGTTCCCTTGTTGTGCCCGCAGAAAATCTGTTTTCCCCATTCATCGACGAACCACGCTTGTTCTTCCAAACCCGGAACTAATTCAGTCTTTCCATCCCTAAGCCAATAAAGTCCTTGATTAGAAGCAATATAAGCTTCATTTTCCCTTACCAAAACATCATATACCATGCCTATTTTACGAAATGGAGGTTCATAATAATAGATTAAAGAATTGTTGTGTATATAGGCAATACCTTCATCCAAAGCTGTCCATATATTGTTGTCATCATCACAATACAATCTCAAAACAGTATTGTTCTGTAGTTTATTATCCGTATTGACCTTCCAAATCAGCTTTCCCTTTTTATCCAACGCATATATGCCATCGGATATTGTGCCAACAACGTAGCAACTATCTTTGGTCATCACCGCACGATTAATGGTATGCTTCTTGAATATATCATCACATTCAGTTTCCCATTTTTCTACCCTCCCATCTCGATACAGGAAACCTCCCTGATTACGGGTAAACATTAAAACCGCATCATCATAAGGGAGCCCGGCCAGGACATCACTATCTCCAAATGCCTTTCTGGGAATAAGTTCTTTCATTTCCCTACCGGCAAAGACATAAAGTCCACCGTTTATTCTTTGAGAATAAAAAGTATTTCCAACCTGGAACAAATTCAGTGGAAGGTTCTTCATTCGAATACCTTCTACCGAATTTCCATTATAAAAAAAGAGAGAACCGAATGATTGAAATACAATTTCTCCTTGAACGCAAGCAATATCCCAGATTTCGTCATTATGAAACGCAAAATCTTTCACCTTATTTTTCAATGAATGATATTCAAGAGTGTCATAAGGAGTACGGACAAAATAACCGAATTCTTCGTAAGAGCCTACATAAATTCTTCCATCTTCACTGATATATATAGCACGCACAATTCCTTTTGTCGGTAATTCATACAGCCGCCAAGCACTTCCATCAAATTCCAACAGCCCACTGTTATTACCGAAATACATCACTCCTCTTTCGTCTTGAGCAATGGCCCAATTCTGAATACCGGCATTATAATCCGACACCGAATAGTTCCTCACTATAGGAGAAAAAGGTATGGGTGAAGCTTGCAGCAAACTACTGAAAACCAAAAACAAGAGAAACGTTATTGCAATTCTCATGAGTACTGTTTATAGGTATTTACCAGCAAAGATAAAGCTTTTTGCGTTTTCGTAAAAACAAAATCGCAGATTATCCTCTTTTATAGAAAGATAACCCGCGACAACTGATAACTCACTTTATTAATTTTCAGCCGTTTTCTGTTTTCCCAAAGGAATAGAAACCCCCAAGTAAGCATTGACATTCTTCGTATTCTTGCCAAAGAACATATAGTCTGTTCCCGCAAAGAAAGGACCCAGTTTCAGTGCCAGACCGAAGGTTTTACCGGCTCCTTGAAGTACGGAATAGCTGGCAGCTACATTGAAAGCATTCGTCGGACGGATGCAGGCAGAGAAAGTCAGCTCATTCAAAGTTTTCGGTTTGGCAAAACGACCGGTATACAAGGCACCCACTACCAGCCAATCATTCAGTAAGGCATATTCAGCGCCAAGAACCATTGTAGAAGTCAATCCACGGGTACGGCTCTTCTCAGAAGCCTCCTCCGTCTTGAGCTGCAACATGTCATAGTTAAGAATCTCGCCGCTGTTCACAATATTCATGAACTCCTGCTGCGAGGCCGGGTCAAGAAGATCATAAGTCTGCTCTGCATTGGCTCGCGCTATACTGGTATTCGATTTAGACCATTTGATAAAACCCAAATCAAGAACTGAAGCAGAAAGTGTCAATTTATCCAGTAACTTGTAAGATACTCCCAAATCAATAGCCCCACCATATCCGGCAAAACCAAAACTGCCAAAATCAATTTCATCGATATAATCACCATTCTCATTCTCGGGAAGTTCTAACAGCTTTGACGAGTTCTCCAAAGTTGCATCCACTTGAATGGAAGCTTTACTCGTCACTCCTGAAGAGCCGACAGAAGGAGTTTCCACATGAATCTGGTTGATGTTCAGCTTTAAGTTACCGATACCCAGCAGCATCTTCACCTTACCACCTACAGCCAGTCGGTCTGTGATATTCCTTGCAAAGCCAAGGCCGACTTCCGCATAGGAATTTATCTCAAGCTTCTGTCCATTAATGGTTTCGTTAATACCCCAATAGTCAGAAATATTGTCGCCGAACTCCCGGCTGCTCATGTTATTCATAAACTGGAACATGGTTTTCGGTATGGCGGCACCGATATCATTACGCAACCCCACATTGACTGACCAGAAGTTCTTTCCTTTATACCACCCGGCAGACAGAATGTCGGTACTCAAATTCACATTCAAGTTATTGGTAGCATCCAGTCGGTTCATAAAGTCATTGCTCATGAAATAGTCGCTGTCATCACTGTTTTCAATAATGTCCATAATATCCCTATACCCCAGGGAACTGGAGTTGACGGTAGCATTCAGCGAACCTATCACGGGAATATTCAGATAACCGCGTCCCGGCATCAAGGCCGGATTGAGTTGCATACGCTGGTTACTTCCTTCCATAAAGTAGGAAGTGCGTAGGAACTGGGCTTGTCCGGAAAGAGAGAAGCAAAGCAACAATACCACAGACAGCCATACTTTCAGAGAATTCAATTGTTTCATAACCTTGTCAATATTTTCATTATCACCTGCAAAAATATAAAACAAGTTAATACCCTACAAACAACTTAACCGGATAGTCGTGTATAAAAGGCTTATACAGAGACTATCCGGTATAAATTAAGGAGCAAATAAAAGAATCCTCTTAAGAGTGTCCTTATACTATTTCATCATAAACATGTTCATTTGCTCTCGTAGCGGTACTCAGAAAAACCGGGGCTGTCTCCTTTCTTTGTTGCAGAGACATTGACGTCACTGCCGGAGCACTCAACATTTCCTTATATTTTTCCGGAGCAGTCAGTATCTTTACAGCCTCTTTCAAATTATCATCATCTTTCAACTGCTGGATAATGCTTCCACGCTGGAAATAATAACGTTTGATGATTTCTACCGCAATCATGCTCTTGATGTCCTTGGAGAAATGGTCAAGGTCACGGTCCAGATTATGCGACAATTTTTTCTCCAGCGCTTCAAACTCTTTCGAAGCATCAGTCAGATAGCCCTCAAATTCGGCCATCTCCTTCAGGTTCTTCAGCATCTTCTCTGTCTGCTGGTCGTATTTGAAGTCCGCCTTTTTCACCATCGCCTTGAAGTCCGCATAATCGGCATCTGTAATTTCAAACTTCTCTGCTGAAGGAATGGTAGGATGTTTCAAGCAATAGTCCGTAGCATAATTGAAAATAAGATTGTCATTGACAAGATAGAACAGAATGTTGGGCAGCTTCTCCTGCTTCACCGCAATGTCCGGAGTCACGCCTCCGCCATCCCGCACTTCACGTCCGGCAGCCGTATGGAACACGGTAGTAAGGCTGTCCGGAATACGTCCCACACTGCCGTCCTCATTCCGGTGCTTGTAGTCGATAGCCTGCACACAACGGCCGCTGGGAATATAATATTTGGAAGTCGTCAGCTTCATGGTACCACCGTACGGCAACGGACGGGTGGTCTGCACCAATCCCTTACCGAAAGTACGGTTACCGATAATGACCGCACGGTCAAGGTCCTGCAAAGAGCCCGCAAGGATTTCTGACGAAGAAGCCGTTCCGCCATTGACCAGAACAGCCAAAGGAATTTCCAGATCCAACGGTTCACGCAATGTCTTGTAGGTATTGCTGGCTTGCTTAATCTTACCCTTTGTCGTCACAAGTGTTTTTCCGCGAGGCAGAAAGAAGTTGGCTATCTCTATAGACTCATCCAGCAAGCCACCCCCATTGTTCCGCAAGTCAATCACCAACGAAGTCATCCCCCGCTTCTTCAAGTCCAGAAAAGCCTGCTTGAACTCCTTGGAAGGATTCCCCGAGAAGGTACTGAGATTGATATAACCTATATTATTATCCAGCACTGTATAATAAGGTATGAACGGCAATTGGATGGAACGGCGCACAATGTCGAAATCCAACGGTTTCTCTGTACCGGGACGTTGCACTTTCAGCTTGAAGCTGGTACCCACTTGTCCGCGAAGCATCTCGCTGACTTCTTGGTTGTTCTTTCCGGCAAGGTCCTTTCCGTCAATCTCCATCAAAATATCTCCGGCTTTCAGGCCTACATCGGCAGCAGGCATATTCTCATATGGCTCAGATATCATGGAACGTTTTAGTTTCGGATTCCAAGTAATCACAGAACCTATACCACCATAGGAATTCTTCAGCATCTGCTCCAATTCGCTTTGGTCATCTTCCGGATAATACTCCGTGTAGGGATCCAGCGAGTAGAGCATGGCATCAATGCCTTCACGGATAGTCTTGTTCGGATCAATCGTATCCACGTAGAACATATCCAACTCTTTCACAATGGAATTGAATATATCCAGATTCTTTGCTATTTGGAAACTACGGCTATCACCACTCTTAAACCCCCAAAAACAAAAGGCTCCTGCTACAATCAGCAAGGTAATCATCCAGCGTATCTTTAAAATTCTTTTCATAATATGTCTATGTGATAATATGCTAATTAATTAATAAAATTTCTTCCTTGATTTTTTCCCATTGTGCAGCCTGAAGCTCCGTACCCACCACTTGTATCACATCTTTGGAGAGAAGGGAGCCTATCTTGCCACATTTCTCCAGCGAGTAGCCACACGTCAGTCCATACAAGAAACCTGCCGCAAAATAGTCGCCAGCTCCTGTAGTGTCCACCACTTTCTCTACCGGAGCCGCTTGTACCTGCACCATCTCTGTACCTTTACGAATCAGAGAACCATGGGCACCCACCTTTACAATGGCTATGCTACACATTTTGGCAATGATGTCCAATGCTTCCTCCGGTTCCTTACCCGTAAAAGCCTTTGCCTCTTCCTCATTGGCAAAAACAATATCCACATATTTGTTGACCAACAGAGAGAAAAATTCAAGGTCTCCTTCTACTATATTGTAGCTCGCCATGTCCAAACATACTTGTAAGCCGGCCTCTTTAGCCAGCTCAATGGCACGGAGAATCATATCATGGTCTTGCACCAGATACCCCTCTATAAATAGGTAAGCATATCCTTTGAACATATCCAGCGAAAGATCTTCCGCCTTCAATGTAGAAGCCGCCCCCAAATAAGTGCCGAAAGTGCGCTCTCCATCAGGAGAAATGAAAGTAGAGGCTACACCGGACGGAAGGGTAGTGGAAAGCAATAAATCCGCCTCTGTCCCATGCTCCAGCAGACTATCCCGGAAAAAGTTACCATAAAAGTCATTGCTTACTTTTCCGATGAATCCCGTACCCGCACCAAGGCATGCCATTGCCCGAATTGCGTTTCCGGCAGAACCTCCGTTAGCCAGATGCGTCTCCATCCGGCTGAAATACTCACTAATTTTCAAGAACTTATCTTCATCAATCAGCGTCATGCTTCCTTTCGGAAGCTGCATCTCCGTCAAAATATTATCATCTTCAATGATTGCCAGCGCATCGACCAAAGCATTGCCCAACCCAATTATTTTATCCATCTTCGATATTTTTTTTGCAAAGATATTGCATATTTCAAAATATCCTATTACTTTTGCAGCGCATTTGAGAAAAAACAACATTCTTCCTTAGCTCAGTCGGTTAGAGCATCTGACTGTTAATCAGAGGGTCCTTGGTTCAAGTCCAAGAGGAAGAGCGAAAAGGTTCGTCAATTAGGCGAACCTTTTTTGTTTTCTCCATCAGCCGCACTTAACGAACAAACGGAAATCTTTCATCTTTCATGAAATTAACATATATTTGTGGAATATTTATAGGGAATTTATCCCGACCTTCTGTCTTTATTTGCAGAGCCATGAAATTTAATTCAAAAATACGACTATAATGAGAACAGCCCTACTCTTTTTAATCATCGGATTGACTGTATGTACATTTTGCAAAGCACAAGACATACCCGTTCTGCCCCAAGAAAAGTTCCGGCACCATGAATTTTCCGTCAGCTATGGTTTCCTGCCCATTACCGATGCCAACAGCATGGCCGAGGAGTGCTTCGCTCCGGTACTGAGTTTCGGAGTTTATACACGCGAAAAGACAAACTACTACGGTGCCCTGAGCATCAGCTACATTTATAGATTCAACCGCAAAATCAGCCTGGGAGTAACCGGAGGAATAACCGGCAACAAAGGGACAGCCAGCAGCCTTTACGAAGCTTTGGATGAAAACACCAAAGACAACCGAAGGTATCTGTATGTTCTTCCCACCTTCCGGTGGCACTGGTTTACCCGCCCCAAATTCTCTCTGTATACCTCAGCAGGGCTCGGTGCCTATTTCCTCCGGAACAGTTTTGGAGGAGAAGTCTTTCACAAGACAAAATTCGCTTATCAATTCAGTTTTCTAGGCATCGAATACGGAAGCCGGTTTGCCTTCTTCACAGAATTCGGAGTAGGATATACCGGAACAATCGTAGCAGGCGGTCGTTATCGTTTCTGACTTATGAGGCCGCTACCGCCAGTGTCAATACACTGATGCGCACACCCTCCACTCCCTTGAGCGCATCGGCACAAGCCGTAGTCGTGGCACCGGTAGTCAATACGTCATCTATAATCAGTACATGCTTCCTTGCAAAAGCGTCAGCACAACGCAGGCAGAAGATACCGTCCACATTCTCCCACCGTTCATAAGAGGATTTACGGGTCTGCGTTTCCGTATGCCTCATACGGGCAACGGAAGCAGTATCCACGGGAATACCGGTGACAGCGGAAACACCGCGGGCTATACATTCGCTCTGATTGTACCCACGCATTTTCTGCTTACGCGGATGCAGAGGAACGGGGACTATGATATCCACATCACTGAAGAAACCGGTAGCCGACAACTCCTCCGCCATAAACCGCCCCATCACTTCGCCAAGGTCTTTCCTCCCTCCATATTTCAACTGATGGAGAATGCGGCGGAAATCACTCCCTTTATGGTAAAAGAAACAAGATGTGGCATGTTCCAGAGGTATCTTCCCCCAAAACATACGTTCCACCGGATTGTCCTTACGAAGATGATAGTTTGTCCGGGGCATATCCATATTGCACTTCATGCAGATACCCTCTTCACCCTCTTGCAAGATAGCACCACACACGGCACACTGACGCGGGAAAAAGAGATGGACAAAAGAAAAGAACCAGGTTTTAACTATGTTTTTCATCGTATAGTATTAAAAAAACGGCAACAGAGCAATACACTCCATCGCCTTGTTTGCTATAATGGCGAGACCTCACCTGCCAGCTTCAAGAACAACGGATGCAGCGGTCCGTTAGTGGCAATGATATGATGTCCGTCCAAAAAGGCGTCACTACCGCCAAAGTCAGTGATTCTTCCACCAGCCTCCAGCACCATCAGCGCAGCCGCAGAAAAGTCCCATTTGCCGATAAACGCCTCAAGCCAGGCATCAAAACGTCCGGCAGCCACATAGCAGATGGCAAGCGCAGCAGAACCGGTCATGCGGATGCCCGCCACACGCCCGTAAAGTTCATGAACCAAATGCTCACCGGTACGTGCATACCGGTCGGAATTATAAGGGAGTTCCGTCACTACAAAGGCGTCCTCCACCTGCTGGACAGACGAGACCTCCATCCGTTCTCCATTCACATAAGCGCCACCTCCCTGCCAGGCATAAAAACATTCATCCCGGCAAGGGTCATAAACAACTCCCAGCAACAGAGAATCCTTGTCGCGCAAAGCGATGCTGACACAATAGGGGGCATTATCATGAATATAATTCGTTGTCCCATCCAACGGGTCCACTACCCAACAGTAGGGTTCATCGTGATAGACAGCAGAACCTTCCTCGGCTATAAATCCAGCCTCGGGAAGAAGTTCCCGAAGCGCAGCCACCACCCGCTTCTCCGACTCCTTGTCTACATAAGAGACATAATCATGGGCTTGTTTCTTCTGTACCGCTTCCCGGCTGAAGTTTTTCCGCTCTTCTTTCAAGAAATATCCGGCTTCACGGGCTATGCAGCAGACAGACTCTGTCAATATCTTCAAATCCTCCATTTCTCTACATATTAGTTCCCCGCAGCCTCTTCTGCCTGCCGGTAAATAAGCCGACCGCGCTGGCTGACCGTCCATCTTCCATCTTCCAAACGCACATTCTTTGTATCATCATCTTCCACATTCCAAACATATCCCCCCGCAGGAAGGCCACGGCGCTCCAGAATCTCATTCGGCATTTCTTCTTCCGAAAAGAACAGTTCCACTTGGGTAGAATCGGGACTGAGCACCAGAAACAACATCTTCTCCGCATCATCCACAGCGTTCATACGGACTCCTTTTTCCCACAGATGGATACAGTCTTTCTGAACCTCACTCCAGGTATATCCGGCAGATGCAATGCAACCATGCTTATCCTTATCACCACCAACGACATGTACCGTATCGGCTTGTTCAGCAACTTCCGCAGTCTTTCCACTCTTGCTACCACAAGCCACAAACAGTGCTCCGGCACATAGCAAGCACATAGATGTTCCTCTTACATTCATCTTTTCTCTTTTTAATTGCTTTTTGTTTGACAAAGTTAAGAACAAATCGGCAATTTAAAAAGTTTCTTTTTCATTATCATCAGTGCTCCGGCAGTATATACTAAGATTAATCAAGGCTTGAGATATACCACTGTCTTTCCACTACCATATTTACGGATGATCCCTTCTTCAAGAAATAGATTCAAATCCGCCACAGCCTGATGCTTCGCCCTTCCTGTCTGTTGTTCATAATCCGCACGGGTGATACAACCATACTTATCCAAATGTTGCAGTAGTTTTTGCTTTCGTTCCTCCTGAGTCAATTTAGAGTGGGAGACGTAAGGAGACGCTTTCCGTTCCAGCCCCATCGTCTGAAAGCGTTTGCGGAATTTACTACCGATACGCAAATTCACATTCCGGAAATGCACGGACGGAGAGCGGATATCCTTTTTATCTGTCACAGTCTTGTCACACTTCAAGGACAAGGAGAAGAATCCCAGTTCGCCCACCTCCACAATCCATCCATCTGCCAGCCAGCTGTACAGTTCGTCCGTTATAGCCTGTAAAGTGCCGTCAAGGATGGCTGGACTGAAACCTGTAGCTTTGTGAACCAGTTCACGGAATTTGTCAGCAGGGATGGTCCCTTTGGGAAGGATACGTGCATGAAGCAAAGAGGCTTCACCATTTTCGTCCGGAGGACTCTGGTATAAATCATAATAAGCGCTCATAAGACATTAATGTATTGATTAGACAATTATAATCTTTGAATCAACTTTAATAAGTTATCCTTTCAGTAATTTTTCTTCGTTGCACCAGAGTCGTCTCTTCGTTAGACTATTGTTTAACGAAACGGCAACCATGATACAACGTAAAGACAAGCCTGCTTTAACGAATTAAAATCAGCCTTCAAAGGTAATGATAAAAGTAAAGTGAAAAATAAAAAAGGCATATTTCTATATTAAAGAAGAATATTTGTCACACTTAATCCCATTTTAAAACCGCATAACCACAGATACATCGCCAATAGTACATTTACATTCTAAACACTTTTGCAAAGTCCGTCACATTCCTATAAATTTGTAAAATACATGACAGTGATAGTGCATACGCAAATAATAATAACATAACTCTTTAATAGATGAAAAAGCCATCATTTCTTTTAATATTCTTGCTAAGTTCCATAACAGCATTGGCACAATCAGTAAAGTATGAAACATTCATTTACAGCAGTGACGACTTAGCAGATGAAATTCAAAGTTTATGTGAAGAAAGAAACTCTACCCGCAGTTATGTGGGAGATTTATTCAATGCCAGCAAAGAATCGGCTAAAGGTATTGCATCTGGTTACGTGACGTCCTTCATTGATTTGGGAGTAAATGCCATAGGCTCCTTGTTGACACGAAACTCGCGCCTAAAAGAGGAATGGGAGGAAACCGTCCGCAGTGAAAATGTATATACCACCCAAATCAGCACTGTATCGGAAATGAACGACTTCTATAAAGAAACTTCGTTCGATGGAGCGTTAGACCCCAAAGGCATGAGATTCGACGGAATAGGATGTTTGCGGAAAGAGGGTAATGATACTGTTTTTTATATCTCATGCCACATTGACCGAAGTAAAATCAGCCGTATCATAAACCACTCCAAATTTGAACTGGCACTCGACACACTGATTATCTGTCCAACCCGTTCCAATTTGCCTAACTCCGTCTTAGACATTCCTTTTTCATTTGAAGAAAGGAAAAACTTCTGTCTCTCTATGACCATGAAGCTTACCTCATCTTGGATGAACGAGATTGTACAATTACAAAAGGACCAGGAATTAGGGGAGTTTTCATTGGAAATACCTGTCGATTCGAGCCAACTTGACAAGAATGGATTCTTTCGTTATGTACGGGAAGAGAACGAAACTCCCAAATACAAAATCAGAGGCGAAAGCTTCATTGTCCCTCGTTCTTATATGGGCTTCCGCGATGAAAACGATGAATACCGCATCAGCTTCGGTACCGGAGAATACAAGCTATCCATAGAATTGAAAGAGACTTGTGACATAACAGAACAATATCGCAAGAACTGGAAAAGAGACCGGAAACAAAGAAAAGCAATGGAACCTTCGGAAGACATATTGACGCGCAGCTGGCAGGTAGTATCCAGCCAACAATGGAATGAGCTGACCAAGCAATGGGTTATTACAACACTGAAAGCACCGGCAGACATCATTACCCAGGATGTAATAGATAAGTTGGGGTTTGAAGCAGAAACGAGATACTAAAACTTTCGTTATCTCGTCATGCGAAAATGCCATCAAGACAAAATACAATAATCAATCGGCGTATGAGACGAATTTTCTTTACCCTAAGTTTATTTATATGCATATATAGTCATTCACAAAATAAACAGGCACTGCTCAAATCAGATTCTCTCTTTGCCAAAGGGGTGGAGCTTTATAACCAAAAGGATTATAAAGCTGCCATTCCCCTATTTACTGAAAGCGATAAAATAGACAAAGCAGAACTTGATTCGACGAGTAACCGCAGGGAGTATTCGGCAATGTGGCTGGGGAGTTGTTACTATAAGCTGGGAGAAATACAAACAGCCCAAAAACATTACCAATATTACACTATTATTCCTGTAGACAGACGCTTGACCGTTCTATCGGATTCCCTTTCAGCCATCGGAGAGAAGTTCTTGTCAGAAGGCAATTTAGAAGCAGGAATTTCTGCAATAAAAGAGTGTGGAAAAAGTGAAAAAGAATGCATAGGAGAAAACCATCCATTCTATGGCAATACCTTAACTAATTTATTACCGTTATTTTGCATAACGGAAAATATTAAAGAAGCCACTACCTGCATTAAAGAAATCGTCCCCATCTATTTAAAAAATCCTGAATGGGGGAAGAAAATTGCCAACAACATCATACCCTTCGTCTTAGCTGTAAGAAACAAAATAAATTTCGATGATATCAAAGACATCATTGAAATTAACGATGCCGCAGCATTATTTGCCGAACCCTCAATGAATGCTCCTTTTAGTAGCGCAAATGACAGTATTTACGGGCTCATTATCCAGGCAGGCATAAATTTGCTTACCAATACCAACGACATTAACGGTGCTATAGAATTCGGTGAAGAAGCGTTGAAGAAAATTTCGGGACTTAACCGTAAGGGAAATGCAAACGAATATATCATAGCAACTTCTTTGGCAACATTATATGCGGGTAATATACTTATTCCGCAACCTTATGAAGTCAGAAAAAAAGGGTTAGCGCTATATCAAAGAGCATTAGACATCGCTTTAGAGAACTATGGGGAATACTCTGTGGAAACAGCGACGATTTATTTAAAACTCGGAAACTATTATATGAGAATGGAAGAAGAGCGTAGTTTTGACAAAGCCAAACACTGGTTACATAAAGCCTTCAACTCCAGACTCATTGATTCACTCTCCACAAATAAATATCAAACCAAGCAACTGATAGAGATATTTGCCAGCTCTTATCCTTTATTCAGTATCTTAAATGACGAAGAATACTTCCTGCAAACTGCAAAAAAAATCACTCAAACAAACAGCTTCAGCTTTTGTGAGAATCATCTGTTAATGGAGAGTATGGCAGAGGCTTATAAAGCATACAACATTGGAAAATACGACAAAGCTATTTCTATTTATCAGCAGCTTATAAATTGTTGTCCAGAGAAACAGAGCAAACAATGTTTATCATACATAAAGAGCAAAGCCTTTACTGAATATTTAAATCAAGAATATGATAAAGCAATAGCCGATTATCTTAGCATAAAAGATATTATGGCAGATAAAACAGTTGAGCCATCTATCTCTGCATATGCCCAAATGTTAGATTTACTATCTAACTGCTATCAAAGAATCAATGATTCTATACAATCCCGGAAATATGAGGACTTATCTTTAAAATTGAGAGAAGAAGCTATCCAAACCAATGACGGTGGAAATCCATACTACTTTTTTCAAGACAAACTAAGTGATATAGACAATATCATAAACATCTATGACACTAGGCGAGATTTTCGAAAATCAATAGATTTCCTGAAAATTAAGATAGATTCTATAATGAACCATACAGAAATACCCGATAAGAACATGGTATCGGACAACTATAGGCGAATAGGTGACAGATACGTATACTTATATGATTCGGAAAATGCACATCGGTACTTAAATAAAGCGATGACAATGATAACCGATACATTAGATGGGTATACATATGGAGGATTATTACATTCTTTTAGTCAGCTGTATAAAAAAGTATCCATAGAACCAGAGCTATCTCTACAACATAGTTTACATTCTGTTCAAGTTATGTCCGATTTTCTAATACGTAGTAAAGACAAACTCATGGCAAATCAAATTCAAGTGGAATTTGATATGATATGCAATACATGGGATAAATGCTATGAGTTATTTGACTATTTAGGGAATAGTTCAGACGCTCTTGCATGTTTGGATAAAAAAATGGACTTCATTGTTTCCATCAAAGGGAAAAAGCATCCTATGTATATACGGACAAAGTCGTATAAAATCAACAAAATGTTTCTACAATATGCATTCTCTGAAGAACGTGACATACAGAAATGCAGAGCACTCAATGATTCGTTATTGGCTATATTGGAACATAATAAAAACGATGTATACTATGATTATTCTGATATTGCAATGCATTATAGCATTATGAAAGACACCACAAATGCTATTCTATATCACAAGAAACACCTTGAAGAACTAAAAAGAGAACTATCCCCAAATCATACCAATAATGAGCGCTATATTGAAACCCTAACTGATATTGCCGAGCTGGAAGGTGAAGAGAACTACATAAAACAATTAAAAAATAATGTAGCCAAGAGTTCACAAATAGGGGAGTTAAGAAATTTACACTTCTGGTCATTATGCCGTCTGGCAGAACTATATCGCGACAAAGGAGAGTTGGCCACGGAGCAACAATATTGGGAAAAAGCTATCTCAGCAGATATCCATAACGAATATATCGGAAACGTATTTAAGTCCCTATTCGACAATTATATGAAACAGAATAAAGAAGACAGGCTACTTGCTTATTTCCGTCAAGGAACAAACGCTATAACAAACCGACTCAAAGAAAATTTTCGTAATGCCACAGAAGCAGATAGAGAACGTATTTGGGAGGATTATAAGCAAATTCCATATACATTAGGAGAATACCTATTATACAGATACCATCAAGGTATTTCGCCCGGAGAAGTCTACAATAACCTCCTCTTCCGAAAAAACATTCTATTGAATTCTTCAATCAGTGCCATTAACCTTATAAAACATGAAGGAGACAGCCTCTTGATAAAAAAATACGAAAGAATGTTATCTATTGAACAGGAGTTGGACAGAGGAGATTCATATATTCAAGAAGGGAACCGAAAAATTTCAAAAGAACAAGCTAAAAAAATTGCTGACAGATTCAACACTGAGATTATGCAAAGAGCTGCTATATTAGGAGATTTCACAAAAAGCCTGGAGTGCTCATGGCAAGATATTCAGAAAGAATTAAAGCCGCAAGATTTAGCCGTTGAGTTTACTTGTTTTCCTATAGGAAAAGACAGTATCATGTATGCTGCTATCACTCTAAAAAGCAAAGGGATGCCACAATTTATTCCACTGTGTGAACAAAAAAGCATAGAAGAAATAACTGATATTTATTCAACCTCCACTCTCTACAACTTATTATGGAAACCCATACTGACTTATTCAGGAAATCTCCCTAATATATATTTCACGCCTGACGGCATACTACATAACATTGGCATAGAGTACACCATGGCAGACAGCATCCCTCTACAAGAAAAATATAATTTGTACCGCCTCTCGTCTACCAGATTATTGGCACAAAATAAAAATAGAAATAACACAAAAAAAGCGATATTATACGGTGGTCTCCAATATGATGCAGATTCTGTGTCACTTATAAAAGAACATTTGAAATATGCAACAAGAAGTTATTCTCCAAATTTGGACACAATTGTAATTGATTCCCTTACTTTAAGAGGAGGTGTCTCCTACTTACCAGCTACTCTGACAGAGATAAAAAACATTCATGCTTCAATGCAACAAATCAATATCCAATCGGAACTTTATTCTGAACTGCAAGGTACTGAAGAATCATTCAAGTCATTATCAGGAAAACAAATAGACATATTACATATAGCAACGCATGGATTCTACGTGAACCAAAAGAGGTCTTCAGAATCCCCTCATACCTCAATAAACAAAGGAATGTCTAAAGAGAGTTCCTCTTTAAAACGAAGTGGATTATTGATGTCCGGAGCCAATATTGCTCTTAAAAAAGGTGCAAATTTAAAAGACGTTGAAGATGGAATACTTACAGCCCAAGAGATCTCCACTTTAGATTTACGAGGATTAGAACTAGCCGTTCTTTCAGCTTGCCAAACCGGCATAGGAGATATAGCAGGTGACGGTGTATTTGGCTTGCAGCGGGGTTTCAAGAAAGCCGGAGCCAACACTTTATTAATGAGTCTTTGGAAAGTAGACGATAACGCCACGCACTTACTGATGACTGAATTCTACAAAAATCTGTTAGCAGGAGAAAGTAAGTTCGAATCCTTACGCAAAGCACAGAAATATGTACGTGACTACGAAGAGGAAATTGAAATTACTCCAAACAAACGCTGGGAATCGCAAATCAGACAAAAAATGAATAAAAGCAAAGAGCCTGCTCCTCAAAAAATAAAGAAAATAAAGAGATATGCCTCCCCCTATTACTGGGCTGCATTCATTTTATTGGACGCAATTGATTAACTCTTAATTTATGAAAAACATGAAAAATTATTTAATGTGCATATTCCTTGCCGTATTTACTATCAGTATTTACGGGCAAAACCACAAGAATGCTGCGGACTATAGGACAGATGCAATAAATGGAAACGCGATTGCACAATTCTATCTCGGACAGAGCTACTTTAGGGGATGGGGTATAAAACCTGATACCATACAAGCCGTTTATTGGTGGCGAAAGTCGGCTGAGCAAGGAGATCCTACTGCACAAAACAATATGGGTGTAGCCTATAGTAATGGCTGGGGAAATTTAACCCAAAATAAAGAAACAGCCATCTATTGGTATAAAAAAGCGGCTGAAAAAGATTTGGCTCTATCACAAAAGAACCTTGGACGCATATATGAAGACAAAGAAAACTATGAAGAGGCTTTTATCTGGTATAAAAAAGCCGCCGAACACAATAATAGCCCGGAATCTTATTATGCACAAAGCCGCTTAGCCTATTTACTGAAAAACGGGTTAGGAGTCACAAAGAATTACCCCGCCGGAATGGCATGGACAAAACGAGCAGCTAAAAACGGTAATGCAAGCGGACAGATTTCGCTTGCAATCTCTTATGAATACGGCATAGACAACATCTTGAGAAAAGATGGGAATTCAGCGTTATATTGGTACAAAAAGGCTGCTCTCAACAAAGACATTGGAGAACTCCAGAAGTCTATAGCAGAAGCTGCCATAGAAAGATTGGAAGAAGCGGGATTCAACGGACAGAATACTCTCCTCAAAATGATACCGGACTATAAACCATTCTACACTGCACCTTCGGAAAGTGAACAGAAAAGCATGCATGAATCTGTTCGCAATAGCACGGTAGAGTGGGGAAAAACAATAGGAGGGGAGGCTTCTCTAGGACAAACCCAAAATGATGAAATAAATGGATTCAGGGTAGAATTCAAAGAAGATAATATTAAAATTGGCTTTACTAAAAACTCAGAATTCACTTTATTCATCTATATTCAAGAAGATGACATAATAGTTAAAAATGGCTCTGAAAATGGTGTAGAATACAACCGAAACACCGGAAAACCGTATATGCTGCTCCGCCCCTACAGTTATGAAATAGAAGCCAAAGAATATCCCGGACAAATATTTGAACGGACAAACTACACAAACGGGAATAAATATTGGGGAGAAACCTATAATGGACAACGCCACGGATACGGCATTCATATCTGGGAAAATGGGGATATGTGGTTCGGCCCTTGGAAGGATGGTGAAAGAAATGGATACGGCGCTTACTTTGATATTACGGCACACACCATTCAGTCAGGAAAATGGATTGGAAATGAATTGATAGCCGGTACTTCTTATATCTGTAAAGAAAAAGCAGAACCGGTTCTTCCAGCCAGAACCAGAACCGTTTCAAAACCATTTTCCTATAGCGGTACTGTTCGCTATATAAATTTACCGACCAGCTCATACATGTCATACATCACAGAAGCCATCAACAAATGGGGGAAATGCCGTACCGGAGCAATCACTATGTATGGAGCAGGAGTAGGAGTGTATGGGAATAGTGGATATGCCTACACCGGCAGTACTCCCAGCAAGCTTAAGAAACGTATAGAAGAAGCCAACAGCAGCAATGCTGAAATAACAGACATCAACATCACTGAAAATGGCAACTATGTAATTATCTTAGGCGGTTCAGGGTATTGGACTCTTGGTTATCCGGATGCATTCCTCAAAAAACTGGAACAATATCGTACAGGAGATTTAAGAGACGACAATATTCTTTCGGCCTGCTTCAATGATAGAGGAGAATGGGTAGTTATCACGGACAAGCATTACAGCTATTCAAATGAAACCATCAAAAATTTCATACTGAAAGCCGAAGAACTATACGAAGAGGTTTACTATGCCTATATTACCAATTACGGGATGATAGCTTGCTGCAAAAACGGAGTATATTACAAAAACATTCCATCCAATTTGGCAGAGGCATTGAAGAAACTCACATTCAAACCCAAAGTCATCAAGTTTACAGACAATGGATTGTACTTGATTACAGATGGAGAATCACAAAATTATTATTTTATGTAATCACTCATTTTTTTTAAATATAGGCAATAGGTTATAGCATAAGACTTTCCATGTCGTCAAATGGCTAAATACAACGTTAAAAAAAGTCGTTCAGTCCCGTTAAAGCACCATGCCGTTTTTAAGTGTTGTAACTTCGCACCGTGGTCACAAAGAAACAGGTCTCGCTAACTGACGAGTGAACGAAACCGCAAGTAACAACCATTAAAAACAAAAAACATTATGGCATTTCGTTATGTAGTAAAAAAGAGAATGGTAGGCATTGGTACCAAAACCGAGAAGTATGTAGCTGCTTCTTATTCCGTAGCAAATATTGATTTTGATAGATTATGCGACCAGGTGACCAGTCAAGGGATGGTGCCAAGAGGTATCGTAAAAGCCGTATTGGACGGTATGATTGACGCACTCTGCACCTATGCCAGCATCGGTGCAACCGTACGGCTGGGAGACTTCGGAAGCCTCCGACCGGGATTGAACGGCAAAAGCCAGGAGGATGCAAAGTCTGTAACGGCTGATGTCGTTTACCGCCAGAAACTGATTTTCGTGCCGGGACAACGTTTGAAGAACATGATGAAACAATCGGGCATCACACGATTGGTAACCGGCTCTGAAATCGTGCCGGACAATGAAGAAAATCCCGGAGGAAACGAAAGCGGAGGCGGCGGCAATGATGGTGACCAAGGTGAAAATCCATTAGGATAAACTGATAGAGTTTTATCAAGGAAACAAACAATTCCACAGAGGAGGCTTCATGACAAGTCTCCTCTGTTTATTTATATGACCTGTTTCGCTATCCATGCACAAGCCTCAGCATCAGCCAACGCATGATGATGATGTTCCAACTGATAGCCACAGCAAACAGCCACTGTATGCAACTGATAGTTAGGCAATCCCTTTATAGCACGACGTGATGCCTGCAAAGTACAATAAAACTCATAATCCGGATAATCCATGCAGTAAGTACGGAAAACAGCTTTCAGGCAGCTTTCATCAAAGGCCTTGTTGTGCGCTACCAATGGCAAGCCTTCAATGCGTGGAGCTATTTCCTGCCACACAACGGGAAAGATAGGAGCATCCTGGGTATCTGCCAACGTCAGACCATGCACGCGGGTATTCCAATAAGTATAATACTCCGGCTCGGGACGGATGAGGCTATAATAATGGTCCACAATTTCTCCATCGCGTACGATAACCACTCCTACACTACAAACGCTGGTACGCTGTTCGTTGGCCGTTTCAAAATCAATGGCAGCAAAATCTTTCATCCGATATGGTTTTATAGTCGCCAAAGATACGAAAAATTCACTCTGTTCCTTTCATTCTACACCTGGTTTCCATTATCTTTGTCCCCCGGACAAAGGCTAAAATATCATGGAACATCCACTTTCGCAATTCAAATATTGTCCGAAATGCGGTTCAGCCCATTTCGAAGTTCATAACGAGAAGTCAAAGCAGTGCGCCGACTGCGGTTTCGTCTACTACTTCAACCCCTCTTCCGCCACCGTCGCCTTGATACTGAACGAGCGCGACGAGCTGCTGGTGTGCCGCCGCGCCAAAGAGCCTGCCAAAGGGACGCTGGACCTCCCCGGAGGCTTCATCGACATGACCGAGACCGGCGAGGAAGGCGTTGCCCGCGAAGTAAGAGAAGAAACCGGCATGAAGGTGGCAAAGGCCGAATATCTCTTCTCCCTGCCCAATATTTACATCTATTCCGGCTTCCCCGTACACACGCTGGATATGTTTTTCCGTTGTACGGTGGAGGACACCTTGCACTTCAAGGCGATGGACGACGCGGCAGACCTCTTCTTCCTCCCCTTGAAAGATATCCGTACGGAAGAGTTCGGGCTCGGCTCCATCCGCAAAGGAGTGGGTATCTTCCTGGAAGACATGCGGAAGAACAAAAGCGAATGATTATTCGTTCCTATTATGGTATATATCCTAAAAAAGCCAAACAAGTGTAACATTTCCGGGTTAAAACCCGTATTTTTGTAAAATACCTATTCTAACAAAAGAATATGAAACATAAAATCTCCCGAATATTGTGCACAGCACTCTGTTGCGCACCTTTACTCGCCTCAGCACAAACAAGCGAGAAGAGTACTTCTCCCAAGCGACTCTACCAAGAAGGACAAACGCTGTTCCAGCAAAAGGCCTATGCTGCCGCCATCTCCCCGTTGCAAGCCTATGTACGCCAGATGAATGCAGACGGCAAGCCTCTGCCCGATACCGGCGAGCGGCAAGAAGCGGAATACATGCTGGTATGCGCCGCATACGAGCTCAGAGACCCCAAAAGCATAGACCTGCTCCGTGCCTTCCTGGACGAATATCCCGATACTCCCCATGCCAACCGCATCTACGCCCTGATTGCCTCCGCCTACTTCTTCGAAGGCAATTATGACGATGCCCTCGCCATGTTCAACTCCGTCCGCCTCGACCTGCTGGGTTCCGAGGAGCGAGACGACATGACCTACCGCCTTGCCACCTGCTACCTGAAAACGGGCAACGTAAAGGAAGCAGCCATCTGGTTCGAGACGCTACGTAGCACCAGCCGCAAGTATACAGCGGACTGTGCTTACTACATCTCTTATATCCGATATACCCAAGGACGGTATGACGAAGCGCTCAGCGGTTTCCTGCCTTTGCAGGACAATGCCAAATACAAGGACTTGGTTCCCTATTACATCGCCGAAATCTATCTGTTGAAGAAGCAGTACGACAAGGCGGAAATCGTGGCGCAGAATGCACTGTCAGCCCATCCCGACGGTCTGAGCTACACCCACACGGCGGAGCTGAACCGTATCCTCGGTACAGCCGAATACCATTTCGGGAAGTATCACGAAGCCGTAAAGTCCTTCGGACAATATATAGAACACAATGCCGAATCTGCCGCTCATAGAAGGGATGCCCTTTACATGCTGGGAATGTCCTATTATCAATGCGGCGTGTATTCGCAAGTCCCCTCCGTCCTCGGCAGAGTGACTGCCGAAAACGATGCCCTTTCGCAGAACGCATACCTGCACATGGGACTGGCTTATCTGCAACTGGCAGACAAGACCAAAGCGCGTATGGCCTTCGAGCAGGCTGCCGCCTCCAACGCCGATATGAAAGTCAAGGAACAAGCCGCCTATAACTACGCCTTATGCATTCACGAGACCTCCTATTCCGCTTTCGGCGAATCGGTGACCGTCTTCGAGAAATTCCTGAACGAGTTCCCGAACTCTCCTTATGCCGAAAAGGTCAGCAACTACCTGGTGGAAGTATACATGAATACACGCAGCTATGATGCCGCACTCAAGTCCATCGACCGTATCTCCCATCCCAGCAAAGCCATTCTGGAAGCCAAACAAAAGATTCTGTTCCAACTCGGGACCCAGTCTTTTGCCAACACGCAGTTCGAACAAGCCATCGGTTACTTCAACCAAAGCGTCACGTTGGGGCAATACAACCTCCAGACCAAGGCAGACGCCCTCTACTGGCTCGGCGAGTCTTATTACCGCCTGAACCGGATGAGAGAAGCTGCCCGCAATTTCAACGAATATCTGTCACTCACCCGGCAGAGGGATACGGAAATGTTTGCCCTTGCCTACTATAACCTGGGCTACATCGCTTTCCACCAGAAAGACTATTCGACGGCAGAGAACCGTTTCCGCAACTTTGTCCAACTGGAGAAAGGCGAAAACCCGACCGCATTGGCAGATGCCTACAACCGCATCGGTGACTGTAACCTGCACGTCCGCCGTTTCGAGGAAGCCAAGCAATACTACGCCAAAGCCGAGAACCTGAACACTCCCGCCGGAGACTATGCCGTCTATCAATTAGCACTGGTATATGGCATGCAGAAAAACTATACGGAAAAGGTGAGCATGCTGGACCGACTTGCAGCCAAATATCCCAACTCGCCCTACGCCATCAATGCCCTCTACGAGAAGGGACGCTCCTACGTACAGAGCAACAACAGCCGCCAGGCTATCGCCACCTTCCGCGAGCTGCTTGCCAAATACCCCGAAAGCCCCGTCAGCCGTAAAGCCGCCGCCGAAATCGGTCTGCTTTACTACCAGAACGATGACTATGACCGTGCCATAGAAGCCTACAAGCATGTGGTCACCCAATATCCCGGAAGCGAGGAAGCCCGCCTTGCCATGCGCGACTTGAAGTCCATCTACGTAGATGCCAACCGCGTGGACGAGTTTGCCGCCCTTGCCGCCCAGATGCCGGGAGAAATCCGCTTCGAACCCAGTGAGCAAGACTCGCTGACTTACATCGCTGCCGAAAAAGTATATATGAAAGGCGAAGCCACACCTGCCAAAGAGAGCTTCACCCGTTATCTGCAAAGTTATCCGGGAGGCGCTTTCAGCCTGAATGCACACTACTACCTCTGCGTCATAGGCAAAGAGCAGAAAGATGAAGAGGCGGTATTGGAACATGCCGGAAAACTGCTGGAATACCCCGATAACCCATATTCTGAAGAGGCTTTGCTGATGCATGGAGAAATTCTGTTCAACCGCCAGCAATATGACCTGGCATTGGCCGACTACAAGAAATTGCAGGCCAAAGCCACCACGGCAGAGCGCCGCCAGCTTGGCGCTATCGGTGTACTGCGCTGTGGAGCACTGATGCATGATGATGCGGAAGTCATCAACGCCGCCACAGCCTTGCTTGCCGAAGCCAAGCTGTCTCCGGAGCTCCGGAACGAGGCGTTGTACTACCGTGCCAAGGCATACCTCAACCAGAAAGCCGACAAGAAGGCAATGGATGACCTTCAGCTGCTGGCCAAAGACACCCGTACCCTTTATGGAGCCGAAGCCAAATATCTGGTGGCATTACAATGGTACAATGCCGGTAATTATGCCTCTGCAGAAAAGGAAATCCTTAATTTCATCGACCAAAGCACACCGTATGCCTACTGGCTGGCACGCAGTTTCATCCTTCTGTCTGATGTATATGTAGCCATGGACAAGAAGCTCGATGCACGCCAATACCTATTGAGCCTGCAGCAGAACTACCAGGCCGACGACGATATAGCAAGCATGATTAACGAAAGACTGGAGAAATTGAAGTAAGAAATATAGCACATTATGAAAAAGATACAATATATCCTCGCAGGAACTATGCTTGTCTCCCTCTCTTTGGGAGCACAAGCCCAGACACAACCCCAAGACACCACCATGAACCGTACGGTAGTCGTGGAACAAGAATATAATCCGGACATCATGGATGCCTCCAAAGTGAACGTGCTTCCCAGGGTGGAACCTCCTACCGTCAGCAAAAAGGCGGTGGAATATGACGCCACCCTGATGCCGGCAACCCATATCCCGGCAGGTATCATGCAAGCCTATACCGGAAAAGAGACGCAGGCGAAAGCGCTGCCCGGATATGTACGCTTGGGATACGGTAACTACGGTAACCTCGATGTACGCGCCAACTACCTCTTCTCTTTATCCCCCAAAGACCGCCTCAACCTGACATTCACAATGGATGGCATGGATGGCAAACTGGACTTGCCGGATAATGGCGGGAAGTGGAATTCATTCTACTACCGTACCCATGCTGCCATGGATTATGTACATGCCTTCAGCAAAGTCGATTTGAATATTGCCGGAAAGTTCAACCAAAGCAATTTCAACTTCCTGCCCGACTTCGTCAGCAACAAGCAGAAATTCGTTTCGGGTGATGTACATTTCGGGGTAAGTTCCACGAGCGACGATATGCCTCTCCAATTCCGTGCCGAAACCAATTTGTTGGTCTACCAGCGCCAACACGACCTCATGGTGAGCAATATCAAAGAAAATATCGTGCGTACCAAAGCCGATGTCACCGGTTCCATCTCCGATGAGCAGACCATCGGCATGGCTTTTGCCATGGACAATACATTCTACAGCGACGGACGTTTCGAGAATCACACCGACGTAGACTTCAATCCATACTATCTCTTTCAGAATGACGACTGGAAAATACGTCTCGGCGCACACGTCGACCTGGCTTTCGGCTTCGGCAAGAAGTTCCGCGCCGCTCCCGACGTAGAAATACAATACATCTTCTCGGACAGCTACATCCTCTACGCACAAGGTAAGGGAGGACGGCTACAGAACGATTTCCGCCGTCTGGAAACCATTACGCCTTATGGCATTACAAACCAGCAGCTTGACAATACCTACGAACAGCTCAACGCAGCCATCGGCTTCAAGGCAAGTCCGGTCAGCGGATTGTGGTTCAACCTATACGGCGGGTATCAAGATTTGAAAAACGACCTGATTGACACTCCGACTGTCAAGTCCGACGGGATAAGCAATGTTTTCCTCACAGAAGACACCAAGAACCTCTATGCCGGAGCCGACCTGAGCTACAACTACAAGGATGTTTTCTATCTCGCCGCCAATGCCGTCTATCGCCATTGGACAACGGACTCAGACGGTTCTGATGTCGTAGTAAGTTTCAAACCGGCCGTAGAAGGCAATCTCAATCTCAAGGTACGCCCCATCTCCCCACTGCTTGTCGGCATCGGCTATCAGCACATCTCACGCCAAGGCGTGGAGGGCAACAAGGCAGACCCCGTCAGCAATCTCTATCTAAACGGCAGCTACGAACTCTTCAAAGGAATCTCCGTGTATGCGCGCGTGAACAACTTGCTGAACAAAGATTACCAGTACTACTGGGGATACCCTTCAGAAGGTCTCAGTTTCTTAGGTGGAGTAAGCTTCCTCTTTTAATAGAGGTAGCACAAGCCGAAGCTCTAATTTGAACAAAAAAGGTCATTTTTGCTAAATTCTCCTTATATTATAAGGTGGGAAGAATCTTTTTTTCCTACTTTTGCGGGCGAATTCAGTGGCGGGAGTCACTAAAAAACAGAAATTTATGCAGAAAAACCTTGTCATAGTCGAGTCTCCGGCGAAAGCAAAAACCATCGAGAAATTCCTTGGAAAAGATTTCAAAGTCCTTTCCAGCTACGGCCATATACGTGATTTGAAGAAAAAAGAATTCAGTATTGACGTAGACAAAGACTTCAAACCGCATTACGAGATACCGGCGGATAAAAAGAAACTCGTAACCCAGTTGAAAGAAGAAGCCGAGCAGGCAGAAACCGTATGGCTGGCTTCCGATGAGGACCGCGAAGGGGAAGCCATCGCATGGCACTTGTACGAAGTGCTGAAACTGAAACCGGAACACACCAGACGTATCGTCTTCCATGAAATCACCAAAGGTGCCATCCTGAAAGCGATAGAAAATCCCCGTGACATTGACATCAACCTGGTCGATGCCCAGCAAGCCCGACGTATCCTGGACCGTATCGTAGGTTTTGAACTTTCACCGGTATTGTGGAAGAAAGTGAAACCTGCCCTTTCTGCAGGCCGTGTACAGTCCGTAGCCGTCCGTCTCATTGTAGAGCGCGAACGCGAGATACATGCATTCCAAACCGAAGCATCCTACCGTGTTACCGCCGTATTCCTCGTTCCGGACACTGACGGCAAAACAGTGGAAATGAAAGCCGAACTGGCGCACCGGCTCAAGACAAAGGCAGAAGCCCGGAAATTGCTGGAGAGCTGTAAAGCAGCTACGTTTACCATCAGCGACATCACTACCCGTCCGCTGAAGAAAACTCCCGCCGCCCCGTTCACCACCTCTACCTTGCAGCAGGAGGCTGCCCGCAAACTGGGATTCACCGTGGCACAGACCATGATGGTGGCGCAACGTCTGTACGAATCCGGATTGATAACCTACATGCGTACCGACTCCGTCAACCTTTCCGAACTTGCCGTCAACGCCAGCCGTGAAACCATCTCCAACCTGATGGGCGAACGTTACGTACACAACCGCCACTTCGCCACCAAGACCAAAGGAGCGCAAGAAGCCCACGAAGCTATCCGCCCCACCTATATGGAGAATGCCAAGATAGAAGGTACCCCGCAGGAAAGAAAGCTGTACGACCTCATCTGGAAACGTACCATCGCCTCGCAGATGGCAGATGCCGAAGTGGAAAAGACAACCGTAACCATTGCTATCAGCAACGAGACGGAGACTTTCACTGCAACCGGCGAAGTGGTGAAATTCGACGGTTTCCTCCGTGTCTACCGCGAATCATACGATGATGACGTAGAAACCCAGGAAGATGAGGCACGCCTACTGCCCCCTCTGAAAAAAGGACAGAAGCTCGAACATGAAGGTATCACTGCTACCGAACGTTTCACCCAACACCCTCCCCGCTACACGGAAGCAAGCCTTGTGCGCAAATTGGAGGAACTGGGTATCGGACGTCCGTCTACCTATGCTCCTACCATTTCCACCATCCAGCAACGCGAATACGTGATAAAAGGAGAAAAAGCAGGTGAAGAACGCACCTACAATGTGCTTAACCTGCAGGGTAATGAAATAACGGACAACAACCATACAGAAATCACCGGAGCCGAAAAGTCAAAACTGATGCCGACAGACACCGGTATTGTGGTCAATGACTTCCTGATAGAGTACTTCCCGGACATCCTTGACTACAACTTCACAGCGAGCGTCGAAAAGCAATTCGACGAAATAGCCGAAGGTGACAAGCAATGGACCGCCATTCTGAAAACATTCTATAAGAAATTCCATCCTTCGGTGGAGAACACGCTTGCCGCGAAAACCGCCCACAAGGCAGGCGAACGGATTCTAGGAACAGACCCCGTCAGCGGAAAACAAGTGTCTGTAAAAATCGGACGTTTCGGCCCAGTAGCACAGATAGGTACTGCCGAAGATGAGGAAAAGCCCCGTTTCGCCCAGGTAAAAAAAGAAATGTCCATCGAGACCATTACGCTGGAAGAAGCGCTGGAGCTGTTCAAACTTCCCCGTACTCTCGGAGAGTACGAAGGCAAGAATGTAGTCGTAGGTGCGGGACGTTTCGGACCTTATATCCAGAACAACGGCTTGTATGCCTCATTACCCAAGACAATGGACCCGATGACTGTTACGCTGGAAGAAGCTATTGAACTTTTGCAAAAGAAACAAGAAGCAGAAGCCCAGAAACATATCAAGAAGTTTGAGGAAGAACCGGAACTGGAAATCCTGAATGGACGCTATGGCCCTTACATCGCTTATAAAGGCAGCAACTACAAGATTCCTAAAGACATCATCCCTCAAGACCTGAACCTTCAGGCTTGTCTGGAAATTGTGAAACTGCAAAGCGACAAGGATACGGGCAAGTCTAAGCGGACTGCAAAGGCGGTGAAAGCAACGAAAACGACTAAAACAACCGCCAAGGCAACTGCCAAAACAAGCAAGACAAAATAGGACTTAGTCTACACGTATAAAATGGGAGAAAGGAGACGATAATTTAAACTTCTATTATTTCTACCACAAGAATAAATATTGCACTATAAAAAAATAAGCCCGAAGAAGTATCCTCGGGCTTATTCTTTTATAGTACAATGTTTACATCCTATCCGGCACCTCAATTCCCAGCAATCCCATACCTAAGCGTACCACCTTGGCTACATTCTCGGACAATGCAAGGCGGAATACCTTCACTGCTTCGTTCTCCTCACGCAAAATGCTGAAGTCATGGTAGAACTGATTATATTCCTTCACAAGGTCATACGTATAGTTTGCAATGATGGACGGACTGTAGTCCTCACCTGCCTGCTTCACAATAGCGGCAAAGTCGGCAACCATCTGTATCAGTCCCTCTTCCTTCTCACTCAGTTCAATGCCGGCAGGCAACTGGGCAGGGATTTCGATACCGGCCTCTTTTGCCTTGCGGAGAACAGACTGGATACGTGCATAAGTATATTGGATGAACGGCCCCGTATTACCATTAAAGTCGATGGACTCTTTTGGATTGAATGTCATGTTCTTGCGGGCATCCACTTTCAGGATGAAGTACTTTAAGGCACCCAGACCAACGATACGGGCGATATTGTCTGCCTCTTCCTTTGTCAGACCATCCAGCTTACCCAGTTCATTGCTGGTTTCCTTGGCTGTATCAATCATCTCCGCCATCAAGTCGTCAGCATCAACTACTGTACCTTCGCGGCTCTTCATCTTGCCCTCGGGAAGTTCCACCATACCGTAAGAGAAGTGCACCAACCCTTTACCCCATTCGAAGCCCAGTTTGTCGAGCAGGATGGACAATACCTGGAAATGGTAATTCTGTTCGTTGCCTACCACATAAATCATCTTGTCGATGGGATAATCTGCAAAGCGGAGTTTGGCAGTACCTATATCCTGCGTCATGTAGACGGATGTACCGTCCGCACGCAACAGTAGCTTGTGGTCCAACCCCTCACCCGTGAGGTCTGCCCATACAGAGCCATCTTCTTTCCGGTAGAAGAAGCCTTTCTCCAGGCCCTCCATTACCTTCTCCTTACCTTCGAGGTACGTGTTTGATTCGTAATATATCTTATCAAAAGTTACACCCATCATACGGTAAGTCTCGTCAAAACCTGCATACACCCAGTCGTTCATCTTCTTCCAGAGCGCACGTACTTCCGGGTCATTGGCCTCCCACTTTACCAGCATTTCACGAGCCTCCTTCATCAAAGGAGATTCAGCTTCCGCCTTGGCTTTGGCTTCTTCCTCATTCATGCCTTCGCTTTGGAACTTGGCCATCAGTTCTTTCACTTCCGCTTTATAATGCTTGTCGAAGGAAACATAGTAATCGCCAATCAAGTGATCTCCCTTCTTGCCGGATGATTCGGGAGTTTCACCATTTCCGTACTTCTGCCATGCCAACATGGACTTGCAGATATGAATTCCACGGTCATTGACAATATTTGTCTTTACTACCTTATTACCGTTGGCAGCCACTATATTAGCCAGCGCATTTCCTAAAAGATTATTGCGTACATGGCCCAAATGAAGCGGTTTGTTGGTGTTGGGAGAAGAATACTCAATCATCACCAATGGAGAGTTGTCAGTAACAGCCACGATACCGTACTGCTTGTCCGCATGAATGCCATTCAACAATTCTATCCACGCAGAGGAGGCAATGGTCAGGTTCAGGAAGCCCTTGATGACATTAAATGCTGCAACCGAAGGCTCGTTTGCCTGCAAGTATTCACCGATTTCCTGGGCCGTCTGCTCCGGTCCTTTCTTGGACATACGGAGAAAAGGGAATACAACCAGCGTGAGGTGTCCCTCAAATTCTTTCTTGGTTTTCTGCAACTGCACTTGTGCGGCAGGAACATCCTGTCCGTAAAGCGCTTTCAGTCCGCCGATGACGGACGATACCAGTTTCTGTTCTATATTCATGATTCAAATGTATTTTCCTGCGTGCAAAGATAGCGTAAACCGAAATCAGTACAAAACAAGCAGGCTTGTTTTTATGGCCTCACAAGATATTCAACATACAAAGAGGGGACGCTCCTTGTAAAACGTCCCCTCTTTGTATGTTGAGTATACTGTTCTTATTCAGCTGTCAATTCCGTACCTGGTTTGAATTTAACAACTTTCTTTGCAGCAATCTCGATAGGCTTTTTAGTAGAGGGGTTGATACCCATACGCGCTCCTCTTTCCACCACACTGAAAGTTCCAAAACCAACCAATGATACTTTATCACCGGCCTTCATTGCCTTAGTGACTGATGCGATAAATGCATCCAATGCTTTCTTTGAATCAGTCTTTGACAAACCAGACTCCGCTGCCATAGCGCTAATAAGTTCCGCCTTATTCATAATGCTTAAAATTAATTAATATGTTACACAAAAGATATTTTTACTTTTCATCACAAACCTCCACAAAAATAGAGCAATATTTCTGAATATCAAATAAAAACATTAAAAAAATATTGGAAAACAACGAAAAAGAAGGAATAGAATCTGCTTTTTCTGTTATAGAACAGAATTTATTCGTATTTTTGCCGGAGAAAGCAAAAACAGGCAACTGTTTTTGAACTGTAAAATGAATTGAAACAACAGATTATGAATACTATACCTACTGTAACCAAGAACCTTTTAATCATTAATGTGCTGATGTTTCTGGGTACCATCGTCGCCCAAAGCTACGGCATCGACCTCGCCCAATATCTGGGATTGCATTTTTTCCTTGCCGAAGATTTCAATGCAGCACAATTGATAACATATATGTTCATGCACGCCGGATTCGCGCACATATTTTTCAACATGTTTGCTGTATGGATGTTCGGACGTATTTTAGAGCAGGTATGGGGGCCAAAACGATTTCTGTTCTACTATCTGGTGTGCGGTATAGGAGCCGGAATTATCCAGGAGGTGGTACAGTATATTCATTATGAGACAGTACTTTCCGCCTATGACAGCGTAAATACTGGCATGGCCATCATCCCGATGGAGGAATATCTCAATATGATGACTACCGTGGGAGCTTCGGGAGCAGTATACGCCATTCTGCTGGCATTCGGCATGTTGTTCCCCAACCAGCAAATGTTCATCTTCCCGTTACCGGTTCCCATCAAGGCCAAATATTTTGTTATCGGATATGCCTTGATTGAACTTTATGCCGGATTTGCAAACAGTGCAGGAGACAATGTGGCTCACTTCGCACATCTGGGTGGTATGGTATTCGGCTTTATCCTAATTATGTACTGGAGAAAAAAGAATAGAGGAAATGGCTACTATTATAACTGATTTGAAAGAAACCTTCCGTAGGGGGAACATTTATATCCAACTGATTTACATCAATGTAGCGGTATTCATACTTACTACGCTAACCGAAGTCATGTTCCAGTTGTTCAACCGGAGTATAGCAGGCGTATTCGAATGGTTGGAACTGCCGGCATCAGTCCTACGCTTCATCCTGCAACCATGGTCACTACTGACATATATGTTCATGCATGCAGGATTCATGCACATTCTTTTCAATATGCTGTGGCTTTACTGGTTCGGTGCACTGTTCCTGAGTTTCTTCTCTGCAAAGCATCTCCGGGGTGTATACATTCTGGGAGGAATTTGCGGCGGTCTGCTCTATATGGCCGCCTATAACATTTTCCCGTATTTCCGTCCCATGACAGACTATTCTTTCATGCTGGGCGCTTCTGCCTCTGTACTTGCCATTGTAGCCGCCACCGCCTATCGCGAGCCCAACTATCCGATACGGCTACTGCTGTTCGGAACCATCCGGCTGAAATACCTGGCACTCATCGTTATAGGCACCGATTTACTGTTCATCACCTCCAGCAATGCCGGTGGACACATCGCACATTTAGGAGGTGCGCTGGCAGGGGTATGGTTTGCCGCCAGCCTCAGCAAAGGTAGTGACCTGACCTCATGGATAAACAAATGTCTGGATACCTTAGTTTCCATCGTCAGCTTCAAACCTAGAAAGCCGAAAATGAAAGTACACTACGGTACTGGCAAACAAAAAGATTATGATTACAACGCACGGAAAAAAGCCCAATCCGACGAGATAGACCGCATTCTCGACAAATTAAAGAAATCGGGATACGAAAGCCTTACTACAGAGGAAAAGAAAAGCTTGTTCGACGCGAGTAAACGTTAAACCAATGGAAAATGGAAAACGGAAAATGAAAAATGAGAATATAACCGCCACTCTTATTTTCAGTTTTCACCTTTCAATTTTCAACTATTATAATGAAGCATCTCGGTAATTTTGTCGCTCTCCTGATTTTAGCGGTCAATGCCTTATTTACGGGCCTATTACTGTTCACCGCCTATAGTCCGCACATCCAGCCGGTCACACATCCGGTGCAATCGTGCCTGGGGCTGACATTTCCCGTGTTCCTGATGATAAATGCCGGCTTCCTCATTTTTTGGCTGGTCATCCAGCGCTATAGGTCGGCTTTGCTGCCCCTAATAGGGATGTTGCTCTGCTATTCGCAGATACGCACCTATCTGCCCATCAACTTCCATACAGACCACTTACCGGAAACAAGTATCAAACTGCTCTCCTACAACATTATGGGATTTGACGGTGCCGCCAAACAAGATGGCAAAAACCCGATATTGACCTATTTGAAGGAAAGTGGCGCCGATATCCTCTGTCTGCAGGAATATTCCACAGTACAATCCTCAAAGCATCTTTCGCAAAAAGACGTAGAGCGGGAACTCAAGGCATATCCATACCACCGCATCAACACAGTGGGTAGCGGAAAGGGACATACCAACAAGATAGCATGTTACTCTAAATTTCCGATTCTCTCGTCACGCATATTGGATTATCCCAGCGAATACAACGGTTCGGTACTCTATGAAATCAAGATTGGGGAAGACACGGTTACCCTCATCAACAATCATCTGGAGTCCAACAAGCTGACCAAAGCCGATAAAGTCGTGTACGAAGACATGCTGAAATCTCCCGAAAAGGAAAAAGTGAAAAGCGGCGCACGCCTGCTCATACGCAAGCTGGCAGAAGCATCGGCCATCCGTGCCCCGCAAGCTGACACTATTGCACATGAAATAGCCGCTTCACCGCATCCTTACATTATTGTATGCGGCGATTTCAACGATACCCCCATCTCCTATACCCACCGCACCATCGCCCAGGATTTGGACGACGCATTCACCCAATCAGGACGGGGGCTGGGCATCTCCTACAACCAGAACAGATTCTATTTCCGGATAGACAACATACTGACAAGCAAGAACCTGAGAGCCTACAATTGTACAGTAGACCGTTCCATCAAAGAGTCAGACCACTATCCGATATGGTGCTATATCACTAAGAGATATTGAAAATTAATACTTAACCATTTAATACTTAGAAAACAATGTTCAAGAAATGTATTCTAATTTTAGCAGTAAGTTGTATGATGTACTCCTGTGCCACCCAGACGGAAAGCAATCCGTTCCTTACCGAGTTTCAAACACCCAATGGCGTGCCTCCATTCGATAAAATCAAGTTGGAGCACTATGAACCCGCATTCCAGAAAGGCATGGAAGAGCAAAATGCCAACATCCAAGCCATCATTGACAATACGGAAGCCCCTACTTTCGAAAATGTCATTGTTGCCCTTGACAACAGCTCTCCCACCCTGGACCGTGTAGGTGGTGTATTTTTCAACCTGACGGAGGCCGAAACTACCGATGAACTGACAGCCCTTTCCATGAAACTGGCTCCGACATTGGCCGAACACGAAGACAACATCTCCCTCAACCAGGAGCTTTTCAAGAAAGTGGATGCTGTCTACAGCCAGAAAGATGCTCTCGGCCTGACCCGCGAACAACAAAGGCTGCTGGAAAAAACCCATAAGAAATTTATCCGTTCCGGCGCCAATCTTCCGGCCGACAAACAAGCCCGTCTGCGTGAGATCAACAAGCAGCTTTCCACACTCGGAATCACGTTCAGCAACAACATCCTGAACGAAAACAACGACTTCAAGCTTTATGTAGGAAAAGAGGAAGACCTCGCCGGACTTCCCCAATGGTTCCGCGAAAGCGCCATGGCTGAAGCCCGTGCCACCGGACAGGAAGGCAAATGGCTGTTTACCCTCCATAATGCAAGCCGCCTGCCTTTCCTTCAATACTCTGCTAACCGGCCGCTACGCGAACAGATGTACAAGGCCTACATCAACCGCGGCAATAACAATGACAAGAACGACAACAAGAAAATCATTACCGACATCGTACGCCTGAGACTTGAAAAGGCGCAACTGCTGGGTTTCGACTGTTACTCCAACTTTGTATTGGACAATACAATGGCAAAGAATTCCACCGCCGTGATGGACTTCCTCAACAACTTGTGGAGTTATGCACTCCCCAAAGCAAAAGCCGAAGCAGCCGAACTGCAAAAGCTGATGGACAAGGAAGGCAAAGGAGAGAAACTGGAAGCATGGGATTGGTGGTACTACACCGAAAAACTCCGTAAGGAGAAATATAACCTCGAAGAAGAAGAGATTAAGCCCTACTTCAAACTGGAAAACGTACGTGAAGGCGCCTTTGCCGTTGCCAATAAGCTCTATGGCATCACGCTGACAAAGCTCGAAGGTATCCCCGTCTATCATCCCGATGTAGAAGTGTTTGAAGTGAAAGCCGCAGACGGCTCACAAGTAGGTATCTTCTATGTAGATTACTTCCCCCGTCCCGGCAAAAGCGGTGGTGCCTGGATGAGCAATTACCGCGAACAACAAGGCAGCATACGTCCATTGGTATGCAACGTATGCAGCTTCACCAAGCCCGTAGGCGACACTCCTTCCCTGCTGACTATCGACGAAGTGGAAACTTTGTTCCATGAATTCGGCCATGCCCTGCACGGATTATTGACCCAATGCCAGTATAAAGGTACTTCAGGCACCAATGTCGTACGCGACTTCGTGGAACTCCCCTCTCAAATCAACGAGCATTGGGCTACCGAACCCGAAGTATTGAAAATGTATGCCAAGCATTACAAGACCGGCGAGGTCATTCCCGACAGCCTGATTGAAAAGATACTGAACCAGAAAACGTTCAACCAGGGTTTCATGACTACCGAGTTGCTGGCCGCCGCCATCCTCGACATGAACCTGCATAACCTGACTGATACCGAAGGTCTTGATGTCGTTGCATACGAAAAAGAAGCGATGGACCAACTGGGGCTGATTCCGGAAATAGCTCCCCGCTACCGTACCACATACTTCAACCACATCATCGGCGGTTATGCTGCAGGCTACTACAGCTATCTCTGGGCCAATGTTCTGGACAACGATGCCTTCGAAGCTTTCAAGGAACACGGTATCTTCGACAAGCAGACAGCCGACCTCTTCCGCCAGAATGTTCTGGAAAAAGGAGACAGCGAAGACCCGATGACTCTCTATAAAAACTTCAGAGGAACTGAGCCTCAATTAGACCCGATGTTAAAAAATCGCGGTATGAAGTAAGATTTGTGAAAAAAAAGCTATATTTGCAGCCTTGTATGCAACAGAATTTAATTAAAAAGTAATCATAATAAACTAAAAGTAACATGCAAAACAAAGGATTTGTAAGGGTTTTTGCGATATTGCTCACACTGGTGTGTGTGTTCTATCTCTCCTTCTCTTTTGTAACTCGCCATTACACAAGTAAGGCCAAAGAGTTTGCAAAAGGCGATGTGAAAGTAGAGCAGGACTACCTCGATTCTCTGGCTAATGAGAAAGTGTATTTCGGCAATTGGACGCTGAAACAATGTCGTGAGATGGAAATCAGTTTAGGTTTGGACTTGAAGGGTGGTATGAACGTCATCCTTGAAGTTTCCGTACCCGATGTCATCAAAGTATTGGCTGACAACAAGACTGACGAAGCATTCAACCAAGCATTGGTCACTGCCGCCAAACAAGCTACCACAAGCCAGGATGACGTGATCACCCTATTCGTCAGAGAGTATCACAAGCTTGCTCCGGGTGCTCCTCTTTCACAACTGTTCGCAACCCAACAATTAAAAGACAAGGTAACTCAGAAATCTACCGACGCGGAAGTTGAGAAAGTATTGCGCGAAGAAGTAAAGGCAGCTGTTGACAACTCCTACAATGTACTTCGTACCCGTATCGACCGTTTCGGTGTAGTTCAGCCCAATATCCAGAGTCTGGAAGACAAAATGGGCCGTATCATGGTAGAACTTCCGGGTATCAAAGAACCTGAACGTGTAAGAAAATTATTACAAGGTTCCGCCAATCTGGAATTCTGGGAAACATACACAGCAAAAGACGTTACTCCCTATCTGCAAGCTGCCGACACCAAGTTGCGTGCCATCGTTGCAAGCGAAACTCCGGCAGAAGAGGCAGACAGCGCAGCTACCGAAGCTCCTGCCGTAGCCCAAGCTACCAGCACAGCCGACAGTCTTGCCGCTGCTTTAAAGGGTGAAAACAAGACACAACCCGCTGACCTTGCACAAATAAAGAAAGAACACCCGCTGTTCGCAATCTTGCAAGTCAACCCCAGCGGACAAGGTCCTGTTGTAGCCTATGCCAACTACAAGGATACAGCTGAAATCAACAGATACCTTTCCATGCCGGAAGTTCAAGCCGAAATGCCGAAAGACTTGCGTCTGAAATGGGGAGTATCTCCTTATGAATATGATCCGAAAGCTCAGACTTTCGAACTTTATGCCATCCGTTCTACAGAACGTAACGGCAAGGCGCCTCTGGAAGGTGATGTAGTGGTTAGCGCCAAAGACGAATACGACCATTACGGTAAACCTGCCGTAAGTATGTCCATGAACACTGACGGTGCACGCCGTTGGGCTCAGCTCACCAAGCAGAATATCGGCAAGAGCATCGCTATCGTGCTGGACGGTTACGTTTACTCCGCACCGAACGTAAACAATGAAATCACTGGTGGTAACTCACAGATTACCGGTCACTTTACTCCGGAACAAGCAAAAGACTTGGCAAACGTGTTAAGATCAGGTAAGATGCCAGCTCCTGCGCACATCGTACAAGAAGATATCGTAGGTCCTTCACTGGGACAAGCTTCCATCAATGCCGGTATCATGTCATTCATCGTAGCATTGATTCTGCTGATGGTTTACATGTGCTCTATGTACGGATTCATTCCGGGTATGGTTGCCAATGGTGCTTTGGTGCTGAACTTGTTCTTCACGTTGGGTATCCTTTCTTCTTTCCAGGCAGCATTGACGATGTCCGGTATTGCCGGTATGGTGTTGGCGCTGGGTATGGCTGTGGATGCCAACGTATTGATTTACGAGCGTACCAAAGAAGAACTCCGTGCAGGCAAGGGTGTGAAGAAAGCATTGGCTGACGGTTACTCCAACGCCTTCTCTGCTATCTTCGACTCCAACTTGACGTCTATCATCACCGGTATCATCCTGTTCAACTTCGGTACAGGTCCTATCCGCGGTTTTGCCACTACACTGATTATCGGTATCTTGATTTCGTTCTTTACTGCCGTGTTCATGACACGTCTGTTCTATGATTATTTCATGGGCAAAGACAAATTGCTGAACCTGACATTCTCTTCCAAGATTTCCAAGAACCTAATGGCGAACGTACACTTCGACTTCATGGGCAGAAACAAGCTGTGGTTGACCATCACCGGAGCTGCCGTAGTTGTATGCATCGCTTTCCTCGCTACCCGTGGACTGAGCCAGAGCATCGACTTCACCGGTGGACGTAACTTCAAGGTACAGTTTGAGAACAAAGTGGAACCGGAACAGATTCGTGAACTTATCTCCAGCAAGTTCGGCGATGCCAATGTCAGCGTTATCGCTATCGGTACAGACGGCAAGACTGTACGTATCAGCACGAACTACCGCATTGAAGAAGAAGGTAACAACATCGACTCTGAAATCGAAGCATATCTGTATGAGACTCTGAAGCCGGTATTGACTCAGAACATCACTTTGGAAACCTTCATCGACCGCGAAAACCATACGGGCGGAAGTATCATCAGTTCCCAGAAGGTAGGTCCGAGTATCGCAGACGATATCAAGGTTTCAGCCATCTGGTCCGTTGTACTTGCATTGATTGCCATCGGTATCTATATCCTGATCCGTTTCCGCAATATTGCATACAGTATCGGTTCAGTAGCCGCATTGGCTTGTGATACCATCATCATCCTGGGTGCCTACTCTATCTGTTGGGGCTGGATGCCGTTCTCTCTGGAAATCGACCAGACCTTTATCGGTGCCATCCTGACAGCTATCGGTTACTCTATCAATGACAAGGTGGTAATCTTCGACCGTG